>ERZ650309.10-NODE-10-length-187584-cov-20.308208_pt1 | contig 187584 bp, 178 predicted proteins | sample MGYA00376245_ERZ650309 | MGnify/ENA primary metagenome ERZ650309 (study PRJEB26733, sample SAMN07839294) | wastewater metagenome | biome: urban; feature: wastewater treatment plant; material: waste water | place: USA: North Carolina | collected 2016-04-26 ... | reverse complement strand
GGCGGAGTGGACGGGGCTCGAACCCGCGACCCCCGGCGTGACAGGCCGGTATTCTGACCAACTGAACTACCACTCCGCGAAAACTATTAACAACAACGATGGTGGGTGATGAGGGACTTGAACCCCCGACATTCGCCTTGTAAGGGCGACGCTCTACCAACTGAGCTAATCACCCGTTGTTGTGAAGGCCGCTATTGTACTGCATCCTTTAGAGCTTTACCAGCTTTAAATGAAGGAATTTTTGCAGCAGCGATTTCAATTGTATCTCCAGTACGTGGATTGCGCCCAGAACGTGCCTGACGCTCACGAACAAGGAAAGTCCCAAAGCCGATTAAAGAAACTTGATCACCTTTAGCTAAAGCCTCCGTGACTGCCTCTACCATAGCTTTGAACGCACGGTCGGTATCTGCTTTGGTCAGGCCTGACTTCGCAGAAACTGCATCGATCAATTCTGTTTTGTTCATGAAAAGAGTCCTTTGAATTCGTTATTTCAGGGAAACCGGAACACTCCTCCACTAACGTCCTGTAGCAAAAAAACGACTAGTGTGAATATGTTTGACTGTTATACCAGCGACCTTGAAAAGGTGTCAACTAAATGACAGCGTAACCTGGCGTTTTCCCTAGGTTTCTTAATGGGTTCGACTATTTTCCAGTTCTTCCTCATTGGTTGAAGTCACCGGAGTTGTCGCATTTTCGCCTTCATCCTCATCGACAGAATCTGCTAAAGGTTCAGGCATTCGCTCCAAAGCTAAGGTTAAAACTTCATCAATCCACTTTACTGGACGAATCTCTAAACTCTTTTTTACCGTTTCAGGGACTTCAGCTAAATCCTTCTCATTGTCTTTAGGAATTAGCACTAAACGAATTCCACCCCGATGCGCTGCAAGCAGTTTTTCTTTCAAACCACCAATGGGCAACACTTCGCCACGCAAGGTGATTTCACCCGTCATCGCGACATCAGCACGCACGGGAATCCCACTCATCGCTGAAACAATCGCTGTGACCATGCCAATCCCAGCGCTAGGACCATCTTTCGGTGTAGCTCCTTCAGGCACGTGAATATGCACATTATGCTTACGCAAGAAACTGCGTGAAATCCCTAGCATTTGCGCTCGGCTTTTTACTACCGTTTCAGCCGCATAAATCGACTCTTTCATCACCTCGCCTAAGCGACCTGTACTTTTAATTGCCCCAGAACCCGGGAGCAGCGCACTTTCGATGGTAAGTAGATCCCCACCCACGGAAGTCCAAGCCAAACCTGTAACTTGACCAATTTGGTTTTCTTTACCACCACGACCATAATCGAACTGCTGCACACCTAAATACTTTTCAAGGTTTTTGGGTGTCACTGTGGACTTAGTCTTTTTGGTCAGTAAATGCTGCTTAACTGCTTTGCGACATAATTTAGAAATCTCTCGATCTAAATTACGCACACCAGCTTCACGCGTATAGTGGCGAATAATATCCAGCACGGTCGCATCACTAATCGCTAGTTCACCCTCTTTCAAGCCATTCGCTTTTAATTGCTTAGGAATCAGATAATTCCGGGCAATATTAAGCTTTTCGTCCTCGGTATAGCCTGGAATACGAATAACTTCCATCCGATCTAATAAAGGTCCAGGAATGCGCATACTGTTTGAAGTGGCTACAAACATGACATCCGATAAATCAAAATCGACTTCAAGATAATGATCGGCAAACGTATGATTTTGCTCTGGATCAAGCACCTCTAACAAAGCCGAAGCAGGATCTCCGCGGAAATCAGTGGCCATTTTGTCGATTTCATCTAACAAAAACAGCGGATTGCGAGTACCTACACGCGATAAATTTTGGATAATTTTCCCTGGCAATGAGCCAATATATGTCCGCCGATGACCACGGATTTCTGCCTCATCGCGCACCCCGCCTAAAGCCATGCGCGTAAATTTACGCCCTGTGGCACGGGCAATAGATTGCCCTAAAGAAGTTTTACCCACCCCAGGTGGCCCTACCAAACACAGAATCGGCCCTTTAATTTTCTTAACACGCTGCTGTACCGCTAAAAACTCTAAAATCCGCTCTTTGACTTCATCTAAGCCATAGTGATCTTCATTGAGAATTTTTTCTGCAACGGCCAAATCGGAAAGTACCTTAGATTTTTTCTTCCAAGGCAAACCGACCATCCAATCAATGTAATTACGTACGACTGTCGCTTCAGCCGACATAGGCGACATCATTTTAAGCTTATTGAGTTCAGCAGTAGCTTTTTCACGTGCCTCTTTAGTCATCCCTGCTTTATTAATGCGCCGAGAAAGCTCTTCTACTTCGCTAGGGCTTTCATCCATATCACCGAGTTCTTTTTGGATAGCTTTAATCTGCTCATTCAAATAGTACTCGCGCTGGCTACGCTCCATTTGCTGCTTGACACGTCCCCGAATCTTTTTCTCAACTTGGAGCAGATCTAGCTCATTTTCGATCAGTTCGACCAAACTTTGAATCCGCTCCTCTACATTCAAAGTTTCAAGTAGAGTTTGCTTTTGGGCAATTTTCAAACCCAAATGGGCAGCCACGGTATCAGCCAAACGCACTGGGTCTTCAATACTCGAAAGTGAGGACAGAATCTCTGGTGGGACTTTTTTATTGAGTTTTACATACTGCTCAAAAAGATTTATCAGGGAACGCCCCATAACCTCAACTTTGCGCTCTTCGGTATCTAACACCGAAGGGCGCATTTCGATTTCTGCAGAGAAATAAGGGCTTTCATCATCAATCGCCACCATTTCCGCACGCTCTAAACCCTCTACCAACACTTTCAAAGTGCCATCAGGTAATTTGAGCAGTTGCAGAATCGTCGCCAAGGTTCCTAAAGTATGTACGTCCGTTAATTCGGGATCGTCAACTTCAGCACTTTTTTGTGCAACCAGAAGAATTTGTTTGTCTGTAGACATCGCTGCATCTAAGGCTTGAATGGAGCGCTGCCGACCAACAAACAGAGGAATCACCATATACGGGTAAACAACCACATCCCGTAACGGTAAAACAGGGACAATTAATCTGTCCGTATCAGTATTTTTATCAGACATTGGTAACCTCATATGCCCTGATGTGGCGCTAAGCGCGTCTTATGATGCAGACCGAACAACCATCAGCAAAGGTAAGAACTTAGGCTCTGCATGCAGAGCCTAGTTAGAAAATTAATTATTCACCTGCTGAGGCCACTTTAGGCTCAGCATTTTCATACACACGATAAGGCTCTGATTCACCACGCACCACAGCCTCATCCACGATCACTTTGCTGACGGATTGCTCTGACGGAAGTTCGTACATAGTGTCTAAAAGAATTTTTTCAAGGATGGTTCTTAAACCACGCGCACCCGTTTTACGCTCCATCGCTTTACGTGCAATTAAATGTAAGGCCTCTTCTCTAAAGATTAGCTCAGTTCCTTCCATTTCGAACAAGCGCCCGTATTGCTTAGTTAAAGCATTACGTGGCTCAGTTAAGATTTGTACTAACGCCGTTTCGTCCAGTTCTTCTAAAGTAGCAACTACTGGCAAACGCCCCACAAACTCAGGAATTAACCCATAGCGGACTAAATCATCCGCCTCAATATCTTTAATGACATCACCAAATGACTTGCTGGCTTCAGGTGTCTTCACTGCTGCAGAGAAACCAATACTGCCCTTTTCGGTGCGATCACGAATAACTTTATCCATGCCTGCAAAGGCACCACCACAAATAAAGAGAATATTTTTGGTGTCAACTTGTAAGAACTCTTGCTGAGGATGTTTCCGCCCACCTTGAGGCGGAACTGAAGCAATCGTACCTTCAATCAACTTCAGCAAAGCTTGCTGCACACCTTCACCTGATACATCGCGGGTAATTGATGGGTTATCAGATTTACGGGAAATTTTGTCAATTTCGTCAATATAGACGATGCCAGTCTGTGCTTTCTCAACATCATAATCACATTTCTGCAGAAGCTTTTGAATGATGTTTTCCACATCCTCACCCACATAACCAGCTTCGGTTAAAGTGGTTGCATCAGCAATCGTGAAAGGCACATTTAATAGACGGGCTAAGGTCTCAGCTAATAAAGTTTTACCGCTACCAGTAGGACCAATCAGCAAAATATTACTTTTCGCTAGTTCGACATCGTCCTTGCCAGTCTTTTTGAATAAACGCTTATAATGGTTATAAACCGCAACGGATAAAACTTTCTTTGCTAACTCTTGACCGATGACATACTCATCGAGATTTTGGCTTAGCTCACGTGGCGTCGGCAAATTGCTTTTATCGTCCGTTTCGCTCTGCGTAGAGTGCATTTCTTCTTGGATAATGTCATTACACAGGTCGACACACTCATCACAGATAAATACAGAAGGCCCTGCAATCAATTTGCGAACTTCGTGTTGGCTTTTTCCGCAAAATGAACAATACAGTAACTTTCCAGTGTCTTGGTTACCCTTTTTGTCTTTACTCATTCAGAACCTCTACCTGCACCAGAACTATCTGGCGAATGTGCTTAAATAGCTTAAAACTGCTATGTAATGCCAAAAACAAGAACTTCAAGCCTTATTATCCACGAGTATGGGCTTGAATAACAAGAAGCCTATGCTTTGTATGTCTATTAAAACAAAAACAGCCTGATAAACAGGCTGTTTTTAAGTAGTTTTTTAGAAAAACTCGTGTTTAAGCACTACGTTTATCCAAAACCAAGTCAATCAAGCCATAATCTTTCGCTTGAGTGGCCGTCATGAAATTATCCCGGTCCGTATCTTGACTAATTTTATCTAAAGGTTGGCCGGTATGCTTGGATAAGACTAAATTCAATTCTTCACGAATTTTTAAAATTTCGCGGGCATGAATTTCAATATCAGAAGCCTGACCTTGGAAACCACCTAAAGGTTGATGAATCATCACCCGTGAATGCGGTAAACAAGCACGCTTGCCTGGAGCACCAGCAGCTAATAATACCGCCCCCATACTAGCAGCTTGCCCAATACACAAAGTACTGACCTGTGGACGGATAAACTGCATGGTATCGTAAATCGCCATCCCTGCTGTTACCACACCACCTGGAGAATTGATGTACAGGTGAATATCTTTTTCTGGATTCTCAGACTCTAAAAACAATAGCTGACCCACAATCGAGTTCGCCATATAGTCTTCAATGCCACCGACGCAGAAAATAATCCGCTCTTTCAGTAGCCGAGAGTAGAGATCATAAACTTGCTCCCCACGAGAAGTCTTCTCGATTACATAAGGGATACCTAAAGCTTGAGTTCCTAGTGCGCCATTTAGCCTAGACATTATTATTCACCTGTACATTAGCTTATTAAGCGGCTACCGGTTCCTGCTTGCGATTCATAATTGACTCAAAATCGCGCACTTCGTCAGTCACCTTCGCTTGATCTAAAACCCACTCCACGATCATATCTTCCATAACAGCTGCTTCCACAGTCTGCATGGCCTGACGATTCGTGCGGTAGTAATTGACCAAAGCAGCTGGATCTTCATAAGAGGCAGCCAAAGTCTCCAGCATAGCATCGACACGAGCAGGATCACGTTGCAGACCTTTTTGACGAATAATTTCGCCAACGATCAAACCTAACTTCACCCGACGCGCTGCTTGCGGCTGGAATAAATCATCAGGGATATTATTAGCTGGAGTACCTGTACTTTGCGAAAACTCCTCACGAACGTGTTGGATTTCGTCTTTCACTAAAGCACTAGGTAAGTCGATTTCATGTAGGCTAGACAAGCCCTCCATAACTTGTTGTTTGACTTGCGCTTTTAAAGCATTGCCCAATTCGCGAGTCATGTTCTTTTTTACTTCTTCGCGGAAAGATTCCATACTGCCATCTTCCACACCGAATTGTTTAATGAAATCTGCATTCACTTCTGGCAAAGATTCTTCCTGAACTTTATGCACAGTTAGTTTGAATTGCGCTGTTTTGCCTTTTAAATTTTCAGCTTGATAATCTTCTGGGAAAGCGACATCAGCCGTCTTAGTTTCACCAGCTTTCATGCCAATTAAAGCAGCTTCAAAATCAGGTAACATACGGCCAGCGCCTAGCTCAACCGGATAATCTTGCGCAGTACCACCTGCAAAAGCCTCACCATCTAAACTGCCTTCAAAGTCGATTTTTACTAAATCGCCACTTTGTGCTGCCCGATCAGTATCTTTCCATTCACGCTGTTGCTTACGAATGGTATCTAACATCTTATCAATGTCAGCATCTTGGACTTCAGCAGTAGGGCGCTTGACTTCTAAACCAGTCACATCAGCCACTGTAAACTCTGGATATACATCAAAGTTCGCAACATAAACCAAAGGTTGGCCAGTAGCTAAAGCTTGTAATTCGATTTGGGGCAGGCCAGCAACCCGCAGATTTTGCTGGACAGAGGCATCACGGAAAGTATGTTCTAATACTTCACCGATCACTTCTTGGCGTACAGAATCACCGTAGCGAGACTTTACAACATTGAAAGGAACTTTGCCGGGACGGAAACCATCAAGACGTACACGCTTGACCATTGACTTCAGACGTGACTCAACGCTCTGCTCAATACGCTCGGCAGGCACTTCTACTGTCATTTTACGCCCGATACTTCCTGTTGACTCTACTGAAACTTGCATGCCATACCTCATCTCCCCATCCATAAACCCAAGGCTGGAGGGGTTATCATCAAAATATTTGGATTGTTTGATATTGGTGCGAAAGGAGAGACTCGAACTCTCACGCCTTGCGGCGCTGGAACCTAAATCCAGTGCGTCTACCAATTCCGCCACTTTCGCATATTTCGTCGGAAAAACAGGTTAGCTTACCCATAAATCCGGAAAGGAGGCGATTATACACAGCAAATTGCCAGATGTATAACCAAAATGTAGAGTAACGTTGGGGTGGCTGATGGGACTCGAACCCACGACGACAGGAATCACAATCCTGGACTCTACCAACTGAGCTACAGCCACCATCTAAAAAATTTATTTTACGAGACTGATCGGGACATCGATGGCGCGCCCGGCAGGACTCGAACCTGCGACCCACGGCTTAGAAGGCCGTTGCTCTATCCAGCTGAGCTACGGGCGCAGACTGCAGATTAAATGCACTTGAGGTATAGACCACTTTGGAAAAAGTGGTCGGGGTAGAGAGATTCGAACTCCCGACATTCTGTACCCAAAACAGACGCGCTACCAGGCTGCGCTATACCCCGACTTGAGTTGCAACTTTCGTTGCTTGATGTTTCAAGACCGCGAAATATACAGATCGAAATTGCAGTCGTCAAGTAGAAAAATAAAACTTAAGCACGCTCATTTAGCCAATAGCCAATTGCTGGTGGAATGGTCTTTTGCGCTTTACCACTTACATAAATTCCAATATGTCCACCATTGAAACTCAGCTCTGCATAATCTTTAGAGCCTACATACTGAGCTAAGGCTTTAGAGGCAGCAGGTGGTACTAGATGATCCTGATCCGCATAAATATTCAAAACTGGCATCCTCACATTAGCAAGATTAACTTGATGCCCAGCAATCTCCACTTCACCCTTAATTAATTTATTCTGCTGAAAAAACTCTTTCATGAACTGGCGGAAAGTCTCACCTGCTTGATCTGGACTATCAAAAATCCATTTTTCCATCCGTAGGAAGTTTTTCAGGACATCTTTGTCGTCCATCATATCCACCAAACCTAGATACTTCTGCCCCATCAGTTGATACGGTTTTAGATTTAGGAAAGTCCAGTTGAGCATTTCGCCCGGAATATTCCCTAGCGTATCTACCATCAAGTCCACATCGACTTTTTGAATCCAGCTACTCAACATATTGTCAGGCGTTTGGAAATCGACTGGTGTCACCATCGTGACTAAATTTTTCACCCGCTCAGGGTGCAAAGCGCTATAACACAAACTAAACGCACCACCTTGGCAAATCCCTAAGAGATTCACTTGCTCGACTTGATGGCGCTCACAGAGTTGATCAATACAACGATCTAAATAACCATTCAGATAATCATCCATCGTCAAGTAACGATCAGCAGCATCTGGATAACCCCAATCGATCAGATAAACATCTTGGGCAGCATCCAATAAACCCTTAATCGTTGAGCGATTTTCTTGTAAATCGGTCATATAAGGACGATTAACCAGTGCATAGACGATCAGCAGCGGAGTGGGATTACGCTCTACAGTCGGATCACCAGCATAATGCAGCAATTTGAGTTTATCTTCTTGATAGATCACCTCATGCGGCGTTACTCCACCCATACTTTCTTGCATGGCAAGTAGATTGCCCATGCCTTGAGTGAGCTTTTCATTGAAGGCTTTAACTTCAGCAGCAAGTGCTTCGGGGCGCATATTAAAAGGAATCATTGTGCTGCCTCCTGAGTAGCAGTGGTCTGCATCGCTTGCTCAATGCGTTTCAAGCGTTGGTCTAGTTCACGGAGGTGTTGACGTAAAGCATTATTCTCACGTTTTAGCTCATATTGCTTTTTAATAGTTGCCTCATAATCAGCACGGACTGGTAACCCGAATGCTTTAAATTCATGATCTAAATGCTCATTCATACCCTGTTTGAGCAGTAAGAAAGCATTCACCAACTCGCCATAAAGGGTTTGATATTGTTCACTGGCTGCAAATTGGGCATAAGTCTCCTCGCTGACATCGACCCAAAGATCATATAGCTCGCGTAAGGAACTAATATTTTTTCCCTGGTCTGCTAACTTCTGAATGCGTATTCGCAAAGCTTGCACTGACTCCTGCCCTTGAGTGGCAAAGGCTTCACGGTATTTATCCATCGCTTGTTGATAACGTAAAGCTAGTGCTGACAATTTCTTTAAGCGCTCTTGACCTTCACGGGATAAGCCAAAACTTGGCGTGGCAAGAGCTTTTTGTAGATGTTCTTGCCATAAACCCGCATTAGGCATAGTCAGACCACCTGTCCCTACTTCACGGAACAAATTCATACCCTGCATATTGCCTACGAGCTGCTGCCACCCATCCAACACGGATTGACCTAAACCTAAATTACTAGCAGGCTGCCCACCTTGCTGAAACCATTGATTAAACCCGCTCTCAAGTGAACGCATCCAGCTTTCAATGCTTGGGGTATCAGGATCAGTTTTGGAATTACTATAAACTTGCTCGGCTAAGCCTAAATAGACTTTGCCCATGTCCATCACACGATTAAGCACATCTTGAATTTGTGGGGGGGAATCCTGTGTGACCGTACTCCACCATTGATTCAGATCATTAGCCCAAGTAGGAGCTTGTGAATTGTTGACAGTTGAGGGAGTAGAGCTGGGATTAAAACTATTAGAAAGAGTAGACCAATAGCGTTGTTGTACTTCCAGCCAGGTTTTTATCGCTTCTTCTGACCATTGCTTAGAACTCATTCCGATCTCCTCCATCCTGAAGATAAAATGGCTGTACTATTCAACCATATCATGCTAATTTGTGCAGCGCAACAAGAGTACTCTAGCGGGTTACTTTGTCAGTCTACTCGTTCTAGAGCCCCCTTGTGAATATTCCATCATGTATGGCCTCACTGTTGATTTCACATCATCGTCTAACGGAGATTTGGTTATGAGTAAAGTTGCACTAGTTACTGGCGGCACCGGTGGTATTGGCACCGCTATCTGTAAACGTTTAGCAGCTAACGGTTTCAAGATTATTACAACTTACTTCGAGCCAGAAGAAAAGGCGAAAGCTTGGGCTGAAGCTCAAGATTACGATGTGGACCTCTATCCTTGCAATGTGAGCGACTATAATTCTTGTGTGGAATTGAAAGAGCAGATTTTAAGAGATCATGGCCAAGTTGATGTGATTGTCAACAATGCAGGCATTACGCGTGACTCAAAATTCACTCGTATGACTCCAGACCAATGGCAAGCGGTTATTTCTACTAACTTAACTAGCCTATTCAATGTCTGCCATCAATTCGTTGAGGGTATGACAGAGCGTGGTTTTGGCCGTATCATCAATATCTCCTCTGTGAATGGTCAAAAAGGCCAAGCTGGCCAAACCAACTACAGCGCAGCCAAAGCTGGTGTGCACGGTTTCACTATGGCGTTAGCGCAAGAAGTAGTACGTAAAGGCGTAACAGTGAACACCATCTCTCCAGGCTATATCGGTACTGAAATGGTGATGGCGATTCGTGAAGACATCCGCAATGCAATCGTTGAACAAATCCCAGTGAAACGTTTAGGCAAGCCCGAAGAAATTGCAGCCGTTGCCGCTTTCTTAGCTTCTGATGATGCAGCCTTTATCACTGGCTCAAACATCAGCGCTAACGGTGGTCAATTCATGCACTAATTGGTGCAGAATACCCTCTCAGTAGCATAGCCAAGCTGTGCTACTGCATAGAAAATAAACAGATCCTCAGAAATTTACTCTTAAATCATTGATCAAGAGTATGCACAGCAAAACAATAGCCTATACAATGAAGATGCACAGACCTAGTGCACACCACATCAATACACCAGAATTTTGGTAAAAAACGAGTATGTCCGACACCCGAATTATTAAAAAATATCCTAATCGCCGCCTGTATGATACGCATCAAAGCTGCTATATCACATTGGCTGATGTGCGCGAATTAGTGATGAATGAAATACCTTTTCAAGTCGTCGATCGCCAAACCAGCGAAGACATCACCCGCAGTATTCTGCTGCAAATTATTATGGAACAAGAATCTGGCGGCAAACCGTTATTTAGCAGCGACCTGCTTTCTAAATTTATTCGCAACTACGGCGTAACCACTCAACAAGGTTTTAGCTCTTTCATGGAGCAAAGCATGCAACTCTTCAATAATCAGCAACAAGCCATTAGTGAACAGATGCATCGTGCTTTAGCCGGTACACCTTTAGATAACTGGTTAAAACTGAGTGAACAAAACCTGCAAGCTTGGAATAAGATGCAGCAAGACATTCTGAAAACCATGTCTCCTTTAGGAAAACGCGATTAAGCACTGTCTTTAGAAGCGCCTTGCAATCACTGACTAGCTTTTTTAAAGTAGTTTTCAATAGGCAAAAAATTACCCGCTATTAGCGGGTAATTAAATAATTTCAGCAACTGAGCACAAGAGGAGGAGGAGAGGAGTGTGCTCAGTCGCTGGTTCAAACTTGTATTAAGCTGATTTAACGTCTTCAGCAGCTTTCTTAGTAGCAGCAACTGTTTTGTCAGCAGCTTCTTTAGTAGCAGCAACAGCTTTGTCAGTTGCATCTTTACCAGCAGCAATAGCTTTGTCAGCAGCTTCTTTACCAGCAGTAGCAGCTTCTTGAGTTAAAGCAGTTGCTTTAGCCATTGCTTTTTCAACTGCTGCAGAAGCTTTTTCCATATTGTCAGTTAAAGCTTGCTTGCTTAATTCAGTCGCTTTTTCAGTCGTTTGAGAAGCATATTTAGCAGCTTCTTCAGCAATAGCAACTAACTCATCACGAGTAGCGGTTAACAGCTCAGCCGCTTCACGTACATTAGCTAACCATTTTTCGCCACAAGATTTCAGAACTTCTTGTTGCAGAGTGAAAACTTCTTTAGGGTCTTTGGCTTTTGCTAAAGCATCAGCATTTTTAGTGCCCGCTTCGAAACAGCTGCTCAATAAAGCAGTTTGCTTGGCAGTTAAAGTTTCGAAAGTTTTCATGTTTAATTCGCCAACGCGTTTTGCAGAGCTCATAGCGTTGTCATTTAATTGTTTGAATAGATCCATCATAGCGTTTTGCATGGTCGTATATCCCTTAGTGTGTCAGTACAGGTGGCTGATTTTAATCTCAGAATCTTTAGTGCTTTCCAGCATTTGATGCAGTGCACAATAACGAAGTTCTAATAGGCTGTCAATGTATTTTTGTGCATTGCAACAAAAGTTTTAAATTTAAGCCTTTAGACTAAGTTTAGTCCAAATTTATGACAATTGAATTTCCATAGTTCCCTTATAAAAGCTGGTGCATAATCAAAGCTCCAACCCGCTAGAAAAAAGGCTCTACTATGCAGATCAATGCCCCTTATGCCGCTCCCTATGAACTAGCCAATCTCAAAGAATTAGAAGCCCGGGTTCGCCAATTTGGTGAGCTACTTGGTGAAATCCTCCGTGAACAAGAAGGTCAAGCGCTGTATGAAGCTGTTGAGAAACTACGGCGTGGCTACATTCAATTACGCCAAAAAGACGATCCGGCTCTTCGTGAAGAGCTCATGCAGTTCATTCTGCAATTAGACGTAAAAGATATTGAGAAAATCATTCGTGCCTTTAATACCTTCTACGTGATTTCAAATATTGTGGAAGAAGATTTCCGCGAGCGCGAACGCCGCCGCAAATTCGCACATGGCGACGATCCTCTCCTATGGAAAGGTTCAGCCCGGCGTACCGTCGTAGAGTTACGCGATGAGGGCGTGACCGCCGAACAAATGCAAAACTTGATGAATCAGTTGCGTTATATCCCTGTCTTCACTGCTCACCCGACCGAAGCACGTCGCCGGACTTTAATGGGAATTCAGCGCCATATTTTCTTAATGATTAATCAGCTAGAGTCCTTAGAGGACGGTGGCGAAGAAGAGAAAGCCGCACTCTTACGCCAAATTAAGGGTCAGATTCAAATGCTCTGGCGCACCAATGAAGTTCGCACACGCAAGCCGACTGTCGAAGATGAAGTGAACTACGGCTTGTATTATTTTCGTGAAAGCTTATTTGATGCGATTCCCCTACTCTATCGTTTCTTTGAGCGCGCCATGCGTTATGCCTACGGCAATCAGCAAGTGACTGTGCCGAGTTTTTTACGCATTGGTTCGTGGATTGGTGGGGATCGTGATGGCAATCCTTTTGTGACGGCAGCAGTGACCCGCAATGCGATTCGCTTAGGGATGAGTGAAGCTTTATATGCATACATTGAGCGTGTGGACGTGCTGCGTGATTCGCTGTCCCACTCCACCGAATTTATTACACCTTCTGCTGAATTTTCGGTTTATCTAGACAAAATTAATGAGCAGATGGGCAATCGCCTCCTGGCCAAGCGGACAGATCAACTGCTTGAAGAACCGTATCGGCGCTTACTCACCATTATGCGCTACCGCTTAAAAAATACCTTAGAAGTGGTACGTGCCCGCCTTGCGAATAAATCGGCGGTTTTGCCTTTAGAGTCTTACCACAATGCCGATGTGTTCTTACACGAACTTAAGCTCATTTATGATTCACTGCGTAGTCATAATGATGGCTTACTGGCTGGGCGAGAGTTACGTGATTTAATTCGTTTGGTAGAAACCTGTGGTTTTGGCCTGTATCAATTGGATATTCGCCAAGAATCAACTATCCACAGTGAGACAGTGGCAGAGATTCTGAATCTTGCAGGTTTATGTGGTAACTATTTAGAACTACCCGAAGCTGAGCGCATTGCCTTACTCGCGGAGCTGATTCAACGCAACCGCCTGCCCATGCCTTATCGACCTGAGCTCACTGCCCGTACCGCTGAAGCTTTAGAAGTCTTCGATACGATGACCGAAATGCGTGCCGAAGCAGGAGCAGAAATCTTTGGTACTTATGTCATCTCTATGACGCATCACGCTAGTCACATTATGGAGGTGATGTTGCTAGCAAAAATGGCGGGCTTAATTGGCTATACAACAGAACGCCAGCTGTTTTGTAATATTCGGGTTTCACCACTCTTTGAAACTATCGAAGACTTAAAACATATTACTAGTGTTCTCACCAACTTATTCGAGAATCCGAGCTATCAAGCCCTATTGAAAGCTTCGGGGAATTTACAAGAAGTCATGCTCGGCTACTCCGATTCCTGTAAAGATGGCGGCATCTTAGCCTCCAACTGGAATTTGTATAATGCACAAAAAGAAGTCTTAGGTTTAACGGATAAATATGGCATTACTTGCCGCTTATTCCACGGGCGTGGCGGCACGGTAGGACGTGGCGGTGGCCCCACTCATGAAGCGATTGTGGCTCAACCGCCCAATACAGTGCGCGGGCAAATCAAATTCACCGAACAAGGTGAAGTTCTCGCCGCTAAATACAGTAATCTAGAAACGGCTGTCTATGAATTAGGCGTAGGTGCAACCGGACTCTTGAAAGCGAGTGCAGGTTTAGTGCTACCGCGTGCTGCTTATAGTGAATCCTATCATGCGGCCATGCATGAAATTGCAGCTACAGGCGAATATAGCTATCGCGAACTGACTGATCGCACTCCTGGCTTGATGGATTACTTTTATGAAGCCACCCCTGTACAAGAAATTGGTCAACTCAATTTAGGCTCACGTCCCTCACATCGGAAACAAACTGTGCGGGATAAATCCTCAATCCGTGCGATTCCTTGGGTGTTTGGCTGGGCACAAGCCCGACATACTTTGCCCGGCTGGTATGGAATCGGCACAGCTCTTACCCGTTTCCGCCAAAAATACCCCGATGGCTTAGAGCGTCTGCGTGACATGCATACTAATTGGCCTGCCTTTAAGTCATTGCTTGGTAATACACAGATGGGTTTATTCAAAGCCGAAATGGATATAGCGCGTGAATATGCTTCTTTGGTAGAAAATCAGGAAATAGCCAAGCAGCTCTATGCAACGATTCGGGCTGAGTTTGAACTAACCGTGAGTGAAATTTTGCTAATTACTCAGCAAGCGCGCCTGATGGATGATACGCCTTTATTGCAATACTCTGTGTTGCGGCGTAATCCTTATCTGGACCCTTTGAATAATATTCAAGTGACTTTGTTGCGTCGGCATCGCGAGCATTTAACCCACAGCACTGAAGCTTCACCTTGGCTAGAAGCCTTGTTGCGGACGATTAATGCCATTGCAGCAGGCTTGAGAAATACCGGTTAGCCGGCTTACAAAACAAAACCCCTCCTATTTGAGGAGGGGTTGGAAAAGAAACTTCAGCGCGCTTAAAACTATGGACTGAAAGAAGAGCCACAGCCACAAGTTGTGGTTGCATTCGGATTGCGAATGACAAACTGCGCACCTTCTAAACCTTCGGTATAGTCGATTTCTGCACCGACCATATATTGGAAGCTCATGGGGTCAATCAGTAGCTTCACACCACCATTTTCCACCATAGTGTCGCCATCACCTTCTGCTTCGTCGAAGGTAAAACCATATTGGAAACCAGAGCAACCACCGCCTGTCACAAACACCCGCAGCATTAAAGCTGGATTGTTCTCTTCATCAATCAACTGTTTTACTTTCGCTGCCGCAGCATTAGTAAAAACCAGCGGAGATGCCATTGCTACGCTCATGTAAAAACTCCTGCAAACTGTTCTAAATCAAGATGAAGACGACGGTAGCACCTGCCGAAAGCAGGGTCAATAAAGCCTCTTTTCTAGCAAGATTAGTTAGCCATTGAGCGGTTCTGGTGCTTTCGGTGGAGGTAATTTACTTGCATCATTCGGCTTTTGACGTACTAACTTGCCATTCACTTCAGCACCCACTGCCATTTCGAGCAAGTTGTAATACACATCGCCACAGATGCGCGCTTTCTCAAATAGCTCTACTTTGCCATTGGCAAACACATCACCATCAATCGAACCATTCAAGAGCATGCTAGAAACACGAACTTCACCTTGAATACGGCCTTGCTCACTTAGAATCAAGGTAGAATCATCGTTTTCCGCTGTCAGATTACCTTTGACTGTACCTTCAATATTCAGATTACCTGAAAAGGTCAAATCGCCATCGATGGTAGTACCACGACCAATTAAAGTATCAATCCGCGCACTACGGTTACCTTTTTGCTCAGTATTGTTGGTGTTGGTGGTAACAGCGGGTGCCACTGCATTATTGGTAGTCGCTGGTGGATTCGCCTTCGGATTACTCTTACCAAACATTGACTTTTACTCCTTACTTGCTGCAGATTTTTTAGATAAATTAAATGATTGCCAATCATAGCTCTTCGTTACTGAATTCGCACCTGACTCAGGCCGCAAAGTCACGATGACTTGCTCTGGAGTAAACTCGGGCGGTAACTCAATAATCCCCTCGAAGCGCTGATAATACTTCAAAGAAAAGTGATTAACATCTTGATTCTGCTCAGTGGATTTCATGCGCAGGCTATCAAGTTGTAGATTTACTTTCGCACCCGCTTTTAAACCTTTGATCTCTAGATTGTAGCGACCCGCCACACCAGCCTCATTGCCACGCACATTCGCCAGCACTAACTGATACTGATAAAAACGTTCATGCGGTAGTTTATTGCCCTCTAGATCAACCAGACGCGGCTTTAACCCAAAGTGCCGAATAGATAAACCAGCCTCAACATCTTTCGGGGAAAGAATCTCTTCATAGAGCAGCAAATTGTCTTTTGCATTCGCTAACTCTGTTTCAGCGAGCTCTAGTTTTCGCTGTAACTCTACATTGGCAGTCGCTTGAACTTGTTCAGAACGGGTAGCAGAGGCGGCTTGGCTTTCGAGTTTAATGATGTGTTGCTGTTGCTCTTCCAATAAGCGCGCTTGCTCATTCATTTTGCCACGCAGGGAAAGCGCTTGTGTGCCACTTGTGGAATCAACAGGGGTTAAATACCCACTGACATATAGCCACGCGGTCACCACTAATAACAGTAATAATAAAACCACTAACAACGGCCAACAGAGATTGCGTTGGCGCGCTGCCTGTAATTGCACAACGCCTCGGTGATCGATTCGATACTCAAGACTCATACAAGTTTAACGTAGTTTATCAAGGCAATAAGCCCGGACTTAGCAAACCAGTGGTTTCTGGATAACCAAACATTAAGTTCATATTTTGCACAGCCTGCCCCGCAGCACCCTTAACCAGATTGTCTATTACTGAAAGTACTACCAAGCGCTTGCCACCTTGAGGTTGATGTAACGCAATCCGACAAGTGTTCGCACCACGCACTGAACGTGTTTCTGGATGGGATTTAAAGGGCATGACATCGACAAACGCTTCACCTTGGTAACGCTCTTCATAAAGTGCTTGTAGGGAAGTCGCATCTTGACCACTCGCGGTCAAATCTGCATATAAAGTCGCATGAATCCCGCGAATCATCGGCAGCAAATGGGGTACAAAGGTTAAATCCACTGGCTTACCCGCAAGCTTAGTTAAAGTTTGCGCGATTTCAGGTTGATGGCGATGCCCAGAAACCCCATAGGCTTTGAAACTATCGGCGGATTCACAAAGCAAATGCGCTACGCTAGCCTTACGCCCTGCTCCACTTGCACCCGATTTAGTATCGGCAATAATGTCTAAATCAACTAAGCCTTGTTCAATCAGTGGCACTAAACCAAGCGTCACGGCTGTTGGATAGCAGCCCGGATTTGCAATCAAGCGCGCTTTAGCAATCTCAGCTCTATTCAATTCAGGTAGGCCATAGACTGCTTCTTCAACCAGCTCTGGGCAGGCATGTTTCATTTCATACCATTTTTCCCAGACATCAATATTCTTGATCCGAAAGTCTGCCGCCAAATCAATGACTTTAGTGCCTGCTTCTAATAAAGCCGGTGCACTCTTCATTGCAACCCCATTGGGGGTGGCGAAGAATACCACATCATTATCTGCTAATTGCTCGACTTCAGGCGCTGTGAAATCTAAGTCCAAAAAGCCGCGCAGATTGGGGAACATCGCATCAACTCGCGTACCTGCGTTTTCACGCGAAGTCACTTGGCTGACACGCACTTGCGGGTGATTGACCAATAAGCGTAATAGCTCGACACCGGTGTAACCGGTAGCCCCAACAACAGCAACCTTTTTCACAGTAGTCCTTTATCTCTATTCATTAGAATCTTTTGTATAATACCCCATCCTTTTTGATTCACAAGTTTTGACTATGAAACTCGATATTAAAGCTTTATTGATTTTGGCGGTGATTGTTGGTGCTGGCTTGTTCTTTTTGTTGATGCCAAGTAAGGGCACACAAGCAGCCCCCAATGCCGAACTTACCACGATTGACGGCACTAAAATTGCCACTGAGCAATTGAAAGGTAAGCCCTACTTAGCGGTATTTTGGGCCACTAGTTGTTCGGGCTGTGTGAAAGAAATCCCACAGCTAGTTGAGCTACAAAATGAATTTGGCAAAGATGGCTTCAAGATTTTAGCTATTGCCATGGAATACGACGAACTACCTTTGATTAAAACCATGCGTGAGCAAAAAGGCATGAACTACGACATCACTTGGGATCAAGGTGGTGTGCTGGCTAAAGCCTTCGGTGGCGTGCGCGTAACCCCGACCAATTTTTTGGTATCCGGTGATGGCAAAATCGTCCTCCAGCAATTAGGCGATTTTAAAGTCGACGATATGCGCGAACGCATTAAAACCTTGCTCTAAAACTTAGGAAGATTTATGTACGAATGGATTAGAGCCTTCCATATCATCTTTTTGGTGACATGGTTTGCGGGTTTGTTTTACCTGCCACGTTTATATGTTTACCACGCAATGCCAGAGAATCACTCTAGCTTTGAACTCTTCAAAGTAATGGAACGACGCTTATTCGGCATTATGACGATTGGGGCAGTGCTTACAGCTGTATTTGGGATTTGGATGATTATCCTTAGTGAGGGGGTAATTTTACAGATGGGTTGGTTTCACGCCAAAGCACTGCTAATCCTGTTTCTCATCGCTTATCATTATTTCTGCTGGAAAATCATGCTAAATTTCCGTAGTGGCGAGAACCAGCATAGCCATAAATGGTATCGTTATTTTAATGAAATTCCGGGCGTACTGCTGATCCTGATTGTCATTTTTGCGGCGGTAAAACCCTTTTGATTAAAGCTTAAGTTTGGGCTTATTAATAAATTACTGCAGAGACTTAACCACATGAAACAACTACTCAGCTCAGTCGCATTAGCTATTTGCTTGACTGCTTGCGCTGGTATGCCAATGCCAGAAACGCACTCATCTCCAAGTGATGGCGAGCCACAATATGTATTCACGGGTACTGTTCAAGCCGCGAACCGAGTCGATATAGGTCGAGGGGCGGCCACGGGTAGAATGTTTACCTATCGCCTGAGTGTAGTGGTGCAGTATGTGGCGCGTGGTAATGATTATATAGAGCCTGCACAAACCATCTCGGTCGAAATCTTGCCTGACCAAGCTTTACCCGGTCAATATCAAACTTGCCAATTCGTTGCTAAAGAACGCCATCCAGCTTATGCCTCAGGCGTGCTCTTATTGAATACACGCATTCTGGATTGCCGTTAAGTAGTTTAATCCTGCTAAAATAAGTTAATGCTATGTTTCTAATAGGCTAGAGGCATAGCCTATTAAATTTGAAGTCCGCAAGCCTCAACTCCCTTAAAGCTTCAAACTTTATAATTTCGAAGTCTTATAACCCTTTTATAAAAAGTGTGCACCACATGAATTTGCGTTATTTTTTTGAGCTGATTGTTTTAGCAGCGCTCTGGGGCGCTTCTTTTTTATTTATGCGTGTCGCTGTGCCTGAATTTGGCCCCATTTGGTTAATTGCTTGGCGCGTTTTATTAGCTGGTTTAGTACTATTACCCGTTTTAATCCATCAAGGCTTACTAGCGGATTTGCAAAAAAATGCTAAGGCTTTATTGGTAGTTGGTATTTTTAATTCTGCTCTACCCTTTTTAGGCTTTGCCTATGCCACAACTATTTTAACCGGCGGCTTCACCTCAATTCTAAATGCAACTGTGCCTTTATTTGGGGTGTTACTAGTATTACTAGGTATCAATAAAGAAAAGCTATCTTCAGCACAAATTGGCGGCTTTTTATTAGGCTTTACGGGGGTCGGCATCCTTTTAGGCTGGCATACGTCTACTTCCAACCCTCACTTTTGGTTAGCCGTACTAGCGAGCTTAACAGCTGCCTTACTGTATGCGATCTCCGCTAATTACATAAAACGTAGGTTAGTCGGTGTTTCCTCAGTCGTGATCGCTGTGGGTAGCCAATTAGCCGCGACTTTAGTGTTTATTCCTTTATTGCCTTTTAGCCTGCCCGCCGCTTTACCCTCTTTAAAAGCCATTTTAGCGCTAGTGGCTTTAGCCGTTTTCTCGACTGCTTTAGCTTATTTAATGTATTTCCGCTTGATTCGGATGTTGGGTGCAGCCCGTGCTGTCACCGTTACTTATATGATTCCCTTATTTGCAATGATTTGGGGCACTCTGCTTTTACATGAGCCGATTACTTGGGACATGATTGTGGGTTGTGTGGTAATTCTCGCAGGTACAGCTTTGGCAAATGGGATATTTAGAAACTGGAAAAAGAATCAATACCCTATCAACAAGCTTTAAAGGTTGACAGCCCTTAGCGTAGCTCAGTGCTAATTGATCGATTTGAAATAGCATACACTACAGCTCCTGAATTTAGGCAATCATGGAGCTGTAGCTATGAGAATGATTAAGCGGTCACGAGCTTATTTTGGAAGAATGGCAAGAAGATCATAAGCATATTGATCGGCTTGTGCTATGGTAGAAACGCCAGCCTTCAATTGTAAACGTGCTTTTGAATACTGCCCAGCTTCAGCCGCGTCATCAGCCTCTTTAATTTTATCCTTAAGCGCTTGCAAGTCCGATACTGATAAACTTAGCCCCATAGCTTTTGAGGCCATGTCTACTTTTTCTTTTTCATTTTTTTTCTTTAGCTCCTCTATTTGTGCAGTGGCCTGTGCTAGCTGCGCTTGGAGTTGCTCACTAATAACAATAGGTTTATCCATAGCTGTACCCTCTACTTTCAATAAGTTAGAATAATTTTAATTTTTTTTAATATAGCAAAATGTTTATAAATTAAACAACTCATTTTGAAAAAAAATTAACCAGCTTAAGCTTGTGATGAGCGAGCTTACCTAAGAACCTGTAAAGCACCATCCTTCAGGTGGAGGTTAAGGCTATCGGCGCAAGCCGCTGAATCTTTGGATGAGCTTCTATTTATAGTATAATCAATAGCATGGCAGAAATAGCCCACCTCAAAACCTTAAAAGCTCGCATCAAGGATAAGCACAAACCTCTCCTTGAACGAATGGCGTTTGAGGTGAATCAGGTAACGAAAAGTACACCACCCAAGCCTGTTTGTGTTGCGGCTGCCTTAGCCCCCCACACCCCGAAAGGTAGAGCAGGCTTGCGAATAATAGAATGGTCATGCTCTGAGTATGGGGCGCTGCATGATAGAGATATTAATGCAGCACAGAACATTCTCGCGCTCGGACATGAGCGGCTCGCTGGAGGAATTCTCGCCCTTTCGGGTGGGGAAGATGTCAATGAAGCTGTGTTGCAGTGATGATCAATCACCCTGAAAACGAAGCTCTACAAAGCAAAACGCCGCTAAAAAGCGGCGCTCCAAATGAAGTAACCTAATAGGCTAGTACTTACTCACCGTCTCATCAAACACCAGCAAGCCCTCTTTTTCATCCACTTTAATCGTTTCACCCGGCAAGAATTTCCCTGCCAAGATTTCTTGCGCTAATGGATTTTCCACTTGCTGTTGAATCGCACGTTTTAAGGGGCGTGCACCATAAACAGGATCAAAACCCGCTGAGGCAATATGATCCATCGCTGCATCGGTAAATTCGATATTCAATTCGCGCGCAGCTAAACGTTTCCGCAAGTTATTCAATTGAATATCCGCAATCTGGCGAATTTCGGCCTGATCTAATGGATGGAAAACGACCACCTCGTCAATCCGGTTAATGAATTCGGGGCGGAAATGTTTACCGACCTCATTCATGACAGCAGATTTCATAGCGTCATAGTTTTTCTCGCCTGCCATGTCTTGAATTAGATTTGAGCCTAGATTTGAAGTCATCACGATTACGGTATTGCGGAAGTCAACGGTGCGGCCTTGCCCATCAGTTAAGCGGCCATCATCGAGAACTTGCAACAACACATTAAACACATCGGGATGTGCTTTTTCGACCTCATCCATCAAGATCACCGAGTAAGGACGGCGACGTACCGCTTCGGTTAAATAACCACCTTCTTCATAGCCGACATACCCTGGAGGAGCACCAATTAAACGAGCCACGGAATGCTTTTCCATGAACTCGGACATATCAATCCGCACCATAGAATCGTCGCTATCGAATAAGAAAGTCGCCAAAGCCTTAGTCAACTCCGTCTTACCCACACCCGTTGGCCCTAAGAATAAGAATGAACCACTGGGGCGCTTCGGATCAGACAAACCGGCACGTGCACGGCGAATCGCATTGGAAACAGCGGTTACCGCCTCTTCCTGACCGATGACACGTTTGCGTAATTCATCTTCCATGCGTAATAACTTATCGCGTTCAGATTCCATCATTTTGCTAACGGGAATCCCTGTCCAACGCGCTACGATTTCTGCGATTTCATCTTCCGTGACGCGATTGCGCACTAGTTTTGGCTGTTCGCTAGTAGCGCCTGCCGCTGTATCCGCTTGCTTTAATTGCGCTTCTAACTCAGGAATTCGCCCATATTGTAATTCGGCCATGCGCTGCAAATTGCCCGCACGTTTAGCAGTATCAAACTCAATCCGCGCTTGATCCAACTCTTCTTTGATATGGGTAGTACCTTGCATGGCCGCTTTTTCAGCTTTCCACACTTCACCTAAATCGGAGGACTCTTTTTCAAGGCGAGTAATCTCTTCCTGCAAATTATTCAGGCGCTTAATCGAGGCTTCGTCTTTCTCTTTTTTCAGCGCTTCCCGCTCAATTTTTAATTGAATCAAGCGCCGATCCAGAATATCCAATGCCTCTGGTTTGGAATCAATTTCAATGCGGATGCGTGAAGCAGCCTCATCAATCAGGTCAATCGCCTTGTCCGGCAAGTTGCGGTCGGTAATATAACGATGTGACAAAGTAGCTGCTGCCACCAAAGCGGGGTCAGTAATTTCCACCCCATGATGCACCTCATACTTTTCCTGCAGGCCGCGCAAAATCGCAATCGTATCTTCCACGCTTGGCTCATCGACCATAACTTTCTGGAAGCGACGCTCTAAAGCAGCATCCTTTTCAATGTATTGGCGATACTCATCTAAAGTGGTCGCGCCCACACAGTGCAATTCGCCACGTGCCAAAGCCGGTTTAAGCATATTGCCTGCATCCAAAGCACCATCCGCTTTACCTGCACCCACTAAAGTGTGAATCTCGTCGATGAACAAAATCACATTACCATCGGTTTTGGCGATGTCATTTAACACCGCTTTCAAACGCTCTTCAAAATCGCCACGGAATTTTGCGCCCGCCAACAGAGCGCCCAAATCCAAGGACAATAAGCGCTTGCCTTTAATGCCTTCGGGTACTTCACCATTTACGATACGCTGCGCCAAACCTTCCACTAAGGCCGTCTTACCGACCCCTGGCTCACCAATGACCACCGGATTATTTTTTGTACGGCGTTGCAGAATTTGCACCATGCGGCGAATTTCTTCATCGCGCCCAATAATCGGGTCAATCTTGCCTTGCTCAGCGCGCTCAGTAATGTCGATGGTATATTTCTGCAAAGCTTGGCGTTGATCTTCGGCATTCGGATCATTCACGGTTTGTCCGCCACGCATGGTCTCAATCGCCTTCTCCACTGCCCCTTTCGTAGCACCAGTTTCACGCAATAAATTGCCCAGCGTGCTTTTGTCTTCCAAGGCCGCTAACACAAATACTTCAGAGGTGATGTATTGATCTTTACGTTGCTGAGCGATTTTGTCAGTCACATTCAACAGGCGCGCCAAGTCATTCGATACCGATACCGAACCGGCATCACCGCCTGTTACGGTGGGCAAACGCTCAATTTCTTGACTCAAGCGCGACCGCAATTGGTTAACGTTCACATCGGCCTTGGTCAATAAACCACGCACTGAACCCCCGTCTTGATCCAGTAAAGCCGCCATTAAATGAATCGGTTCAATAAATTGTTGATCACGCCCTAAAGCAAGCGACTGCGCGTCTTGTAGAGCAAGTTGGAATTTGCTGGTCAGTTTATCCATTCTCATGTGGATTATCCCTCATAAAACTTTTTTAAAAGCTAACACTTTGACTATCTATGCATATAGGGGACAAAATCGGCAAATTCAAGGTAAGCGCTGATGAATTCCCCTATCGGCGGTCGCTGTATTTGCACTAATCTATGGCATAATCCCCTTTAAGCTGACCCAGCCAAAACAGGAATTTGAGTGAAACGACTGTTGCCCCTTCTGTCCAAACAAAGCGGTGAGTTTAAATTTTGGCATGTCCTCCTCATTGTAGTGGTGGTGGTAGGATTCGCCTTATTTATTAATGCTAAAGGTGCTAGCTTTTTCACCCGCACGATCCCAAATAGTTTTAATTTTAATAAGGGGCAGGATTACACCAACTATCAAGCGGATTACACAGAGCCTGTTGCATCCAATGCAAGTTATTACCGCGAACCTGAAGATACTGATGCTGATGTTTGGGTAACCGAACCCAATCCACCTCAACAACAACAACGCCAAAACACTCAAGGCCAAGTGCTAGAAGAATACAACGATAATCTATATAGCGACGATACGGGTGTGCCTAAGCCTAGTTATAGCTATGATCAGCAATACCCGCCACGCTTAAGTCGTGGCTATTACACAGTACAAGTCTTCACGGGCTATAACTCTAAACAGGCCTATGATTTACGTGCTGCTTTAAAAAAGGATGGTTATACCGCTGCCCATATTCGTGAATTACGCACCCGTAAAGGGGTATTATTTAAAGTTCGAATTGGGCGTTATAAAGAACGCTACACAGCTTTTGCGGTACGTGACCAATTACGCCGTCGCTATCCGCACACCCTACCGAATAGTTTTGTGATGTTAATTGAGGCTGAGTATCACTAATCTCTAGCAAAAATTTCATATTGCGCATTTTCTAAGCCTTGATCCGCACAAAGGCTAGCACCACGGTGCAATACATTCGAAGCGCGCATCTTGCCTGAAGCGTCAATCACTACCCCTTCTACTTCAGTCCCACAACGCTTGCTAGCAACTACCTCTTGAGTTGGTGTACCCACCACCGCTAAGACACGGCTCATTTTATCTCGCTGATACACTTGTACCGTATCGGTTCCAGGAGATTTAATAAAATAACAAGGGGCTTTGACTTTTAACCAAATCGGCTCGATTTTTAACTTTGGATGCTTGGCTTGCAGCTGACAACGCTCTGTATCAAACCATAATGATAAGGCTTGCCCCGCGATAGTCACTTGATCGGTGATATAGATAGACGAAGCACGTTCTGGGACTTTTAACTCTTGGATAACTTGCGTCGCTTTAACCTGTTTATCTTCACAGGCTGCTAATAGCAAAGCGCTCCCTAACCAGCCTAATAGCATTAAGGAAGGCACTTGCTTTGCCATTCTTAACTACTCCATCCTTGCAGTCGTTTAAGTTTGAACCATTTAGCTATCATGCGCTGTTTACCCGAAGTTTACTCATTTCAATACGAGCTGATGCTTTAGTTCTAGGTTGAGCTTATGAAAAAATCAATGAGTTTCATGAAAATACTTCTGAAGAAGATCATTAAGCTTGGTCTTCTTTGAAAAGTAAAATCGATTTATTCAGGTACGCATCAGCCAGTGGTCGGCAATATCTGTCTAGTTTGCTCCTTTTACATGCTACTGTTGAATTTATAATAAAAACGGGCTAGGCAATAATAATGAAACGAAAACTTGCTGTACGCGCTATCTATGGGGCGCGCTTTTTAGTTTTAGCTCCCCTCTTTCTGAATATTCTCCTCATTCTAGGGTTCAGCCCTGAAGTCTACGCAGCAGGCAATACAGCTGTTCCTGTGGTAAATACAACGATTTCAGTGGCTAAAACGGGTTCAGAACCCTTTGATAGCACTACGTGGGATGGCAGTTTAGCCACTGCTGGTCTAGATGCCAACGAAGATAACTCTGTTACTCGTTTACAAGATTCAATTACTTATTTAGTTGAGGTCTCAGTAAATGATAAGGATGTTCCAAGCCTAACCAGTACGGTACAACTCGACAAACGTCAAGCGTGGATTGAGATTCCCACAGGTTGTAAAACCGACCCCAAAGAAGTGAATCCCGTTTCTAGTATTTCAACGGATAAACGCACCCTCTTCTGCAATCTTGGCCCTGCGGTAGAAGGCACTACGCGGGCTATTTATCCTGTAGCTCGTGCGCTTGCTGCCTCTTATGATGGCAGTCAAATTACCCTGAATGATCAACATGTGAGTGCAACTGTTTCCTCTCAAGCACAAGGCTCAAATGTTGCGACTGCTGGCCCCACCGATGTAACCGTTACTGCTAATTTCCGAGTTGATACTACGAAAGAATTACAAGTGACCGCACTTGATCCAACAACTGGAAAACCGCTCTACATTGCACCTGCAGCCAAGGGCGCAGATGGCACTACCGATGGTTCAGTGGTTGAATATGTGATTAAAGTAAAATATCAGAAAGGCTCAATGTTAGCCGATGCACCGAATGAAGCAGGGGGTGATTTTGAACAGGATTACTCACTGCTCGATCATTATACCGATGACAATAACAATAATAGCAAAACCGTCACTGCTAGTTCAGGTGTACCCATCAGTGTGTCCACGGGCGCGGTACTATACACATGGGATCCTAAAAAACCAGCTTGCGAACTAGTTGGTGATCATGGGCCTAATGCTAGCGTCACCTGCACCCAAGTGAATCATATTCTCGACCAATTAGGGCCAAACCTGACACCAGATGGAATAAACGATCCAAATATTGCGATTGACCTGAAAAATATTGATGTTCGCGACCCAAATAATGACTCCAACTTAATCGAATTACGTATCAATATTTGGTATAGCAATCCTGAAGATATTGCTAATCATCAAAACTGCTCACCTGGTCCTTGTACTGTACAGACTGTGAACTCAGTCGGTGTGTATGACGCAACAGCTGGAGCGGGTAGTAGTCCGACTGTATTAGGTTTTAATCCTGTTTCCACCGAAGATGCCAGTCATAATAATCTACTGAATTATAATGGTCAGGGTGAACCCTTCCCTGATTATGTTACTTATCCACTAATCTATATCACACCAGGCGGTTGGACTGCCGCGAAAGGTTTTGACGGCCCTTGGCCTCCCAGCAAAACCGGAGAAAAGAAATATGCACCAGGTGCGATTATTCCAATCCTACTAAATATTTGGGATTATCGCTTTATTGATGGTGCTAGGTCACAATTGTGCGAAAAACTTGATACTGACCAATTCGAATACGTCGGTCTCGCTGAACCCAATCGTATGGATTTAGGGTACGCTTGGAATCACACTGAATATAACCCTAACATTGTTAGTTGGGGACCAGAAGTAAATACGTATAGTGCAGATAAATTAGGCTTAATAACCTACTTATACTCAGATGATCCCCATTCAGGCTTGCTCGCACAGCGTGATGAAACCTGTGAAGATGATGTTAACAGTGACGGAAAATTTGTCCTAGATGGTGTGAATCAGACTAGTCACTTACCAGATGCCCCCAATGATTGGGTCACTGATCCAGCCTTAATAGGGGGAGTAGCTAAGGTCAGTAAATTACGCATGCAAACTGTTTTAAATAAGAACTTTTTGCTTAGCCTTGACCCTACAACTACCCGAATGGCTTTTATCACCAATCATCTTTTAAAGATTAAGCCATCTGCAAAAGGCTATACCAACTCGACCACAGGAGTTACTTATTTACCCAATTATATGGCTATCCGCAATGATGGCTCTATGGGTACTTGGGGCTCTTGGAAGGACATGAGTTATATTTCGATTGACCCTGATAATGTAGGTTTCTCTTATGCAGGCTACGATGCAGATCGGGTTGTACTTGCCCCGTCTTCCATTGCTTTGGAGAAATACACCGAGCCACGTGGCCTCAAAGTAGTACGAGGTGGTGATCGAGTCCAATTTACTCTCAAACCGGAAGTCTTTGGGAGTTGGAATCCCAGTATTACGACAGCCTCGCTTACAGATAGTTTGCCAGTAGGTACTGATTATGTGCTTGGCTCTGAGCGTTTTTCCGTCGATGGTGGAACGACATGGCTAACTCATGCTGACTATTTAGCTTCTACCCCCAATGTTAGTTTAAGTTCGGCAGAAAATACCAATCCCCGCTCTATCCAATGGAATTTTGCTGATTTGAATACGGGTGATCAGTTGCCTTTAATTCGTTATAGCGTTGATGTTAACCCCAAGCTAACCACAGGTACCTTTATTAATAATGCTACTCTCTATTCTGATATTAACCCAGATGGTGCAGATGCAGATACTGCTAGCGACCCTGTAGCGGCGAGCTACCAACTGAATATCTTGGCGAATTTAGGCTTAGATGTCTTCAAAGCTGTCGACCACCCTATACATGGCAGAAACGAACCCTTTGAGTTTGAATTGGTGTATACCAATTTAGGGGGTGAGGATTATAGCAGCGGTGACTTCATTGATATTCTGCCTTATAACAATGATGGTAATGGCCAAAACTCCAGTGGCTTAGCCAGCACTCGCTACCCAAGCAGCAAATTCAATGGTATTTATGCGGTAAGCAAAATCACGGCTAGCCATAGCGAAGTGTTCTATGCGACTAATGCTGCGTCTAATACGATCCAACAAGATCCTTGCCATGAGAGCAATCAAGCGGTCGGTAAAGTACCCGCAGCAGGTGACTTGTGTTATCTAATGTATGTGAATAACGGTAATAAATATGCAGGTGGTAGTGCTACTGGTACAGGGACGACCACCTGGACTGCTTGTACTAGCCAATCACCACTTAGCTGTGGCGCTTTACCCCCTGAATCAATTACTGGTTTACGCTTCACCACACCAGCCTTAACCGGTGCTAGTGGCGGAAAATCAGTATTAGTACAACTAAGTCCAACAGGCAATATCGGCGGCACACCTGATCTTGATGTGAATGGTAAAGTTACTGCCGCTTCAACAGGTGATATCTATACTAATAACTTTGGTGGACGGGTTCCTGAGTTATCCTTACAAGTCATCGCAAATGATGTGAGCGTGACTATTGCTCCTAGTACTATTGGTGACAGGGTTTGGTTAGATAGCAACGGTAATGGTTTGCAAGACGCTACTGAAACTGGTATTGCTGGAGTACAAGTTAAACTGCAATGTGGTAGCAACTCAGTGACCACCACTACTTTGGCGGATCTAGCTTCCACACCAGAAAATGAGGCAGGCTTGTATCAATTTAGTGGTTTAGCGGGAGGAAATGCAGCCAGTGTGCTAGTACCCAGTGCTAGTTGTACACTGAGTATTGACCCTAATCAAAGCGCTCTGTTGAATCAACTACTGACTAGTACTAATGCCGGTGGTGATTCAAGTAATGACCGTCTTACTGATCTCAAAGACAACGATGCCAGCCTTACTAGTGGCCTTGCCAGCATTACCTTTACAGCAGATAGCACTGGTAAAGACAACCAAGGTTTTGACTTTGGCTTTAAGCCTAGCCTGAGCCTTGGTAACTATGTCTGGTATGACCAAGACATGGATGGTGTACAAGATGCGAATGAAGCAGGTATCGGCCAAGTTGGTGTTGCATTGTATGACAATGCCACTTGTACAGGTGCAGAGATTGCGAGTACTACTACCACACAAACCGGCTGGTATGAGTTTAATAATTTAGCCAATGCCAGTTATTGTTTAAAATTCACAACACCTAATAATTGGACTTTAAGCCCTGCCGATAAAACTAGTGATACGCTAGATTCAGATGCAGTAGTCACTGGAACTGTGAATCAGTTTGTGATTACAGACATCAATCTAAATGCTACCGACCATAGTTATGATGTAGGCTTATTCCATACTCAATGTACTGCGCCTATAGTCCCTATTGGTAGTCAAGCGGTAATGCCCGCTTATGGCAGCAGTCCTTGGCATCACCCTAGTGCCCACAATGTAGAGGTCGGTGATCTCAATTTAGCGGGCTTCTGCTTAGAGAAGCAGGACGAAGATCCTGCGGTAGATGACTTGTTTAAGGTGAATGCTTCCGATCGTCAAAGCTTAAGCGCTACTCGGATTGACTATTTAAAACGCTTGTTTAGTGCTCTGGGTGATCCTGAAGTTTTGGCGAGTATTCAAGCAGAATTTGGCGCGGCCACGCAAAGCATCGATACAGTCTTACAAAATCTAGTCTGGTATTACACCAACTGGAATGAAGACTTTACTAAGTATGAAACCGCTATTGACGACACCGCTTGGACAACTAGCCAAAAAGCCGCGATGAAAGCTTTAGGTCAGTTAATTCTAGAGAAAACCCAAGGTAGCAATGGGCAAACTCAATATTCAATCACCGAAGTTTATTGGCTACAGAATCAGACCGATACCACGCGCCAAGACTTAATTGTCCCAAGCAATTATGTTTTCCCAGATGAACAATGTACCTTACCTAAATTAGTCGATGTACAACTCACTAAAACTTTAAGTGCGAGCACTGCTAAACGGGGTGAGACTTTGACTTATGAATTAAGTGCCACTAACCAAGGACCAAGCACCGCCACACAGATAAAAATCACCGATCAATTACCTAGTGGTGTGCGTGTAAAAGCAGGGGTTGCCCCATTAGCACAACAAGGGAGTTATGATCCAGTGACGGGCATTTGGGATGTGGGTAATTTAAGCACCGGACAGACTGTTAAATTAGTCATTACGGTGACTGTGGATTAGCTAGGAGCGCAAGCCTAACTGAACTACTAGAAGATAAAGGCTTTAAGCCTTTATCTTTTTTAGGATTGCAAACAGCGCTGACGTAAACTGCTACTGCGCGGAAAATGCGCACTTAAAAACTCCATTTGATCCGCCAAAATACTCCTGCCTTGCAAAAACACATACTCAACATAAGTAGGTTGAAACGGCACTGCTAATAAAGGCATATTCGCTTGCTCAGGCGTACGCCCCCCCTTATTACTATTGCATTGCTTACAGGCAGTGACTACATTCGTCCAATTATCTCGTCCCCCTTTAACAATCGGGATGACGTGATCACGGGACAAATCATGCGCACTAAAATGCCCACCGCAATATAAACAAAGATGGTTATCGCGGCGAAATAAAGTTGGGTTATTTAAAGGTGGCACATAAGACTCACCAAATAAGCCTTGTTTACTCCCATAAGTGGCAATAATCGAATTGAGCACTAACTCGCTGCGTAAACCTGTACGCGCATTAATCCCACCATGTACCTCCAACAGTGAACTGCCACAGGTATAAGCCACTTGTTTAGCGTAATAAAGTTTGACTGCGGTTTGGAAATGAATCCATTCCAAAGGCATTCCGCTAATATCCGTTCGCAAAATTAATTGCTGCAAGTTCGTCATGAACTTAACTCCTTATTGGCTGGCGATACCACAATAACACGCTTAAATGACTCGTTTGTGATAAGCGCCTGATTATTAGTTTGCATACTGCACGTAGATAGTGTCCGATTTCTGATATAAATCAAATAGCCTATAAGTTTTAGCTAGTTTAAAGCTGATAACCGGAGAGTTTTGATGCATATCAAAAACCCCTGCCAGCAAATCATACAAACTCTTAGCCATTACTTCATTATTTAGACAGGACTGCATAATGCTAAGTTTTGATTATGGTTTGCCGATGGCGCTCATCGTGGCTTTAATTGCATGGGCATGGTTTAGCTTCTTCTCCGTGGTGTTTTTCTCTTAGGGTTTTCGTCCAAACCTAGAGAGTTCCACTTACCCTACTAAGCTTGCTTAGTGGGGCTTTTCTGTTTGCGCTTGTTCTAGCGAGCTGCTTTGTTTATCATCTGTAGCTGATAACGATGATGACAGGAACACGGAATTATGAAACTTGATTTGGAATTTGGCATTCCCATGCTGCTGGTTTGGTTGTTGATTGGCTGGGCATGGTTTAGCTTTTTATCAGTCGCTTTCTTTGGCTAAGCCTTCAGTGCGACAGGATATAAAAAAGGCCGCTTGATGCGGCCTTTTAAATTTCTAGCAAGTCATCGTTCAAAACTCGCCTACTGCAGCTCGTAATTTTTTCACTGCTACATTTTCAAGCTGACGAATCCGTTCAGCCGACACGCCATACTTATCCGCTAAATCTTGTAACGTGGCCTTTTCTTCCGCTAACCAGCGACTAACCAAGATATCTTTACTACGTGCGTCCAAATCGGCTAAAGCCTCTTCAAAACGACCGTGTGTATAGGTTTCCCATTCTTCTGCCTCTAAAGTCTCAGCAGGATCAGCGGACTCAGCGGCCAAATACTGACTGGGTGAATAAGAACGCTCATCATCATCCTGATCATTAGATAAATCAAAGGACACATCTTGGGAACCTAAGCGCTGCTCCATTTCCAGAACATCTGCTTTAGTCACCCCTAAATCATTGGCAACTTCTTGAGCTTGGTCATTCGACAACCAGCCTAAACGTGCTTTGCTACTCCGCAAATTAAAGAACAGTTTACGCTGTGCTTTAGTGGTTGCGACTTTAACAATCTTCCAGTTACGCAAAATAAACTCATGAATTTCCGCACGAATCCAATGCACCGCAAAGGAAATCAGGCGTACATTCATTTCAGGGTCGAAGCGTTTTACCGCTTTCATCAGGCCAACATTACCTTCTTGGACTAAATCACTTAACGGTAAACCATAGCCATTGTAACCACGCGCAACTTTCACCACGAAGCGTAAATTGTGCAGAATTAACTGCCGTGCTGCTTCAAGATTATTGTCCTGACGCAGACTTGTCGCCAACTCACGCTCCTCTTCAGCCTCCAATACTGGAATAGCATGAATGGCATGGATATAACTCTCTAAACTTCCGACGGGGGAAGGCAGGGTTTGTCCACGTAGCGTTAGGGCTTGTGTCATATAATTTGCTCTCCTAGTAATCATTAAATTGTATGTTAGCACTCTTCTATTTAGAGTGCTAATACTTGCAATAGTTCACTGCACAGCCGCTTAATCCTACAAAACAAACCGCTTGATTCTGTTTAATTTTATATTTACCTAAACCTGCTAGAATCTGCACTCAAGACCACAATAACAATAAGCCCATGAGCATAGACCATACCGCCCTGCTAGAAAAAATCAGTGGTAATCGTTTCTTGACTAATGAAGACCGGCAAAATCTGCTAATTCTTCTCACCAACTATCAAGACGAAACTCAAACCTTACGTGACCAAGCCAAGCAACTGAGCACCCGCTTACACAATCGTGATGCAGTCATTGAAGATTTGGAGCGTGCCTTGGCTTTGCGTGAACAACAGATTCACAGTAAAGAGCAAATTCTGCAAAAAAATCAGACCGCTGATCAGGCCTATCAAGGTAAAGCAGAACAATATGAACAACGCTTATTGGAACGTGAGCGCATTATTAAAGAACGCGATGAAGCAATTCGTTCACGTGAGCAACTGATTCGTGAGTTAGAAAAACGCTTACACGAAGTTGAAAAGAATACTTTCCAAAGTGAAAAAACCCTGCGTGAACGCGAAGAGCAGATAAAGCAGCGTGACCGCTTATTAGAAGAAAAAGAGCGACATTTAGAAAAGCGTGACCGTGAATTAGAAAATCGGGATAAACAGATTACACGCCGCGATAGCTCTTTAAATGAATATGAACGTCAATTAAAGGAAGTCAATCAATGGGTCTTGTCTTATCAGCAAGAACAGCATGAGCAGAAAAAGATTATCGCGGCTCGCGATGAACAAGTCGGTCTACGCGACTCCCTTCTCCAGGAAACTCAGCAGCAATTATTAGAATTAGATCAATACTTACAAGAAGCACACAAACAGCTTCAGCAACGCGATGAATCCCTCCATGAGCGCGATGAACAGCTTAAAGAGCGCGATCAACTCATCAAGCAAAAAATCGAGCAAATTAGTATTCGCAATGAGCAGCTCTTTGCCCAAACGCGCATCCTGCATGAGAAAGAACAAAATGCAGTCCAATATCACCAAATGCTTGAGCAACGTGAAAAACTACTGATTGAGAAAGACCAACAGCTGATTGCACTCGAACAAGCCATTGCTCAGCATAGCCAGCAACTCACACAGCGTGATGCACAAATCAGTGCTCAATTTATGCAATTGCAAGAACGTGATCGGGAGCTAGGCAAAAGAGACACCCAAATTGCTGAACTCGTTCGCCAATTAGAAGGGATCAATCAGCGCGCTCATACGCAGCAACAGCAAATGACAGCACATCAGCAACAGGTGGATCAATTACAAGCTTATTTGCAGCAGCAACATGAGCAATTTAGCCAAATCCAACAAACCGTACAGACTAAAGATGCACTACTTAGCCAACGAGATGCAACGATTCAGCAGTTAAATGAATTGCTTGATCAACGTAAAAAGCAGTTGGTTGAATACGATGCAAAGCTACAACAACGCAGCCAAGACGTGCAGCAAAAAGCCGAGCAATTGCAGCAAAAAGAACAGCAGTTAAATAGCTTAGCCGCACAATTAATGGAAGAAGAGGCACAATTACAAAAGCAAGCGACCCAACAGCAAACCCGTGAAACTCAACTGGAAGAGCGTGATGTGCACTTGCAATATTTAGAGCAGCAACGTAATCAATTAGTCGCGCAACTCAATGAGCAATTGGTTTCTTTCCAGGCCTTAGTAAGCCAAGAACAAACGCATCGTCAAGATTTAGTGGAGCGTTCTGAGCACTATATTAATCAAACGTTTGAACAGGTTCGTACCGAAGCACAGCAACTGATTGGTGATCAACAAAAGCAATTAAAACTGATTGCTAAAATGATTGAAGCCTTGATGCAACAGCAATATGCCAATTACCAAGAAAAGCTGGCGGCTTTAACTGAACTTTACCACCAAGATGTGCAACAACGGCAGCAAACCCAAGCTCAGCAACAGCAGATGATGGGACAGATTGAGCAGCATATTGAGCTATTAAAACAAACCAATATTGAGGGCGGTCAAGATAAACTCGCCATCCTGCTTGATCAACTCCAAGATCTAAACGAACAGCTTGGTCAAAGCACGAATGAATTGCAACAGCAACGACACACCGAACTAGTGCAATACTTGCGTGATCTTGCGCGCCAGCTAGTTGCTAGTCGTCCTGTCGATCAAGAAGCTTGGAAAAAACGCGTATTAGTGGATTTGAAGCATATTTCTGAGCAACTGCAAACTCAACAAATTATTGGTACCAATAGTCCTGATGACAGCAAGCACTATCAACAACTCGTTGAGCAACGCGAAAAAGTAATTCAACTGAAAGAACAAATGATTCAGCAACTCAATCAGCAGCTGACGGTGAAAGATAAAAACCTATTAGTTAAGGAAGAGCTAATCTTCAAACTTAGCCAACAAATAAAAGGCATCCAACCGGGCGCGTTTTAAGACTTAGTGAGAGTATTGGGATTGCAAAGCTACACTGAGCAGACGTGCAGTCAAATCCACGACTGGAATCACCCGCTCATAGGGCATGCGTTTCGGGCCGATTACGCCTAAAACACCTACATGCTCATCGCCTAAGGAATACGGTGCTGTCACAAGGCTACAGTCTTCAAACACGGAGTAGCCTGCTTCGCGCCCAATAAAGATTTGCACGCCATCAGCCTGAATGGTTTTATCGAGCAAGCTCAGAATATCGCGCTTGCGATTGAACGCACCAAACAAATCGCGCAGCTTGCTAATATCCGACAAATCATCATAACCCATCAGATTGGTTTCACCAGCAATCACGCAATCTTCTTCTTGCTGAGTGCGCAAACCTGCAAACGCCAATTCACCCAACTCAATGGCGGAGAGCATTAAGCGATTCATGTCTTCACTATGCTGACGCATTTCATCCAACAGTGCTTGGCGAGCACTATGAATATTCTTCCCCACTAAACACTCATTCAAGAAATTAGCCGCTTGCTGCAATTCGGATAAGCTCATTTCGCGCTCAAGTTGAATGATGCGGTTTTGCACCTCATTACGGGTAAAGACCAAAATGGCTAACACTTGATGACTGGATAAACGTAAAAACTCGATTTGCTTCAAGGAAGAAGGATTGCGTTTCGGAACGGTCACCACGCCTGTGAGCGAAGTAATCCCCGACAATAAACTGGAGGCCGAATGGATGAGCACTTGGGAATCTAAGCCCGCACTTAAGCGCCCTTGCAAAATATCAATGGCTTGGCTTTCTAAAGGTTGTACTTGTAATAAAGCATCTACAAATAAACGATAACCTTGAGAAGTCGGCACCCGCCCCGCCGAGGTATGCGGTGAACGGATATAACCTAGCTCCTCCAGATCTGCCATGACATTACGGATCGTGGCGGCACTTAAATCAAGGCCACTACGCTTAGCCAAAGTACGTGATCCCACTGGTTGGCCATCGGCGATATAAGCCTCCACCAACACCTTTAATAAATGTTGAGCACGTTCACTTAAATCACTAGTTTGACGGTTTACTGTCATTTGACCTGTATTATCCCCACTACATAGTGTCACAATAGATGCTTAGACTGGAAATTCAAGGCTTTGCTTACAAACAATCCAGAGTTTTTGCCTGAACAGCGCCACGGTCACTTTAGCCTTTTATTCAGCAGCTCGCTACAATAACGCGCCCTTAGCGCCGCATCTTAATTATTTTTAAACAGGTGCAATACAATTATGACTTTATTCACTACCGCTGGCATATTTTCTAAGCAGGATGGCGAAGCCGTTGCTGCTACTTTACATAAGCTTTATGAATTTTTAAGTGCGCAAGGTTTAAAAATTCTACTTAACACCCAAGCGGCTGATTTGCTAAAAGGCACAGCTCTATCTGATGAGTTATTGGCTCAGCATATCGATTTGGCGATTGTGGTTGGAGGCGATGGAACTTTATTAACTGCAGGGCGACTGCTTGCTGATTTTCAAGTGCCAATTGTGGGCATTAATTTAGGCCGTGTAGGCTTCCTAGTCGATGTGTTACCTGCCCAGATGCAGGAACAACTCACTGCCATTTTACAGGGCGATTATTTGGAAGATGAGCGTTGCTTATTAAAAGCTTGTGCTTGGCGGGGTGAAGAAAAACTAGGGCAAAATATTGCTTTGAATGATGTGGTACTGCATGCACGCAATGAAGTACGTATGATTGAATTCACTACTTATATCGATGGTTTTTTTGTAAATACCCAACGGGCAGATGGTTTGGTGATTTCTACCCCCACAGGCTCAACCGCTTATGCGCTGTCTAGTGGAGGACCCATTTTACATACCTCGTTGGATGCCAGTATTTTAGTGCCAATCAGTCCGCATACTTTAACCAGTCGCCCAATTGTTATTCCTAATCAAAGTTCGATTGAAATTGAAATGGGCAGTGATCGTCCAGTGGAGGCTTTATTATCTTTTGATGGGCATCACGATATTCCTTTGGTTTCGGGTGATCGGATTAAAATTAACGCCTCCCCGAAAAAAATGCGCCTACTTCATCCCCGTCATTACGACTACTATCATATACTGCGCTCAAAATTGCACTGGGGTACGCAACTATAATGCTGACTTATATCCACATTCGTGATTTCGCCATTATTACTGATTTAGAGCTAGAATTGCATGCAGGCATGACGGCTTTAACAGGTGAAACCGGAGCGGGTAAATCAATTTTATTAGACGCAATTGGTTTAGTCCTTGGGGATAAAGCTGATACGGGTAGCGTGCGATATGGGGCTGAAAAAGCGGACATTACTTTAAGTGTTGATATAAGCACAACACCACACGCTAAAGAGTGGCTGGCTGAACACGATTTATTAACTGATGAAGATACTTGTATTTTAAGACGAGTGGTCACTAATACAGGTAAATCCCGTGCTTGGATTAATGGCTCTAGTACTACACTGACTGCGTTACGTGAATTAGGTGAACAATTGGTGGATATTCACGGTCAGCATGAACATCAATCGCTAATGAAACGTGATATGCAACGTGGAATGGTCGATGCTTATGCGGCGAATGAAGCCCTGCTCAAACAAACACAAGATGCCTATAAGCAGTGGAAAAACTTAAATGAACGTTATCTGCAACTCACTACCCAAAGTGCTCAAATCCAAGAACGTTTAGATTTACTGAGCTTTCAAGTGCAAGAACTCACTGAACTTGCTTTAGAACAAGGTGAAATTACTCAACTAGATGAAGAATTGAATCGTTTAGGGCATGCTGAACAATTACAAGCTACTGCAGAACAAGGCTACCAACAACTTTATGAAAATGAACGCTCCTTATACTCATCACTTAGTCAGCTAAGCCAAGAATTAAGTCGCCAAGCACGCGTTGATGAGGCTTTAACCGCTCCTCTAGAATTAGTCAGTAGTGCACAAATCCAAATTCAAGAAGCCGCTTGGATTCTGCGTGACTATGCACAAAATGTCGATTTAGATCCCTCGCGTTTAAGCACGGTAGAAGCACGGATTGCTGAGATTCGCAATATGGCACGCAAATATCGTTTAGAGGCCGAGCTACTTCCAGAGCACCTAACACGTTTACAAACTGAGTTAGCCAGCTTAGTGAGTGATGATTACGATTTAGATACGTTAAAGGCCAAATTAGAGGCTGCTGAGCAAGATTATCAAGTGGCTGCAAAAACCTTAAGTAAAGCACGCACACAAGCAGCTGATCAATTGTCGAGCGGTGTGAGTACTGCCATGCAGACTTTAGGCATGCAAGGTGGGCAATTTCAGATTCAAGTTAGCCCCAACGAAGATGATTTACCGCATGCGTATGGGATGGATCAAATTGAATTTTTAGTGAGTGCTAACCCCGGTCAGCCTCTTAAACCTTTAACTAAAGTAGCTTCGGGGGGAGAGTTATCACGGATTAGCTTAGCGATTCAGATGATTGCTGCACAGAAAATGACCCTGCCTGCTTTGATTTTTGATGAAGTCGATACCGGGATTGGTGGAGGCATTGCTGAAGTAGTCGGTACGCAGTTACGTAGCTTGGGTACGAATCGTCAAGTTTTGTGTGTCACCCATTTACCTCAAGTTGCTTCACAAGCCCATCAGCATTATCAAGTCACTAAAGTTAAAACGGCAGATAGCACCAGCACCGGCATTATTTATCTGCAAGCTACTGAACGAGTTGAGGAAATCGCTCGAATGATTGGTGGTACTGAAATCACTACAGCAACCCGTGCGCTAGCCTCCGAAATGCTAGAGCGTGTTAGTTAACTGCCTAAATAGCGCATTACAAACTTCATATCCTACCGCTTATCAGAGACCTTTAGGGTTTTACAAGACCAGTCCTCTATTGCCTCAGCTTACCTACTATACTGTAAGGTAAGGTTAGCTTGGCATTGACGCCTCAACTAAGTAGATGACACTACTCATAAACCAAGATCAACCTTGATAGAAACTTAATATAGTTTCCAAATAGAACTCTCCGCAAAAAAGAGAGACTAATTAAGAAGCGTTAATTTTATGGAAAAAATAACGCTAACCTCGGCGATAAATTATTTTTAATTGCCGCGTACTTGATACTTATCAAGGAGGATTTCTGTGAAAAAAACCTTCCATATTTTAACAATAGCTAGTTTATTGTTAGGCACTACTGGCGTTTGTAATGCAGCTTGGGCAGATAGCAGCTCAGCTGAGGTACGTTTAGTAGCCACGATTAATAATGGCCCTGCCTTCCAACCGATTACTTGGAAAGTTTTCCGAGTAGATGGGAAAGGTGAGACTTATCAATCTGATCGTCATGCCTTTACTATAGACTCTTTAACACCCGGTCGTTATACAGCTATCGCCAAGCGTAATGGTCAAACTGAACGGAAACGCGACTTTTATGTCATGGCGGATACTACTAATAAAATCAATATCCCTGTCGATTAATCTTTTCTGTGGATGCTCTCCTCCATCTAAACTCTGGCTCACCTTCGGGTGAGTTAGAGTTTGTTCTAGACTGTAATTTTTCTCTAAATTTCTCTTGAACTATCACTTTTTTCTATGGTCTTTATGTCATAATAACTAGTAATAAATAATTAGTAGTTGATACAACTCAGGGCTAATGAGTTGAGTTTAAGAATAATGATAGAAAACAGGGGAATAATAAAATGGGCTTAAAGAGTCAGCATACTCTTGCTGTCGGCATTGGCATCGGCGCTACTTTAATCAGCTATTATCTTGTGCCTGAGTTGGATTGGATAGAGCTTGCTTTTATTGGTTTAAGTGGTTTTGTGGGTGTGCACTTGCCTAATATTCAACAGCCATCTTCTTCCTCGTATTGGATGGTACGCTTAGTCAGTATTATTGCCGCACTTTGTATTCCTTTAATTATTTATGCTTACCGACCGAGTGATTTGCTAATTGCTTGGCTGGCCACCTATTTATTATTCCAAGGAGCTTGGTGGATTGTTGATCGAATTTCTTTATATCGTGACTACACCCACAGTTTAAGCGCTATTATTGGCTTGCCAGCCTTTATTACACTGGCTGCTTATATTAGTTTAGACTTAATTGCAGTATTACCAGTGTTTCTGGCCAGCAGTACTGGTTATGTAGTACAACTCTTGACTGAACAACGGCAGAAAGTGGGGTTGGAAACGACAGGTTTCTTATCTAAGTAATCATGCCATGCGTAGTGTTAGGGGGAGTAACTCTCCCCTAATCTACTTTGACTGTTTATGCAGAATGCTCTTGGTTAGCGATGTCCGCATGTACTTTAGCCATATCGACTTCACGCACCTTACCAATTACTTCTTCCAATTGACCTTCAGATAACATCCCGGGTTGAGCAAACAATACCACTTGCTCACGGAAAATCATTAAAGTAGGAATCGAACGAATTTGGAAATGACTAGAAAGTTCCTCCTCCTCCTCCGTATTCACTTTAGCGAAGACAATATCGGTATGCTTGTCTGAGACTTTTTCATAAGTGGGTGCAAACGAGCGACAAGGTCCACACCAAGGTGCCCAAAAATCAATAATCACGATTTCATTATTACTGATTAGATCATTAAACTCAGCGGCGGTTACATTTTCAGTTGCCATAGCAAGCTCCTTATTTCTTAATAACTATCAATGCTAATCGTTGCCTGACAAGTGATTTGCCGGAAAAGTATCAGCAAGCTCCTGCTTCGTTTCGCCCCAACGTGGTTGCACTTGATGTTCTAAATCCAAATGATCCAAAACCCGTGCAACCATGAAATCCACCAAATCATTAATAGACTGAGGACGAAAATAGAACCCGGGGTTGGCCGGCATGATCACCGCTCCCATCCGAGTAAGTTTTAGCATATTTTCTAAGTGGATTTCGGAAAATGGCGTTTCTCTCACCACTAGAATCAACTTCTTCCGCTCTTTGAGCGCAACATCCGCTGCACGTTCAATTAAATTTCGACTACTACCACAAGCGATGGCGGACAAAGTACCCGTGGTGCAAGGACAAACGACAGTAGCGTCTGCTACTGCACTACCGCTTGCAATCGGCGCCATCCATTGCTCACGCTCAAACACTCTGAGTTGACCAGCTTTGGCAGCAAACAAAGTCGAAAAATACTCTTCAGCTTCACTAGCACGTGCGGGGACTTTAAATTCAGTTTCAGTATTAATCACTAGCAGTGCTGGGCGTGAGAGCAATAAGTAAACCTTACATTGCAAGACCAGCAATTGTTCCAATAAGCGCAAACCATATTGTGCCCCTGAAGCACCGGTCATGATTAAAGTAATGGTTTTAGGCATAGCGTTTAGCTAGCTCAGCTAAAATTTTATCGTGAATCCCACCAAAGCCTCCATTAGTCATAATCAGTATATGGTCTCCTGCTTGTGCAGCCTGAGCTACCTTGGCAGCTAGCTGCTGAATATCTTGTTCTAATTGAGCTTTAACGCCAAGCTGATCTAGAACCGAGCCTAAGTCCCAGTTTAATCCTGCGGGCTGATACAACCAGACTTGATCAGCTGCAGCTAATGAATGCGCGATTTGCTCTTTATGAGTACCTAAGCGCATAGTATTAGAGCGTGGTTCTAATAAAGCAATAATTCGACTGTTACCGACTTTCGCCCTTAAACCAGCCAGAGTAGTAGTAATTGCCGTTGGATGATGCGCGAAATCATCATAAACCGAAATACCTTGCACTTGCCCACGCAATTGCATACGCCGCTTCACACCTTTGAAACTCGGTAAAGCCGCCACACCGTGCTCAATCGGCACACCTACATGCCGCGCCGCTGCCAAAGCCGCTAAAGCATTATTGACATTATGCGTACCTACTAAATCCCAACTCACTTGCCCAACTCGTTGGCCTTGGTGTAATACATGGAACTCACTACCATCCGCCTTAATTAACTCAGCCTGCCAATCGCCTTCAATAAATGTTTCAGTCGGTGTCCAGCAGCCCATGGCTAAGGTCGCAGTAAGATTGGCATCAGTGCCATTACTAATCACTAAACCATGACTAGGAACCATGCGTAGCAGATGATGAAATTGCGTTTTAATCGCTTGCACATCAGGGAAAATATCTGCGTGATCGTATTCAAGATTATTAAGAATCGCAGTGCGTGGGTGATAGTGCACAAACTTAGAACGCTTATCGAAGAAGGCTGTATCGTATTCATCCGCCTCTACCACAAAGAACGGCGAATCCCCTAAACGTGCTGAAATACCAAAATTTTCTGGCACGCCACCAATTAAGAAGCCGGGCTTCAAACCTGCATACTCTAAAATCCACGCTAACATACTAGCAGTGGTAGTCTTGCCATGAGTACCAGCAACGGCTAATACCCAGCAGTCGCGTAAGATATTTTCATACAGCCATTGTGGACCAGAAATATAAGGCAGATTCTGATCCAAAACTCGTTCAATAATGGGCATACCACGGCGCATGAAATTGCCTACTACAATGGCATCAGCATCAGTCGGTAAGTGGGCAGGATTATAACCCTCACTGAGATTAATCCCTTCTGCCTCCAGCATTGTGCTCATTGGCGGATAGACATTCGCATCAGAACCGGTGACTTCAATCCCTTGCGCGCGTGCTAATAAAGCAATACCGCCCATAAAGGTACCGCAGATACCTAAAATATGAATTTTCATTTAGCCCTTATCCTTGAGTCTTATCAGTTGCTGCGGGTACAGTCGGTTGTAGGTGAGTTGCAATTACATCAGGTAAAGGAATCGGGCGCGAAATCCCATAGCCTTGACCAAACTCAATCCCAATATCGCGTAGGATACGGATAATTTGCTCATTCTCAACATATTCAGCGATTGTTTTAACCGCCATAAGTTGTCCAACTTGATGCACAGACTGCACCATAGCACGCCCTACATCATCGGTCGCAATATCTTTTACAAAGCTACCATCAATTTTTAAGTAATTCACAGGTAGCTGCTTAAGATAAGCGAAGGAGCTAACTCCGGTACCAAAGTCATCCAAGGAGAAGCTACAACCTAATAATTTAAGCGTATCGATGAATTTATGTGCCAAAGCTAGATTACTGATTGCTACCCGTTCAGTGATCTCAAAACATAACATATGAGGTGGTACTGCTGCCCACTTAATCATATCTAACACATATTTGAGGAAACTAGGATCATCTAAACTCTGCCCTGATAAATTAATCGCAAAAATGGGCAAAGGATCGCATTTAGCGACCCGTCTGATATGGGTGAGCAGTTCCTTAAATACCCATCGATCCAGCTTTGGCATCATCGAGTAGTATTCGGCCACCGGAATAAACTCATCCGGCGAGATAGCTTTTCCCTCTGCATCAAACAACCTTAGTAAAATCTCATAATGATGAAAAGGCTTTAGAAAAGCCCTTGGCTCTAGTGGTTGAATCGGCTGTGCGTATAAACGAAACTCGCCACTTTCGAAAGCTTTACGTAAGCGCCCAATCCAAACTAACTGGCCTCGGTGCTTATTGATCTCTACATCATCAGGCCGATAAAGGTGGAGGCGATTACCTCCCTTCGCTTTTGCTACCCGACAGGCAGCATCTGCTAAAGAAAAAACCCGATTGGGCGTACCAGATTGCTTGTGGATCGGCATAAAACCGACACTTGCTGTAATTTTATGCGGCTGTCCATCCCATACGAAGTTATAACGCATAACGGTATTACGAATACCCTCAGCTTTACGTAGCGCTTCGACAGGTTCAGCTTCACGGAAAATAATGCCGAATTCATCACCACCAATGCGTGCTAAGACATCGCGGCGTTTATCAATGGAGTTCTTCAGCAGGTCAGAGATACGCTCAATGAACGCATCACCTGCACTATGCCCTAGAGTATCATTCACTAACTTAAATTGATCCAACGCTACATGGCAAAATGAATGTTTAACCCCTTGCTGGCGCGCCTCATCTAAGGCCACTTTTAATTTAATTTCAAAGCTCTTGCGATTCAGCAACTTAGTCTGTGGATCATTCATCTGTACATAATTCAGATGAGCCTGTAAAGCCTTCAGCTCTGACTGATCTTTAAGAAGTAGTAGAATATGATCGTCATCTTCTCCGGTTAAAGAAAACGGTTTGACCAAATAAGTAATTTCCACATCTTGTAAGCCACGACAATTGAATAAGCAATCTCGGAAGATCTGTTGTCGAATCATATGATTACGCTCCATCCACGGGATGGGCGAATGTTTGACGGGATCAAGTAAATGAAAAACTTCAGTGTGATACTTACCGCGTGTGCTACGAGCGCGCTGGCGTAAGAGTTTTTCAGCTGCAGGATTAATTAAAATGATGAAACCGTGCTTATTTGCAAGCACAGCAGCTTCTTCTACATCCATCAAGGCTGCAATCAAGATATTTTCTTGATCCACATGGACTCGCCGCGGGCCTCCACGCCGACGCAGAAAAAACACAATTCCTGCACCAATAGAGCCTAGCAGCGAGACAGCGATTGCTAGATACCAAAGAGACTGAGTCCACATGGATGGAACCCCAGTTTCAATCACTTAATCATACCCCATTTGATATAAATTATTTTTTTGATGGAGCTATCATAAAGAGCTGTCTAGAAGCTGTATAGGCTAACCGGATAGGCGTGTTAATCTTTGGGGGTCAGCGCGAAATCTCTAAAAGCTACCCATAAAAAAAGCACTATCACTAGAGAGTTGATAGTGCCTTTAGCAGTGTTAAGCTAGCTTTATCAGCTTAAACTTTTTCTTTAATCCGAGCCGCTTTACCAGTCAAACCACGTAAGTAGTACAGTTTGGCACGACGTACATCGCCACGGCGTTTCAGTTCAATACTAGCAATGCTATTGCTATAAGTTTGGAATACACGTTCAACGCCTTCGCCATAAGACATTTTGCGTACAGTGAATGCGGAGTGTAAGCCACGGTTACGTTTAGCAATTACTACCCCTTCATAGGCTTGTAAACGCTCTTTATCACCTTCTTTTACACGGACTTGTACTACTACTGTATCACCGGGAGCAAAATTAGGGATTTCCTTATTCATTTGCTCTTGTTCTAACTGACGAATAATCGTATTCATGAGATAACCTCTGAAGAAACCTTGTATTCCTGTCTAAATTCATTCAGCAGTGCTTGTTCTGCTGCACTTAAATCTTTCTTTGCTAGCAAATCGGGACGCTTTAACCAAGTAGCCCCTAGCATCTGCTTTTTACGCCAACGAGCAATAGCGGCGTGATTACCGCTTTTAAGGACAGCGGGAACCTCTAAACCTTCAACTAGCTCAGGGCGTGTATAATGTGGACAATCTAACAAGCCTTCTGCGAATGAATCTTGCTCAGCAGAGTCTTCATGCCCCAATACTCCGGGTAGTAAACGGGTGATACTATCAATTAGTACCATAGCCCCTAGCTCACCACCACTAAGTACATAGTCACCGATGGAACATTCTTCATCTACTTCTAACTGAAGAATGCGTTCATCAATACCTTCATAACGTCCACACAGTAGAATCAAACGGGGCTCTTGCGCAAAACTCTGCACTTTTGCCTGTGTTAAGGGTTCACCTTGTGGACTTAAATAAACTAATCGACCTTGATATTGCTGCCGTACATCGCGAATGGCACGTAATAAACAGTCAGATTTCATCACCATACCTGGACCACCGCCATAGGGACGATCATCCACAGTACGATGTACATCCAATGTATAATCTCGCGGATTATAACAACTCACTTTAACAGCTTGCTGCTCAATAGCTCGTCGCACAATGCCATGTTGAGTTACTGCTTGCACTAACTCTGGAAACAGAGTTAATACTACAAACTGCATTTGAAGCTCAAAAGTCTGGGTTCCAGTCGACTTCAATTAAACTAGCTGCCAAATCAACATGCTTAATCACTGCCCCCATCACCCAAGGCAACCAATGCTCACCTGTGGCATGCTTAACAACCAAAACATCATTCGCACCCGTTTCAAATAAATGATCTACTTTACCTAAAACAGTGCCAGTGATAGTTCTAACTGTTAAACCCTCTAAATCGGACCAGTAATACTCGTCATCTTCTAAACTGGGCAATTGGCTACGCAAGACTGCAATCTCAGTTCCTGTCAGCTTAATCGCTATATCACGGTCTAAAACATGCTCAAACTTAGCCACTAAGCCTTTAGCTTGCTGTTGATAGTCAACTAGCTTGACGATTTGCCATTCTTGACTGATTTTGAAATAGAGAGGCTGATAAGTAAAAATATCGGCCATATTTTCAGTATAAGAATGGATTTTTACCCAACCCTTCACTCCAAACGCACCGGAAACCTTCCCAAGTACGACCATCGCTTCAGGTTGAACTGACATCTAGAAAACCTATTTATTAAGCAGCTGCTTTTGCTGATTCGCTCAATAACTTCGCAACGCGATCGCTAGGTTGTGCACCTTTAGAAATCCAGTACTGCACACGCTCTTGTTCAACATGTAAACGGATTTCCTGACCACGAGCCACTGGGTTAAAGAAACCTACACGCTCAATATAGCCGCTGTCACGAGGCTTACGTTTATCAGTTACCACGATGCTATAGAATGGATTCTTTTTAGAACCACCACGAGCCAGACGAATATTGACCATAAATCAAGAACCTTAGTTAAATTCAAATAACGATTGGCAAAGCTCTGCCAAAAGTAAACGCGCAATTGTACGGTTTTTTTAAGAAATGTGAAGAGGGTATTGACAAATAAACCGTGCACTAAGCCCCAACTAGTGGAGCTTAGTAGAATGAGTCTTAATACTGAACCGAAGCAAGCTGTGGCTGACGTACACCTGGGAAGTAGCGATAATGACCACTAATTGGCATTTTGAACAGGACATCTTCCATTTTTTCCCCTTCACCGATGTTATGCACAATCATAAAACGGCGAGGATCTGCCGGCGAGCGTTGATCGACTACAATCCCAATATGCTCTTGATCACCACCTAGATTCCAAGTGACTAGATCACCTGGGCGATAATCATTAGGATTACCTGTGACCGCGAGGCGTTGACCATGACGAGTAAAGAATACTTTTAAGTTAGGTACACGCCGATGATCAATATTAGCATCTGGGCCTTGTAAACCCCACTTAGCTAGATTCGGATAGGAATAAAAAGCGTTTGAAATATCTTCATGAACTAAACGTTGTAAATCGACCCCCAACCGTCGATAAGAGCGAATCACCGTGTCAGTACACACACCAATATTTTGCGGTACATCGCCATTAGGGTAGCCAATAGGAATATAAGCCCCATTGTAGTTTACACGATAACGTAAACGATCCACTGCTGCTTGAGCTAAACGCTCCGAATAATCAGCATTAACAACACGTTGAGAACGTTGCGCCTGCCAGGCGACTTGTGCACGTTGCCTAGTTTCGTTAGCACGTTGGGCAACTTCCCATTGTTGATGATACCAACGTTGCTTTTGTTCAAACTCTAATTGGTGTTGATCTTTGCCACGCCGTGCTGGGGCTGCATTATTCTTTTGAATAATTCTGATTGAGGGTTGTGGATCAGCGATAGCTATCTTTTGTGGTGCTGAAGCTTCAGTTTCAGTTTCTACCGTGTTGGTAGAACAACCTGTTAAATTAGTTAAGGCTAAGACGGCACTGCCATAAGCCAAAAAACTCATCTTTCTTTTTAAATCTTTCTCAACAAAAGAGTTCGCCATAACTCCACCCAAAGGAATAAATAATCTAGAAGGAACGCACTTCCCCAGCCCGTGCGCACGTAAGTTTTATAATAAATGTCTAGGAAATACTAGCTTCAGGCACATTAACTTTTTAATGTTTGGGGCTAAACAAAACAAAAGCTCAACAATTCAAACCTTTACCAGGGTGTTTCAGTTGCAGTAGTTATGGTTGAGCATAAAACCCAACCATAACGGCAACAGCTTAATACTGATATTGCTGCATAGCACGACGGTCAATCGGCACCGCACCACGGTAATTACCTTTCGCTTTTACAGGTGGTACTTTTACAGGTGGACGGTGGACTGGACGTGGGCGCTGCACAGGTGGCGCTGGTTGTACAATCGGAGCTGGTTCTTCAATAACAGGTACTGGCTCTGGTTGCGGAGCCTCGATAACTGGCTCTGGAACTGTTTCAACTGGTGGAGCGGCTTGTTGTTGGCTACACCCTGTTGCAGCCAAACCTGCAATTAAAATAGCCATAGCTACATGCCGATTCTTAATTTTCATTATTATTTGCCTCTATTTAAAATTTATTGTTATTAAAAATACACTCGGTATCTTCAAGCCCATTGCAGACAGCCTTACTATGCTCAGACCTGCCCTAATGACAGCTTAACCAATAAATTTTATAGGCAATTGTTAAATGACTACTAGATAAACGGCAAGGATACCCATTTTCTTAAAATGGGTATCTTGGATTGTTATTTCCTAAGGTTTACTCACAGCCGATTATTGACGATATTGCTTCATAGTCCCTTGGTCAATTTGAATAGGACCTTTGAAGTTACCTTTCGCCTTGACAGGTGGAACCATAATTTGCTGTTGTGGTTGTGGACGCATACCACCTTTGCAACTGTAATGATGTGAGTGGTTAGGATTAGTGTATGGATGAGTATGCGTTATAGAGTTAGTGCAACCTGGAATGGCTGGATGAGTATGTCCCCACTTGCCACCTGTTGATGGACGTGGTTTGCCAAAACCTTTGCCCCCTCTATTAGGTTTGCCACCTTTACAACTGTATTTATGGGTATGACGTGGATTAGTATAAGGATGGCTGTGAGTAATAGAATTAGTGCAACCTGGAATGGCTGGATGTGAATGGCGACCACCTAAACCACTACGCCCACCTCCTCTACGCACACCACCACCTTTACGTATTTTACCCCCACCCACTCTTGGCCGTGGTGGACATTTACTGCAATCAGTAATGGTAATCACTTTACCAGGAGCAGGTGTAGCGGCGGGAGCAGCTTGAGCAACTTGTTGTGCACTCATTTGACTACAACCGGAAGTTATCAAACCTGCCAAGAAAATGGCAGCTAGAGAAAATTGGGTTTTCATCTTCATAATAGTGGTCTCTTTCGTTGTTTAAGGGAACGCACTTTCGAGTATAGTCAAACTTTTTGAAATTGAGAGATGCAGGACTTAGTTTTGAGTTTTTTTTGCGACATTTTTTATATTTTTCATCCCAACTACCTTAACCGTTTAAATTACCAGCAAAGACTCTGCAAATCCTTATAACAGCTTGGTTTTAGGTTTACATACAGTACAAACAAAAAGCCCTTTACTTTTTGCAAAGTAAAGGGCTTAAACAGTTTTGTTGTGATTTAGCTACAGTCGCCTCATCACAGCAAGAATTACTGTTGGTATTGCTTCATCACGCCTTGGTCGATTTGGATCTTACCACGATAGTTACCTTTTGCCTTAACTGGAGGCACTTTCACTGGTGGTACTACAACGACTGGAGGACGTGGTTGTGGTTGTGGACGTGGGTGAACCACAACTGGAGGACGTGGTTGTGGGCGTGGGCGCACGATTGGACGTGGTTTTACAACTGGACGTGGTGTCACCACTGGAGCTGGAGCACATTTGCTGCAATCTAACACAACTTTATCTGGAGTTGGTGCTGGTGGTGGCTCTACTACTTGTTGAGCACTCATTTGGCTACAGCCAGATGCTAACAAACCAGTCATAATGACTGCTGCGAGAGAGAGTTGAGCTTTCATCTTCATAGTCTTCGGTCTCTATATAACGTTAATTAGGGAACAAGGTTCTACAAGTATATTCAAAATTGTTGGTAAGATAAAACAATTCCCCTGACTTTTTTACAACACCCAGCTTAACTATTTAATAAACTGGGCAAGTGGGCTCATAAGGCGTTTTAACTATACCCCAACGATACTGTAGTGGTGCATGAGGGTCGGATACTAAATAACCACCTTCTAGGTTTTTGCGTAACTCGCGCAAACTCATATATAACTCTTCGCCCAAGGTCATTTGTACCATGCAGAAATCATTTAAATATTTCATTTCACCCGCTGGTGGTTCATCAATCGAAAACACCGCTTTCGCCCAACGCGCAGGTTGTGATTGTGGGTCAAAACGACCAATACGATCTAAGTGATGGCGAATAGAACTAAAGAACATACCCAAGCGCTTATCGCGACCTGGTGTTGAAAAGTCGTCGAATTCTTTAGCACTCATACATTGACGACCGCCTTTGCGAATTTCTTGTAGATGCCAAAGTGCATCATACACATAAACACTGCGATCATTGGCATACATACATAGAGCTAATAATAAGCGAGTAGTTTTTTCATCAGGGCGCTCTGGACGTTTGCCTAGTTTTTTAGAAATAATGTCAGTGAAGGCAACATAGTCGTATTTTAAATCAGAGGCTAATTGGAATTGTTCTTCACTATAGCCTGGTTGGGCACTGGCGGGCTGACGAATATTTTGCGGTTCTTTAAAACGACGATACCCATCAGCAAAGGTTTTATCTTCTGGCACATAGAAAGGGAAAGACGGTGTACGCAGTAAGAAACGTGAGGTTTTTGGTGTAGTAGAGGCCATAACCTCAGCAATACCTGTTTCAGTCACTTCTACAATCTGATAGGAGTGAACACCAGGTGCTACATACACATCCCCTGCTTTAATATCATCTAGTGCAACGGGATAAGTATCTTGCCTTAAGGACTTAGTGCTAGTCATATCTGCTACATAATCCATAAAACGGCGCACACGCTGGGGTTCAGGCAAATTATCCCAAGTACCCATATTATTACTAATAATCTGACCAGGTGTTTGCTGATTATTAACGGCAAAGGGCAATCTATTCTCAAATGAGAAAATGAGCCGCATCATGTAAGTCGCATCAGCACAGTCGTTTTCGAATTTGTAGTAGATGGGTTTGGCTGGATTCATGAAGATATCATCTTTCCAGTTTTGTACTACCCATTGGCGATAACGATTCTCCCAAGACTCATCCCATTGTGAATCTGAGCTCCAAACAGCTGCAAAGGCTGAGCTAAAAGGTGCTAAGCAAATCCACACCATTAGTAGTAATAACGCTTTAAATTTATCCATGACTTCTATGTTTATACGACAAGAACAAATACGGTTGTGAGGCAAGAATGCAACAGTAACTGATTATTTACAACAATACCAAATTTAACCGTTTTATAAAAATAAGAAATTACTAATAAAAACGCCCGATATCTTCCGACATCGGGCTGGTATGAATAGATTTTATTGAATCACGGAGGCTTTCCGCAACTCAAAAATCACTTTTTATTGCTTTTTGTAAGTTTTCATGACACTAGTGTCAATTTGAACTGGACCCTTGTAGTTACCTTTTGCTTTTACTTGAGGTACGTCAATTTGCTTCTCTGGTTTATTCCCACCTTTACAGCTGTAGTGGTGATTATGATTAGCATTGGTGTATGGGTGGCTATGAGTAATGGAATCAGTACAGCCTGGAATTGCGGGGTGAGTATGGTTCCATTTACCAGTAGGTGCTGTTGGCTGTTTAGGGGTATTACCCTTCGGTGGCTTTACCTTTTTGATACCACCCTTACAGCTGTAAGCATGCTTGTGGTTTGCATTGGTAAATGGATGAGTATGGGTTGTAGAGTCAGTGCAACCAGGAATTGCTGGATGAGTATGTGCACCACCTGCTACTGGAGCTGGAGCTTTTTTGCATTTACTGCAATCAACCACTGTTTGTGACTCAGTTGGCTTTGCTGCAGGTTCGGCTGGTTGTGCTGCCATTTGGCTACAACCTGAGGCCAATAAACTTACTGCAAAGATTGCCGCTAAAGTATACGGAGTCTTGATTTTCATGGCTTTTAATCTCTTTCGTTGTTAAGTATGAAGCAACAATGAGTAGACGGGAACCCACCCTCTAACCATTGATCGACGTAGTGACTAAGCGGAATGCATGTATGAAGATGCCCAACATTCAGCTCTAAATGTTGCTAAAAGCCAACAAACCAAAGAATTTAGTTGTAACTTTCGCACAACCAAATCATACCGCGCAGTGTCCACTAGGTAAACACTTGAAACCATGATTTTATAAGGAAATAGCAAGTTTTTAGCTAGGAAAACCACCACCCATCGGGGGGAATCCACCACCAGTCGGCAATTTACCCTTCATGTTCTGCATTAGTCTACGCATCCCCCCCCCCTTTGAGAACTGCTTCATGACTTTACTCATTTGCTGCTGCTGTTTGAGTAAACGATTTACATCTTGCACTTGCAGACCACAGCCTGTTGCAATCCGACGCTTACGCGACGCTTTGATGAGTTCAGGATTACGGCGTTCCTCCAAGGTCATGGAATTAATAATCGCAATCATCCGACGGATTTCTTTGTCATTTGCTTGCTCTTTCACATGCGCAGGCATTGCCCCCATCCCAGGCAACTTATCCAACAAGCTACTCATACCACCCATTTTCAGCATTTGATTCATCTGATCACGCAGGTCTTCAAAATCAAAGCCTTTACCTTTATTGAGCTTACGCGCTAATTTCTGAGCTTTTTCATGATCAACCTTATGCTGGGCTTGCTCAATTAAACTGAGCACATCACCCATCCCCAAAATGCGTGAAGCCATCCGATCTGGGTGGAAAGGCTCTAAAGCATCCAGCTTTTCACCTACTCCCATAAACTTGATCGGTTTGCCTGTGATATGCCGTACCGATAACGCAGCACCACCACGTGCATCACCATCGGTTTTAGTTAGGACTACACCAGTTAATGGTAAAGCATCACCAAAGGCTTTAGCTGTATTAGCAGCATCTTGCCCTGTCATACTATCCACAACAAACAGCGTCTCAACTGGCTTCAGGAGGGTATTAAGTTGGCTGATCTCCTCCATCATGTCCGCATCAATATGCAAGCGACCTGCCGTATCAATGATCAGAACATCCATATACTGACGTTTGGCTTGAGCCAGTGCTGCTAAAGCAATATCCGCAGGTTTTTGATTCGGTTCACTTGGGAAGAAAATTGCTTCGGTTTGATTCGCAATGGTTTCTAACTGCTTAATCGCAGCTGGGCGATACACGTCGCAACTAGCCACCATAACCGATTTTTTATTTTTTTCTTTTAAGAAACGAGTTAGCTTACCGACTGTAGTTGTTTTACCCGCACCTTGTAAGCCAGCCATCAATATCACGGCAGGCGGTTGCGCATTTAAATTAAGGGTTTCATTTGCCTGCCCCATGATATCAATCAATTCTTCGTGAACGACCTTAATCAAGGCTTGGCCAGGAGTAAGGCTTTCTAGTACCTCTTGCCCAACTGCACGCTCACGGATACGATTGATAAAATCACGCACCACTGGCAGCGCCACATCCGCTTCTAGTAAAGCCATGCGAACGTCGCGCAAAGCATCTTTTATATTTTCATCGGTTAAACGCGCTTGCCCACGTAATTTTTTTACCGTTTTCGAAAGACGATCACTTAAATTTTCAAACATGATTATGGTCTTCTGCTAGTCCCAATCGAGAACAAATTGCTATCATAGCATTAAACTGTATCGTCACACCGATGAGAAGCTAATCTGTATCTAGAATGACAATAACGATGACCTTGATAGTCATGGCGGCTTGGATGTCGACCTGGCTCGTAATTGCTTTACGCTTACGTAAGCCTCCTGCAACGAGGCCACCCACTTGGCTACTCAACAGTCTTTGGCTGTTGGCTTTAATTGTACAGGGTGCAAGCTTAATCCTGACTTGGGCTAACCAGCAAAATGGTTTTATTGATTTCTTTGCTGCTTTGTCAGTGGTTTTATGGCTTACCTGCTTTTTACTCTTCCTTACTCAGCTGAGTCGCCCCTTAGAAAATTTAGGGCTATTGATTATTCCGTTTATTCCGCCCACTTTATTAGGCAGTTATTTTTTAAGTACTAATAGCGCTACTTTAAACTTAGATAATGGCTTAGGCATTCATATATTCACTTCCTTACTCGCGTATAGCATGCTCACCTTGGCAGCTTTACATGCTTTATTGTTAGGCTTGCAAATTCGTCAACTGCATGATCATAAACCGAATATTTTAGTTAGAACCCTGCCTCCGTTACAGGATATGGAATCGCTGCTGTTCAAAGTGATTGCTTTAGGTTGGGCACTCTTGAGCTTAAGTTTAATCAGTGGTTTTGTCTATCTAGAGGATCTATTTGCTCAACATGTCGCGCATAAAACTATTCTCTCGCTTGTGGCGTGGTTAGTATTTGCAGTGCTGCTGTATGGACATTGGCAATATGGCTGGCGGGGGAAAAAGGCGATTCGTTGGACCCTAGCAGGTTTCTTTATTTTGATGCTGGCTTTTTTTGGCAGTAAGTTTGTTTTGGAGTATTTAAAACAACCATGAACTTGCAGCTACCCTTTAGCTTGCAAATGACTCTTCTTGTGATTTTGATTCTGTGCATTTCCATACTCACTGCTTCAGAAACAGCATTACTTACTTACAAACGCTTGCACGCTGCTAGTCGTAAAACAGCTCTAAATCAACTGCTAGCACATATTGACCAAACACTTACCCTTTTTCAGCTTTTTAAATACTTATTGATAATTTTAGCAACCGTGTTGAGTTTGCTAATCAGCCCACAGTTGCTTAATACGCTGCTAGTTTGGCAGTGGCTATTAGCTTTACTGGTATTTACCCTAGTGTTATTAGTCTTTGCTGAGCTATTACCACGCAAGCTGGCTCGGCTTTATCCGGAAACTTTTGCTTATGCCTTCGCTAACTTTTATGCCGCGACACTTAAGCTTGTTAGGCCGTTAGTTCTGAGCATAAATGCTTTCGCTACTCTTATTTTAAGACTCTGTAAGCAACCAACTACCCCACATAAACTAGTAAAGTTTAGTGGTGCTGAGCTTAAACAACTAGTCGAAGTTGAAGGGGCTAACATTCCCCCTGAGCATTTAGAGATGCTCACTAGTATCGTTGATTTGGAATCCATTTATGTAGAAGACATTATGATCCCACGTCATCAGCTAATAGGCATTGATTTGGCTAAAGATTGGGCAGAACTTGAGCAACAACTTATCCACAGCTTATTCACACGCATACTGATTTATGAAAGCTCTGTGGATAACATTCTCGGCTTTGTACATTTACGCCGCTTACTGCCTTTATTAGCCGAAGATAAATTAGATCGTGAACACTTAAAAGCGGCTATCAAACCCGCTTACTTTATTCCTAAAGGTACTTCCCTATTACAACAACTGCTTAACTTTCGCGAACAAGCAAGGCGTTCTGCCATTGTTGTCGATGAATATGGGGATATTTTGGGAATGCTAGCTTTAGAAGATATACTAGAGGAAATAGTAGGTGAGTTTTCCACCGTCCCGATCCGGCATGAACATAATATTCAAAGGATGCCTGATGGCAGTGCTTGGGTGGATGGTGCTAGTTCTATACGTGATCTTAATCAGTCTTTAAATCTTAAGTTACCCATCGATGGACCCAAAACGATTAATGGCTTAATTATGGAGCACTTGGAGTTGTTGCCAGTGCCAGGCATGACAGTGTTGATCGCCCAACATCCCATGGAAATCCGTAAAACTCGCAAGAATGCGATCAAAACTTTAATTATTTATCCTGCACTGCCAGCCCCCAGTCAGAAGGAATTCGAGCATGGCAAAAGCTAAACTGCAATATTATTGCACTGCTTGCGGCAGTGTGCACAGCAAATGGAATGGGCAGTGCTCTGATTGTGGAGCCTGGAATACTTTAGAAGAAAGTATTGCAGCACCTACCAACAACGCACCTAAGAATCCGCGCTTTACGGGCTATGCAGGCGAACCTGCGAGTATTCGCAGCATCAAGGAAATCCATATCCAAGAAGACCCGCGCACGCCTACCGGCGTTCAAGAACTGGATCGGGTACTTGGAGGGGGGTTAGTTGCAGGCTCAGTCGTATTAATTGGTGGCGATCCAGGAATCGGGAAATCGACTATTCTGTTACAGACTTTATGTGATCTGCCACAGATTAATAGCTTGTATGTTACCGGTGAAGAATCTCTCCAACAGGTAAGTTTACGAGCAAGACGCTTAGGTTTAAATGCTGATCATTTGCGCCTACTTACCGAAACAGGCGTGGAGACAGTCATCACATTGGCTCAAATCGAAAAGCCCCAAATCATGGTCATTGACTCGATTCAAACGCTTTACACCGAGCAATTACAATCCGCACCCGGCTCAGTTAGTCAAATTCGTGAGTCTGCTGCCCAATTAGTGCGCTTTGCTAAACAAACCCAAACTACACTCTTTATTGTAGGCCATGTGACCAAGGAAGGTACTCTAGCTGGCCCCCGTGTCCTTGAGCATATGGTAGATACGGTACTCTATTTCGAAGGTGATCCTGGCGGACGTTATCGGATTTTACGTGCTGTCAAAAATCGTTTTGGCGCTGTGAATGAACTGGGTGTGTTTGCCATGACCGAGCAAGGTTTAAAGGGAGTTAGCAATCCGTCGGCTATTTTCCTCTCTCGGCATGAAGAACCTGTTTCCGGTAGTGCTATCATGGTAACACGTGAGGGAACAAGGCCTTTGTTGGTCGAGGTTCAGGCCTTAGTTGATACTAGTCATGCGGGACATGCACGCCGTGTGACTTTGGGGATGGAGCAAAACCGTTTGGCAATGCTCTTAGCAGTCTTGCATCGACATGGTGGTATTTCCATGTATGATCAAGATGTTTTTATTAATATTGTTGGCGGCGTTAAGATTTCAGAAACTGCAGCTGATTTACCCTTACTCTTAGCTGCCTTATCGAGTTTTCGTAGCCGACCACTCCCAGCAGATGTTGTCATCTTTGGTGAGGTCGGTTTAGCTGGAGAAATTCGCCCCATACCAAATGGCGAAGAGCGGCTGAGGGAGGCTGCCAAACATGGTTTTAAGCAGGCGATTGTGCCAAAAGCGAATAAACCACACCATGCAATTCAAGGCATGCGAGTCACAGCAGTGGCTCGTTTAGAAGAAGCGATTGCGGCATTGATGTAAAAATACAACACGCCAATCGCATAATTGTTGACTCAAAACCACATATATAATAGCTTTATGAACATTCTGGGGCGTAATTTTATTCACAAATTCGGTTTGGTCCGCCCTAACAGGTTTCCTTGCCACAATCGCCTTATTCACATGTTCATGAAGAAGTAAGTTATGGATCACTTGCCTGCTTGTTCAGCCAGGGAGTTTTATCTTGTCATTTATTGATTTAGGTCTACAGGGTGCTTTCGCCGATAATATCGACGCAGCAGGCTATGAGACCCCGACAGAACTACAACAACAGCTTATTCCTTTAATGGCACAGCGTAAAAGTGCTATTGTTTGGACGCAATCCGCAGCAGGCAAAACGGGTGCTTTTTTAATTCCTGCGATTAACTATATTTTTAATAATCCTCTGCCTGAACATCAAGGTGCGCGGATTTTAGTATTAACTTCGCGTCGGGATCGTGTAAATCAAATTACTTACACAATCAAACGTTTACTGGGTGAAGGTCAGCAAATCCGTACCGGGTTTATTGTCAGTGGTCGCCCTTATCAACCACAAATGCGCCTACTCCGTCGCCCCTTAGATTTAATGATTGCTACACCTGGCCGCTTGAATGATTTAGTTGACAACAATAAAGCAGATTTCTCGAATATTGAGCTACTGATTATTGATGATCTCACGGCAATTCATAAGAAAGGCTTGCATAGTTTAGTGGATCGGATTATCGAGCAAAAACCAGCGAATGCGCCCGTGATTGCTTTCGTGCGCCATGATGATGAAGTCACTCCTTATGCACGCGGTATTATTCCAAACTGCGAAGAAATCACTATTGAGGACGAGAAAAGCCAGCTGTTACGCTTACCACAATTGGTACATCAAGCAGACGATTACACCCATAAATTAGCGTTGATTGATTACATTCTTGATGGACTCAAAGGTAAACCTACGGTTATTTTCACAGTCACTAGTAAGACGGCGAAAACTTTAGCGGATAATCTGGCGAATCATGGGCATACCGCTGATTCAACTCATTTACTACCGGATGAAGAACGTAATTTAGAAGCTTGTCCGATTTTAATTGTGCCTGATCAAGAAGATTTTATCCCGGAATTAAGTGGGCATGAGCCAGTCATCCATTTCGAGCTTCCAGAAAAAACCGATACCTATTTAAACCGTTTACAAAGTGTACTGGGTACTGAACGTCAAGAGCCTGTGATTCTGTTAGCAGGACCAAGTGATCGTGATTGCCTGAAGAAGATTGAAGAATTCCAAGGTGAGGCCATTAACCAACGGACTATTCCTGGCTTAGAACCGAAACAAACCAATCGTGGTGGTGCGAAACCAAATACACGTCCAGCCCGCAAACCAGGCACTAATCCCCGTGCTGCAAATGGTGAAAAACCGAGCCGTCCACAAAATGGCCGTGGAGGCAAACCAGCTAATCCAAATAATGGAACAACTGCTCCACGTACAAGCAGCACTGATGATAAACAGCGTGGACGCAAAGGCCCTTATGGACGGTTAAATGGGGGCGCACAGCGTAAGCAAGGTGCAGGCCAACAAGGGTCTGACACTGGTTATGAAATCGGTAGCTGGGAAAAACAAGACTATGTTCCCAAACAAGCTACCACCGCTGATAAAAAAGTCGTGATTCGTTATAAAGAAAAACGCCGGAATTTAGTCAAGTAGTGTATTCATTCTTATGCTAAGCCTAGAAGAAGAGCATTTACTCCGTCAAAAGCTATTTGACTTACGCCAAGAACATCGCGATCTTGATACCGCGATTGAGGCACTGCGGGCTAACTCTAACTGTGATCAATTTATGCTGTCACGCATGAAAAAGCGCAAATTACTCTTAAAAGATATGATTCAAAAACTCAGTAGCCAACTGATTCCAGATATGAATGCATAAACTGAATTTAAGACATGTGTGTGAGTAATTTTTGAATAATAGGTTTGTTAGCAGCAGGAAAATCTAGGTTTATAAGCTCTGCCAGCTCGAACCAAGCAATAGCTTGCCCTTCCCTGCCTACAGGCTCATATTGAAATTGATAGACAGTCCATACATCCAACCAGATATTTTTATCTGGATAAGTATGCTTAATTTCAAGTAAAGACTGCATAGTGGATATATCAGCTTCTATGCCTAACTCTTCAAATAGTTCGCGCTTTAAGGCAGCAGTAGCAGATTCATTAGGCTCTACTTTGCCACCCGGGAACTCCCATTTACCACCTTGGTGTTTATGCAAAGGACGTTGCGCTAACAGAATTCGCTGGCGGCTGTCATAGATAACAGCCGCAACGACATGAATCCAATCAGGTAAAAACTCAGACATCAGCTACGATATTCAGCATTGATTTTAACGTAATCATAAGAGAAATCGCAGGTCCACGTTGTAGCACTCGCTGAACCACGTCCCATATGAATCCGTACGTTTATTTCATCACGCTTCATTTCGACTTGGCCTAACTCCTCGCGATAAGAAGGCGCAGGTTGGCCTTTTTCAATCAGTAAAGTATCACCCAACCAAATAGTGACTGCATTCACATCCAAGTTATCGATTGGACTACGCCCAACCGCTGCTAAAATCCGCCCCCAGTTAGGGTCACTGGCAAACATCGCTGTTTTAACTAAAGGTGATAAACCCACAGTATTGCCAATCACACGTGCTTCTGCTCGATCTTTAGCACCTTCAACCATCACACTGATGAATTTGGTAGCACCCTCACCATCGCGCACGATTGCTTGGGCAAGATACATGCAAACCTCCTGAACTGCTTGTTGGAAGCTAGCGCGATTACTTGCATCAACTAAAGCACCAGATTTGCAGGTCGCGGCTAATACTAGAGAATCATTGGTAGAGGTATCGCCATCAATCGTAATGCAGTTATAAGTTTCCTCAACTACTTCACTTAAAATGGTTTGTAATAAACTCGAATCGACTTGGGCATCGGTTGCTACATAAGACAGCATAGTCGCCATGTTCGGATGAATCATCCCCGCACCTTTGGCGATGCCAGTAATGGTCACTTGCTTACCACCGATCTCGATTTGCTTGCTCATCGCTTTACCGATGGTATCAGTAGTCATAATCGCTTTAGCTGCGGCAAGCCAATTATCCTCTTTCAAACTAGCAAGCGCAGTAGGTAAAGCTGCTACCACTTTTTCTACAGGCAACTGTTGACCTATCACACCTGTAGAAAATGGCAAAATTTGCTCAGGCTTGCAAGCACTTACTTCTGCTAGAGCAGCACAGCAAGCTTTGGCTGCTGTTAGACCTAACTCACCAGTACCTGCATTAGCATTGCCTGCATTGACCAATAAATAGCGTGGATGAGCACTTGCTAAGTGTGCACGAGAAACCGTCACTGGCGCAGCGCAAAAGGCATTACGCGTGAAGACCGCAGCACAAGAACTACCTTCCGCTAGTTCAATCACTAACAAGTCATCGCGCCCTTTATAGCGAATACCTGCATTTAAAGTCGCTAAACGCACGCCCGCAATCGGCAGCAAATTTTCATTAAAGGTTAAATTGACAGCCATTAGCTTAATTTCCCGTGACATTGCTTATATTTTTTGCCTGAACCACAGGGGCAAGGATCATTCCGCCCAACTTTTGGCTCAGAATTAGTTGGTATATTTTCTTGTGACGGAGTAAAAGCATCCACAACCTCATCATCATCCGCGAAAGCAGTTGGGTCAGCATGGGTATACTGCACATCCTGCTGGACTGATTCATGCGCAGGTGGTGGCTCACCAATTTGAATCCGCACTAAGAAAGTAATTACATCGTGTTTGAGACGTGTGAGTAGCTCCTCAAACATCTCAAAGGCTTCACGCTTGTATTCCTGTTTAGGATTCTTTTGGGCATAGCCACGCAAACCAATACCTTGGCGCAGATAGTCCATAGCCGCTAGATGCTCTTTCCAATGCGAATCCAAAATATGCAACATAGCCTCACGCTCTAAGCGCCGCATATTCTCCGCACCAATCAACGATTCTTTTTCGGTTAGTTCATTCTTGACTAGCTCTTGAATACGCTCGCGAATTTGCTCTTCATAAAGCTTCTTATCTTCATCTAACCATTGTTGAACTGGCACAGCTAAGTTTAAATCAGCTTGTAATTGCTTTTCCAAGCCGGGAATATCCCATTGCTCATCGACACTACCCGGCGGAATAAAGCGGCTGACCAAATCCTCAACTACATCGTGACGAATCGACGCGATCATGTCTTGGATATTATCTGCTAGCAATAACTCTGTACGTTGCTCATAAATGACCTTACGTTGATCATTCGCTACGTCATCGTATTCAAGCAAATGCTTACGAATATCATAGTTATGCGCTTCAACTTTACGCTGCGCATTCTCAATCGATTTTGATACTAAGCCCGCTTCAATGGCTTGGCCTTTTTCCATACCTAATTTTTGCATCATGCCTTTAACACGATCAGACGCAAAAATCCGCATAAGATTATCTTCTAAGGATAAATAGAAACGTGACGAACCAGGGTCACCTTGACGACCAGAACGACCACGTAGCTGATTATCAATCCGCCGGGACTCATGGCGTTCCGTGCCTATGATATGCAAGCCACCTGCAGCTAATACGGTGTCATGGCGCTTTTGCCACATGGCTTTAATTTTTTGCTTAGCTGCTTCATCCGCATTCGCAGGTGGTAATTGAGCAATTTCTTCTTCGTAACTACCACCGAGTACAATGTCAGTACCACGGCCTGCCATATTGGTTGCAATGGTCACAGCACCCGGGCGGCCTGCATTGGCAATAATGTGAGCTTCACGCTCATGCTGTTTAGCATTCAAAACTTCGTGCGGAATACGCAAGGCTTTTAGCTTATTCGAGACCAACTCTGAAGACTCAATCGAAGCAGTACCAACTAGCGCCGGCTGGCCTTTCTCAACACAGGCCTTAATATCTTCAATAATCGCATCATATTTTTCTTCAGCGGTTAGATAAATCAAGTCATTCGCATCTTTCCGAATCATCGGACGATGGGTTGGAATAACGACAACTTCTAAGCCGTAAATTTGTTGCAACTCAAAAGCTTCTGTATCGGCAGTACCTGTCATACCTGAAAGCTTTTTATACAAACGGAAATAATTTTGGAAGGTAATCGAAGCTAAGGTTTGATTTTCTGCTTGGATTTCAACGTTTTCTTTAGCTTCAATCGCTTGATGCAAACCTTCTGACCAACGCCGCCCCGGCATCGTGCGCCCGGTGAACTCGTCAACGATGATAATTTTGTCATCACGCACGATATAGTCGACATTTCTTTGGAACAGCGTATGGGCACGTAAACCTGCGTTTAGATGGTGCAGAATCGCAATACTAGCCGAATCATATAAACCCTGCCCGTCAGGCAGTACACCGCGCTCGATGAGAATTTGCTCAACGCGCTCTTGACCATTTTCCGAAAGGAAAACTTGCTTCGCTTTTTCATCTACCCAGTAATCACCTTCACTATCTTCTGTTTCTTGGCGAGACAATTCAGGCACAATGGAGTTGACCGCGCGATACAAATCGGAAGCATCTTGGCTTGGACCAGAGATAATTAAGGGGGTACGCGCTTCGTCGATCAGAATTGAGTCAACTTCGTCAACTACTGCATAAGAGAGTTTACGTTGTACACGTTCCCCCATTGAGAAGGCCATATTATCGCGCAGATAATCAAAGCCAAATTCATTATTGGTGCCATAGGTAATATCAGCTGCATAAGCCTCGCGGCGTTGGTCTTGGGTTAAGCCATTAATAATAACGCCAGTACTTAGGCCTAAGAAGCCATAAAGTCTAGATAAGGAAGTCGCGTCACGTTGTGCTAGATAATCATTGACAGTAATCACATGCACGCCATTACCTGGTAAAGCATTCAGGTAGGCGGCTAAAGTAGCCACTAAAGTCTTACCTTCGCCCGTGCGCATCTCAGCAATTTTGCCGTGATGCAGTACCATACCGCCGATCATTTGCACATCATAATGGCGCATGCCGAGAATACGTTTGCTCGCTTCACGCACGGTCGCAAAGGCATCAGGTAAGAGGTCATCAAGTGTTGCCCCCGCTGCAAGCCGCTCGCGGAATTTAACCGTGCGATGTTGCAAATCGGCATCTGACAACTTGGAGTAATCAGCTTCTAATGCATTAATATTCTTGACGATCTTTGCATAGCTTTTGACCAGACGATCATTGCGGCTACCAAAAATCTTTTTCGCAACAGAACCCAGCATAATCTCTTATTTTCTCCTAACTCATCCTGCCAGTGGCTCTACCGGCAATTCCCTGAGCCAAACGACAAGGTAGAGACTACACTCCCTTGTGATGACGCAGCCATAGTTGTCACCCCAATATGGGGTCTAGCCCAAACAAAACAAGCTCAATTGACAAAAAAATCCGGCGCAATCCTAAGGAGAGGAATTGCGCCGGACTCATAGTATAGCTTGAATAACTGGCTATACGGTGAATTATTACTACTCTGCTAAGCCTAAATAAGTCTGTGGGTCAATAGCTTCACCGTTACGTAGGATTTCTAAATGTAAGTGGGGTCCAGTGGATCGTCCTGTATTACCTAGTAGTGCCACAGTATCCGCTTTTTGAATCACTTTACCCTGTTCGACTAAGGCTTGATCTAAGTGTGCATAGCGGCTAACTAAGCCATTACCGTGATCTATTTCAACGATAGTGCCGTAGCCTCCTTTCGTACCTACAAAGGATACTACACCGCCAGCTACTGCATGTACGTCGGTACCACGTGGCCCCGCATAATCCATACCCTTATGCATACGTGTTCCACCATTAAAAGGATCACGTCGGACACCAAACTGCGAAGAGATATACCCCAATTTTACAGGGCGTGAGGAAGGCAAAACCACTTCAGCTAAAACTTTGCCTTCAAGCACTTGATAGAGACTTTCGAGCATGGCACGTTGTTGTTCCATCTTAGACTCCATACTTTCAAAAGAGCCTAATAATTCTTTAGTCGTTACCTTAGGTGTAGCAGCTGGAATATAGTCTTCCTCTAAACCGCCCCGCGGTGGAGCTTGATCTAAAGAAAACTCACTTGGATCTAATTTTGCACGATTGACCACCCGTTTTGCTAGCGCATTGAGCCGGACAATCTCCGCTTCCAAAGCACCTAACCGTACAGAAAGTGTATCAACATCAACGGTATAAGTTGAATAAGTCTTCTTAATTTCATTGACAGTCTTCATCTGCTCGCCAAGGGTTGAGAGAATTTTCTCCGCCTCATCCGCTGTTAGAGAATTCTGTTGAGGTGTATGATCCAAACGATAAAGACCTAACATCTGATTCACTGACAAACCAATAATCAGTAAGGCCACTAAACTGGCTGGGAGCACAAGATGGGTGATTGGGTTGAGACTAAACGAAGCGCGTCGTGCACCGTCACGACTAATACAAATAACTTTCATGCGACAAACATCCGCTAATGCCCTCCACAGGCAAACTAGGCACTCTATTTATAATAGTTGGATGTAGTGCAGGTTGATGTAAAAAGATATTATGAGAAAAATCAACTACTTTATTAATAATGTCCTGTCTGAAAGGCTGGATCAGCTAGATAAACTGAGCTATTTGATTAGTCAACATGCCCAAATGCGCCTCGAAAACCGCATCTGGCCGATAATTCGCAATCGACGCTTATTAGTGCTGACGGATGACCCACATTTCGCCACTCAGGCACGGTTTACACAGAAGACACTCTGTCATTATCTCAACAAAGAATTGAGCCTAAAACTTAACGGCGTGGATATTAAATTGATTGCTATACCGCTGGCAAGCTTTGGACGGAAATCAGGCAGAACACCAATGAGTGAGCAAACCATTGAAACCCTTGCAAGTATTGCTCAACAAATTCAAGATGAAGGCTTACGCCAAGCTTTGGTACAACTGGCTTTAGCGCATCGTACCAACACTTACAACGCTAACCATCTTCAAACTGCTAGCGCATAACCATCAGAAAAGATAGCTCGCTCCCGTTGTTTTTCCTCAAGCGACACCATTTCCCAAGCATCTTTTTGCACTAAAAGCTCACGCACCAACAGATTATTGATCGCATGCCCCGCTTTATGACCGTGGAAAGCACCAATAATCCCATGCCCTAAAGTGTATAAGTCGCCAATTGCATCCAGAATTTTATGCCGAATAAACTCATCACGATAACGTAAGCCATCCGGATTCAAGACGCGGAACTCATCTAGCACGATGGCATTCTCTAAACTACCGCCTAGACCTAAGTTTTTAGAGCGTAAAAGCTCAATATCACGCATAAAGCCGAAAGTACGGGCGCGCGCAATTTCACTTGCATACGCCTGCTTGGAAAAATCGAGTTCTATACTTTGACGAGTGGCACTAACAGCAGGATGATTAAATTGGATATCAAAAGAAGCTTTAAATCCTTCATATGGACTTAAACGTGCCCACGCATCACCTTTACGCAACTCAACTGACTTTTTGATACGAATAAAGCGCTTACTCGCATTTTGCTCAGCAATGCCAGCTGAAAGAATTAAATATAAAAAGGGTGCTGCACTGCCATCCATAATTGGAATTTCAGGCGCATCAATATCAACATAGAGATTATCAATCCCTAAGCCTGCCAAGGCCGATAATAAATGTTCAACGGTCGCAACTTTAACGCTTCCATCCAATAAAGCGGTACAGAGCATCGTTTCACCCACCCGTTCAGGATGTAGGCGTAGCTCTGGCTTATTAGGAAGATCCGTTCGATAGAAAACGATACCCGTATTCACAGGAGCAGGTCGTAAACTCATGGCTACCTTCTTTCCAGAGTGTAGGCCAATACCTGTTGAAGACACTGCCGTTCTTAGAGTTCTTTGTTTCAGCACTTGTCAGCCCCTATTTTTTCCATAACTATTTGTACCGCTTAATAAACGGCGCAAATCATATCACAGTTAACCACAGTAACTTTAAATAGATTTTGCCAAGCTCACGCTGAATAAAACACTCAAACTTTTTTAAAAAGCAACCAACCTTGGCAAGTTGGTTGCTAGGGCATGCTTGATCACTAACTAACTGCGTTTAATCAGCTTGGGTTCGCAAAAACGCAGGAATATCTAAAGTACTATTACCACGGTTAAATCCATTGCCAGCGGCTGGATTTTGGGCATTTTGGCGGGCGTTATCAATATTTACCACCACCCGTGGTCTTTCTGGTTGCACAGGTATTGCAGCAGGGCGCTCACGCTTCGCTGTGTGTGCAGCAGTAGCTGGTTTGCTGACACTATGAACAGCTGCATCTTCTAAACCAGTCGCAACCAGCGTCACACGAATCTCATCACGCATATCAGGATCGATAACCGTACCAACCACTACTGTGGCTTCGTCTGACGCAAATTGACGAATCACTTCGCCCACTTCTTCAAACTCATGGATACCCATATCTAAGCCAGCGGTGATATTAACTAGAATTCCACGCGCGCCATCTAAGCAGATGTCTTCCAATAAAGGATTAGATACAGCAGCTTGCGCAGCTTTCTCAGCACGACTATCACCTTGTGCTTTACCCATCCCCATAACGGCCATACCCATTCCAGACATAACCGTACGCACGTCAGCAAAGTCAACGTTAATCAAACCAGGGCGGGTAATAAGCTCAGCAATGCCTTGCACCGCATTCAACAGCACATTATTGGCTGATTTGAAAGCATCTAATAAAGTCGCATTCTTCCCTAAAGCGGTTAATAACTTTTGGTTAGGAATAGTAATTAAAGAATCTACATGACGCGCTAACTCAGCGATACCAGCATCTGCCAACTTCATACGCTTCGTACCTTCCAAATGGAAAGGACGGGTCACGACTGCGACAGTCAGAATACCTAAATCGCGGGCAATTTCTGCAACGACTGGAGCAGCTCCTGTACCCGTACCACCGCCCATACCTGCAGTAATAAACAGCATGTCAGTGCCACGAATTAACTCTTTAATCCGCTCACGATCTTCCATCGCCGCTTCACGACCCACATCAGGATTAGCACCTGCGCCTAAACCTTTAGTTAAGCTTGTGCCTAACTGTAAAACGGTACTGACGGTGCAGCCTTTTAAAGCTTGCGCATCGGTATTTGCACAGATGTATTCTACACCTTCAATACCTGAATTCAGCATATTGATGACTGCATTGCCACCGCCGCCACCGACACCAATCACCTTAATAACGGCACCGGCTTTTTGATTATCCATAATTTCAAACATGCCCATTCTCCAACTGTTACAAGTTTCCGTTAAACCAACCTTTAATGCGCTCCCATAAGCTCTCGGGCGAACTTACTGGCGCGGGGTGGTGTACACCCCTTCGCTCTCCATAAGCCTGCTGTGCGATGCCGTACAACAGGAGTCCTACCCCAGTGGAGTGGATAGGGTTTTCAACTTCGCCGCGCAAGCCACCAATATCACGCGGCATTCCTAAGCGAACCGGCATATGAAAAATTTCCTCTGCCAGCTCAATAGCACCTTGCATTTTTGAGGTACCACCGGTTAAGACAATACCTGCTCCAATCCGCTCTTCGTAGCCACTACGTTGCAATTCATCTAGCACTAAGGCAAACAGTTCTGCATAACGCGGCTCAATAATCGACGATAAGACAAAAGTGGATAAGCTCAAGGCTTCCCGCTCACCTACTGCGGGGACATCAATTGTCTCTTCCTGCTCAATTAATTTTTGTAAGGCGACACCGTGCCTAATTTTGATATCTTCTGCATGACGTGTAGGGGTGCGCACGCCAAGCGCAATATCATTAGTCACTTGGTCACCAGCAATTGGGATCACTGCTGTATGATGAATTGCTCCATTGAGGAACACAGCAATATCGCTGGTACCCCCACCGATATCGACTAAACAGACACCCAACTCTTTTTCATCTTCCTCAAGCACTGCATAACTCGATGCAACTTGCTCAAGGATAATATCTTCTACGCTTAGCCCACAACGTTCAACGCATTTAATAATATTTTGTGCAGCGCCATGAGCTGCTGTCACTAAATGCACGCGAGCCTCTAGGCGTACCCCCGACATACCAATCGGCTCACGGATACCCTCTTGTGAATCAATCACATATTCCTGTGGCAGCACATGCAAAATGCGTTGGTCAGCAGGAATCGCAACGGCACGTGCTGCATCCATCACGCGCTCAAGATCTTGGGCTGTTACCTCTTTCTCTCTGATCGCGACAATCCCATGTGAGTTAAGACTACGCACATGACTTCCAGCAATACCTACATAGACTGAACTAATTCTGACGCCAGACATCAGTTCAGCTTCTTCAACGGCTTTTTGGATCGACTGAATGGTCGATTCGATATTGACAACCACGCCACGACGCATACCACGGGAGGGGGAAGTACCAATACCAACCACCTCGAGGCGTCCGTTTTCGTTCACCTCGCCCACCATCGCGACTACCTTTGAGGTACCAATATCTAAGGCGACGATAGTGTTCCGCTCTGATTTTTTTGACATCTTTAGCTCCCTAGACTCTGTTGTGTGTATCCATCTAAGGAACTCACAGCCGCGCCATTACCAACACCAGGTTTCCATTCCACAGCAAATCCATTGGTATAGCGTAGGTCAATCTGATCAATCTCACCGAGACGATCCTTCAAGCCTTGCAAATAGCCCACTCTAAAACGTTGCACTCGTTTTTCCTGCTCTTTACGGCCGATAATGATTTCGGGTCCATGACGTACCTTCATCCGCCATGAACCACGCTCATCTTCTGACAGCTCGATAATTTCTAAATTTAAGCCAGCCAGCATTTTGGTAAGCTTTACATAACGCTCACCCATGACTCGCCCACTATTACTCTGAGGACTGAAAATAATGGGGAAAACACCCTGCTTTTCTGGCAATGTTCCAGCGAAAATCTCGCCGAACTGATTCAATAACTTATCATCACCCCAAAAAGCAACCGGAAATTGTGTTTCTACATCAACAACCAACTGATTTGGCCAAACCTTACGCAAACTAGCGCCTCTTACCCACGGATTTTGCTCTAAAGCCTTCTCTAAACCATCCGTATCCAACAAGTATAAATTCGTATTAACAAAAGGCTGTGCAAGTGCCTCCAATTCAGTTTGTTTGAGATATTGGAAATCACCTTGCCACTCCAGTTTTTGAATGGTTAGATGCGCTGGGTCACTAATCCAAGCCCGCAGCCATAAGATCGCCCCACCTACCACCATCAGCAAAGCAACCATACTCAACCAACGTGCCATATTTGGCGACAACTCAGTTGCCAAGGCTACATTTTTTGCCGGACGTGGTCGCGCACGTTGTTGGGGTTGAGAGCTAGGCTGCTTGGCCATTAGAGCGTCGTCTCCAAAATCCGCAAAACTAAAGCTTTAAAATCCAGACCCACAGCACGCGCCGCCATCGGTACTAGGCTATGATTGGTCATGCCTGGATTAGTATTAACCTCAATCAGCCAAGTATTGCCCTGCTGGTCACGCATCAGATCCACTCGCCCCCACCCGCGTCCACCTACGGCTGCAAATGCTTGCAAGGCTAGTTGGCGTACCTTGTGTTCCTCCGCCTCACTTAAACCGCAAGGACAAAAATAGCGAGTGTCGTTGGAAATGTATTTCGCGTCATAGTCATAAAACACCCCCGGCACTTCTACCCGAATCAGTGGCAGAGGCTCACCGGCTAAAATACCCGCCGTGTATTCAGAGCCTGTAATCCATTGCTCCACAATTACAACAGGATCACTTTGCACTGCGGCTTCATAAGCAGGTTTCAAAGCAGCTGCTTCAGTGACTTTACTAATCCCAATACTAGACCCCTCACTCGCTGGCTTCACAATCAGAGGTAAACCTAGTTCTGCAACCACTGCAGCAAAATCAGTTTCCGCTGTTAGCACGCGATAATTTGGGGTGGGTAAACCAGCACCCAGCCATAAGCGCTTGGTCATCAGTTTATCCATGCTAATAGCAGACGCTTTGACACCGCAGCCAGTATAAGGCAAGCCCAATAGCTCTAAAGCACCTTGAATGACACCATCTTCACCGCCGCGCCCATGTAAAATATTAAAGACACGGTCATAATTCCCTGCTTGCAGGACACTCAGTATATTCTGGTCAACATCAATGCCATGCGCATCAACACCACTTTCCTGCAAAGCAGCTAAGACTGCAGCTCCACTTTTTAAGGAAACGGGGCGTTCAGCCGCCCAGCCTCCATACAATACCGCGACTTTGCCAAAGCGTGTGGATTCTTTACGCATTATTCTTGCCCTTTTTGATAAATATTGAGTTTTTCTGGCAAGCTTGCTGCTAAGCCACCTACGCTACCAGCACCTTGGGTCAAAATAACATCGCCATCTTGCAAAATATGCTTGAGTACCCCAGGCACATCCTCGACATCAGTGACAAAAATCGGATCTACTTTGCCACGAATCCGAATCGCTCGTGCTAAAGCTCTTCCGTCCGCGCCTGGAATAGGTTGCTCGCTAGCGGCATACACATCCATTAACACCAACACATCGGTTTCAGAAAGTACTTGGGTAAAATCTTCAAATAAATCTCGCGTGCGTGTATAGCGATGCGGTTGAAAGACTAAGACTAAACGCCGGCTTGGCCACACACCGCGTAAAGCTTTCAAAGTAGCGAGCATTTCACGTGGATGATGCCCATAATCATCTACTAAGGTAGCGATGCCTTTGCCAAAATTAATATCGCCATACATTTGGAAGCGCCGCCCAACCCCACTGAATTTACGTAAACCATTCAGAATAGCTTCATCAGACACATCCAACTCCATAGCAATCGCAATCGACGCTAAAGCATTCAGGACATTATGCTGACCGGGCAGATTCAGGGTGACATCTAAGCTACGATTGCTGCGCTTGCATAGCACCGTGAAGAAGCTTTGGGTGCCTTCAAAATGCACATTAGATGCACGTACATCAGCATCTTGCTCAATGCCATAGGTAATTACTGTACGGTTTACTTCCGGCAGAATAGCGCGCACATGCTCATCATCGACACATAACACGGCTAAGCCATAGAAGGGCAAATGATGCAGAAACTCGATAAATGTCTGCTTTAGCTTAGAAAAATCACCGCCGTAAGTGGACATATGATCTTCATCGATATTAGTCACCACTGCGATCATTGGCTGTAAGTGCAAGAAAGAAGCATCACTTTCATCCGCTTCAGCGACCAAATACTCACCAGTACCGAGCTTAGAGTTACTTGCTGAGCTATTCAGCTTGCCACCAATCACATAAGTAGGATCTAAACCACCTTCTACTAATAAGCTGGTCGTTAAACTGGTTGTAGTCGTCTTACCATGCGTACCTGCTACTGCAATACCTTGGCGAAAGCGCATGAGTTCAGCCAACATTTCGGCACGGCGTACAATTGGAATACGTTTTTCACGAGCAGCAATGATTTCAGGGTTTTGCGCGTCAATAGCAGTTGAGACCACAATAACATCGGCACCTTCAATATTTTCGGCAGCATGGCCTTTGAAGACGGTAATCCCCATCGATTGCAGCCGCCGTGTCATCGCACTTTCAGCCAAATCCGAACCGCTCACCGTATAGCCCAATGTTGCAACCACCTCCGCAATACCGCCCATTCCTGCGCCACCGATCCCGATGAAGTGCAGGCGATTAATACGTTTGCGTGCGAGGTTGTCATTCCCTGTTTTCATGCTTGCTTCCTAATCTCTTGAAAATCATAGCCTGCAAAGGCTGCACAGATGGCTGCTACTTGTGCCGTAGCCTGCGGCATCGCCAATTGCCGGGCTGCTATACCCATTTTTACTAAACGTGCCCGATCCGAACATAACTCAGTGAGTAAGCTCGCTAAACGCTCTGGATTCAACTCAGCTTGCTGAATTAATAGAGCTGCGTCTTGATCCACTAAATAGCGAGCATTCGCGGTTTGATGATCGTCCACTGCATAGGGATAGGGAATAAATAAAGCGGCTAAACCTGCTGCTGATACTTCAGCTACCGTCAAAGCACCCGCCCGGCAAATAATCAAATCCGCCCACGCGTAAGCTTCCGCCATATCTTCAATAAAAGGCGTCACCGTGGCTTGTACACCGGCAGCTTGATACGCCTGTTGAGCCGCCTCTAAGTTCTTAGCCCCCGCTTGATGCCGTACTTCAGGGCGTAAGTTTGGCGCTAATAAAGCTAGAGCCTGTGGCACCGTTTGATTTAGGGCAGCCGCCCCTAAACTCCCTCCGACCACTAATAAATGGACGGGTTGATCCTCACGATCTGCTAAGCGCTCTAAGGGCTGTGGCAAGCCGGCAATATCAGCACGCACTGGATTGCCTGTCGCTTGGACTTTTTCACTTTTGGGGAAAGTACCAGGAAAACCTTCCAAAACCCGCTTACTGACTTTAGACAGGAGTTTATTGGTTAAACCCGCCACCGCATTCTGCTCATGAATCACCACAGGCTTACCCATGAGGGCTGCCACTAAACCGCCTGGGCCTGCTACAAAGCCTCCCATGCCCAGCACGGCTGCAGGTTTGTGAGTGCGCATAATGCCAACTGATTGCCATAAAGCCTTCACTAAGCGAAAAGGCGCTAAAGCTAAAGCTTGCCACCCTTTACCCCGTAAACCAGAAACCTCTAGCCACGCAACCTCGATCCCTGCGGCTGGAATAATTTTCGCCTCTAAGCCTGCCTTGGTTCCCATCCAAATAATAGGAATCCCATGCGCTTGTAATTCACGCGCTACTGCTAAACCGGGATAAACGTGCCCACCCGTTCCACCTGCAGTAATTAAAATAGGTCTTGGCTTAAGCACGCGGACTACCTCCTACAGCACGACGCACTGGTGGTTTGCGCACCGTAGCTTTCACAGGCAAACCTAAAGCGCTAAGCCGTGTATCCCGATGAATCCGCATCAGTAGCGACATAGCTAAGAGCGTAATTAATAAGCTACTACCACCATAACTGAGGAATGGCAGAGTCAAACCTTTGGGGGGCAATACGGCTAAATTCACCCCTATATGCAGAATGACTTGGAAGCCCATCCAAAACCCAATCCCATAAGCCACATAAGCGCCAAACTGTAAGCCTTGCTTATCTGCATTAAAGCCAATCACAAAAGCGCGATACACCAACCAGCCGAATAAAGCTAACAGCAGTACCATCCCGACAAAACCAAACTCCTCTGCCCATACAGCAAAGATAAAGTCATTATGCGCTTCGGGTAAGTAATAAAGCTTTTGTACACCAGCTCCTAAACCATTTCCAAACCAACCGCCATCACCAATCGCAATCAGTGAGTTAATAATTTGATAACCAGTGTCCTTTACATCCGCCCAAGGATTTAAGAAAGCTTCAATACGTCTAAGCCGATACCCCTCTAAAGCCACTATGGGCAGCATCAAAACAATCGCACCACCTAAAAACATACCTAAGCGCTTTAAGGGCACTCCGCCTAGGAATAACAGGGCCAGCCCTACCATCATAATGATCACTGTTGAACCAAAATCAGGCTCCAGTAACAGCAAAGCACCAATCACCGCTAAGACAATCAAAGGCAGCACTAACGGCTGATAGGAGCTTGAAGTGGAGAGTTTTTGACCATGCCGAACCATGTAGCTCGACAAGTACATAATCATAATAACTTTTACGAGTTCAGAAACTTGCAAAGACACCGGTCCTAGCGCTAACCACCGCCGACTCCCTTTAACAGAGACACCAATCCCCGGAATAAGGACTAAAACGAGTAAGAAAACGGCAATAGGCAACAGCTTGACACCCAAGCCTTCCCAAAAGCCGATCCGTACTTGGTATAAAGCTAAAGCCAGCACTACAGCGAGGCCAAGAAATAGCAACTGGCGGTTAAGGAGATAATACATATCACCATAAGTTTTTTCGGCTACCCAAAAAGAAGCTGAACCCAGCATCACAACCCCAATCGCCAATAATGCGGCGATTGCCAGCGCTAAATCACGGTCGATATAAGCGGACCAATCAATGGCTTCAATCCGCTCTAGCAGCTTATTGGGTAGGCTAGGTTTCATGCGGGTAAACCTCGAACAGCAGCACTGAATACGTCACCACGATGCCCATAGTTTTTGAACATATCAAAACTCGCACAGGCTGGAGACAACAGGACATTATCCCCCGATTGCGCAGCATCAGCGGCCAACTGCACAGCCTCTTCCATACTGTCGGCATAATGTACCGGCACACTTGTATCAATCACTTGGGCAATAAGTGGCGCATCCCGCCCGATAAGTACGACTGCTCGAGCTTTCATTTGAATTGCAGAACTTAAAGGTTGGAAATCAGCATCCTTACCAATGCCACCCGCAATCAGCACTGTTTTCCCAGGCAAACCTTGTAAAGCTGCTAAGGTCGCACCAACATTTGTCCCTTTCGAATCGTCATACCAACAGACACCGCGACGCTCACGCACCCACTGTGTACGATGTGGCAAGCCACCGAATTCACGCAAAGCCGCCAGCATACCGTGTAAAGGAATACCAACTGCTTCGCCTAACGCAAGAGCAGCTAAAGCATTCGCATGATTATGACTACCCGGTAATTTCATCTCAGCGGTAGCTAGCAATAAGGCATCACCTTTAGCTAACCAAGTTTTACCTTCATGCTCACGAATCCCATATTGACCTGCAGCCGGTGCATCTAAGCCAAAACTTACTTGTGAACCTGAAGACGGTGCCATTTGCATGACTAAAGCATCATCACGATTCAACACTGCCCAATTACAGTTTTGATAGATCACCTGTTTAGCAGCCGCATAATCTGCATAGCTTGCATAACGATCCATATGGTCTTCGCTAACATTCAACACCACTGCCGAAGCTGCTTTGAGGGAATGAGTGGTTTCAAGTTGGAAGCTAGATAACTCCATCACATAGACATCAGGCACAGGCAAATCGAGCAAATCTAAAGCAGCATAGCCTAGGTTGCCACCGGCTAAGGACTGCATACCTGCCTGCTTCGCCATTAAATCGACGAGGGTGGTAACACTACTTTTTCCATTAGAGCCAGTAATAGCTACAATAGGCGCTTGGGCAGCGCGCACGAATAACTCGATATCACCAATAATTTCCGCCCCACGTTGCTGTGCCGAATGAATTTCGGGCGTTGCAATCGCAATTCCTGGGCTTACGACTAGAGTTTGAGCTTGTTCGAACCAAGCAGTGGCTTGGGCAAACTCACCAAACCAGTAAGCTACCTCTGGAAAATTTTTTACTAAATCCTCTTTACCCGGAGGATCTTCCCGACTATCAATGACTGCAAAAGGAATGCCTTGAGCTGTTAAATAGCGCGCTACCGAAAGCCCTGTGATCCCAAGCCCCACCACTAAAGTTTTCCAAGCGGAGTGTGTTGCTGTCTTCATTAGCGCACCTTTAAAGTTGCTAAGCCAATCATGACTAGCACCACGGTAATAATCCAGAAACGCACAATCACTTTAGGCTCAGGCCAACCTTTCTTTTCATAGTGATGATGCAGTGGTGCCATCCGGAAAATACGCTTACCACCAGTGGCTTTGAAATAACCTACTTGCAGAATGACCGATAAAGTCTCAAGCACAAAAACACCGCCCATAATGGCTAATACGATTTCTTGACGCACAATAATCGCCACAATAGCTAAAGCAGCGCCTAAAGCTAAAGCGCCGACATCGCCCATAAATACCTGAGCAGGATAAGAATTAAACCAGAGGAACCCCAAACCAGCCCCCACGATCGCACAGCAAAATACGAGCATTTCACCTGCGCCTGGCACTTTCGGTACGCCTAAATAACTAGAAATCGCCGCGTGGCCACTTGCATAAGCAAAGATACCTAAACCACCAGCTACTAAAATCGTAGGCATAATGGCTAATCCATCTAAACCATCGGTAAGATTGACCGCATTACTTGTACCAATCAGGACTAAATAGACCCAAGGGATAAATAGCCAACCCATTTCCCAATGTACGCCTTTTAAGATGGGAATGTAGAGAGTCGTGTCGGTTGGATGTTGTGCAGTAAAGAATAAAAAGAACGCAGCAGCGAATCCCACTAAAGTTAAACCCACGGTTTTTTGCCGAGCGGTTAAACCTAAATTACGACGCTTTTTAAGCTTAATATAATCGTCTAAGCCACCGATTAAACCAAAGCCTAAAGTGACCGCAAGGGCTACCCAAGTAAAACGATTGCTTAAATCCGCCCACAATAAGGTCGAAACACTAATCGCAAGGATAATCATCACTCCACCCATTGTGGGTGTACCCGCTTTCATTTGATGTTGTGGGCCATCTTCACGGATATATTGGCCAATCTTTAGACGGGTCAGTGCGCGAATCATCGCAGGCCCCGACCATAGCCCAATTACTAGAGCAGTCAAAACCCCCAAAATGGCACGAAAAGTCAAATATTGGAAAACATTGAAGCCACTATAAAAATGGCTGAGCTGTTCAAAGAGCCAAACTAACATGTAGTGGCTCCTTGCTCGACTAAAGCATCAACAACCCGCTCCATACGTGCTGAACGCGAACCCTTTACTAAGACTTGAGTATTAGGTGTTAAATGGGAGGTTAAAGCCATCAATAATGCTGTTAAATCCTGAAAAGCCTGTGCACCCTTACCAAAAGCTTGGCTAGCTGCAGCGCTTAAACGTCCTAAACTATAAAGTTCATCAATGCCTACTGATTTTGCAAGTTGTCCCAACTCAAAATGTAGCTGTTCATCTGTATCGCCCAATTCAGCCATATCCCCTAATACTAAAATTCTTTTTCCCTGTTGTTCAGCAAGCACGGCAATCGCCGCCGCTGTCGAGCTTGGATTAGCATTATACGTATCATCAATTACTAACCCGCCATGCCGCCCTTGTTTCGGATTTAAGCGACCTTTCACAGCTTGTAAAGACTCTAATCCTTGCTTAATAGCGGCTAATGGCAGCCCTAAGGCTGTTGCCCCTGCCGCCGCTGCTAAAGCATTCAGTTGATTATGCTTCCCTAACAACTTTAACCGCACTGCAACCGAGTCAGCACCCCTATGAATGATTAATTGATTATCCGTGCTTAACTCACCACGTAGATCAGCGCTTTGACTAAAACCAAAGCTTAATAACGGCCGTGCTTGATTTAACTCTCGCCAGTAACTCGCATAAGTATCATCTGCATTAATAACTGCAATACCATCGGCTGCTAAACCCGCAAAGATTTCACCTTTTGCCCGTGCAACACCCGCAATATCTCCAAAGCCTTCTAAATGTGCAGCCCCTGCATTATTCAAAATAGCCACATTCGGCAGAACTAAATGAGTGAGATAGTCAATTTCCCCAAAATGGTTAGCCCCCATTTCAATCACTGCAAACTGATCCGTAGCACGCAGACGTAACAAGGTTAAAGGAACACCAATATCATTATTGAGATTGCCAATAGTCGCCAAAGTCTGGCCGTGCTGGCTGAGAATAGCCGTAAGCATTTCTTTTAAAGTAGTTTTGCCATTACTGCCGGTTAAGCCAATCACGGGGTTATTAAATTTTTCACGCCAGGCTTTAGCTAATTGTCCTAAAGCCAAACGCACATCAGGTACCAGCACTTGCGGAATAGCTGCATCAATAGGATGGGCTACTAAAGCAGCACTCGCCTTGCCCGCCACTTGTAGAACAAACTCATGCGCATCGAAACGTTCACCCTTGAGCGCTAAAAACAAATCACCTGTTTGAACAGCTCGTGAATCCCGCTCAACTCGCTCTATCGGTAGTTGTTGTGCAGTTTCAAGGCTCACTGCTTGTAAATCGGCTTGGAGCCATTCAGCAATTTGCGCTAGTGTTAACCAAGTCATGCCTCGCACTCCTGCAAAGCTAAACTTGCTTGAATGCGATCATCAAAAGGAATGGAACGATCCGCCAAAAGTTGCACTGTTTCATGGCCTTTGCCTGCAATCACCACCGTATCACCCGATTGAGCCTGCTGAATGGCTAAACGAATCGCAGTCGCCCGCTGATGCTCAAAATGCACAGCTACTGGCTGAGCAAAGCCAGCACGAATATTTGCAAAGATAGTTTCGGGATTTTCAGTGCGTGGATTATCGTCAGTGACAATCACGAGGTCAGCTTCTTGCTCAGCGATTTGTGCCATGACAGGACGCTTTCCTGCATCACGATCACCCCCGCAACCAAATACACAGATTAAGCGCCCAGATGTATGAGCTTTTGCTGCTCGTAAAGCTTGCTGCAAAGCAGTCGGTGTATGTGCAAAATCCACCACAACCAGTATGCCTTCGGCTTTGCCTTGAACCTGCACCCGCTGCATACGCCCGGGTACAGTTTCGACCTGCTGTAAAGCAGTTAAGGCAGAGGCTAAAGATATACCTTTAGCTAATAAAGTGCTCAAAGCAGCCAGCAAGTTATGTAAATTAAAGCGGCCTAAAACGGGCGCTTTTAATTCACCGACACCTAAAGGTGTAGACACTGTTGCTTGGATACCTTGAGCATCAAATTTTGCACTAGTTGCAATCACAGCTTGCTGCGGATAATCAGCCACATCACCTACGCCATAGCCCCAAACTTGCACAGCAGTATCCGCTAACTCTGCGGCTAAACGCTGGCCGAAGGTATCATCTAAATTCAGCACAGCATGTTGCAAAGCCGGCCAATAAAAGAGTTTACGCTTAGCTTCAGCATAAGCCTCAACAGTGCCGTGATAATCTAAATGATCACGAGTCAGATTGGTTAGCACTGCCACATCAAACTGCACACCATGCACGCGCCCTTGATCCAAGGCATGTGAAGACACTTCCATCGCTACGGTTTTAAAGCCTTGCTGCTTTAAATCATTAAATTGCTTCTGAACTTGAATCGCATCTGGAGTGGTATGCGTACCTTTTTCTAAAGCACCCGGTTTACCTACGCCTAAAGTCCCTAACACAGCCGCTTGCTCATTTAGATAAGCTAAAGCCTCTGCAATGAAATGCGTGGTAGATGTTTTGCCATCAGTACCAGTGATGCCAATCACATATAAATCATCCGCAGTGACTTGATAGAAGCGTTGGGCGATCAAACCCAACACTTTCGGTAATTGGGGTACTGCTACTACTGGCACTGGTAAAATTGGCGCAACGAGATTAGACACAGGCTCGTATAGAATAACCACTGCCCCTGCTTCCACCGCTGCTTGAGCATAAGCTAAACCATGTTGGCGTGTACCTTGTAAAGCAACAAAGGCCATCCCCATTTGAAGCTGCCGATTATCCAAGGCCAAGCCAGTAATGCTGAGCTCAGGAATTGCGGCACAAAAGCCCTCTAGTAAAGTAGCCAGCTGCTTCATGTATTGCCCTCTTTTTTTGTTGTATCAGCTTGCTTTAAAGCCGGCAGGTCATCGGGTGGAATATCTAATAAGCGCAAAGCTTCAGACATGACCTTTGAAAAGACCGGTGCTGCTGCCCGACCACCACTATCATCTTTTTTCGGCTCATCAATCTGCACCGCGACTACTAGGCGTGGACGAGTAGCAGGGGCAATACCAATAAAGCTCGTCATATAGCGAGTATTGCTGTAGGCATTATTGATGAACTTGTAGGCAGTTCCGGTTTTCCCTGAAACACGATAGCCATCAATCATGGCACGCTTACCCGTACCATCGGCTTGTACCACTGCTTCCATCATGCGAATAACGGATTGAGCAGTGGTAGGTGACATCACGGTTTGTGCCAGTGGCAATTTGTCGACTTTATAAATAGTAGCTGGCATCAACTGCCCATTATTGGCTAAGGCAGTATAAGCATGCGTTAGCTGCAATAAGCTAGTTGCCAATCCATAACCATAGCCATGAGAGGCATGATCGACTTTGCCCCATTCGGTATAACTTGAAAGCTGCCCAGCACTTTCACTTGGAAAACCGGCAGCAGGTACACGCCCTAAGCCCACACGACTTAAAAACATCCAATGATCCCGTGGGTTCATTAACAGTGCAACACGACTTGCACCCACGTTGCTGGATTTAGCTAATAAAGTTGCTAAAGAAATTGAGCCATAATTGCTCGGATCACGTACTGTATATTTGCCGAAATTGATATGCCCTGGCGAAGTATCAATTTCAACATCCGGCGAAATAACCCGTGACTCTAAAGCGGCTGCTACGGTTAAAGGCTTCAGAGTCGAACCTGGCTCTGACTTGTCAGTGACGGCACGATTCCGATAATTTTGTGCATCCAACTGTTTGCGATTATTTGGATTAAAGGAAGGCAGATTCGCCATTGCGAGAATTTCGCCAGTTTGCGTATCCATGACCAAAATAGAACCTGCTTTTGCTTCCAAGCGGACAACTTGTTCTTTTAGCTGCTTATAAGCAATGTACTGAATACGCCGATCAATACTTAATTTAACCGCCTGGCCTGGCACCATATCTTTCAGACTTTCAATGCCTTCAATAATGCGATTTTTGCCATCTTTAACGACGCGCATACGCCCGTCTTGGCCAGCTAAAATCCCATCGGAAACTTTCTCAATACCTTCAATGCCTTTGCCATCACTATCCGTCATGCCTATAACATGCCCGCTAGTTTCTGCTAAGGGATAAAAACGTCGATAGCCACTAGTGCTTTCCACTTTTTTAATATTGAGGGCGAGAATTTCTTGGGCTAACTCTGGAGGCAGTTGTCGACCTAAGTAATAGAAGTTTTTGTCGCGTGCTTCTTCAAGATTTTGCAGTAACTGCCCTGGTGGATATTCAAGAACCTCTTCGACTTTACGCAAAGCATCTTCGAGCTTTACAAACGGCATGGCTGCCAAGGTACGCTCTGCCGCCAAGCGAGCCTCGTCACCTTGAGTTTTTTCGGCAGTACGCAAAGCGGCATTGTACTCATCACGCCATACCGTGCGTGTATCTAAGAGGATCTTCGGATTACAACTAAGAGTTTCGACCGGCGTACTCACCGCCATCGGATCGCCATTGCGATCTAAGATCATGCCACGATAAGCAGGCACAGTAACGACTTTGGTTTGGCGTTGTTCAGCCCGCTCTTGTAACATAGACTGGTCAAAGACTTCCAGCCAAACCGCACGCAACATTAACACCCCAATCACGCTTAGCAGGGCTAACATCAGGAAACGCCTGCGACCTTCAAACACGGGGGAAGCGACAGCTTTGCGCTTACTCATTCGTGCAGCACCTGGGTAGTTTCTGGGGTTGGCTTTTTCATCCCTAACACTTCGCGTGCATGTTTTTCTACATACACTTGGTTTAATTGCGTACTTTGCTCTAAGACCAAACGACTCCAAGTCGCACTTAATTGGTCACGATCCTTTTGCAACTGCTGTAGTTCAACAAACAATTGACGCGCATGATGACGATTAGCCACGACCATCAGTGCCAAAACGACTACCAATAAATAGAACATCACTGTCGCTAAGCTTTGCCAGCGGTGTAGGTTCATGTTTCCTTAGACCTTCTCAGCAACCCTTAAAGTCGCGCTTCGTGCGCGCACATTCGTTTCAACTTCAGCCTCACTTGGCCGCAAACCCTTACCTACTAACCGCAGTGGCGCAGTTAATTCAATCGCTTGAATCGGCAAACCTTTAGGCAATCGGGGGGGGCTTGAGTGCTCACGCATGAAATGCTTGACCATGCGATCTTCCAAAGAGTGGAAGCTAATCACTGCTAAACGCCCATCCGGTTTTAAATGCTTAAGACTAGCAGCTAACCCAGCCTCTAAATCGTCTAACTCTTGATTTACTTTAATACGAATCGCCTGAAAGCTACGGGTGGCTGGATGCTTACCCAACTCACGCTTAGGAATCGCTTTGGCTATTAAATCCGCTAATTTCAAAGTGCTATCTAAAACCTGAGTGTCCCGAACTTTCACAATGGCACGTGCGATTTGCCGTGAAAAACGCTCTTCGCCATACAGCCACAACACCTGTGCAATTTCTCTTTCATCCGCCTGCAACAACCATTGTTGTGCACTTAAGCCCACTTCAGGATTCATACGCATATCTAAAGCACCATCGCGCATAAAACTAAAACCGCGCTCAGCTTCATCTAATTGTGGGGACGACACCCCTAAATCTAACAACAGACCATCCATTTTAGTCTCAAGCTCTAATTCAGCTAAAGCTTGGGGAAAATCCCGAAATGAGCCTTGCCAAATTTTAAAGCGAGTATCCGCTTGATGAACTTCACACGCATGTTGTATAGCGGCAGGATCTTTATCAATCGCTAGTAAACGGCCTTCAGAACCTAATTGCTCCAAGATTTTTGCAGAATGCCCACCCCGCCCATAGGTGCCATCGATATATAAACCGTTAGGTTTAATCGCTAAAGCAGCAACAGCTTCCGTTAGGAGCACGGTGGTATGAGCAAAATTCGTGGACATCACATAAAAACCTGACTTAATAAATCATCCGAGTCATCGTCTTCACGCGCTTCTTGCAACCAAGCGTCACGAGCTTGTTGCCATTGATCTGCATCCCACAATTCAAATTTATTTACTTGCCCAACAAGCACTACTCGCTTGTCTAGGCCAGCATATTCACGTAAAGGTGCTGGTAATAAGACTCGACCTTGTACATCTAATTCTAACTCAGCGGCGTGTCCCAAAATTAAGCGTTGCATATTACGCACCCGACGATTCACATTGGGCAGCCCCATTAAGGCTTGTTCTACCTTAAGCCATTGATCCATCGGGTAAATCAATAAGCACTTATCAGCATGATCCACTGTGATGACAATCTGACCTGCTGCACTTGCTAAGATAGCGTCACGGTATTTCGAAGGCATCGACAGCCGTCCCTTGGTATCTATTAAAATGTTTGAGATGCCACGAAACATGCTGTCACTCAGGGCTTTAGGTATATTTGATAGCTTATTTTGTAGAATAAAGTTTATCCCACTTTATTCCACTTTTTTCCACCACTGCTCAAATGATAGGAAGTATGTTCCATACTGTCAATCAACGGGCTGTACAGAAGCTTAAAAAGCAAACAGTTTGCAGAATATTTACAGAAGTTTTGGAGATATTAAGGAGGCTTAAGAGGATTTAAAGAAAATACCTAGCAATAAAATCAACAAAATAAAGTTGATAGACTTATAAAGAAAATAGCCGATCTATAAGCCGGGTTCTGTCGTGGACAATCATTCATCTAGGATCTACGTCACCATAGATCTCAAGCAACCTACCCGAATGCAACGCGGGCCGCGCCAATGCATTCCTATTTGGTCTTGCTCCAGATGGGGTTTGCCCTGCCGTACACTGTTACCAATGACGCGGTGCGCTCTTACCGCACCATTTCACCCTTACCTAATCTAGTTAAATAGCTTAGGCGGTATATTTTCTGTGGCACTTTCCGTCGACTTGCGCCGCCCAGGCGTTACCTGGCATCTTGCCCTATGGAGCCCGGACTTTCCTCCCCCAAACTAGATTTACATCGAGTTCAGCAGCGATTGTCCAATCGGCTAGTCAGCGTTTATAGCAAAAAACCAAAGCTTTGTCTTTAAACTAAGCCTTTTATCTTTCATAACCCTTTTTTACTAGGGTATGTAAAGCTGAAATAAAGCGCACATGCCCTGCATAATTTTTGTCATGTAATAAGATATTAGGTCGCACTAACATAGCCGCTAACCGATTGTCCCAATAAGCTTTTAACGGCGCTGGCCGCGTATTTGGAAAGTTGACTGGAATACTCATTGAAGCTAAATCACTTAAGCCTGCTTGATATAGATCAGCCTTGAGTTTACGCAATAAGAACACATCATTTAAGCGCCCATACAGGGCTAAATCATTTTCCCCACCGGGCATCAGCAAACTAAAATAACGCCATTGCTCAGAAAAATAAGCCGCTTCAGGTAAACGTAAACCTGGCATAAAGATAAAAATCGGTGCATCAGTGGATGCTTTGCCTTGAACTAACTGATCCGCATGCGACAAACTGACTTGGTATAGGCTTTTCTCTAATTGCTCAGGGCGATGCAAAAAGATCGTTAAGTTCAGCTGTAAGGCCGTGGTATCTTCATCTTTGCTAACCGCTTTAGCCAACTCAATTAAGCTTAAGGTGGTTTCAGCGATTTCTAAAATTGGTTTTTCTGTGACTACATAATGCAGAACTACATAAAGTTTTTGCGCATCCGGATTACCGACACGTAGCCGCAAAACCTTTTGCCCATCAGTCCGATCATTTTGCTCAACCGAACCCACTTCAGAGAGACGCTTAATCAGCTCTTGTGCTGTGCCCTCAAATCGATTTTGCGCATCATAGCTAGCGGGAATTGCTAATAGGGCGCGTAAATCCTGCTCTAATGCACTACGCTCAATCCCTAACTGGGAAGCAGTAGGCTTTGACCAAAGAAAGAGTGGTTGAGTCAATAACCCAGCCAGAATCAAAGTCATGAGTATTAAAGCAATTAAGAGATCAGTGACACGACTGATTATCCACTTAACCATCAAAAATCCTTATTGATTAACTATAGAGCCAACGCCTAGGGTAAGAATTAGCCTCGCACCGTGCCAAGCATAGACTATTTTCTCAGTTAGCCGCTATGAAAGAAACAGAACTAGCTTAGTTCCACAGCTACCTTTTATAAAATCCAGCTAGCAGCTACAGTAAATCTGGTATACTTAGCCGATGGATCAAAGCCTTTCGATAACTTTAGTGCTGGAAGGTGGCTTACCAAACGCTTACCTCAGTGTTCAAGATAACTACAGTAGCCCAGCACAAATTTTCATAGTACCGATGGATTTTATTGACATCGGTCTCTTGATCGCTAGCGCCCAAACGACTGGCGATTACTGGATGGTGACTGCTTCACCCGATAATCCACGTTTTCAAATTGAATCAGCGGTATTTGTTAAACATCGTGACGGCAAAATTCTCTGGGATGTGGTTTATGAACATTACGAGCCTTTTCTAAATATTGAGTTAGAAGAAGATCCAGAAGAATATGAAGAGAATATCATTACTTTCTCTTTCGATGCCTTCCAATATGTCAGCGCACTCTATCAAGCGAGTCAACTGGGCCAAGACTTAGCACCCACTATTTTCTCTTTACCTGACTCTAGCCCTAAAGACGAGCCTAAAAACCCTCTACTCGAATTGGCAAGTTATGCCCCCCGCTTAAATATGCTCTGGCAAAAATACGGCCAGACCAATGAGATGATTAAAAATGGCCGCCCCACGCATCAACATGATGCTTTTGCGTTGGAAACAGAAAAACAATGGTTGCAGGATTTACTCGATACTTTAGACGAAGCCCAGCATGAAGAAGCATTTGAAAATCTAGATGCTTATCTTGAGTCTTTACCCGAGGAAGTCCAAACACAACTAGAGGGCGACAGCCAGCCACTAAAAGAATTACTCGATCAACGTTGGAAAGTACTAGTAAATTCTCTCACGGAAGAAGAATCGGAAGCTTTAGAAAACCATGAAACCGCCAGCCGCTTTCCAAATAGCCTAAAACTCCGCCTAATGCGTGAATTTTTAGAAGGCAACCCTTCAGTGCTATTGGGCAGCGGTCATAGAGCGCCAGCAGGTGACGGAAAAGACCTTGCTGATAGCGGTAAAGTAGTTGATTTACAGAACTGGAAACGTAAGCGCACACCTGAATAAGGTTTCAGCCGTTAATGCGCCAAGATTCGTTGTAATTGTGGCGCTAAACTCAGTAAAAAACCTCGATTCAAAGCCATCCAAATAACTAAGGGCGCAATCATTGGCAAGATTAAAGTGCCCGTTTGATAAGCCAAGGCAATCACATCCAAACTCCAAGCACTCAAAGCTTGCTGCTGTTGAAAGGCGGCTCCTACATCAAAACACAACACCTTCAAAACACTAAAAAACATGCTGAAAACAGCCATAGGTAGCCAAATGAAACTTGCCCATAACAATTGCTGCCATTTATGGCTAGCAGGTGTGGCCAGAATCAAAGCAAACAATAAAGGCAAGCTAAAGGTATAAATGAGTGGATTCAAATGAAAACCCATTAAATCATCTGAAACTGGAGGGGAAACAATCGTCCCACTCGCATCCATTCCAAAGTTTGAAGCCAACACCAAAGTACTACCATCCAATTTCAACCATAGTACTGAGTGGGGAAAAGTGAGTTGTAATAGTTGCTCGGTTAACCAAGTTAAAGGCGCTAAATGCACGACAGCTGTCCAATACCAAATCACAAAAGTCATAGGTAGCAATACAAGTACGCCGAGCATAAAACTTTGGATGGGGCGTTGTTTCATACTGGTTGCTGCTCTATCAGTTGTTGATCTTCTAAAGGCAAATAACGAATCCAAATAAGGAAAACAACGAGCGCGTCTAACATAATTAAAGCTTGCCAAATATATAAATGCGCCCAGTCAAACAGCTCACGACTCCATTGTCCTAGGTAAAATAGGCTAATAATACGTAATAGATTCATGCCTTGAATCGCCACAAAGCCCCAAGCCAAACCTTTTAACTTATATAACCAAGGCGCAGGGAATGCAGCAATCGCAGCCAGCAACACAATCATCGCTTCAACACCATTACAGCCAGGCTCAATTGAAACTGCAAATCCATTCAAGCTATGGCTGATGACTTTGCCAGAAGCAATGACATTGGTATCGAAAAAGGACATAAACCAGCCACTAATGTCGGCGATTAAAGCGGTCCAAGGAAGAATGACTTGCTGTTGCACGGGTTGAAGCATTTCCAAACCGAATAAAACAGCCTGAGCCATGAGAAAAAGCATAAGGAAGCGTATCATATTGATTTTTTGTTATAAATTAGCTAACAGCAATACTAAAAGACTTTAAGGCACACTATAACAAAAACACTGCAACGATAAAATAAAGATTTAATGCTAATTGATTAAGTTTATTGCTCTAGCTCCAAACTAAAACCCTTGCTCACTAAACCAAGTCAAAACGACCTCTGCTGATGCTGGACGCTGCTCCGGTAACTTAGCAAGTAAACGATTTAAAAGCGGCTGATAAGCTATTAAATTTTTAGGCAACTGTGGCAAAGGATCAAACAGCTGCTTCTGTAAGACCTCCCCGAGATCTGAGCCAGTATAAGGTTTTTCACCTACTAACATTTCATAGAGCAAAATACCCAAGGCATATAAATCAGATTGAATGCTGGCTGGATCGCCCGCTACCCGTTCAGGACTCACATAGAAAGGCGTGCAGTAAATTTGGTCTTCTTGCAAAAAACCACTGCTTAACATCACACTACTTTCGATTCCATAATCTAACAGCACTGGAGTACTGTCATCATTCATAACAATATTGGAGGCTTTTAGGTCACGATGCAGCATCCCCAAAGAATGAATCACCCCAAGAGACTCAGTAATTTGCTTAAACCAACTAATTAAATCAGTCAGAAGTAGATGGGCATGTTGAGTCAGGAGTGCTCGCAAGGTTTGCCCTTGCACATACTCCATAATAATCACCACTGCATTGCAGGACACCCCCACATCCAAAAGATGTACAAGCCCCGGATATTGCAAGGCAGTCAGTAATTTAGCATCCTGCAAAAAACTACCAAACGCATGATTCTCCACACCACTGACATCAAACTTAAAGCGCTTAATCACCGCTTGGCGATGATGGCGATTTTCCGCTAAGAAAATAACAGAGTTTTCACTGTTATGAATGAGTTCCTGAAAATGCCATTGCGGTAAATTAATCGGGTAACGTTGTAAGGCTCGTCCTACTTCAAGCAAATTATCTAACTGAGTCGCCAACTGACTGGGTGAAGCCTGCAAAGGTAAACTTAAATCTGCCCCCGCCCAAACTGCCTCACGCCCACGATTTTGATCATCAGTCAGTACAATCACAATCGGCAAACCAGCACGTGTGCGTTGAATACCATGTAACCAACTTAGTTCAGACGTCATTTTTTCTGTCGCAATAATGACTAAATCGTAAGCCTCCCAGACTAAGCATTTGAGCGCATTGACATCCGCTTCGGGAAATAAGCGCTCTAGGAAAGCTGTAGGGAAACGCTTGCGCAGCATGAGCTCAAGATCTAAGCGTATGGGTGACTGACTCTCAACCAGTAAAAACGTTAAGGAAGGCTTGCTGACAACTCGTTCCGCTTCAGCGGAAAGTTGATAATCCACTTAAAACTCCACGCAATAGTTAATTGGCATTTCGAACTTTTGGTTTTATGTGAGTTTAGGTCAAGAAAATTGATTTTTCACAATAAATCCTACAAAAGGAGAAAGCTTAAGGTGGCTACTGAATTGACAGCAACTGCGCTTTACCGCATAATTCCGCGCCTTTATGAAACCCTAGCAGGATAGGGTATTGATTCTGCATCCTTGCTTCACTGCACATTAAATTGTTCGCAGGAGGCTGTTTAATCCAAAAGGAGATTTCATGCGTCATTATGAAATTGTCTTCCTCGTCCATCCGGATCAGAGCGAGCAAGTTCCAGCGATGATCGAGCGTTATCGTACGCTGATCAATGAAAACCAAGGTACTATTCATCGTTTAGAAGATTGGGGTCGCCGTCAATTGGCTTATCCAATCAATAAAATTCACAAAGCACATTATGTGATGATGAATGTTGAATGTGATGGCAAAACTTTAGATGAATTGGAAAGTATTTTCCGTTTCAATGATGCCATCCTGCGTACACTCACCATCCGTCGTGATGGTCCTATCACTGAAGCCTCACCTTTAAGCAAAGAAAATGAAGGTAAGACCAAGCGTCCACCACGTCGTGAAGAAGTGGAATTGGATGATGCTGATCTTGATGAAGCTGACGACGAATAATTGTAGGGATCATTAATATGTCACGTTTTTTCCGCCGTAAGAAATACTGCCGTTTCACTGCCGAAGGCATTGCTGAAGTCGATTACAAAGACCTTGATACCTTAAAAGGCTTCATTACTGAAACAGGCAAAATTGTACCTAGCCGTATTACCGGGACTAAAGCGCCTTATCAGCGCCAATTAGCTACCGCGATTAAACGCGCCCGTTTCCTCGCGCTGATGCCTTACACCGATCAGCACAAGTAATTTTAGTGTTTGACCGTGCTCGTCACGGTCACTCGTTAAGAGCAGGAGACATGCATGGCTGCATTCATTATGTCAGGGCCACTTCAAGCGATTGGTTTTGCCTTAGTGGTTGCTTTACTCGCAATGTTTCTGCCATTTTTAGGTTTACTGAGTAATGCGGCCATAGGTTTAGTCACCTTACGCATGGGCTGGCAACGGGGCGCAATGATTGCGTTAGCGGTCAGTGTGGGTTTAGGGCTAGTAGCGCTCTTATTACAAGGCAATATCTTCGGTAGCCTATTCTCAAGTTTGCTGCAATCACTATTGGTTGTAGCCTTGGCAATTTATTTAGCCCGAACTGCCTCTTGGCCAAAACTGCTGCAGATTATTTTTGGTTTAGCAGCGGGTCTAGTAGTGCTTTTTCATTTAAGTGTGGCTGACCCAGTCAGCTTCTGGAAAAATGCTCTACAAGCTTTGGTCGATTTTGAGCAACTGCAAGCCCGCTTGGTTGATATTAAATTGGACGATTTACTCAACCAAATCGCTAAGCATATGACTGGGCTGTTTGCAGCCTCGATGAGTTTAGCTTTTACCCTATCGCTCATGCTAGCACGCCATTGGCAAGCGAGTTTGTATAATCCGGGTGGTTTCAAGGAAGAAATGTATGGTTTACGACTGAATAAGTTCGTAGCCCTCGCCCTCAGTGCGATTATTATGCTTGCCCTCGTTAGCCGTTCAGCCTTATTAATCGACTTAATTTTTGTGGGACTTGGATTATTTTTATTCCAAGGCATCGCGTTGATCCACAGTGTACGCGCACAATTAAAGGCTCATCGTACTTGGCTATTAGCGCTTTATATTCCCTTAGCTCTATTACCTGTGCAAACAGGGCTTTTAGTAGCAGTGTTCGGAATGGTCGATACATTTGCAGATTTTCGTGGCTACTTAGCCCGTAGAACTAAACAGTAAACTTAAGTATTTATGGATTATTCAGGCTCAGCCTGAGTTACATTTTAAGGTGAGAACAATGGAAGTCATACTTCTAAAGAAAGTTGAAAATCTCGGTGCACTCGGAACCGTGGTTAATGTACGTCCAGGCTATGGCCGTAATTATCTGATTCCGACCGGCCGCGCCAAAATGGCTACTAAAGCCAATATCGCTGAATTCGAACAGCGTCGTGCTGAATTAGAAAAAGCGGCACAAGATGCACATGCTGCTGCTGAAGCACGTCGTGATCAATTACAAGACTTAGTTTTAACCATCAAAGCTAAGACGGGTGGCGAAGGCAAATTATTCGGCTCAGTGTCTAGCATTGAAATCGCTGAAGCAATCAATGCAGCAGGTGTTCCTGTTGAACGTCGCGAAATTCGTATGCCAGCAGGCCCCTTGCGCTTATTGGGTGAATACGAAGTCGGCCTGCATTTATATACGGATGTTGATGCAACCGTAAAAGTCATTATCGAAGACGAAGCTGCTAATTAATCAGCAACTTAGTTTCATCATCAGGTGGTTTTATAGCTACCTGATGAATTTTCTAGGCGAGCCTCCGCTCTTTTTCCCCTACTTCCTGTAAACTGCTAGTTATGGCAGACACATACGAATCACTTAAAATTCCTCCGCATTCAATTGAAGCAGAGCAGTCCGTGTTGGGCGGTTTAATGCTGGATAATGAAGCTTGGATGGTTATTGGCGACAAACTATCTGAGACTGATTTCTACCGGCAGGATCACCGCTTGATCTTCCGTGCGATTGCTTATTTAGCTAGCCAACAAAAGCCGCTGGATGTAATTACTTTAAGTGAATGGCTTAAGGAAAATCGTTCATTAGAAGATGCGGGTGGCTTGGCGTATTTAGCTACCATGGCTAAAGACACGCCGAGTGCTGCTAATATCAATGCTTATGCTGACATCGTGCGCGAGAAATCAATTCTGCGCCAATTGATTAGTGTGGGCACTGAAATCGCGGATTCAGGCTATAACACTGAAGGCCGTGATAGCCGCGAATTGCTTGATCAAGCAGAACGTAAAGTCTTTGAAATTGCTGAACAAGGGGCTCGCAATACTAAATCCTTCCGTGATCTCAAGTCTTTAATGAAAGCCACTCTAGAAAACATTGAAGTACTGAGTAAACTAAATTCGACTATTACAGGGGTCTCGACCGGTTATACCGATTTAGATGAAATGACCTCTGGTCTACAAAAAGGCGATTTAGTCATTGTTGCGGGTCGTCCTTCAATGGGCAAAACTACCTTCTCCATGAATATTGCTGAATATGCAGCTGCGCACAAAAAGTTACCCGTTGCGGTATTTAGTATGGAGATGCCTGCCGAGCAATTGACCTTACGTCTCTTATCCTCAATGGGGCGAGTGGACCAACATCGCTTACGTACTGGTCAACTGATGGATGAAGATTGGCCACGCATTGCAACTGCGGTGAAGATTTTCGCAGATGTACCGATGTTCATTGATGATAGCCCCGCACTTTCTCCAAATGAAGTACGCGCCCGCTCCCGTCGTTTAGTACGCGAACATGGTCAATTAGGACTGATTGTCCTCGACTATCTGCAATTGATGCAAGGCAATGGCAAAAGTGAAAACCGTACCAATGAAGTTTCGGAAATTTCACGTTCCCTTAAAGCGTTAGCAAAAGAATTAAGTACGCCCATTGTTGTCCTTTCCCAGCTTAACCGTAGTTTGGAACAACGTCCGAATAAACGCCCGGTCATGTCAGACTTGCGTGAATCAGGGGCAATTGAGCAAGACGCCGATGTGATTATGTTTGTGTATCGGGATGAAGTTTATCATCCTGATTCTGCAGAAAAAGGTTCTGCTGAAATTATCATTGCTAAACAACGGAATGGCCCTATCGGTACTTGCCGCCTGACTTTCTTAGGCAAATACACGCGCTTTGAAAATTATACACCTGAAGTGTATACCCAAGGCTTTGAGTAAAAATCTCCTATTATTTCTCACTATCTTCTCCATCTTAAGCTAGATTAATTTGTACGCACGTCAAGGAAAGATGTGCTATTTTTAATCTGATTAATTTTCAATCAAATTGCAGCAAGGATGGCTTGGACGCGATGTATGAACCCTCAAAGTATGCTAACTGGTTGCTAGCGACACTTTTATTTACCTTATTACTCAGTAGTTTAATTCTCGGTTGGTTATTAACTCGTTCCTCAGTATTTGCAAATCCAAGTTTATTAACTACAGCACAATTAGCTGGACAAGACTTAGCCGCAACTTCCGCTACTAACTCTAATCCAGTAAAAGCTATTCAAATTCCATCAATTAAGACTGAGCGGCAAATTATTGCTTTAGAGATGCCGAATACAAATACTGAAAAGCCCGTCAAGCCAAACCAAACAATTGCAACGACTCACTTACGTTTGCCAGCTATCTTAGCAGATAGCCAAGAATATTTAGAGCAGGCTGCTATTACGCCACAAGCTCTTTTACCTTTGGCTAGTTTAGTAGCCAACCAACCCAATACTTTACCTAAAACGACTGCGCCTGCTGCTCTCACTGTCCAAGGTTTATTAACAAGCACTAATCCAGCACAACAGCCCCTAAAATATAAATCTGCGTGGCTCTATGCTGGCCAGTTTCAAAATGGAAAATGGAGTTTGCTGGGATTAGATATAGACTCCACGACCTTACCCGAACCTAATCACAGCTATAAACTAACCTGGGGTGCTAAAGTACGCTCTGCGCCACCTAGTCAACGCATGAGCACTGCTAGCGCTAATTTAGCAGAGAGTATCGGCTACTTAGCTGAAGGTTCGAGCATTCAAGTCTTGAATGTAAAGCAATCTGGCAAGAATGGGCATATTTGGCTTGAAATTGCTTATGGGGAGTAATTGACTCAGCTAGACACAGTGAGTACTTTGAAGACATGCCTAGCTTCAGTATTCGAACTAAACTTTTTATTGCGATCCTCCTAGCCTGTTCAATAGCAGTCACCGCTGCTTTAAGTTTTGTTCATTTCCAATTTAGATATACCTATTTGGAGTTTGTTCGCCAGCAAGAAACCGAGCATTTACAACAGCTAAAAACCACTCTAATTACTTATTATGCAAAACAGGGTACTTGGGACAAACTCAAAAAAGATCGACGCCAATGGTTTTTATTACAACGCTCACTGCGCGAGCAAACTGAGCTTGAAACCAATGATCTCCCCCCTGCTCCCTCCATTAATCGTCTCACTCAATTCGATGTCCGCCGCCGTACGGTCTTATTAGATGCAGCACATCAATTAGTACAAGGTATTCAACTAAAAGATCCACCAGATTTAGAATATAAACTGGAGTGGAATCAACAAGTAGTTGGCTATTTAGGTTTGTATCAACGCACTGGCTTTAACGAAAGTAGCGAAGATGCCAAATTCTTAGAAAAACAAAACAAGACTTTGTTCATTATAGCGCTCATGACTTTATTGGGCAGTATGTTGGTGGCCTTCTTATTAGCCCGTCAATTAGTTCGCCCCATTCAACGCTTACGCCATAGTACTAGCGAATTAGCGGATGGAAACTATACAACACGAATTGCAGAAGTCGGTGGTGATGAATTAGGCCAGCTTAGCTCAGACTTTAATCAGCTCGCACAGCGTTTACAGCAAAATGAACAAGCACGGCGACAATGGATTCAGGATATTGCCCACGAGTTACGTACCCCTTTATCGATTTTGCGTGGTGAAATTGAAGCGATCCAAGATGGGATTAATCCAGCTGATGAGCCGACTATCCACTCTTTACACCAAGAGGCTCTCCATTTACAGCGTTTAGTGGAGGACTTATATACCCTATCGATGTCGGATAGCGGCGCTTTGAGTTATCACAAAACTGAAGTTGATTTGATCAAAGTGCTGAAGGATAGCCTGAGTCAATTTGAGCACAGTTTCCAAGAAGCTGGCTTAAGACTAGCACAGCAACTGCCGACCGATCAGCAAGCCTTGATACAAGCAGATGAACAACGCTTACAACAACTCTTTCATAATCTACTCAAAAACACTCTACGCTATACCGACTCACCTGGCCAATTGCAGGTTGAACTCAAAACACAGGGGCAAGTAGCAGAAATAAGCTTTTGCGATACTGCCCCCAGTGTCCCTAATGAAGCCCTGCCTCACCTATTCGAGCGATTATTTCGTGTAGAAAATTCGCGCAATCGCTTAACTGGGGGAGCAGGTATTGGCTTGAGCATCTGCCATAATATTGTGGAAGCACATAGTGGTAGTATGCAAGCCGATCATTCGCCCTTGGGTGGCTTGCAAATCACTATCCAACTACCGCTGAAGACCTTAACGAAAAAAGCTAATCGAGGCTAAAGCCATGTTTCCGGTGTTAATCGTAGAAGATGAACCTAAAATTGCCGAACTTTTAAAAAAATATCTGGAAAACTCTGGCTATAAAACTCATTGGATCGCCGACGGCAATGCAGCAAGCACTTGGTTACAACATAATCAAGTCGAGCTAGTACTATTAGATTTAATGTTGCCTGGCAAAGATGGCTTGGATATTTGCAAGGAACTGCGCCAACGCGCTCCCCAACCTCCCATTATTATGCTCACTGCCCGCGCTGAGGAAATTGATCGCTTACTAGGCTTAGAGTTGGGTGCTGATGATTATATCTGCAAACCTTTTAGTCCACGTGAAGTGCTTGCTCGTGTTAAAGCCGTTTTGCGCCGCACAACACTACCTACTAATAATCAGCAAAATGGCGCAGTTCTTGGCCACACCAGCATTCAACTGGATCGTGAACGTCTATGCGTACAATTCGGTGACCAACAAGTCATTTTGACCTTAGTCGAATTCGAATTATTAGAAACTTTACAATCCTATCCAGGGCGAATTTTTAGTCGCCAGCAGCTAATGGAGCGGGTTTATCCGGATAATCGAATTGTCAGTGATCGCACTATCGATAGTCATATTAAAAAGCTGCGCAAAAAGATTAATGAGCTGAACTCAGAGCGCGAATTGATCCATTCTGTGTATTCAGTAGGTTATAAATTCGAGCCTTAAAAGCAGTTCATTCTCCTAGATCTCTCCATGATTAGCTCAAACTTAGTCCGTAATTCCTGAGTATTCTGCCTCACATGGAAGCGAGACAACTTCCACACCAGAACAAACTTAGGTTAGGGAAGACCGCTTAAGTCAGTTAAAACACACAGGAACTTATAAATAATTTTTGGAGATATTTAGAATGAAAAAGTCAATTTTAACCTTAGCTTTAGTTAGTGCTTTAGGTTTAGGCGCGGTTAGTAGCGTATTTGCTGAAGATCCAGTGCCTGCCCCTGTTGCTGCAACCACTACTACTCCAGCAACGACTGCTGCACCTGCACAAGCTAATGCTGCTGATACTCAAGCACAACGTGATGCCAAAATGGCCGAGCATATTGATAAGCGTGTCAGCCGCATGAAAGAAAGCTTAAATCTAACCGATGATCAAGCAACCCAGTTAAAAACGATATTGACTGAGCAACAGGCTAAACGTGAAGCTTTACGCACTGAAACTGAAACACGGATTACTGGCGTCTTGACTCCAGAGCAAGCCACTAAACTGAAATCTTTCCGTGATGATCGCAGAGGTTTTGGTATGGAAGGTGGTCCGGAAGGCAAAGGTCGTCATGGTGGTCATCATCGCGGTGGGCATGGCGGCGATCATGGTGATTGGGGTAATAAACCAGCTGAATAAATCTATTTAATCTTATATAATAACTCTACATTGCATTGACCTCTTATCAGCCGGATCCTAGGATCCGGTTTTTTTTACTCACACTGCTTTCAAGCACTTAAGCTGTTATCGAATAACCACGTAACCGTTGGGCAAACTGTGCTAAAGCGACTACCCCTGTTTTTTCTGCATGTGTGATCCACTCTTGCACCGCTTCCAAGCGAGCTTCTTGAGACTGGGCAGTACGTTCCCATAATTGCAATAAGCGCTGTTGGAATTGATATACCGTTTCTAAAGATTGGTTACCTGCTACTAACTGCTGTAAATCTGCTTTAGCCATTTGATCTAAAGGTTTAGATTGACTCAGCAAGCGTTGCATCAGGCGCTTTTGTTGACGGCAGGCTGGTTTATCTTGGCATAACTCAGCATTGACCACAGGCTTAGTCACTTGGCGTGCAAAATTCGATAAGACTTGCACCCGATTCCCCAACACAGCTGATACAGTATCCAAATCGACGACTTGCTTGGTCAGATTCACGGTTAAGCGCGGTGCTACATTGCGTACTTTGGCCATACCAGCGATTTCTAGTAAGCGGATGTACATCCAGCCAATGTCGAATTCATACCATTTACTCGATAAGCGCGCCGAAGCTGCAAAAGCATGGTGATTATTATGTAACTCTTCGCCACCAATAATGATGCCTAAGGGTGAAATATTGGTAGAAGCATCGTCGGTCTGCCAATTACGATAACCCCAAAAATGTGCCAGACCATTAATTACTCCAGCCGCCCAAAACGGAATCCATAACATTTGTACCAGCCAAATGGCTAAGCCTGCAAAACCAAATAGCGCTAAATCAATCAGCAACATGCAGAGCACTCCTAGCCAAGGCAACGGCGTATACACCTTGCGCTCTAACCAATCATCAGGAGTACCACGTCCATACAGATTCAAAGTGTCTTGATTTAAGGATTCGCGGCGATACAAAAAAGCACCTAGCCACAACACGGTCTGCAAACCTTTATGTTGCGGGCTGTGTGGATCATCTTCAGTTTCGCATTTCGCATGATGCTTACGATGAATCGCGACCCACTCGCGAGTGATCATTCCTGTGGTGAGCCATAGCCAGAAACGGAAAAAGTGGAAGGGCACAACACCTAAATCGACGGCACGATGCGTTTGTGAACGGTGCAAAAAAACGGTCACCGCAATAATAGTGATATGCGTTAGCCCCAAGGCAATCGCTACTAATTGCCAAACGGCTAACTCAGACCATAAGCCCATGAAATCTCTCCTCTACCTACAACACTTAAGCCTAAAAGATTAACTAATTTAATTAGCTACTTAATTATACTTTTTTCAACAAAAAACTCATCACCTGACCTGCTTTAGTTTGCCGATGAATCGCTAAGCCCCAACGTGCAAAATCAAGCTGGTACTCAGCTTCATGCTCCAAGTAAATCAAGGTTTCACTACTGATGAGTTGCCGCTCTAACAGCTGAGCTAAAGACTTTTCAGGTAAGGCTAAACGAAAAGGCGGATCCAGAAAAATCACGTCGAAACTTACTGTTTCACGCGCTAAATAACTGAAAGCATCAGCATGAATTAATTGTGCGTGGCTTGCCCCCAAGGTATCCACATTGGCCTGTAATTGTTTGAACGCACGCGTATCTTGCTCAACAAAGACCACTTTAGCGGCTTCACGCGATAAAGCCTCAAACCCCAAAGCACCGCTACCTGCAAATAAATCTAAGCAGCGCGCGCCCCCTATTACTGATGTCAACCAATTAAATAAAGTTTCGCGCACCCGATCGGGGGTTGGTCTTAGACCAGCTACATCGGCTATAGGAAGGCGACGACTACGCCATTGTCCGCCTATAATACGTAATTGATTGGCTTTGACTCTGTTTGCCTGAGAACTATTACGATTTGGGCTAGCTGATGATAGTATGCGGGGCATTTAGCAGAGTGCTCATAGATAAAAATTTTGGTGTAGGTGATTGTACGATGTTTGGATTTGGAAAGAAAAAAAAGCAGGAAGCAGAAGACATCTCCCCTGATGCCGTACTCGCTCAACCCAAGAAGCTCGGCTTATTTGAACGCCTACGCCAAGGCTTATTCAAAACCGGCAATACCATTACCGCTGGCATGGATGTCATCGTCAAGGGTAAGAAAAAAGTCGACGATGAAGTTCTTGAAGAACTAGAAACTCGCCTCTTAATGGCCGATGTCGGGATGGAAGCTACTCAGGAAATTATGAGTGACTTAAATCAACGGGTAAGTCGCCAAGAATTAGACGATATGGATGCCTTGATGCAGGCTTTGTATAACAAAATGCATCGTATTCTTCGCCCTGCAGCCCAGCCTTTAACCATTGACAGCAGCCATAAACCCTTTGTGCTATTGATGGTCGGAATTAATGGCGCTGGCAAAACCACTACGATTGGTAAACTTGCCAAAAAATTCCAGCAACAAGGTAAGTCCGTCATGCTGGCAGCAGGCGATACTTTCCGTGCTGCCGCTGTTGAGCAACTCACTATTTGGGGCGAACGCAATGGTATTCCAGTGATTGCTCAAGGCAGTGGCTCAGATTCAGCTTCCGTCATCTATGATGCGATGCAATCGGCTAAAGCACGCGGTATTGATGTCCTACTGGCCGATACGGCTGGACGCTTACACACGCAAACTAATTTGATGGAAGAGCTGAAAAAAGTAAAGCGGGTGATGCAAAAGCTGGATGAATCCGCACCGCATGAAATTATGCTGATTGTTGATGCAAGTATTGGGCAAAATGCGTTAATTCAAGCCCGTCAATTTAATGAGGCCTTAGGTGTCACTGGGATTACGGTCACTAAGCTGGATGGTACGGCTAAAGGCGGGATTTTATTTGCGATTGCTGAGCAACTGAAAATTCCAGTACGCTTCATTGGGGTTGGCGAAACGATTGACGATTTACAAGAGTTTGATGCTTACGAATTTACTAGCGCATTACTAGCGGGCGGCGATGACAACCAAAACGATCATTGAATTCCGGCAGGTACATAAGCGCTACCCGACGGGTCAGCTTGCACTCTACAATGTCAATTTGACAATTCATGCCGGAGAGATGATTTTCATCACTGGCAATTCAGGTGCTGGCAAAAGTACGCTTCTTAAATTAATCGCTTTGCTGGAAAATCCAAGCAAAGGCGATGTACTGATCGATGGTACACCTTTATCGCATTTGCAAGCTCGGCAAATTCCTAATTATCGGCGACGCATTGGTTTTATCTTCCAAGATCCACATCTACTCTATGACCGAAATGTGTTTGATAATGTCGCTATGCCCTTATTAATTTCCGGCATGCCTGCTACGGATATTACGCGCCGCGTTAATGCCGCTTTAGATAAAGTTGGTTTAGGGAAAAAAACCAAAAGTTACCCGCTCATGCTGTCAGCTGGTGAGCGCCAGCGCGTGGGGATTGCCCGTGCAGTAGTCAATCGCCCCACCATGATCTTAGCAGATGAGCCAACTGGGAATTTAGACCCCGAATTAGCGCAAGACATTATGCATACCTTTGCGCAATTTAATGACATTGGTGTCACCGTCTTAATTGCTAGCCACGATCATGGTCTAGTCGAGCGCATGAAGAAACGCATTCTTGTCTTACAGCGAGTGGAGCTTTAAATGACTGAAAAAAGACCACTTGCAAAGCCACGCCCTGCTACTTCAAATAATTTTGGGCGCAAATCCAGAGTCTGGCTCAATCAGCAAAAACAAGCGATTGACTTCAGCCTGAAACGCTTATGGTTTAATCCAATTTCTGCTTGGATCACTTTAATTGCGATTGCTTTGGCGTTGTCCTTGCCAACAAGCATGCATGTTTTGGTTAAAAATCTGCAAAGTCTGACGCATAACAACCAGTCTGTGCCAACTATCTCTCTATTTCTAAAGCCCAAAGTGACTGAGCAACAAGCGAATGACTTGGCGGAGCTGGTCAAAAGTCAGCCTGAAGTGTTAAGCACTACAGTGGTCACCCGCGATCAAGCACTACAAGATTTTAATAAAATTTCAGGTCTTGCCGACACATTAAAAACCTTGGGCGAAAACCCCCTACCCAATATTGTCGTGATTACCCCTAAAATGAATGATTTAGGGGTCACCGATGCTGATTTGGAAGACTTCAGTAAACGCTTAAAGACCTATAAAGAAGTTGAAGATGTACAAATCGATATTGAATGGATTCAACGCCTACGTGCCATTCTGCAAATCGCAGAACGCATAGTGGCCGTCGTGGCAGCGCTATTAGCCACTACAGTACTGTTAGTGGTTGGTAATACAATCCGTCTTGATATTGAAAATCGCAAAGATGAAATCCGCGTCACGCGCTTAATTGGCGCAACGAACCGTTATATTCGTCGCCCTTTTTTATATGGCGGTTTATGGCTAGGCTTATTTGGCGGCTTCCTTAGTCTATTAGTCGTGAATATCGCCTTACTGTTTTTGGTCGACCCCGTCAATAAACTTTCCATGCTTTATGGGAGTGATTTCAATTTAGGCGGCATTGACCTCACCACTACTTTAGAAGTGTTAACCGTCAGCGCTGGTTTAGGCTTAGTTGGTGCCTGGTTAGCCGTGAATCGCTATCTCTGGGAAAGCGAAGTCATTAACGACTAAAAGCGACTACCATCTGGAAAGACCAAGGTTTTGCCAGTAGGGTCAGATTTAGGCACGTTCGGTTGTGGTTGTGTAGGATGAGTGATCGGTGCTGGATTAATGGTGGATGGCTTAGCCTCTAAGAAGGGACTAAAACTCGAGTTGCCAGCTGGAAACTTGGTTGACTCAGTAGGCTGCACTGCTTGATCTGTGGTGGGGGTTATTACAGCATTATTCGGCAGCATCGCGGGTTGTTGTGGGTAAAAAGCATTAGGCGCAGCTTGCATAGGTGCTTGCTGCCAATTAGGTGCTTGATAGTTATAGTTGGGTATCCCTGTACTCCAAGGCTGTTGGCTATTGAGTGAGTTCATTAAAAACATACTGGCCACCCAGTCATTATTATTGCGCCGCCCAAAGAAATTAGAACCACTCGACCACGGCATCCACGCATTATTTCCCCATGAACTCCCCCAACTATTGCCAGAACTCCAAGGCATAAACGCAGAATTCCAGCTATTTCCGCCCCAAGGCGCAAAGCCAGTTGACCAAGGATTACTCCCCATCGCCCAAGGCGAAAAGCCTGAAGACCACGGATTAGTACCCATACTCCAAGGTGAGAAACCCGTCGACCAAGGATTTGCGCCCATACTCCAGGGTGAGAAACCAGAAAACCAAGGGTTACCCGCAAATCCTGCTGGATTATTACTCCAAGTTGCTGCTGAACTAGGCGAAGCAATCGCTATCAGCCAAGCAAAACTGCTAGTTGATAAAAGAATTTGAGAGTTTTTCATCAAATGAATCCAGAAAAGATTAAGCATTGAGGGTCAGGCGCGGCACAGCGGCCAATAGTTTTTTAGTATAATCCTGTTGGGGCGAACCACAAACCGCGGCAGTTGGCCCCAACTCAACAATCCGTCCTTTGTACATCACCACCGTTTGATCACTGAGATATTCAACCACGCCAATATTATGGGTGATGAATAAGAGAGTTAAATCCCGCTCCGCACGTAACTCTAATAACAGCTTTAAGATTTCTGCTTGCACAGATACATCTAAAGCGCTGGTGATTTCATCGCAAACAATAAACGTTGGATTCAACACCAAAGCCCGCGCTAAACCAATACGTTGGCGCTGCCCACCCGAAAATTCATGTGGATAACGCCACAAATGCTCACGCTTTAACTGCATACGTTCTAAAGTTTTAGCCGCTAGCTCCAAGCGCTCTTCTTGATTTGCACCTATCCCATGTACAGCCATCGGTTCGGTCAGCGTGGTTTCAATCAAGAGCCGTGGATTTAATGAGGATTGCGGATCTTGAAAAACCATCTGCATTTTCGAGCGCCAAGGTCGCATTTCGCTAGCGGATAAGCCAACTAGTTCGGAGCCTTGCATTTTGATACTGCCCGAGCTGGGTTTCTCCAATTGCAAGACGGCGCGCCCCAAGGTCGTTTTCCCACAACCCGACTCCCCGACTAAAGCCACAATCTGGCCTTTGGCAATATCGAGGCTGACATCATCAACTGCTTTATTGTGATCAACCACTTGCCTAAACACGCCTTTTTTAATCGGAAACCAGACATTAACATGCCGCAACTGGAGTAAAGGCTCAGCGATTAAATGCGCTTCAGAGAGTGATTTAGTTAAGGCTGGGTTTTTGTGGCGTGCCAAATTTTCAGGAACTGCTTCGAGTAACTGATGAGTATACACATGCCGCGGGCGATTCAGCACTTGCTCGACTAAACCGACCTCTACCAGTTTGCCGTGTTGCATGACACCGACTTGATGCGCCATTTGCGCGACCACCCCAAAATCATGGGTGATGAACAAGATACTCATGCCAGTCGTGTCTTGCAGGTGACGCATCAGGCGTAAAATTTCAGCCTGCACAGTGACATCTAAAGCTGTCGTTGGCTCATCCGCAATCAGTAGCTCAGGCTCACAAGCCAAAGCCATCGCAATCATCACACGCTGCCGCTGCCCACCTGAAAGTTGATGCGGAAAAGTATTCATGCGTTCGCGGCTATTGGGAATTTGTACTTGCTCTAAAGCCTGAATAGCGCGCTCTTGAGCCTCTTCTGCGGTCATATCCGGATTATGTAGCTGCAAAGCCTCCATAATCTGATCACCAACCGTAAACACCGGATTAAGCGAAGTCATTGGCTCTTGGAAAATCATGGCAATCTGTGAGCCACGAATAGTCCGCAATTCAGCTTCATCCACCTGCAACAAATCTTGATTATTAAACAGAATCTGCCCATTCGGATGCGACGCAATCCCATAAGGTAATAAGCGAATCACCGATAAAGCCGTTATGGATTTACCACTGCCCGACTCACCCACTAAACAGAAAGTCTCACCTTTATTGATGGTGAAACTCACCCCATCCACTGCTTTAACGGTTTCAATGCCATTTTGCAGGTAAGTACACAGATTACTAACTACTAACAAGGGTGCTGGCATTATTGCACCCCAGCTTCACGCGAGAGGTTTGGATCAATCGCATCGCGGAAAGCCTCCCCAATCAGGGTATAGGCAAAAACTGTTAAGAAAATTGCACCACCCGGAAACACGGCCATCCACCAATTGAAGCTGGCAGAAGTCACGGATTGATCCAGCATTTGCCCCCAAGAAGGCTCTTCGACTAAACCTAAACCTAAGAAACTTAAAGTAGCTTCGGCCAAAATCGCTGAAGCCACCCCAAAACTTGCAGCGACTAAGAGTGGTGCGACCCCATTCGGCAACATATGCCGAAATAAAATCGAGTGTAAAGGTAAGCCGGCCGCCACCGCCGCTTGTACATAATCTTGGCGACGTAATTTCAGAAATTCTGCACGAATATAACGCGCATAACCCGACCAACTGGTGACTCCAATAATGATCATCATCATATACAGGCTACGCCCAAAGAAAGCGACAAAGGTGAGTAGGAGAAATAAGGTCGGAATCGCTTCAAAAATCTCTACTAGGCGCATGCCAATCATATCGACTACACCGGAGAAATAACCCATGAAGCCACCAATAATAATCCCAAGAATCATGGAAATACTGGTTGCCACTATCCCAATACTTAAAGCAATACGGGAGGCATGAATCATCCGGCTTAACACATCGGCACCATTTTCTTCGGTGCCCATCAAGTGTAAGCGTTTATGATCAGTCGCTTTGCTAGCTAAAGGTGGTTCTAACCCTGTATCACCATAATCCCGCAAATAATCTTGGGGTGCATAAGGAATCGGAGGCATGACTCGCCAATCCGTTTCGATATAAGTAGAGGTGCGGAAATCGTCGTAAATGACTAGCTGAGGGGGCTTTAAATATATATTTGCTAATACGCTGACTGCGGCAATCACTGCAGCAAGCAGTGCTAAATTCACTCTAAACTTTAATTTCAGCGGCAAAACCCATAAAACTAAAATCGTGAAAAAAGCGGCTAATACGACTAAGTCTTCAATACTCAAATAAGTTAAAACAGGAAAAAAAATTTGCCCATTTTTACTCATGATTAAGGGCATGCTATTTGCTAAGAAGGGGGCAAAGACTGCACAAAATACTAAAGTACCTATCCAGAATAGAGCAAATTTTACACCTGGGCCAGCCAAGGTTTTACGCAATAAGCGACGTGACAGGGTTTCTTGGCTAATAAGCTGCTTAGTCATAAGTCACACGCGGATCAACTAAAGTATAAAGAAAATCAGCAATTAAATAACCGATTAAGGTTAGAAACCCACTAATCCAAGTAATGGATAGTACCAATTCACGATCGCGGCTTTTTACTGCCTCAATCGCTAACTGCCCCATGCCATTAATGCTAAAGATATTTTCGACGATTAAAGAACCTGCTAATAAACTCGGTAATAAACCAGCAATAATAGTAATCAGTGGGAGTAAACTATTGCGGAAAACATGCTTCCACAGTACGGTTTGCTCGTCCAAACCTTTGGCACGTGCAGTTCGTGCATAATCAGCACTCAGATTTTCTAACAAGGAAGCACGAATAATTTTCGCTAAAGCGGCTGAAGAACCGAGTGATAAGCATAAAACCGGCAGGACTAAATGCCAGATACGATCAAATAAAAAGCCGCGCACAAAGCCATCAGCGGTGAACTGCAAAGCAAATAAAATTCCGAGGGTGGCACCAAAGAAACCTAAGCCGATGACACGAAAAGGCGTGTAGTCCATCCAGCCAAGACCGGCTAACATGGCAGCCCCTAAAACCGGCAGCACCACCCAGGCAAATAGCGAAAAGTCCGCATGCGCTTGTGCCATCCACACACCAACCACTAGGCCAAACACACCTGCTAAAAAGGCGCGTAATTTGCGCTCTTGCCAACGGCTCAGCCAAACCAGTAGTGAAGTGCCCATTAGCATCCCTAGAAATACTTTCCCGACATCCCAGAGCGAACCCCAATGCGGCATAAAGGGCATATCGTGCGCAGCCCGACTGCCAATTCCTGCGGTTGGAAACCATTGCCAATGCTGTACACTGGCAAAAAATCCAAGCAGCAAAACTCCTAATAGCATGGTAGGAATCGACCACAAAGCTAGCATAACCATGCTAGAGCTTACATCAAAACCGCTCCCCCGCTGAGTTGCCGAACGCACCCCTATTGCAATTGCAACGATATAAATAAGCGGAATAGTGATAATGTTCAGCAGCAAAGTAATCGGGATACGCTCGCCCAGAATCTCACTCACGGGGCGACCAAAATAAAAGCTTTCCCCTAAATCCATGCCCTTAGTAAAAGAAAAACCAGTGTATTTGCCGCCCTCATCCTGCTCAAAACCAATCGGGGAAACATTATTCAGCCAGCGCAAATACTGCATCGGTGCAGGTTGATCAAGCCCATAGCGCTTATTGTAATAATCCATTAGCGCTTTGCGCTCTTCCGGCTTCATATTGCTATCGGTCATATTCTGCGCCCCAACCCCACCCGGAGACAGCGCCATCACCGAAAACACTACAAGCGTAATCCCTAACAAGGTTGGAATCATCAAGAGTAAACGGCGCAGCAAATACGTCAGCATTTAGCAGCTCCGGTTATTTTTGATATTTTTGCAGAGGGGCTGGTACATAGTTTTCCATAGGCAATGAACCGTAATTCAAGCCTAATTTGGACATTTGTAAATTTTGAATACGCTTATCCACAAACAATAAAGATTGCTCACGGATCAAGAAGGTATAAGGTTGATCCTCATACATAATTCTTTCGGCTTGCTGCCATAAAGCCATACGCTTTGCTTCATCCACAGTGTGGCGTGCTTCATCAATTAATTTATCCAGCTCAGGATTAATATAAGAAATGAAATTGCTCCCCTCGTCTTTGATTTGTGAGCTGTGGAACATTTGATAAATATCAGTCTCAATGCCGCTCGACCAACCCATCGTAATGGAATCAAAATCCCGCTTCTTTAAAGCTTCCTGCATCACCGGAAACTCTTGGGGCGAAGGCTCTAATTTAATTCCCGCACGTGCATAAATGTCCTTCAGGAAGAGCACCGTGCGCTCGCGGCCTTTATTTCCCTGAAAATAAATCATTTTGAATTCAAACGGCTTACCATCTTTATCCTCTAAAATACCATCGCCATTTTTATCCGCAAAACCTGCTTCCTTCAGTAGTGCTTGCGCCTTTTCGAGATTAAATACCCAAGGTTTTAGACTAGGATCATGCTGCTTAGAGCGCGGATTGAAAGGACTAATCGCCTGTTCGGCATGATCCAAATAAATATCTTTTACAATCCGCTGCATATCAGTTAGATAACTCATTGCTTGGCGTACACGCTTATCTGCAAAACGGGTTGGCTTCCCATCCTTCTCCTGATTCCAAGCAATATAGCCATACGGTACGACTGGTGGCATATACTCAAAACTTTGGCTTTTACCAATGAGTTGCTGATCAACTTTCAGCTTGGCATATTCAGATGGCGCGGCCTCATAACTATCAATTTCGCCATTACGATAAGTGGTCAAGCGTGCACTTTCGTTCTGAATCACCTTCCAGAGCATGCGATTAAATGGAGGCTGGACATCACCCCAATAGCGTTCATTCCGCACCAACTCCACACTGCCTTGATCGGGTGTCCAAGTTTTTGCATCCGCTAAACGATAAGGGCCACTGCCGAGTAATAAGCCTTTGGATTGATTAAACTCTTGTGGTTTTTTCATATACGGCTCATAAAAATGCGCGGGCATGATGGCTAGACCACCGGCTAAACCAAACGATTGGAAATAAGGCTCTTTGAATTTGAAGACAACTTCGTAGTCGCCCTTGGCCTCCACGGAAGTAATTTGCCCATAGACCGAGCGCTCTGCGGGCGCTGCAATGGCTTCATTCATAATGAAGTTGTAGGTGAAGACGACATCCTTAGCCGTTAGCGGCACGCCATCAGAAAAGGTCACATCATCGCGCATTTGGAAAGTAATGGTTAACCCATCAGGGCTAATTTGCCAAGACTTAGCAATTAAGCCCTCCCACTCCATCGTGTCGGGATTGCGATTCACCAAGCTTTCTTGCACATAATATTGGACTTGCGAGGCGTAAGCATCCGTTGAAACTAAGGGCGTTAGAGTTTTGAGACTTGTTTCTAGGGCACTAACTCCCCAATCGCCTTGTGCATAATCAGGCTTTTGAGTCGCAGCATAAGCACGCTGAAAAGCCGCTCCTACGCCTGCTGTGGCAGTCTGAGCGGCTGGAGTAGCTGGGTTCGCTACAGCAGAAAGATTCACTTGCCCCGAACCAACCGCCGTTCGCAAGCTGCGCATATCCTGCGCTTGCTGTGTGAGAGCCGATTCCATTTGTGCCAATTTCGTCCATTGACGATCCACTTGGTACATGACTAATAGAAGTAAGGCGATCAGAAGGATCAAGATAGAATAGAGAAGCCAGTCGCGGGTGATGAATCTTTTTTGCATGTTCTTCTGTATACTTGCGCGATTAATTCAATCAAGCATAACACCAACCCAAGCTAGCTTGCATCTATGCAACTGATTCTTGGATTAAAAGTGTGTTCGAGTTTTTAAGGAGTCACTATGGGTTTTCTCGCCGGCAAACGCGCCCTTATCACTGGCATCGCAAGCAATCGTTCTATTGCCTATGGGATTGCTCAGGCCATGCATCGTGAAGGTGCTGAGTTAGCATTAACTTATCAAAACGATAAACTAAAACCTCGGGTTGAGAAATTCGCGGAAGAGTTTGGCTCCTCCATCGTGCTCCCTTGTGACGTAGGTTCTGACAGCGAGATTGAGAACACGTTCAAACAATTAGCCGAACATTGGGATGGCTTCGATATTCTAGTCCACGCCATTGCTTTCGCACCGAAAGAACAACTCGAAGGCAGCATTGTTGATAACACCACCCGCGAAGGCTCACAAATCGCCCATGACATTAGCGCCTATAGCTTTTTAGCCATGGCTAAATATGCCCGCCCCCTGATGACAGGTCGGAATAGTTCCATGCTGACTTTAAGTTATTTGGGTGCGATTGCTGCAATCCCGAACTACAACGTGATGGGGATGGCAAAAGCGAGCTTAGAAGCAGGCGTGCGCTTTATGGCGGCTGATCTTGGCCCTTCTGGAATTCGCGTGAATGCGATTTCTGCAGGCCCGATTCGTACTTTAGCGGCTTCTGGGATTACCGGCTTCCGCAAAATGCTCGATCATTTTGAGCAACATGCGCCACTGCGCCGTAATGTTACCATCGAAGAAGTTGGCAATGCGGCTGCTTTCCTCTGTTCTGATTTAGCTTCAGGGATCACCGGCGAAATCACTTATGTGGATGGTGGTTGGAATATCTTGGGTATGTCGGGAATGCCGACCGAATAAGTGTCAGCATTCATCTGATATGAACATATTCACGGTATAATCGGCGAATATGTTCAATGCCCAATCACAGGTGAAGCATGAAGTTCTGTCCACAATGTGGCTCAGCCTTACGCAAAAAACAAATTGATGAACTTGAGCGACTGGCCTGTAAGCGAGCTTGCGGCTATGTGCATTGGGATAATCCGGTTCCGGTGGTAGCCGCTTTAGTGCATTGTAATGGCAAGTTTATCTTAGCGCGCAATTACAAATGGCCTGAAGGTACTTTCTCTTTAATCGCAGGCTTTTTAGAAGCCTTTGAATCCCCTGAACCGGCTATTTTGCGCGAAACGCAAGAAGAGTTGGGCTTAACGGGACAGAGTGCAACCTTTATTGGGCATTATACCTTCCCACAGCGCAACCAAATCATTATGGCTTATTTAGTAGAAGCCACTGGCGAGCTAAACCTGAATAAACAAGAACTGTTAGAAGCAGTTGAACTTAGCGCTGAAGAATTAAAAGCCTTCGATTTTGGTAACTTGCGGCTTGGGCCTTTAGTGGTAGAAGCGCTCTTTTCTAAACATTTATAAACGACTTATTCATGACTATTGAAACTAATAACGATAATAAAACTACGCCTAAATACAGTCGTCGCCACCAGCTCGAACAGATTCTGCCGCGCCTTTCGCGTGAACATCTGGAGCATTTCCTGTTAGAAACCGCACTCCGCGATATTGAGCTGCGCGAAACTTTGCTGATTCATTTCGGCGAATACCTGAATACTAGCGATCCTGAAGAAGCTAAATATCGCGAAACCCTACAGCGCATGATTACCCGCCACCAAAATCAAACGGGATTCATCAATCTGGAAAGCGCCCAAAAACTTTCGGACATGCTAGAGTCGCTACTGGAATCTGCGCGTCAAGCCACCACACCCCCCAGCAAAACGATTGATCTGTGTATGGCGATGATTAGCATCATGCCAACTTTAGGTGATCACATGGATGATTCCGAAGGGCATATTTATCGACTGATGCGCATTACTTGTGTGGTGTTGTGGGAATGCTTTAGTGTGCTACCGCCTGAAAATCAAGCCGTCGTATTCAATCGTCTATTAAGTGAATACGCTAACCCTATTTATCTCGACTTAGATTTAGACAGTTTTATGCTTGCGCTGTTGAAAGACTTGGCTAAATCTAACCGCGAATGGCAAAAAGCTTGCCTGCATCAGCAAGATCAACTGCTGAAAGCAGTTAAAGACGATAAATGGCGGAAGAATTATCTGCTAGAGCAGTTGAATGATTTGTTGGGAACTTGGCATAAGAAGTAGTCATGATTTAACTTCACTAATGTGCACCTCTCAACTCTTCAGCAACTACAAATAAAACACTATGTTCTTTAACCAAAAAGCCCACCCCTTAAAGCTAACTTTTAAAAACCTACGACTTGGAGTTTTCCAAATCCCGATTCACAACTCGCTGGTAAATCTCCAAGACTGGTAAACTCAGCCCAATCGACTCAAACACAACTTCATCACCTAGATAATAATAAGAAGGTTGCCAGTTTTGACTACGGCGCAATACTTCGATCTCAACAAAGTCCTGCTCAATTAAGACATACTCCATGAGGCTTGGCAGTTGCAAATATTCTAAGCGTTTAATTTCTTTATCAGCTTTGCGAGTGCTATGTGACATAACCTCGACTAAGAGCATCGGATTAGCAACTAATAACTCGTTTTCTGTTTGAGTTTGGCAACTCACCATCACATCAGGATAACGATAACGGGTTAAACTCGTCTGTAACAACATATCGCTGCTAAAAACATCACAGGGTCTTCCAAGCAAATGATTGCCGAACAAGCGTACTAGATTACTGGTGATTCGATTGTGATTCATACTCGCCCCAGCCATAGCGTAAACTTGTCCGTCGACGTACTCATGGCGAAGGTTCTGAGCTGATTCCTTGTGTAGATAATCTGCAACAGAAACAAAACTGACTTGTTGGGCTAAGGACATAGCCGGTACTCCGTGACTGTGTAGCTCCCCATAAGCTTACAACATCTAGCTTAGACAGAAATAAAAAAACCAGCCGAAGCTGGTTTCTTCAAATAGGTGCAGTGAATTTTAATGGGCTACTAGCTCTGAATCAGCTAAAGATTTCGGTAAAAAGCGGAGCGCTACCATCCCACACAGGAATAAAGCCAAGGCTAAACCCACTCCCCCTAAGCCTAACATCCATTCCCAAATACTGGGTGCATAAGCATGGATTTCACCATCAAAGAAACTGCTTTGCACTTCAGCATTCGGGAATAACTCCAGCGGATAAACTTGCCCACCCACAATCAGCACATACAACTGCACAAAACCGCCAATAATCACCAAGATTGAAGCTAATAGTAGTGACCAATGGTTATTTTTTAGCGCACGACAGAAGATTAGGGACAGAGGAATTAAACCACCGACTAGTACCTGCCCGACCCAAAATAGCAGAGTGTAAATGCCACCATCTAACAGAATAAACTGCTCTACTCCCTGCCGCTGAGCTATATAAAGCGCAGTTAAATGCCGAGCTAATTCTAAAAACATCGCAGCAGCCACAAAGATAGCGAGTAGATAACGCAAACGATTCAGTACTACATCCCCTAATTCACGCTTATCTAAACGATAAGTGAAAAATAATAAGATAATAAATACGGCTAAGCCCAAGGCAAAAGACAAGGCAATAAATAGGGGTGCCAGTACCGCGCTATTATAATAAGCACGGGAAACTAAAAAGCCAAAGATCGAGCCAGTACCTAAAGTAAGAATCAAGCGCCAGCTAAACGCAAAAAAGCCTGCATAAGGATAAAAGGCTTTCAGTTTTCGATCCTGCATCGTCCAAATATACAAAATACATAAAGCTAAAAAGCCATTATACAGAATAATATTCCACGCAAAAATCGACTTAAAATTGTAATAAGTCATTGCAATGATTAAGCGATCTGCATGACCTAAATCTAAAACAAGAATCGCTAAACCACCAATTAATAAAGAAATCGCTAATAAGGCGGATAAGCGCCCCAAAGGTTGGTAAATCGTTTTGCTGAATACAGTGCCAATGGAGGCAATATTCAAAGCGCCCGACGCTGCCACAATCAGGAAAATCGCAAACACATGCGGCAAGCCCCAGACAATTTGATTATTCATTCCCGTGACGTAGTGGCCTTCGTGTTCCAAATGGAAGAAGCTAATTGCCCCCAAGCCTGCAATGGCGAAGCAGATACTGAGAAGGATATAGTAGGCTTTGCTGGCGCGGAGTTCGCTATAAACGATGGTTTTGCTGCTCATGACTAACTCCTCACAGACCTAAGTAGCGCACGCCAGTATTGAGACCTAAATCAGCGCGAATTTGTGAGCCACCCAAAGCTTTCATAGCCTGACTAATCCGGCTATTGGGATCATTCAAATCACCAAAAATCACTGCATTGGGTGCAGCCTCGACACAGGCTGGTAATTGCCCTTTATCGATGCGATGCACACATAGATTGCAAGACTCCACCGTCCCTATACCACGCGGTGAATGAGGCTGTTGATCGGTAAGATTTTCATGCACGAAACTGCGCGCTTTATACGGGCAAGCCATCATGCAATAGCGGCAGCCAATACAAATATGCTTATTCACTTGCACAATGCCATCCGCACGCTTCATTGACGCACCCGTTGGACAAACATCTACACAGGGCGGCTCGGCGCAATGCTGGCACATGACCGGTAAGGTGAAACTGTGTTTAGTGAGCTTGTCGGTAACCTTAACAGTACGCATCCATTGCGCTTGTTGCTCAGGGCGAGCTTTCGGATCATTACCCCAACCGTGTTCGCGTTTGCAGGCTTCCACCATCGACGCACCGCCATCGGTTAAGCGATTAATGTCGATTAACATGCCCCAGCGTACCTTGTTGGAAACGGGCTGATCCACCGGCTTAGCAGGGACATCATTAGCTTGGACACTGCGCAAAATCACACCAGACGCTAAACCACCGGCTGCTATACCACTCAGCGCAGCCATAAATTTGCGTCGATACGCATTGATCTGACTCATTGCGTAACTCCTTGGTTTTGGCTATTGCCCAGCCATAATAAATCGCTCGCATTGGGCTGCGTGCCCTTAGCAGAAAGATGATAGGTATTTGAGCTGAGCTTGTGCTGATAATTAATCGTTCCAGCCACTTGCGGACGATCCGCATGGCATTGAAAACAGTCCAATTTCACCCCCACATAAGTGTGGCAGCTCGCACAAAAATGATCTTTCTTTTCATCCGCATAATGCACGGCCGAACCATCTTCCCGCGTGGGCGCAATATGGCAGTTAATACATTCATTCAAACTGTGCTTGGTGGTACGAATCCCTTCAATCACGGTTTTATCGCGATGGACCAGCAAATACTGCATATGATTTTTGCGCATCTCTGCGGTCGGCTCGACACATTGCGCCGCCTTCGCTTTTGCGGGGGCAAGATTTGATTTTGGCACACCCGCATCGCAGCCTACTAGTGCTATAGCAAATAGCGCCAGCACGAGCAGTGATTTCCTATGGCTGAGCAGGGGCATGTTTTATTCACCCATACCCATTTCAATATAGCCGGTTGGGCACACGTCCGCGCAAATATGGCAGCCAATGCAACGCGCATAATCAGTTGCCACATAACGCCCTAAGGTCGCTTGCTTTTTCGGCACGCGATATACCGCATCTTGTGGGCAGAAAATCACGCAGTTATCGCACTCGAAGCACATGCCACAACTCATGCAACGCTTAGCTTCAGCAATGACTTCGGCTTCGGTTAAAGCATTCATGCGCTCGGTAAAATGCCCCAAGACCTCTTCTGAAGTGGGTACATCTTCCGTGCGGGTGTGACGCGCTTCTTCTTTAAAATGCCCTAAGAACAATTCTTTGGATTGCACAATCGTGCTCTTGGAACGATCTTCATAATTGTGCACTGCATACTTCAGATCCGAAGTACCGCGCAAATCTTCTGCTTTAGTCGCTTCAAAGCTACTCGGCTCTAAACCCGCCTCTTGCAATTTGCGCATTAAATCAAAGTGATGCTTATCCACTTTTGGACGCTTTTGAATTTCTTGGGCATTCAAATATTGGTCAATGGTTTGAGCCGCAATCGCAGCTTGACCAATCGCCGTGGTCAATAAATGCGGACGCACAATATCACCTGCCGCAAAATGCCCTGCTTTGTTCGGGACTTGATAGAGCGCATTATGATTTATCAAGTTTTTGCCATTATTCCACGTTTCTAAGCCGTCAAAACGACCATACTGGCCGATAGCAGAAACAATTAAATCCGCTTCAATAATGGTTTCTTTGCCGCCCTCTTTCGCTTGTGGAAAGTTACCTTTCATCACGCACTCAACCACTTTTAAGCCAATTGCCCGACCGTCTGCGCCAAACACGATTTCTTTCGGCATGACTTGGGTGAGGATAGTCACACCTTCTTTCAGCGCGTCTTGAACTTCGTGCTTGGCAGCCGTCATCTGATCCAGTGCAAACAAAGTGGTCAAAGTCACCGTCGCGGGCACTTTCTCACCCACTTCGCCATGCACTAATTTGCCAGTGGCGGCCTCTTCCGGTTTTTCAGTGTAGTTGGCTAAAGTACCAATGCGGCGCGACACCGACACCACGTCAATAGAGGTATCACCGCCACCAACGCAAACAATACGTGGTGCAGTATATTTCATCGTACCTAAGTTGAAGACTTGCAGAAAATCAACAGCGGTGACACAGTTGGGCGTTTCGGCAAATTTCTCCACGAATAAATCGCGCCCTGTCCAACAACCCATCGCCCATAACACAGCATCATAATCTTGTTCTAATTGCTCAACCGCTACATCCTTGCCGACGGTGGTATTGCAGCGCACGTCAATAGCGCCCAAATCCAAAATACGCTGAATCTCCGCACCCAGCTTGTCGCGTGGCACACGATAACCCGGAATACCGTAGCGGAACATGCCTCCCAACTCGGGCAAGCTTTCGAAAATCGTGGAAGCATGACCTAAACGGCGCAATTGATAAGCAGCGGATAAACCGGCTGGGCCACCACCAATGATTGCAACTTTTTTACCTGACAGCGCAGGGGCTACATCAAATTTGAAACCCTGCTCAATGGCAGTGTCACCAATGTACTGCTCAACCGCATTAATCCCCACGAAATCATCCACATCATTACGATTGCAACCCGTTTGGCAAGGTGCAGGACAAACCCGTCCCATCATGGCAGGGAAAGGATTGGCTGCGGTAGCACGACGGAAGGCATATTCTTGCATACTCATGCCAACCGGTGGTTTTTCAATACCACGCACGATTTGTAACCAGCCGCGAATATCTTCACCGGAAGGGCAAGAGCCTTGGCAGGGCGGGGTTTTATGCACATAAGTCGGGCATTTGTGCGAAGTATCCGCCACGAAAATCTGGTCGTGCATACTATCCCATTCGTGCTCGCCGTCCTTAAAACGCCGGAAAGTATGCCCTTGTAATTTTGGGTCATGCGCTGCTGTTGACATATCATTCTCCTCTCAGAAAGCTTGGCACACCAATCAGGATCAAATCGGTATAAATCTGGTTTAGGAAGCGGCTTAGGCGTCGTCGTTATCATCTTCATCATCGTCGTCATCTTCATCAGGACGCGCTTGCACCGAAACTTGACGCTGCAAGACCAGCGCCTTGCTCACCAATTGGTGCACGCTAACGATCTGATCCATCTTAAAGCCGTAATACGGAATCACTTTGGTGAACTGCGACTTACAAATCGCGCAAATCGCCGCCATATGCGTCACCCCCTGCTGCTCAGTCACATACTTGAGCGCCTCCATACGCGGTTGTGCACCCTTAATGCGTAATTCCATTAAATCGTCAGTGAGCAAACCGCCACCACCGCCACAGCAATAAGTAGCGTCGTGAATGGTATCGGCTGGCATATCCACAAAGTGATTACAGACCGCTTTGATGACATTACGCGGATATTCAAACTGCCCGCCCGGCTTATCACCCATCCGTGAGCCACGAGCCACATTGCAGGAATCGTGGAAGGTCAGCACCTTGTCGTCATTCTGGGTCTTATCAATCGTCAGCTTGCCGTCTTGAATCAAACCCCAAGTCACTTCCAGAATGTGCTGCGGCACCGGATATTTCGGATCAAGAAAATCGAAAGGCCCTGCGAGGGTATTCAAGAAACTGTAGGCCACCCGCCACGCATGCCCGCACTCACCGAAGACAATGCGCTTTACTTTGAGCTTGATGGCGGCTTCACGAATCCGCAGTGCAATGCGACGCATATTCTCGTAAGAGCCAATGAACAGGCCGAAATTCGCACCTTCGGACGCATACGAACTCAGCGTCCAACTAATACCGGCTTCGTGGAAAACTTTGGCATAGCCCATTAAGCCATCGACGTGTGGCTCGGCGAAGAAGTCAGCGGAAGGCGTTACCAATAAGACTTCAGCGCCTTCCTCATCCAATGGGAAGCGCACTTTTATACCCGTATCGGCTTCGACGTCTTCTTCTAAACCTTCTAAAGTGTCGGCCAGCGCGGGCTGCGGCAAACCTAAGTTATTGCCAACTTTGAACACCTTACCGATGATTTCATTGTTATATTTGGAACCACGCCCAATATGATCGAGAATTTCGCGCGCGGCCATCGACACTTCAGCAGTATCAATTCCATACGGGCAATACACCGAGCAGCGCCGACATTGGGAGCATTGGTGATAATAGTTATACCAATCGTCGATCACCTCCTCAGTCAAATCCACCGCGCCGACTAATTTGGGGAAATGTTTACCCGCAAAGGTGAAATAGCGCCGATAGACTTTGCGCATTAAATCTTGACGCGCTACTGGCATATTCTTCGGGTCTTGCGTACCGAGGTAATAATGGCATTTGTCGGTGCATGCACCACACTTGACACAAATATCCAAATACAATTGCAGCGAACGATAGCGATGGCGCAAATCATCCAGCTTGGCCAAGGCGCGCTCTTTCCAATCAGGCACTAATTCAAATTTGCCCTGCTCGTCGGCTTGGAAATCACTTGGAAAATGCAGCGCCTTTTGAAAATCGGGCTTAGCAATGTAGGGGCCTTTACCTGCCATTGCATCTGGCTTGATTGTTGGAATCTCAACATAGCCTTCGCCATTCAGCTTTGGAACGTCGTAATCAGCCATTTTTCACCTCGTCCAAATAGGTTTTCTGCTGTTGCTCCAGCTCTAACGCCCATTGAGAAATGTGGCGCTTTTCGCGTGGATTATCGACTTGATTACGCGTGGGGCTGAGGAAAACACCAGGGGCGTGCATTAATTTACTGATCGGGAATACCAGCATCAAAATCGCCACTAATAATAAATGCAGCAGCAAAATCGGCGAGGCGGGCAAGGGGTGAAAATCAAAGGTCATTAAGCCACGGAAAAAGCCTTTTACCATCACAATATCGGTAGACGCGACAAAGCTCATTAGTATCCCACTCAAGCCAATCGCAATTAATAAGGCCAGCATTAAGAAATCAGACGGTGCGGAAATATAGCGCACCCGATCCACTAGAATGCGCCGCGCTAATAAACCGGCTAGGCCAAATACCATCGCGAAACTGGCATATTTACCGAAAGGCTGGATAAAGCTTAAAAACGCACCGACTTCCATGAAATAGCGTGTATGGCGTAATAGCACCAGCCACAAGGCCATATGGAAGATAAAGGCAAAAAGCCAAGTATATTTATTGGCGCGGAATAAACTTTGGAAAAATACCACTTCACGGAACATGCGCCATACCACGCCGCTTTGGGTAATCGGGGCGGGTGTGGTGGGGATTTTTAAGGGCACAGGAATTTGTAGGTAGAAGTAAATCCGGCGGCCTACTCCGCCTACGAGTACCAGTGTCGCCGCCCAAAATAGCAGGCCGTAGAGAATACTCACAAAGGTCACAACTGACTCCTACAAACAAAACCTCAGCGCAACCCTAGCAAGCTAGGGTCGGGCAGATAGCTCTAGGCAACTAGAGCACTTTAATTTTAAAGAATATGGATTAGACGCAGCCGGTTGGCTTTGGTAGACCAGCATATTTGCACGCTTGCTTACCCGGACCATAAGGGAACAAGCTGTAGAGGTATTTGGAATTGCCTTTATCCGCCCCCAGACGCTTACCCACGGCTTTAGTTAAGACGCGTACCGCTGGAGCGATTTGATACTCTTCATAATACTCACGCAGGAAATTAATAATTTCCCAATGCTCGTCATTCAGTGCCACTGGCGTTTCTTCAGCCAAAGCCATTGCGGTCGCGACTTCTGGTGTCCAATCATTCAGGTTTTCTAAGTAACCTTCTTCATCCGTTGCGATGGTTTTTCCGCCAATTTCCAGAGCCATTCACGGCCTCCTGTTTAATAAAGTTAAAAGTTATAGCCAGCTTTGAGTTTTTTCGTTCGCGACGGTCAAATCCACAAAACCTGCATAATCTACCACTTGAATGCCTTCCAGCACTCGCTCAGCCTTTACACCGCGTGCCGCTAGATCGGGGCTTAAGGCATAAATCTTTACCGCATTACCATTGATGGCTTGCTGCAGCTCAGTCACGATACTAGAGCCACTCACCGCACCAATCACCGCATCTTCAATTAATAACACGCTATCGCCCGCTAACGCATGAGCTAAGCAACTTTTCAGCGCATTTCGCTCAAACGGCGATTTATTCACAATATGCAACATGCTCATCACTCACCCCTAGAAGCTCAACGTGACATCTTGTTCAGCCATAATTTGCGACATTTCTGCCCGCGAAATCACCTGAACCGAAGGCTTTTCAGCATACTCATCGTTTTCATCTTCGTAAACGATGGGCATTAAATCCTCTTCCGTTAAGCCGCGCTCCACTAAGGATTCGCGCTCCACATACAGTTGGGTAATGCCATAATCGCCCAAGGCATTGTATGTCGGTGAGAAGTTTTTCATGCCCGCCGCTTTTGGGTTTTGACCTTTAGCAATTTGATATACACCATCATCTAAAAAGGCAAGGCTCACTTCTTGCTCAAAGGCCGCAGCAATTAACACCACCTCTAAAGACTCCAGCGCATACACCGTGCCATAAGGGGCTTTGCGGTTCAAATATAGGAATTTCTTCGCCATGTTTTAATCCCCAAACACGATGGTACGATCCGACTCAATCCCACCTTCGATCAATTGACCCAAGCCAGAGATCCGAAAACCGGCTGCAATATTATCGGCGCTTAAACCTTGGCGCTTGGCTTCAGACGCATCCATTAAGCCGCGACGTTGGGCTGCTGCAATACAAATCACTAAATCCAAGCCGTGCTTTTCCGCCAACTCTGACCATTCTTTTTGCAACATCCGATCATCTTTGGGCGGAACCGCCAGGCGTGTGCCATTGTTCACGCCATCGTGATAAAAGAATACCCGAAAAATGGTATGCCCTTTCGCCAAAGCAGCGCGCACAAATTGCAGCGCGGTATCAGAGGACTGATGCTGATAAGGGCCTTCATTGACCATAATGGTGTATTTCATGTCCTTCCTCGTTATCGGCTTTAGAAGCGGATATGGGTTGAAGAATTCAAGTTAGTCCGTGCGCCACGCCAGTTATCAATATGATATTTGGTGAAGGGCAAACCAGTTACTTCAAAGAAACGTGGCCAGCCAATACGCTCGACCCACTCATTGATCCGCTCCCAATCGCGCGCACCTTCTTTATAACACTGCAAAATCTTTTTCACGATGGCGGTCGCTTCCGGCCAACGCGGTGGATTATTCGGAATCCCAGCCGCCACTAAACGTTGGAAGGTCGGTTTACTGCGTGCATTGGAGTGCTTACCACCAATCCAAATCGCCAGTTGCGTGTATTGATGATCATTAATTTGCATTGGTGGGCAAGGTGGATAACAAGCACCACAGCAAATACATTTCTTCTCATCCACTTCGAGTGATGGCTTACCATCCACCATCGCAGGGCGAATCGCTGCCACCGGACAACGCGCTACCACTGAGGGGCGCTCGCAGATATTGCCCACCAGATTATGATTAATCTTCGGTGGCTTAACGTGCTGGACATTAATCGCGATGTCACCTTGACCGCCGCAGTTAATCTGGCAACAAGAAGTAGTCATATGCACGCGATTCGGCATATTCCAACCTTTGAACTCATCGACCAACTCGTCCATCATTGCCTTCACGACACCTGAAGCATCTGTTCCCGGAATATCACAGTGTAACCAGCCTTGGGTATGCGACAAAGTCGCCACAGAATTTCGAGTACCACCCACAGGGAAACCCGCATCTTCTAAGGCTTTCACCAACGGCTCGACTTTCGCACCATCCGCGACCATATATTCAATATTGGAACGAATCGTAAAGCGCACATAGCCTTCGCCATAGTGATCGCCAATATCCATCAGTTTACGTAGCGTAAACACATCCAGAATACGTTGTGTTCCCGCACGTACTGTCCAGACTTTCTCACCACTGCGTGCGACATGGACCAATACACCGGGACGTGGATCTTCGTGATATAACCATTGACCGTAGTTGCGACGCATCACAGGATGCATATACTGGAAACCATCGGGGCATCCAGACTCAATCGGTTCGCGCATTTCGGCTGCCATTCAAATTCTCCAAAAAATCTTTAACAGTAGTACTGAAACCCCTCCCAACCTCCCCTTGTCAGGGGAGGAGAGCGTCCCTCCCTTGATAAGGGGAGGGATCGAGGGTGGGGTTAAGCAGCCGCCATTTTTTCTTCACGCTTACGGTTGAACCACGCTTCCGCAGCCTCATCCCAACCATCCATACGTACATAAGACACATTGCGCGGTTGCTTAATCATATTCGGATCAGGGTCAAGGCCAATACCTTCGAGGAAGTTCACCAAGCCAATACGCTCAATCATTTCACCGCAGCGCTCATGCTCTAAACCATTTTCGGCCCAGTAATCAATCACGGTGGAAGCGAGTTCTTTAATGCGCTCGTAATCTTCCTCAGTCTCCATTTTCATAAAAGGAATAATCACTGTGCCCATTAAATCGCCGATTTTTAAGGTACGTTTACCCCCCATGAGAATACTCACGCCCTTATCATCACCTGTGTGCAGTGCTTTCGGCATTACGTTTAAGCAGTGCATACAACGCACACAATTGCTGTTATCCACCGTCATGGTGTCATCATCATTCAGCTTAATGGCACCCGTAGGGCAACGGCTAATGACATTGTCGAACATATATTGACGACCCGCCGCGCGATCACCTTCTTTGCCGATTTCAGCCGCCTTTTTCATAATCGCTTCTTTCACGGCAGCTTGGTCGATTTTCATCTCATCGCGCCACGTACCAATAATGGCAAAGTCAGCGCGCTCAATTGCATTCATGCAATCATTCGGGCAGCCCGAAACCTTAAACTTGAACTTGTAAGGCAAGGCTGGACGATGCACATCATCGGTAAAATTATTTAATAAATGACGATGGATTGCTTGCTCATTGCAGTTGGACATTTCGCAGCGTGCCGAACCCACACACGACATGCCAGTCCGCACGCAAGGGCCTGCACCACCTAAATCCCAGCCGTATTCATTAATCTCATCGAAGAAGCCTTGATAGCTTTTACTATCCGCACCGATGAACATAATATTGCCAGTTTGACCGTGAAAGGTTTGCAGACCCGAACCATGCCGTTCCCAACTATCCGCCAGCTGACGCAGCATATCGGTGGTGTAGTAATTGCCCGCCGGTGGCTGCACGCGCAAGGTATGGAATTCTTTGGACTCAGGGAACATATGCCCCACTTCTGAGAAGCGCGGAATAATCCCCCCCCCATAGCCATAGACTGAAATCGTTCCCCCTTTCCAATAACCCATGCGCGTTTCATAAGAATGCTCCAACTGACCTAATACGCCATTAGTGACATTACGAATACGCTCGTCAGGATGGTTATCACGGAGATTCTTAATACCAGAAATGAAGCTAGGCCACGGCCCTTCTTCTAAGACATCCAGCATCGGGGTTGGATAATGTTTTGTTGCCATAGCTGCCTCCTCATCGTTGCACTTATGACTAGCCTGACTACTTGCGAAATTAGCTTAAGTAGCCCAGCTTAGAATCGCTTGCGGTGGACACCTATCCACACGGTTAAACCATGTTCATAAGTGTATGCTTATGATTCTTGCCAAAGAATCTCACTCATGGGGAATGCCATAAAATAGCCCTATCTCTAAGGAGATAGACCTAAAAAGCTCGACAAGTTTTCTCTCAGCCAACGCTAAAGATAGAATATCATTATTTTATAATATTTAAACTTTCAAACTTACTGGCGTGTTTATGAACTTATGGGATGAAGAATTTTATCAAAGGTGGCGAGAGCAAAAGCTGGCACTTTACCCTGTCGACCCTAGTGATCTATTGGTTGAAATCCAACACGCAGATGCGGCTACACCAGCAGAACTCCAGCAGCTTAAACTCAATTTAAAGCGCTATAACTTTGCTTTCTACCGCTTTGCCAAGCAAGCTAATGCCTCTAAACAACAAGTTCACCAGCTTGCCCAAAATATGGGCTTGAAGACTCTAGCGCATAATTTATGTGCGGATGCAGATAGCTTGACGGCTATTCAAGTCACCCAACACCAAGGTCAACACGCTTACATTCCGTATACCGATAAAAAGCTAAGCTGGCATACGGATGGCTATTACAACGCCGCTCACGAACAAATCCACGGTATGCTTTTGCATTGTGTCCGCCCAGCGTTACAAGGTGGTGAAACTCAACTGATGGATCATGAACTAGCTTATCTTTTATTACGCAACGCAAACTGTGAGTATATCCATGCTCTACAGCATCCCGAAGCTTTTACCATTCCAGCCAATATTTTAAAGGATGAGGAAATCCGCCCTGCACAAACTGGCTCTGTTTTCAGTTTTGATGCGGATGGTCATTTGCATATGCGCTATTCAGCACGGCAAAAGAATGTGATTTGGCGGGGTGACTCAGTCACTCAAGCGGCCGCTCAGTTTTTACTCGACTTGTGGGAACAGGATTCAGCTTATAAGCTGCGTTATACCCTGCGGGCGGGTGAAGGCTTAATCTGTAATAATGTCTTGCACTGTCGGACGGCATTTGTGGATGCGGAAGAGCCTGAAAAGAAGCGCTTGTTGTATCGGGGGCGGTATTTAGAACGAGCTACTAGCTAAAAAGAAGCTCTAGTATATGAGCTTCTTTTTTTGGCTTCAAACCAGAATTAATGCGATAACATCCTCTCTAACTCTGCCATCCCAGCCGGCAAGTCCAATTTCGCACCGCATTTCCGCATACTCGAACCAAAAGCATGCAAGGTTCTAAATAAATTATGCGCCCGGCTTTGTTCACCCATTTGGCCGATACGGAGGATATTCAAACCAAACGCGCCGGAAATTTCAACTTTGTGCACACAAGACATATCTGCACGCACTGCATCAGCCGATACATGATCCGGAACTACAATGCCAATGACTGAATTTAGACGGTGCTGTTTTTCCACCAGCAAATCTAAGCCCATGGCCTCTAAACCAGCTTGTAAGGCTTCCGAGCAACGTAGATGCCGGCGGAAACGATTCGGCAAGGTTTCTTCGCAGACTAAGCGCAAGGCTTCATGTAACGCTAAAATCCCCGAGACTGGCGCAGTGTAATGATAGGATTTTTGATTCCAGAATTTATCGGCTAATTGCGCATCCAAGCACCAATGATATGGCAAGTCTTGGCGATTGGCGATTTTGCGTGACCATGCTTCTTCTGAGAAAGCTAATAAAGATACCCCCGGAATCGAGGATAAGCCTTTTTGCCCACCCGTGATAATTGCATCCACTTGCCAATTATCCATTTCAAGCGGCATGGTGCTGAGCGTACAAACGGCATCCACAATAATCAGGCAGCCATACTTTTTCGCCAGTTTCGCGATTTGCTCCAGATTACGGTTGTAAACCGTATTAGAGGTTTCCCCCTGCACCATCGTTACGACATCGTATTTAGTACGTTGTAATTCACGCTCAACCGCTTCGACATCAGCCCCTTGATTGCGGGGCATTTCTAAAATGGTCGGTTCTGCTCGCACCCGCCGCGCCATTTCTGCTAAGCGCTGGCTGAAATAGCCATTGGTAATACACAAGACCCGTGAGCCAGGGGTTACCAAATTAGCAACTGCCATTTCCATCGCTGCCGAACCGGGGCCACTCACACCCATCACATGCGAAGAACGGGTTTGGAAGACATAGCGACTCATGTCTTTAACCTGCTCAATCGCACGGTTCATGGTATCGCCAAGGTGGTTAATAACGATTGAATTCGCCGCCGCAACTTTCTGCGGAATCGGTACCGGTCCCGCCCCCATCATTAACAATGGTTCGTCTGGTAAAATTTGTTCTAAAGGAACAATATTCGGAGGGGAGAGAGACTCGCTCATGAAATTTGATGTCCTATTCGCTTTTAATAAATTTAACTAAAACCTGGGGGATATTGTGCTATGCACAACTTGATTGCAAGACCCTTCATTATCATCCTCACATAATCAGTCATCCTCCCTGCTGAATATATACAAAGGGGGCTAATCATGCTTTGCTGCTAGTCTGATTTTCTGAAGGTAAGATCGGATGTTTTGGCAAGAAGACGAAGACAAAACCCTGCCCTATCAAGCATCAGCTGATGTTTTAGACTTAAGCTTTGCTATGCGTTGTAAACGACTCCCCATTGACCATGCTTGGGAGTTATCAAGCGCCATCCACCAAGCCCTGCCTTGGTTTGCTGAGGAGACTTTGGCTGGTGTCCATACCATTCATGTGGCTGCAAGCGGTAATGGCTGGTTACGCCCTGAAGAGCAGACAGGTATACTGATACCCTCACACCGTACTCGGTTGGAACTACGTATCCCTAAGCACCGTGTCCAAGCAGCTCAAGCTTTAACTGGTCAAACCTTGAGCTTTGGGGAGTATAGGATTGAAGTAGGTGAAGCTAAAGAAAAGCCATTTTCTAATGCTTCCGTTTTGTTTGCGCGCTATGTGGTTTCAGAGGAAAGTGAATCTGAAGCAGCCTTCCTGCAACGTATGGCGGCAGAGGTGCAGGAACTCACAGAGTTCAAACTCAAAAAAATGCTCTGTGGACTTAGCTCTCATTTGCGTACCGACGCAGGCACTATATTTACCCGGCATTTAATGCTCGCCGATTTGGATACTGAAACCTCGATCCGCTTACAGCAAGTTGGCTTAGGCACAGGTCGACACTACGGCTGTGGCCTATTACTCCCGCATAAAAGCATTAAAACGCTTAAACCGACCGAATAAATCAACACTGCTATCCCTTTAGAGCAGTAGTGAGGCTTAAAGCACTTAGTATAATTTTTCTAAAGCGTATTGAATACGGCTTAAGGTATGAGAGGAATAACTATGGTATTAGAAATCAATGGTAAAACTATTGAGCTGACTGAGGCCGGTTATCTGGTCGATTTGAATGACTGGGATAAAACCATTGCTCAACAACTAGCAACCGAGGAGGGGATCGGCGAATTGAGCGAGCAGCATTGGGATGTACTCCATTATTTGCGCGATGAGTACCTTAACAATAATGGTAATCAGCCAATGGAGCGCGCCATTCTCAAAGCAATGGCTGAAAAATGGGACAATAAAAAGCTCAGTAGCAAAGACCTCTATAACTTATTTCCACGTGCACCCAGTAAACAAGGTTTGAAGATCGCCGGTTTGCCCGCTACCCATCGCAAAGGTGGCTACTAAGGCTTAACCACTAAGAGGTATGGGCTGGCTAGGTTTCAAGCTTTATGCTGCTGTAATAAATTGCTTAAGTTTAAGAGATCAACACCATGAACGAACGTAAACAAGCCCTAATTCAAGAAATGCTAGAAATGCAAAAGAAATTCATGGCTTATGAAAAGTCAGGTGAATTTAATGCCGAAGATTATTATGTTGGTGAATGGAAAGACTACCGCAACCGCTACACGGAACTAGCGGCTGAAGTTCGCGAGATTGCCTCCAAAGAAGCTAATTTTTGGAAATAAACCACACTTGCTCTTGATAGTATGCGTAGCCGCTAGGAAACAGCGGCTTTTTTCATTGCGGTGGGCGGGCTTTAGGTAAAGGAAAGGTCTTACGCAAAGCCCGAATCAACGACTCAATTTGTTGCTCAACACTCGCATGAATAATACCCACATCAGATTCCAGCACGCATTCATCCAACTTTAATTGAGTGTCGGGTAATACCTCAATATGGACAATTGTACGTTGCCATTCTTCCAGCTGCTCTAAGACCACATCCTGCATTTGTGGGTGCACACGGATAATGAGCTTTTTGCTACTACGAACTAAATCCATCCCGCGCCGCACCGTGCTAGCTACCAATTCTCGATTTTCAAAGGTATGTAAAATTTGCTGCACGGATTCAATCACTACTTGCACAAGGGCTAATTCAACATTGCGCAAATTGTCATGCATTTTGATGGTAAAGCCCAACAATTGCTGTACAACTTGATCATGCGCTTGCTCCCGTCCCTGTTGCATTCCGGCTTGAATAGCATCATTGAGCGCTTGGGTCGCACGTTGCTCGCGCTCTTGATCGCGTTGTGCCATTTCTTGGACTAAAGTTTCATAATTCACTAAATGCCGATAGTCATTGGCTTTCAGGACGACTTTGCCCGGCTCTAGTTGCGAGTCGAGCGGTTTAATTGAAACGAATTTGTCCATCACTATCGATCCTCATGCGCACTTCTATGGCTATTTTTTGTATTAAGGCGGCACATTCTTTATTTTGCCCGTGTAATTGCTTACCCAAAGGCTCAGCTTTTTTCAGCAATAGATACCATTGGTAAGGCAACTTCAGCATTAATCGCTTGCGTAAAGCGATGGGATACTCTTGTAGAGCTTGGTTCAGGCACAGCATACCTGCCACGATTAAACTATGATGCGGGTCGAGCTTTTCAGGCAGCTTTAAATCTAAAGGTAAATTGCCTTTCATTAAAGCCGCACGCCGATGCATGAAACTAAACAGATCAGAACCCAGTTGCTCTTGCAGTTGTTGTACTTCCTCCCGCACCACAATTTTTTGTACGCGCTTAAAGTAAAAGACTGTCCCTGTGTACAAAACTAAGCGCTCTAAGTCGTCGCCTGACCACAAAGCAATGCGGGTTAAAGCATTTGAGAAATTAAAAAAGACTTGGTTTTCTAGGCCAAAACGCTGCAATAAATATTGCACAATTCGATCAGCACTGCGCTGCTTGCCGACTAATTTTTTAATAATCGGGCCGTCTGGCATTTGGTCAAGCCAACTCATGTGCGTATAGTGATCAGGGCGGAAATTAAATTCCCACACTAAATTCGCTATCTTGCTATTACTGGTGGATTCCACGTGTTTGAGCTCATTCACATTGAGTTGACTGATTGTGCACATTATCAGTCAAATGAATGAAGTCTATAAAAACCTGATCGACAACCGGAGGCTTTACTAAGTTAAACGATCTTTGGCATTCATCTTTCAAGCTCTTTACAATAGGCCACCCTCTGAAAAAAGCATAAGCGCTGAGATTTAAGATATGGATGAACTCGAACTACCCCTTTCTACTCGCTTGAACTTAGAAACAGGTCGCATCACTTGGAAAGAATTAGGATTTTTCTTTGCACGCGGGCGAATCTTGCAAGTAGTAACTGAGCTTGATCTGATTAAAGTAGCAACTGCTTTAGCCAATGATGATGCTAGCCAAGTTTCAGGCTGGCTAACCGCCCAACAAGTGCGCATTCTGCCTGATGCAATCGCCAAAGAATGGGCAGCTGATGACAATAATCTTTGGGCAGTGGTAGTAGCGCCTTGGGTGGTGGTTCAAAAACGTAGCTAAATGCTTCTTAAACCTCACCTCACTGAAAATACTTAAGCAAGATTAAGCTAAGTCGAAAAAAATTGCCGCTTCTAGGAGCGGCAATTTCTTATAGCGGTTTTAGCAAAAAACTATTTATTTTCGCGTTGCGCTACTAAGTTGTCTACTACGCTTGGATCAGCCAATGTTGAGGTATCCCCCAAACCATCCAGTTCATTCGCAGCAATCTTACGCAGAATACGCCGCATGATTTTGCCAGAACGAGTTTTTGGTAAGCCTGGTGCCCATTGCAGCAAGTTGATCTTAGCGATAGGGCCAATTTCTTTACGCACTAAATTGATCAGATCATTCTTCAGTGCCTCAGTACCTTCAACGCCAGACATCAGCGTGACATAAGCATAGATACCTTGACCGGTCAGCTCGTGTGGATAGCCAACGACTGCCGCTTCAGCCACTTGTGGATGTAGGACTAAAGCTGATTCGATTTCAGCAGTACCTAAACGGTGACCTGAAACGTTCAGAACATCGTCCACACGGCCAGTAATCCAATAATAACCATCTTCATCGCGGCGAGCACCGTCACCTGTGAAGTAATAGCCTGGATACATCGCGAAATAGGTTTCATAGAAACGCTTATGATCGCCGTAAACAGTACGCATCATAGATGGCCAAGGTGCTTTAATCGCAAGGTTACCTTCAGCAGGATTGCCTTCGATTTCCATGCCTTTATCATCTAAGAGCACAGGTTGCACACCGAAGAACGGGTTGGTTGCAGAACCCGGCTTCAACGGTGTAGCACCTGGCAATGGAGTTAACATATGTGCGCCTGTTTCCGTCTGCCACCAAGTATCCACGATTGGGCAACGATTACGACCGACCACGCGGTTATACCATTCCCAAGCCTCTGGATTGATTGGCTCGCCCACTGACCCAAGTACACGTAATTTTTCGAGTTTTGCACGATTAACAAATTCCTCACCTTGACCCATCAACATACGAATAGCCGTGGGTGCAGTGTAGAAAATCGCAACATCATGCTTGTCGCAGACATCCCAGAAACGACCTGCATCTGGATAAGTTGGAATACCTTCGAACATTAAAGAGGTAGCGCCATTGGCTAATGGGCCGTAAACGATATAAGAGTGACCTGTTACCCAACCCACGTCCGCTGTACACCAGTAAACTTCGCCGTCTTTATAGTCGAATACCAATTTCTGAGTCATCGCTGCTTGTAGCAAATAACCACCCGTGGTATGTAGAGCACCTTTTGGCTTACCCGTAGACCCAGAAGTGTAAAGGATGAATAAAGGATCATCCGCATCCATTGGTTCTGCAGGACAATCCGCGGAAGCTGCTGCTAAGGCTTCATGGTACCAAACATCATGAGAATTCCATTCAACGGGATCACCACCACGCTTAACCACGATGCAGGTATGTACGGTGGGGCATTGAGCAATCGCTTTATCTGCATTGGTTTTTAGCGGAACACGCTTGCCACCACGCATGGATTGGTCAGAAGTAATAACGACTCCGCATTCAGCACCTTGAATACGATCACGTAAAGCATCAGGAGAGAAGCCACCGAAGACGATAGAGTGAACTGCACCGATACGTGCGCAAGCCAGCATAGCGACGGCTGCTTCAGGAATCATTGGTAAATATAAAGAAACGCGGTCGCCTTTTTTCACGCCACGGCTTTTCAGCACATTCGCGAACTTACAAACTTCTTCATGTAATTCTTTATAAGTGATTTTGCGGTCTTCATCTGGGCTATCACCTTCCCAAATAATTGCAACTTGATCACCGCGAGTTGCTAAGTGACGATCTAAGCAGTTTTCAGCAACGTTTAGTTTACCACCTTCAAACCAGCGGATATGGATGTCGCTTTCATCGAAGCTCCAATCCAGAACGTTATCCCACTTCTTGCTCCAAGTTAGGTATTTTTCAGCTTGCTCACCCCAGAACGCGGCTGGATCCTCGACGGATTGCTTATACATGCTGGCATATTGTTCTGCATTAACATGAGCATTAGCTGCAAACTCAGCAGGCACAGGATACGTCTTAATAGACATGGTTGACTCCTCACTAACGAAAAATGGCTTACAAACTACTGGGTGCTTCTGTATTTTTATTCGTATAAATCGCTCTCCGGCACGCTATATTTATACAATCTTAGTGAAAAGTCCAGAAAAACGCCGGAAATATCCAAGGATTGTCGACAATTTTATTCGAAAGTATTTTCTAGTCCATCACGAATGAGAGGCTGCATTGCCGTGGCTAGGCTTTTGAAAAGATTAGAGTTGCTAGCCTCTTCAGCAGCTAGCAGCTCTTTCATATGTTGTCTTTGCGTCGGCATATCAAAACAGGCCGGACAATTCTCCATGATTACCGGCAATTGTGCAGCCTTAGCAAAATCAGCCGTTTGCCGTTCCCGCACCTGTACTAAGGGGCGAATCACACGTAAATCACCTGCATCAATTTGATAATGTGCCTTCATCGTTTTGAGCTTGCCACCATGAAAAGCTGACATTAGAAAGCTTTCAGCTAAATCATCTAAATGCTGTGCAAGAGCTAACACATTATAACCCTGCTCACGTGCGGTCTTATACATGAGTCCACGTTTCATTCGTGAGCAAAACGCACAGTAGGAGTTATTGTCCATATGTGTTTCCGCCAGATTCATAATCGGCTCACGCACATAGAAATAAGGTACACCCAACTTTTCCATATAAGGAATCAGTGGTGATGGATCAAAAGCCCCCGACTGCGGGTCAATCGTTACTGCTGCGAATTCAAAACGTACAGGGGCATGGCGTTGGAAATGCCGCAAAATGTGCAACAGCGACAAGGAATCTTTACCACCCGATAAGCCTAAGAGAATTCGGTCACCTTCCCGAATCAATTTATAGTCGCCAATAGCCTTCCCCACCGCCCGTACCAACGATTTAGGTGGACTAACAAAACTATCGGTGGGTGTTTCTAAGATAAGTTCAGCAGTATTATTCATGAGCAGCAACATAACCGATTTTTTAAACGGATGCTACTTAGAGTCGTATAGATTTAGGGTCTTATAAGCCACTACACATATATCCTTTAAGCAGCGAGGGCACGATTCAAGGTCTTTGATAAGGATTGATAATCTAAGGGTTTGCGTAAACAAGCATTAATGCCTAATTCACGGCAAGTAGGTTCCAGTTCAGCCACATTATTTGAAGTAATCGCAACAATAGGCAATTTAGGATTACGTCCTGAATGCCTTACCCAGCGTCCTAACTCTAAACCACCTAGTTCAGGTAAAGTCATATCTACCAATACTATATCAACATCTTGTTCTTGCAGGCATAAAATTGCCCCTTGCCCATTGGGCACAACTTGTACCTCCGCCCCTAACTGACGCAACATATTACTAGCCTCCGGATGATTAAGTTCTGAATTATCCGCCACTAGTAAACGTAAGCCTCGTGTTAAAGGGCTAATGATATTAGAACTACTCTTTTCCTCTGAGAACACCACCGGCAATTGCAATTCAAAACTAAACTCGCTACCTAAGCCAAGCGTTGATTTGACTTTTAATTCTGAACCCATTGCAGCAACTAAGCGTTTACTTATTGCCAAACCAAGGCCTGTACCTTTACGTGCTGTTTGGGTAGAAAACTGAGTAAAGGGGTCAAATAACGACTCTAAACGTTCAGAAGGGATGCCTTCGCCTGTATCAATGACACTGATTTGGATAATTTTTTGCTTATTTTCAGGCTGTTTGACCTGTACTTTTAACTTAATAGAACCTTCATGGGTATACTTCACTGCATTACTCAACAAATTCAGAACCACTTGAGTCAAAGAAGTCCGATCCATGAATAGAGTTGTGTCTAAGTTGCCTATTCCTTCAAAACTAAAAATCAACCCCTTTTGCTCTGCTTGCTGTTGAACAAGAGGTAAAGCTGAGTGGATAGCCAACGATAGCTTGCAGGGTTCGGGTTTTAACTGAAAAGTGTAACTAGTTAACTTTGCATAATCCAAAACATGATTCACTAGCTGCATCATGTGCTCAGTCGCTAAATCTAGTTTTTCTAAATAAACCTTTTGTTTATCATTTACTGAGCTGAGCTTTAGCAAAGTAGTTAGGCCTGCGATTGAATTAATGGGAGTACGCAATTCATGGCTCATAATTGCTAAAAACTCTTCTTTAGCAGCGCTACTGGCCTCCACCTGCTTCATTTGCTCACGTAAAGTTCTGACTCTTTCCGCTTGTAAAACAGAAAGGAGTAGAATGAAAGTCAAAGTACCTACACTAGTAAAGGCATCAATATGAGCGGTCCACTCATTTATTTCAAATACCTGAAAAACAAAGCCAGGCATATGAATACTGATTGGCAACCAATAGATCCAAGAAAAATAACGGGCAATCCTATTTCCTTTAGAGGCTATATAATAACTAGTCACTAAGGAAAGAGCTAATAAGCCGAAAGACAAAAACACTGGGATGTTTAATCCACCTGAGATTGAACCCGTTACAAAAATACCGAGAATAGCTGCATAAACTCCCCATCGGTAAATTCGATCAATTAGTACAGAGTAGTCTTTAATATCTAAAATACGACGAGTAAACTCAGCATGTGCAATCAAGGTAAGAAAAAAAGGCAACGAATAAAAATAAGAGTTTGTATTGCTTAGAAAATTTAACCAGGGAAAAACAGGATTAGTGCGATGGATAGTAGCCATGATAGCAAAAATATAAACTGTCAAAAGCAGATAATTAGATTCTCGCAATACAAAAAACATAAACAATTGGTAGAGGCCAAGAGTAATCATTCCGGCGTAAATAAAGCTAATTAATCGATAGTTATCCACACTATGATTGATCAAGGCTTCTGCACTAAGAAATTTTATAGGTAATGCTAAAATGGCATCGCCATTAGTTACCCGTAGATAGATTTGGAAAGTCTGTCCCTTAGGCAAATTGAGACTCCAAACATGGCGTAGGTAACTGGGCAAAGGCTTAGCGTAAAAGCGTGTAGAGTTACCTGGCTTTGCTGGCAGCGCCTGTTGAGGCAAAATGAACAGATCTAGGTCAGCCCCTAAAGAAGAATCTAAGAGCAAATACCAAGGAAAATCAGCTTGGTTTTGTACTTGAAACCTTACCCACCAAGCTGACTGAGTACGTCCAAAATTAACACGCTCTTGAGTATTGGCTTCAAAAGCTGTGGTATAAGGCGGATGTGTTACCTGTTCAAGCGTAAGTTTGAGGGAAGTATCTTCGAAATACTCAACAAAATCAGAGACTAGTACATTGGAGTCTTGGTTAGTTAAGACTAAGTTCGGCACAGGAGCCGCGTTTGTTACAGAAATAGTTAGTAACAAAACACCAAGCAAGCAAATCAAACACACTTGCCTTAGTCTTTTCATAAGCCCTCATCCATATTATTTCAGAGCACCTCGGTACTCTGTTGCTATTAGGGCTTACAGTAGACTAGCTAAAATTCAAGTACAAGTAACATTTAGTAAAACAAAGTAAAAGGCTCGGATTTAACTTTTACTTGAAATTTTAAGTATCAAATAATAAAAATCTTTAACTAGCTTCTATTAGACATGTTGTTCGCCATGATAGAGACGAATCACATGGCGAGCTTCAGCAAAGAATAACCAACGTTCTGCACCTATACCGACAAAGCTTGCTAACACTGCTAGCAAGGCCAAATATACACTTTGTACACCTAATGCGATTAAGCCAATAAGTAACAATGGTATAAAAAATCCAGCTATAAATACTGTCATTCTTAGGCTTAACAGCAAATTCACTGGGGCAAAATAAGCAAACTCATCTGTTAGGAAAGTACCTGCTGTATGTCCTGTATCTAGTAAGCGCACTTGTGCACGAGTAAACCCTGTAGCCGTATTAATGGTTGGTCCAGTGACTGTTCGCACCCAAAAATAGTAAATAGCTTTACTGATCGCAGCCATACTGATTAATATGACTGATAAAGTTGCTAGTAAATTAACTGGCTGATGATTTAGAGCTAAAACTGCTACTAATAAAACAGAGCCACTTGCCAAGCCCAAAAGAATATAATTAGTTGGAGTTAAAGCTGTATTCCATTGCCGAATGGTTTTCAAACAAGCATAAATCATACCTGTACTAAATAAAGTCGCAAACGCTAAAGTAAAAGCCGCAAAACCAATGACTGCTACCAAACCATTATAATCAGGCTTTTCAGCATTAACCCAGACACCGAATAAAAATAACAGAGCAACTGGATAAAATAAAATTGCGAATACACCTTCACGGGCTAACCAAGATGTTTTAAAGCGAAAAAAAGCCCGCCATGCATTTTTTGGATTGGCTAAATGCAAAGTTGAAGATAAGAGACCCGCTGAAATTAAACCTAAGGATAATAAGCCACCCACTAGGACAAGGGTTTTATTAAACTCAATAAAACCTAAGATATAACCCAAGGCCATCAGAATAAATAATCCATAACCTGCGCCCGAAGCCACCGTAAAAAAAATAACAGAAAAAGCTGGATGCATATCAAATCCTCCTTAACGCGCAATGGCTTGGTTGACCCATTCTTTGACCGAATTAATTAGTGATTTTTTCTTCACATCATCTGTTGGAATTAAGCGGGTTACACGCGGTGGCAAATAACGATTGGTGGGGTTATAGCCAAGTTCTGGCATGAGCGCATAACCGCCGCGCTCGCGCACTAAGGTGCTCACATTCGAATTCGGATCATCAAAATCGCCAAAATGACGCGCATGGGCAGGGCAAGTGATCACACAAGAGGGCTGACGATCATATTCATCTAAACGTTCATCATAGATGCGATCAATACAGAGCGTGCATTTCTTCATCGTGCCTGAAGAGCGATCCAGTTCACGCGCGCCATAAGGGCAAGCCCATGAGCAATAGTTACAGCCCATGCACTTGTCTTGATCGACTAATACTACTCCATCTTCCGCACGTTTATAGCTTGCACCCGTAGGGCAAACGTCCACGCAATCGGCCTGCTCGCAGTGCATGCAAGACATCGGAAAATTGATAGTTTTATTATGTGGATACTCACCCACTTCATAACTACGAATGCGATTGAACCAAACGCCACTCGGGTCTTTACCGTAAGGGTTGTAATCCGTGAGTGGGCCAGTCGTACCCGAAGTATTCCACTGTTTACAAGATACTGCGCAGCCGTGACAGCCAACACAGACATCCAGATCAATGACTAAACCTAATTTCATTGCTCCTTACTCCTTATTCGCTGTGCCACGCCGACCATCATGCACACTGCCACGACTTAAGACATCCTCCCGTGGACGCGCTAAGTTCACCGCTTGATGGGCTTGATAACCTAAGATATCGGGGGAAACATTCGCATTGGGTAGGGGCTTAATCGCAGGGAAGGTCGGCCATGTACCGATTTCACCTTCAGCCGCCGGATAAACCTTTACTTTCAAGTCATACCAAGCGGCTTGCCCAGTAATCGGATCGGAATTAGTCACATTATCCAAGGCATCATGTTTTACTGGCAGCAATTCCGAAATCAGATGATTCATTAAAAAGCCATCATTCGCTTCATTGGCATTTTCATTTAAACCCCACGCACCTTTTTGCTTACCAATCGCGTTCCATGTCCAGACCGTATCATATTGGCAGGCTTCGACCAGTTTCACTTGCACACGAATTTTGCCATGATGCGATTCCACCCAGCACCACGCTTCATCTTTAATCCCCAAGACTGCGCCACGCTGACGATTCATATACAAAAAGTTCTGCGCACAGATTTGGCGCAACCAAGCGTTCTGCGAATCCCAGGAGTGATACATGAACATAGGGCGTTGATTCACCGCATACAACGGATATTCATCCTCATCAATCCGGCATTGTTCCAGTGGCTTGTAATAAAACGGCAGCGGATTGAAATAAGTGCTCAAGCGTTCTTTATGGTGCGCTTCAGTCGGCATCGGGCCATCATATAAACCCTGTCCGGCTAATTTAAAACGCTGCTGAGCTTCGGAATACAACTCAATCACGATTTGATTCGTTGAACCGACCCACGCTGCATACTTAGCAAATTCTAGATAGTCCTTATTCGCATGACGGTAGTAGCGGATAGGTTCCGGCAAGTGCATTTCAAAGAACGCACCATTTTCCGCATAACGCTCCCATTGTTTGGGATTGGGTTTGCCACGTAGGTGCACTTCATTGCCGTTTTCATCCAACCGCCAGCCTGCCAAGAAGCCAATGCCAGGTTCACGTTGCCAATTAATAATGAAATCTTTATAGCCTTGATATTTGCGTGAGCCATCCGGATTAGTGAAAGCTGGAAAACCTAAACGCCCTGCTAATTCGACTTGCACCTCCTGCCACGATAAGACATCGCGCTCAGGTCGAATCACCTGCTGACGGATCGAATCACAAGCCGCGTGTGGCTCAGAAATGGGGCGATCCAACATCGAAATCGTATCCCAGCGTTCCAGATAGGTCGTATCAGGAATAATCAAATCAGCGAAATTGACCATTTCCGAATGATAAGCATCGGACACCACAATAAACGGAATCTTATAGTCGCCGTCGGCCTCTTTCTCACGCAGCATGTCCTGAATTTCGGCGGTATTCATGGTCGAATTCCACGCCATATTCGCCATAAACATCATTAGGGTGTCAATTTTGTATGGATCACCCTTCACTGCATTGGTGATTACCATATGCATCAGGCCATGATTCGACATCGGCGCATCCCACGAATAAGCCTTATCGATACGTTTGGCCTTGCCATTTGCATCCATCACCAAATCTTCAGGCCCGGTGGGAAATCCGAGTGGTGGCCCTTTCAAAGGCGTATTCGGTGCACAATCTTTGGCCGGTTTAATCGCGGGTGGAATATGTTTGGGATAAGGTGGTTTGGCTAAATGCCCACCGGGGACATCAATCGTGCCAAGCATGATTTGTAAGAAATGAATCGCGCGGCAAGTTTGGAAACCATTGGAGTGAGCCGAAATACCGCGCATCGCATGCATGGAAACCGGACGTCCCACAAACTTATAATGCTTACGCCCTGCCCAATCCGTCCAACCCTCGGGAACATCAATTTCAATACTTTCTTTGAAAGCGACATGCGCCATTTCTAGCGCTAAGCGTTCGATTTGCTCAGCCGGAACGCCACAGATTTTCGCCGCATGTTCAGGAGCATACTGCTCATCAAGATATTCCTCGGCAATCAGCGTCATCACTGACTTAACGGGCTTGTCATTGACATCACCCTCATAAAACAGCGCAGGCGTAATACTAGGGCGTGTACCGTCGGTCGCTGCTTGTAGCTTCATATCCCAAACCAGTGGTTTACCCTCTGCATCACGCAGTAATAAGCCATGCCCTTTTTGATTCGGAGTATGCACCACCAAGTAAGCTGCATTGGTATAACGAATTAAAAATTCCCAATCAAATTGATCATTTTTGAGAAGTACATGCAGCATGGAGAGCGCGAGTATCGCATCAGTACCCGGCTTAATCGCCACCCACTCATCCGCTATCGCCTGATAGCCGGTACGTGCCGGATTTATCCCAACGAATTTGCCGCCATTACGCTTAAGCTTTTCCAGTCCAATCTTAATAGGATTAGAAGCATGATCATCAGCCACCCCCCAGAGCATGAAATACTTGGTACGATCCCAGTCTGGATCACCGAACTCCCAGAAGGCATGCCCCATCGTATAAAGCCCACCCGCTGCCATATTCACCGAACAAAATCCGCCGTGCGCTGCCCAGTTCAGTGTGCCAAATTGCGATGCCCAGAAACCCGTCAAGGCCTGCATCTGATCACGGCCGGTGAAATAAGCTAGTTTCAGCGGGTCGGTTTCCCGAATCTTGCGTAACCGCGCTTCGAGAATGTCGAGTGCTTCCGTCATTGTGATTACTTCAAACTCACCCGCACCACGCTCACTACCGACCTTACGCAATAGGGGTGAGTTGAGTTTGGCAGGGGAATTTTGCTTCATGATGCCTGCATTACCCTTAGCACACAGCACCCCTTTATTGATCGGATGGTCGCGATTGCCTTGAATATAGCGAACTTTATTATCTTCGACCGTGACATGAATGCCGCAACGGCAGGCGCACATATAACAAGTGGTGGCTTTCACTTCTTGCTGCCCGCGCCTCTCAAACTCTGGCAATGCACTCATCTGTACCTCTGAATATAGTAATACAGTAATATACTTAAGTTCGCATCTTCTGCCATCCTGCTAACTCTAGCAACAACAATTTTTATCTACATAAATAAAATTATCTTATAAAAAGAAAAACCGGCTAGCAGCCGGTTTATTAAACTTGAGTCTAAGCAAAAGAGCTTTTAATGCCCTTCCTCTTTCATCTTCTGTAAGCGTGCTTCTGCTAATTTAGCTGAACTACTATCGGGGAAGAAACGTACAGTATCCTCTAAAGTGCGGCGTGCATATTCCCATTGTTGGAGCTCATAAAATGAGTAACCCAGTTTCAAAGCTGCCCCTGAAGATTTAGGGCTATCTTTGTATTGCTTGAGTACTTTCATGAACTCTTTAGAAGCACCCTCAAAATCCTTCTGCGCATAGAGTGCTTCAGCTAACCAATATTGAGCATTGGCGGCTAATTCATGCTGAGGATATTTTTCCAAAAAACTACGGAATAAAGGGGCTGCTTCTGCTGGCTTGTTCACTAACAGTTGATAAGCCTGATTGTAATCAGCCTTTGCTTTACGCCCATCTTCTGTACTAGCGACGGGAGCTGCAGTAGGGGTTGCTGCCGGAACGGCTGCTGTCGCTGGTTTTACCTCAGTAGTTTTCTCAGCTTCGGGCGTACCGTAATAGTAATAGCTATCCTTACTTTTTGGATCTACCACAGGTGCAGCAACCGGAGATTCTGTAGTGGTAGCAGTCGTAATAGGTGTAGGCGTTACCTCTACAGATGTATCAGTTGCAGTACTTACAGCGGCGGCCTCTGCAGGTTTAGTTTCTGCCGGAGCTGCTTCAGCGGTCACTGCATCGGCAGCTTCAGTAGTCACAGTTGCAGCACCCGCATTGAGTAATGCAGGTGCTGCATCGGCTGGACTCGTGGTTAAATAATCCGCTTGTTCAGGTACCGCAGTAGCAGGATCTTCTGCTCTAGTTTCACGAGCGGCCACAGATTCAGCAGCGTCTAATGTTGCAGGTTCTTGCTCCAAAGCTGGAATATCCGTGGCATCGGTTGCTGCGGTAGCCTCTTCCACAAGAATATTTACCCCTGGAATGGGTGGCTCAGTGCTTGTTCCGGAGTCTGATGATTTCGCTTCTTCGTCTAACTGTACCCCGTCTTCAACACCAGCTTGGGCAGCTTCGGCTTTAACTTGCTCTTCATCCTCCGCACGCGTAGGCGCACCCTCCAGCTTATCCTTTAAGGTTTCGTTCTCAGTGCGTAGGGCGTTTACTTCCCCTTCTAAATCATTAAGTCGCTCAAGCAACTGTACAGCCACATCATCATTGAGTGCCTGCACAGGTGGGGCGATTAGCATAACAGCCACCAGAACGCCTAACAGGCTCCGGTCAAGCTTGTAACACATACCCTTTATTCTCCTACATAAATAATTTCAACTCGGCGGTTTTCACTCCATGATTTCTCACCATGCCCCAGTGAAGCGGGTACTTCTTCCCCATAACCCACTATTTCAGCTTGCTGATTTTTCAGCCCTCGCGCCGCCATGTAGTCACGTACCGAGTAGCCCCGACGTTCCGACAGAGCTACATTGTACTCGCGTGAACCGCGTTCGTCTGCATGTCCTTCCAGTCTAACTCGTAAGTTAGGGTAGGCAGCAAGCAAAGAAGCATGTGCTTCTAACACGGGCAAATACTCTGCACGGATACGCGCTTGATCATAATCGAAGTAAATAACACGTTGTGCAAGAATACTGCCAGGGTTGTTTAAGTCTGCAGGTGAATAAGGGCTATTACCTTGTCCTGCCATTCCTGTGCCATTCCCATAACCACCCTGTCTATAGCCACCTTGGCCTTGACCAGCACCACCGTATTGACCTGCCCCCCCTTGGCCACCATTAGGGTTAAGTCCACCTGCACCATTACCAGATTGACCATTTCCTCCCATTCCCCCTTGGCCTTGACCAGCACCGACTTGCCCCATGCCGCCTTGCCCATAGCCACCTGCGCCGCCTAGAGCATTAATATCAGGAATGGGTTCTAGCGGCCGTGGAGCGGTTTGGCAACCACTTAAGACACCCACCGCTAAGATACAACTGAAAAAAAGTTTACGATGCATTGCTATTACTCCCTCGTTCATAGCATTAATCTAAATAAGGAGACCATGCGGGATCACGCACATCATCAACTTGAGTAGCTAAGACCTGACGCGCCTTACCGTTAGCACTAGCGACCGCTAATACCCCACGCCCACCAGACTCAGTCGCATAAACAACCATTTCGCCATTGGGGGCTAAAGAAGGTGATTCATCATAAGTACCTTCTGACACCAGCTTAGAATCACTCGACGAGGCATTCATTAAAGCAATTCGATTGGCGCTACCAATATCCCGCACCATGGCCACGGTATTGCCTACTACACTGGGCGCCGCATTGTACTCCCCCGTAAAAGTCAAACGTGAACCTTCGCCGCCCGCCACGGTTGTTCGGTATAATTGCGGGCTACCACTTTGGTCTGAGGTATAAATTAAAGTATTGTTATTTGCCCAAGCAGGTTCAGTGTCAATCGCTTTAGAAGTGGTGATTTGACGCAAACCGCCGCCATTAGCATCCATCAAATAAATATCTGGATTGCCTTCTTGGGACAAACTCATAGCAATTAAACGCCCATCTGGTGACCATGCAGGCGCGGCATTCATGCCTGGATGATCTGCAATAGCGCGTTTATCACCTGATACTAGATCCTGCACATAAATCACTGAGCGATTACTTTCAAACGACACATAGGCTAAACGATTCCCATCAGGCGACCAACTTGGAGACATCACTGGTTTATTCGAACGCAAAATAGTACGCGGATTAAAGCCATCGGCATCAGCCACAATTAACTGATAAGTTTGTGCTTTAGCAGGGCCATTTGCTGATACATAGGCTACTTGTGTATCAAAGGCACCACGTTTACCGGTTAAGCGCTCGAAAATTAAATCAGCGGCTTTATGCCCCATTCGACGCGTATTGCCAATCTGAGCAATCCGATAACCCGCAGTGCGTTTACCAGTAGCTGCATTCAAGATTTCAAACTCTAAAGAGCCAACCTGCTTGCCTACAATCACATATTCGGCACCACTAGCACGCAAAGGTTCTGTTTGGAAAGGCTGTCCCATCGCTAAAGCCTGACCTGCTTTAGCTGGATCAATCAAAGTAAATAAACCGGTACGCTGCAAATCAGCTTCAATCACTCCGGCCAGATCACCACCTTGAAAAGGTACGATCATGACTGGAATCCCATCATTGGTGCCATCGGTAATACGGATCACCAATTCAGCACGACTCGCCAACGAGGCAAATAGCCCGCTGACTAACACTAATAACACAATCAATTGGCGTTTCATGGTTATGGCTCAAAAATTAATCTTAAATTTTGATTATAAAGCTCTGGTAAATCTGGCTCTGGGAAGGGCTCAGACTTATACAAAGCCGCTGTCAAAGAATCACAAAACTGTGGACTACCATTACAATCCGTGACTCGCAATTCACGAATATTGCCCGGTGGCTTGATCGATAGAGACACTGTAGCACGCATGCCAAAGGTATCGGCAGGTTGATTCCAGCGCGAACTTACCCGTCGTTTAATTTGCGCACCCCAAGCAAGAGCGGCATTCTCAATGGCTTGTTGGCTAGGGCCTGCATTCTGCTTAGCTTCGGCCTCTTTTCTAGCTTTTTCAGCGGCTACTTGCTTAGCTTTTTCTTCAGACTCAGCTTTCGCTTTGGCCTCTAATTCAGCTTTATCACGCTCAGTTTGCTCACGAGCACGCTCGCTACTTTCACGTAAACGCCGTTCTTGATCTTCACGAGTTTTTGCTTCTGCTAGCTTACGCTCTTCTTCAGCTTTACGTTTGGCAGCCTCTTCTGCTTTCGCCTTATCTTCAGCTTCTTGCTTAAGTTTCTCTTGTTCAGTCTTCCATTTTTCTTGGTAAGCAGCACGCTTTTCAGCTAATTCTTTTTCTTCTTGGCGCTTTTTTTCATCCGCTAAACGCTTCTCTTCAGCTTCTTTGATTTTGCGTTCAATTTCAGCCGCTTCACGTTGTTCGTCCTCGTCTTTTTTCTTACGCGCTTCTTCTTCGACTTTTTTAATTAAAGCTTGCTGCTCGGCATCACGCTCAGCTTGCAGTTGCTTTTGTTTTTCTTCCCATTCTTGTTCAGCTTTTTGACGCTCCTCACGTTCCTGCTCTAACTGTTTTTCTGCCTCTTCTGCTTTTCGCTTTTCACGCGCCAACTCACGTTCAGCTGCCTCTTTACGTTCTTGCTCTGCAGCTTTTTCTTGTTCACGCTTTTTTTCAGCTAAAGCTTGCTCAGCTTCATCTGCTTTGCGGCGTTCTTCTTCCAACTCCTTTTCAGCCTGCTCTTTGCGTTCGCGTTCAGCTTTTAGGGATTGTTGGCGACTCTCTTCCGCTTGACGCTCGGCTTCCAAAGCTTGCTGGCGCTCACGTTCAGCTTGGCGATCTTCCGCTTCTTGCCGTTTCCGTTCAGTCTCTGCTTCTTTACGTGCTTGTTCTACAGCCGTTTGCTCAAGTTGGGCACGCTTCTTTTCCTCAGCAATCCGTTTACGTTCAGCTTCTTTTTCAGCTTTAGCCATCGCTGCTGCCTCAGCAATAGCCTCGCGCCGCGCTTGCTCACGTAGCTTTTGATCTTGCTCTTGCTGTTTTTGATTAGCACTTGGCTCAATAGGTGTGGACTGCGCTTTAGGCTCTTCAAGCGTATAGGGAGCTTCAGTATAGGCCGGCTTGGGTTCTGCTAAAGGTTGCAGACCTTTGACTTGTACAGCGACCGATTCTTCTAGTGGCTTAGGCTGCTTATTCATTTGAAAGCCTATAATCAGTAGAATCAGTACAATGATATGGATGACAATTGCCCAAAACAGAGCAACCGGATTTTTTAGCAGTTCTTTGAACATGACTTATTAATTTCTACAGTTCCTGCAAATTTAAAACCTTATTGTTTAGCAGGCTGCTCACTTCGGTTTAACAGGATCAGCCAACAAATTGATAGCTGTAGCCCCGGCTTTTTGGGCTGCAACCATCGCTGTCATCACATATTGATACTCAACACCTGCATCGGCACGAATATTCACAGCTTTATTACGTTTCCCTTGTAATTGCTGAGCGACATAAGTATTCAGTTGTTTAGAACTCACTTTGTCGCCATCTGGCAACAGATATTGTCCTCTTTGATCAACTAAAATTATTAAAGGTTCCTGCTGATTATCAGATTGTAGTGCAGCAGCATCTGCATCCGGTGCATCTATAGCCACGCCTGACTGCATCATGGGCGCAGTGACCATAAAAATCACCAATAAAACCAACATAACATCGATATACGGCACGACATTCATTTGCGCCATCGACTTACGGGTACGTTTCATCGCCGCACCTGTTGAGTGGCCGCATGACGTTCTAATAAAGCGGTAAATTCTTCACGGAAGTTGTCATAATTCACCGCTAACCGATCGACATGATCCACAAAGCGGTTATAGGCAATGACCGCAGGAATTGCCGCAAATAAACCAATCGCTGTCGCAATCAAAGCTTCCGCAATCCCAGGTGCCACTACTGCTAAAGTAGCCTGTTGCATTTTCCCTAAAGAAAGAAATGCATTCATAATCCCCCATACTGTGCCAAATAAGCCCACATAAGGACTAGTTGAACCCACCGTGGCTAGAAAGGCTAAGTTTTGCTCTAAACCATCAATTTCCTTAGAAGCAGCCACCCGCATCGAGCGCTGCACAGCTTCGGTAATAGGCAGATTATTCGCATTATCTAATTGACTAAGCCTGCGATACTCATGAAAGCCGTCATAAAAAATACGCGCTAAACCAGTCCGTTGTGGTGCTTTAGCCAGTTCGTCATAGAGTGCAGGTAAAGAAATACCGCTCCAAAAACGCTCTTCAAACTGTTCTGCTTGCCGCCGTGCTTGCTTGAGTTTACTGGACTTCACAATAATTAAAGTCCACGACAGCAAAGAAGCGACTACCAGTAGCCCCATAACAATTTTGACGACTAAACTTGCATTAAAAATTAAATGCAAAATCGATAAATCAGTGTTCACCGCTGAACTTACCTCGAATTTCTGCTGGAATCGGTTTCGGCCGGAAACTCTCGGCATCCACGCACACCACTCTGACTATGCCTGCGATTAAATGTTCACGTGTATTTTCACGTTTATTCTCACGCCAGATATTTTGCCGGAAATGGACACTAGTTCGCCCTAACTCATGGATAGCTGCTTCAACCTGTAAGAGATCATTAAATAAAGCAGGCTTCAGATAATCGACTTGCAAGCTACGCACCACAAATACAATGCCTTGCTCATGAATAAGAGTATCTTGTTCATAACCTAAGGAGCGTAACCACTCAGTGCGAGCGCGCTCCATAAAGTTAATATAATTACTGTGATAGACCACTCTGCCCGCGTCCGTATCTTCATAATAGACTCGCACTGGCAAGGTAAAGCCATGTAAATTTTCAGGAGTTTCAGTTTTCATGGCGCAAGGATAATGAAAAAGGTAGAAGCCTACCAATAAATTTATGCGCCGATTATAGACTCTGAATTCTCAGACCAAGCAATGAGAAAAACCCAGAGCTAATAAACAGTTAATGTAACGGCTCAGCATGAGCCTCTTCACCATCGCTAGATTGGTATTCAGTCAAGAATTTATGTGGATTCACATAAAAGACTTGATCCAGCCAAAATGGTTTTTCTGGTTTTAACTCAGAAACTTGTGGTGACAAACTGCGAATCGAATAATATAAATTAGCGGGACGTTTCGCGTCTTTATTCGGCAAACCTACTGCACCAATTTGCTCACCGGTTTTTACCCAACTTCCTGGCTTAACATCGACTTTTTCTAAGTTTGCATAATTGTGTAAACGCCACTTAGAGCCTAGTACTAAGACAGTATTGTTACCTTCAGGATTATTTTCGCTATACACAACCCAACCGCTAGTGCTTGCGACTACAGGAGTGCCTTCGCGGGCGAAAATATTGATACCTTTTTGTGCGTTTTGGCCACCTACATACCAGTAAGCAGCGGGGTTCCAGTCATAGGGTTTGGCACCTTCTACTGGCACATGGCGATCTTCGGGGATCCAATAACCCATCATAAAGATGGTGAGTGCGCCTAAGAATAATAATGGTTTTTGCATCGCTCAGCCCTCTCGTTTTATCGCGTATGTAAGGCAACCTCCATACAAATTACAGATGTGTGTTTCGTTGAAAAGTTCAGCTATTTTTTCTTAATTTCACACAAAAACGCTAGGAAATAAACTTTCTACCGACGATTTGCGCTTAGTTCGTTAATAAATCACTAGTTTACCCTTTGATTCCTAGCTGCTGCTGAATCGCTTTAATCGGAGCACGTAGATTTGCTGGAGTATTGTCATGCCAATCTTTCAAATACTTAGCTAACGATTTATCTTTGCTATCATCTCCTAAGTTAATGTAATTAATTGCTGCCCAAGCCTCAGGTTGTTCAGCAAATATCTTCAACAAATGTGAAGCCATTTTTTCATTTAATTTCCGACCCTGAGCATAAGGATCGGCTTCAAATGTAGCTTTATGGGCTTGGTACCAGCTGGCAAGGTTAGGCGCAAGGCTACGTTGCTCTTCTTTCAGCATATCCGCCAAGTACTTACGCAGCTCCGGCGCATATTCCTTCCAATTTGGATAAGGGGGGTGTTGTTCCCACTGATCCGCCAACTTGCCTACACTAAACAAGCTAAAGGCCTCACACAGCGACTCTTCGAACCATTGCTGCTTAGAGACATTATTGGGGGCTAGATCATAATTACTCAATAAGTGACAGGTTTCGTGAGAGAACTGATAGGCTAACTGCGACCAATAGCGCCCTTTCACGTCTAAGAGCACCACATAATCACCTTGCTTATCACGTTCATAGAGGGACACCGGGCCTTTTTCTTCATTTCTAACCACTACAGGCTCTAAGTGTCGATTGCCGATATACGGAGCGATGGACAGAATGGTGGAATCCAGAACAGCTTGAACATCTTTAGGATCAGCCGCTTTCCAAGCTGGATCGACCCTGACCTGAAAGGGTGGCGCGAGTGCAGAAGTCCAAGTGGGGATAAATAGAGTAAAGACGATTAAGAATTTAAGTTTACTGAACATCTATCCATCCCAGTTACTAACGCGTGTGTAACTGGAATAAATAGCAAACAATTATTTTGCTGAATAAGACTGTAAGCTTAAACAGTTAAATTTAGCTGAGCATCGGTAACAGTCCATTATAGGCGTTAATTTTTAAGATAAAGTAAATCCCAAACCCCATGCCCCAGCTTTAAACCGCGTTGTTCAAACTTAGTCAAAGGCCGAAACTCAGGGCGTGGTGAGAAGGCTTCGCCACTTGGATTCGCGCTGTGAAAATCGGGGCTGGCTTGCATCACTTCAGCCATAGATTCGGCGTAATCCTCCCAATCTGTTGCTAAATGTAGTAGCCCCCCTGCTTGCAAACGAGTGGCTAATAAGCTCACAAACTCAGTTTGAATAATCCGGCGTTTATTATGGCGCTTCTTATGCCAAGGGTCGGGGAAATAGATTTGCACACGCTCTAAAGACTTTGTTGGAATACGCTGCTGAATAATGTCGACTGCATCGGTATTCAACACCCGCACATTAGTAAGCTGATGCTTTTGCACCAAATGTAACAAATGCCCAACCCCTGGTGTGTGCACCTCAATCCCTAGAAAATTCCGCTCCGGTGCTGCTAAAGCCATTTGCGCTAGGCTCTCACCATTACCGAAGCCAATTTCCAAAGTAACAGGGGCAGGGTTCCCAAAGAGGGCTGGAAAATCTAATAGTTCCCTAGAGTTCTCTATGCCAAAACAAGGCCAGCCTGTCTGTAAAGCTTGCTCCTGCCCTTTGGTCAAACGACCCTGCCTTAAGACAAAACTTTTAATTGGGCGCAAAGAATGAGTGGTATCCATGTGACTTGAGCTTGAGTCGAAAAGAGGCTTATTAGAGCATAAGCTTTAAATACTGTCAGGTACGATAAATAACTTTGTAAAAACAAGAATTTCAAAGCTCAAACTGAGAAAGCAACACCTGTCCACTTATGAATAACTTGTTTTAGCTCTGCCAGAGTAAAAGGCTTGGCTAAATAATCATCCATACCTACTTGCAAGCATTTTGCACGCTCATTCACAAGAGCATGAGCTGTAAGTGCGATGATAGGTAAGCATTTGAATTGAATCTGAGCACGGATCAGACGTGTCGTTTCATAGCCATCCATCACTTGCATACTGATGTCCATCAGGACTAAATCAAAACGACAGCTTTGTAATTTGTCGAGGGCTTCTGCGCCTGAACCTGCGACAATCGACTCCATTCCCAAACTCTCTAGCAACTCCTGACCAACAAAACGATTCAACTCATCATCATCAACCAATAAGACTTTGGCTGTCATCATTGATGCAACTCATCTTCTTTTTTAGGTGGTAAGAAGCGATAACCTTTGCCCCATACTGTATTTAAATATTTTGGCAAATTAGGCTTATCTTCAATTTTCTTACGCAAACGATTCATATGAACATCAATACTACGATCTAGCGGGTGATGGCTATTGCCGCGTAAAGCTTCAGAAATTTCATCGCGGGTGACAATTTTGCCGGCATGATCAAACAAAAAACGCATTAACCGCGTTTCAGTCGTTGTCAATTTAATGGTTTTTCCATCTCGGAAAAACAAAGCATGTTCAGGATCAAAACAATAGGTATAAGAATGATTGGCTTTAAGCTCAATGGGGCGTTTATTTTTAAGGATATTTTTTAAACGCAACAATAGTTCAGTCATATGAAAGGGTTTAATCAAATAATCTTCAGCTCCTAACTGTAAACCAGCAATCCGATCATCCACCGCTTTTTGTGATGATAAAATAAGCACTGGTAAAGAAGGATAATTATTTTTTAACCAAGCTAACCAATATAATCCATGCTCCCCGGGTAATAAAATGTCCATAACAATGACATCCACTGAATTTAAGTGTAAAAATCCAGCAAGTGCCTCTCCATTGGAGAGTGCTGATATCATATAACCTTGGTCTGTTAAAAATTCTTGTAAAAGTTGCTGAAGTACTTCGTCATCATCAACTAACAAGATTCTACTGCTTTCTAAATCACCAGCTTTTGCCATGAGTTTAAGCCACTAAAATAAAGTTTTCCTCAATCAACTTAGTATTATCACTAATAAATATCCAACTTAGGGAGTATTCTGCAACATTTGTTACAAATTAACCAAATATTTACTGTATATTTTATGACTGGTCTAATAATTTCGTTCAAAACAGTAATTATTACCACTGACAATAAAGTGTGGATTAAGCAAAGACTCTTTGGAGTTATAACGTAAAGCTTGTCCCTGTAAATCCTCCATTCTTCCACCAGCCTCCTCAACAATAATCTGGGCAGCGGCAGTGTCCCATTCTGAAGTGGCACCTAAACGCGGATAGAAATCGGCCTTACCTTCAGCTACTAAACAAGCTTTTAAAATACTTCCCATTGAGATCAATTCATAGTGTTCAAATTGCTTGAGGAACTCATTTAAGGACTCACCTGCATGAGAACGGCTACCCACTACCGTGACAACCTCGCCCCGCTCACGCACCTGCAAAGGCTCAGGTTCATTCTGCTTAGAGCACAGATAAGCTCCATTGCCTAAACTGGCATACCAAGTTTTATGCAAAACGGGGGCATGTACAACACCTAGTACCGGTTCATGGTTATGAATCAGTGCAATTAATACACTAAATTCACCATTACGCTTAATAAACTCACGAGTACCGTCTAAAGGATCAACCAACCAATAGGTTTGCCATTGACTACGCTCAGCAAATGGCAATGCTGCTGACTCCTCAGAGAGAATGGGATACTGGGGCGTTAAAATCTGTAAAGCCTCGACAATTGTGTGATGTGAGGCTAAATCAGCGGCGGTCAGCGGTGAATGATCCTCTTTATGCTCAACCTCAAAATCGGCCGATTCATAGATTTGCATAATGGCTAGACCAGCGGCTTGAGCGATATCCACAACCGCTAAGCTGAGTTCTTCTAAATCCATACTTGACTCATTGTATTTGAAGGGAAATCAACTGACACTTTAGCATAAACAGCTAGGTAAAGACTTGCATACCACCACTGGTCTGCAAGATTAGACAGTTAGTCATCATAACTTTAACGTTTAGACAAAATCATAACAAACATTAAGAGCAGCTAAACCCATGCTTATTCAGGATTATGCAGCTGCGCGCCATCTTGCAGCGCGTCTCGAACTGGGGATAAACCACAACCTTTGTAAACAACGGATTGGCCAAAGCGTAGAACAAGTTGTCGAAGCTTTATGCCCTTCTACTCTGCCCACTTTAACTAATACTCCCTTAATCTCTAATTGGGAGGATATGAGTATTTTCTACACTAGCTCATTTGAAAAAAAGCAAGTAATTGATCAATTAGCTCGGCGGGAAGGGACTATTTTAAGTAGCTGGTGGTTAGAGCAAATCCACAAAACCAATGCTCCCTTATGGGAAAGGATGACGCTATTTTGGCATAACCACTTTACCTCTAGTTTACAGAAAGTGCTTTGGCCACAATGGATGTTTAAACAGCATCAACTGCTACGTCAATATGCCTTAGGTAATTTTGCAGAACTGTTGCATGCCATAGCCAAAGATCCGGCTATGTTGAGCTATTTAGATGGTGCAAAAAATATCGCGAGTAGCCCCAATGAGAATTTTGCCCGTGAGCTTTTAGAGTTATTTACTTTAGGAGTTGGTCATTATAGTGAACAAGACATCATCAATGTAGCGCGTGCTTTCTCTGGCTGGAACCTAGATCCGATTAAAGCGGAGTTCTTATTTAGAACAAATCACCATGATAATACTCAGAAGCAATTCTTAGGAAAAGTCGGTAACTTTAATGGCACTGATATTATTAATATAATTCTCGACCAACAAAGAACTGCTGAATATATTGCTGAAAAATTCTGGAAAGAGTTTATTAATTATGACCAACCTGACGCAGCTATCATTAAAGATTGGGCTAGTGCATTCCGTGATAGTGGCTATGAAATCAAGACTTTACTTCTAAAAGTAGTGACTAGCTCTGTATTTTGGGAGCAAGCACAACGGGGCAGTTTAATTAAATCCCCAATTGAATTTACGCTGGGCTTACTACGTGAGTTACAAATTCCTTTTACAGAATACCAAGCCTTAAGAATAGCTAATTTACAATTAGGTCAGGAATTATTTAATCCACCAGATGTAAAAGGTTGGCGAGGTGGTAAAGATTGGATCACAAATACGCGTTTGATTCGTCGTTATGACTTAATACCTAAGTTTTTAGCTGAGCACAGTAAAGACCTACAAAGCCTAGTCAACCAGTTTGTCACTAAAAACCCATCGGTGGGAAATAGTAACTCTACGAAACTAAGTGCCTTACTTAACAACCTCCTGCCAAAGTCCAGTTGCTCAAACAATAGTAGTGCATTGCTTAATTGGTTACTTCCCATTAGCCCCGTAGCAGCACCTAATTGTAACCTACCCATAGAAAAGATTTTAATTACCGTTTTAAAAGACCCAACTTATCAACTACGTTAAGAATAAAAATTTATGAATCGTCGTGAGTTTTTGAAAGGCTTGGGTCTAAGTACACTAAGCCTATTGGCAGCACCGAGTTTATGGGCAAATAGTTTAAGCACTATGGCGGGCAATCGCCGGATTTTAATTTTAATTGAATTAAAAGGTGGGAATGATGGCCTAAATACCCTGATTCCCTATGCGAATCCAGCTTATTACAGTGCACGCCCAAGTATTGCGATAAACCGCTCTAAAGTATTAACGCTCTCCGCACAATTGGGGTTAAACCCAGCTTTACAGACTTTAATGCCTGCTTGGAATGAAGGCCAACTAGCCTGGTTACAAGGGGTAGGTTGTGATGCCGAAAATCGCTCACATTTTGAGGCTATTGAAGTTTGGGATACTGCAAGAGTTGATATACAAGGAGTAAACGATGGTTGGATTGCTCAAGCATTTGCCCAGCACCCCTTAGCAGGGATTGCTATTGATACCAATCTTGGCCCTTTGTACGGCAATAATGTCTCTGCTTTGACCATCGCTAATCCGCAAAATTTTGCACAGAACGGTGCAAAAATTGCTAATTTAAAATCAAATTCAACTAATAAATCCTTGCAACATATTCTGAGTGTACAGTCACAAATTAATATGTTATCGAGCACTATAGCCGAATATCTCAAAGATATACCGGCGGCTAAAGATCCTTTTGCTATCAGTAACTTTGGTCAAAGCCTCAACTCAGTTTATATGTTAATTGCCTCGGGCTTAAATGTGCCTGCCTATAAAATTTCTTTGGAAAATTTTGATAGCCATACTAATCACAGCTTACGCCATCAACCTCTGCTTGAAAGTCTCGCGCAAGGAATTGCGAGTATGCGCACTAATCTAAAGCGGATCGGTATGTGGGATGAGGTGGTCATCATGACCTATTCAGAATTTGGACGTCGCTTGAAAGAGAATGCCAGCAAGGGCACTGATCATGGCGCTGCTTCGGTTCATTTAGTGGCCGGAGGAAAAGTCAAAGGAGGTTTTTATGGTGAATACCCTTCTTTAACCGATTTAGATGAGCGCGGTGATTTAATCTACAGCACTGATTTTAGGGATATTTATTCGATTATTCGCAATAACTGGTGGGGACTAAGTGAGAAACACAGTGGCAACTTAGCTTTCGTCTAGTAATACAAACACCGTAGGCAGGCTCAGTGGTGAGCTTAATTAAACCATTTAAAGCCGAAAAGCCACCGCTTGCCTAAAGCGCTCACTAGATGCAAGCAGCTGTACTAAGCTTAAAAATATAATAACTAGCTTATCTCTATGTATATTCCTCTTCTCCCAGCCCCGCCGCAACGGGGCTGTATTTTTTCTGGCGGATTTTCGCCGAGCCTCAACCAGCAAACTGGTGGAAAACCGCCTTCTCTTTAGTAGCCCATCTAATCATAAAAAATAACTCATTGTTTTTATTAAAAAAATTATTAAAAAAGAAAACCACGCAAGTTGGCACGAATCTTTCAATACAAGTTTTGTTTTGTATGTTTTCTACTTGGAGCGAGAGATGAAAAAGACACTGTTTACTTTAACTACAGCGGTTGTATTGGGTTTGTCCAGTTTATATGCCTATGCAGCTGATCCGATTGTTATTAAATTTAGCCACGTGGTTGCTCCTGATACCCCAAAAGGCAAAGCGGCTGAAAAATTCAAGCAATTAGCTGAAGAAAAAACCAAAGGTGCAGTTAAAGTAGAAGTATTCCCCAACAGCACACTCTACAAAGACAAAGAAGAAATGGAAGCCCTACAAATGGGTGCGGTGCAAATGTTAGCACCTTCTTTGGCTAAATTTGGTCCTTTGGGGGTGAAAGAATTCGAAGCTTTCGACCTACCTTATATTTTCCGCAACTATGACGATCTGCACAAAGTCACTCAAGGTGAAGTCGGTGCTGGCTTATTAGCGAAATTGGAAGCCAAAGGCGTAAAAGGCTTAGCTTACTGGGACAATGGTTTCAAAATCATGAGCGCGAATAAACCCTTGAAAACACCAGATGATTTCAAAGGCTTAAAAATGCGTATTCAATCCTCTAAAGTTTTAGAAGCAGAGATGCGAGCACTGGGTGCTAACCCTCAGGTTTTACCTTTCTCTGAAACCTATCAAGCCCTACAAACGGGCGTTGTGGACGGGACTGAAAACCCACCCTCTAACCTCTACACGCAAAAAATGCATGAAGTGCAGAAAAATGCCTCTTTAACCAATCATGGTTATTTAGGTTATGCGGTCATTGCGAATAAGGCTTTCTGGGATAAATTGCCTGAAGATGTCCGTAAGTCTTTAGATGAAGCATTAAAAGAATCAACTGATTATGCGAACCAAATCGCTAAAGAAGAAAATGACAAAGCGTTAGAAGCGGTGAAAGCCAGCGGTAAAACTGAAGTTTACCAGCCCACTGAAGATGAAATTAAAGCCTTCCAAAAAGCTTTGGCTCCTGTGCATGCTGAAATGGCAGACCGTATTGGTAAAGATCTGCTTACCTCAATCTATGCTGCAACTGGTTTCGATCCAGCCAAATAAGCTCTCCCTTTCATTAGGTGGCCTACTAACCCTAGTGAGTAGGCCACTAGTTTGCTGTTTGGCTGAATTCAGTACATCTGCGGGAGGAGTGTATGAAGTGGCTTGATCGTCTGGAAGAAATATTCATTACCTTTCTGATTGCAGCCGCCACCTTGGTAATTTTTGTAGCGGTTGTTCACCGTTATTTATCAGGTTGGCATTTGGGTGCTTTTCAGGATTTCTTACTCAAAATCAATCTGAGTTGGGCGCAAGAGCTGTGCATCATTCTCTTTGTATGGATGGCTAAATTTGGGGCTGCTTATGGGGTTCGCCAAGGTATTCACGTTGGTGTGGATGTATTAGTCAATCGACTCAACCCTGAAAAGCGCCGCATCATTACTATTTTTGCCCTAGGTGCTTGCATTTTATTCACCGGAATTGTCGCCCTTTTAGGTGCAAGGATGGTCTGGGAAAATGGACTCGCTTATGTGCTGTTATCCAGCTTAGGTATGGAAACTGGTGAGCACTATGAAGGCCCGACTACCCCGGATTTAGAATGGCCGACTTGGATTGTGTATCTAGCGGTGCCTTTAGGCTCCTCGTTGATGTGTTTCCGCTTTGTTCAAGTTCTAGTCACCTTTTTACGCACAGGTGAAATGCCGCATCATGATCATGGTCATGTTGATGGCTTAGAAGATGAACTGGAAACCACTACTGTGGGGCATAAATCATGAGCGCCTTAATTATCTTTGGTTTATTGCTGATTCTCATGCTCACGGGTATGCCCATTTCGATTGCTTTGGGTTTAACTGTACTTACCTTCTTGTTCACGATGACCCAAGTACCGATAGAAGCAGTAGCTTTAAAACTCTTCACCGGTATTGAAAAGTTCGAAATCATGGCGATTCCCTTCTTCATCTTGGCAGGTAATTTCCTGACACATGGAGGCGTTGCCAGGCGGATGATTAATTTCGCCTCCTCCATGGTGGGACACTGGTATGGTGGTTTAGGTTTAGCAGGTGTAATGGCTTGTGCCTTATTCGCTGCAGTTTCCGGTTCTAGCCCAGCAACGGTAGTGGCCATCGGCTCGATTCTCTTACCCGCGATGTTAAAGGCAGGCTTCCCCAGAAACTTCGGGGCGGGTGTAATCACCACCTCAGGCGCTTTGGGCATTTTGATTCCACCCTCGATTGTGATGGTGATGTATGCAGTCGCCACCAATACTTCCGTGGGTGCACTATTTATGGCTGGGGTGATTCCCGGTTTAATGTTGGCGGGTTTTCTAGGGTTCACCACATGGTATCGGGCACGTAAGTTTGATTATCCACGCCAGCCTAAAGCCAATATGGCAACCCGCTGGAAAGCTTTCCGTGATTCGATTTGGGGTTTAATGCTGATTGTAGTGGTCATGGGTGGTATCTATACCGGAATCTTCACCCCGACGGAAGCAGCGGCAATGAGTGCTGTTTATGCCTTCTTTGTAGCCGTCTTTGTCTATAAAGATATGGGCTTAAAGGATGTGCCTAAAGTTTTGCTGAACTCCGCCAGTATGTCGGCCATGTTGCTGTATATCATCACGAATGCGGTCATGTTTTCCTTCATTCTTACCAATGAGCAAATCCCCCAGACCTTAGCGGATTGGATGCTGGCACAAGGTATGAATGCGGTCATTTTCCTTTTAGCTGTGAATATCTTACTACTCGTAGCAGGTAATTTCATGGAGCCTTCCAGCATTGTGTTGATTTTCGCGCCGATTCTATTCCCGATGGCAATGAAATTAGGCATTGATCCCATTCACTTTGGCATCATCATGGTGGTGAATATGGAGGTAGGGATGTGTCATCCGCCGGTAGGCTTGAATCTGTATGTAGCCTCAGGCATTACCAAAATGGGTATTACTGAACTGACTATTGCGGTTTGGCCGTGGTTATTATCGATGCTGATGTTCCTAGTTCTAATCACTTATGTACCTATTATTAGCTTATGGTTCCCTAAGCTTTTAGGCGTTATGTAAACGATCTCCCGTTGGGGCATCTGTCATCCATCTTAAGATGCCCTTTTTAAACCTCGCTAAATTCCCTAAATCCTAAGCAATCGCTACACTAGACCTACTAATTTTGGTAGAGGAAGCCTGCTTAATGTTCAAAGTCACCGTCCAACCCAGTGGTCATACATTTAATGCTGAAGAACAAGAAAATCTGCTGGATGCTGGGCTAAGACAAGGTATTGCCCTTCCCTATAGCTGCCGCAGTGGTTCTTGTGGTTCTTGCATGGTCACACTCAAGCAAGGTAGCGTTGATTATCCGCAAGGTGAACCGCTCGCACTTTCTCCTTATGACATGGACCAAGGTCGAGCATTACTCTGCCAAGCGGTGGCTCTATCTGATTTAGAAATCGATTGCCCGCAAGTGGGTGAGCTACCCGATATCGAAGTCAAGACCTTACCGGTACGCGTTGAAAAGCTACGCAAGCTCAATAGTGATGTGATTGAAATGACTTTGAAGCTCCCAGCTACCGAGCGCTTACGCTTTATGGCCGGTCAATATATTGACCTCTTATTACGTGATGGCAAACGCCGCAGCTTTTCGATTGCGAATGCGCCGACGGGTGAAGCATTCATTGAGTTGCATATTCGCCATGTTCCCAATGGTTATTTCACTTCACACGTATTCAATGAGATGAAAGAAAAAGCCTTAATGCGCATGCAAGGGCCTTTGGGCAACTTCTATATTCGCGAACTCACCCAGCCGATCATTTTAGTCGGCGGTGGTACAGGGTTTGCTCCTCTCAAAAGCATGTTGGAATATTTAAAGCTGAAAGGCTTTGACCAAGCTGTTTACTTATACTGGGGCGTGCGTAGTAAAGAAGATTTATATATGGATTATTTGCCGCGTGACTGGATGAATCGCTATCCACAATTCAAATATATTCCTGTGCTCTCTGAACCCAAGCCTGAAGATAACTGGCAAGGTCGCACGGGTTGGGTACATGCAGCGGTCGTGGCTGATTTTCCAGATTTAGCAGCCTATCAAGTGTATATGAGTGGCCCTCCCCCCATGATTATCGCCGGTCGAGCAGCCTTTTTAGCCTGCGGCTTAAGGAGTGAGCAGTTGTATTCTGACTCTTTTGATTACAGCCCCGACACTTTGAAATCTTTGGCTGAGAAGCACGCATGAGTCAAGGTTTCGAATTACATCCGCAACTTGCCGCCGATACGCTCTTAGTAGGTAATTTGCCTTTGTGCCGCGTGCTGCTAATGAATGAAAGCCGCTATCCTTGGCTGATTTTGGTGCCGCAACGCAATGAAATCAGCGAGATTTACCAACTTTCTGCAACTGAACGTACCCAGCTTTGGAGTGAGTCTGATTTAGTCAGCCGCCAGCTCATGCAGCTGTTTAAAGCCGATAAGTTAAATATCGCGGCTTTAGGGAATGTAGTTCCACAATTACATCTGCATCATATCGCACGCTTCAAAACGGATGCCACTTGGCCTGCACCGGTCTGGGGTAAGTTTAAAGCGGAGGCTTACCCACCTGAAGCCGCTGAATCCTTACTCCAGCAATTACGCCAAGTCTTAAGTATTTAAACTTAATTTATTGTGGGCGTGCTTCGAGCATATCGTGAATGATGGGGTTAAGAATTAACTCCATCGCTAAAGTCATTTTTCCACCTGGTACCACAATGCTATTACGTCGTGACATAAAGGAATCATGGATCATAGCTAGTAAATAGGGAAAATCAGTATCGAACTTTTTCGGATCGCGAAAGCGAATCACCACAAAACTTTCATCGGGTGAGGGAATATCACGGGCAATAAATGGATTGGAAGTATCTACCGTCGGTACGCGCTGAAAATTAATATCAGTGCGCGAAAACTGTGGAGTAATATGATTAATATAATCAGGCATGCGTCGCAAAATCGTCTCCACAGTAGCATCAGTAGTGTAACCACGTTCTGCGTGATCCCGATGAATTTTTTGAATCCATTCTAGATTGACACTAGGTACGACACCTATACCTAAGTCCACATACTGCGCCACATTGTATCCCCCATGCTTCTGCTCAGTAGTGTCATCCTGCACTAAGCCATGCAAGCCTTCATAAAACAGCATATCCGTATCACGATCTAACTCTTCCCAAGGAGTAAACTCACCCGAACCACAGTTACAACTAATGCCTTTCTCCTTGAGTAGGCGTTGTGTATGTGTCCGTGCTTCCGCCTCATTGTGCAGGTAATAACGCCTCTTGCCAGTCCCTGCTTCACCGTAGGATTTAAACAAAGACTCTAAAGCATGAAAGTCATTAGCTCCAGGGCCAAAATGACTGAAATATCGCTCATTGGTCGAGCGTTGTTTAAACTCTGCACGCGTTACACTATGAAAACTATCACCCTCAATGATGGCTGCTTTGATTTTTTCACGACGGAAAATGCCTTCAAAGGTGCGTTTGACGAACGTCGTCCCTGCTCCGGATGAACCAGTCACAGCAATAACTGGATGCAACTTAGACATATCCACCTCTTACTCACTAAATAGGCAAGTACTCATTCTAGCCAATAGCTTGGATTAAGCTGTATATGTCTTTGGGTAGGGACAGACCATCACCTAGAGATATACTTATCCACAAGCTTGAAGCTTAGCAGCTATTTTTTGATTAAGCTGTGGATAACTCGCTGAAAAGCTTAATTATACAACCTAGCCTTAGCTGGCAAAGCTTAAAAAAACAAGGATTAGCTATCGCAACGTATTGAATTTATAATAAAAATTATAAAAGCCCTTAAGCCTTAGGTGAACCCACCATTAATAAGTTTAATTTATAGCTGTTGATAAGTTTGTAGACAAAGAAAAGCCTTGCATAGCTTTAATGAGTTTATATAGATAGATATATAATCAAACCTAACTGATAATCAGCCTAGCTTATATAGTTTTTAATTTAATGATCTTATTAAATTTAGCAGGCCGCTAATAATAATTCTTAACTTACTACTAATCACTAGAGCAGCATCAAATAGCCATCAGATGTTAATAAGTATTAAGATTTATTAACATCTGATACTTAAATAAATTAGAGCTTTGGATTAACTGGATTTTGTGCTGGTATTGTGGCTGGAGTTAAACTAGTTTTGGTTGTCGTTGGTTTTACAGAAGTCAGTTGCTTAGATGGAGTAACCTTTTTAAGGCTAACCTTCTTAGTATTTTTATGCACTACTTTAGTTTTACTATTATGTGCCATACTTGCCTTTTTAGCCTCTAAGGCCTGTTTCTTTAATAAACCATTTGATATGCACTTACCACCTTGATGATGCATACCTACACCACCTGATAAGCTCGTACCCTTAGGGCAAGCCATTGCTGATACAGAGAAAGTGCTGAGTACTGTCACTAAAACTAAAGCTGTTAACTTTTTCATAATCAAAATCTCTACGTAAAACTTAAATTTAATATATTTAAGCAGAATCAAATCCAAAATATATTTTTTGAATAAACTTAATTACCTAAGTAACGATTAAGCATGTTTTTTAACAACGTGCTTATAGGCATGATGCTTCACATGTTGCATTTTTTTAGCATGATGCAATTTAACATGATGGCGCTTATGGTGCTTAGCGCCCTTAACAAGATGAACATGATGTTTTACTACGGAATGGTGAGTTGGCTTAGCTGGAACTGAACCTGCGTAAGCAACATTTCCTAATAAAGCCATAGCCATGACAGGTGCTAAAAACAATGCCAATTTCATTTTATTTTATCCTTTTCTCTAATTTAATGATTTAATTTAGCTAGCCTCTACGCTGCATGAATACATTGTATTTTTTTGAAAATTAAAAACGTCTTAAAATTCGAAATTTTCTAAAAATAGATTGAATCTGCTAAGCAAGCTAAAAACCGCGAAAAACTTATCCACAGGTTAAGCCTTGTAAAGTTTTGATTCTATGAGCATCCTGTGGATGAATACGTTATGATAGCCACCCTTTGCTAAGTAGGTTTGCGGTATCCCAGTATGAAACAGTCAGCTAGCCCTCGTGTCGGTTTTGTCAGTCTTGGTTGTCCAAAAGCCTTGGTCGACTCCGAGCGCATTTTGACGCAACTACGGGCGGAAGGTTATGCGATTAGCCCGACTTACAATGATGCTGATTTGGTGGTTGTGAATACCTGTGGTTTCATTGACTCTGCGATTCAAGAATCTTTAGATGCGATTGGTGAAGCCTTAGATGAAAATGGCAAAGTGATTGTTACTGGCTGTTTGGGTGCAGATTCAGAAAAAGTCTTAAGTGCTTATCCGAATGTACTTGCGGTCACGGGTGCGCATGCTTATGAAGCGGTAATGAATTCGGTACATGAACACTTGCCACCGCTGCATGATCCTTATACCGACTTAGTGCCGCCGCAAGGTATCCGTTTAACCCCGCGCCACTATGCTTATCTGAAAATTTCCGAAGGCTGCAATCATCGTTGCTCTTTCTGCATTATTCCGCATTTACGCGGCGATTTGGTGTCGCGTCCAATTGGTGATGTCATGCAAGAAGCGGAAAACCTAGTAAATGCAAGCGTAAAAGAACTATTAGTGATCTCTCAAGATACCAGCGCATATGGAATTGATACTAAATACCGTACTGGTTTCTGGAAAGGCCGCCCGCTTAAAACGCATAGCCAACAATTGGCGGAAGCTTTGGGTGAGCTAGGCGTTTGGACACGCCTACATTATGTTTATCCTTACCCGCATGTAGATAATCTGTTGCCGCTCATGGCTGAAGGCAAAATCCTGCCTTATTTAGATATTCCCTTCCAACATGCTAGCCCGCGTATTTTAAAAGATATGCGTCGCCCTGCCCATGCGGAAAAAGTCTTAGAGCGGGTTGAGAAGTGGCGTGAACAATGCCCCGATATGGCGATTCGTAGCACCTTCATTGTCGGCTTCCCTGGTGAAACTGAAGAAGACTTTGAAACCTTGCTCGACTTCTTAGAAGAAGCACAATTAGATCGCGTCGGTGCCTTTGCTTACTCCCCAGTTGAAGGCGCGCCTGCGAATGAACTGGCTAATCCGGTACCAGAAGAAGTTAAAGAAGAACGTTTAGAACGCTTCATGGAATTACAAGCCGAAATCAGTGCAAATAAACTCAGCAGCTTAATTGGTAAAACCATGAAAGTATTGATTGATGAAGCGGGTGATGAGGTCAGTATTGGCCGAACTTATCGCGATGCACCAGAGATTGATGGACAAGTGATTATTGAAGGGGTGGAGTTGCCGGTGGGTGAATTTACTCAAGTGATGATTACACATGCGGATGAACATGATCTTTGGGGAGAGCGGGTTTAAAAGCTAAAAAGTACTACTGTCATTACCGTTCTATTGCTGGTTTCCATAGTCACTTATCAAATCTATGAGCACTATACGATTTCAACTGAACCTGCAGGTAATGTTGTGTATCTTGGCTGGGGTGCTTTAGTGGTATCGACGATTACTTTTGTACTAGCCGATGAATGGGATGCCTGTGAACAAGCTAAAGCTTGCCCACATGCTGAGGATGAGGGTTGGGGCGAGGGCAGCGACCAGTGATTAATGTCAGCTGGGAAGATGCTTAGATCTATATTCAATGGCTGAACCAACAAACGGGCAAAAACTATCGGCTGCCTACTGAGGTTGAGTGGGAATATGCCGCACGTGGTGGCAAAAAAGGGACTTATCCTTGGGGTACAAATCAGATTAGCTGTGATCAAGCACGTTATGGTAATTTTAAAGACGAATGCAAGAACTCTGATAAGACCATCACAGTAGGTTCCAATGCTGCCAATGGGTTTGGTTTACACGACACGGCTGGTAATGTGTGGGAGTGGGGGCAGGGATATTACACAGCTAGCTACGACACTGCGGAGCAGTCAGGTTACTATGTGTTGCGAGGCGGTGCTTGGGACGATATTTCACTAGGTTTGCGCTCGGCTCTCCGTTACTGGAAAAATCCGACTAATCGTAGCAACGCTATTGGTTTTCGTGTTTCTAGGACTGATTAGCCTTGATTCTTTGTGCTTTTACCCTTTTGCTTTTGGATTGAGGGGAAATCCATCCCCAACCCTTCCTTTATCAAGGAAGGGAGTTAAGCGTGCCGCTTTCAGCCTCCCCCTTGATAAAGGGGGAATGAGGGGGATTCGCCTCCAACCCTGTCGCAAATCCAGTGAACTTACGCTTATAAGGCGCATGGAAAGCCAAGACAATATCTGACTTTGGCACACCCAACTCAACTAATTCGTTTGCAATGCCTCCTTCTGTACCATCATGCTGAATCCAAATCAACCCATTTTTAATTTCAACATGCAAAACTGAACCATGATAGCGGTCATAACCTAACCAACCAATCGTCATTAACTGATAACTATCCCGCACTTCATCAAAAATAAGTTGCATGTTCAAATCACCATAAGCGGGTTTGAATTGCGCGTAGTGTTCCAAAATTTGCTTAATATAGCTGCGATATAGCTCTAACTTTTCCATACGGTAATCTCCTCCTGAATTGGATCAAAGATCACTAACCTAACCTGATAACGCTGAATAATTTTTTGCGTAATGGACAGTGAGAAAAACTCCTTGTAAGCATCGGCAGGAATGGCTAAATATAAGGTGCGCTGCGGCTCATATTCTTCTAACACAAATTGGTAATTTAGAAACTGACCAAGAGCCGTATGAAATTCTGAAACCACCGAAGACGCAATAAAATTCTTAACCTCAACCGCAATTTTCTCCTGCCCTTTCTCGGCTGCCAAAATACGCTCTGCTCCTAAATCGATGTGCAAATTGCTATCACCAAATGGTACAGTCAGCGGATCATGCGTAATCGTCCAACCTGCTTTGATCAAAGCCATTTTGACAGTTTTATGAAAAAAATCATAAGCAGGCATTCACAAGCTCCAATAGAGTTCCTTGAGTACAGTGTAGCAATTCGTAGTTGCCTACTCACAAAAACTTAATTAGCTAAGGCTCACTCCAAAAACTGCCCTCGCTCCAACCCATACTTTTTCATCTTATCCGAGAGCGTCTTACGTGGAATATCCAGCACCTCCATCGCTAACTTGATATTCCCGTTATAGCGATTTAAGGTTTGCTCAAGCAGTGCTTTTTCGTAGCAGGCGACTTGATCAGCTAGCGACAAGCCATCCGGCACACCGTCTGCATTCATCAAAGCCGCTAAATCATAACTATAAGCGTCGCCTAACAGCACGTAACGTTCAGCAATATTGCGCAGCTCACGAATATTCCCTGGCCAGTCATGCCCGAGTAAGACATGCAAAGCTTGGCTATTTAAAGGTGGCACTTCCAGCTCTGAACGAGCCGCTGCAATCAGCATAAAATGCTGAAATAACATGGGAATATCTTCGCGGCGTGTGCGCAAAGGCGGTACTTCTAAGGTCACAACGTTTAAACGGTAATATAGATCACGGCGAAACTCAGCACGCTCCGCCGCTTCTTTTAAATCTATTTTAGTCGCTGCCACCACGCGAATATCAAGGGGCAATAATTGATTAGAGCCTAAACGCTCAATCTGTCGTTCCTGTAGGACACGCAGTAGCGGCATTTGTGTGGTCATCGGCATGCTTTCGATTTCATCTAAAAATAGCGTGCCGCCATTCGCATGCTCGAACTTGCCGATGCGTAAACCCTTCGCGCCCGTGAAAGCACCGGCCTCATGCCCAAATAACTCGCTGTCGATTAAATTGGCTGGAATTGCCCCACAATTAATCGCCACATAATTATGATTACGGCGCTTACTTTGCTCATGCAAAGAGCGTGCGACTAATTCCTTACCCGTGCCCGTTTCGCCCCAGACTAAAACATCCGCGTCGACATTCGCAATCCGCGTAATCATTTTGCGTAAAGCAACAATACTCGGTGCTTGGCCAATAATCCGTGGGCCTAAACGGGTTTGTTGTTGAGCCAGCTCAGCCTTTAAAGCACGGTTTTCTAAAGTCAGACGGCGCTTTTCCAAAGCACGCTTTACGCTTTCAATTAAAGCCGTGGTTGCAAATGGCTTTTCAAGTAGATCATACGCGCCATCTCGAATCGCATTCACCGCTAAAGCCACATCCGCATGCCCACTGATTAAGATCACCGGAAAATCAGCATCCAATTTGTGGACTTGCTCCATTAACTCCAAGCCATCCATTTCGGGCATACGAATATCAGTAATCAGCAACCCATCAAAATCAGCCTGTAATTGAGGTAAAACTTCAGCTGCGCTAGCGAAGGTATCCACTTCAAAACCTGCCAACATTAATGACTGCCCTACTGAATCTCGAATGATTTTTTCATCATCCACCAGCAGCAGTTTAGTCATGTTGAGTCTCCAATGAAGTTTCTACAAAAGGTAGCAGTAAGCTAAAAATCGCCCCACCTTCTGGCGCGTTCTCGGCTAATAATTCGCCTTGCATATCTTTAGCTAAGCGATAGGAAATCGATAAACCTAAGCCCAAACCTTTGCCTAAGGCTTTCGTCGTAAAAAAGGGTTCGAACAAATGCGGCTTATCCTCTTCTTGAATTCCTGCACCATTATCCCGTACTTGGATGCTGACTTTATCAGCTATACGTTGTGTGGTTAGCCAGACTTGACCTTCGGATTGTGCTGCTGCCGCATCAATCGCATTACTGAGTAAATTAACCAGAATCTGCTCCAGCCAGACCAAATCGGCTTTCACCCATTCAATATCAGCTGCGCGCTGATCGTGGAGAATAACCTTAGTTTGAGCAAGCTTGGGGCGCACAATTAAAAAAGCTGAGTCCAAGGCCACCTGCAAATGGCAGTCACTAATACTCCCGCTACTTTTGCGCGAGAAAATCTTTAATTGGCGAGTAATGGTTGCCATCCGCTCAGTCAGGGCAGAAATCTCCTGCAAATTAGCCTTAGCAATCTCAGGATAGCCACGCTCTAAAAATTGATTGGCATTATCCGCATAGGCACGAATTGCCCCTAATGGATTATTAAGCTCATGATTAATCGCTGCCGATAATTGCCCAAGTGCTGCCATTTTAGTCGCCTGCACTAATCCTTCTTGAGCTAAACGGAGTTCTCGAGTGCGCTCTTCGACTTTCGACTCTAGCGCTTCCATAGCCGCCTGTTTATAACGCCTACGTTGAGATTGATTCTTCCAAAGTAATAAGACTAATAAGCTCGTCAGTAACCATAACACCGCTGCAACGGCTAAAGCGGTAGCAGCGGGGCTGGTAATCTCTTTCCAGTCCAATAGCACATACACCTGCCAACCCGCTGTCTCCATATTACGTTCAGCCAGCAAATACGACTGATTTTTCAGCCAAGCTTGTTGATAAGATGGATTAAGTGCCACTAAGCGAAAATCCTCCAACGGCATCAAGGGTTTCTCTAAATAGCGTTTTACATCGCGAATTGCTTGGCGGCGCAACTCAGGGAGGGGCTTAATAGTCTTAAATAGCCACTCACTGTCACTAGCTAAAAAGATAATGCCTTCGGAGTCGGTGACTAGAAATTTAATCGGTGCGGATTGCCATAAGGCCTCAATCTCAGCCACATTGACTTTTACCGTGATTACACCTAAAGAACGGTCTTCCTCATCACTGATTGGGTAAGCAAAATAATAACCCCGTTCATTAGAAGTCGTGCCCACTGCATAATAACGGCCTAATTGACCTTGAATCGCTTGTTGAAAATAAGGCCGGAATGCAAAGTTTTTTCCAATGAAACTCTGCTCTTTAGCCCAATTACTAGCAGCCACTGTGTCACCATTGGCTAACATCAAATAAATATCTAAAGTTCCGGCAATTTTATTAATCCGTTCTAGATACATATTTAAAGCTTCAGTGCTAAGGGCAGTTGGCTTTTTCTGTAAGAAATCTTGAATAACTGGCTCTTCTGCAAGCAAAACCGGTAAATAACTGTGGCGTGCTAAAACAGCATCTAATGACCCAACCAAGCGCGTTAAATAGTTTTTTGCACTTTCTTCTAAGCGGTCTTGCGCGGAAAAGCTAACTGAATAATAAACCGTGCTCAGCACTAAGGCAGCAGTCAATAAAAATAAACTAAGCATAGTTTTTTTAGAGAGCTGCCGCTGTTTAGTGAAAAAATTAAAAGCTGTCACATCAATCTAAGGATTCAAATTGCGTAATTCCCGCCGCAGGATTTTTCCCACATTGCTTTTGGGCAGTTCTTTAACAAATACAATCGATTTTGGACGCTTATAACCGGTTAATTGCTCTTTACACCATGCTATTAACTCGGCCTCTGTCAAACTCTCATCCTTTTTCACTACAAAAGCTTTGACTGCTTCACCCGCTGCACCATCCGGCACGCCAATCACACCTGCTTCTAAGACTTTGGGATTTGCGACTAAGACATCCTCCACTTCATTCGGATAGACATTGAAGCCTGAGACCAGCACCATATCCTTAAGGCGATCTACTAGCTTGATATAGCCATCTTCATTCACAAAGCCCATGTCACCAGTGCGCAACCAGCCATTAGCATCGATGGTTTTAGCGGTATCTTCAGGACGATTCCAATAGCCTTTCATCACTTGAGGACCACGAATCCATAGCTCTCCCACCTCACTCACGGCTAAAACCTTACCGTCTAAATCACGAATTTCAATCTCGGTGGATGAAATCGGCAAGCCAATCATGCCATTGTAAGCTTTAATATCGACAGGATTAATACAAGCCGCTGGCGAGGTTTCAGTCAAACCATAAGCCTCTAACAGCACACAGCCAGTGACGGCTTGCCATTTATCCGCTACCGCCTTTTGCACTGCCATACCACCACCTAATGTGATTTTTAATCTTGAAAAATCGACTTGATCAAATCCGGGAGTATTTAAGAGCGCATTAAATAAAGTATTCACCCCAGTAATAAATGAAAACTTCTCGCTTTTTAATTCTTTAACAAAGGCAGGAAAATCACGCGGATTAGTAATTAAAATATTTTTTGCCCCTAATTTACAGGCAAATAAAGCATTTGCAGTGAGTGCAAACACATGATAAAGCGGCAAAGCGGTAATAAAAATCTCTTTACCCGGCGTCAAATCACGTGCTGTCCAAGCATCTGCCTGCAAAAGATTAGCCAGCATATTTCGATGCGTCAACATAGCACCTTTAGCAACACCAGTCGTACCGCCGGTATATTGCAAAAAGGCTACATCTTCATGGTCAATCTTCTCATCTTTAAACGGATGATTTCGCCCTTTACGCAAAGCCTCTTTAAAATTTACTGCATTTGGAAGAGAAAAAGGCGGAACCATTTTTTTAATATGCTTAACTACAAAATTAACTAAATAGCCTTTTAAGCCGAGCATATCGCCAATACGTGTAGTGATAATGGTTTTAACTTCAGTCTCAGCCAAAACATCTTGAAGAGTGTGTGCAAAGTTTTCCAGAATTACAATAGCAGTTGCACCCGAATCTTTGAGCTGATGTTTTAATTCACGGTCGGTATATAAAGGATTAGTATTAACGACAACTAGGCCAGCACGAAAAGCTGCAAATAAAACAATCGGATATTGCAGTAAATTCGGCATCATAATCGCGATGCGATCACCTTTTTTTAAGCCGATTTCATGCCGCAAATAAGCCGCAAAATAACCAGTTAAACGCTCAGTTTCAGCATAGGTAATACTTTTACCTAAATTTACATAGGCAGGTAAGTCGGCAAAGCGTTTAGTACTTTGCAAAAACATATCTTGCAAAGAATTATAAACATGTGTATCTATTTCAAGCGGAACCCCTTCAGGATAGTGCTGTTGCCATATTTTTTCCATGCCGCTCTCCTCCCCTACTATATATTTGAATTATGTATCATTCAGGCGATTTCATTGTAGATTTTATGTTCTCAAAGGACAAGTTGCAGCGCAATAAAAAGGGATGAGCCTCCCAGATGGCTTGATGAGCAAACAACACCTTAGATTCAGCCCATGATATGATCCAATACCCCAATTCACTTAATGCGAGGAAGTGTTAAATGCCCCAATCTTCTGCCTTAGTTGTTTTCAGTCTGCTAACCAGTATGGCTTTGAGTGCCTGCACACAAACCCCAAGCATCAGCAACTCAAGCTCAACCGCTACTGTTAGCCCCGTGACTAATTCTGAAGCGGATCAAGCCACAAAGGCTATGAGCAATATCAAGGCTAATTCGACTACCGTAGGAGTTAAAAGTATTAAACCGGATCCAGCACTTAAGCCTGGTCATAAACTAAGCCCGCAGGAAGTTGAAGACTTGATTCGCAAACTAAGTGTCTGCCGTCCTTCCTAAGAAACCCACTCTCTTAGCAGCAATGATCTTCAAAAAAATGGGAATTCAAGCAGGCTGTGCTTTTAAATAAATCCTTGTTACGGCTCTAAAACTGCCAGTATAGAAGCTGGCAGTGGCAACTTAGAGTAACCACTCAGGCGGAATAGATTCACTAAATGGCTGAACATTTATCTCAGTAAAATTATCCCGATCACGTGAGCGCCCAACTTTGCAGCTTACCGTTGGTGCATCTTTACCTTTGCTATAGCGCGCCGTTAACTGAGCCGCTAACTGAATATCGTCTTCGGTTAGATTATCACCATCCAATAAAGTTAGCGGCCCTGAGCAGCTGGCCGTTTTAATCCAAACAAATTCGTTCTTGTAGCCTTCCAAAAAATTCGTTTCCCCCTCTTCACGGGAAAGAATCATTTTAAAATGCGGACGTGGGCGCAAATGCCGACCAATTTTCAGCAACATAATATCATCCAGCTCATAATTACGACTCGGGCGATGCGCCCAAAGATCACGTAACTTACCTGAATAATTCGCATCCGTTAGGAAACAGCAACCCCCTGCTGGCTGGGCATACTCCTCAATCCCCCATCGGTTGGCTAGAGCAATTTGTGGCTTACGACTCCGTCCACTGAAATTAAAAAGCTGCTCACGCTGTACCCAACCTTCCCGCTCCGCACGACTGGGCGGTAAGTTCTGGGCAGATAAAGGTCGCAGCAACAAATCTTCTGCACCCGACTCAGCTGCTACAATTGGCATGGTAAAAGCACGTTGCGACATGGGGCGCTGACCAACTACTTCACCAGTGATAATAAAATCAAAATTATGCTGGATAAGCCATTCTTTAGCTTTCTTCACCATGAAAATTTTGCAATCTAAACAAGGATTTAGATTAGCACCATAGCCATGTTTGGGGTTAAGCACTACATCTTTATATTCTTCAACAATATCAACAATATGTAGTTTGATCCCTAGTTGCTCGGCTACCCACAGTGAATTATTGCGCTTAGGTTTGTCGCGTTCTTGTTTACGAATTGCATGGGTATGCCCTTCGACACAAAACCCTGTGAAAAAGTTGATACCCTCTACATGCACACCCTGTTCCATTACTGCTTTCGCAGCGAGCATCGAATCGAGCCCGCCGGAAATAAGAGCCACAGCGCGCGGTTGCCTGTCCATCAGTTTTACTACCCTAGCATCCATTTAACGGCGTGGAGTATACCCTTTTTCAAAGAAAGACAGTGGTTTGAAATCCACTACACAACGCAAGGAAGGAATCCATTCTTTTAAATGAGTGGTTGTAAACAAACGCCCTTGTTGCAGTTGATCGTGCACTCCATCATGGAATAGCACTACCCCACCTTGTTTACGTGTACAAACTTGCTCCAATACATTCGATAAAATCTTATCACCCTGTTGATTCTTTTCGTCCCAATCAAAGGCTGATAATTGCCAAGCAATATGTTGAAAACCTGTTTCCTTCAAAGCTTGTAGCACTTGTGGCTGCTGTTCGCGATTAAACCAACCATCACCATAAGGTAAACGGAACAAGGGTGGACTTGTATTCAAATAAGGATCAAGGACTTGGCGAGCTAACCGGAAATGCTCTCGCATTAGTTTTGGTTCTACTTCTGAATAGTGCAAATGCTCATACGAATGAGAGCCAATCACATGTCCAGCTTGTTTAGTTTGCAAAAGTATCTGTTTACGTTGTTCACATTCATGTACGGATTGTGTACAGACTTTAGCCTCATTGGGGTGATCGATCTTGCATTGCTTTTGGATAGCTGGGCAATCGACTTTGCTGGCAATAACGAAAAAAGTAGCGGGGATTTTTTCTTGCTTTAAAACATTGAGTACATCAGTGGTTTGTAAAGCGGGACCATCATCGAAGCTTAAATGTAATGGATATTTAGTGGTAGTATCACATTGAAAGCGTGCCCGAACTGCTTCACAGTCAACGGCTTGCGCTATACCTGTCCAAGCCAATAACCCAAAGATTAGTGCTTGAGCTAAATTAAATTTCATCAAGAATTTAGAATCCGCAAATAGCTAACTAGCTTATTCTAGCACCTCTAGCTTCACTTTGGCGGTACCACGGCCAATCATACCAAGCTCTTTAGCAGCTGCCCGCGATAAATCAACAATCCGTCCGTAAGCAGGGAAAGCCCCTCGATCATTTACAGTGACGACAACAAAACGTTTATTACGTAAATTTGTCACCTTGAGCTTAGTGCCAAACGGTAGCAAACTATGTGCAGCAGTGAAGCCATCATTAGAGTAACGTTCGCCGCTGGCAGTAAATCGACCGTGAAATTTCTTAGCATAAAAAGAAGCCATTCCTACAAAACCCTCAGTCACGGCAGCGGGTTTATTGGCATTAATCGAATGCCGAGTAGCGGCTTCGCTGGTCATGCACATTACCATAAGCATCGACCCCAACACTGATACGAGAACTTTCTTCATATTATTTATCCCTCTGTAAGTTGTTGCTTTCGGGCGAAAATACCATAAGTTTTTTAAAACTGATTGTTGTATTTTCGCTGTAGCATTTATACAACGCGTTTTAATCGATTTTTTAGTTCAGAGATTCAGGGAATATTTATTTAAAGCTGCGCATATTGCGCAACCTGAATTAATCATGAGCTTGTTTTTTCTATAGACAGCTTCTACCCTTAGACCCTTGAATTCAGCATGATGGAAAAGATCGGGGAATTTACATGCTAACTTTACGCCTCAGTGTAATTGCTGTTTGCTCAGCGTTGGTGAGTGCTTGTGGGACGACACCTGCACCACGCAACCAGATTCCAGCGGCCGGAGAATTAACATCCGCTCCGCCACCACAGCAACGTTACATTGCTCAACAACAGCAACAAGCGAATGCTCAACGTTATAATCAACAACGTTGGCAAGAAGAACGTGCACAAGAAGCTCAACGCCAAGAGAATGCCTTACGCCTGTTGGCGCAAGAACGACGCGAACGTGAACAGCGTGCTCAACAGGAAGCTGACTCTGCTCGTCAACAGCAATTAGCGATGCAAGAACGCTCTCGCGAACTGCGCGCGCAACAGCGTCAACGTATGGAGCAAGTACAACAACAGTTTAGTACACCACCGACTGTTAATACCGATAATCAAGCGGATAACCGTCCCGTTGCACAATTTGCCGTAGGGCATATGTACACCGGCCCTGGCCGCTTCACTCGCTTACCCGATCAAGTTGCAACAACTTTACGCGCTAATGGTATTTCTGAAGCAGGCATGGGTACTTATGTACGTCTAGCTAGTGGCAATCAACCTGCACTTCTCACTGCGAATGCGGATAACCCACAAAGTCCTGCTTCGACTATGAAGCTAGTAACGACCTATGCAGCCTTAGGCATTCTTGGCCCTGACTATCGTTGGCCGACTGAAATTTATACTAATGGTAATGTCACTGGCGGTACTTTATATGGTGATGTGATTATTCGTGGTTATGGTAATCCACAATTTGCAGAAAGCGATTTCAAACAAATGCTACAAGCTTTGCGTGGGCGTGGCATTAGCAGTATTAAGGGTAATCTAGTCGCTGACACGGGTTTCTTTAATGTGCCGTACCAAGACCCTGGTGCTTTCGATGGAAATGCGGGGGCAGCTTATAATGCTCAGCCAGAAGCAATCCTTTATCAAGAACGGGGTAGCTGCTACGAATTCCGTGATCTCAAAGGTAAGGTGCAAAAAGTTTGCCCCATCATGCCGGCTAATGCCCAAGCACGCCAAGCCTTAAATGTGAACCTATTCGGGAGCTTCTGGAAGATTTGGGTGGGTGAACTTGGCGGGCAAATGCAAGGAACCTTCGTGCGCGGTGGCACTCCACAAAGTGCACAATTAGTCTACACCCATCGTTCACGTCCCTTACGCGAAGTCATTATGGAAGTGAATAAAGACAGCAATAATGTCATGGCAAGACAAATCCTCTTGTCAGTGGGTGCTAAACAATTAGGCGCTCCTGGCACTCCGCAAAAAGGCGCGCAAGCCATTGGTCAGTGGCTAGAGTCACGCGGCTTAGCTTTCCCTGAATTGCGTTTGGAAAATGGCTCAGGCTTAAGTCGGATTGAGCAGATTACCCCACGACATATGGGTGAGATGCTCGTTGATGCTTACAACAGCCCCTATCGGGATGATTTAATGAACTCGATGGCGGTTTTAGGTGTGGATGGCACGCTGAAAAATCGTATGAAGAACTCGAGCCTCGCAGGCCGTGGCCGCTTCAAAACGGGTACTTTACGCGATGTACGGGCACTGGCAGGTTACTTACAAGCTTCTAATGGGCAAATGTATGTGATCTCAATTCTGCACAATGATCCGCGTGCACGTGCCTCCGTGCGGGCTGCGCATGATGATCTAGTTGAATGGGTGTTTGCAGGCCCACGTAGCTTCGGTTACTAAAACGCCTAAAGCAAGAGTCAGTTATCCTGGCTCTTGCTCAATGTAGTTACATCCGCTCTAGCACACCAATGCCTAATAAACCTAAACCTGTTTTCAAAGTATTTGCAGTCAACTGCGCTAATTGCAAACGACTGGCACGCACCTCTGCTGATACATCGTCACGTAGAATCGGGCAAGCTTCATAAAAGCTCATGAAATTAACCGCTAACTCATACAAGTAATTACATAAATGATGCGGCTGACCCTCGCGCCCAACACTTTCCACAATTTCATTGAATTGCAGCAGCTTTAAGCCTAAAGCGCGTTCACTCGGCTCAAGTAATTGAATAGTTGCTTGCTGAATAGCTCCGGCTTTTCTAAAAATACTTTGAATGCGCGCATAGGCGTATTGCAGATAAGGGGCAGTATTGCCATCCAAACTCAGCATTAACTCCCAGCTAAATACATAATCGGAGGTGCGATTTTTGGATAAATCTGAATATTTAACTGCACCAATCCCAACCGTGTGAGCTATTTCTTGGCGCTCGGCTTCGCTTAATTCAGGGCTTCTTGCACTGACTAATTGATAAGCGCGTTCTTTCGCTTCTACTAATAAATCAGCCAGCTTCACTGTGCCGCCGGTACGGGTTTTGAAAGGTTTGCCGTCCTCACCTAACATCGTGCCAAAAGCCATATGCTCTAAGGACATGGTTGCCGGTGCAAAGCCTGCTTTACGCGCTAAGGTATACACTTGCTGGAAATGCAAAGCCTGGCGCACATCGACAAAATACAAAACCCGATCCGCATGCAGCACGCTATTCCGATAACGAATCGCGGCTAAATCGGTGGTTGCATATAAATAGCCGCCGCCAGTTTTTTGAATAATCAGTGGTGTGATAGAGCCGTCTTTATTCTTAAACTCCTCCATGAAAGCGCACTGTGCACCATCGCTTTCAGTCAGCAAATGTTGAGTTTGTAAGTCACTGACGACATTCGCTAAATCAGCGTTATACGCGCTTTCGGCCATCACATCTTGGCGCGTCAGCGAAACATCTAATTCTTGATAAGCTTCTTCACAATGAGTCAGGGAAATAGCTATAAACTGCTGCCACAGTGCTAAGCATGCAGCATCGCCCGATTGCAGTTTCACCACATATTCACGCGCCCGCTCAGCAAAGGCTGGCTCTGCATCAAAGCGCTGCTTGGATTCACGATAAAAGCTTTCCAAATCCGCTAATTGCATCGACAACTCGCCGCCCTGTGCTTTCAAATCCGCCATATGCGCGAGCAACATGCCGAATTGCGTACCCCAATCACCCACATGATTTTGGCGGATCACTTTATGCCCTTGAAACTCCAACACACGCACCACCGCATCACCAATAATCGTGGAGCGCAAATGACCGACATGCATTTCTTTAGCCAGATTCGGGCTGGAATAATCCACTACGACGGTTTGTGGAGTCACCGGATCAAGCTGAGTATTGCTTGGCAACTCTGCGGCTAGCCACTCTGTTTTTAGGTGAATATTCAAAAAGCCGGGGCCAGCCATTTCGACTTTCTCGGCTAAATCACTTAGCTCAGCTTGCGCCAAAACCTTAGCGGCTAAATCGCGTGGGTTCATCTTCAACTGCTTGGCTGCTGCCATGACACCATTAGCTTGATAGTCGCCAAACTCAGGTCGCGCCGAAGGCTTAATAATGGCAGAAGTGGACTCAGGCGCAACGGCTGCATGTAAAGCAGCAGTGAGACGTTGATCAAGCAGTTGACGGATATTCATAATGCGTCTTTCAAAGTGGAGGAAAAGGGGGCTTATTGTAGCTGGAATGAAGCTTGATGACGATGCTTTAGGAGGCTGGACTAGTTATGGAATAAGCTGCTTAAATTCGCCGCAAGTAAACAAAATAATACGAGGCCCAATGGCGCAAAAAAGTTTGACACAACAAAGAGTCGAACACGCGCAGGGGGCTTCTTAATACTTTAGGAATCCGATGCACTGGAAATAGCATAACACCCTGTTGCTGTTCTAATACAAACAAACCCTCTATAGCTTGCTGAAGCTCCGGTAAACTTAAAGCGGTATTCCCGTGCCAACCCTCTTTTTTATACTTCACCAACTGTCGGCGAGCAGCTGAAGGAAAATCAATAATGAGAACGCCCCTTGGTTGTAGAATACGATGCGCTTCTTGCAGCACTTGCTTAATAGTATGCTTCTCAAGATGGAAGAATACATGCAGGCTAAAGGCTGCTTGAAAGCTTTGATCTAGAAATGGCGTGTTGGTAATTGAGGCTTGGATCAGTTGATGTTTAGGAAATTTATGCAGGGCTTGAGTGAGCATCTGCTCACTAAAATCAACGCCGTAATGCGCATATTGTAAAAACCGCCCTGTCCCACAACCTAAGTCTATGCTTGCTGTTGGTGCAGCACCCTGTAGCCAAGCTTGCATGATTTGGTGTTCCTGAGCATGTAAGTATTGTCCATAAGAATTACCAAACCTATTTGCATCATAGTCGCTCGCTAGTTGATCGTAATAGTGCTGAATCGACTGCTTATTCATAGCTTGAATTTATATGAGAATTTGCGGCTGAAGGTTTATTAGCTGCTAGTGTATAGCACGAATTAGCGAGCACCTGACCTGAATCGGTTAGAGCCTGCACTATCACATAAGCCTCACCATATTCTCGTTCAAAACTGACTAACTGCTTATTGATAGGTGCTGCGGCATAAAGTCTAGCCGTTAATGTTTTCCCTTCAATTTGTAACCACAACACCAAAGGTACTGTTAGGCTATTTTCCAACCGCAAATCCTTATACCCAAATACAACGGTGGCATCATCACCCAAGGGGGTAAATCGTTCTGACTCCTGATAAATATCCACCGAATGATGATGTCGCTCGATAATTTTCAGATTCGCGATTAAAGCCAAGTGATACAAAATACTTGATAGCTGACAGAGGCCACCACCAAAATCTTGCTGTAATTTGCCCCCAATGATATTTCGCCCTTCTCGATAGCCCCGCTGTTGTGACGCCTCACCCAAAACCTGCCAAAACGACAAAACTTCCTTGGGTCGCCATAGCAACAAATGTAATTGCTCAGCACCTAAGTGGATATTATGTAGTTTATTTTCTAAGAGTGTGGAAGGCATGATCGGCTGCATCAACTCAAGGTAATAAGGATAATCACTTAAATTGGAGGTTTTATGCTTCACCCAACGAAAGGCCAAGCCTTGTTGCAGATCACGAGTGAAACGTATGAATTGTCTAAGCCTTCGTTTTAGTTTTTTCAAGATTTTAGGTTTAACTCTTAAAGCTTAGTTCATGGAGCATGATTAGTCTCAAAATCCACCTGCAATCAAGTAAATCTATACCAGCATCATGCCCTGCAATCAATGCTTAGCTACGTAAATCTACCAATCCTTGCTGCCAAATCGCCTGCATACGCCCACCGATCAGCGTAAATTCTTCATGCTCTTGTTGATAGGCCACTAACTCCGGTAAAGCAGTTTCTAAGCCATGCATTACCCAATCCAATAACTGGCTAGCACGACGCTCAGTTAGGCTACAAAAGCGCCGTGCAAAGTTAATTAACTCAGCACGTGCCGGAAATTGCTTACTCGCTCCAAATAGCAAAGCAAGGCTATCATTTGGAATATAGGGGGTAGTGGACACAATATCGTAAGCCGGTGCAAAACTAACCTCAGCTTCAGGGTTAGCATAGATCACCCCGAAATTCTTCAAATGTGCGTCACCATTACGTACTGCACAAGTCAGAGCCAAAGAGAGGAAAAACTGCTCCAATGCATCATGGACTCGATGCGGCGAGACAAACTGCCGAATCCGCAAGGCTATATCTTGATAGCTACCCACATATTTATCATCGGTGGCTAAGCCATTCAGAACACAGAAATCCTCAAAGCCTACATAAGCCCCTTTACCGTCTAAATCAAAGCGCTTAACAATTAATAAACGCCCTTGCGCAGCTAATTCAAATTCAGGTACTTCTAAACCAGCATATTGCGCAGCCTTTAAACAAAAATATTCATTGGCGGCTAATTGCGGAAAACGCTCAGGATTCCAAGCTTTGACAATATGCGTGGAATCCTTATAGCTGATTTGCTCCACTTCCTGCATAGCCGCCGCTACGGTAGCCTCATCGCGCACTAATACTTTAGGTTGTACGCCTGAAATCCCTGAATAACGTCCAAAGCGTTGCAAAAGATCCATGAATAAATCTTCGCTGCCTGTATAAGTCTGTAGCTCTTGTACACTTTGCAAAGGCACTTCCAGGGGTTGCCCACCCGTTTCAGCAATCCGCACCCGCCCAATTTGGGAATGCCCAACAATTGCTAACAAACTTAGATCATCAAAATGCTGCACTGTCTTTTGAAAATTATTGCGCAGCATTTCGCGTAATTCACCCTCCGGTAAATTCATTTGAAAAATCGGATGTACACCCTGTTGAAAGCTATATTGGTCAGGTAAGACCGGCATTGTCAGAGAAATAGCTTGGGATTCTTCAGCGTGGGGCAAATAATTGAATAGATAAGTACGTGCTTGTAATTCACTACGCCCCAATACTCCAACCCGCTCTTTGCCTGCAAAAATATCTAACTGTTGAGTGCTCATGTGTTTCCTTTACCACGTTTACGCTGATCGGCCTCTGAGACTAAAGTATGCAAAGTGGGTCGTTTGGTTTGGCGGATTTGTACTTGTAATTCCAGTCCCAATAAAGAGCAGAGTGCAATGATTTTGCGAATACCAATTTCATTGATAGTGCCATTTTCAATCGCCGACACCGTCGCACGGCTCATCCCGAGCTGATCACCTAATTCAGCTTGAGTCCATTGCTTTTGTTTACGTGCCTGCTTTAAGGCTTTACCGAGTTCTTCTAGATTCATGCATTGTATATAGTGCATTTTTAAGTAATAGACAATCAATGCATTCCATATAATGCATTTAGCTAGGGTAACTCTATCTCTGATGGGTACATATTAATTATTTACAGCCTATACTCTTTACATTAGAAAATTCTAATATTATGATTATCTCAACTTAAAGATAAACAAACAGAGATTCTGTTAGGAGATTCGATCATGAAATTACAAACCATCGCTTTCGCTGCTTTGATTGCTTTATCAGGCGCTGCTTCTGCTGAATTCTTTGATAATGGCATGGGTAATGGCAACGGTTCTACCGCGGGTAATGGCACTGCTTATACTAATGGTGCAGGTAATGGCTGGGGCACAGGCAAAGGTAATATAGATGGTTGGGGTAGAGGCAAAGGCAATGCCGACGGCGAAGTTGAATTCCAAATTACATTCAAAGGCAAAGGCAAGTCAGATATGAATGCTGATATGGCTGGTAAAGGTAATGGCGACACCAACGGCTATTTAGCAGGCAATGGTAATGGCTGGGGCAATACTTACGGTAATGGTTACGGCTTCAGCAATACTGCATCGAATGGTGGCTATCCTTATGGTTCAATGGCTTACTACCAGCCACAGATGATGCCAATGCCACCAATGGCGGCTCCAGCTCCAGCAGTACCTGCTGCACCTGTTGCTCAGCCACCTGTAGTTGCTCCTACAGCTCCAGCGCCTGTCACTGCTCAATAAATTAACACACTCCTCCTAGTGTTCAATATCCCTAGCAAGTGTGTCAGTTTCGGCTGGCACTCTTGCCTTTTAGTGCTGCAAAAAAGGCAACAAGGCTGTATTTAAAGCTGCATAGCCTTGTACATTCAAATGCAACAAATCTCGGCTGTAATCAGGTTTAATCAAATCTATTTCCCCTTGAAGCACACTAAAAGTATCAAATATTTGCACACCTTCACCCGCTAAACTGGCAATAAAGGTATTCATCTCCCGAATCGCTGGCGCTACGGCATCTGACCAAACCAAACGCCGTTCTAAGGGTACTTTCCCTACTGGGAAAATGGTGGTAATCAATACTCGACTACCATCCGCTCGAGCTTGCTGCACTATCCATTGCAGATTAACTTTAAGCTGCTCAACAATAGCAGTCTGCCTTTCTGGAAATAAAGGCAGTGTTTTTAGATCATTCACGCCCAATTGCAAAACGATTAAATCCGCTTTTAAAGGCTGCACATGTGCTACATAACGCAAACGAATTTGCGCGGAAGTTTGATCCCCAATCCCACGATTTAAAAACTCTACACCTTCCGCTTCTGGAGCAGGCCAACTCAAAGCACGTGAATCTCCAAACAAAACCACACGCTTTAAAGCGGAATTCTTGGGAAGATTTTCTGGATAAACTGACAATTGTAGGGGATCTAAACGCACTGCATTTTCTTTTTTATACAGATACTTAACCGCCCATACACCAGCTACATTAACCGCTATAGACACTAAAAATAAAATTAGAAATAAATACTTCATCAGGCTCAACTCAAAGAAAAACACTCTAGAGTTTAGTGATCTTTTGTTAAAATCACCGCGCTTATTTTATCTGCGGAGCTATCATGACTACCCCCACGCGCTTAGATATCGCCATGCCTGATGACTGGCATGTGCACTTACGCCACGGCGAAATGCTAGAAAAAGTCTTACCGTATACTGCAGCGCATTTTGGGCGAGCGATTGTCATGCCGAACTTGCAACCGCCTGTAGTTCGCACTGCGGATGCGCAAGCCTATCGCGAAGCGATCTTAGCTGCTTTACCTACAAATCAGTGCTTTCAGCCTTTAATGACCTTATATATGACTGAAACCACCGAAGCCGCCGATGTAAAAGCGGGCTTTGAATCGGGTCTAGTCACAGCAGTTAAACTCTATCCAGCCGGTGCTACGACCAACTCCGCAGCCGGAGTCAAAGATTTAGAGAAAATCTATCCAGTGCTTGAAGTGATGCAAGCCATTGGTATGCCTTTGCTAGTACATGGCGAAGTCGTTGATCCTGCTGTAGATATTTTTGATCGGGAAGCAGTGTTTATTGAAACCAAGTTGATTCCGCTACGGAAACAGTTTCCTAATCTAAAGCTTGTATTTGAACATTTGACTACTAAGGAGGGTGTCGATTATGTGCTGTCTTGTGATAGTCACACTGCTGCTAGCCTCACCCCCCATCATTTAGTGATTAATCGTAATGCTATGTTGGTAGGCGGAATTAAGCCACATTACTACTGCTTGCCAGTCGCGAAGCGTGAATCACATCGTCTAGCTTTGCGTGCTGCAGCAACAAGTGGTGATCGACGCTTCTTCTTAGGTACGGACTCAGCACCACATCCCATTCACGCCAAAGAAACCGCTTGTGGCTGCGCGGGGATTTTTAATGTAGCGAATGCACTGGCGATTACTGCGCAAGTATTTGAACAAGAACAGGCTTTAGACCAATTTGAAAGCTTTGTATCCCTCAATGGGGCTGCGTTTTATGGTTTGCCGGTGAATAAAGAGCGTTTAGTTTTAGAACGGCAATCAGAGCCGCAAGCTTTACCGGCTAACTTAAAACTCAGCCAGGCGGAAGTACAAGCTTTTGACCCGATGATGGATGTGTATTGGCAGGTTGTTTAAGGTAACTCAAGTTTCAACATACAAGATAACGACCTGATGACAAGTCGTTATCTGCAAATCGATATTAAACCGCTAAACCTGCCCGTTCTAACATCGCATGCAAAAGCACATTACATCCTGCGGTAATATGCTCCGGTTTAGCATCTTCAATTTCATTGTGGCTAATCCCATCTTTGCAGGGAATAAAGATCATGCCACTGGGGGCTAGGCGTGCCATATAGACGGCATCATGCCCTGCCCCTGAAACGGCTGGCATATTAGAGTAACCAAGTTTTTCCGCCGCTTTGGCAACCGCATTCACACAATCCGGATGGAAAGGTTGCGCGGGGTAGCTGGAGACCATTTCAATCTTGATTTCTAAGCCACGGCGCTTAGCGACCTCTGCTGCGAAAGCTTTTACCTCATCCGCCATTTGATCGACCAGTTCATCCGTGTGATTGCGTAGATCAATACTGAACTTCACCGTACCCGGAATCACATTACGGCTATTGGGATAGACTTGCACCATGCCGACTGTACCGCGTCCGTGCGGGGCATGACGTAGTGCACAGGCGACGATTTCCTGCATAATTTCGGCAGCACCTTGCATCGCATCTTTGCGCAAATGCATCGGGGTTGGCCCTGCATGAGCCTCCATCCCAACCACCGTGCAATCGAACCAACGAATTCCGAGCACAGCTTGCACCACGCCAATCGTTTTATCGTTGTCTTCGAGGACAGGGCCTTGCTCAATATGGGTTTCAAAATAAGTACCAATCGGATGATCACCCGGCTCTTGCTCACCGATATAACCAATCCGTTCCAATTCACTTTGTACTGTTTTACCTTCGGTGTCTTTCGCCGCATAAGCATGTTCAAGGGTAAACGCTTTGGCAAACACGCCCGACCCCATCATTACCGGCACAAAGCGCGAACCTTCTTCGTTCGTCCAAAAAGCCACTTCAATCGGCGCTTCCGTTTCGATTTTATAGTCGTTTAACGTGCGCACTACTTCTAAACCTGCCAGCACCCCATAGTTGCCATCGAACTTACCGCCTGTGGGTTGGGTGTCGATATGACTGCCAGTAACCACGGGGGGCAGCGCATTATTCCGCCCTGCACGACGCATAAAACCATTGCCAATTTTATCAATAGTAATCGTCATGCCTGCTTCTTGTGCCCATTTGAGCACTAGATCACGACCTTGCTTATCTAAGTCGGTGAGTGTTAAACGACAGACTCCCCCTTTCGGCGTTGCGCCAATTTGCGCTAGCTCCATCAGGGAATCCCACAGACGTTCGCCATTTACCCGTAGATTACTCATATCCAACTCTGTTTGCTGTTTCATCACATCCTCCTCAGCACCATTAGCGCTGCACAGCAGTTGGTTTTAAAGTTTCGCTACGCTTTTGCGCAGCGGTAAAATTCACCCCAAAGGCTGGACGTTTGATATAACGCCCCACGCCACGCTCTGCACGCAGATCGCCATCTACCCAAACCAACTTACCTTGGCTCAAGGTATGGCTAGGAATGCCTTGCACAGTGCGCCCTTCAAAGATATTAAAATCACCTTGGCTATGGTGAGTTTTGGCGGAAATAGTGCGCGAACCTTGCGGATCCCACAGCACTAAATCGGCATCCGCGCCAACTTGAATGCAGCCTTTTTGTGGATAGATATTGAATAATTTCGCTGCATTGGCGCTGGTAATAGCGACAAATTCGCTCGGGGTTAAGCGCCCCGTATTCACCCCTGCATCCCAGAGTACGGTCATGCGCTCTTCAACCCCGCCCGTACCATTCGGGATTTTGGCGAAATTATCTAAGCCTGCTGCTTTTTGCGCGGCACAGAAAGTACAGTGGTCGGTGGCGGTGGTATGTAATTGCCCAGACTGCAAGCCGCGCCACAAAGCCTCTTGATGCCCTTTCGGGCGGAAAGGTGGACTCATTACATGCGCAGCAGCAAAGGCAAAATCAGGATGACGATAGACACTATCATCAATCAATAAATGCCCCGCCAAAACCTCGCCATAGACACGCTGACCCCGCGCCCGCGCGCGTGAAATTGCATCAGCCGCTTCAATACAGGAGACATGCACAATATAAATCGGTACACCTAACACATCGGCAATCGCAATCGCCCGATTCGCTGCTTCACCTTCCACCATAGGCGGACGGGCAAGTGGGTGGCCTTCGGGGCCAGTGATCCCCATTTTCGCGACTTCTTGCTGGAGTAGATAAACCAACTCGCCATTTTCAGCATGGACAGTCGGCATTGCACCGAGTTCTAACGCACGCTTGAAGCTATTCACGAGGGTTTCGTCGTCACACATAATGGCATTTTTGTAGGCCATAAAATGCTTGAAACTATTTACGCCTTCTTCGCGTACCAGCTTGCCCATATCTTCATGGACTTGATCACTCCACCAGGTAATCGCGACATGAAAACTATAATCGCTGGCAGCTTTTTCTGCCCAACCACGCCAAGTTTGATAGGCTTCCATTACGGGCTGCTTTGGGCTTGGAATCACAAAGTCAATAATAGTGGTTGTGCCACCCGCCATGGCTGCCGCCGTACCCGTATAGAAATCATCGACTGTAACTGTGCCCATAAAGGGCAATTGCATATGCGTATGTGGATCAATCCCGCCCGGTACGATGTATTGCCCGCGCGCATCCAATGTTTGCGTACCTGCTGGGGCTAAATCCGCAGCCTGTTCGCCGACTGCTGCAATTTTGCCATCTACACAGAGTACATCAGCTTTGCGCTCGGCATCCGCATTTACCACCGTGCCGCCACGAATTAAGACTGCTGAACTCATGCTGTCGCTCCTCCCAATTTGGGCTGTTTTGATGCACTAATGTAATACACCACACCAGACACAAACAAACTGAAAAACCAGCCAAAACTAAACAAATCAATTAAGAATGTAGGCATAGCTTCTTTGGGGACAATACCTGCCACAGCTAGATAACCCGGTAAACAAGGAATAACACCGACTATAAAGGCAACGAGTGCCTGTAGGTTCCAACCATTACTATAAGCATAGCTACCTTGAGTACTATAAAGATCATCCACATTGAGCTGGCCTTTGCGAATGAGGTAATAATCCACTAATAGAATCCCTGCAATCGCCCCTAATAAAGTACCGTAGCCACCTAACCAGACAAAGAGATAATCGCCAGAAGTCGCCAATAGCTTCCAAGGCATAAACAACAAACCAATCACTGCGGCAATCAAGCCCCCGGTACGGAAGCTAATATATTTTGGCGCGACCTGACTGAAGTCATAAGACGGTGAAACTAAATTCGCAGCAACATTAGTGGTTAGATTAGCTAACAGAATGACTAATAAACCCACACCTGCTGCAAAACTACCGATTTGTGCGAGTAAAGCATCAGGGAATAATTGGGCTTTGCCATACAGGATTTGCGAAACGGAGAAACCAATAATCCCCATTAAAGAAAACAAGGCCATAGGAATGGGCAAACCAATAATTTGCCCTGCTTGTTGATCTTTCTGTGATCTAGCGAAGCGGGTGAAGTCAGGGATATTCAAGGCTAAAGTTGCCCAGAATCCGACTAAGCCAGTTAAAGCGGCCCATGTTTTGGGGCCACCCTCAACGACTTTGGCAGGTAAACTAAAAATTTGGCTGGGTGATACTTTGACAAAAGCCCAGATGACTAAAGCCACTGAGGCAGCAATCATTAAAGGAGCAGCATACACCTCTAATTTACGGATTGACTCTAAGCCATTCCAAATAAAATAGAGGTGCATGAGCCAAAAAATGAAAAAGGTCACGAATTGAGAGGTGCTAATAAACTGGCCTTCAGCGGGTCCTGCTAAATTCATTCCGAGCACATTTAAAAAACTATGCAGCGCTAAGCCCCCAAAATAGCAGTTAATTGAGAACCAACCACAAGCTACTAAGCCACGTAAGATGGCTGGTAAACTAGCGCCGCGCACTCCAAACGAAGCACGCGCAATCACTGGAAAGGGAATCCCATGTTGAGCACCAATTCGCCCCATTAGAATCATCGGAACCAACACAATACAGTTTGCGAGAAACACTAACCAAACCGCATGTTGCCAAGTGAAGCCTTGATCTAGCATCGAGCTAGCCATGGTATAAGTAGGCACACAAACCACCATCCCAACCCAGAGTGCTGCATAATCTTGCCAACGCCAATGTCGTTCAGCAAGAGCTGTGGGTTGTAGATCTTTATTGCTTAACGAATCGCTCATGTTTTATTCCTTCTTGTGGTTTAAAGGGTAAAGAACTCAACTTGGCTTAGTTTTTTCTCCTGCTAACTGGATTTAGTGAGTGGTATTTACGAACAACTGGCTCCGGGGTTATTAGGGTGAGTCGTCCAATTGGCATAATCACTGCTTACTGGATGGCCTGTGCGCTGATCGATTTCACCAGCTTGTAAAGCACGCATACTGATGCAATCGGGTACAGGGCAAACCGAGACACAGAGATTGCAACCGACGCATTCAGCCTCATTGATCTCAAAATGGCGCTCACCATTTTTCATGGCGAAAATAGCTTGATGTGAAGTGTCTTCGCAGACAATGTGGCAACGCCCGCATTGAATGCATAAATCCTGATTGATGACTGCTTTCTCAATGTAATTGAGATTGAGCTGATTCCAGTTTTTAACGGTGTGTACAGCTTTACCCACTAACTGATCAATCGACTGATAGCCATGACTATCCATAAAACTAGAAAGACCATCACAGAGGTCTTCGATGATCTTGAAACCGTACACCATTGCGGCAGTACAGACTTGTACCGTACCCGCGCCTAAGGTCAGGAACTCTGCTGCATCACGCCATGTAGTAATCCCACCAATCCCTGATATTGGTAAGCCAGCGGTTGCAGGGTCGCGTGCAATTTCCGCCACCATATTCAGCGCAATCGGTTTTACTGCATAACCGCAGTAACCACCATGCGAACCTGCACCATCAGTATTCGGATAAATCGCCATCTTTTCCAAATCCACACTCATAATGGAATTGATGGTATTAATCAGCGATACCGCATCCGCACCTCCAGCTTTAGCAGCACGCGCAGGCATACGAATATCGGTAATATTGGGGGTGAGTTTGACGATAATGGGTAAGCGGCTATATTGCTTACACCACTCGGTGACCATTTGAATATATTCAGGGACTTGTCCAACCGCCGAACCCATCCCGCGCTCACTCATCCCGTGCGGGCAACCAAAATTCAGCTCAATGCCATCGCAGCCCGTGTCTTCGACTTGCGGCAGGATGTTTTTCCAAGCTTGTTCGGTACACGGCACCATAATCGAGGCAATAATCGCCCGATCCGGAAAACGCTGTTTCACCCGTGCCATTTCTTCTAAATTAGCTTTTAACGGACGATCTGAAATCAACTCGATATTATTAAAGCCGATCACACGCCGGTCAGGGCCTAATAAAGCGGCATAGCGAGGGCCATGTACATTCACCACCGGTGGGTCTTCACCCACAGTTTTCCAAACCACGCCACCCCAACCTGCTTCCAAAGCACGCATCACATTGACTTCTTTATCGGTCGGCGGTGCTGAAGCCAACCAAAAGGGATTAGGACTTTTGATACCTAAGAAATTACTGCTTAAATCGGCCATGATTTGCTCCTCTCTTAGGCTGTTCTTAATACACGATCAATGTCGAGGGCAGCCAATTTTCCATGCTGCACCCCTTCTACGGTGAGGTCTTTGCCACCATAACGGCAATCTCCACCCGCCCAAACTTTAGCGTGACTGGTTTTGCCATTGGCATCGGTGAGAATTTTACCGCCTTGCATCTCCAAGCCCTCAAGCCCATGATTACTATCGAAGGTCTGACCAATCGCGCGCAGCACCATATCAGCCTCGAGCTGAAAGCTTTCTGGTAATGTTGTGAGTCGACCCTCCGTTAATTGGGTATATGCAAAACGTATTCCAGTGAGCTGTCCATCATCGTTCGTATGTAACTCTAAGGGGGCTGCCCAATGGCGAATTTTCACCCCATTACTTTTTGCCCACTCTTGCTCATATTCGGAAGCACTCATGCTTTCCTGTCCACGGCGGTACACAATCGTCACTTCTTCTGCACCTAACTTGCGGCTTTGTACGGCGGCATCAATCGCCGTCATCCCCCCACCAATCACCACGACTTTACGCCCCACTGGCAATTGGCTTAAATCCTCGGCTTGGCGTAAATCAGCAATAAACTCCACGGCATTGCGTAAGCCCAAAGAGTCTGGTTCGCTAATCCCTAACGCATTTACACCGGCTAAACCTAAGCCCAGAAATACGGCGTCGAAGCTTTGTAAAAGATCAGCGAAGAATACATCTTTACCCAAACGGGTATTGGTTTGAACGGTGATACCACCAATCGACAACAGCCATTCAATTTCTTGCTGGGCAAAATTATTCGGGGTTTTATAAGCGGCCAAACCATATTCATTTAAACCGCCTAATTTAGGTTTCGCTTCAAAGAGAGTCACGTGGTGGCCAAAACTGGCTAAGCGATGGGCGCAGGATAAACCCGCTGGTCCCGAGCCTACCACCGCGATTTTTTTGCCCGTATCAGCAGCACGTTTGAATAAAGGGGGTTCGGGTTTAGAAAAAAAGGTATCGGTGGCAAAACGTTGTAATAAACCAATTTCGACTGGCTTATCTTCGTTGGTATTACGCACACAAGCTTGCTCACATAAGACTTCGGTGGGGCAAACGCGGGCGCACATGCCACCTAACACATTCTCTTCCAAAATCTTAGCGGCAGCGCCACGCGGATTATCTTGCGCAATGCGTGCGATAAAGCTGGGAATATCGATACCGGTGGGACAAGCGGTTTGGCAGGGTGCTGCGAAACAATAATAACAACGTTCGGCTTCGATTTTGGCTTGGGTGGAATTGAGGGGAGGATGGGTGTCGGCGAAATTTTGTTGATAAGTAGTTAAATCCAGTCGTGCACTACAAATACCATTTCGTAAGCTAGCAAGCATAGATTTGATTCCCCTTCACTCGTTGTTAAGAGCTGGCAGAACTACCTTAATAAAATTTAAAGTAATTCTCTTTTTCTGTGGTTTAAGCTGAATGTTGGTAGTAACACCAGAGTTACTCCTAGAAACTAGTATAATTTTGAAATAATTCACGGTTAATTGAATAGTCAAAACTAAACTCTTACAAAACAAGCCAGTCAGCTTTAATTTTTTCATTGTGAAACAGCGCATTACTTAAATAAATTTCAAAAAAATTGAAATCAGTTTTAAATTTACTTAACCAAGCTGCAGCAAAATCGTGCTGAAAATGCCCTATAAAAAATCACAGTCTGGAATCTACTACAGCAACAATAGTTAAATCAGCCACTTAAAAACTGAGCAAAGCTCTATTTTGGAACATCCTGCCTCTTGTCCTACACAAGCTCGGCTAAACACTAGCAGTGACGCTTAGACTGACACAAAAAATCCTCAGTTTTTATGTTTAATAAAGACTAAACTAAATACATGAAATTTTAAATTTATTAAAAATAAAAGCTATCGCACTATAGCCCCATGATAATACCTTGGAGATCAGCATGAGCCAGTCCACTACTACCGATGCTTATTGGTTGCCATTTACCAGCAATCGGGCATTCAGAGCCGAACCACGTATGATTGTGGCAGCCGATGACCGCTATTATATTGATGATCGGGGTCGTAGAATTTTTGACGGTTTGTCAGGGCTTTGGACCTGCGGTTTAGGGCATGGCCAAGCCAAGATTAGTGAGGCGATTGCTAAACAAGCTCAAGAGTTAGATTACTCCCCTGCTTTCAATTTTGCCCATCCTAAGGCTTTTGCTTTAGCAGAGCGTATTACTACATTTATGCCAGCCGGTTTGAATCATGTGTTCTTTGGCTGTGGTGGCTCTGATGCAGTCGATAGCGCATTAAAAATTGCCCGCGCTTATTGGCGCAAACAAGGCCAAGCTTCCAAAACACGTTTGATCGGGCGTATTAAGGGCTATCACGGGGTGAACTTTGGGGGGATTAGTGTTGGCGGGATTGTGGGCAATCGCGCTCTGTATGGCCAAGGTATTGAAGCGGATCATTTACCACATACCATGACTGCTGCTAATGCCTTCTCCAAGGGTATGCCCGCGCAAGGCGCTGAACTGGCGAATGACTTATTGAATATGATCGCCCTACATGATGCCTCAAATATTGGTGCGGTTATTGTTGAGCCAATGGCTGGTTCGGCAGGTGTGATTCCACCACCTGTAGGCTATTTGCAGCGCCTTCGCGAAATCTGTACCCAACATAATATCTTGCTGATTTTTGATGAGGTTATCACTGCGTTTGGGCGAGTAGGTGCCAACACTGGCTCAGAAGCTTTTGGGGTAACCCCGGATATGCTCACTTTTGCTAAGCAGGTCACCAACGGTGCACAACCTTTAGGCGGGGTAGTGGTAAACGATAAAGTCTACCAATGCTTTATGGAAAAAAGCGGGGCTGAACACATGATTGAGTTGCCTCATGGTTATACCTACTCAGGCCACCCGATTGCTTGTGCCGCCGGCTTAGCTGCTTTGGATATTTTGGAAAGCGAGCAGATGATTGAGCGGGTTAAGGCAGCAGCACCGATCTTTGAAGAAGCTTGGCATGGGCTGAAAGGTTTGCCTTATGTCACTGACATTCGCAACTATGGCTTAGCAGGTGGTTTAACTCTGCAAGCACGTGAGGGCGATGCGGTGATTAGACCGTTTGAAGTCATGAAAAAGTGCTGGGAAAAAGGTTTCTATGTACGCAGTGGCGGCGACACCATTCAACTAGGCTTACCATTCACCATAGAACCGAAAGAAATTGATGCTTTGGTCAATGCCATTGGCGAATCGATCAAGGAGGTTAACTAATGAAAACGGTCGGCCACATCATTAATGGCGAATTACGCGAGGACACAGGTCGTACCCAACCGGTGTACAACCCCTCCACTGGCGAGGTGAGCAAACAGGTAG
>ERZ650309.9-NODE-9-length-213248-cov-18.956490_pt1 | contig 213248 bp, 214 predicted proteins | sample MGYA00376245_ERZ650309 | MGnify/ENA primary metagenome ERZ650309 (study PRJEB26733, sample SAMN07839294) | wastewater metagenome | biome: urban; feature: wastewater treatment plant; material: waste water | place: USA: North Carolina | collected 2016-04-26 ... | reverse complement strand
GCAGGTGCAGGTGCAGGTGCAGGTGCAGGTGCAGGTGCAGGTGCAGGTGCAGGTGTTTCTATAGTCATAGATCCAAGCCCAGCCGCTTGAGCTTGTGGAGCAGCAACCGTTGCACCCGTACTGGCATTCAGCTTTTTAGCCAGATTCGCCAAACCACCTTGAAATACCTCATTAATCGTATCCAGTGCGTCTTGCTTGCCCATACCCGCAGGTGCTGGGGTAGCCTCTAACCAAGCAGGATAGAAGTCACCTGTCCAAATCACTTGGCTACCTGCGCCTTTAGATTTAACACTGATTGTGCTGGAGTAGGTATTGACGGGTAACACTTTCTTTTCAATTGGCTTACCATTGATTTGTAGGGTGTCGACCGTGGTCATATTGCTAATGCGATAGCTTAACGACATTTGGCTATCACTTTTTGCTTCCAATTCTTCAGTTAGAAATAAGCCTGAGCCTAAATCCAAAATGCGGGTCACAGGGTTGCGCATGATGGTCGACTTCACGCCGGGATGCCATTCATGCAAACCTTCAAATTTACCAACCACTGCCCAAGCTTGGGCAGCCGGTACATTTAATTGCACGCTTTGTTCAGTATGTAGACGCTGTACATCCGCTGCCCAAGTAGGCAAAGCACAGCTTAAACTTAAGCCAACTGCTAAGGATAAAGTTTTAATCAATTGCACGATAAGTTCTCCTATTTGCTGACAGCGGCTAGTAGTTCACCGGTATCATCCACTAGCGGAATGTGATACTCAGTTTGCAAAATCTGCTGAATTTCAGCTTTTTTACTTTTTAAAATCGTATTAACTTGCTCTTTCCACGCTTTTTCACCCAAGCGTACTCCAGCAGAAATAGGAAAGTTAAAGCGTACCCCGGGTTCAGATTTAAGGGGCAAAAGGCTCAAGTTTCGTCCATCTTGGTGATAACTAGTAAAATAAGCTGCGGTAGGCCCCCAAACAATTGCCGCATCTAAATGGCCAGCTAATAAATCAGTCAGTAAGTGTTTGCCGGGAAAATCAGCAGGATCACCCGATTGTGCAGGGTAGGGTGCCATATATTGATGCAACTGGTATTTGGCGAGCCATTCAGCACCTGGACCACTCTCAGTAATACCGATTTTAATCTCATCTGGATTAGCTGGAGGGCTAGTCAGTAGTTCAGTAGCTTGTTTTAAGCTAGCTAACTTACCGTCTGAACGCACAACTAAAGCATAAGTCGATTGCATATAGGGATCCGTAGTCGCAGTTAATTCATAACCAGTCGGCAGACCCATAACTAAATCACAGAGGAAACCTTCGCCATCCGGCTGTTCTTTTTTTAGGGTATTGCGGATAAAGCCAAGGCGTTGGGGAAACCAAGTATATTCAAGCGGTAATTTCAGTTCAGCTGCAACCAATTGTGCTAAGCGATTTTCATAACCTTTACCTTCTTGATTGGAAAAAGGCATGTATTGAGGATCAGCACAAACTTTTAAAGCAGTACGCGCGGGTGATGCATCCTCTGCTTGTAAAGTCGAGGTAAAAATCAAACATAAAGATAGAGCGAGGTAACTCAAAGTAGCAGGTTTGAAAACAATCATCTGTCATCCTTTCCTTCCGGTCTAAAGGGGAAGTACCCATACTAGAGAGATGGGTACTTCCGAACGCAGCTTTCAAATCACAAACTATTGAGCTACTGAGTTTGAGTTAACTCAGCGACTTTTTTTACCTCAGTAGCGGGGGCAGCTGGAGCTTCAGCCGCTTTGGGGGCATCGGGTAAAGCAAACACTGTTAAGACACCACCTAGTTGTGTATAAGCACTTAAGCTCTTATAAGCGCCCACAGCACCTAAGCCTTCAGTATTGCCTTGTAAGCCTGCTGCCATGCCGATACCAGCCCAGCCACCAATTCCTGATAAGACGCCAATATATTGTTTACCTTTAAAGGTCCAAGTATTGACATTACCAATAATGCCGGACGGGGTTTTGAAGCGATAAAGTTCTTTGCCTGTTTTGGCATCAATCGCTTTGAGATAGCCTTCTAAGGTTCCATAGAACACTACGTCACCTGCAGTAGCTAAAGCGCCACTCCAAACAGAGAAGGGTTCAGGAATCGACCATTTAATAGTGCCAGTCGTTGCATCCCAAGCAATGAAGTTCCCCAGATTGCTAGTGCCATTATTGGTCACTTTACCAGCTGGATACATACTTAAAGTAGCACCGATATAGGGTTGACCAGCCACATAGTCGACTTGGAAAGGCTCATAGTCCATGCACACGTGATTAGTGGGTACATAGAATAAGCCGGTTTTGGGTGAGAATGCGGAAGGTTGTTGGTCTTTAGAACCTAAAGCCGCAGGGCAAACGCCTTTGGTATTTACATCTTGGCCGTTTTTATGCGTGCTGTATTGATCAATGACAACAGGCCGACCCGTTTTCATATCTACATGGCTAGCCCAGTTAACCGCTGGATCATATTTCTGCGCCAGCAGTACTTCACCATTTTCAGCATTCATGGTGTAAGAGAAGCCATTGCGGTCGAAATGCACTAAAGCTTTGATGTCTTTACCATTGAGCTTGGTTTTGACTAGCTGGACTTCATTGACACCATCATAGTCCCACTCATCATGCGGAGTCATTTGATAGACCCACTTCGCCATACCGGTGTCTGCATCCCGTGCCATAATGGTCATTGACCATTTATTATCACCCGGGCGAACCACTGGGTTCCAAGTACTTGGGTTACCTGTTCCATAATAAATGAGGTTCAGATCAGGGTCGTAAGAATACCAACCCCATGTAGTCCCCCCACCAATCTTCCATTGATCCCCTTGCCAAGTGCTTAAGCTAGAATCCTTCCCAACTGGTACAATCCCTTTATCGGTACCACCCCAAGTAGTGGTCTTTTCAGGATCCATGCACATTTCTGCATCAGGGCCAGTGCTATAACATTTCCAGGCGGGCGAGCCATCCTTAATATTGTAAGCAGCCATAAAGCCGCGTACCCCATACTCGCCACCACTAATACCGGTGTAGATTTTGTCTTTAATAACAATCGGGGCATTGGTATTGGTTTCACCGCGTTTGGGATCACCGTTTTTCACGCTCCAAACCACCGCACCGCTTTTAGCATCCAGCGCCACTAACGTAGTATCGGCTTGTTGCAGGAAGACTTTACCATCTGCATACGCTAAGCCACGGCTAACTGTATCGCAGCACATGGTAGGAATGACGCTGGTATCTTGCTTAGGTTCGTATTGCCAGATGACAGTTTGATCGTTGAGGTTGATGGCGAAGACTTTATTGGGGAAGGGTGTGTGGATATACATCGTTTCACCGATCACGAGAGGGCCACCTTCATGTCCTCTGAGTACACCGGTTGAGAAAGTCCATTCAGGTCTGAGATTGGCGACATTGCCAGCATTGATTTGATCTAAGCTGCTATAGCGATTACCGCCATAGTTACCTCCCCAGATGGCCCAGTTATTGGGATCTGCAGTAGCCTGTAGTACAGAATCATTGGCTAATGCAATACCAGCTGGAATTCCAGCTACCACCATAGCTAAAGTCAAGCGCTTTGCTAAGTGCTTCATAGTTTACTCCTCCAAGGTAAATGACCTAATGCGTTAGCAGAAGCTGCCACAGCAAGTCTTTTTTTCAGAGAAACTAAGCCTGTTTAGCTCAAACTCACAAAAACCAAACAGCTAATGTGTTTTTCTGAGAAAAATTACCTTAATTCACTGTCGTGGGAGCACCTACTTATTTCATTGGTTTTTAAGCCTAAATCAGATTAGAATGAATGTTCATTCTTGTCAATAGTCCTTGCTGTAATGCGGTAATATTCCTTTTTTGACTTGTCCGGAGTGGAGTACTATGAAGTTTATTTGTCATCTAATAGTCTCATTTTGGTTAATCTTGAGTTTTAGCTCAGCTCAAGCTGATTTAGCAGCTAAGCTCACAGCCAATCTATCTTTAACAGCTGAACAAGAACAAGCTTGGCTCAGCCGCCTTAAAAACTTCTACTTTCCGGATAAAGACATTACTTGGGATGAATCAATCATTAGTTTACAAGCACCTGTGCGCGCCGAAGACGGAGCCCTCGTGCCTATCCATATTCAAGCTGGTTTTCCTCAAACTGCTGAACACTATATTCAAAGTCTCCATATCATTATAGACAACAATCCGAATCCGCTAGCCGGTAAATTCAAATTAACGCCCTTATTAGCTCAAGCTAATTTAGATTTATTAATTCGTGTTGATGCTTATTCACCAGTGCGTGTTATTGCAGAAACTAATGACGGCAAACTTTACATGACGGGGCGTTATGTTAAGGCGAGTGGTGGTTGCTCAGCTCCGCCCCCTACCAAGCTGGATGAAAAGCATATCGGTGATATGCGCTTTAGCAAGGCAACACCCGAGCAGCAGATTGTGCCAGCAACACGTTTATCGATTGTGCATCCGAACTTATCCGGCTTACAGCGCGACCAAGTAACAACTTTGCCAATTCCACCACGGTATATCAAAGCGATTGAAGTTAAACTGGATAATCAGCTGGTGTTTAGTGCAGAAACCGATATTTCTATTAGTGAGAATCCTGATTTTCAGTTTTATCTCAGCTCTGGTAAATCAGGTATACTGTCTGCAACCATCACTGATACCGATGGTAAAACTTTTACACATCAACAAAAGATTGAGTCTTCAGGTGCTCAAGTGGGTACTCCGACGGCTACCAGCTCATAAAGTGTTAACAACCAAAACTTTAAAATCGTATGCCATACCTTAAAAAAGTTATTCCTCAACCTGAACCCATTGACTGCAGAATTTTAACAGCAGCGCTGGATCTATTTGTGCAACATGGCTATCACAATATTTCAATTCACGAAATTCAAAAACAAGCTCAAGTGAGTATTGGCTCGATTTATAACTATTTTGGCGGCAAAGAAGGGATTGCACGTGCTTTATATCAACATATTCTCAATGAGCTTGATCAAGCGGTTGATGATGTGATTGCAGAAGGGGGTTCACCTTCGGAACAGTGTAAACGCGTGATGGCTGATTTATTTAACTATACCGAAACCCATCGCAATATTATTGCTTTTGCTTTTCATCCCAAACATGCTGAATTCCTTCCTGAAGAGCCAAGGCCGTCTGATTCCTCAGCATTTACAAAAATGCGCGGTATTGTGCAGAGAGGGATGGATTTAGGCGAGTTTCGGCAAATGGATACTTGGGTAGCTGCTTCCGGTATGTTCGGTGGGGCGATTCGGATGATTCAATTACGTCTCGAGGGTAAGATCGAGCGGCCTCTACCCGAGTATTTAGAGGCAGTCCTCCTAACCGCTCGGGTCGGTTTATGCACTCAGTCAGCGGCTCAATTGGTTACTCCAGTCCCAGTACAAGACTTACAAGCTGCGAGTATAGAAGCAGCGGCTTGAGGTTTAGCTCTATGTTTAATTTAGGCGGCTAGCCTGATGCTTGTCTCAAAAGCTTCCTTGTTAAAGCTTCTCAAATACCTTTGGGTTGGGCCTATTACTTTCTTATTCTTGCCCTTGATTCCGCTTGCTTATTGGACTGGAGGCAGTTTTGCTATTCACTCCGGCGTCATTGAAATCAGTGGCGGCAAGCTTGGGCAGCGCTTAAATAAAGGTTTGCCGTTATTTGGCTCAGCAGCAGCCATTACTTTAGGCCATATTGTGCTAGGAATTTCGCCTTACTATCTGGATTGTACACGTGTGCATGAGCGTGAGCATGTGCGGCAATTTGAGCGTTGGGGCTTTTTGTTTCCTTTCATTTATTTTGGCGCGGGCTTATGGGCTTTGACTAAAGGTAAACGCTTTTATTTGGACAATCCCTATGAGATAGCAGCTAGACATGCCGAAGGTAAAGAATAAATTCAAGTCGTTTGACTGACTGTTCAATCAATAAAATTTTAAGTGTATAGTGAGCTGCATCCTTAACACCACAGGATGGAGTCAGATGGCCAACAGCGATATTGAAATTGCCCGTGCAGCAAAACCCCTAGAAATTAAAGATATTGGCGACAAACTAAGTATTCCTTGGGAAGCGCTCAGTCCTTTCGGACATACCAAAGCTAAAATTGATCTTGATTTCATTAATTCCCTCCAAGATAAGCCCAACGGCAAGCTGATTTTAGTCACAGCGATTAGCCCCACACCGGCTGGAGAAGGTAAAACCACGACGACGGTAGGTCTGGGGGATGCGCTTAATTATATTGGTAAAAAAGCAGCTATATGCCTACGTGAGCCTAGTTTGGGACCTTGTTTTGGCATGAAAGGGGGCGCTGCTGGGGGAGGCTATGCGCAGGTTATTCCAATGGAGGATATTAACCTGCACTTTACTGGCGATTTCCATGCGATTACCGCTGCGCACAATTTGTTAGCTGCTTTAATTGATAATCACATTCATTGGGGGAATGAGCTACAGATTGATGCGCGTCGGGTGACTTGGAAGCGTGTGATGGATATGAATGATCGCGCTCTAAGAAATATCGTTAGCTCCTTAGGTGGTGCGGCAAATGGTTACCCACGTGAAGATGGTTTTGATATTACGGTCGCGTCTGAAGTGATGGCGATTTTATGTTTGTCGACCAGCTTAGAGGATCTGCGCAAACGTTTAGGTAATATTATCATTGGTGTCAATCGGCAAAAGCAGCCGGTGCGTGCGCGTGATTTGCAAGCGGATGGAGCAATGGCTGCCCTACTTAAAGATGCACTCCAACCTAATTTAGTACAGACTTTGGAGAATAATCCCGCCTTTATTCATGGCGGGCCTTTTGCCAATATTGCTCATGGCTGTAACTCGGTAATGGCGACTAAAACTGCCTTGAAACTTGCCGATTATGTGGTGACAGAAGCAGGCTTTGGTGCTGATTTAGGCGCAGAAAAGTTCTTTGATATTAAATGCCGCAAAGCTAAGTTAGCGCCTGCCGCTGCGGTGATAGTAGCGACTGTACGGGCTTTGAAGATGAATGGGGGCGTCGCTTTTGCGGATGTAGGGCAAGAAAATGTCGAGGCAGTGAAAAAAGGCTGTGCTAATTTAGCTCGCCATATTCGTAATGTGAAAAGCTTTGGTGTGCCGGTGGTGGTGGGAATCAATCGGTTTACTTTAGACAGTGAAGCTGAATTGCAAGCGGTGCGCGAAGCGGCTGCTGCTTATGGTGTTGAAGCAGTCGTTTGTACACATTGGTCGGATGGTGGTAAAGGTGCAGCACAATTAGCTCACAAAGTTGTCGCCTTAGCCGAAAGTGGTGCGAGTCAATTTGCTCCCTTATACGATGATAACCTGCCACTTTGGCAAAAAGTACGCACCATTGCGACGCACTTGTATGGAGCTGATGATATTCTTGCCGACAAAAAAGTCCGGGCTGAATTTAATCGCTTTGAAGAGGAGGGCTTTGGACATTTGCCAGTGTGTATTGCTAAAACCCAGTATAGTTTTTCGACCGATCCACAATTACGCGGCGCACCGAGTGGGCATATGGTCGGTATTCGTGAAGTACGCTTAGCGGCTGGTGCTGAATTTGTGGTTGTCGTTTGTGGGGATATTATGACCATGCCGGGCTTACCGCGGGTTCCGGCCGCTAATAGTATTGGGATTAATCCACAAGGCCAGATCGAAGGTTTATTCTAATCAATGTTAGCCAGCTTAATTGCTAAGCTGGCTATTCAGGGGTGTTAGCTTAAGCGCAATTTTTGCCCTGCTTGCAAATGATAAGGCATAGCTAGTTTATTCATGCTAATCAATTGCTTCACCGGTACACCCGTTTGGCGCATCACTTCATAGACGGTATGCCCAGTTTTCACGGTGAAAGCTGCTGTACGCACTTTAGAAGCATCAGCTATCCGGCCTTTGGTTTTTTCTTTCCAAGGCAGAATACTAGTCTCTGCTTGAGTCAAGACCGTTTTAGTTGTACTAGTTTTCTTACTGGCTTTGTGTGGTTTGAGCTCAGCTAAATTCTCAGTGCTAGCCTTAGTTTTGATGAGATTAGAGCCACTATAACCGCCTGCAAATTTACCATACGCACTCATAACTTTGCTGACATAGTACGGATTGCGGATTTTTCCACCCGGACGGATATTACCTTCGCCTGCATTATAGGCAGCTACTGTACGGCTTAAATCACCATTATAACGCTCTAGCAGATAGCTTAGATATTTAGTTCCGGCGTGAATATTCTGCCAAGGGCTATAGCCACCTTTTAAATTAAAACGCCGTGCTGTTGCTGGCATTAATTGCATTAAGCCTTTTTCACCAGAGCTGCCGCGTGCGCGTTTTTTAAAGCAACTTTCTACCGTAATTACGGCTTTTACTAGTTCTTGTTTAACGCCGTATTTTTGCGCTGCTTTACGAATGGTTTGCTCATAAGGGTCGGCCTTCGATTCGAGGCTTTCCTTACTGAGTGTTTGGCAACCAGCTGCTTCTGCTGGCTGGAAACTTTGCGTAAAAATGAAAGCGCTAGCTACCATGAAGCTCAGGGTATAAGGGGTTAACTTGTCCATAAGTTCTCTCTGCTTAAGAAGTAAAATGTGCATTCACTAATAAATTAATGGAGTAGGTGAAGGCAGCTTGTCTTTTTAATAATCAATTGCTTGAGATGCAAATCAATATTGTTAAGCTCGCATTAAGCTTTGTGATGAAGATATAATCATTTGAATGTTTTATTTATAAGCTAAGAAAAATGTATGATAACAAAATGAAAATGAATAAACAGCAAAAAATCAAATGCTTATTGAGATGGAGCTAAATAGTTAAGCTCACGGTGACGTAGTAATACGCAGTCACCAAGTTTCTGGTGAAAGTGTTGATAGAGAGCCTCAGCGATATAAACTGAACGATGCCGACCACCGGTGCAACCGATAGAAACCGTTAGATAAGTGCGTTGGCAAGCTTCAGGGTCAGCCAGCCAGAGTTCCAGAAAATCGCGCATACCTTGGTACAACTGCTGTACTCGTGGGTGTTGTTGTAGCCACTCCACAATCGCGCTATCTCGTCCTGTTAAAGCGCGTAGTTCAGGTACCCAATAGGGATTAGGTAGGCAACGTACATCGAAGACAAAGTCGGAATCAGAGGGGGCTTCGTGTTTATACCCAAAGGATTGAAACATCAGTGAGAAATTAGGCAAGGGCGTTTCGCCAAGGCGTGCACGTAGCAATAGACTTAACTCATACACAGTGGTCTGTGAAGTATCGATACGCCAGTCGGCTTGTTGGGCTAAGAAGCCTAAGAGGTTTTCTTCTAACTCAATAGCTTTAGCGAGTTCTTTTTCTTCATGAATCAGTGGGTGACTACGACGGGTTTCATTATAACGTTTTTGGATAACATCACGTTGCGCGTAGAGGTAAATCAGATGGGTTTTCGGGTAGCGTTGGCGAATGCGGGTTAGTGTTTCAGGAATTTCTTTAAGACTGTCCTTGCCACCACGTATATCAATCCCTATAGCTAGGCGTTCTAAACTGGCGATTTGCGGGGTTTGAATCAGCGCTTCAATCAGTTGCGACGGTAGGTTATCAATGCAGTAATAGCCAGTATCTTCCAACGCTTGCAGCGCATAACTTTTGCCTGCCCCCGACATCCCGCTAATAATAACAATCTGCATGGAGCTTCAATTTAGGCTGCGATTTTCTGTACAAATAGCGAAGATAAATAATCTAAAATCAGTGCAGGTTCGCGTAGTTCTAATAAGGTTTTGGCTAAGTTTTTACGCTTTAATCCAATCGCTAAATCGGTTAATAAAGGTTGGTAATGTTCGGTTTGCCCGTTGGGTACAATCAGTGCAAGCAGCACATGGACTGGCTTTTTGTCAGGGGTATCCATATTGATCCCCTCCTCTAAAAGCAGTAAGGCCGCTTTTGCCTCTGGCAGGCTTAAGGATGCATGGGGAAGGGCAATACCATTCCCCAATGCAGTGCTACCCAATTTCTCACGAGTGATTAAGGCATTGAAAACTGCCTCGTGCTCAAAGCCAAGTTCACTGTCTTCGTGGCTGAGTAATTCGGCAAGCTTTTCAAAAGCTCGCTTTTTACTCGATAGCTCATTGACACAAGCCACTCGATCCGGCGACAACAGGGTAACAATGTCCATCTTTAGTCTCTATTAGTCTGCAGCTTGCAGTTGGATATTCCGTAAGTTTTCATCGCGATGATGGTTTTTTAGCTTATCTTTATGCTTGAGCACTTGGCGGTCTAGCTTATCGCAGAGTGCATCAATAGCAGCATACATATTATCTTCTTTAGCATTGGCATAGATTTGGTTACCACTAACATGAATAGTTGCTTCAGCACTATGCAGGGTCTTATTTTCCACTTCCAGAATAACGTGCACATTAAGAACTTGATCAAAGTGGCGTTTGATACGCTCCAATTTTTCTTTGATATAGTTATTAAGAGCAGGAGTTACTTCAATGTGATGACCAGTAATTTCTAATTGCATGTGCAGACTCCTTAAAACAAGGTCTATAAAAATAGCCAACCTCCTAGCGGTTGACTCAAGTCGTCACCAAGCCTTTCCGTTCATGAGAGGACGGAATCGACATGGCTTCACGATACTTTGTAACCGTGCGTCGGGCGACGTTGATGCCTTGGTCTTTGAGCAGCTGAGTAAGGCTGCTATCGCTCAAAGGTGAGCGGGCATCTTCTTTTGCGATTAACTGTTTGATCATGGCGCGGATGGCCGTGGATGAGCAACTAGAACCCGTATCGGTATCTAGTTGACTGGAAAAGAAATATTTAAATTCAAAGATACCGCGCGGGGTATACATATATTTGTTAGTGGTTACGCGAGAAATAGTCGATTCGTGCATTTCCAATTCTTCAGCGATATCGCGGAGGATCAGCGGTTTCATCGCTTGTTCACCATATTGCATGAAAGCCGATTGGCGTTCAACTATCGCTTTCGCTACGTTCAGAATGGTACTGTTGCGGCTTTCAAGGCTACGAATCAGCCAACGTGCTTGTTGCAGATTGTTTTTTAGATAATGTGAGTCAGTGCTGTTTTTGACTTGCCCAATCATATCTGCATACATTTGATTAATTTGCAGCTCCGGTGTCACCCGTTGATTCAAGGATACGACCCACACATTCCGAACTTTATGCACAAATACATCCGGTGTAATGTAATCGGTTGTATTGGCAGAAAAGGCATTGCCCGGCTTTGGTTGTAAGGTTCTTAGCAAGGTAATCATTGCCTCGAAAGTATCTTGATTGATTTTTAGTCGCTTCTGTATTTCTTTATAGTCGCGTTTCTCTAATAAGTCTAGATGCTTTTCGACCAAAACGACCGCTAGTTTTTGTAACTCATTCGCAGGCTGTTTATACAGTTGAATGAGCATGCATTCCCGTAAATCCCGTGCACCTACACCTAAAGGGTCAAGATGTTGGATATACTTTAAAACCATCTCTACATCATCTAACTCAATCGGTAGTTCGTCGATCAAGCTCTCTAAAATATCCTCTACAGACTCGCATAAATAGCCAGCTTCATCCAATGACTGCACAATAGTCACGGCTATGCGCTTATCAATCTCGGAAAGTTGGCTCATCGTAATCTGCCAAAGCAGGTGTTCTTGCAAGTCCTCGGAGAAACTCCCTTGGTTTTCTAGAAAAGATTGATTGTCGCTATCCCCATCGTGATTACCACCGGTGCTAGTGTCATACACATCGTCCCAAGCCGCATCTAAATTCAAATCTTCAGGGATATCACTATCCATATTGCTAGTGGTGTCAACTTCACCTAGCTCACTTAAATCACTTTCACCTAAAGTTTCTGTAGAGTCGGTTGGTAACTCCGCAGTGGGTGAGCGTTCAGTGACAGTATCTTCATGAGTTAAACTAGAGTCTTCAGCCAGTTGTAAGAGCGGGTTTTCTTCGAGAGCTTGCTGAATTTCTTCCTGTAATTCGATAGAGGAAAGTTGTAACAGACGAATAGCCTGTTGTAATTGCGGGGTCATGGACAGGGTTTGTCCAATTCGAATATCAAGTCCTTGTCTGAGCATTAGTTATTCTTTTTTCCAGATTGAACAGTTGGGTCGCACCATGATTCACATGGTAGCCCCAATTGAAAACAACTGCAAAAATGCCGCATAGGTGGTGAATCCTCGGTGAAGCACGGGGGTTAAAGTTGAAAATTATCGCCTAAGTAAACTTTACGTGCTTGTTCATTGTTCAAAATATCATCTGGCGATCCTTCAGTGAGGATCCGCCCTTCACTAAGGATATAGGCTCTGTGGCAAATGCCAAGGGTTTCGCGCACATTATGATCAGTTATCAGCACCCCAATCTCACGTGCGACCAGATGACGAATGATTTTTTGAATTTCTAACACAGAAATAGGATCAACCCCTGCAAAGGGTTCGTCCAATAAAATAAACGCGGGTTCAGTAGCCAGGGCACGCGCGATTTCTAAACGCCGCCGTTCGCCGCCCGATAGACTAATCCCCAAGCTATCACGTAAATGCGTAATCTGAAACTCTTCTAAGAGCTGCTCAAGTTTAGCTTGGCGTTGAGTACGGTTTAAATCTTTACGTAGCTCCAACACCGCAAGAATATTTTCAGTCACAGTCAGTTTACGAAATACACTCGCTTCTTGTGCTAAATAGCCTAAACCGGCACGCGCACGTTCATGCATAGGTGCTTGCGTAATATCCAAGTCATTAATGAAAATCTTGCCAGCATCCGCACCGACCAAGCCGACAATCATATAAAAGCAAGTCGTCTTTCCAGCCCCATTTGGGCCAAGTAGCCCTACTACTTCGGCACTATGAACAGCTAAATTAACATCTTTGAGAATTTGACGTTTCTTATAGCTTTTTTGTAAATGCTCTGCGCGCAAAATAGCCATAAGTTCTTATTGCGCTTTGTTAGTGGGATAGAAAATAGCCCGCACCCGCCCTGGTTTTTCACCTGGAGTGGTAGCTTGCCCACCGGCTTTTAATTCGCCATTCGCGGTGGAGTATTCAATTCGATTACTCGCAAAATTGTCACGATCTTGGCTTAAGCTAGCATCGCCTTCTAAGACTAATTTTTTTTGGGTGACAAAATACTGGACATTTTTAGCGCGCCCCAACGCTTGCTTACCGCTATCCATCGTTTGTTGGAAGTTCACAGGAGAACCGGTAGCTTTGATGGTTTGAATTTCATTTTCGGGTGCGGAAATTTCAATACGGCTTGCACGAATGCTAAGGGTGCCTTGTTTAATTTCTACATTGCCTGCATACACTGCAGTGCCAGCTTCTTTATTAAAAACCACTGAATCCGATTCGATCATCACTGGCTTTTCGACATCACTACTGATCGCATAGGCAGCCGTGCTAGCCAACAGAAATAAGCTAGTGAGTAATTGGGGGAGCAGGTTGATAGGTTGATTTAACATTAGCATTTAATCTCAAATAAGCCTCATCCAGTTTAGCTTCCAAGCCAGTACCCTGTAAAACCAATTGTGGCCCAGTAATCGTGACAGGCTGCTCAGTACTAAGCTGTTGATCAGCAAAGCGATAATGTAAAAAAGTGGTCTGCAGATCAAAGGCCGAATTGGCTTGGCCGGCCATGTGTAAGCGTACATGCCCATTTAGATCAGCTTCTTGCGTATCATGCCGCATCACAGCCTCATCAGCCGTTAACGTGGCGGCATCGACTAGCTCCGTGGATTGAGTATCTTTGCTGATAATTCGTGGGTTAACAATATTGCTGGTTTTAGTGTCTTGGGAATAAGCCAAATAAAGGCCATCCATAGTATGACTCACATTACCAGTAGCAGTAATCGCACTTAAGCTGAAGTCGGTTAGATAATAATCAACAGCTACATAGTCTTGTTTCGGCTGTTCTGCTTCAGGACGGTTTAGGTATTCTTCTAGATTATGCAAAAGAATCACCGCTAGCAGAAGCGATACTAAGACTAAAAAGAACTTCATCGTAGATAACTGTCTAGAATCGCTTGCAGTTGACCGCGCGCATCTAAGAGCATTTCACAAGTTTCACGTACTGCACCACGTCCACCAGAGCGCGTAGTGACCCAATGTGCATGCTCTTTAACGAAGGGATGGGCATCAGCGACTGCAATGGCTAAACCCACTTGCTTCATAACCGGTAGGTCAATCACATCATCGCCGATATAAGCAATCTTCTCTGCAGGCAAACTAGTGTGTTCTAACAAAGCCGCAAAAGCAGGGCGCTTATCACGGAAGCCCTGAAAGACTAGTTCAGTAGGAATATTAAGATTCTTAGCACGGTGTTGGACTAACTCAGATTTACGCCCTGTTAAGATGGCAACTTTCACCCCCGCATCTTGTAACATGCGTAAGCCGTGACCATCACGTGAATTAAAGGCTTTGTATTCCTGACCATGATTATCGTAGAACAAGCTGCCATCGGTGAGCACGCCATCCACATCCAGAATCAGTAGTTCAATCTTGCTAGCTAGCTGTTTATCTACATTCATCAAACAATCCCTGCGCGCAATAAATCATGCATATGGATAATACCGACTATTTGCCCAGCCTGCACCACGGGTAGAGCGGTAATGCTATGTTCTTGCATCCTATTCAAAGCAGTCACCGCTAGCTCATCAGGCAGAATAGTATGTGAGCTCGTGGTCATTAACTCAGCGATAGGCCGACCTTGTAATTCACGACCATTTTCAAAGGAGCGGCGCAGGTCGCCATCGGTAAACACACCTAGCAGATAGTCACTTTCATCGACGATTGCGGTCATCCCTAAGCCATGTCGTGTCATTTCTAGAATGGTTTCGCGAATATCAGCAGTTGGCAGGACACGGGGAATCTCGCCTTGAATATGCATTAAATCGCGGACATGTACCAATAAGCGCTTACCTAAACGTCCACCCGGATGGGAGCGTGCAAAGTCTTCAGCCGTGAAGCCGCGCACTTCTAATAAAGCAATCGCAAGCGCATCGCCCATCACCAAAGTCGCGGTGGTACTTGATGTCGGTGCTAAACCTAAAGGACAAGCCTCATGCTCAACACCTGTATAAATATGGAAGTTAGCTAATTGTGCTAATTCAGACTCTGGGTTGCCAGTCATTGCGATTAGTTTGATTTTTAAGCGGCGTACCACCGGCATAATCGCTAAGACTTCTTCGCTAGTGCCTGAATTAGATAGGGCAATAATCACATCACCATCAACGATCATGCCCAAATCACCGTGACTAGCTTCACCCGGATGCACGAAAAAGGCCGGCGTGCCGGTACTAGCAAGGGTCGCTGCAATCTTGCTGCCAATATGCCCTGATTTGCCCATACCGGTGACAATCACTCGACCACGACAGTTAAGAATCGCTTCACAAGCTCCAACAAATTGATCGTCAATACGCTCGGGTAGGGATTGAAGGGCGCTAATTTCCGCAGCGATAACCGCGCGCGCCAAGGCTTTCATGTCTTTAGCAGCATGCATCTTAAATGAGATTCTCTCGTTATTAATAGCTAAGCGAGTTAAGTTTTACAGCTATCTGCTTAAGCTAGTCATTATTAATGATTAAGGCGCGGATTCTAACAGGTCTCAGTGGCAGCGACTAATTTCTCTCTAAAATTTTGTTGTTTGCCCAAAAGCAAAAGGGCCTGTATCACTACAGACCCTTAGCAACTTTAAGTAGTAAACTACTTAGGAGTAAAGTTTAGGTGCGCCCACCTGCTCATGTAATGCATTACAAACTTCAGGTGATAAATTTAAGCCTTGTGCTAATTGGCTCAGATACTGTGCTTCTGTGCGGGTATCTAAATCAATGGCTGCTAAAGAAATCGCATAAATTTGTTGCGCCATGTCTGGTGGCACACTGCGTACAAAACCAGCCACATCTAAAGGCGCTTCAAATTCTTTACGGATGAAATCAGCTTCAGAATCACTGATATTACCAAGCTTACCAATAATCCGCTCTTGCTCTTGCTGATCAATAGTGCCATCTGCTTTGGCAGAATTAACCATTGCACGAATGATTAAAGTAGCTTGTTGTTCAGCCGCTTGTTGATTAGGCAGTAATTTGCTACTTAAATCAGGTACATTGGGGTCTTGGCTTTGCATGTATTTGCTAACTGCACCTGTGAGTAAATCGGCTAAACCACCACCACCCTGACCGCCTTGTTGTCCACCCATTAAGCCACCTAGAAGGCCACCCAAACCACCAGCACTTGCTGAAGAGTTTTGTTGCGCACCACCTAATAAGCTGCCTAATACATTTCCTAGGCCACCTTGATTTTGATTAGATTGTTGACCGCCGAGCAAACTACCTAACACATTGCCTAAGCCGCCTTGATTTTGGTTGGCTTGTTGGCCACCTAAAAGGCTGCCTAATACATTACCTAAGCCACCTTGGTTAGAGTTTTGTGCACCACCTAATAAGCTCCCAAGGACATCAGCCATCCCGCCACCTTGTCGGTTACTTGAGCCACCGAGTGCTGAACCGAGAATGTTACCCAGTACATTACCCGCTGAGCCGCCTGATAATGCACCACTGCTTAACAAGCTGCCGAGAATCTTAATTGCATCCATTGGGATTGATCCTTTCTTAAAAAATTAATGGGTCTTTGGTGCTACTGGACCTGCACCTTTCGGCACTATTGTGGAAATAGCACTTTTCATAATTAGTTGAGAACTCGCCGCATCGCGGTTAGAGGCCAACATCACTGAGAATTGATCATAAGCAATGATAAACCCTTCCAATTTGATCCCGTTAACGAGGAAACAAAAGACAGGGGCTTGGCTTTTTGCCAGATCATTTAAAAAAGTTTCTTGCATAGAATCTGCCATGATTTTGATTTGTCGCAATATTATACGCACGCGTTCAAGGCAATTTAAACCGTTTGTGATAAATGGCCTTAAGTTTTCTATGCCTACATTGACATAGGGTTTCCCCTAGTGTCTCAAACTGACAGATTATTGGCAAACTTGTCTTAATTCGTCTATATAAATTTTATTAATAATTAAGCGCTTTATTAAAAAATACTTTATAAATAATGGCTTATGGAGTTGGCATAAAGCCTGCAAAGTAGTTAACAGAATAGAGTGTCAGAACGGTGCAGACCATGCCACACGCCTCATGTGGCTTCAAACCCCACCTCTTGCAAAAGCGGTGGGGTTATTTTTTATTTAAGCCGCGTAAGGATGTCTTAAAACAATGGTTTGTTCGCGATCAGGGCCAGTAGAAATAATATCTACTGGGGTTTGCACAACTTCTGCTAAGCGGTTTAAATAAGCTTTGGCATTGGCTGGTAATTGCTCATAACGAGTTAAACCGAAAGTTGACTCAGACCAACCTGGCATTTCTTCATAAATTGGCTGGCAACGTGCAAATTCTTCAGTAATCACCGGCGGTACTTCATAGATTTTACCATCTAAGCGATAGCCAGTGCAGATCTTTACAGTTTCTAAACCATCCAAGACATCTAGCTTAGTGATGCACAAACCACTGATGCTATTAATTTCCATAGCACGGCGTAAGACGACTGCATCGAACCAACCACAACGGCGTGGGCGACCAGTGGTGGCACCAAATTCATTGCCTTTTTGGCCTAAATATTTACCCACTTCATCAAAAAGTTCGGTCGGGAAAGGACCTGACCCAACCCGTGTCGTATAAGCCTTGGTAATACCTAAAATATAATCGATATTCCGTGGGCCAATGCCTGCGCCGGTGCAGGCACCGCCTGCCGTAGTATTCGAAGAGGTGACATAAGGATAAGTACCGTGATCAATATCTAATAAAGTCCCTTGCGCACCCTCTAACATAATATCTTTGCCAGCTTTCCGCAGTTCAGCGATGCGATGCGGTACATCCATAATCATCGGACGCAAAATTTCAGTCATGGCTAAAGCATTATCTAAAGTCTGCTGGAAGTCGACTTCATCAGCATGATAATAATTTTTTAGAGTGAAATTATGGAAGTCGAGAATAAAGCGCAGTTTGGCTTCAAATTCAGCAGGCTGGAATAAATCACCCACACGTAAGCCGCGACGAGAAATCTTATCTTCATAAGCAGGGCCAATACCACGCCCTGTGGTACCGATTGCCTGATTGCCGCGTGCACGTTCACGGGCTAAATCTGATGCAATGTGATAAGGGAGAATCAATTGGCAGGCTTCAGAAATACGTAAATGATCACGTACTGCAATGCCTTTAGCCTCTAAAGTATTCACTTCTTTCATCAGTGCTTCTGGAGAAAGTACCACTCCATTGCCAATCATACATTCTACATTGTCACGTAGGATGCCTGAGGGAATCAGATGCAATACAGTTTTTTCACCCTTAATGACTAAAGTATGGCCTGCATTATGCCCACCTTGAAAACGTACAACAGCTGCTGCATTTTCAGTCAGTAAGTCGACTATTTTACCTTTGCCTTCGTCACCCCATTGGGTGCCTAGAACAACAACGATTTTACCCATGACTTTCTCGCTTTAAACTTCCGTAATAATCCATTCGTTGCCGTGCTTAATTAGTTGTTGTCCGCAGCCTGCATCCTGCGGGGTTTTCACGGTATCACCTTGCAGTTGACGTACCACCCAATGCCCTTGGGAACGTAATCGCTGGATGGTGTTGCTTAAATAGGGATCAGTATCAGCAGGTGCAAATATTTTGATTGGCTGCTGCGGTTGGGCTTGCCAATAGCGTGTCAGAATACGTAAGTCAGTACTAAATCCAGTCGCAGGACGGGTACGGCCAAATAGCTTACCAATTCCATCATAGCGGCCACCGCGAGCAATCTCCCGACCACTACCTTCGGCATAAACTGCATACACAATGCCAGTGTGATAGTCGTAACCTGATAATTCAGTTAAGTCGACATGAATATGGCAATCTGGAAATTCATGTTGAATACGCTTAACGAGGGAGCTGAGATACTGGATAGCTGCTTTGACTTGCAGGTTCGCAGCGCTTAGGACTTCTGAAGCATAATTTAAAATATCGGCTTTACCATACAAACGCGGCAATTGCCTTAGCATTTCGGTTTCAGCTACAGGTAAGTTTGCAACCGCAAGCCAAGCTTCAATATCCGGTAAAGACTTACGCTCAAGCATGTCAAAAAAGATTTTTTCCTGCTGAGTACTTAAACCGGCTTGAGCTGCAAGGCTACGGAAAATATTTACATGCCCAATATCGAGAGTAATCGCAGGTACTTGGCAATATTTAAGCGTAGTGAGTAATAAAGCAATCACTTCAAAATCACTATCTTCGCCCGCATGTCCGAATAGTTCTGCACCCACTTGCAAAGGTGAGCGTGAACCATCTTCATTGAAAGCACGAGTGCGTAACACACTACCGATATAACACAAACGATTCGGATGCTCAGTTTGCAATTTGTGGGCATCAATTCGCGCAATTTGTGGTGTCATATCGGCACGAATACCCATCGTGCGCCCTGTGAGTTGATCCGTCACTTTGAAGGTTTGCAAATCTAGATTTGAGCCGATGCCTGTATTCAGCGACTGCATATACTCCACCAAAGGTGGCATCACCATTTGGTAGCCCCAAGTGGCGTAGACATCTAAAAGGCTACGACGTAAGTTTTCTAAGCGCCATGATTCTTCAGGCAATGCTTCGCTAATCCCGTCTGGTAGCGCCCAGTATTGGTCAGTCGTTGGCATGTTTGATTAGTCAGTTAGAAAGAGCAACAGAATACCAGCTATAACACAAATTAGCCCAAACATCCTTAGGGATTTTTCAGGGTAGCTGAGAATTTGGGTGTAGGCTTTTTTGAGTTGGCTAGGGCTGATGAAGGGCAACAAGCCCTCAAGGATTAACAAGAGGGCGAAGGCATTAATTAAGTCTGACCAGTTGATATTCACTGTGCTGGTACAGTTGGGGTAGCGGATGCAGCAGGCATAGCTTTAGCTCCACCTGTTGAGCTATTGAAATAGCGGAAAAACTCTGAATTAGGCTCTAACACCATCGTGGTACCAGCATTATTCCCAATCGTTTTCTTGTAAATATCTAAACTACGATAGAAGGAGTAAAACTCAGCGTCACCTTGATAGGCTTTGCTATAGATTTCAGCTGCTTTGGCATCACCTTCACCGCGCACCTTTTCCGCATCCCGATAAGCTTCAGCTTTAATAACCGTCGCATTACGATCCGCTGTTGCACGAATTTTCTCAGCTTCCGCTTGACCGCGTGAACGGAAGTCCTGGGCAACCCGTTGGCGTTCAGAGCGCATCCGTTTAAATACGGACTCACTAACCTCATCAGGGAAGTCAATCTTGCTGACACGGACATCGACGATTTTAATCCCTAATTGCTTAGCTGCTTCATTCGACTTCAGCTCTAAGCCTTGCATAATTTGGTCGCGCTGTTCAGTAAGTGCTTGCTCAATGGTGCGACGGCTGAATTCATTACGCAGGCCGTCTTTCATAATATCGCCCAAGCGGTTAGACGCATCAATCATACGTCCACCATTGGTGGCACGATAAAAAGTAGCTACATCTTCAATTTGCCATTTCACAAAAAAATCGACTAAGACATACTTTTTTTCACCGGTTAAAAAGCGTTCTGCTTTCGATTCATAAGTGAGCACCTGAGCAGGGAACTTGCGCACGGTATTCATCAATGGAATCTGAAAGTGCAAACCAGGTTGAATATTTGAGTCGACGATTTCCCGGAAAGCGAATTTAATTGCGCGTTCGCGTTGATCTACTGTATAGGCAGTTGCATAAAGACCAACCGCTAAGACGACTAAACCACCAAGGACAAGTTGTTTAGTTTCAATCATTGACGGCTCTCCCGTGTTTGACCCGGTGATAAGGGGCGTTGCTGGCGTGTATCAGTACTGGGCACACCATTCATACTAGTGTTAGATTCGGTACCGTTGATTGCAGCAGCAGCGGCACTAGAAATGGCAGCCGGAGACAGCTCAGTCGGTACTGGAGCTGCTTTAGGGTCAATCGGGATATACAGCATATTATTGCTATTCTCACTATTCACAAGCACTTTACGTGAACCGGTCATTACACTTTCCATTGCCTCAAGATAGAGGCGCTCCCGAGTCACATCCGGTGCTTTCTTGTATTCAGTTGCCAATTGAGTAAAGCGAGCCGCATCCCCTTGGGCACGTGCTATAAGTTGGTCACGATAAGCAATCGCTTCTTCACTTAAACGTGAAGCCTCACCACGTGCATCGGGAACTACTTTATTGGAGTAAGTTTCGGCTTCGTTTTGGAAGCGGTTAGCATCTTCACGAGCACGGTTCGCATCGTCGAAAGCATCTTTGACCGCATCGGGTGCTTCGGCATAAGTTAAGTTGACCTTAATGACCCGTAAACCGACTTTGTAATTATCCAAAATTGTTTGCATGAGTTTTTGGGTTTCAACAGCAATCTGTTCACGACCCTCACCAAGGATGTAATCCATTTTACTGCGCCCAACTACTTCACGAGTTGCACTCCGCATTGCTTGATACAAAGTACCTTGGGCTTGATTAGTTAAATCGTCAGCTCTGGCTACATTGAAAGTGTAATCTTCAGCATCACTTACTTGATATTGAGCGGTAACTGCGATCTCAACAATATTCTCATCTTGCGTAAGCATATTGCTGGTGTCTTGAGCACTACGGTTTTGAGCAACATCCACAAATTCAACGTTTTCAATGGGGGTAGGTAAATGCCAATGCAAACCCGGGCCACTAGTCGTTTTATAAGCACCAAAGCGTAGGACTAAAGCTTCTTCGCGCGCGTCCACCATGTAGAAGCCAGAAAATAGCCAACCCGCGACGAGTACACCAAGAATAACAAAGATACCTGTGTAGTTAGCAGGGCCGTCCGGCTCACTACCACTATTCGACTTTTTACCAAAAAGCCCCAATAGTGTTTGATTGAGTTTTCTAACTAACTCATCGGTGTCAGTCGATTTATTAGTTGTTTTATTTTTCCCTGTCCAAGGGTCTTGATTATTACCACCCGGCTCATTCCAGGGCATATGAAACTCCTAAAAACTAGTTTAAATGTACCCAAGCGACTGAGGCGAGGTCATTTTTTCACAAAGCGAGCATTGTAAGCAGGCTAGCGGATGCTGGCAACCTTAGCAATGACCTACAAGAGCATATCAAATTCAGGCTTATAAAGTTGAACACACCTGAGAAAATTAGGGTCGTATCCCGCTATAATCGAAAAAACCTTAGCTTACTTGGAGGAGATAACTATGCAAACGACAACTGATAGTTTGGTCTTACGTGATGACCAAGCGGGGATTTGTACTTTAACTTTAAATCGTCCGGATAAATTTAATGCACTTTCAGCAGGCCTGATCGAGGCTTTAACAGCTCAATTGGATGCGATACGTAGTGACAGCAGTGTGCGTGTAGTGGTGATTAAAGCTAATGGACGAGCATTTTGCGTTGGGCACGATTTAAAAGAAATGCGCGAAGCAGATGACCCCAAACTGACTAAACAATTATTTAGTCAATGTGGCGCGATGATGCAGCGTCTAGAGACTCTGCCACAACCGATTATTGCCAGTGTACAGGCAGTAGCCACTGCCGCAGGCTGTCAGTTAGTCGCAGCCTGTGATTTAGCCATCGCCAGTGACAAAGCTAAGTTTGCAGTCTCAGGGATTAATTTAGGTCTGTTTTGCTCCACTCCTGCAGTGGCTTTAAGCCGTAATCTTGGCCGCAAACAAGCGCTGGAAATGTTATTGACTGGGGACTTTATTGATGCAGCTACCGCAAAATCGTATGGTTTGGTCAATCAAGTTGTTGCTGCCGAAGAGCTGGATCACGCGGTCGCTACCATGGCAGCCAAAATTGCTGCTAAACCACCAGAAGCGGTAACAATGGGCAAAGAACTATTCTATAAACAGCTCAATCAGCCTTTAGCAACTGCCTATGAGTTAGCTAATGAAGCGATCACTTGTAATTTCTACTTGGATGACACCATTGAAGGGGTGAATGCCTTTTTGGAAAAACGTGATCCGAGTTGGAAGCGTTAAGACTGCCCAACTAAAGCCTTTGTTACGCGTGTTTGACGAAAGTGTAGCCATAAGGCTGCACTTAAAGTCATAGCAAAAATCCCTAAGGAGGCACTCACCACCCCTGCCCAGCCTGCCCATTGCCAAAATGGTTCCAGATAAAAGCTACCTAAACTAGCACCTAAATAATAAAACACTAAATACAAAGAGGAGGCACTAGCGCGCGCTTTCAAGGCATGTTGGCTCACCCAGCTACTTAGAGTCGAGTGTGTTAAGAAAAAACCAAAGCTATTAACCAGAAAGCCACTCACAATCATGGGTAAACTGCCTGCCAACGTTAGAAGAGTGCCAAGCATCAATAATAAGATACCTAAAATCATGCAAATTGGCTGGCTGAGCCATAAAGCTGCACGGCCTGACCAAGCGGAGGCAAAACTACCAGTCAAATAAGTTAGAAATAGCATTCCCAAAGCATGGATAGACAAATGATAGGGCGCGTCAGCGAGTACGAAAGTAATGTAACTATATAGGCTTAAGAAAATCATCATATTCAAGCCGCCAATTAAATAGGCAGTCAGAAGCAGCGGATTTTGCAAATGACTGCGCATATCAGCCAAGACTGAGCGGGGATGAAAAGCCTTCGCTTGAAAATGTTTAGAGGCTGGAAGAAGCCAGATAAATAGCAGCACTAAGCCTAAACTACTAAAACCTAAAACAAGGAATACCATTTGCCAGTCATAATGCTCACCCACAAAGCCACTTACCAAGCGGCCGGTGACACCACCTAAACTATTCGCACTAATATATAAACCTACCGCTACCAACACTGCTTTCCGTTCAAATTCATCCCCTAAATAAGCAATAGCAATCGCTGGTAAACCTCCAAGGAAGAAACCTTGGAGGCCACGCAAGACTAATAAACTGCTATACGTTTCGACTTGGGAAATGGCTAAGGTCGTCGCTACAGCACCGAGTAAAGTCACAGCCATAATATTTTTACGCCCAAGTGCATCAGACAAGGGGCCATAAATTAATAAAGATAAACCCAGCATAGAAATCGTGACTGTCAGGCTCCAACTCGCTTGCAACGGGCTTAAATGGAAGGTTTGGGCTAATTGTGGCAAAAGCGGCTGCGTCATATGCACATTGGCAAAAATCATAAAAGAGCCTAAAGCCAAGGCGAAGGTGGCAAACCAAAACTCTCGAGTACCGGTTGTGATCATTGTGCTCTGTCCATGTTTTAACTCAGCCCACAATAAATGCAGTGCAACAATTAATAAAATATATAATAAACATGGTTTCGATAATTTTTGTTTACCGATAAGGTCGACCAGTGGATTTAAAACAACTGCGCTATTTCCATGAAATAGTGCGCTTAGGGAGCTTCACTCGAGCTGCTGAAGCCCTGCATATTGCACAGCCCGCGATTAGTGTGGCTATTCGTAAGCTGGAAGCGGAATTAGAGCTGCAACTTTTTCAACGCCATGACCGCAAAGTAAGTTTGACGGCAGAAGGCGAACGTTTATGGCTGCATACACAACGGATTCTGCAGGCAGTCGACGATGCGCGTCTGGAAATGCAAGAACTGAAAGGCTTAAGCAAAGGCGAGGTACGAGTAGGCATTCCAGGGATGATGGGGTCTTATTATTTTCCGCCCATCCTGATGGCTTTTCGGCATCGTTATCCGCATATCAGCTTGCAAGTGATTGAAGGTGGCACTTGGCAATTACAGCAAATGTTAGAAACAGCTCAGCTGGATTTGGCAGTGATCGTGCAGGACTTCTTGCCGGAAGAATTGGAGGCGCGGGTGCTTGTGCGTGAGGAAATGCGCGTTGTGGTTGGGCGCGAGCATCCTTTGGCTCAACAAACAGCTGTCAGCATTGAGGATTTTTTTAAAGAAGAGTTAGTTCTATTTCGCAATGGCTATTTTCATCGCAAAATTGTGGATCGTTTATCTGCGGAGGTGGGCATTAAACCCGTGATTGGCTTTGAAACCAATCTCATTCCTTTAATCAAATCGATTATTAAACAAGGCTTTGGCATCTCAACTTTGCTGGCGATGGCTTTAGAAAATGATCCTGAATTAGTGGATTTACCCTTTGCCGAACCCGTTTGGCTAGATTTGTGCATTGCTTGGCGACGTGACGGTTATCTATCCCGAGCCAATCAAGCTTTTGTAGATTTCTTATTAGAAAAACCTGAACCTAGCGCTCTAAGGGTGAATTAGGAGTTTACTACGCTAGGTCAGGTTGAGGAAAACATAGCTGGGGAGCTATTGGGTTTATTATTTCAGGAGTCATCTTCACTGAATATTGGGTTTATCAAAGATAAAGCCTAATCAGCCTAGCAGAGGGAGTTATAAAGCAAATACTTAAAATACTATGCCTTAAGTAGTTAATATTGACGAGATCAAACGGTTCATTCTTAAAAGAAATTTAGCTTAATGAAAAAAACTAGATTTATTTAGATGAACTAGTTAAAAAGTATCCCTCGCATAGGATAAGATCCAATATAGTACCAAAATGCTCAACGATGCAAGAGGTAAAATAAATTTATTTTACTCCATCTTAGATTGCGCTTGATACGCCACAATCGCAGCGGCTAGGTCTTCTACAGCATGACCAACGCCTTTGAAGAGGGTTATTAGTTTAGGATCGTGTAGACTGTGCTCAAGTTTGCATAAATCATAAAAACTGCCACAAATATTCCTAGGGTGTAATGCTCCGGTTTGCATAGGAATCAATAAATCGCCCGACTCATGCAAGGCGGCTTCTGTATCGATATAAACTAGTGCTTTTTGCATTGTTTCGTCATCGACTTCACGCATTTGTGGGGTGAAAGAGCCAATTAGATCTACGTGCTGTCCACTCTGTAGCCAAGCTCCGAGTAATACTGCTTGCTGGGCTAAAGTCGCACAACTAATAATCTCTGCTTGTTCAACCGCAGCTTTTAAATCGCTGACTAGTTCAACTTCCCAACACTGCAATGCTTGTAGCTGATTCACTAAGCTTTGTGCACGCGTGGCACTACGATTCCAGATCAGAATACGTTTGAGAGGAAAAAGACTGGAAAAAGCTTCGGGTAGTTCACGGGCAACGCGTCCAGCACCAAGGATTAATAGTGTTTGAGAGGTGGGGTTAGCTAAATAACGTGCACCCAAAGCAGAGGCAGCAGCAGTACGCCGTGCGGTTAAGACTGAACCATTCAATAGAGCTAGATGCTCACCAGTATCTTCACGAAATAATAAGTAGCTCGCAATAACAGCAGGTAAACCACGTTTCGCATTATCAGGATGAATATTGGCTATTTTTACGCCACCAAAACCTTGCTGGCCTTGCCATGCAGGCATTAAGAGTAAAGTAGCCTCTTGGCCTTGGGGATTAGCCAGTGTGTGGTGATGACGTAAAGGTGCTTTCAGTCCTGCTGCGAATAGCTCGCTAATTTTGGCGATTAACGTCGGATAAGGGAGCGCAGCAGCAGTTTGATCGGCAGAAAAAATACGCATGAGTGACTCACTGAAAACTAGCATCCTGAAGATTGTAAGAGATTGCAGAAGAAAAAAATGCAGTTTATCGAATCATTATCAAGAAACATCCTGAAAGATTCCCGAGCAATCACAAGCCTATTGGCAAACTAGCTGAATTTCGCGTATATTCCCGACTAAATTGCTTGGTTATTGCAAAGGTGAGGGTGATGGATGCTGCAGAGCAACAACTAGCTGAGCTAGCTAAAGCAGGCTACGAAGCGGGTTTTGTTTCTAACATTGAATCAGAAACAGTACCACCGGGGCTGGATGAATCAGTCATTCGCTATATTTCTGCGCGTAAGAATGAGCCAGAGTTCATGTTGGAATGGCGGCTGGAAGCATACCAGAATTGGCTCGCAATGGAAGAGCCAGACTGGGCGCATTTAAAGTATACCAAGATCGACTATCAAGCGATTTCCTATTTTTCTGCGCCTAAATCGGCAGGCGATGCGCCCAAAAGCTTGGATGAAGTGGATCCTGAATTGCTGCGTGTGTATGAAAAGTTGGGGATTCCGCTAGAAGAGCAGAAGATGCTCGCAGGTGTTGCCGTTGATGCCGTGTTTGATAGCGTGTCGGTAGCGACGACTTTTCGTAAGCAATTGGCGGAAGCAGGAGTAATTTTCTGCTCGATTTCAGAAGCGATGCGCGAACATCCAGAACTGATCAAAAAGTATCTAGGTACAGTAGTTCCGCAAACGGATAACTATTTTGCTGCGCTGAATGCTGCGGTTTTCACCGATGGTACCTTTGTTTATATCCCAGAAAATACCCGCTGTCCGATGGAGCTTTCCACTTATTTTCGGATTAATGAGCGCAATACAGGGCAGTTTGAACGAACTTTAATTATTGCCGATAAAGGCAGTTATGTCAGTTACCTTGAGGGCTGTACCGCGCCGCAACGTGATGAAAATCAGTTACATGCAGCGGTAGTCGAATTAATCGCTTTGGAAGATGCTTATATCAAATATTCGACCGTACAAAACTGGTATCCGGGTGATGAGAATGGCAAAGGTGGGATTTATAACTTTGTCACTAAACGCGGTGTGTGTGCGGGTGATCGTTCGCGGATTTCTTGGACGCAAGTCGAAACAGGTTCATCCATCACTTGGAAATACCCTAGCTGTGTGCTGAAAGGTGATGATTCGATTGGTGAGTTTTATTCAGTCGCAGTGACCCGGGGTGCGCAGCAAGCGGATACCGGAACGAAGATGTTCCATATCGGAAAAAACACTACGAGCACGATTGTTTCCAAGGGGATTTCAGCGGATCGTGGGCAGAATGCTTATCGCGGTTTAGTGCGGATGAATAAGGGTGCGGAAAATGGGCGCAATCATACCCAATGCGACTCGCTTTTAATTGGCGATAAATGTGGGGCGCACACTTTTCCGTATATTGAAGTCGCTAATCCCACCGCTAAAGTCGAGCATGAGGCCACGACCTCCAAGATTGGTGAGGATCAATTGTTCTATTGCCGTCAACGCGGTTTATCCGAAGAAGATGCGGTGTCGATGATTGTGAATGGCTTCTGTAAAGAAGTCTTCAACGAGCTGCCGATGGAGTTCGCCGTGGAAGCGCGTAAATTGCTCGCGATTAGTTTAGAAGGCGCGGTAGGTTAATAAAGGAAGAAATATGCTCTCAATTAAAGATTTACACGCCAGCATCAACGGCAAAGAAATTCTCAAAGGTTTAAGCCTCGAGATGGGCGCGGGTGAAGTGCATGCGATTATGGGGCCGAATGGCTCAGGTAAAAGCACATTATCCAAAGTCCTAGCGGGGCGCGAAGAATACGAAGTCACCAGCGGTACAGTCACTTATAAAGGTGAAAATCTATTAGATATGTCACCCGAAGAGCGTGCGCATCAAGGTATTTTCATGGCTTTCCAATATCCGGTGGAATTGCCGGGCGTGAATAACACTTATTTCATGCAAGCTTCTTTAAATGCGATTCGTAAAGCACGCGGTGAGCCAGAATTAAATTCCCTAAATTTTATGAAACTGGTGCGGACTAAATTAAAGGCGCTGGAAATGAATGAGGCTTTATTAAAGCGTTCAGTGAATACGGGTTTCTCTGGTGGGGAAATGAAGCGCAATGAAATTTTGCAGATGACGCTGCTAGAGCCTTCTTTAGCGATCTTAGATGAAACGGATTCCGGCTTAGATATTGATGCCTTAAAAATGGTATCGATGGGCGTGAATAGTTTGCGTAGCCCTGAGCGCTCCATGTTAGTCATTACCCACTATCAACGTTTACTCGATTATATCCAACCAGATTATGTGCATGTGTTAAGTGGTGGACGGATCATTCGTTCTGGTGATAAATCCTTAGCTTTAGAGCTGGAAGAAAAGGGTTATGGCTGGTTGCAACAGGAGGCCGCAGCATGAGTGCTGCTTTGCTGGATCACTATCAAACTTTAGCGGCCACTGCACCCAAGGCGCATGTTTATCAAGCAGTGGGTCAGCAGCGTTTGAGCTTGGTGGAGCTGCCGAATCGCAAGCAAGAGGCTTGGCGCTATACACCCCTTGCGCCCGTGCTGGATTATCAGTTTGCCGCTGCTAGCCGTGAAGACGGTTTATTAGTGCCTGAAGATGTGGCTGCTTTACGCGTCACGCCCACTGATCATGTGTGCATTGTCTTGCTCAATGGCTTTTTTATGCCAGAGCTATCCACTTTACCTGTCCAAGCTGGCTTAGAAGTTTTGGATTTAGCACAAGCAATTCAAACGTCGGCAGCAGGTATTGAGCGCTTAGGCAGTTTAAGCGGTGAGTGTTTACACCTGTTTGGGGCAGTGAATGCTGCTTTAACAGGCGCGGGTGTTTATCTGCGAGTCACTGAAAAGCTTACCCAGCCGGTTGAACTGCTTCATATCAATTACAGCTTTGATAGCGAAGTTTTGAGCAATCCGCGGGTGTTGGTACAAGTGGAAGCCAATGCCAACCTAACTCTGCTTGAACAGCATGCGCAGTTTGCTGATGTATTAGGAATGCATAATGGCGTGACTGAAATATTCCTAAGTGAAGGCGCTGAATTGATTCATCCCCGCTTACAGAATGATAGTTTGCGCACCCGCCATTTAAGCAGCTTGCATGTGCAGCAAGCAGCATCGAGTGTGTATAAGGGCACAACTTTAGCTTTAGGCAGCGCTTGGTCACGGACTGAATTCCATCTTGATTTTAGCGGTGGTCATGCCCATTGTGAGTTAAATGGTTTCTATTTAGCGGGTGATCAACAGATGCAATCCATGCATTTGGATGTTTTGCATTCTGTCCCCGATTGCAGCAGTCGTGAGGCTTTTAAAGGTATTCTTTACGGGCAAGGTAAAGCGGTGTTTGATGGCAATATCCTCGTGAAAAAGGATGCCCAAAAAACGGATGCGCGTTTGAGTAATGATAATTTGCTGCTGTCGCGTGACTCGGAGATTGATACCAAACCGCGCTTAGAAATTTATGCGGATGATGTGCAATGTAGTCATGGTACGACGGTCGGGCAGATTGACCCTGAAATGCTGTTTTATCTGCGGGCGCGTGGGATTCCTAAAGCAGCAGCGACGAGCATGATTTGCCAAGGCTTTGCGGCGGAATTGATTGCGCATTGTGATTATCCTGCTTTAGAAACCAAGGCTTTAAGTATTTTACAAGAGCGCTTAGCACCTGTTGCTGCGAATCTTTAGGAGGGATGCATGTTTAAATTATCGCGCTTAACTAAAGCCGAAAAAGCTGAGCAGTTTGATGATGAAAATGTTGCCCGTCGTGCTTGGCTGAAAGACGAAATTATTGCTGCCATTCGCCAAGTTTACGATCCTGAAATTCCAGTGAATGTGTATGACCTTGGCCTGATTTATCGAATCGATCTAGATGAAAATAATAATGTCGATATTGATATGACCCTGACTAGTCCGGCTTGCCCCGTAGCGGGTAGTTTGCCAGGTTTGGTGGAAACCGCAGCACGTTCTAAAATCGAAGTAAATGATGTGAATGTGAATTTGGTCTGGGATCCACCTTGGGGCAGAGAGCGCATGAGCGAAGAGGCTTTATTAGCCTTGGATATGTATTAGGAGTGAATAATGATTAGTGTTACTGAAAAAGCGGCGCAGCATATTCGCCAGCAATTAGACAAACGTGGTCATGCGGTTGGTATGCGTTTAGGCGTGCGCAAAAGTGGCTGTACCGGCTTTATGTATGTCGTTGATTATGTGGATCAGCTCGGTGCAAATGATCAAGTTTATGACCAGCACGGTGTTAAAGTCGTGGTTGATCAGGAAAGCTTGCCTTATGTAGATGGCACCGAAATTGATTATGTACGCAATAATGCTTTGAATCAGGGTTTAGAATTTAACAACCCGAATGTAAAAGATGCTTGCGGCTGCGGCGAATCCTTTAACGTATAAAAGCAGACAGCATGACTGAAATTGATGAAATCGCCAGTGACTTTGAATTTCTGGATGATTGGGAACAGCGCTATCAATATTTAACTGAATTAGGCGAAGCGCTGCCGCCTATGCCTGAATCCGAAAAGATTGATGCCAATCGGGTGAAAGCTTGCATGAGTAAGGTTTGGGTCAAGCCGCATTGGGATACCCAAGACTCTAGTAAAATAAATTTCAATGGCGATTGCGACACGGCGATTATCAAAGGCGTAGTCGCGCTATTGGTGCAGTTATTTTCTGGCAAAACACCTGAAGCTATCTTAGCGATGGATGTTGATGATTTATTCGAGCGCCTGCAATTGGCGGAGAATTTAAGCCCGAATCGGCATGTGGGCGTGTATGCGATTGTGGATGTGATGAAGGGGCAGGTGGAGAGTTTAAAGCTTTCAGTTTAGCCAATCTTGAGTAATTATCTAGTTGCATCGCTACTATGAAAACCTGCTAGTAACGATGCAACTAGATAGGCTTTTAGATTTTGGATGCACGCTTAATCTTCATTTCGGCAAAGCGTTTTTGGTACTCTTCAACTTTGTTTTTCATTACTTCTTTTAGAGGATGTGTGGCATCAACGACTTTTAGTAAGCGTTCGGTAGTTAAACTAGTTTTATTGTCAATAAAAGCTTGCTCAATTGCTTCAGTCACAATTGATTCAATATCTGCTCCTGAGTAGCCATCGGTTTTATTAGCTAGTTTTTCAAGATTGATACTATTTTCTAATTTACGACGCTTTGTTAAATGGACTTTGAAAATATCCAAGCGTTCTGCTTTGTTGGGAAAGTCAACATAGAAAATTTCGTCGAAACGCCCCTTACGCAATAGCTCAGGTGGTAAAGCGGAAATATCATTGGCGGTAGCGATGACAAATACCTGCGACGTTTTTTCTTGCATCCAGGTCAAGAAGTAGCCAAATAAACGCGTTGCTACTTCTGAGCCTGATCCGCCGCTACCAATGCCTACAAAAGCCTTTTCTACTTCGTCCACCCACAACACACAGGGGCTTACTGCCTCCGCCATTTTGATGGCACGGCGCATATTCCCTTCACTTTCACCAACATATTTGCCCATTAAAGAGCCCATATCTAATTTGAGTAGAGGTAAATTAAACAGAGCAGCAGTCGCTTTGGCTGTTAAGGATTTACCACAACCTGGCATGCCTACAATCATTACTCCTTTAGGCATTTCTACACCAAAACTACGTGCATCTGACCAGTTGCTCATGACATTAGCTTTCTGTTGCAGCCAAGGTTTAAGCTGATCTAGACCACCGATATCCTCAAGCTTCTCTTTCACCGTTAGCATTTCAAGAATGCCAGTTTTTTTAATGATTTGTGCTTTTTCAGTTTGGACTAAATCCAGATCTTCAAGGCCGATATTCCCATCACGTTGATAACCACGATTAATTAACTGGCCGATTTCGTAACGCGTCAAGCCCTGAAAAGCTAGGGCTAATTTAGTTATTGTTGAACCTTCAACATCCGGCGTGTAAACAGCTGCATATTGCTTAATAATATCACGAATACTATCTTCATCTGGCAAGGGTACATCAAACAAAGTAATAAATTTTTCTATTTCAAGAGGAATGAGTATTTGAGAAGATATAAGAAAAACTGTAACTACCCCTTCAGTATTAATTAGTATTTTTTCGAGTAGTGATTTTAAGCGTGCAATAGCAAGCGGCTGATCTTTTAAACCTAAATGAATATCATGTAATATAATAAAATGCTCATTCAGCTCTTGATCCAGTAGATTCTCCAGAGCAGTAGCTAGATCACACCATTCCATAAGTGGACGCTTGGTTTTGAAATCGACTAAACCACGAGCCATATTCCATTCAATACTCTTGCGACCTTCGGATAAGTTAGTGATTAGCTTGTCAGCTTCATGCCTTTCGTGAGTAACTAAATACAGTGCTGGATAATGTGACTCTATATGCGAGCGTAATTCTTTTTCTAATTTTTTCATATTAATATCGGTTTTATATTATTTGTATTTAGTTGGCATGATGCTGTAGTAAGTTTTATTTTTAACTATAAGGCTAGATTTTTTTTACAGCAATTGGTCAGCTAAACGTTTTTATAAGTTTAATAGTCGTCATCGTCATCGTCATCGTCATCGTCATCGTCATCGTTAGGTCGATTTAATGAATTAAATATACGCTGCAGCAGACGCTCAAGCAGAATCTGTAGCTTTTTTAAGCTCTGAATGAATGGTGCTTTGGGTATTAGTATTTGAGGAGGTAATTGGTGGTTTTTCTAAAAATAGAAGTTCTAGCTCATCTTCATCGAATTTATTAATATTTAAAAAATCAGCTTTCTCCAGATCTGTAAAAAAGGATTGGGTGTGAGAAAAATTTGATTCTGGGATTTTGCCAAGTAATTTTTCTAATAGCAATGCGCGTTGATTTAACTTTATTTGAATAATTTCAATATTAATATTGCTAGCAACTATACGTAACATTGCTATGCGCTGCTCTTGAAAAGAGCGAAATAAGTAAGCATGTTTTTTATAGTCTTTTAGTTTTTTTGAACACTGATACCATCCAAAAGCGTCATGAAGGTGGGTTTTTGTGGAGGTGGTTATATGAGATTCATATCGACCTGCAATATAAACGCTGAAGGAATATCCAATAGATTCCCCCTTTTTGTAATCTTTCTTATGCTGTTCATCTATCTCATAAGAATATCTGTTTGAACTAATAACATTTAATCTAATAAGATGGTAAAAGCTTTTATCTATTTCGTAAACTAGTTGGTCATACTCTGGCGCCAGCTCTAAATGGATTTTTTTCTTATAGCTGTTTTTAATTTCTTTAAAGTTTGCTTCAGCTTTTGCAGGTGATTCGCCTATTGTTAGAGCGATTAACAGATCATCAGCCGCCACTTTGAAAATTTCGCATAATTTTTTCATTAGTGAAAAACGATCAGAACTATTTTGAATAGCTCGAATGGCTACTAATTCCTCTTCTAATCTGCGTGCTTCTAACCAGCGAGTTAGTAGGCCACTATAGTAAAGATCAAGGACTTCTGCTGTAAAATGCTCACGTAATTCTTCAAGATTTTTGATTTTAGTTCCGTCAAGCGGTAGATCGAATTTTATTGTTTTTATAATGCTCAACTTGTTTCACCCTTTAACCAAAAAGTTTACTAACAAAACTACCAACCTTACTTGCCACTGCCTTCGCTCCAGTTGTTATTGCCCTTCCAACACTTTGCACAGCTTTGACGGCTGTGGTCACAATTTTTTTACCACCTTCGTAAACAGCTTGGCCGATTTTGCTACCTGCCATACCACCCACTACACCACCAACAAGCCCCCCGACTGTACTACCAACCGGTCCCAAAACAGTGCCCAAAGTAGCACCCAAGGCGACTCCTTTGACTGCTCCCATTAACCCCCCTACTAGACTGGTATTGGTCGTGCCCATTGCATCTAAGGCTTCTACGCCGCTTAACTCACCCTTGGCGTATTTGTAAAGAATCTTAGCATTTTCCATGCTGAGATAAGCTATATCAGCGAGACGACCTGCTGGGGTACTTTTTAAGACTGTACCCATCCAGCCACTTTTCGCCGCCACTAAAACAGCCCCTGATACAGCAACTTGTGTTCCAACATGACTAGCACTTTTGATAGAGCTTTCAAAGAACTCTTTCAAATCCTCACTCACAGGTTGGTTTTGTTTGCCTGTAATGAAGTTCCAAGCACGGCGCCCTAAAATTCGGAGCCCTTGCGAACCAGCTGTTAAACCTGCAGCAATTACAGCACCTTTGCCGATTTCTTTAGCTATTTGAACACGATTGACGTCATTCCATTCATACTGTCTAATTTCCTGCTCAATTTGTGCTTGTTCTTGTAAGGCTTTTGCTTGCTCTTTAGTGAGTGGTTTCGAGCTAATACCATCTATTTCGATGCTATCAGTGGCATTGTTGAGCTGATCAATCTGGTCTGCAGGTCCGAGTTTACGTTGTCCACGATAGTCACCTTTCTCAAACAATTGGCTAGTGCTATCCGCATTTTGACCGTATTTAGCCTGATAGCGTTTAAGCAGCTTACCGTCTTGATCATAAATACCGATGTCCATGGAGTTTTTTCCATAAGCATCACCATTAGGAGACAAAACTTTTGCGAGGTAACCGCTACCTTGTGCAGCTGCCTCTAAATTAAATGTATCAACATGGTGTTGTTCAGCAAGAAAACCATCAAGGTTTCTTCCCATATTGATGTTACCGCTTTGAGTGGTAACGGTTTTTGCCATAGCCTCATTAGCTTGATTTAAGGCTTTATCAATCTCTGACGCATACTGACCAACATTAGCAACACCACTAGCTGCGGCACCTTCCTCTAATTTTGTTGCTAACCAAGTTTCGCGACTTTTACCTGCCTCAAGATGGTTATATAAGGAAACCTTAGCTGCGTTATTGTTCTCAACTGTGGAGATAAGCTCACGAGCTGTTTGACTCAATTCATCTTGATCTTTCCAAATACTAGGGAAGCTTTGAAAGGCTTTGACTAACCAAGTTTCCAAAGTCATATCATTTTTATGTTTTTCATATGACCTAACAAACTTAGTAATTAAAATCCCAGTCTTTTCAGTATTTTGCTCATCACCAAATACTGCCTCAGTCAGTCTTGTAGCTTGTTGTTCCTGAAAGTCTTGTTGGTCTAAAAGATCTAAGATGTTAGTTGATGCTTTAATTGGCGAGAGGAACTCAGACATGCACGATACCTATATTTTTGTTTTTTATTAATTTAGGGTATATCAATTTTTATCTAAGCAACTACTTTACATTAGCGCCTTTAAGTTATGCTGAATATTAAGAAATACATGATCTAACAAAAAATATGATTTTTACTCAATTTTCATTGAATAATTTTTATATAATTTAAAAAATTCGGGTAGGTCGACTGAGGTTTTTTGTTTATAGAAGATACTGCTAGTGAAGTGTTAAACTAACACTTCACTAGCTTGGGTGTTAGTTAGATCGAATAATATTCCTCTCCGGCCCATACGGGAACCCCGTAATATTCTCCGCACCATCTTCCGTTAACACCAAAATATCATGCTCCCGATAGCCCCCCGCACCTGGTAGTCCTTCAGGGAGCATAATCATCGGTTCCATTGAAATGACCATATTTGGTTCTAACACGGTTTCAATATCTTCGCGTAATTCTAAACCCGCTTCACGCCCATAATAATGGCTGAGCACACCGAAACTATGTCCATAACCGAAAGTGCGGTATTGCAATAGGCCATAATCTGCAAAAATCTTATTTAATTCCAAAGCAATATCACAGCAGCGCACGCCCGGTTTAATCAGTTTGATGCCTTCTTCATGCACATGCACATTTGCTTCCCAAAGTTTCAACGAAGCTTCGTCGCAATCGCCGTAGAATAAAGTGCGTTCTAAAGCGGTGTAATAGCCTGCAATCATCGAGAAGCAGTTGAGGGAGAGAATATCGCCGTGTTGGACTTTGCGGCTCGTGATCGGATTATGCGCGCCATCGGTATTGATGCCGGATTGGAACCAAGTCCAAGTATCCATCAATTCGCCGTGGGGATAGCGCTTGGCAATTTCGCGCACCATCGCTTGCGTCGAAGCGAGCGCGACTTCATGTTCACTTACGCCTTCATGTACTGCTGCCACTAAAGCAGCACCACCAATATCGCAGACTTGTGCGCCTTGTTTGATATGCGCGATTTCTTCGGCGGATTTGATCATGCGTAAGCGCATTGCCGCTGCTGCAATATCTACAATTTGCGAAGAGGGCAGAGCAGCCTGTAATTTATTCAAGCGTTCCAGCGTGATGTGATCATGCTCAACTCCAACGCGCTGACCATCTTTAATTTCTTGTTGTATCGCACGGAAATAGTTGTCGCGCTGCCAATCGGTATAAACTAAATTGTAATCGCCCGCCGTGCGTCGCCACGGTTGGCCACCATCAATATTCGCAGAAATGCTCACCACTTTATCTTGCGTTACCACCAAGCCATAAGGTCGGCCAAACGAGCAGTACAAAAAGTCTGAGTAATAATTAATATTGTGAATCGAGGTAAACAATACAGCGTCGACTTGAAGTTCAGCCATCAAAGCACGGAGTTTGGCTTGGCGGTTCTGGAATTCGGCTGTTGAGAAAGTATTTTGAACACGTTCGCCATTTTCGATGCGGATGACTTGGGGAAGATTCGCCATAGTGTACTGTCCTCTTAACTGTGTTGGGTGAATAGATAATGCGCCATTTTGGTGCATTTGCCAATCAACAGGCGCATAGCTCTAAGCTTAAGTGTAGGCAAGGAAAATGCCAGTGGTGAGCGAGGTTTGCGCGATTAGCTATACCTATACGCCTATTTAAGTTAAGGTCAGGTTTTTACTTGCTCAAGCCTGTTATGCCTGCCGTGCCCCCCTTAAATCAAGCTCAAATCCTGACTGAGCTTACCCCTGAGCTGCAAGCTGTGTTGCAGCAGATTTACATTTTTCCAAGCCTTGATTCGACCAATACCTGGCTATTAGAACAGCCAAATACTTGCTTCAGTGTCTGTCTGGCGGAAGAACAAACTGCCGGGCGCGGGCGGCGTGGCCGCACTTGGCAATCGCCCAATAGCGGGAATATTTATTTTTCTTTGCGCTGGTGTTTTCAAGCAGTACCCGCGAATTATGGCTGTTTAGGTTTAGTCGTTGGTGTTGCGGTCGCTGAGGCTTTAGCGGCTTATGGTTTGCAGGGGCAAATGCTCAAATGGCCGAATGATATTTATTATCAGGGTCAGAAGCTGGGTGGGATTTTGTTACAAACGGCGCAACCTTTGCAGCAAGTCGTGATTGGAATTGGTTTAAATACCGGCATGCAGCGTGCAAGTATTACTAGTATTGATCAGGCATGGTGCGATTTGTCGGAAATCCTGCAAGAGAGCATTGACCGCAACCGCCTGATCGCAGCTATACTCAAGGCATTAATCCCAGCCTTACAAGCCTTTCCACACTTCAATATGTTTGAGTTTCAGCAACAATGGCAGCGCTGGGATTGGCTGGCGGATCAAGCGGTGCGGATTGATACCGGTAAAGAAGTTCTGCAAGGGAGAGCTTGCGGATTAGATGAGCAAGGGCAATTGCAGGTGGCACTCGCGGATGGAAGCCGCAGAGCTTTTTCTTCAGCAGATGTTTCGGTGAGACAGCTTTCGTGACAACCCTTCTGATCGATGCAGGTAATTCCCGCCTGAAATGGGCAAGTTTCTCTCAAGGTCAACGTAGCCCTCAACAAGCTTTAGCCTATGGCGAGCACACCCCACAAGCAGGTGCTTTGCAGCAGTTACGAACCCTCATGACTCAACAAGATGCTGAAAAAATCGTATTGGTGCATGTACTGGGTGGGGCTTTTACCGAGGGACTAGAGGCTTTATGTGCACAATTATCAGTGTCTTTGACTGTGGTGCAATCCCGTGCAGGTGCTTATGGGATTAAAGTGGTTTATCCCAATCCAGCACATTTTGGAGCAGATCGATTTGTCGGTTTACTAGCAGCACGTAAGCTTTTGGGGGAGCAGGCAGCGATTATTATTGATGCGGGTACTGCCGTGACTATTGATGCAATTCAAGCAGACGGTAAGCATTTAGGTGGGGTCATTTTGCCTGGTTTACAATTGCTCAGTGATGCGTTAATTCGGCGCACTCAGGCTGCACATATGTCAGCTACCCCTTTTGATCATCCTCAAGTCTTTAATGACAATACTTTGCAAGGCATGGGTAGCGGCTGCTTATTCAGCTTAGTCGGAGCATTGGAGGGAATTTGTACACGTATGCAGGAGCAAATGCTGGAGCCTGCACAGGTGCTGCTGTGTGGGGGTGATACTGAGCTGTTAAGTCCACAATTACGCTTAGTGCATCAAGCTTGTCCAGACGCTTTAATGGAGGGCTTACAGTATGTGGCGGAGCAAGATGCATGCAAGCCTTGCTAGTGATTTTAGTGCTACTGAATCTAGGCTTTTTGGCACTGAATCTCTGGGGGCCAGAAGATGTGCCTGAGCCAACTCCATTGACTGAAGCGAAGGTACCTAGTCTAAAACTAGTCAAAGATATAGCGCCCGCTGTGTATAGCAGTGCTAATGGTAGTTCACCCAGTAGCTGTTATACGATTGGACCTTATCTAAGCCAAGGTGTAGCAGATCAGGTGGTAGATAAAGTACGCAGTTATGGCTTGTCAGTCGCTTTGCGCTCTTTGCAAACCATGGAAGTCTTGAATTATTTAGTCTATATCCCTCCTTTGCCCACCCGCGCTGAAGCAGAAGCCGTGGTGCAGGATATGCAGCGGTTTGATGTAAAAGATCAACTAGTGATTGATTCAGGACCTTATGAAAATGCGATTTCTTTAGGCTTTTTTGAAGACTTGAATAAAGCTAAGCGGCACGCTGAATACATTCGTTATTTAGGCTACGATGCACGTTATACCGAGCAGAAAATACCGCGTAAAGTACAATGGCTGGATTATGATGAGCCGTTCGGGAGCAATACTCCAGTGAAATTGTGGAGCGAGGCGATTGACCCGAACTTACGCCTACAAGTGCTTCCCCGCGCTTGCCAGACGAGTCCAGCAAGCTAAATAAAAAATTTGGAGGAGACAAGATGGAGCCAATTACACCCTTATGGTCACCCAGCCCTGAGCGCATGGATGCTGCCTTAATTGATGATTTCATCCAATTCGCTCAAGATCGCAGCGGACATAATCTAAAAACCTATCAAGAACTCTATCAATGGTCGATTGATAACAGCGAAATGTTTTGGTCAGCGGTTTGGGATTTTTCCAATATTATTGGCGAGAAAGGCTTACGCATTTTAGTCGATGGCCATGATATTGAGCGTGCACAGTGGTTCCCTGATGCTCAGTTAAACTTTGCTGAAAATCTGCTGCGTGAACCTGCAACGGGCAAAGATACCATCGTCATTGAATTTAAAGCCGAAGACCAAATACGCTCCAGCCTGAGTTATGAGCAACTGTATAATCAGGTTTCACGGGTTGCCAATTGGTTAAAAGAACAAGGCGTAGTTAAAGGGGATCGGGTTGCAGGCTATTTGCCGAATATGCCTGAAACTATAATTGCTATGCTCGCTGCGACTAGTTTAGGGGCAATTTGGACTTCGACCTCTCCCGATTTTGGTGAAGATAGCGTGATTGAGCGCTTTGGCCAAACTACGCCCAAAGTTTTGTTTGCGACCGATGGCTATTTCTACAATGGGAAGCGGATTGATATTCGCGCCAAGGTCGAAGCGGTTAAGCAAGCCTTGCCAAGCTTAATACAGACTGTAGTAATTCCTTTATTAGGTACTACGACTGATTTACCCGGTTTGGCTTGGGCCAATGTGCTAGAAACACAGCCGTCTGAAGAAATCAATTTCGTCCGTTGTGGCTTCAATGATCCGCTGTATGTTTTGTATTCCTCTGGTACGACGGGCAAGCCAAAATGCATTACGCATAAAATTGGCGGTGTATTGCTTCAGCATCTGAAAGAGCATCAATTACAAAGCGATGTGCGCCCCGGCGATAAAGTATTTTATTTCACCACTTGCGGTTGGATGATGTGGAATTGGCTCGCGAGTGGCTTAGCCTCGCAAGCTACGCTCGTGCTGTATGATGGTTCACCGTTCTATCCGAATGGCAATGTGCTGTGGGATTATGCGCAAGAGGTGGGTGTAACTCTATTTGGAACTTCAGCCAAATATTTAGAGGCGCTGAGCAAAGCAGGTTTAGAACCGCTTAAAACCCATGATTTATCGACAGTACGCACTTTATGTTCGACAGGCTCAGTGCTAGCACCTGAAAGTTTTGATTATGTGTATCGCTCGATTAAACAAGATGTCTGCTTATCTTCCATTTCAGGTGGAACAGATATTGTTTCTTGCTTTGTGTTAGGTTGCCCGATTCTGCCGGTGTATCGTGGGGAAACACAGTGCCGTGGTTTAGGGATGGCGGTTGATGTTTTTAATGATGAAGGCAAGCCAGTAGTAGGTGAGAAGGGCGAATTAGTTTGTACCAAGACTTTCCCCAGTCAGCCAGCCTTCTTTTGGGGCGATGAAGATGGGCAAAAATACCATGATGCTTATTTCGCACGTTTCCCCAATGTTTGGCATCACGGCGATTATGTGGAGCTTACCGAACAGGGTGGGGTGATTATTTTCGGGCGCTCGGATGCGACTTTGAATCCTGGAGGCGTGCGCATTGGTACGGCAGAGATTTATCGTCATGTCGAACAGCTAGAAGAAGTGCTTGAAAGCATCGCTATTGGCCAAGATTGGGATAATGATGTGCGCGTGGTTTTATTCGTCGTGCTGCGTGAAGGTTATAGCTTAGACGAAGCCTTAAAAAAGAAAATTCGTGACACCATTCGTACTAAATGCACCCCCCGCCATGTTCCCGCCAAAATCATTCAAGTGGCCGCTATCCCACGGACTAAATCCGGTAAGATCGTGGAATTAGCAGTGCGTGAAGTGGTACATAATCGCCCAGTGAAAAATACCCATGCATTGGCGAATCCAGAGGCTTTGGAATTGTATCGGAGTTTGGCGGAGTTACAGGTTTAGTTTGATTTTTTTTGTAAAGCTAGTTAAGTTAATTACTAACTAGCTTTATATTTAAAGTCTAGCTTTCAGATATAATTATAGATAAGAATTGCCAGCAGTATTAAAACGAAGAAAATCAATGCACCTATACCAGGAGGTGTACGCTGGTCTCTGATGCGTTTTTCTTCCTCATTAATAAATTTAACTTTGAACAAATAAAGCTCAAACATCCTAAAAATAATCGGGATTATCAGTAAAATCAGTAACCCTAAACCTTTATATAAAGCGAATAGAATAAAGGCAGCAGGAATGAGAGCCATTCCAGAATTGATATAGGCATCAACCAGATGAGCTTCTATATAGCTATATCCCTTACACTCTTTACATTGATAAGGCCATGTTTTCGTAGATAAAAAAAGTCGGAGCCTTGGTATTTTTTTACATGAACACTGCTGCATATTATAATTGTCATTGTCCCTTTGGAATGGAGTTAAGTATTTGATTTACAAGTAAAATTACTCCCCTATAGGCATTTGCTAACACCGTATTTTTGCTCCCCCCAAGACCTGCATTATATAACGAATCCCTGAGTCACTCAGCGCCATCGTCAAGATCTTCTCGCGAATACCTAATTTAGTTAACTTTATTGCGATAGTTAAGCTGGAAGCAGCAGTGTTAATCCCGACAGCGGTAGCGCGGCTCCCCGCTGAGCAAGCGACCGTGTTTATACAATTGTTCACTGACGACATGTTACCACCACACTCACCATGATTTCCTTGATCTATCCAATCGGTCACATCAGACGATTCGAATAACTCAATCAAATCTATTGGGACATTAACATTTATTTATAGAATTCATGATTTACAATTGTGAATTTTATATTTTTATCCAAGAACATATTCTCAATTTTACCGCCATTAGAGTTACCATAAATAATACTAACAGCTTTGCCATCAACAAAATCAAACATAAAATAATCCAACTTTCTAGAACTATTAAGTGAGTTTATTTTTATTAAGATACTAGAGCTATCACTGTAGCAGCCAATATAGAATCCAGAAATTGATCTAACATCTTTTTGATTTTCGTTTATACTATAAATCAAATCCAAAAATAATTTTTCATACATATTTTTTTACTATTAAAATCCTTTTCTTTGCCAAATAAATAATTTTTATTAAAAAATAACTAGTATCTTTATTACTTGAAAGATCTTTTCTATATTGTATATATTTATCAAAAAGCCCCTCATCACAGCTATTTTGTCTTTTGACTATTCCATTACTCTTGCAAGCAGAAATAAAAAATAAAGATATAGAAATCACAAATACTATATGTACAATTTTTCTCATAAATACTACAACTAAAATTTCTTCATACGTTGCTCTGAAACAGAGGTGCCACTGTTTCTAGCGGCACTTCCTAGCAATCCATTATTATTCAAAACGTAGTTGGGTAAGTTGACATTAATTGATCCAGAGTAGTTAACTACGAAGTATAAGTAAAATCCAAAAATTGAATAACTAGTCTTTGAGTTCCACGATATATTTTTCTATCTTCTGATATGGCTATAAAAATATTTAATAATTCGTCGCCTTTTATGTGGTTTACTAAAAGAATACCTAACCAATGCGTACTACAAAAGTCAAATCTAACACCCTTTTCTTTCGAGTTAAATTCTATATGATTAGAATCGACGAAATCGCAGTTCTCAAAAAAATTATACTTAATCTCCAATTAAATCGAGTAAGGTTTTATCTATTTTTTAAACCAAATAATATTTTGTATTTTACTTAATCTGTAAAATTGGTGAAAAATTTTGGATCGGAGGTAGCAACTCCCCTCCTTGTAGTAAACTGTGATTTTAGGAATAAACTGATCAAAGCCTGACTTGAATAAGCTACTGATAATAAAGTTTTTGCAGAGTCTCCAGCCGCTTGTTAGCGGATATTTCCTTACAAATAGCTTACAATTCGCGTTTTTCTCGACTAAGTTTGAAACCCAGTCATGATCCGCCTAACCGAAATCCGCCTACCCATCGACCATAGTCCCGAAGCCTTAAATGCCGCGATCCTAGACAAGCTTGCCCTTAAATCCTCTGACTTAAGCAGCTTCACAGTATTCAAACGCGGTTACGATGCGCGCAAACGGGATGCCATTATCTTGGTATACACCTTGGATGTAGAGGTAGCCAACGAAGTTGAGTTGTTCAAGCGCTTTGTAAAAGACCCACATGTTTCAGTGAGTCCAGATACGAGCTATCAGTTTGTTGCGCAAGCCCCTAAACAATTACCACATCGGCCGCTGATTATTGGCTTCGGTCCTTGCGGAATTATGGCGGGTTTAGTACTCGCACAAATGGGCTTTCAGCCGATTATTTTGGAGCGTGGTAAAAAGGTTCGGGAGCGCACTAAAGATACTTGGGGCTTATGGCGTAAAGGTGTGCTGAATCCGGAGTCGAATGTGCAGTTTGGGGAAGGCGGCGCAGGGACTTTTTCTGATGGCAAACTCTACAGCCAAATCAAAGATCCAAAACATTATGGGCGCAAGGTTTTAACTGAGTTTGTGAAAGCGGGTGCCCCTGAAGAAATTTTATACGTGAGTAAGCCGCATATTGGCACTTTCCGCTTGGTGAAAATGGTCGAAAATATGCGTGCCCAGATTGAAGCTTTAGGGGGAGAAATCCGTTTTCAACAGCATGTGACCGATGTACTGATTGAACAGGGTCAGATGCGTGGGGTCGTGTTGGCGAATGGCGAGGAATTACGCAGTGATCATGTGATTTTAGCGCTAGGACATAGCGCCCGTGATACTTTCAAAATGCTGTTTGAGCGTGAAGTCTTTATGGAAGCTAAGCCTTTTTCAATCGGCTTTCGGATTGAGCACCCACAAACCTTAATTGACCAAGCTCGCTTTGGGAAGCATGCAGGTAATGAGTTACTCGGGGCTGCTGATTATAAACTGGTGCATCATGCCAAAAATGGACGCTCCGTGTATAGCTTCTGTATGTGTCCAGGTGGGCAGGTGGTCGCAGCAACTTCAGAAGAAAAACGTGTGGTGACCAATGGCATGAGCCAGTATTCGCGTGCTGAGCGCAATGCGAATGCAGGGATTGTGGTGGGTATTTCGCCTGAGGATTATCCAGGTAATGTGTTAGCCGGTTTAGAGTTTCAGCGCCGTTGGGAGTCGCGTGCCTTTGAATTAGGTGGAGAGTCTTATCAAGCGCCTGCGCAACTAGTCGGCGATTTTCTGAAAAATTTACCTTCCAAGCAATTGGGAGGGGTCGAGCCTTCCTACCAACCGGGTGTGCATTTGACTAATTTAGCTACCAGTTTACCCGATTATGCCATCAATGCGGTGCGAGAGGCTTTGCCGGCCTTTGAAAAGCAAATCAAGGGTTTTTCTAGATATGATGCTGTTCTTACCGGAGTCGAGACCCGCACATCTTCACCGATCCGGATTACGCGTGGACAAGATTTCCAAAGTTTAAATGTGCAGGGCTTATATCCTGCGGGTGAAGGCGCAGGGTATGCAGGTGGGATTCTATCCGCGGGCGTGGATGGGATTAAAGTCGCGGAAGCGGTGGCTTTGAGTTTACAAACTGCTATTTAAGCAATTTTAAGGCAGTGCTTATTGTTAATAACAGTGTCTTATTATACTTGCAGAGCCTAAATCTTTAATTTAGGAGAATCAACCAAGCAGCCGGCTTAGTATTTTAGGTATAAACAAGGTTTTAAATAGACGTGGCCATGGATTGAGTGTGAGTTCTTTTTTGCAGATGATTTGCGACTAAATTAAATCCCAGCATAAATAAACAATTTGGAACTAGCCCTAAAACTGCGGAAATAACCGTCACTAAACTAACAAAGCCGAAAAATTCTTTGATTATGATGGGTGAATTATCAGTTACAAAGACAATATGGCAGGTAAATAAAATCCCAAAGAGTAGGTTTGCTAAAAGAATTCCGGCCAAACTTAAGAGAAATAGCCGGCCCATTTGATTTTTTTGCAAAAAGTATAAATAAGCCTTGGTCAGCAGTAAGGCACTGAGAACTGCGGCAGTACCTGCAAAGGGTGCTAAAGAGGTAATACTAGCAAGGTTTGAGCTATGGCTAATGACCATGATCCCAAGCCCACAAGACAAACAAGCACCTAGAAAAATGCTGGTATAGGCGATTAAGTAATGCATCTTGATTCTCTATACAGTTCGATTAGTTAGCTAAGATAAGCTCACCGTGTGCAACGAATGTGCAGTCTTCGGTGAGTTCTTATGCATTCTTTAATCATCAAGAATCATTGATGCTAGGGGTACTAGCTGCCTAGGCTAGCGAAAAATGTATTTTTCCGCTCCAAATTGCTAGCTTTAATGCCTAAGGCCATTTGAGTGTTCTCTATATTTTTGCCAATTTCATTCTGTAAACGTTCCAAAATCATTGGCACCTCTTTTTCCCAAGCGCTTGGCCATTGCACTTGGTCTAAAGTGAAATGGAGCGGATCGTTGCTCCATGTGGCATCGAAAGGCAATTCAGTAATAGTAAATTCGCCATTATCGAAAGGTAGGCCGCTTGCTTGGCGCTTCATGTTGAGCTGTTCGCGAATACCTTTGGCAGCGTTTACTAAAGAGCGATGATGGCAGTAGGGATTGTTACCGCGTTTATCAAAGAATACATGCGCCGTCCAATTACAAGCACCACGACAGAGTTCAGCAAAATCACAGGTCTTACAAAAACCCCATAAATGCGCAGTGGCTTCCGCTGTGCCTGCATTCAAATTAAAGGTTAGTTCTTCACGTTCAGTGAGAATTTCCGCTAAAGAGTGATTACGAATATTTCCACCAGAATAAGCGGAAGTCGGTAAAGAGGGGCAGGCTTTAATAATCCCATCTGCCTCAATACCAATGGTAGCTAGGCCAGCGGAACAGCCGCGCCAAAATGCCCATTCATTATTTTTACGCCCGAAGCTACGCAGCAAGCGATCATAAGGGCCGTAATAGCCAAAATTATTCCCCGGCTGAACAATCAAGCCTTCGTGATGCCCACGCTGCGCCAAATAAGCCAGCAAAGGATGGAAATTAATCAGTTCAGCGGGTTGCAGCAGCATATCGGAGTTATCCGCTGCATTGCCCATTGGAACCGTCATTTGAATTTGCCAAGCTTGTGCACCGGCTTTTAATAAAGCTTCATACATTAAGGCAAATTCTGGAGCAGAATAACGGTTCACTTGGGTATTTGCGCCAAAGGGAATGCCAACTGTGCGCAAATGCTGCATGGTTGTGAAGGTTTGTCGCCATGAGTCCAGTTTGCCACGCAAACGATCATGCGTGGCTTTCATCCCATCGACTGAAACTGAGAGCTGATTAATGCCCGCAGCTTTCATGCGCTCTGCAGTAGTAAGGCTAATACCATAACCACCTGTGGTCATGGAACACACCATCCCAGCCTTGACAATCTCCCGAGCAATCTCTAACCAATCTTTGCGCAGATAAGCCTCACCACCAATTAAAGTAACTTCCGTGATACCTGCATCGGCCATTTGGTGAACTAAATCTAAGGCTTCTGCGGTGCTTAGTTCATTCGAGCGCGCATCGCCTGCACGTGATCCGCAATGGGTACAAGCCAAATTACATTTAAGCGTAATCTCCCAGACGGCGTAGCACTTACGCTGACGAGGTTGGTAAGATTGCGAAGAAGATAATGCTGTTTCCATAGAGCGTCCCAGTTATTATTCTTAGTTTAATTAGCTTACTTGCTTGTATCCATAATCGCCCCATAAACCGGCTGCGCACTACCGCCGCCAATGGGGTCAATCACCACTCCGTAAACGGGTTGAATCACAGGGTCATCAATCGGGTCAATCACTGCACCGTACACAGGTTGTACACTACCGCCGCCAATGGGATCAATCACCACTCCGTAAACGGGTTGAATCACAGGGTCATCAATCGGGTCAATTACTGCACCATATACTGGTTGTACTACCCCAGGGTCAGGCTTGGTAGGTTTAGGTTCTGGGTTAGCACCGCCATTTTTTAATTGATTTAATAATTGCAGTATCAGTTGCAGGACTAATTGTTGAAGGCTATTCCCACCACCACTGAAGTTAAAGCCTTGGTTACGTCCACTAAACTGATCTAAACGTTGTCCAGCTTGTAAGGTTTGTGCTTGTGTATCAGGTTGACGGGGAAGAATGGTGTTTTGCCCGCGTCTTGTTTGAATATCCATTTCTCACCTCCTTAGGTTTGGATAAATTGCTAGAAATTAACAAACTCTAGGTATTGGCTCAGTATATGCAGGGGCTTTTCAGTACATGCAAATTGATCTGTTTAAAGGCAAAACTCAGCAGATAATAGGTGGGTATCATTAAATTAAAACGCCTAATAAAAAAACTAAAACAGTAAGTTTTAAACAGATAATGCCAGCCACTCACTAAACCTGTTAAGATTCGTTTTTTGTTTGGTTTAGGCTTGCAAACCCCCATGGACAAGTACATCCGCGTGCGTGGAGCGCGTACGCATAATCTAAAAAATATTGATGTGGATCTGCCACGTGATCAGTTGATTGTCATTACTGGCTTGTCCGGTTCGGGTAAATCGTCTTTAGCTTTTGATACGATTTTCGCTGAAGGTCAGCGTCGCTATGTAGAGTCGTTGTCAGCGTATGCTCGCCAGTTTTTATCGATGATGGATAAGCCCGATCTTGATCATATTGAAGGCTTATCGCCAGCGATTTCTATCGAACAGAAAACTACCTCACATAATCCACGCTCTACCGTTGGTACGATCACGGAGATTCACGATTATCTACGCCTGTTATTTGCACGTGCAGGCATTCCACGCTGTCCAACGCACCATGTAGATCTACAAGTACAGACTGTGAGTCAAATGGTGGATCAAGTCCTAGCCCTACCTGCAGAAGCGCGCTTGATGCTCTTAGCCCCGGTGATTCGCGAGCGTAAGGGTGAGCATGTGCAACTGCTTGAGTCTTTGCGGTTACAAGGTTTTTTGCGCGTGCGGGTGGATGGGCAAGTCTATGATTTAGAAGATGTACCTAAATTAGAGCTGCGTAAAAAGCATACGATTGAAGTGGTTGTAGATCGTTTTAAAGTCCGTGAAGATTTACAGCTCCGTTTAGCCGAATCCTTTGAAACCGCCCTGAAGCTTTCTGAAGGTTTAGCGGTGATTGCGCCGATGGAAGCCGGTGCAGGGCAAGAGTTTACCTTTTCTGCAAATTACGCCTGCCCGCATTGTGGTTGGTCATTACCCGAGTTAGAGCCACGACTATTTTCTTTTAATGCCCCCCAAGGCGCTTGCTCAACCTGTGATGGTTTAGGGGTAAAGCAATATTTTGATCCCGAGCGAGTGATTCAAAGTGAGAAGTTAAGTGTATCTGAAGGTGCTGTGCGTGGTTGGGATCAACGCAATGCCTATTACTTTCAGATGATGACTTCGCTGGCGGATTACTACGGTTTTGATGTGAATGATCCGTGGAAAGACTTAACCGAAACTACCCGCAAAATTATTCTGTATGGCAGCGGTAAAGATAAAATTGACTTCACTTATATTGGGCAAAAAGGGCAGGTTTATCAGCGTAGCCATGAATTTGAAGGCGTCATCAATAATCTAGAGCGTCGCTATCGAGATACGGATTCGAATATGGTGCGGGAGGAATTAGCTAAATACTTATCCAGTCGTCCTTGCCCCGATTGCCAAGGTACACGCTTAAATGAGCAGGCACGCAATGTGTTAGTAGCGGAAAAGAATTTACCCAGCTTAAGTTTATTGCCGATTGGCGAAGCACATGCTTTTTTCCGCGATTTAATTCTGCCGGGTACTCAGGGCAAAATTGCCGAAAAAATCATTCGGGAAATCTGTTTGCGTTTAGAGTTTTTAGTCAATGTCGGTTTGGATTATTTAACTTTAAGTCGTAGTGCAGAAACCTTGTCCGGTGGAGAAGCACAACGGATTCGTTTAGCTTCACAAATCGGCGCGGGTTTAGTTGGGGTTATGTATGTACTTGATGAGCCTTCGATTGGCTTACATCAACGTGATAATGATCGTCTATTGCGTACTTTATTCCGGCTGCGTGATTTAGGTAATACGGTGATTGTGGTCGAACATGATGAGGATGCGATTCGTAGTGCGGATTTTGTACTTGATATAGGCCCAGGGGCGGGGGTGCATGGTGGGCAAATTATTGCTCAAGGCAAACCATTAGACGTGGCTGAAGTCCCTGAGTCAGTGACGGGGCAGTTTTTGTGTGGTCAGCGCCGGATTGAAATTCCCAAGCAGCGGACGCCGGTTAATCCGGAACGTTTAATTAAACTAGTAGGTGCTACGGGGAATAATCTGCAAAATGTTAGTTTAGAGATTCCTTTGGGCTTATTGACCTGTATTACAGGGGTTTCCGGTTCTGGAAAGTCGACGCTGATTAATCGCACCCTTTACCCTTATTTAGCGCGGCATTTACACGATAGCAGTGTGGAAGTAGCACCCGTTAAAGCAGTGGAAGGTGTCGAGCAAATCGACAAGATTATTGATATTGACCAAAGCCCGATTGGGCGCACTCCACGCTCCAATCCAGCGACTTATACGGGAGTTTTTACCGCGATTCGGGATATTTTTGCGGCGACTCAAGAAGCACGGTCGCGGGGTTATCAGCCCGGACGTTTCTCCTTTAATGTCAAAGGAGGGCGTTGTGAGGCTTGTGCGGGTGATGGGGTGATTAAAGTCGAAATGCATTTCTTGCCAGATGTGTATGTCACCTGTGAAGTTTGCCATGGTAAGCGCTATAACCGTGAAACTTTAGATGTGCGCTATAAAGGTAAGAATATCAGCGAAGTTTTAGAGATGACGGTAGAGGATGCCTGTGAATTTTTTGCTGCCGTCCCATCGATTTATACCAAGCTGAAAACTTTAATTGATGTGGGCTTGTCTTATATTACACTCGGCCAAAATGCCACTACTCTTTCAGGTGGTGAGGCACAACGGGTCAAATTAGCTAAAGAACTCTCTAAGCGCGAAACGGGAAAAACCATTTATATCCTTGATGAACCAACCACTGGTTTACATTTCCACGATGTTGATCAGCTGTTAAAAGTGCTACATCGTTTAAGAGATGGCGGTAATACCGTCGTGGTGATTGAGCACAATCTGGATGTGATTAAAACAGCGGATTGGGTCGTCGATTTAGGCCCTGAAGGTGGTAGCCGTGGCGGGAAAATTATTGCAGTTGGTACACCCGAGCAAGTCGCAAAAACTAAAGGCTCATTTACTGGGGAGTTTCTGAAGCGGATGTTGTAGAGTTCTAGCTAAACTGAAAATAGTTAATCCTTTCACTTAGGTGCTGCTGTGTTAAATAAACTAGGTTTACTTCTTCTTAGTATTGGGTTTCTGGCTCAGCCTTGCTTTGCAAAGAGTAATAGGGCAGAGCCTGTTTGTGCCAATTTGAATGGTCAGACGGTGCAGGTAAAAACGAATATGGTTTTACCTGCTGGTTGCAATCTCACGGATACGCGCTTTGTGTTTGAGAATGTGCAAAATGTCACGCTAGATTTGAATGGAGCTACCTTAACTAGTCAGAGTCTAGCGATAGCTATTAATTTTTTAACTAGCAATCCACAAAATCCGACCCGGAATGTCGGGATTAAGAATGGCACCATTAAGGGTTACGGTACGGCCTTATTTATCAATCGCATCCTAACCAAAGAAGATTTACAAGCCTTAAGGGCTAATCCACAAAACTATTATCCTTATATCCAACAGACGGCCACTAGTAATGTCACGATTGATAATCTTAATTTTATCAATCCGCATGGCTCAGCCGTTTATATTTGGGTAGGCAATAATCGGGTTACATTGAAAAATAGTACGATTACCAAAGCACAAGGCCCGGCTGTGACTCTGGGGATAGCCTCCTTTGGTAATGTAGTAGTCGATAATGTGATTACCGATAGTGGTTATCTAGACTCACAAAGCATACCCCGAAAAGGGCGTGGTCTACGTGAAGCCATTGCAGTAGATGGCAGTTATGATAATCGAATTGCACGGAATACTTTGCAAGGTAATGCTCGAGGTGGCGTGCATTTATATTCTAATTGTGGCGAAAAGTTTCATACCGATCCTAATTATGTTCCACGGACTTTTGATGCTGAGCGTAATTTAATTCGCAATAACTTGATCAAGGACAATGGCCCTGGTGGGGCAGTAGAAATTGGTAAACGGGTCGATTGGAATTTAGAAGATTGGGATTGTGCCAAGCCAGTGTATGCCAGATTTCTGAGCTTTAAGTATTATTGGGATAACTCAGGCTACAATCGGGTGGAGGCGAATCGTGGCAATGGCTCGATTGATGTACGGACTGACAACAATACCATCCTGAATAATGAACAACATGTGGATGTAGATAGTGTGGTGAGACGTCTCAAGGGTGATCCTTTGGTGAATAATACAGTTAGTCCCTGAGCTAATTGGCTGCTAAGGAACCTATGGCTAAGACGCTACTCCAAGCCTAGCACAGCAAGGTTAATAATAAGGCAGCTATGAAAGATAAGTTCAGCAAACTATTCGGGCATTCCTATTTCTCTTTAGTGATTGCCTTAATTTTGCTTCTGTCCATTATCGCTTTAGTGGGGATAGCGATCTTTTCACTGCTGAATTTCTCAGCCTCGCCTTTATACCCTGCGGGTAGTGCCATTACTGAGGAGCAAAGCTTCGAGGAGTATGTGCGCTTTGTCGCGCTGACCTTTGAGTTTATGACCACCTTGATTGGTATATTAATCGCTGCTTTAGTGCTTACCTTAATTCTATTTGGGGTACAAATGTATGGCTGGAGTCGGGATAAACGCCGTTTGGCGCTATGGCGTGAACAAGGCTTAGTAGTAGAACGGTTGGATTTTTTGAGTGGCAATCGTTTACGTTTAAATCAGATGGAGTTAGAGCTAAATCGTGCACAGATGCAAACCCTGCGCGAGTTAGTAGCAAAGCGTCAAGCCGAGTTGCCCTTACATCCGGCTGATTTACCCGGTGACAATGGCACGCAATTGATTAAGCGCTTACGAGAGGAATTGGGGGCGCGTTTATTAGAAAAAAGTTTAATTCAGAATCGACGTGGGAAAGGCTATTGGTTGGATATGGAAGCTGCCCATATCCATGTATTAGAAGATGAGACCGAGCCGCACTAGCCCTCAGTCTGATTAATTCGGGTACGTTGAAAAGTAATTTGCCAGCCTTCTTCAATAATGGGTGCTAAAGCATCCCGCTCACAATCACGGGGATTCTCACCTATCCCTGCAACTGTACCTGATCTAAATTCAGGTCGTTCCACATTGCCAAACCAATGCGTTTCTTGCACATCACGTTTAGCCCGAAACTCGACTTCACAGCTTAATGCATAAGCATTGACCTGCATGCCGACTAGTATTGGAATTAGCAGGCTATAGTTTAGTTTTTTCATTATCGCTCTCCCTTGGGTTGCCCTATTTAATTTAGCCAGTTTTATTAAAGCCTTAAGCCTAACAGCATGGTTTAGATTATTCGATAACTTAGTCTTGTTATACAATAACAGTTAATTATTTTTAATATAAACAATAACTTATTTGTTTTTTAGTCATTGCAACCTGCACCGCCAATCCGCTGGAATTTTCAGCTGTTATTAAATTCCAAACAACTCAAATAAACCTTTTATTAAATAGACTAGCGGTTGTTATGGCATAACAGCAGCCTGATTTTCATAATAAATTCAGCAATTATTAAGGGTCTTGATGATCCTTGGTAAGCAAATTAAAAGTGTTTAACTGCCTAACCCCAAGGAAAAGCAGCCTAAGGCTGAGTTAAGGAGTGGAGTATGTTTAAGAAAGCTTTATCGTTGAGTTTAGTAGTAGCAGGTTTGTGTTTGAGCAGCTTAGCTAGTGCAGAAAATTATATGTATGAAAATAATGATTGGGAACAACCCGAATATTATGGAAACCCAGGAGGGCATTTTAGTATTCATGTGGTGCCACCTGTACCCCCTCGCTATGCACCACCCCGCTATTACGAACCACCACCTCGCTGTGTGCCTGGGCATCAAGTGGATCAAATGCAAGCTGGACAGTCCAGTCAAATTTATGCAGGTCGTCAAGAAGGTGATTTGACACGCTCGGAAATGGAGTCTTTATTAGCTCAACAAGATCATATTGCCTCGATAGAGGAGCGTATGCGTAGAGATGGTTGTCTCACTCTACAGGAGCGAAATGATTTAGTAGCCCGCTTGAATCAAGCTAGTCGTGATATTTGGCGTGAACGCAATGATAATGAGCGTCGTGGTGAGCACCATCGCCCTCATTATGGTGGCTGGAGCAGTGATCGCTATTAGTTTAGTGATAGTTTAGTAAACAGCGCTTAGACTCTAAGCGCTGCGGTTAAGTTTATTTACATTCAGTTTGTGCCGTGGGGACATCTACTTTGTGATCATTCGGCATGCTATTAGTGATCTTACTTAAGCTTGGTGTAGAGCAAGTTTTTGCTAAATGTTCATCTAAGCTTGCATCGCTTGGGTTTTTATAAAATAGAGTTGCAACCCCATCTGGATCAGCCAAACTCAAACTGACTTTCTTGCCGGCTACGATCACTGGAGCTTTCAACGGGACATGAAAGCTTAGACTCATACTTTGATCCGGGTTGAGTACCATAGTGTAATCTTGAACTTCACTGAAGCTGAGTGCTTGACCATCAACAGTTAATTGACTGAAATAACCGAGTTTAGACAGGTCTACCAAAATATCATTGGCGCGTTGCTTAAGCGTAGCGGCTTTATTCGCTTCGGATAAGTCTTCATCCTCTAATAAAATCGCAGCCAATTCAGGGTCATAAGTCCAAACCATATCGACAGCATTGAGTTGACCAGCAGAGTTACTCACTAACTTAGTCGCTGCTTGAATTTGATAATGAAAGCCATCAGCCAAGGCAGGTGTAGCCAAGCTTAATAGAGTAGCACTTGCAGCAAGCCCTAATAAGGGGCGTATTAATTGGGTAAAAAGTCTCACCTTGAAATTCCTTATATAAACTGAAAAGCAGTTAGAACTGCCCTTATTAACTTATTTACAACTAAATTGAATAGTAGGCACGCTAGGTTGGTGACCATTGGGTAATTTTAAGGTTTCTTCACTCAGGCTGGGTAGAGTACACATTTTGGCTAAACTTGCCTCTAAAGCTAGTTCAGGCGGTTTATTAAATACCAAGGTAGCGACACCATCAGGATCAACTAATTTTAAACTCAGCTGCTTTGTAGAGAGTTTAGTCGGTGTTTTTAAGGGTAAAGTGAAGTCTAAAGTGAGACTTTGATCAGCACCAACTCTCACACTATAAGTTTGTACTTTATTTAATAACACGGGCTGGCCATTAATAGCCAATTGAGTGTAATAACCCGATTCAAAAAGATCATCCAACATGGCTTTGCCCAAAGTTTTTAGTGTGGCCTCTTTTTGAGCTACGGATAAATCTTTATCCGCTAATAACTGCTGGCCTTCATTTGGGGCATAAGTCCAAGCTAGCTGGATAGCAGTTAATTCACCAGTGGTATTTGCTAAAAATTTAGCACTCGTTTTGAGCTGATAATGATAGCCATCAGCCTGTGCTGTCTGTATCAAAACGACTATCAATAGGCTTGCCATAATGTGCTTGAAAGCTCGGATGCTCAATTTAACTACCTGAAACACGTGGAAACGTCCTTTTATGAGTTGCTAGCTTGTAATAGACCATGCAAGAGTAAAGCTAAGACCATTAATGAACCAGCCGTCACCCATGCACCGATAACTCTGACCGCAATCCCGTCTAAGAGTTTATTAAGATAAAAGCTGATCAATGTAGGGAGACTTAAAAGCAGTGAAGCACTAAGTGCTGTACCTAATAACTGTAGATAGATTTTATTAGCACTGAGGCCGGGGAGATTGGCTATTCTAGAATCTAAACCAATCAAAATGCCTGCACTCATACTCAAAGTTATAACTAAAGCAAGATTGATTTTGAGCTTCAGAATCACTAATACCCCTAAACTCAAAGCTAGCACTAATAAGCTCAGTTCTCCCTGTCCTAAGCGGGGTAAAACACGAGTTAAAAGTAATGCTCCACCTAGGCTCACTACATACACGGTTAAACTAGTACGAATAGTCCTAGGTGTCTGTTGACCCAGTAATAAGCCTAATGCCAGTATGACCATTAGATGTGCGGGCACAATCAAAGGGTGCAGGCAACCTTGCCAGAAAAAAGAACTCACAATACGCCTGTCAGGAAGCCGATACCGGTCAAAGCAATCACACCACCTACAGTTCGGGCCACTGCTTTTCCCCAAGGCCAACGAATTAACTCACCAATGGCAATACCGCATAAGTGTAATAGTCCTGTGGAGATGACAAAGCCTGCAGAATAAGCTAAAGGATTCGCTGCATTCGGTAGTTCAGCGCCATGCGCATAACCGTGAAAAATAGCAAAACTAGCTACTAAGACTGCCGCGACCCATAAAGGTGGACGTACTGCTAAGACAATTAAGCTACCTAAGACAATAGAGGAAATGGCAATACCCGGTTCAATCCCAGGTAACGGTATACCTAAAATGCCTAACACACCGCCCAAAGCCATCACTACTGGAAACACCACAGGCAATAGCCAAATAGCTGGGCGGCCTAAAAATGCACCTAAAATACCGACCGCTACCATGGCTGCCACATGATCCCAGCCATATAAAGGATGGGTAAAACCGCTCATAAAACCGCCAATCGCACCCGCACCCGTATGTGCCCAAGCGGCTGATTGCATAAAGATAAATAGAGTAATTATCCATCCCAGTTTTTTATAGCTGTTGTGCATAGCCAAACTCCTGTGAAACTAAGTTAAAGTGAGGATTTAAAAAATTTTGCGGGTAAATACAGGTTGATAGGGGTGCTGAGTCAAGTTTGGATTATAGGCATAGGCCTCTGCATTGAACGCCAAAACTTGTTCTAAGCAGGTAATTCGCTGCTGAAGTACAAAGCGCGCCATTAAGCCACGGGCGCGTTTAGCGAAAAAACTAATCACTTTATATTGCCCTCGACTCCAATCTTTGAAGATTGGGGTAATAAGCTTTTGAGATAAGTGTTTGGGTTGAATGGCTTTAGCATATTCGGCTGAGGCTAAATTTAATAAGCTAGCTTCGCCTAAAGCTTGTAAATCTGCATCTAAAATTTTGGTAAGCTTTTCACCCCAAAATTCATAGAGGTTGTGACCACGAGCTGTTTTTAACGCCGTACCCATTTCTAACCGATAGGGTTGGATCAAATCGAAGGGGCGCAATAAACCATATAAGCCAGACAAAATCCGCAAGCGTTCTTGAGCATAGTTCAAGGTTGTTGGATCCAAGTCTAAAGCAGCTAAACCAGTGTAAACATCTCCAGCAAAAGCAAACATTGCTGGTTTTGCATTGTCTAACTGACAAGGTAGTTGCCACTGTGCATAACGTTCGAAGTTAAGTTGGGCGAGTTCATCACTGAGATGCATAAGCTCAGCCAGTTGCTGGGGTGCGTAAGCTTTTAATTGTTCAACTAATATTTGTGAATCAGTTAAGCAACGCGCTTGAGTATGCTTTATGCTAGTAAAAGGGGATAGATAATCCAATTTCTTCGCAGGTGATAGTAGAATCATCAAGATAGCAGTCTCAGCAAGCGCCATTTAAAATTACTAAGGGGTACGCGAGCGGGAGTATAGCAAACTTAACTATACAGAATACTAGCCTAGTTAGCAGACTACTGTTGACGACTTAGAGACGACAAAAACTAGAGCAATCGGGAGGAGAGAACCATGCTCAAATTACAGTTGGCAGCTTGGCTGATGAGTCTGAGCTGTTTGGTGTTGCTGCCGATTTCACTGGAGGCTAGACCAATTCTCGCACCTCCTAATTTAATAAAAATCTATAAATATCAAGGTTCCTTACAATGTGAGGGTGGTGGCGAACCTTTAGAGTCCATGAATCGACAGTTAAGCAAACTGGGTGTGAAAGTCATAGTCAGACAATGTGGAGTTGATGGCTTAATCTATCCTACGGTTTGTGGTGCGCCTGATGGGCACATCAATATCTTTAAGATTCAACCCCGGGATTTAAAAAAAGCTCAAACTCTGGGGTTTGACTTGTTGAGAAAATTACCAGATGCGCAAGTCACTGCTTGTAAGCCTAAGGGTTGAACTTGAGATCCATCAAATACTTAGCAAGCTTTTCTAAACTAAGGATTTAAGGCATGCAAATTCACTACACTGTTGTAAGATAACTACATGAAGAAAGTAAGTCTGTTTGTAGATGTACAAAATATCTACTACACAACTCGACATGCCTATAATCGTAACTTCGATTACAACCGATTTTGGCAACAAGCCACTCAGGAGCGGAGTGTGGTGAGTGCTTACGCGTATGCCATTGATCGTGGCGATCAAAAGCAGCAACAATTCCAGAATATTCTGCGCGGTATCGGTTTCCAGGTCAAACTCAAGCCTTATATTCAACGCCGTGATGGCTCTTCGAAGGGGGATTGGGACGTCGGGATTACTTTAGATGTGATGGAGGCAGCTCCGCATACCGAGGTGATTTTGTTGGCTTCGGGTGATGGTGATTTTGATTTGCTGCTGCAACGAGTACAGCAGCGGTATCGTGTAGAAACCGAAGTCTATGGCGTGCCGGTGTTAACTTCGAATGCTTTAATCAATAGTGCCACCCGTTATATACCGATTAAAGAGGATCTACTGTTGTAAGTTACAGCAGTTTTTGCCCCGTTTTCGCCCAATCTGCCATGAATGCTGCTAAACCTTTATCTGTCAGTGGATGGTTATACATCTGCTTAAGGATTTTCGGCGGAATCGTAGCCACATGTGCGCCCGCATAAGCTGCTTCTAACACATGCTGTGGGCCACGAATGGAGGCAGCTAAGACTTCAGTGTTTAATTCAGGGTAATTGTCATACACCGTAATGATATTGCGAATTAGCTCAGAGCCTAGTTCGCCAATATCATCTAAACGCCCTATGAAAGGCGAAACATAAGTCGCACCAGCTTTTGCAGCTAATAAAGCTTGTAAGGGGCTGAAACAAAGTGTGACATTGGTTTTGATGCCTTGGCTAGACAACTCTTTACAAGCCCGTAAGCCATCGACCGTCAAGGGTAATTTAATGCAAACATTGCTCGCGATTTTACTCAAAACTTCTGCTTCCTTGAGCATAGTAGCAGTATCAGTTGCTAAGACTTCAGCACTGACAGGTCCTGTAGTGATTTCAGTGATTTCGCGGATCAAAGAAACGAAATCGCGGCCAGAACTGGCAACTAAAGAAGGGTTAGTCGTCACCCCATCTACCATGCCAGTAGCACACAGTTCGCGAATTTCGTTAATATCACCGGTATCAATAAAAAATTTCATGCTTAACTCCTCATATCATCGTTTTGCTGACAGAGTATAAAGAAATATGCGCCAAAGCGGGCGAAGAATTATGGACGGTAATTGATTAATACGAGTACTTGGAGACTGAACATTATGTTGAAACAGCTTTTTGGTTTAGCCTTAAGTTTTTTAGCATCGACTCAAGTGATGGCAGAACCGATTAAAGGCCCAGCAACCGCCAATGGTTGCCCCGCTCCCTTGAACTTCACCCTAAGGGCACTCAATAGCCAAGAACAAATTAATCTGTGTGAAGCTTATAAAAATAAACTGGTATTAATCGTTAATACCGCAAGCAAATGTGGTTTTACCCCGCAGTTTGAAGGTTTGGAAAAGCTTTATAAAGACTATAAAGATAAAGGTTTAGTGGTGTTGGGGTTTCCTTCTAATGATTTTGGCGGACAAGACCCAGGTAGTGAGCAGGAAGTGAAAGACTTCTGCAAACTCACCTATGATGTGCAATTCCCGATGTTTGAGAAAACCCATGCCGCCAAGGATGCAGCTTCACCGATTTACCAAATGTTAGGTGAGATGGCAGGCGAATATCCCAAATGGAATTTTCACAAATATCTGTTGAACCCTAAAGGTGAGCTAATTGGCAGCTTTTCAAGCTTTGTAAAGCCACAAGATGCTGAGCTGATTAAACTGATTGAAGCTAATTTGCCTAGTCACAGTTAGTAGTTGCTCACTAGTTTAACTCTAAGGTTCTTTGCCAAAGCTTTAGCTGATCCTGCCCTAACTCAAGTGTTAAGTTAGGGTGGCTAGGTTATTAATTATCTAAATAACGCGCGCGCTTTAGGCCAGTCCAAGTTGAGAGACTTTAAGCTTTTTGCCGCTTTTGCCAAAAATAGTAAAGAGCCAGAATAGTCGCTACTGAACCTAAAATGGCTGCGGTCATGACAGGCAGATTATCTTTAATCAACTGTTCATTACCGCCAATAAAATAGCCCATCAAAGTCAGTACCAGCGACCAAACAGCTGCTCCTAAGCAAGTATAAAAGCTAAATTTGCCAAAATTCATTCGGGTTAAACCAGCAGGGATGGAGATGAGATGGCGAATGCCTAGCACTAAACGCCCTGTGAAAGTCGAAATTGCGCCGTGCTTGAGGAAGAATTGATCAGTTTTGCGTAGCAATTCGGGGCGCACAAAAAAGTATTTCCCATACTTCTCTAAGAAAGGTCTACCTAGCCATAAGGCTACTATATAGTTGAGGGTGGCACCTGCTAAACTGCCTAGTGTGGAAGCGAGTAGAATGAGGGCGAAGTTCATTTCCCCTTTATGTGCTAAGTAGCCAGCAGGAATTAAGACTAGCTCGCTAGGGATGGGTAATACAGTAGACTCCATTGCCATTAAGATGAAAATTCCGGTGTAACCCCAAGCACCTAAAGTCTCAAGTAACCAATTAACTACATCGTGCTCGAGTAACCAATTAACTAAATCGTGCAGCATGTTAAGCACTCATTCTGATAAAAAATGGCGCTTACTAGAAACTATCAGCTCACAAATGTCTAGAAACTTTGATCAAGGCAATGATTAATTTTTGTTGCAAAGCAGCAGTATTTGAGCGTTTATCCATTAAACTTGCACAGGAGGTTAATGTTTCCTGCAAGCTTATTGTGTAAAATGCCCCGTTGTTTCCGCCTGCACTTAGGCTGGGTGAACTAGGCTCGCATGAAGCGAGTCAAATTTAGCATAGTTGCACATTAAGCAGGATAGCACCTTGACTCAGGAATCCAATCAGAATCCGCCCGCAGTAGTAAAAACATCAAAGACTGCTTGGTGGCTCTTCCCCGTGAAAGGAATCGGATTTTTTATGGCTCTCTTTGGGCGGGTTTTCCGCATTGTTCTTATTGTTGGTTTAGTTTTAGGCGTATTAGCGTTAGTTGTATATTCAATGCAACTAGACGAAATTGTACGTAAACAGTTCGAAGGACGACGTTGGGCTTTGCCTGCCCGTGTATTTGCTCGACCTTTAGAATTATTCAATGGACAACAACTCTATGCAGATCACCTTGAGCAAGAGTTAAAATTACTCAGCTATGTTCAGGTTGATAAAGCTCCTACTGAGACAGGGCAGTACTATCGTAAGGGTGATGATTTTCAGGTCATTACACGTGGCTTCCAATTTGCAGAAGATGTAGAGCCACCTCGAAGTATTAAAGTTAGCCTTGCGCGTGGCAAAGTTACCTCCCTTGCTTTAGCGAATAAAGAAGCACTGCCGGTCATGCGGGTGGAGCCTGTGCTGATTGGCAATTTCTACCCTAGCCAGAATGAAGACCGCGTTTTAGTCCGTATTAAAGATGTCTCGCCGCTGTTAATTAATGGCCTCCTATCCGTCGAGGATAAGAAATTCTATGAACATCAGGGTGTGAACCCGATGGCGATTGCCCGTGCGATGGTAACTAATCTCAAAGCGGGTCAGACTGTGCAAGGGGGTAGTACTATCACCCAGCAGTTGGTGAAAAACTTCTATCTCACCAACGAGCGTAGTTGGGAACGTAAGCTGAAAGAAGCGCTGATGGCTTTGCTTTTAGAGCTGCATTACAACAAACAGGAAATTCTCGAGGCTTATTTAAATGAAATCTATTTGGGGCAAGATGGCTCGCGGGCGATTCATGGCTTTGGCTTAGCCGCGCAGTTCTATTTCAATCGCCCCATCCGTGAACTGAAATCCGATCAAATTGCTCTTTTGATTGGTTTAGCTAAAGGTGCTGCTTTTTATGACCCTCGTCGTTTCCCTGAGCGTGCTTTAGAACGCCGCAATGTAGTCTTGACGGTTATGGAGCAAGAAGGTGTGCTGACGGCTGCTGAAGGTGCAGAAGCACGTCAACGGCCTTTAGGTGTGAGTGAGCATCGCCCCTCTGGTGCAAGTCCTTTCCCAGCCTATTTAGATTTGGTGCGTACTCAGTTGCAACGTGATTACCGTGAAGAAGATTTGCGTTCTGAAGGTTTGCTAATCTTTACTTCAATGGATCCGATTGTACAGCTAATGGCTGAGCAAATTGTCATTAAACGCGTGCAACAATTAGAGCGTGCTAATCGTATTCCGAAAAATAAACTTAGCGGCTCCATGATTATTAGCACTGTCCAAGGTGGTGAAGTTATTGCTTTGGTTGGTGGTTTAGATGTGCGTTATCCCGGTTATAACCATGCCTTAATTGCCCAACGGCAAATTGGTTCTTTGGTAAAGCCCGCAATTTATTTGGCGGCCTTTGAGAACAAAGGTAAGTATGGTTCGCTCGGTGATCGTGTAAGTGATGGGCCAGTGACGGTAAAAATAGGACGTAATAAGTATTGGCAACCTGGTAACTATGACCAACGCTTCACCGGCACGATGACTGTGATGCAGGCTTTAATGATGTCCAGGAACACACCTGCAGTACGGGTTGGGGTAGAGGTTGGTTTAGATAAAGTGATTAAGACTTTGGGTGATTTAGGGATTAAGAAAGAAATTCCAGCTTATCCCGCTATCTTGTTAGGTGCTTTGGAATTGTCGCCCTTTGAAGTACAACAGATGTACCAAACCCTTGCGGCTAATGGTTCTTACTCACCCTTAAAGTCGATTCGCAGTGTAATGAATGTCTCTAATGGCAAAACGCTGACCCGCTATCCGCTAACAGTCCAACAAGTGGCACGCCCTGAGTCGGTGGAAATGCTTAACTTTGGTTTACATCAAGTGACTACCAATGGAACCGCAAAAGCCTTGCAAGGTGTATTGCCAAGTTGGAAAGATGTAGCTGGCAAAACCGGTACGACGAATGATAAGAAAGATAGCTGGTTTGCAGGTTTTTCAGGCCAGCATGTGATGACTGTTTGGGTAGGGCGTGATGATAGTAAACCAACTAATATGACTGGCGGTACCGGTGCTTTGAAGGTATGGGCGGATATGATGAAAGTCATGCCTTCACAACCACTTAAAGTCGGCCAGTCTTCGCGCTTAGTCTGGGTCGATGTCGACGCTGCGACTGGCTTATTATTTAATCCAGCTTGTGGTAAGTCGGTAAGAATGCCATTTATTCGTGGTACACAACCGCAGAAAATTAGTTATTGTGCTGAGCCACAGTTAGAAGCACCGGCTTCTGAAACCGGTGCACCGGCTCCTCAAGTAAGACCGGCAGCGCCTGCACCGCAAGTTGCTCCACGTCCTGCGCCAGCACCACGTCCTGCACCGCAAGCTGCTCCGCGTCCCGCTCCTGCCGCTAATGGTGGAACTTGGGTCGACGATCTGATGAACAACTCTGGGAATCGATAAATGATGTCAATAAATCATTCTAAAAGCGTTTTAGCTTACGCTCCGTTAGTTCTAGTTATGCTTGGTCTAGCGGGCTGTGCGCCTGCTTTGCCACCCGAGCCTATTTATGCAGCTCCTCCGCAAGCCATGCCGTTAACGCCTATGCCCCAGCAGTTGCCTCAACCGATTCCTCAGCCAATGCCACCAGTGCAACAGCCACCACGTCAGCAAAGCTATAATCCACCACCTACTGTGACACCGATTGAAGCACGCACCAAAATTGTAGCTGAATCCTTACCAGAGCCAAGTGCTCCCAAAAAATCGGCAGGTCCTTCAGTCACTTATATTCCTGAGCAACAACCTGTATCTAGTGCTCAAACTAGTACCCAAAAGCCTGCGGGTGTTCCTTTCTGGGATCAAGGTAAAGTTCAAGTAGAAGTGATGGATTTGCCAGTGGAAAAACAGCCTGCTCCCACTGTAAATACCACTGTACCACCCCAAACGGGTTTGGGCACTACGCAAAACAGTATGCCGACTAGCTCCAGTTCAAGTAGTAGTGCACAAACCACAACTAGCTCGCCTGCGGTCGCTGTCTTACTAAAACAAGCGAATAACGAGCTGAGTGTTGGCAAGGCTGATCGTGCTGCAACGACTTTAGAACGTGCTTTACGCATTGCGCCCAATGATGCCAACTTGTGGCTGCGCTTAGCAGAGGTGAATGAGCAACTGGGTAATAAATCGCAAGCTTCCTCAATGGCGAGAAAGGCTTTAGATTTAGCGCCAGATGATGCGGCTCTGCGTTTACGTGCCCAACGTTTGACCAATTAGTTTAGAGGAGAGCGGGTGGTGAGCACAGATTCTGAGCAGCCCGCTTTAGCTTGGCTTGAAGAAGGCGGTGCCTTAGCGCAAAGCCTTGAAGGTTTCCAGCCGCGCCCACAGCAGCAGGCAATGGCTAAAGCTATTACTGAGTTATTAGCGGGTGAAGGCGTCTTAGTGGTCGAAGCGGGTACCGGTGTTGGGAAAACTTTTGCCTATTTAATTCCTACTCTGGCTTCAGGCGAACGTGTGATCCTGTCTACTGGTAGTAAGACTCTACAAGATCAGCTCTTCTTCAAAGATTTGCCGGTGGTCTGTGAGGCACTCAAACTTCCACTCAAAGCAGCTCTGTTAAAAGGGCGCGCAAATTACCTTTGCTTACAGCGATTAGAGCTAACTTTAGAAGAGGGTCGGTTCACGGATCGGCGCGAAATCGGCTGGATCAGGCGCTTAGAAAGCTGGAGCCGCCTTACCGAAACCGGCGATATAGCTGAAATGACCGCGATTCCACATGATGCGGAAGTATGGCCTAAAGTTACTTCAACCCTTGAAAACTGTGCTGGCTTAGAGTGTGAGTATTATAGCGATTGCTTTGTTGCCAAAGCACGCCGCAAAGCTCAAGAAGCGGATGTAGTCGTCGTCAATCATCATCTCTTTTTTGCTGATATGGCTTTAAAAGAAGAGGGCTTTGGTGAGTTGCTGCCGGCTGCGGATGTGATTGTTTTGGATGAAGCGCATCAACTACCTGAAATTGCTTCAAGCTTTTTTAGTGAAACCATCAGTAGTCGCCAGCTCCAAGAATGGTCACGTGATACTTTGGCTGAGTTTCTAGTCAATGCTAAAGATATGCCGCAGTTGCGTGATAAGTTAAGCCAGCTAGATAAAGCCGTTTTAGATTTACGTTTAGTCATGGATGCACCAGGACAACGTTCTTCGTGGCTGATGATGCGTGATCGCCCGGGGATTATTGAACACACCAATGCCTTGCTGGAAGTAATGCAAGAGTTAGAAGCCCTGCTGGTTGAAATTGTTGAGCGCAGCAAAGGTTTAGAGCTTTGCCATGAGCGTTTGGTAGAGTTACGCGAGCGCTTGTCGCGAATGCAAATACCGCAAACGGATGTGATTCAATGGTTTGAAACCTTTACCCGTAGCTTTAGTTTGACTGCCACCCCATTAGATATTGCCGCACCCTTACAACGCTGCATGGAAACTTTGCCTTGTCGTTGGGTGATGACTTCCGCCACTTTAGCGGTCGGCGACTCTTTTGAACATTTCACCAAACGCTTAGGTATTAAACAAGCGGCTACCCTAAAACTCGATAGCCCGTTTGATTATTGGCATCATGCTCTGATGTATTTACCGACGGGTTTACCAGAGCCACAGCAAGCCGATTTTGTGGAGAAAATGGTCGCTGCGGCTATTCCAGTGATTAAAGCCTGCGGTGGGCGTACTTTTATGCTCTTCACCAGTTATCGAGCTATGCACGAAGCGGCTGAATTACTCGAGGGTGAATTTGATTACCCGATGCTGATTCAAGGTGAGTCACCACAACGTGAAATGATTGATAAATTCCGTGAGCTAGGCAATGCGGTCTTGTTGGGTACAGCAAGTTTTTGGGAAGGAGTTGATGTGCGCGGCGAAGCTTTAAGTTGCGTGATTATTGATAAACTGCCCTTTGCAGCGCCGAATGATCCCGTTTTAGAAGCACGCTTGGAAACTTTGCGGCGTGAAGGCGGCAATCCTTTTGCGGACTATCAATTACCACAAGCGGTTATTGCCTTAAAACAAGGAGTAGGGCGCTTGATTCGTGATCAAGAAGACCGTGGCCTTTTGATGATTTGTGATGCCCGCTTGCGTACACGTCGCTATGGCTCTGTGTTTTTAGATAGTTTGCCACGGATGCCGCGTACCCAAAAACTGGAAGTTGTCGAACGCTTTTTCTCAGCACAACCCTTAAAACTACCTTCTACCCCCAACTTGAACGAAACTCATGCCCCTATTAGCCCTTGATACTTCTAGTGATGCTTGTTCAGCCGCTGTGCTAACGAGTGAAGCTTGTTTCACTGCGTTTGAACTGACCCCACGCGCGCATACGCAATTAATTTTGCCGATGGTGGAGTCAGTCTTAAAGCAAGCACATTTAGAATTAGCCCAGTTGGATGCCATTGCTTTTGGACGTGGGCCAGGTGCTTTTACTGGAGTACGGATTGCTACAGGAGTTGCGCAGGGCTTGGCCTTAGCAGCGAATACATTGGTTTTACCTATCTCAACTTTAGCGGCTCTAGCACAGCAGGCTTATCAACAATTACAAGCAGAGAAAATCCTGGTGGCTTTAGACGCCCGCATGGGGGAGGTTTATTGGGGTGTATTTCAAGTACTAGCTGGACAGGTACAGTTGCAGGCAGAAGAGCAAGTTCTAACCCCTAATGCAATTGACTTACCTAAAGATTCAGGCTGGATTGCAGTTGGGAATGGCTGGTCAGCTTATCCTGAATTGGCAGAACGAGCCTCCGACTTAGTCACCGCTACTTATGCAGATTGGCTACCTTCAGCAGAATTTATTGCCCAACTCGCTTGGCAAGACTATCAAGCGGGGCTAGCCATTCCTGCGGAACAAGCACAGCCAATTTATTTAAGAAATAAAATTGCCCAAACTACCCAAGAGCGGCTTGCACTGAAAGCGAGTTAAGCAGCAAGATCTTTTTTAGGTACGACATAAGAGACCATAAGTTGCAAAGAGCGCTCATTGCGGTATTCATTCACACTCAATTTGTAAATTAACTTTACACGTTCACCCTCCGCAGGCCATTGGCGCAAATCGGCAAAGAAATGCATAGCTGTTACTGCTGAAACTAGGCTCGGTTCGGCATAAATCGGAATGAGGGTAGCACGCACATGCAAGTCTTTGAGAATTTGGATTTTTTTGATCTCAAATTCACCTTCAAATTGCGGCTCAGGGAACCATTGTCCCCAAGGGGCTAAAGCGTGTAATTGCTCAGCAGTGCTTAGGTTCAATTCTTGTGGATTGAGGCTACCATCAGTATAAATAGTTTCGCGGAAAGTATCGGGTTTAGTCTGCCGATTCACCGCAGCAATGATACTGGTTTGGAATTGCTTGAAATGTTCCGGAAGTAAGGTTAAGCCAGCAGCCATCGCATGCCCACCGAAGCGCTGGATCATGCCTGGATGCTGGGTTGCCACTTCATCAATTAAATCACGTAAATGTAAGCCTTCAATACACCGTCCAGAACCTTTCAGCAATCCATCTTCAGAATTGGCAAATATAATCACGGGGCGGTGATAGCGATCTTTAATGCGCGAGGCCAAAATGCCAACGACACCTTCATGCCAGTCTGCATGATGCAGGCACATAATCGGTGGTAAATTAGCATTTCGCTCAAAACCTAAGGATTGCATGATGCGTTCGGCATCTTCTTTCATATCAGATTCAATCTGGCGGCGATCATGATTCAGGCTATCTAATTGCAAGGCTAAACGTGCGGCTTCCTTGGGGTCATCGGTTAATAAGCAGCGAATGCCAACCGCCATATCTGCCAAACGCCCTGCCGCATTCAAGCGAGGGCCACAGGCAAACCCGAAATCACTGCTTACCACCCGTTTCGGGTCTTTCTTCGCTACCGTAAGGAGTGCTTGAATGCCTGCATGCGCAGCACCTGAGCGAATCCGCCGCAAGCCTTGCTCCACTAAAATACGATTATTCGCATCTAGGGGGACAACATCCGCCACTGTGCCTAAAGCCACTAAATCTAGCAGGCTCACTATATTGGGTTCAGGTAGGTTTTGTTTAGCGAAATGGCCTTGGGCAATCAGTTCTTGTTTTAAGGCGAGCATCACATAAAAAGCGACCCCGACTCCGGCTAAAGCTTTGGAAGGGAATTGATCTTCTGGCTGATTTGGGTTGACCATCACATGGCTAGCGGGTAGTTGCTGGCCGGGTAAATGATGATCGGTAATGAGGGTTTTAATGCCTAAAGCATGTGCAGCTTCAACCCCTTCAATGCTAGAGACCCCATTATCTACCGTCATCAAGAGCCACGGTTGATAAGCTTGGGCTAATGCCACAATCGCTGGAGTTAAACCATAGCCATATTTAAAGCGGTCAGGGACTAGAAAATCAACGGCTTGATGTCCACACAGATGTAAAGCGCGAATACATAAAGCAGTCGCGGTCGCGCCATCCGCATCATAATCACCCACAATCAGGATTTGATGCTGATTGCTAATCGCTTCAGCCAATAATTGTGCAGCCGCTTTAACGTTTTTTAAGCTTGAAACGGGGTGCAATTGCTTTAAAACAAAGTTTAATTCGTCACTGTGGTTAATTCCGCGCGCGGCCAGAATACGCTTAATCAGCGGCGGATAGCTGCTGGAAGCGTCTTGCAAGATGGCGCCAGTATAAGGGCGTACTTCAATCTGTTTGGCTGCGAAATAAGACATAGTGAGTTTAAGTTAGGAAGGCTGTTTAAGTCTAACATGCGGCGAATCTTAGGTCTTGGCCTGATTCGCATGCACCATTATCTAGCATAAGGGCTGGAATTCTGCTGCTTGTCTGGCAAAACTAAGGGATAATCTGCAGCTTTGCTAATCACTGGAAGTTGCTCATGCCAAATACTCGCCAAGCACTAGATGGAAAAGCCATGGGGATTATGGTCTTACTGTGTATGCTGTGGGGTGTGCAACAATCGCACTTAAAAGCGGTTGTAGATGAGATTAGCCCGATGTTGTTAATTGCCTTACGTTCAGGCTTGAGTGCGCTATTGGTAGCTTTATTGATGCGTTATCGAAATGAACGCATGAATATCGCGCAAAACTGGAAACCCGGTTTAATTGTAGGTTTATTGTTTGCCGTTGAGTTCGTGTTTGTGGCGGAGGGTTTACGCCATACAGCCGCTTCACACATGATTGTTTTAGTTTATACCGCGCCCATTTTTGTGGCTTTAGGGATGCACTGGCTATTTCCTGCGGAGCGCTTGGCAGCGGTGCAATGGATTGGGGTGCTATTAGCTTTTGTCGGAATTGGCGTGACCTTCTTAGGGCATGATCAGCCCAGCACAGGGAGTAATATGCTCTGGGGCGATTTTCTGGGCTTATTAAGTGGTTTAGCTTGGGGCTTAACGACTTTAGTGGTGCGTGCTTCTAGTCTCGCCAATGCACCTGCCACGGAAACTTTACAGTATCAACTAGTGGCTACTTTTATTTTATTACTCATTCTGGCTTTTGTGATGGGGCAAGCTGAATTTAATCCTACTCCTGTGGTTTGGGCTAGTTTGGCCTTTCAGGGGATTTTAGTTTCTTTTGCGAGTTTTTTAATTTGGTTTGCTCTCCTGCGCCGCTATATGGCTGCCCAACTGGGTATTTTCTCCTTTTTAACACCGCTGTTTGGGGTTTTATTTGGAGTGATTTTATTGAATGAATCCTTAGAACTGCATTTTATGATAGGTGCGGGGATGGTGCTGTTGGGCTTGATAGTGGTGAGTGGGTATGGGTGGTTACAGCGCCGCACTGAGGAGCAGCGCAATGCCTAAGGTTTAACCTATTTTGAGTGGACGTTTCTGTCCGTGTTCATCAATCGCCACATAGACAAAATCAGCCTCTGTTACTTGAAATAAACCCGATTCTGGATCACGCCAAGCGGGTTTGACCCAAGTTTGCAGGTGAATCGTGAGAGAGGTCGTGCCGGTGTGGACTAGAGAACCATAACAGGCCACCACATCGCCCACTTTCACAGGGCGAATAAATTTCATGGCATTTACTGCAATCGTAGCAACGCGGCCTTGCGCCAATTCTTTAGCCATAATGCCGCCGGAAATATCCATTTGCGCCATAATCCAACCGCCGAAAATATCGCCATTCGGGTTGGTATCTGCAGGCATAGCGACAGTTCTTAGAAGTAGATGGCCTTTGGGTTGTAAGGTTTGGATTTCGTCCATAGTAAAGTCCTAGTGATTAAAGTTGTCATTTAATCAGTCTATCTAAACACAGCTATTCACTGCTCGCTAGGCTTGAGACGCTATTCCTTGTAAAGTACGCGCCTGATTTAAGGGCTAAATGATGAGGCTGTGATGCAGTTTGGAATTGATCGTTTTCTCGCAGAACCTAAATTAAGAACGGCTTTGCACGGTAAGCGTGTGGCTCTGCTGGCGCATCCTGCCTCAGTCACTGCCGATTTAACCCACTCTTTAGATGCTCTAGCAGCACTGGATGACATCAACTTAACGGCTGCTTTTGGCCCACAACACGGCATTAAAGGCGATAAACAAGACAATATGATGGAATCGCCAGATTTCGTCGACCCTAAGTACAAAATCCCAGTATTTAGTCTGTATGGGGAAGTGCGTCGCCCTACGCCTGCCATGCTTGATACCTTTGATGTTTTGCTAGTCGATTTGCAGGATTTAGGTTGCCGGATTTATACCTTTATCACTACCTTAGCTTATATTTTGGAAGCGGCTGCGCAAACTGGAAAATCGGTTTGGGTGTTAGATCGACCGAATCCGGCTGGGCGACCTGTCGAGGGCTTGAGCTTACGCAAAGGCTGGGAAAGCTTTGTCGGTGCAGCCCCAATGCCGATGCGGCATGGCATGACCATGGGCGAACTGGGGCAGTGGTTCATTGCTGAGTTCAAGCTCAATGTAGATTATCAAGTGATTAGCATGCAAGGCTGGCAACCCGAGTTAGGCGCAGGTTTCGGTTGGCCTTTAGGTGAACGCACCTGGATTAATCCTAGCCCGAATGCGCCCAATTTATTTATGGCGCGTTGCTATGCAGGGACTGTGATGCTAGAGGGTACAACTTTATCGGAGGGGCGTGGTACGACACGACCTTTAGAGTTATTTGGTGCACCCGATATTGATCCTAAAGCACTCTTGAAGCTGATGTATAAATTAGCGCCTAATTGGCTACAAGGTTGCCGCTTGCGTGAGTGTTGGTTTGAGCCGACTTTCCATAAGCATGTGGGCAAACTGTGTGCAGGCGTGCACATTCATGTGGAAGATGCGAGTTATCAGCATCAACTGTTCAGACCTTGGCGTATTCAAGCCTTAGCTTTCAAAGCTTTACGTTTATTAGACGCTGATTATCCTTTGTGGCGTGATTTCCCTTATGAATATGAGCTTGATAAGCTCGCGATTGATGTCATAAATGGTTCGCCCTTATTGCGTGAATGGGTGGATGATCCTGCGGCAACAGTAGCCGATTTAGAACATTTAGCAAGAGTCGATGAGCAAGCCTGGCTAGCGCAACGCCAGCCTTATCTACTGTATTAATTGAGGTTTTATGTCTTATTTTTATTTGGCGATTGCCATTCTGTCTGAAGTTGTTGCAACTAGTGCCTTAAGAAATTCGGCTGAATTTACCAAGCTATGGCCTACGCTTATTATGATTGCTGCTTATGGTAGTGCGTTTTATTTCATGACCTTAGCGTTGCGTACCATTCCCTTGGGGATTACGTATGCGATTTGGTCAGGACTAGGGATTGTGCTGATTAGCTTGGTTGGGGTAGTGTTTTATCATGAGCGCTTGGATTTACCAGCCGTGCTTGGCATGGGACTAATTATTGCTGGTGTGTTGGTGATTAATTTATTTTCGAAAATGGTAGTGCACTAAGTCTCAGCTATACCATGAGCCTTTAGGCATTTCACTCATATTTAAAATAAGCTTTTAAGATTGAAACTGATAGTTTAAACCTGTTTTGTTTGCAGAGCAGGGCAAAGCTTTTCAATTAAGAGCTTTATATTAACTACTACTACTACTACTAGCATGGATAGCGATTTAATTTTTCCTAATAATCAGATCCAAGCTAGATTGATAAAAGCCTTGATGAATTTTCGGACCTAGTTTGATTAGGAGTGACTCAAAAGGGTTTCTATCTTTTAAGCTCCATAAAATTTTTGTTAAAAAATTCCGACTTTTTAAGAAGTTTGTAAGGCTACTTATTACTTCAAGCTGCTCGGCTGGTTTCATGGTGAGTTCAAATTCGTGATAACTGACTCCTCGACCCCGCCTGAGAAAATCGAGCATCGAATCATCAGTAATTTCGTGATACAAACTAGAAAAAGGTTTGCGAGGACTGAAACGTGAGTACGCAAAAGCCAAATCATCCGGCAGCCATGAGTAAAATGGCAGGTGAGCAGTATGTTGATCGTAATACCATAAGCGATTAGGTGTATCCACCAAGCACCAAAAGCTACCCGTAGCGAGCATGTCCCAGGTGCTTTTCATGGCAAGCATGCGTTCACTGTGGGTCATATGTTCAAGGCAGGCGAAAAAAATAATAAAGTCAAAGTCTTGGCCTGCTAATAACTTATGTACTTCTGTGGAATTGGCAAGCAGAAACGCTACATCTAGGCCATACACTTCACAGCGTTTTTTAGCGACGATTAAGCTCTCTTCTACCACATCAAGCGCGGTCACTTTAGCACCTTGTTCGGCTAAGGCGACTGTTGAAACACCAGTACCACAACCTATTTCAAGAATTTTAGAGCCTGCCAAGGGGCGCACACTATTCAGCCAAGGAATCACACTAAGCCGAAAATGCTCAAGCCTTCCAGTTAGATGATCTTGCAAGTCTTCTTGACCTGCAGCAGAGGATAAATAGTTAGCATCACTATACCAAGCATCTTGCTGTATGAAGAAATGCGCCTTTAAGGAGGCTTCGATAATGGATAGGTTTTTTTTATCTAGGTATCTGAATCTAGAAGAAATATCTTTGGGGATTGGAGGGGTTAATAAAGGCTTTATAAGGTTTTTGATATTTATAGGCGTAGTCACATCTCTTCCTTGGTAATTTATCGTCTTTTCAATGGATTCTTTAGAGAAAAATCAACAAGACTCGTCATGTAAATCTAAGTGTTAGTTAAAATAAGTGCTTTGTATTTTAATTTACTAGTTAATTAATAAATTAAAGTTGGCAATTAATAAATGATAGTTAAATGAATGTTAAAGTGTTTAGTGCAGAATGATAGGCGGGTGAAATTTATATGTGAATGGCCGAAAAATATTGTATATATCCTAAGTGCTATTTCATTTAGCAAGCTAAGTTGTGTTCGCTCTTTTATGGCGGAGTATTTTCCCAAGTAAGTCATTAGGTTTTACCATTCCTAGCTTACCTGTGGCAAAATAGCTACATGCAAACCCCCAATGCTTTCGACTCTCAAGACTTCCTCAAGACCGTGCCGCATAAGCCTGGTGTGTATCGCATGTACGGCAAAAATGAGGAAATTCTTTATGTGGGCAAAGCTAAGGATCTGAAAAATCGAGTTTCAAGTTATTTTCGTTCAAAAGTAGCCAATTCACGCATCTATGCAATGGTGCAGCAAATTCAGCGAGTGGAGGTAACGATCACTACTACTGAAGCGGAAGCTTTGCTGCTAGAAAGTAATCTGATTAAACAGCATGCACCGCATTACAATATTCGCCTCAAGGATGGGAAGGGCTATCCGTATATCTATATTTCCAAACATGAGTACCCACGCATTCAATTTTATCGGGGTTCACGTAAAGAACCGGGGCAGTATTTTGGTCCATATCCCAGCTCAGGTGCGGTAAGCCAAACCTTACATCTAATGAAGCGTTTATTTAAGGCTCGCCAATGTGAGGATAGTTATTTCGCGAATCGTTCGCGGCCTTGTTTAGAGTATCAAATCAAGCGTTGTAGTGCGCCTTGTGTGGGGTTGATTGAAAAAGAGGAGTATGCCGATAGCATCCGTCATGCCGTGCAGTTTCTACAAGGGCATACCCAAGATGCGATTGATGAATTGATCGTCAAGATGGAGAAGTCGGCAGCGCAACTCAATTTTGAAAAAGCCGCTGAACAGCGCGATTTGATTGAGAGTCTTCGTCACATCTCTCAGCAGCAATACGTTACAGGCACCAGCGGTAATGTGGATGTAGTCGCGATTGCTACCGATGCAGGTTTAGCTAGCGTACAGGTCTTCACGATTCGCAATGGGCATAATTTGGGGAATCGTAACTTCTTTCCTGAATTGCCGGATGATGAAATCAAAACCGAGGAGATCTTAGAGAGTTTCCTCTCTCAATATTATTTGAATCACGATGTGCCGGGTGAGATTTTAGTTTCAGAGTTACCCGCAGAGCAGGCAGTCTTAGAGGATATGCTGACCCTCAAACAGGAGCGCAAAGTGGTAATTCGCCAGCCTCAACGGGGCGAGCGCACCAAATGGGTGGAAATGGCGATCCGTAATGCTGAGCAAGCTTTGCAAATGCAGATTGCTTCCAAAGCGGGCATGCGCCAGCGTTTATTTGCTTTGCAAGAGGCTTTAGGTTTAGATTCACCGCCAGCACGGATGGAGTGTTTTGATATAAGCCATACGATGGGTGAAGCGACGGTGGCTTCTTGTATCGTCTTTGGCATGGAAGGACCAATGAAATCAGAATATCGGCGTTACAATATCAATGGTATTCAAGCGGGTGATGATTATGCAGCGATGCATCAAGCGTTAACGCGGCGATTTCGTCGGGGTACTGAGCAGGATGGTAAACTGCCTGATATTCTGTTTATTGATGGCGGTAGTGGGCAAGTCAACCAAGCCTTAGATGTGCTGCAAAGCTTAGCGATCACCCACGTCAATGTGGTGGGGGTAGCAAAAGGAGAAGGGCGTAAACCCGGCTTAGAGACCTTGATTATTGAGAACAATACTGAGCGTCTTAATTTGCCCGAGCATTCACCAGCCTTGCATTTAGTGCAGCAGATTCGGGATGAAGCGCATCGTTTTGCCATTACTGGCCATCGAGCGAAACGGCAGAAAGCACGTACCCAATCCGCTTTAGAAGAGATTAATGGTTTAGGTAGTAAACGCCGCCAATTATTACTAAAGCAATTTGGTGGTTTACGTGCGATTGAGCGTGCGAGTGTTGAAGAGTTAGCGAAAGTGCCGGGAATTAGCGTGACCTTAGCACAAAAAATTTACGATAAATTTAATGGAGATCGGTAGTTGAAAAACATGAATCTACCCATCCTACTGACTTGGGTGCGGATTGCTTTTATTCCTTTACTGATCCTGTTTTTTTATCTTGATCGAACTTGGGCACCATTTGCGGCAGCTTTAGTCTTTGGTCTTGCGGGCTTAACGGACTGGGCTGATGGTTATTTAGCCCGTAAATGGCAGCAAGAGTCACGTTTCGGGGCTTTTCTGGATCCAGTCGCGGATAAGTTAATTGTCGCTGTGGCCATGCTGCTGATTGTTGAGCGTGAAGCTAATATTTGGTTCACCCTAGCGGGGATGATCATTATTGGGCGTGAGATTGTCATTTCTGCTTTACGCGAGTGGATGGCACAAGTAGGCTTACATGGGAAAGTAGCAGTCGCTTTTATTGGTAAACTGAAAACGACTTTCCAAATTATTGCGCTAATTTTCTTGCTTTATAACCAAGATTTATTTGGTTTCCTACCCATGCGTGAACTAGGGATTATTGCCTTAGTACTAGCAACGATTCTGACTTTGGTGTCAATGTTGCAGTATTTGCAAAGTGCTTTTGTAGCGACTCAAGAAGAAAAGTAGGAAAGTAAACAGCTCTTCAGGTTAAATTGAAGAGCTGTTTAAAGTGAAGTTAGGTGTTCCGACCAGAAATTAAGAAGTCTTGATATTCTTTCAAACGTTGCCAATTTTGTTTTGCAGCTAACTCCGCTTGATAAGGCCAAGATTTAGGCTCATGCAGCTTAAATTGACCGCCACCCGCGTCTAGAATCGCTTTTAAAGCATCTCGATCCATGGTGGCAAGTTTTGCATAGCTTTTAATACCAGCTTCATTCAGTAGTTTTTCAATTTTTGAGCCGATTCCTTCTAGTTTTTTCAAGTCGTCTACATGATCTTCATCTGGGATAACGATAGGCGCTACCGTGGGTTCAACCACTTGGGTGGCTTTAGGCGGCATTGATGGAGTTATCCGGCTTGGAAAAGCAGTGCTGCGCGTGTTATTTGAAGAGTTCGAGTTGGTACTAATAGTCTCATTATCACTACTACGACCTTTTAAGAGGCTACGTAGATCAGCCTCATAAGTTGTTTCTTGTTCCATTCTAGGCATTTGAGCGCTTACTGGCGGCGGATAGCTTGCAGTCGGGGAGCTTGTCCCAATTCGTGCGCGCATTTGTGCTACTGGGTCTAAAGGCTCCGACTCTGCTTGGTCTTCCACTACTAAAGTAGGTTTAACGGATTTCTTGCAACATAAGCCCATTTTTTTCAGCACATAACAGAGCAAAGCACCCAGTGCGAAACAGCCAATGAGTAATAATATAATCTCAAAGCTAGCTGTGCCGAAGGTGTAGGCGGAATTAGTCGTTTCGTTCACAGTCTAGATCCTTTAGTCATTGGATTTATTTTGTAGATAGCAGAATAAGAAGCCCAAGATAAAGGCAACGCCCAACATAACGGCTAGTTCTAAGCTAGCGTCACCCAGGTCAACACGGCTAGTCATATTTTCGAACATCAGTCGGTACTCCTATAGCCAAGTTATTTAATCGGCTTCACTTCAACGCGCCGGTTTTTATTACGACCTTCCTCAGTTTTATTAGTCACCCAAGGAGTCGTTTCACCTTTGGAGCTGGCTTCAACCTGATCCTTGGGTGCACCTCGCCTCACTAGCAAGGTACGAATGCGCTCAGCCCGCTGTAAGCCTAGCTTTTCATTAATATCAGCATCACCGACATTATCGGTATGCCCAATGATTTTCACCTTGGCTTGCGGGTTGGCTTTTAAGAAGCTTATTAAATCATCAAAGTACTCTTTGGTGCTATCTGCAAGCTCAGGTTTGCTTGAACGGAAGGGGAAATATAAGCGTGCTGAACTCACATTTTTTTTGTCAGCCGATTTTTCTAAATCGACAGTGATTTTATTGCTGTCATCCGTCTTAGCGGCTCGCTTCTCTTCTTTAGGTTCTGGCTTTGCGGTTTCTGCTGCAGGTTTATCTTCGGTAACTTCTTTTTCAGTGGTTACTTCGGGTTTTACTGCAGCCTCAGTAGGAGTAGGCTCAGGCTCTGTAGCTGCTTTAGTGGGCTTAGTGACAGGCACTCCTGTTGCCATGTCTGGATCTTTAGGATTAGGTTCTGCGGTGCTATTATTTTGTGCGACCGTTTCACCAGAGGATTTAGCATCTAAATAATCAGGTACACCATTTTTATTATGGTCTGCTGCATCGTTAAGTTTGCCGTCACTATTAGGATCAGGATTTTCCATTGCTGTCATAACACCATCATTATCATCATCGGTGTCGAGTGCATCTAAAACTCCGTCTTCATCAGTATCTTTTTTATCGGCTAATTCAATGCTATCTGGCACACCATCCCCATCCGAGTCAGTTAGGCTTGGATTAGTACCCGCTGCTTTTTCCTCACCATTACTGATGCCATCATGGTCGTCATCTAAGGTTGCCCAGCCACTATCTTTATCTAAATAGTCGGGAATGCCATCTTGATCACTGTCACGCGCATCAGCGACTGAGCCATCTTTATTTGGATCGACCGCTTCGTTCGAAGTTAAGTCACCATCGCCATCATCATCAGTATCTAAGGCATTAATAGTACCGTCATCATCGGTATCTAGGGGGGCTTCTGCAGGTTTATCGCCTAGCTCATCTTTGTCGCTGACTCCATCTTTATCTGAGTCTGACATATAAGGATCAAGACCGAGCTTTTTCTCTAGTTCATTTGGTACGCCATCTTTATCGCTATCATCAGTAGTCGTGGTGACTGGCTCAGTCGATGGTGCGGGTTCAAGTGCAGTCGTATCTTCTGTATTAGTCTTTTCTGGTTTTGCTGTTTCAGTCGTTTCAGCGGGCTTGGCTTCAATCGGTTCAGGTTTAGTCTCTGGTACAACTTTAGGTTCTGTAGAGGAATCAGCAGGTTTCTCTTCAGTTTGGGTAGCGGTAGTTACTGCTGGAGGAGTGCTTGCTTCTGTACTGTTTTCAGGCTTAGTTTCTGAACTGGGATTAATAGCAGCTAATTGAGTAGTGGTTGCTACAGGGAGATCGGCAACTTTATGGGCATCAGCATTAGTATCTGGGGTTTTCGCTGCTGGCTCTGAACCCTGCGATTCAGTGGCATTTTCAGCATGCGCTACGGGCGTACCGCAGAAGCCTTTGATATTACAAGCGTACCACCACCAACTGGCTAGACCCCATACACCAGCAAGAACTAGTACTACTAGCGCTTTTGCTTTCATTATTTTGATAACTCCTTTATGGTTTAGCTCAATCCCAGTACGGTTGGGTAAGCGTGATTCTAGTTAGCCATTGTCATGGCTAGTCACCCGCTACCCACTTCCTTGGATTCGGGTGACAGTTTAGCACTATAATTTTCGATAATTTTGATTTAGTCGCCTAAAACCTAACATTGTTCCCAAGGTAAACCATGAAAACGCCAACCGCCTAGAGTACTGCGATGATGCTGTTCGTCACGTTCGCCTTCAAAGCCCTCATTCACATGTAAAACTTTTTGAAAGCCTGCGGCAAGTAAGGCAGCTGCAGCATCTTGAGTACGCTTACCACTACGACAGCACAAAACGATGGCAGTTTCAGTTTTCGGGTCTAAGCCTTTAAAGCGCCCTAGTAATAAGCGCTCGACATCGCTCACGAAGTTGGGGTTTACATCCCAATCAGGTTCATCAATCCACGCAATATGGATAGAACCGATGGGGTGACCAACAAATAAATACTCCATAGATGAGCGTATATCGACTAGAACGCTGTTAGCAGGATTTTCCTGTAAATATTGATAAGCAGCAATAGGCGATAAGTCGATCAACTCAGCCATGAGTCTTCCTCTAAAATAATAATGAGTGTTTTGGATGATTAGCTAGGCGAGCGCATCAGCGTGAGAATAGCTACAATGCCCGGATCATTCGGTAGTTGTTTGCCCGCTAACCACTGCAAAATATCCTTATCAGCTGCACTTAGCAAGCGTTCGAATGCAAACTGATCACCCATTGCCAAAGAGGGATAGACGTTTTCCAGAAAGCTGAGTAAGGGTTTATTGAGTTCGGATTGTGTGCGATGGCAAGCCCAGCGTAGGCGTACTAAGCGTTCCTGCCATTGTTCTTCGGTTTGATTAAAGATGCCCATCAAGAGAGGGCGCGAATTTTAGCAGCTAAGGCCTGAAATGGTTCAGGGGTAGGCTCTATCTGAAAAATGATCCCAAACAGACTAGGATCTTGAAGTTCGAGTAATTCGTCAAAGCGCTGGATTTCTTCGGCATCAGCCTGCGGAAAATGATTGCTTAAGTAACGCTCCAGTACAAAATCTAATTCTTTCATACCACGCCGACAACGCAATTTATAGCGAGAGAGTTCGTTCATGCAGTCCACCTTTACTATCTGCAAAACCCTTCTCTTCCACACGAAAAGAAGGGCGCTAGAACGAGCCTAATTAAGCAAGCTTAATACAGGCGCTCTACCATCATTTTTTTCAGCTCGCCAATGGCTTTTGCTGGGTTCAAGCCTTTAGGGCAAGTATTGGTACAGTTCATGATGGTATGGCAACGATAGAGCTTGAATGGATCTTCAAGATTATCTAAGCGTTCACCCGTTGCTTCATCACGACTATCAATCACCCAACGATAAGCTTGTAGCAGCACGGATGGACCTAAATAACGGTCTCCATTCCACCAGTAACTTGGACAAGAAGTTGAACAGCTTGCACACAGAATACACTCATATAAACCATCGAGCTTTTTACGATCTTCTGGAGATTGTAAGCGCTCACGATCTTGTGGTGCAGGTGTTGAAGTCTGCATCCAAGGCTTAATCGAAGCATATTGTGCATAGAAGTGAGTCAAATCGGGCACTAGATCTTTTACCACTTCCATATGTGGCAGCGGGCTAATGGTAATGTCACCCGGAATATCTTCGATGGCTTTAATACAGGCTAAGGTATTTGAGCCACCAATATTCATCGCACATGAACCACAAATCCCTTCACGGCAAGAACGACGGAAGGTTAGGGTAGGATCAATCTCGTTTTTGATCTTTAACAGCGCATCCAAAACCATGGGTGCACAATCATCTAGATCAATCGGGAAGGTGTCCCAACGTGGATTTTGCCCACTATCAGGGTCATAACGATAGATCTTGAAGTTTTTCACACGGCTAGCACCGGTAGGTGTCGGCCAGGTTTTGCCTTCTTTAATGATCGAATTCGCGGGAAGTTTAAATTCAGCCATCTTCGTTACACTCCCTTCTTAGTAGGTACGCTTCTTCGGTGCAATATACTCAACCTCATCAGTGAGGGTATAAGTATGCACCGGACGATAGTCAATATTGACCTGACCTTGCTCATTCACCCAAGCCAATGAGTGTTTCATCCAAGTTGCGTCATCGCGTTCTGGGAAGTCTTCACGCGCATGAGCACCACGACTTTCTTGACGATTTAGCGCGCATTGGACGGAAACTTGAGCACAATCTAACAGATTAGCTAACTCAAAGGTTTCCATTAAATCAGAGTTCCAGATCAAACCACGATCGCTAACTTTAACATCATTGTAGCTAGCGTAGATGGCATTCATCTTATCCACGCCTTCTTGCAAGGAGTCACCTGTACGGAAGACTGCTGCATGCTTTTGCATCGCATGTTGCATATTGTCGCGGATTTCGGCAGTGGTGGTTTTACCGTTGGCATTATGAATGCGTTTGAAGCGATCTAAAGCTTTCTCTAAACCGGCTTTTGGCAGGTCAGGTTGGCTAGCACCGGCTTTTAAGGTTTCGGCACAACGATTGGCTGCTGCCCGCCCAAACACGACGATGTCTAACAGAGAGTTAGAGCCTAAACGATTCGCTCCGTGGACTGATACGCAGGCACATTCACCAATCGCCATTAAGCCCGGAACTACGCTATCAGGGTTGCCATCTTTCAGAGTGACCACTTCACCATGATAGTTGGTTGGAATACCGCCCATGTTGTAGTGAACAGTTGGCAATACAGGAATCGGTTCTTTAGTAACATCTACGCCAGCGAAAATCTTCGCGCTTTCAGCGATGCCGGGTAAGCGCTCATGAATAACTTCCGCACCCAAATGCTCTAAGTGGATATGGATGTGATCTTTATTCGGGCCAACGCCGCGGCCTTCGTTAATTTCAATAGTCATTGAACGGCTAACAACGTCGCGCGACGCTAAGTCTTTTGCATTTGGTGCATAACGCTCCATGAAGCGCTCGCCAAGGGAGTTAGTTAAGTAGCCACCTTCACCACGCACACCTTCGGTAATCAAGCAGCCTGAACCATAGATACCCGTTGGGTGGAACTGAGTGAACTCCATATCTTGCAACGGTAAGCCCGCACGCGTGACCATACCATTACCGTCGCCAGTACAAGTATGTGCTGAAGTCGCAGAGAAATAAGCACGACCATAACCGCCGGTTGCTAATACCACGGTTTGCGCACGAAACACCCGTAGAGTACCCGTCGCTAAATCCCACGCCAACACACCACGGCAAACACCTTGCTCATCCATAATCAAGTCAGTCGCGAAATGCTCGATATAGAATTCAGCATCGTGACGCAAAGATTGCTGGTACAGTGTATGCAGAATCGCATGACCCGTCCGGTCAGCGGCTGCGCAAGTACGCTGGGCAATGCCTTCACCGTAGTTAGTAGTCATCCCACCGAAAGGACGTTGATAGATACGACCTTCTTCAGTACGCGAGAAGGGTACGCCTTGATGCTCTAATTCAATCACCGCTGGAATCGCTTCGCGGCACATATATTCAATCGCATCTTGGTCGCCCAACCAATCCGAACCCTTGACTGTGTCATACATATGCCACTGCCATTTATCTGGACCCATATTCCCTAAGGCCGCTGACATCCCACCTTGCGCAGCAACCGTGTGACTGCGAGTCGGGAATACTTTGGTAATACAGGCAGTGGATAGACCTTTTACTGCCATACCAAAAGTAGCACGTAAACCAGCCCCACCAGCCCCAACCACAACGACGTCATAGGTATGGTTTTCAATTTTATACTCAGACATGCAAGGCTCCTCAGTTGCCAAACGCCGCAAGCAACACGGCGATAATACTGGTGGCCCCAGTTAAGGCCAAAAATAATTTTATGCCAATTAAAGCGCCAATTTTCACACCTTCATTGTGTACATAGTCTTCAATCACGACTTGTAAACCTAAGGCAGCATGATAAAAAGCAGTGAAAATGAATAGGCTGAACATCGCAGCGCTAAAAGGTGATGAAAAATAGGTTAAGACTGTGGTGTAGTCTTTATCGCTTAAGGCAGCAACGGTAAAAGCAACCCATAAGGTCAAGGGGACTAAAGCGACTGCAGTCACCCGTTGTACCCAAAAATGATGAGTACCTGCTTTCGCTGAGCCTAAACCACGTGCTTTCTTTAAAGGTGTTACCAAACTCATGACAATCTCCTTTAAGCTTTAGGCCACTAGCCACAGCAAAATTGTTAAAACCACAGAAGCGCCTAACACAACTTTGCCGGTCAAATAAGTGGTTGGAATATCAAAACCAAAGCCGGTATCCCACAATAAGTGTCGGATACCATTGCACATATGATAAAACAGTGCCCAAGTCCAACCGAATAAGGCTAATTTGCCGAGGAAAGAACCTAAAATACTACTCGCCGTAGCATAAGCCTCAGGACCCGCCGCTAACGCGGTGAGCCAATACACCACCAGCAAGCTGCCGATAGCCAGCACCACGCCAGTGCCACGATGAAGAACGGATAATTTAGCCGGAAGCGGCAACTTATAGACTTGCAGATGCGGAGAAAGCGGTCTGTTACTGGTGGTTTTCATTTGCTCGGAACCTATGTTGGGACATGTTTTCTTAAGCCTTCGGATTGTCGACATGTGTGCTGACAGGTGGTGAATAATAGCTGGAAACTTAAGGCTTTCCAAGTGTGCAGCTGCAACATTGTTGACATAGTTGCTAACTGATCCAGCTTTATAGACTCCTGTTCTGGCAGACGAAAAGTCTATCGCGATGACCGAACTGAGAGCATACAACACCTGAAATGATGTTAAAATCATAAGCCGTCGATTTCTTGGTCATCCCCATGCAATTTGAAAGCACTAATACCCAGACTGAGTGGTTTTTTGCCTGCCCCCAGTTTATTGAACCTTTACTCGCTGATGAGCTGTTGGGCTTAGGTGCAGCCCAAACTAAAATTGGGCATTCCGGTGTGCAAGCTTGGGGCGATTTGGCCTTTGCTTATCGAGCTTTAATCTGGAGTCGCTTAGCTTCGCGCGCTAGTTTGCAGTTGGCTCATGGCTTTGGGAAAGATCAAGAAGAACTGGCTGATTTAATTAAAACTATTCCTTGGGAAGAACACCTGCGCATTGATGGCAGTTTTAAAGTGCGCTTTTCTGGCTTAAATGCAGACATCCGCAATACCCAATTTGGGGCGCAATGGGTTAAAGATCAGATTGTGGATTTAATGCGTACTACGGAGGGGCAACGTCCTAGTGTGAGCGCTAACCCTGATTTAGTGGTGTCTGTTAATCTGCATAAAGGTAAGGCTAGTATTGGTATCGACCTCAACCAAAAAGGCTTACACCAACGTGGTTATCGTGATCCGGATGCTTATTACGCATTGCATGAGAATTTAGCAGCGGCTGTATTAATTCGCTCAGGCTGGCTTAATCTGATTCAATCTGAAGCTAAGACTATCTACTTTCTTGACCCCGTGTGTGGCTCAGGGGAACTTATCACAGAAGCTGCCTTAATGGCTTTAGACATAGCACCGGCTTTACTGAGAGGCGCTACCGTCGCACAGCGTTGGCTCAAGCATGATGCGAATTTATATAGTCAGTTGCTATTGGAAGCGCGTGAGCGCCAACAAGCGGGTTTAGCTCAGGCCGAGCGGTTTCGCTTTAGTGGTGCAGATGCAGACCGAGAAAAACTTACTACCGCTCAAGCCGATTGGGCTGCTTTAAAGCTTCCATTGGCTCAGTGGTTCAAAAAGGTACCTAAACAACTTAAATTTGCGGAGTTTAAAGCCGAACTGGGGTTAATGCTGACTAAGTTGCCTTATGATGTTGAACAAAATTCTATTGTTTGGCGCACTCAGTATGCGGAGTTTGGGCAAGCTTGTGCGCAATTGCCGGAAACTTTTCAAGGCGCTTTATTTGCCCCCGCAGCTGCACCGCTAGCTTATACCGATTTGTTTTATAGCAAGACGTATCGTTTCCTCAATGGGCGCGATGAATACCAGCTATGGACTTTGGATAAAGTTGTTCAAAAAGCCAAGCCAACCAATTGGATTGCAGAGGATTTTGCCAATCGCATCGAGAAAAATTTACGCAAACTAAAAGGGTTTATTCAACGTGGACACACAAATGCTTACCGGATTTATGATGCTGATATTCCAGAATATGCAGTAGCCGTTGATCGTTATGCTGATTGGTTGCACGTACAAGAGTATGCACCGCCTGCAACGATTGATGAGAAAAGCGCTCAGCAACGGCTGGACCAAGTACTGATTACTTTAGCGGAAGTGTTACAAGTGCCTGCCGAGAAAATTGTTCTTAAACAGCGTAAGCGTCAAAAGGGTTTAGAGCAATATGAACGCCAAGCTCAGGCGGGACATAACTTGATTGTGCAGGAGCATGGTGTACGTTTTAAGGTTAATTTGAGCGATTATCTTGATACGGGGCTATTTTTGGATCATCGACCGATGCGTTGGTGGATGCAGCAGCAAGCCCAAGGTAAATCAGTTTTAAATTTATTTTGTTATACCGGTGCGGTTAGTGTGTATGCGGCAGTAGGCGGCGCGAGTCGAGTGGATAGTGTCGATTTATCTGCGACTTATTTAGCGTGGGCGGAAGAGAATCTCCAATTAAATCAGCTTAAGCTCAATCCCTATAAATATCGGATGATTCGCGCTAATGCCGTGGAGTGGTTAGCGGATTGTAAACAGACTTATGATTTAATCTTTTTAGATCCGCCCACTTTCAGTAATTCCAAGCGGATGCAGGATATATTTGATGTGCAGCGTGACCATGCAGGCTTACTAGATCATGCAATGCGCGTACTGACTAGCGACGGTACATTGATCTTTTCCAATAATTTCCGAAAGTTTAAATTAGATCCAATAATTACTGAACGTTATTTAGTTGAGGATTATCGTGTGCCTTCAATACCTGAGGATTTTCAAAGAGATATGAAGATTCATGGGTGTTGGTTACTCAGGCATAAGGGCTAATTAAAGCAAGCTATCAGTAAGCACTTGCAAGTTAACTAAAATTACAGTAAAAAAGTAAGAGGAATCATAGTACTGAGTAATTAGCTATTAGTACTCCATTCCTCTTTAATCTATTCTATTGTTATTTTTTTAATTATACATCAACGACCAAGTGCGACCCTGGTGAGTAAGTTTGCCCAAACTTAGCAACAATTGATGTTATAAATAGCAAGCCGATGTGAATACGCTACACATTTACATCGGCTTCGCTTTCTGCTCTGTCCTTATCGTTTTCTTTTTTCCTAATCAATAAATTAAATGGCAAGTACTGAATTGTAACTTAATTTAACAGTGAACTTAGCTAACTATAACTAACTATCTTAAAGATTAGCGAGTGCATATAAACGCTGAGCCTCGGCTTGATTCTGCTCAACCCCATTACCAGTTTCATATAAGTGAGCTAAGGTCAATAAAGAGCCTGCTAAACCTTGTTGAGCGGCTTGTTTAAACCATTCTGCAGCTTTGCTGCTGTTTTGATCGATACATTCACCTGCTAAGTACATAAAGCCTAAGCCATGTTGAGCTAGTGCAAACCCCTGTTGAGCGGCATCATGCATCCATTTCCAAGCTGCTACATCGCTTTGCGTAATGCCTAAGCCATTTTGATACATAATGGCGACATGATATTGAGCGGATGCATGGCCTTGTTCAGCGTAAGGGTAGAGTAATTGCATCGCACGCGCGAAATGCTTAGCTTCAAACGCTGCCATGCCACTGGCTAAGCCAGCATCAGCGTCCGTGTACTCTAGATTAGACATAGGAAACTCCTTCAAGGTAGCTAGCTACAAAGCGTTTAGCCTAAGTTAGAATAAGAGTGCCTGCAAAGCTTTACCCCGAGAGGGGTATTTCTAAGCGCTGCAGCACTTTCTACACTAGTTTGCTATGGAAACTTGTACTATGTCTGAAGCTAATTTGGCGCTACACCTCAAACACTGTATTCAAAAAGTCGCCACAGGGCCTGAATACAGTAAGGATTTGTCCTATAACGAAGCCTATCAGGCAATGCAGCATATGCTTAGTGCTGAAGCTGATCCGGTGCAGACTGCTATTTATTTCATCGCTTTGCGGATGAAGCGTGAAACCGATGAAGAAAATCGGGGCACGCTTCAAGCTTTAATTGATCATTCCACGATTAGCCATGCGGCCGTTGAGGAGTTGGTGGATATTTCTGACCCTTATGATGGTTTTGCGCGTGGCATTCCCGCTTCAAGTTTTGTACCTGCGGTATTAGCCAGTTTAGGTGTGCCAGCTGTAGTACATGGACTAGAGACTGTGGGGCCAAAATATGGTGCAACTCACCATCAAGTTTTAAAAGCAGCTGGGGTTAAAGTTGACTTAACTCCACAACAGGCGACTCAACAATTAGAGCAACTCGGTTGGACTTATATTGATCAAGCCAGCTTTGCACCCGCTTTACATGCGCTTGTGCCCTTACGTCAACGCATGGTTAAACGTCAAGTTTTAACCACTGTTGAAACAATGCTTGGGCCGATTCGAGCGCGTGGGAAAACGCATTGCATGGGTGGGTATGTACATAAAGCCTATCCACCCATTTATGCCTCCTTAGCCCGTCAGGCAGGTTTTGCGACGGCGATTTTTGTGCGCGGGGTTGAAGGTGGTGTTATTCCATCTTTGCAACAGGCTGGACGTTTATTTGCTTATCCTGCTCAGGCACAGGAATGTCAAGTGGACTTAGCACCCCAAGATTTAGGCATTCTTGCAGAAACTCGGGCTGTGCCTTTACCACCTGATTTAGTACCAGCAGAGGATGCCTTAATTGATAGTGAAGCTTTAGCTACGAAAGCCGCACGCTTAGGCTTAGCGGCTTTAGCAGGGGAGCGGGGCTTAACTTATGACAGTTTGGTGTATGCCTGTACAATTTGCTTGAGTCAGCTACGACATTATCCAGATTTACCAACTGCAGCTCAGGCGGTGCGTGCCGTACTTGATAGCGGGCAAGCCTTAACGGTTTTTAAAGCTGCTCAACAGCGTTAAGCCAGTTTGACAGTAGTTAATAATGAGTTAGTTTTGAGAGGAGCTTTGAATGAATCAACAATATTATGCAGCCGTAGTTGCGATGGAAAAGGCAGGCACAAACAGTGAGTTTGTACAGGGCTGGCAAAATGGCTATTTGTATAATCCATTGCGTGAAGAACAACGCTTAAATGCAGCTTATGAGGCAGGTTATGATGCTGGCAAAAGTCATGATTTAGAGGCCTATAAAGATTGGGTACAGGACTAACTTAGAGCTTATAGTACTCCTCCTAAAAAGTGGGCATTATCTTCGCTTTTTAGGAGATGTTTTATGTGTTTTGCTTTATTAGCCCTGCAGCAACATCCTCAATATCCTTTTATTCTCGCAGCCAATCGTGATGAGTTGTTTAATCGCCCTGCGACGGCTTTAGGCGTTTGGCCGAATCATCCTGAAATTGTCGGTGGGATTGATCAAAGCTCCCAAGGCTCTTGGCTAGCCCTCAACCAAACTACCCTTAAATTTGCGCTGGTGACTAATGTACGCCAAGGTATTCCGCAGACTGGTGAGCGCTCGCGTGGTTTATTAGTCAGTGAGTTTGTAGAAAGCACCGAACTAGCTTTAAATGACTTAAAGCAGTTAGAAAAAAGTAAGGGTCAATATGCTGGTTTTAATTTACTAGCCGGATATTTACCTAATGAGATTTATTATCTGAGTAATCGTTATTCAACTGATTGGCAAGCCTTAAAACAGGGTTTTTATGGTTTAAGTAATGCCAGTTTAAATGCTCCTTGGCCGAAAGTGCAGCGGGGTTTATTTGAATTTGAGCAATTAGTAATTAATTCACAAATAGCACAGCAAACTTACCTAGTAGATAAATTATTTGAATTGCTAGTGGATCGAACTCTGGCCAAGCCCGAGCAGCTTCCGAACACAGGTATTGGTATTGAGAAGGAGCTTTGGCTATCACCGATTTTTATTGCTCCTGGTTTTATGGATTATGGAACACGTTGTTCGACAATCATTTTAATGGATAAAAATAAACAAGTGTTTTGTTATGAGCGGACTTATTATTCTGATAATAGGTCATCCAATTCAGGATATTCTTTCACTCCAGTTTAAGTTAAGTTAATTCTATTTGCTATATGAAATAACAATATTAAAAATCTGCACCTTTTTAATTAAACTACTTCTAAACTACTAAGTGCTGGTGTTTGAAACCAGCCTTAAAACCAGCAAATACACTTGGAGTGTTAGTGATGAAAAAAATAATCCATGGCGCTCTATTGGCTGGCGCAATTCCTCTGGTAAGCGGCCAAGCTGAAGCAGGCCCTCTTGCGCCAATTGTCAATGAAGCCAATAAGCTACGCGCTACAGCTTGGACCTTGAATGATCAAGCGACCACGCTAGAGCAGACCATGCAAAGTTTAAAACGTCAGGGTATCGATGTGGTGGAGTTGCGTTACAAAGCTAAAATGATGCGGCGTTGTGCGACTAAATATGCGGTGGAGTCTAATAAGCTCGCGAAAAAAGCGTTTAGATTAGGTTATCACCGTTCGAACCATTCGCACCCTCACTACAACTCATAAAGTAAGTGTCAATCAGGAGAACTATCGTGAAAAAGAAACTATTATTACTACTAGGCTTAACCGTTATTGGTACGACCACTATGTTAGTTACGACTAGTACTGCCCATGCTCATTATGTTCCGCCCAAGCCCAATGCTTGTGGTTGCATGATTATGACTTATTCTGAGCCAGCCTTTATCTGGTGAAGATAAGCTAAGCAGCCGAGTCTTTCAGTCTCTACTCGGCTGTTTAGTCATAACGTTTGCCATTCAACTCAATCCACCCCCCCGTTTTGCGATCATTCGGATCATGATGCGTCCAATGAATCACACCACCTCGATTATTCCACACATATTCGCCGTGTACTTTGACTACATCACCCTCACGTATGGGTACACGGCTAGCCACGTCGATATTATGTGAAACCAATAAAGTTAAATCCTTAGCAACAGCTACCAAAAACTTCTGATGCCGATCACCTTCTTGATCATCTTTCAGGTTTTTGATTACCGTGCCTTGAATATTCGTCCAAAATTTAGCATTTGGATCATTCGCTGCAGCACGCAGTTGTTCCAGTGTTTTAGCTGGGGTATTGCTTGCTAGATTAGTTGAGGCGTTGCTCTTCGTTTGTGAGGGGGGGTGACCCACTTGCCCAGAAAAATATTGCCAAGCCGCCACCAGTAGGAAGAGGGCGATTACTAGCATATTTCGCCAGCTATAACCCGCCATTAGTTTTTCACCGTTTTACGGATATACGCTGTAATCTCTTCACGTGCTTCGGCAATGACGGAGTCACGGTCAAGCGAATCAAGGATTTGTTCAACCGTAAACTTAGGCCCTGCTTCACCCCAAGACTTCCCATTCGCTAACCAACTTTCAGCAACTCGCCCCACCACTAAAGTGCTATACCAAGCCACCGCGCCTTGGGTGGCTGCAGTGAGTAGGGTAGAGATACCACCTGTGCCTAACTTGAGCACTGTAGAAATTAAATGCACTGCCCAAGTAGTACCAATCAAGACAATCATCTGCCCCGAAATGGTTTTGAGTAAATCACCCGCCTCACTCTTCGACATCGGTAATCCATAAAGCTTGGAGAGATGCACAATCATCCCCGCATCAATGGCCGCCGCCGCCACTAAATCCGCGACTGGAATAGGATTCAAGGCGACCGCTACCCCTTGGGCGATACAGTACATTTGGATGGTTTTTAAACCGAGTTCGTGCTTAACCGCTAGAATACGCTTACCCACTTCCTCACTTAAATTGCTCGCAAAGAGCGAGGCATTTAAAGCAGCTAAGGTCTTACCTTCATGCTCAATAATTGCCCACAAGCGTGTTTTTAAAGCTTGTACATCGACAGGGCGCACGCGCAAACCTTCTTGCTCGTTACCCTCAGCATCGACATAAATCACGGTCTGGCGGCTAGCCTGAGCGGTGGTGAAGATAATATTCTCAGGTTCTAAAATCCCTTGAGTGCGCTCTTCAAGTACAGTGCGTAATTGCTGCTTTTCTTTATCGGTGTAACGATCTGCTTTGTTAACCACCAGAATCGTCGGACGATGACTGGCAGTAACGGTCTTTAAAGCACGAAACTCCACATCGGTTAAATCGCCATCAATGACAAACAATACTAAATCAGCACGAGTGGCAACCTCATGTGCCATGCGCTCGCGATCTTCACCGGCGATTTCATTGATCCCCGGAGTATCAATTAGGTATAAGCCGCCATCCGCATATTCGTCCCAAGCGTGAAAATCTGTGGTTTTAGTTTCGCCATGCAAGACACTGACACTAAACGCATCTTTGCCCAACAGCGCATTAAGTAGTGAGGATTTGCCCACACTGACTCGTCCAAATACTGCAATATGAATATGCCCATGCTCCAGCTTGTCGAGCATGGATTGGACTTGGGTATAGTCATCTTTTAGGGTGTTACGTACATCCTCGGGCAGATTTTTATCTTCCAATAAGCGACGCAAACTAGCGGTAGCTAAGTTTAAATGCGAGTCGCCTTGGGCGTTTTTTTTCGTACTCGGTTCTTCATTGTTCACTGCTGATGCGCTCGCTGTCTTTGGTTTTGTATTGATCGACAACCAATCGGGCCAATGTTTTTGTACGTTCTTCCAGATTTCCACTCAGCATCTCCCGAAACGTCAGTGCTGCTGGAGCTGCCTTTAAAGCTCCGCGTTGTTCTAAAGTGAGGGTGACGGCATGCCCCAAAGCATCAAAGATCAAGCCATAGGCGACGGCATGCACTAAGCCACCGGCCACCGTGCCTATCCCCGGAAATGCTTTTAAACCATTCCCCGCTACTGCCAAAATCAATGGAATACTTTTCTTCATTTGGTTTTGGCTGAAATCGAGGAACTGATCAATATCAATTTGCTTAACCGGCACATCATATAGTTTGCACAATTCTTGAATCATGCGCGTGCCAATCACCCCTTGAATAATAATATCCGTACCCGGACTAATCGCCGCTAAAGCGCCAATTACTGCATTACGGGTGCCATTACGTACAATTTTTTCGGCTTGTTCGCGGCGGAAACTAGCGCGGCTTTCGTCTAATTTAGTTTGTACTAAGCTAAAGACACTCGAGTCACGCAGTTTTTCTAACCACTCGATGCGGCTATCAATTTCGGTTTGTAAAGTTTCAGACAATGCATTGACATCAGCTTTGCGCTGACGCTGAAGCGTTTCCTCTCGCCCATCCGGATAGACTCTAACGACTTCTTCTACTCCACCAGACTGAATAAACACTACTTTAGGTAGCAGCTCCTTGGACGTACCAAGACCAAAGCGGCTTTGAATGCGTTCTTTCAGTTGTTGTTTTTCTTCGGGGGTATACAAGTCACTTTTATTGAAAGCAATAATCAAAGGCTTGCCAAAAGTATAAAGCTCTTGAATATCTTCGAATTGACTACGGCTCAAATCCGAATCCACGACATAAACGACAATTTGCGCTCGTACCGCTTCATCACGGGCTAACTCATCTAAAAAGCCCTCAGCTTCATTCCGCCCTGGCAAGTCAGTAAGTAGCAAACGATCACCTGAGCTGGTTTGCCACATATATTCGTGAATTTCGCGAGTGGAGCCACCACGCAAACTAATCTCCACTCCAGCGCTTGGGAGCAGAGTTTTAATAATAGAAGATTTACCCGTACTGACATCACCAAAGAACGCAATATTAATTTGCCCCGTTTCTTTCCGGGCATTTAAGCGCTCTAGTTCTTCTCGAAACGGTGTAATATCCATTCCCGCTGCTTCAATCTGTTTGATCTCCGCTTCGACTTGCTCAATAGTCGCAGGCGTCGCAGGGCGCTGGAAATTAGGCGTTACCCGATTACTCCCCAATACCAGTTTGAGAGCTAACCCGAGTCCTCCCAAAAGCACTAAAGCAATCAAGCCCACGTAAAGGTAAAACAAGCCACTGGGTAACTGCTGTAAGCGATCCCAAAGATTCAATGCACTTTGGGTGGCATAGAATAAAAATAGCAAAAACATGAAGGTGCCGAAGACAATCGCACCTGCCAGAATCCAACGAAGGTTTTTAGAAATTTTCATAAAGAAGTCAGTTGGTTTTTCATGCAACTATCTTAGCATGCTTTAGAACGGAGCTTGAATGCGTGGGTTCAAGTCTAGCCCTTTATTCTTCTTAGTGGCCTGCGTATAGTGTGCTAGATCAAGCGATTGGCCTTTAAAATTGAGTGTGTGCATGAATTTAAGCCCTAGTTTACTTGCGCGTATTTTTATCCCTTTTGCCTTAGGTTATTTCCTTTCTTATTTATACCGAGTGGTGAATACCATTATCGCGGGTGATTTATCCAAGGATATTCAGATTGATGCAGGGCAACTTGGCTTACTCACTAGTACCTATTTAATTACCTTCGCTGCGGTACAGTTACCTTTAGGGATTCTGTTAGATCGTTATGGCCCAAGGAAGATTGAGGCTTTATTATTGCTATTTGCAGCAGCCGGTGCCGTGGTGTTTGCAATGGCACAATCCTTAGGCTGGCTGATTGTGGGGCGTGCTTTAATTGGTTTCGGTGTCTCAGCTTGTTTGATGGCTGCATTTAAAGCCTTTGTACAATGGTTTCCCAAAGAAAAATTACCGCTGGTCAATGGTTTGCAGTTCACTGCTGGTGGCTTTGGGATTTTAGCGGCCTCCATTCCAGTTGAATATGCCTTAAACTTTACCGATTGGCGTGGCGTCTTTATGGGCTTAGCTGTACTGACTTTAATGGTGAGTTTACTGGTCTTCTTTGTTGTGCCTGATAAACCCATGCCCGCTAATCAAGCAACGTTGAAAGAACATATTAATGGCATCCTGCATATTTTCACCTCGCGCCAGTTTTGGGGTATTTCACCCTGGGCAGTGGCTACACAAGCTAGCTTTCTCTCGATTATGAGTCTATGGGCGGGGCCTTGGTTAAGAGATGTGGCCGGTTTAGAGCGTGCAGCGATAGCGCCAGTACTATCATGGTTGGCGATTGGGGTGATTGCTGGCTATTTCTTTCTAGGCGTAATGGCTGAACGCTTAGCGCGTCATGGGTTTTCCACACTGCATGTTGCTAGTATTGGCCTAGTTATGTTTATTCTTGTGCAATTTGCTTTAATTCTTGAATGGACGAGTCTCTCCACCCTTTGGTGGATTCTCTTTGGTTTCTTTGGAACGACAGGTGTACTTGCTTATGCTTATTTATCCCAACAATTTGCCCCTGAATTAGCAGGGCGAGTGAATACGGCCTTGAATTTATTAGTCTTCGTCTTTGCTTTTATTGCCCAATGGGGTATTGGCGTAGTGATCAACTGGTATTCAGCGGGCGATACCCATCATTATAATCCGCTGGGTTATCAAATCGCTTTTAGTATTGCTCTAGCAGTGCAGGTTTTAACAATGCTTTGGTATTTTTGGCAAGCTAGCAAACGTTAAAGCTTATCTTTCAATATGTTCAATATAATTGAGTATTTTTTTAAGGACGGCTTTGCCATAATCAGGTGTTTTATGCCAATAGTCTTGGTGTTTCTTATAGCATGCTTCATTTAAATATTCAGTTTTTGTAAAAAATGGATTAGCTAATGTTTCAGTTGGTTAAAATATAAGTATCATCTTAGGATAATTAAATATTTCCTTAAACGCCTTTAGAAAAAAATTATCGAGCATTTCGGCATATAGCAAGTAATTCTGGTAGGCAAAAATACCTTGCTGTAAAGCAAGATTTGAGGTTTTAGGTGTTAGGGAAACTAAAATATGACACTCTGTATTCAGAGCTATATGTTTTATGCTAGGGGTTATTGGTAGGTTTTCAATAAAGTTAGAGAAGGATTCTATTAAAAAGGCATCTGAGAAAAACTGCTTTTTAGCGCATAATAAACTAGAAAGCTCGAGAGATTCGATGATAGGAAAGTCTAAACCGTGAAATGCAAAATAATCATAATTTTTAAGAATGATCCTTGATTCCCCTGTTGTAAAGCGCTGAAAGTTTGCAGCTAATCTACTATTTTCTGGGGCTTCAATGCTTTCAGGGAAAAAACATGCTTCATATAGGGATGTTCCTCCTCCAACAAAAAATGAGGCTTGCACATGAGAGTTACAAGCAGGTTCAGTGTCGATCCAAGCATGTGCTAAGGCGGCTAGATGTGAAGTTCCTATAAAGCAAATCTTTTTCATAGACAATTAGGGATGTAAACTCTTAATGTGTTTAAGAATTTTACTTAAAGCCGCTTTGCCATATTTAGTATTTTTATGCCAATAGTCAGTAACCTTAGCTAAATCTTGCTTGTCATAAGGGTTTAGATATTCAAGCTTGGTAAAATAAGGAGTTGCTAAGGTCTCTTCAGGCTGCTCAATGATTGTTAGAGAAGGATAGTCTAAAAGCTTCCTACAAGACTGGTTAAAAAGGCACTCAAAAAGCTCAGCATATTTTAAATAAGGTACATATTCTTCCGGATGTTTTTCAAGAGCTAAAATGGAGGTTTTGGGAGTTATTGAAACAATGATTGGGGTTTCGATATAAGAACGTATATGTTTAACATAGTTTATAATAGGCGAGCTTTCTATTAAGGTATCTACAACAATTTCTAAGCAAGCCTCTGAAAAAAAGATTTGCTCATCCTCATTCTCTCTAGCCATTTGTTGGCAGAGTGCTGAAATAGCTATAAAGTGATGATCTAGGCTTTGAAAAATAAAGCAGTCGTAGCCCTTTAAGTCAATTGTAGTTTGTTCATTTGCGGATAGTTTGAAATATTCTTCAAGTTCGCTTCCAGCTGGAGCAATAATTTGATCAGGTAAAAACTCAGCTTGATATAAAGAAGTACCTGGCCCTGCAAAAAAGGTCGGTTGAAACTCAGGATATAGGGGTGCAACTCGTTTATGCCAAGCACTCGCCACCGAGCCTAGATGTGAGGTGCCAATGAAACAAAGTTTTTTCATAAATTTATTTTTTAAATGCTTCTAAGAGAGCATCTTCACAAACCTCATCAGAAGATTTTTTGATGGAAGTTTGAGTGTTTGATTGTACTAGAGCTTGTTGAGGAATTTGCTCAGTCTGTGTACCAAAAGCACGCTCTTGGCAGTTGAAAAATGAATTCATTACGAAGTTTACGCCTTGGGGTAAGACATTCCGCATATTTTCTGCATAGAAAACTGCCTTAAAAGGAAAAGCAGAGATAATTTCGTAGGAGGGGAAATAGTCTGTATCCTCTCTAGCTATTTTCAGCTCCCCCGCTACGGCACGTAAAATTGACTTCGAGTGAATAGTCGCAGTTACCACATGTTCATTTGAAGCTGTTGCTGTGAGAGGTACTGGTGACACAGTTAACAAAAAACGCATAGTGGGATTAATAGTTTTAAGTGTGTCTAAAACCGTATTCAGACTTGTATAAACCTCTAAAAATCCAAAGTTTTTGAACTGATGTTGGGATGGATCAAAGTTTCCTGCTAAAGTGCCCGGGCACATTGGGTATACATATTGCCCCCTGCTATTTACCCACGCTTCTGTTAAACCGAGGGTAAAGATAAATAAATCTGTTTTAGCGAGTGAGCGTTTAATCGCTTTTAGCGTACTTTGCCGTGATTTGAGAGCTTCTTCTGCTGATTTGAAGCCATTTGGCTCAATATTAGGGCGGAAAAGATCGTAATAGCGGTTTTCTGGGCTTTGCCAGATTTCTTCAGGCGGGAGCGCTTTGCCTAAACTCCAATCAATCCACTGTTTGAGTAAAGCCACCGTGTAAATATTGCCAGTGCGGAAAGTGAAGATACCATAGTTAAACAAAGTACTTTTTTCTTTGTTCAAGTGCATTAACAGAGGTGCAGGTTCACTATCATGCCAATTATAACCTCTAACTTTTAAAGCCCTTCCAATATGTTGTGCAAAACAAGAGCCTGCTGTAGCAATCGTATCTTGTTTTTTTATCTCAAATTTCGGCTTCCATAAGCCTGTTATTTCTCGAGGCCTACGATTAGCAACCGCTGTTTTCCAGAAAGCCTGGTCGGTTAAAGAGGTATAGGGATTTGATACTGTCATTTTTAGATGAAACAAAGTGCTCTAAGTGTTAATTATTTTAACATCTTATTTTTTAATAGGGCAAAAAGATAAGATCAAGCTTGCTTGACTGAGGTGAGTAATACCTAAAGCTGAGTTGGAGGTTAAATTTAAAATTTAATAATCTCCCAGCCATTAACTTGAGCTTTTCCATCTGACAATAATATCTTTTGTTTAGCTGGGGTATCTGCATAACGAGCCAAACTTTCGGCAGTCATACTGCCGAATGAGGTGCGAAAAATGACTGTTTTTGATTTCAGCTCAGCGAGATCACCTAACATGGCTTTATCAGTGCCAATCAGCAGATTTTTGTAGCGGGCTTTGGCTTGATAGTTGTCGATCCACTCTTGCATAGCAGGGAATTTGGGTTTCATCGCATAGGAAGTATCAGCCACGATCAGGATAGTTTCACGGTGCTGGTTTTGGTACATATGAGCACCTGCCCAAGCCGCTGCTTGAATAAGAGTAAATAACGCAAAAACTTTGATAAACTTCATTTAAGTTACTCACATTTCTGCATTGAGTAGGTTGCCGATGCGATACGAGGCGTTGCCAGTAGTGGATTCAATATAAGCCCCTTCTGCCAAACCTGATAAGGCTTTTAAGTGATCTGACTTGAGTTCATAAGCGATGGTATGGATAGGAATACCAGCAGCCTCTAATAAGCCTTGGACGCTATTAAAGTCAAAGCCCACATTGGTTTCACCATCCGATAGTAAGAAAATAACTTTCTTATATTCGGGATGTTGCTTGCCAAACTGTTCTAATTGATCAACAGCCACCAGTACTGCATTGTTAGTGGCGGTTTTCCCACCCGTCACTAGACTTTCCACTGCACCTGTAAACAATGCTTTTTGTTGAACATTAAAAGGACGAATTTCTAAATCAACATTTACTAAGTCACTATAAGTAATCAAACCAATGGCATTCCCAGAGCTGATTAAATCTGAAGATTCAACTAAGGCTTTTTTCAGGTTTTTAATCCGATCACCTTCTTCCATTGACCCCGAAACATCAGCAATGAATACGGCGGCAATCGGTTTACCACCTGACTTTTTCTGCTTCCATAATTTCTGAGCCTGTCCAATTACTGTGCCATCTTTGATTGTGTAAGCATCTTGATAATCGGCTAATTGTCCGAAACCAAAATTACTCACCGTACTTTGTTGCTGCTCGATAAATTTAGCAAATTGTTGTAACACTTCGCGCTCAGCAGGATCAGCTTCGCTAGTCGCATACAGCGGGCTATCATGCCGTACACCAAATGGCACAAACTGATAGTCATTCATACCGGTGACATTTACCCACGATTGATGCTCCATGACTAAAGCATCTAATACACCGCTACCGACAGCAGCGTCGCGCATTTGCAAGGTGTTTTGGGCAACGAAGGGCACGCCTGCTTGGAAAGCTTCGAAAGCACTAGCCACATCCGGTGAGAGCATCTGACTTTCATCACCTTGAGCAAAGGCGTTTAGAACATTCAGCAGGAAATTTAGGCCAGTACTCGATTGATAAGGGTTGGTATAGCCCATTGCAAAAGAGCCATTACTCACATTGGTCAATAGCTTGGCAATGTCCAATTTACCACTGCTAGTGATCTGATCGATTTTATCTTTCTTAACGACAATACCCGCCACATTCGGAGCAGTTTTGGCAGCAATCGTATCTACTTTAACTCCATTAGCGCCTAGCAACATGCCCCAAAGATAATTACTTGGGGTATAGGCTTCAGGCACATAGCGATTCGCCATGATGTATTGTGCGCCTAAGCCAGAATCCATTTTACGAATCGCAATTTGGGCGACTTTACCATTGCTAATCGTGTGATTTTGTTGGTTAAAGGTTTTAGCCAGCTCTAAATAGAAACCATCACGCCCTTGTCCTGCCTTTTCTGGAGAGGTGAAAATCTCAGCTGCTTCCACTCGATCGCTATCTTGAGCTTCTAAAGTGATGGGGTATTCTTTTAAATCAGGTAGTAGTGATAATAAATTGGTTTGAGTTAGCTGAATATTCGCGCGAATTGTATTTTCATTGTAACTAGGCTGAATTTGATCCTTAACCAGTTTAGCAATTTCTTTAGTAGCTGCCTCGGGAGTGGGCTTCGCATTACCTCCTAAACCAGCAACAGTACTTGAGTCACCACAAGCGACCAGCAAAATAGCACTCAAACTTACAGCAAAGAACGGGGCAGTTATTTTCATCATTTTTTACCTGATCCATTGGCAATCTCAGCAAGAGCTAGTAAACGTGCCAAAGTATCGGTACGTTCAAACTCACTAATCGATTGCATATTGGCTACTTCAACAGCAGTTTCGGTTAAAGCAGAAAAAAGTTGTTTATTCTCATCTAAGAGAGTGGCAATTCGTTCAGATTGCTCTAAATAGCGACTATTTTTTTGGTCGCCACCTGCTTGCAGATTATTCTGAATACTAGACATACTATGTCCAACGGTCACCATATCGGCTAAATTTTGAATAGCCTGATTTTGCACAGTACGTGCAGCGCTTAAATAAGTGAGCGGGCTGGCTTGTTTTCCAAAAAAACGTGATTTCACTACCGCATGATAGTCATCAATAATATCAGTTAGAGCATTGGCTTGACGCACGCCTTCTTTTAAACCTAACTCCTCTAAATCTTTAGTCACACCCTGTAAGCGCTGCATTAATTCTGTATGTTGTTGGTTTTCCCGATTTTTGAGCCATTCAGCGTCATCTGCAAGCGAGTACCCTAGCAAACGATAAAGTAAAGGTACGCTCAACGTAGCGAGAGCCGCTGCAGCGATATACACAGAGTTAAAGACTAAACTACCTTGAAACCACCAGATAAATAGTCCAATCAGTACCAAAGCGAGGATAGCAGCAATTAGGGTATAGTGTTTTATCATGATTTAAAGTGTCTCACGGAACTGCTAGGCTGTCATCAAGACCCCAGATGGGCGTAAGCTTATTAATGGCCTAAATAACTAGAGTATATGAGTTTTCTGCTGAACTGGTACGTTTCTTAATAAATATACACTGTTGAGTGTCGGGGTAAGTTTAGGCTAAAAAGGAGATTTGCGAACCTAGCTAGTTCTATTATGTAGCTTAGTGGCTAAAGAGTTGCAGCCTTAGCTTGTTTCACCCAACGGGCTTTTGTCCGCTTCTTCCAATTTTTCAACTAATTCGTCTAATAATTCATAAAGCAGTTCGAGTTTGCCATAACCAAAGACTTGGGTGATATGTGCGTAACGGGCTTCTGATTCAGGAGCCATCACCTCCACTAGTTCGTGTCCTAATTGATCTAAGCTAATAATGGAGCAACGTTGATCATGGTCTGCAGTACGCCGACTAATCAATTGACGAGCCTCTAAATTTTGCACGATCCTCGATAAGCTAGGCATGAGTAAAAAGCAGCGTTCTGATAAGACCGACATTTCCATGCCTTTAGGGTCATCATATAAGGCTCGCAAAACTCGCCATTGTTGTGGGGATAGATCATGCGCCCGCAAATGCGGAATGAATTTCTTCATCACCGCTTCACGTGCTTTCAATAAAGACATGGGTAAGGAACGCTCAAACGTGCGCATTAAATAATCTCGTCCTCAATGCTATTGCGTAAGACACCCACGCCTTCAACTTCGACTTCGACCACATCGCCCGGAACTAAATAACGGGGTGGGTCAAACCGTGCCCCTGCTCCATTAGGTGTGCCAGTAGCAATAATATCGCCAGGCTTGAGGAGATAAAATTTTGACAAATAATGAATAATATAAGCAAACGGAAACATCATATTCGCAGTGGTATCGTGTTGACGCACTTCGCCATTCACGCGCGTGGTGACGGTCATATTTTCGTAGATTTGGGCATTGAATTTGTCCGCAGTCACCATCCAAGGGCCTAGTGAGCCAGAGTGCACAAAGTTTTTACCTTGGGTTACATTGAATTTGGCATGGCGCACCCAGTCGCGCAGAGTCCCTTCATTCATAATCGTGAGACCCGCAATATGCTGATAAGCCTCTTCTTGACGAATACGCCGTCCGCCTTTACCAATGATAATGACAATCTCACCTTCATAATCTAGCTGATGTGACTCTGGTGGACGGATTAAAGGCGCATGGTGTCCTGTGAGAGAGTCAGGAGTGCGCATGAAAACGCTGGGATAGTTAGACTCTGAGGAATTATCTTTATATTCAGCATTGCGATTTGCGTAATTCACCCCAATACAGATAATTTTTTCTGGATTCGGAATCGGCGGTAATAAACTAATTTCAGACAAGGCAACGCCCACAGGGGAGGGACTCAGGGCTTGTAATTTATTTTGCTCAATCGCTGCTTTTAAACTAGACGCTGTGGAACTACAGTCTAAGACCATATCATCTTCAGTAATGATCCCCCAAGCTTCACGTTGCCCCTGCCGATAAGTCGCTAAACGCATCACTTTCCTCCTTGGATTCTCAAAATTATTTAGTATCAATTTAACTTGTTAAGCTAAAAAAGTCCAATTCATGCAGTTAGCTTGTTAACTTAAACTTAACATGTTATATATTTTCTAGTTTGAACGATTTGAATGAGGAGTTGGGTATGCCTGAGGTACTACTAAAGAATCAAGAGCTAGCGGCGTATTACTTACAGCGTTTCCGTGAACAGCCGACAGGGCATTTCATCCAAGGCGAATGGCTAGTCCCGATCAATGCGGTCACTTTTGATAATCTAACTCCGATTGATAACACGAGCCTGGGTCAAGTTGTGGCCGGTACTATCGCAGATGCTGATCAGGCTTGTGCAGCGGCTCAAGTCGCCTTTCCTGCATGGCGTGATTTAGCAGGCAGTGAGCGGCGCAAAATTCTGCATAAATTTGCTGATTTATTAGTAGCGCGCGCTGAAGAAATCGCTTTAGTTGAAAGCAGTGATTGCGGTCAGCCCTTGCGTTTTATGAAGCAAGCAGCTTTGCGTGGCGCAGAAAATTTCCGTTTCTTTGCGGATAAAGCTGCGGAGGCGAAAGATGGCTTAGCGCTGATGCAAGCTGAGCATACTAATTTCACAGTACGTTCACCCCTAGGGCCGGTAGCCGTTATTACGCCGTGGAATACTCCGTTTATGCTGGCGACTTGGAAGATTGCGCCGGCTTTGGCTGCTGGCTGTACCATTGTGCATAAACCTGCGGAATTTAGCCCTTTAAGTGCGGCTTTATTAGCTGAGATTAGCCAGCAAGCTGGCATTCCGGCGGGTGTGTGGAATATGGTGAATGGCTTCGGTGAATCGGTCGGTAAGCGCTTAACGGAGCATCCAGCGATTAAAGCAGTCGCCTTTGTGGGTGAGACGGTGACGGGTTCTTATATTATGGCGCAAGCCGCGCCCACGCTTAAGCGCTTACACTTAGAATTAGGTGGCAAAAATCCTGTGCTGGTATTTGCAGATGCCGATTTTGAGCGTGCTTTAGATGCTGTGGTCTTTATGATTTATAGTCTGAATGGGCAGCGTTGTACGTCGAGTAGTCGCTTATTAATTCAGGAAAGTATTCGGGAGCGTTTTCTCGCTGCACTGAGTGAACGGGTTAAGCATCTTAAAGTGGGTCATCCTTTAGATCCTGCGACTGAGGTTGGACCTTTAATTCATAGCAGTCATTTGCAAAAAGTATTGAGCTATATGGAGGCCGCCCGTGCTGAGGGTGCGAGGATTGCAGTGGGGGGCGAGCGCTTAACAGGTTTGGGCGCGGGCAATTATGTACAACCCACTTTATTCACTGAAGCAAATAACCAAATGAAGATTGCGCGTGAGGAGATCTTTGGGCCAGTGCTGACAGCGATTAGCTTTCAAGATGAAGCTGAGGCGATTCGCTTAGCGAATGACTCGCCTTATGGTTTGGCTGCTTATGCGTGGACTGAAAATCAAGGCCGAGCCATGCGCTTGGCGCATCAGTTAGAAGCTGGGATGGTGTGGATTAATTCTGAAAATAATCGCAATCTGCCTTCGCCGTTTGGTGGGGTAAAAATGAGTGGGATTGGACGTGATGGAGGCGATTATAGCTTTGAGTTTTATATGGAAACCAAAAATGTCTGCCTCGCACATGGTACGCATCATGTGCCCGTGTTAGGGAGGTGAATCATGGGCGAATTAGCCTTAGCCGCGAAAATTACCCATGTGCCTTCGATGTATTTGTCAGAACTACCGGGGCCGCATTTTGGTTGTCGGCAAGCAGCGATTGATGGTCATCTGGAAATAGGCCGGCGTTGTCGTGAGTTGGGTGTAGATACGATAGTTATTTTCGATACGCATTGGTTAGTCAATTCGGGCTATCACATTAATTGTGCGGAAAAGTTTGAAGGTATTTATACCAGCAATGAACTACCACATTTTATTAAGAATATGCCTTATGCCTATGATGGTAATCCTGAGTTGGGGCTGCTCTTGGCGGAAGCTGCGACCCAAGCGGGCATTCATACGCGTGCACATGATCAAACGACTTTAGCTTTGGAATATGGCTCGTTAGTACCGATGCGTTATATGAACAGTGACCGCCATTTTAAAGTCGTCTCGGTGTCGGCTTTGTGTATGGTGCATCATTTGGTGGATAGCGTAGCTCTTGGTAAAGCGTTCCGTGAGGCGATTGAGCAAGGCTATGCAGGTAAGGTGGCTATTTTCGCTAGTGGCTCACTTTCGCATCGGTTTGCGCAAAATGGTGTATCTGAGCAGTTTTTGCATAAAGTCTGGTCGCCTTTTTTGGAAGTAATAGATCGACGGGTGGTGGAGCTATGGCAAGCAGGCGATTGGCCGACTTTTTGTGGGATGCTGCCTGAATATGCAGATAAATGTCATGGTGAAGGTTTTATGCACGATACCGCGATGCTGCTGGGTGCCTTAGGCTGGGATCAGTATCGCGGCAAGGTTGAAGTGATTACCCCTTATTTTGGTAGCTCCGGCACGGGGCAAATTAATGCAATTTTCCCGCTGGAGTAAGTCATGGCGCATTTCGTATTGGAGTATTCCGATAATATTTCTGCTGAAACTCTGAATCTGCAAAGCTTATTTGCACACTTGCATCAAGCTGCGATGGATACGGGAATTTTTCCCTTAAAAGGAATTCGTAGCCGTGCTTATCCTTGCCATGATTATCGAATGGCAGATGGCAATCCTGAGCATATGTTCGTGCATTTGACGGTGTTATTAGGTGCTGGGCGCAGTTTAGAAGAGCGTGAGCTGGCCGCGAAAAGCTTTTTTAAAGTATTGGAAACGCATTTTGCAAGCTGCTTCGAAACTCGAGGTGTTGCTATGTCTTTTGAAATGAAAGAGTTAGAGCCGGTCTTAAAGTACAATAAAAACACTATTCAAGATTATCTCTAGGAGGCTGCAATGTTGACTTTAAGCCCCGAGCAAATCGCTGCAGCTGCCCAGGATCTCTATCAAGCCGAGTTGGCTGTGCGCCAGATTGATGCGCTGACTTTAAGCTATCCACAGATGACTATGGAGGATGCCTATGCAGTCCAAGCCGCTTGGATGCAAAAAAAATATGCGGATGGTCAGCAGCTCATGGGTTATAAAATTGGCCTGACTTCTCGTGCCATGCAGCGGGTGATGAAGATCAATACCCCTGACTTTGGGGTGCTAACCGATGCTATGCGGATTGATGACGGTAGCGAAATTGAAGCAGCGCGCTTTAATGATCCACGTATTGAGGTCGAGCTAGCTTTTGTCTTAAAAGCACCTTTGCGTGGAGCACAGCTGACGGTGATGGATGTATTGAATGCGACTGATTATGTGATTCCTGCTTTAGAGTTGATTGATGCACGTAGTCATCGTATCCATCCGAAAACCGGCTATGTGCGTACCGTGATGGATACCATTTCGGATAATGCAGCCAATGCTGGGATTATTTTAGGGGGGCGTCCCGTGCGCCCTGATGCAGTGGATTTACGCTGGTGTGGCGCGATTTTGTATCGAAATGCAGTAATTGAAGAAACAGGTTTAGCTGCGGGTGTGTTGAATCATCCTGCCAATGGTATCTGTTGGATCGCTAAGCGTTTTGCCGCACATGGCATTGGTTTAGAGCCGGGGCAAATTTTGCTAGCAGGCTCGTTTACTGCGCCCGTTGCAGTCAAAGCAGGGGACACGATTCATGCCGATTATGGCGCTTTAGGTGGCATTTCCTGCCGTTTTGTTTAAGGAGTTCACTTCATGCAAACGCCCATCAATACCTTTAAACGCGCTTTAGCCGCTGGTCAACAGCAATATGGCTTTTGGCTAGGGTTATGTAGCCCCTTGGCGGCGGAGCTGTGTGCTTACACGGGTTATGATTGGGTGCTGATTGATGGCGAACATGCACCCAATGATTTACAGACTGTATTAGCGCAATTACAAGCGACCGCACCCAGTTCGAGTCATGCCATTGTGCGCTTAGTGGAAGGTAATCAAGCCCTGATTAAGCAATATTTAGATTTAGGCGCACAGACCTTGCTGATTCCCATGATTGAAACTGCAGAGCAAACCCGAGATTTAGTCAAGTTTATGCGTTATCCACCAGCGGGTGTGCGCGGTGTTGGTACGGCTTTAGCACGTGCAGCAGCTTGGAATTTGAATCCAAATTATTTAAAAGAAGCTGAGCAAGAACTGTGTTTAATTATTCAAATTGAAAGTGTAGCTGGGTTAAATAATTTGGATGAAATCTTAAGGGTTGATGGGGTAGATGCAGTCTTTATTGGCCCTGCTGATTTAGCCGGTACGATGGGTTATTTAGGTAATCCGAATCATCCTGAGGTCATAGCTGCTGTGACGACAGCAATTCAAAAAATTAAAGCCGCAGGCAAATCCGTGGGAACATTGGCAGTCAATCCACAAACAGCCTTGCACTATGAGCGTTTGGGTGTGCAGTTTATTGCTTTAGGGGTGGATACTTTGGCTTTAGCCAATACGGCTCGTTCGATTCTGAGTCAACACAAGCAAAATTTATAAGGTCTTGTTTGTCCCTGATAAACTTTAGTTAACTTGCAAACTTGGATACGTGTCTTAGGATAAGGGTTGCCTTAATCTAAATCATTTATATAGCTTAAAACTAAGAGGGTTTGTATGGAGCAACTGGCAAGTTTTCCGCGTCAGCATATTGCAATGGCCTTAAAGTATGGTGGCATTAGTTTTATCGCGGGTTCAGTAAGTCATGGGGTGTTTTCAGGGCAGCGTTCTTTGATCACCGCTGGGATTGGTATAGTTGCTTTTATTTTAGGCATGTGGCTAGAAAATAAAGACAAAGGTGAGCATGGAGCAGTACTGCTTAAGTCGCTGGCAATTAGCACTTTATTAGCCCTTAGTTTAGGTCTGTTTACTGGTAGCTTACAGCATTTTCCTGATTCGCCGAATCGTAGTTTGTGGGCAGTACCCTTAGGATTTGCGGTTTCATTATTGGCTTTGGTTTGGGTCTCGCAACAAACTTGGACTAAGCCTATTAAGCGTTATGCCTTAGGGTCATTTGCTGTGGTCTTAATCGGTTCTGGGCTAGCGTATCAGTATTATTCTAGTAATCCCGCCGCCGTACATGATCATGGGATGGCTCATACTGAGCAGCAAGCTAGTGTTACTCATGATCACGCAGCAGCGAGTCACGATCACACTACTGAAACAGCCATTGGTTTACCCGGAAATACGAATGAAGTAGGACGCACTGTGGTCGTAGATATGGCGGATACCATGCGCTTTAGTCCTGAAACTTTGAGTGTTAAGCAGGGTGAGACAGTGCGGCTTGTAGTGCGTAACACTGGGAATATTCGCCATGAATTAACCCTAGGAACGATTTCAGATTTGAAAGAGCATGCCGCTTTAATGCTCAAGCATCCTAATATGCAACATTCAGATCCAAATATGGTGCAAGTGGATCCGGGTCAAGTGAAAGAAGTGGTCTGGAAATTTAGTAAGGCCGGTGCTGTGGATTTTGCTTGTCTACAACCTGGGCATTTTGCAGCTGGAATGAAGGGTTTAGTACAAGTCACTCAATAAATTCCCTGTATTTTTAGTGGGTCAAGTCTCTGCTTGACCCATGTCAATGGCAGTTTCTAAGCTGAAGTTTATGATGCTTAATTATTATTAAACCTTTTAAGAGCTTTGATCATGAGCAACAGCGATTCCTCTAATCCTTTACAAAACTTTTCGGGCTGCCATGACGGAATTCTCAAGCATATTCAACAGTTAGCTCAACTTGCTAGTTTAGTTGACCAAGATAGTTCTAATCCTCAAGTAAAGACCTTAGCTACAGAGCTAGAGGATTTTTATCATAAAGTGATTCTTAATCATCACCAAGAAGAGGAGCAGGAGCTGTTTACGGCGGTGCGCACGGCTTTGCATCCTGATCCCATCGATTTAGCAGATGCGAAATTACATATTGATCGCTTAACCAATGAACATCGTCAGATCGAAGCATGGTGGCGGAAAATCGAGCCAGCCCTTAAGAAGCTGACTAAGGGGAAAGCAGCGAGTTTAGATAAAGTGATTGTCGAGCAAATTGTGACTAACTATGCAGCGCATGCTTTGTTTGAAGAGGCAGTATTTCTACCTTTAAGTGCGCGTTTATTAGATAAAAATGGCCTGTCTGCTTTGGGTTTGTCTTTGCATATTCGTCATCAAGAGCATTTTATGCCCGCTTATATTTAAGCGCGGCTTACTGCAGGTCTAGGCTTGGGATTCAGCCTTAAAGCTGGATTCCCTCCGTCAAATAGCATAACCTTGTGCACCACACAAATAGAGTCATTGCACCCAGTAAGCCAGACTGATTATCCGACGGAGGACCCTATGACTATCATCAAGCAAGCTGACGTAATTGCCAGTGTAGCCGATGCGCTGCAATATATTTCTTACTATCACCCGAAAGATTTTGTCGATGCCATGTACGCCGCTTGGCAACGTGAAGAGTCTCCTGCGGCTAAAGATGCGATTACCCAGATTCTGGTGAATTCCCGCATGTGCGCTGAAGGCAAGCGCCCGATTTGCCAAGATACCGGCATTGTTACCGTATTCGTGAAAGTCGGCATGAAGGTGCAATGGGAAGGTGAGATGAGTGTCACTGATATGATTAATGAGGGTGTCCGCCAAGCTTATCTCTGGCCAGATAATGTACTGCGCGCATCCATTCTTTCTGACCCAGCCGGTGCACGTAAGAACACCAAAGACAATACTCCAGCCGTGATTCATTATGAAATTGTCCCAGGCGATACCGTATCGATTGATGTGGCGGCTAAAGGTGGTGGCTCTGAAAATAAATCGAAAATGGCGATGCTTAATCCTTCCGATAGCATTGTCGATTGGGTGTTGAAAACGGTACCGACGATGGGCGCGGGTTGGTGTCCACCAGGTATGCTTGGGATTGGCATCGGCGGTACGGCTGAAAAAGCAGCATTGATGGCGAAAGAAGTCTTAATGGAGCCAATTGATATTCAAGAGCTGATTGCTCGCGGCCCGAAAAATCGTATTGAAGAATTACGGATTGAGTTGTATCACAAAGTAAATGAGCTAGGCTTAGGCGCACAAGGTTTAGGTGGCTTAACGACCGTGTTGGATGTGAAGATTATGGATTATCCAACCCATGCTGCTTCTTTACCCGTTTGTATGATTCCAAACTGTGCAGCAACTCGTCATGCGCATTTCACTTTAGATGGTTCTGGCCCCGCTTTCCAAACGCCACCGAGTTTGGATGATTGGCCAGAAATGACTTATGTCGCGGGTGAGAGTTCACGTCGGGTGAATTTGGATACCGTGACCCCAGAAGATGTAAAAACTTGGAAGCCGGGTGAAGTCCTATTGCTTTCAGGAAAAATGTTGACTGGGCGTGATGCCGCGCATAAGCGTATGGTGGATATGCTGAATAAAGGTGAAACTCTGCCAGTTGATTTGAAAGGGCGCTTTATTTACTACGTAGGCCCCGTTGATCCGGTGCGGGATGAAGTGGTAGGCCCTGCAGGTCCAACTACAGCGACCCGGATGGATAAATTCACGCGGCAGATTTTGCAGCAGACAGGTCTATTGGGCATGATCGGTAAATCTGAGCGTGGCCCCGTCGCGATTGATGCGATTAAAGAGTTTAGTGCGGTGTATTTAATGGCGGTTGGTGGTGCTGCTTATTTAGTTTCCAAAGCAATTGTGGGGTCAAAGACACTGGCTTTCCCTGAGTTAGGCATGGAGGCGATTTACGAGTTTGAAGTTAAAGATATGCCGGTAACTGTGGCGGTTGATAGCCAAGGCGAGTCTGTGCATACCACAGGTCCCGCAAAATGGCATCATATTATTGAGCAGAAAATCGCCGCCCATACGTTAAAAAGCTGAACATTGCTAGAAAATTTGATAGGCTAAGTTCATGTTTCATCCCTTGCTCCTTTCTCTGAGCAGGGGATATTTTTTGAGGAAAAGCCTTGAGCAATTCACGTATCTACCGTATTTCTTTTGCTAACCATAATAAGATTTACGAAGTTTTCGCTAAACAAGTCTATGAATCTGATTTATATGGCTTTATTGCTATTGAAGAATTGGTTTTTGGTTCGCAAAGCGAATTAGTTATTGATCCTGCCGAAGAGCGTTTGAAATCTGAATTCGCTTCAGTGAATCGTACCTTCATTCCATTGCACGCGATTATTCGCATCGATGAGGTTGAAAAGCCTGGTGTGAGTAAAATTCATGCGTTAGATGGGGGTAAAACCAATAATGTCAGCCCGTTTGCTCGTCCGCGCACGTCTGGCGATAAAACTAGCGATTAGTTCTTAAGCTTTATGCTGATTCAATCTTATGAAAAAGCCTTGATCCTTAGGGTATCGAGGCTTTTTTATTTTTAACTAGCTGATTTAGCACATTAACGGTTTTATTCTGCCTATCAAACTAAGCCTGCTTGTACTTCGTCTGGAGAATCTCATACTAATTGTTAAGTTCTAAGCAATCCGTTTAGACAGCATCCAATCACTATAGGGGAGCAAGTCATTTATGTTTCGCTATTTAATAATTTTCTTGGTACTCGGTTTGACAGCTTGTGTCAGCCCACAATACCAAACTAATTATCGTTTTACTCCACCGCCTGCGGGCGCAGGAAAAGTGTGTTTAACGCGTTGTGATGCCGCTTTAGGGCAATGTAGGCAGCAATGTGCTGCTAAAACTAGTCAGTGTTTAGCTAAAGCTCGAACTCAGGCTCAGCAAGAGTTGCCTATTCTATTAGGGGCTTGGGAGCGGGATATGTTGGTTTGGGAAAAAGCGATGGATCGCTATGAAACCGATTTGCGTTTCTGGGAAATGGAAATGCGTCAGCGGCGTTTAATGCGTGACTTACAGCGTGATTTGCATCATTGTCGTCCAGGTGAGCGTAACTGTGCGCGCTTCCCTCGCCACTATGGCTTAGGTTATCCAGATGCTTGGGATCGCCCTGAGTCGCCTGGGCCTGCGCCTAAACGTCCTACTTTAGAGTCTGAAACAGCGCGAATTCAAGCTGAAACTTGTCCTAAAGATTGTGGCTGTGATCAAACGTACCGGCAATGTTATGGCAGTTGTGGTGGAAATGTTCAGCCTTATCAAGTTTGTGTGAAGAATTGTGGCGGGTAGCTGGTAATCAGTGGGTAAGCTTTGTATCCTTCGCGTTTTAGAATAGCTGGTTAGTAGAATTCATGAGCAGCATGCAGGAACAATATACGCCTAAAGCGCTAGAAGCCGAGGTACAGGCTTTTTGGGACACCGCTAAATCTTTCGAAGTGAAGGAAGATCCGGATAAGCCGAAATACTATTGCTTATCCATGTTCCCTTATCCTAGCGGCGTGCTGCACATGGGGCATGTGCGCAATTACACCATCGGCGATGTAATTGCACGTTTCCAACGCATGCAGGGCAAAAATGTCTTACAACCAATGGGCTGGGATGCTTTTGGTTTGCCTGCTGAAAATGCAGCGATTCAGAATAAAACAGCCCCTGCCAAATGGACTTATCGCAATATTGACTATATGCGTAGCCAGCTCAAATCGATGGGTTTGGCGATTGACTGGACACGCGAATTAGCAACCTGTAAACCAGAATATTATCGTTGGGAGCAATGGTTCTTTACCCAGCTTTATGAAAAAGGCTTGGTTTACCGCAAAAAGTCCACCGTGAATTGGGATCCAGTCGATCAAACTGTATTAGCTAATGAGCAAGTGGTGGATGGACGTGGTTGGCGCTCGGGTGCTCTAGTCGAGCAGCGTGAGATTGATCAGTGGTTCTTAAAAATTACTGCTTACGCTGATGAATTATTGGATGAACTGAACAAATTACCTGGTTGGCCATCACAAGTTAGGATCATGCAGGAAAACTGGATCGGGCGCTCTGAAGGTGTAGAGCTACAGTTCGGTTTGGAGCATAGTAAAGGACATTTAACCGTTTTCACCACTCGGCCTGATACTTTAATGGGCGTGACTTATGTCGCAGTTGCTGCCCAACATCCGTTAGCACTGAAAGCTGCCGAGAAGAATCCTGAATTAGCGGCTTTTATTGAAGAATGTAAGCTTGCCAAAGTTGCTGAAGCGGATATGGCGACGATGGAAAAGAAAGGGATGGATACTGGCTTAAAAGCCATTCATCCTTTGACCCAGGAAGAAGTCCCAGTTTGGGTCGCGAATTTCGTGTTAATGTCTTACGGTTCTGGAGCAGTTATGGCAGTACCGGGACATGATCAGCGTGATTGGGAGTTTGCGAATAAATATCAATTGCCGATCCAACAGGTGATTGCGCCAGCAGATGGGCGTGAAATTGATATAACTGCGGCGGCTTTTACCGATAAAGGGGTCTTGGTTAATTCAGGCCGTTATAATGGTTTAAGCTCGACTGATGCCTTCAATACGATGGCTGATGAATTAGCTGAGCAGGGCTTAGGACGCCGACAAATCAATTATCGCTTGCGTGATTGGGGTGTCTCGCGGCAACGCTATTGGGGTTGTCCGATCCCAATGATTTATTGTGATAGCTGTGGTGTACAACCAGTGCCAGCTGAAGACTTGCCCGTGCTCTTGCCAGAAGATGTTGAGTTCGACGAAACCGGTGGCTCACCGATTAAGAAAATGCCGTCTTTCTATGAGTGTACTTGCCCTGCTTGCCAAGGTCCTGCGCGCCGCGAAACCGACACTTTTGACACTTTCTTTGAATCTTCTTGGTATTTCGCGCGTTATGCTTGTGTTGATAATGATCAAGCGATGTTGGATGAACGTGCGAACTATTGGTTACCAGTTGATCAATATATCGGTGGGATTGAACATGCGATTCTACATTTATTGTATGCGCGCTTCTTCCATAAATTAATGCGTGATCATGGTATGTTGGAGTCCGATGAGCCATTTACCAACCTCTTAACGCAAGGGATGGTATTGGCGGATACCTTCTATCGTGAACGCGAAGGTGGCGGTCAAGAGTGGATTCCGCCAAGTGAAGTCGATGTACAGCGTGACGAAAAAGGCCGAATTACTGGTGCGACTTTAGCTAGTGATGGTTTGCCGGTCATTCCTTCCGGCATGAGTAAAATGTCCAAGTCAAAAAAGAATGGTGTGGATCCGCAAATGATGATTGAGAAATATGGCGCGGATACTTTGCGCTTATTCTCGATGTTTGCAGCCCCACCGGATCAAAGTATGGAGTGGTCAGATTTTGGAGTAGAAGGTGCTCAGCGCTTCTTACGGCGCTTGTGGAAACAGGTTTATGACCATGTCTCCAGCGGGATAGTGGATAGTAGTACCCCTTATAGCAAACTCAGTTCTGCACAGCAGGATTTACGGCGCAAATTGCATCAAAGCTTGCAGAAAGTCACCGATGATATGGGGCGGCGCTACACCTTCAATACGGCCATCGCTGCCAATATGGAGTTGATGAATGAAATTACCCGTGCTGCAGATGAGTCTGAAAATGGCCGGAAATTACGCCAAGAAATTTTAGAAACCATCGTCTTAATGCTGGCTCCGGTTACCCCACATATTTGTCATAGTCTGTGGCAAGCTTTAGGCCGCAGTGGTGCGTTAATTGATGCTGCTTGGCCTGAGGTTGATGAGGCTGCTTTAGTCCAACATACGCTTGAGCTTATTGTGCAAGTGAATGGTAAAGTGCGCGGTAAAGTGAAAGTGAATGCAGCTGCTAGTGAGAGCGAAATTCAAGACAGTGCTTTGAATAATGAAAATGTAAAGCGCTTTTTGGAAGGCAGCACGGTAGACAAAGTGATCGTAGTCAAAGGTCGCTTAGTGAATATCGTGGTCAAATAAGGTGTTACTACGCCTAGTCAAAAATATGATCAGCCTGCTGCTAGTATTAATGCTAGCGGCCTGTGCTGGCTTTCAGTTAAGAGGAGCTGATTCAGCTTTATTGGCTCCACTTAAAGGTCAACAAGTCGCGGTACAAGGCCTCGATGTGAATAGCAGTTTTAGCAAAAAGCTACGCACTGCTTTAGAGCAAGCGGGTGCGAGCGTTGCTACAGATTCACCCGCTACTATGCAATTGACCATTACTGATTTCAAGGAAGAGAAAACCGCCACTGCTTATTCAGCAGCGCGTCAAGTGCGGGAGTTTAATCATTATCTGAATCTGCATTTTACTGCAGAAGCTAAAGATAAGCCTGAGCTCAAGCCCTTAGAGTCGTCGCTGCACGTTGAACGCAATCAAATCTATGACAGTCGTTATGTTTTAGGTGTGAGTGAAGAAGAGCGCAGTATTCAAGCTGAATTAGAGACTGAGGCGGCTCGTTTACTCGCTTTGCGTTTGGCTGCTTTGCGCTGATTCCAGCCTAGCTTGAATGCGCCAAGCTAAACAGGAGGTCGCCGGTAAGGATCGGCGTACCGCCGCTAAAATGACTGCCTCCTTACCCATTAAATCAATCTGCCTGCGAGCACGAGTAATGCCTGTATAAAGCAGCTCACGGCCTAAAATTTGCGCTTCAGCATCCTCGGGTAACACGAGTAAAACTTTCTCAAATTCAGAGCCTTGACTCTTATGAATCGTCATCGCCCAAGCGGTTTCATGGGCGGGTAAACGTACAGGGGCAAAGGCACGGAAATTGCCATTCGGCTCTGCAAACCAAACCCGCAATTGCCCATTCGCCTCCGGCAAACTCAGGCCAATATCCCCATTAAAAAGGTTCTGCCGATAGTCATTTTCGGTGATCATTACTGGGCGACCTGCAAACCAAGGGCCTTGGAAACGGTTTGGTAACACACGTCGTAAGAGACTACTAATCCGCTGATTGAGCTGCTCAGTGCCTAAGGAGCCTTTGCGTAAAGGTGTGAGTAAACGGAACTGATTAAACGCTGCAAACAGAGCAGGGAGCTGAGCTAAATCTTGTTGCCAAGCTTTGACTTGTTGTAAATAGACTTGCCATACATGATGTAAATACTGCTCACTAATTTGCGGGCTAGGATCCCAAGTCACTCCCACTGGAGTCAAATGTAAAATATCTAAGATGGTTTGCTCTTGCTGATCACGCACGGCTTTTGCCAATTGACCAATGCCCCCACTCGCATCAAAGCGCCAACTTTTCTCCAAAACCACAATATGCTCATTTAAAGGATGTGTCTCTGCATCAACTGAGCATAAATCCCTGAAAATAGAGCCGGTTTCAACCGAGGCTAACTGATCCCGATCTCCCAATAGTATTAAGCGCGCATTAGGACGTACCGCTGCGAATAGATGGCTCATTAAGGAAATATCAATCATTGAAGCTTCATCAACAATCACCACATCGGCAGGCAAAGGATAGTGCGCATGATGACGGAAGCCTACTTTGCCAGGGATATAGCCTAATAAACGATGCAGGGTGCTGCCTTGTTCGGGAATCAGTGCTGCTAGTTCAGGCGATAATTGCAAATTCGTTTTGGCTTGGCGAATCGCTTCTTGCATACGCATCGCGGCTTTACCAGTCGGTGCGGCTAATTTAATCCGTTGCGGATTAATCTTGAAATGCTCAATCAGCAGGCATAATAAACGAGTCACCGTAGTGGTTTTACCAGTACCAGGGCCGCCCGAGATAATCAGAAAGGGCAGGGACGCAGCCCGTTTGACTGCGTGCCTTTGCAAATCCTGAGAGCTAGTTGGAAACCAATTATCTAAAGTAGTTTGTAAAGCAGTTGAGTCAGTAACCAGTTTTAACTGCAAGCGTTGGGCGATATTAGTTGCTAAGTGCTGTTCATACTGCCAATAGCGGTTTAGCCAAATATGCCCTTGTTCAATAATCAATGGAGTATAAGCATTAGCTTGGCCAATCACGGGTGAAGCTAACAAAGCCTCTATTTCCTGAGCGCTAATAAACTGGGGTAGCGGTGCTGCAATAATGCCTTGGCGAGTAGCTGAACTGGTATAGCAAGCTAGCAACTCTAATTTTTCCTGTTGAGCAGCGCTGAGTACGTAACCGCACTCAGCACATAAACGTACTAATAAAGCAGCAAATTGTTGATCGAGGAAGGAGTAATGCTCCACTTAACGATACTGCCTTAAATACCACCACTCAAAGCCTCGCTTCGTCCAGTGCATCGCTTTATTTGCAGGTAACACGGTATTTTTATTTTCAGTCCGGCTGACAAATAAGCCTTTGTCGCAAGAGTCAATAATACACATTAATTCAATTTTGAAAGTCGCATCAGCAGTTTTGCCGTTGAGTTCCGCTATTAAATTCTTGGCTGCACATTCGGCCTGTAAATCAGCCATATGCGCTTGTTTGGGCATCCAGTCGGGGCCGGGGAAACTACCCGAATCACCCGCCACATAAACAGCAGACATGCTTTCAACTTTGCAGTGTTGATTCGCTTTGACTAAGCCGCCTTCGGAGCGTGGTAATTCACTATTATCAAACCACAGATTGCCAGTCATACCAGGCATGAAGAGAATCAGATCAGCAGCAAATTCGCCACCTTCAGTTTTGACTTTATCTGCTTCGAAACCGACCATTTTATGGCCTAAGTGGGTACTAATATCGCGTTTCGCCATTTCATCCATTAAGCCTTTGACGGCATTTTCACCTAAACGAATGCCTGGTTTAGGGGCTGGGCTAAAAAACACCATCTTAAACTGCTCGCGCCGACCTTGCTGACGCAATAAGGTATCCGTGCCAAACAGGAATTCAAACATAGGGCCACCGCGCATCGCACTCGGCTCATTCGGATTGCCCGCAAAACCCATCGCAATCGTACCGCCTTGCATCGCCGCTAAACGATCACGAATTTTTTCAGCGGCATCAATGCCTTCACAGGGGGTAATCGCATGTTCAATACCAGGCAGTTTTTTAATAAAACGCCCACCCGAGGCAATAATTAAGCCATCATTAGTGACAGGCCCTTGATCAGTTACGACGGTGCGGCCTTGATCTTTTAAGCCGGTGACGCTGGCTTGCACAAATTTAACATCCATGCGTTTAAAGAAATTGGCGAGGGGAATAATAATATCTTCACGTTTGCGCAGACCCGAAGGTACCCAAATCAGGCTGGGCAAATACTGTAATTCGGGGCGTGGAGCGATTAGGGTAATCTCTACAGCTTGCTCAAGTTTACGTAATTGGCGCACAGCCGTAAGGCCAGCAAAACCAGCGCCAATAATAGTAATTTTTTTCATCCGTATTCCTCTCGATCTAGGTCGCAGTGCTATTGACTGACTAGTCAATTAATGTGATAAAGATACCCTAGCGCCTTTAGTTTAACTGATTTGGCGCAGCTTTTAAAAAATCGTCACGCATCACAGGTTAAGCGTTATGGCAGTTAGTGTCTTTGATATTTTCAAAATAGGAATTGGTCCGTCTAGCTCGCATACAGTAGGGCCGATGCGTGCGGCAAATTACTTCTTACAGCGCTTACGTGAGCGTGGATTGTTTGCCCAAGTTACGCGTATTCAAGCAGAACTTTATGGCTCTTTAGGGGCGACTGGGAAAGGTCACGGCTCCGACAAAGCCGTATTACTAGGCTTGGAGGGCAGCGAACCTGAAACAGTCGATACGCAAAACATCCCGCAGCGCATGCAAAACATTATTGATCAGCAAGTGCTGAGCTTGGGTGGTGAGCGCAGCATCAGTTTTAACTACGCGACGGATTTAGTTTTCCATCGCCGTAAGTCTTTACCCTTTCATCCGAATGGCATGATTTTCCATGCCTTTGATGCAGGTGGGCACTGTTTACAATCGAATACTTATTATTCGGTTGGGGGTGGCTTTGTGGTGAATCCGGATAATGCCGAAGCCCCCATAGTTGCCGATAAAACCGTCCAGCCTTATCCCTTTAAAACCGGCAGGCAATTGCTAGCCCTGTGTAAAGAACATGGCTACTCCATTAGTCAGTTAATGTTATTTAATGAACAAGCTTGGCGTAGTGAAGCCGAAATTCGTGCGGGTTTATTGCATATCTGGAAAGTGATGCAGGATTGTGTTGAGCATGGCTGTCGTACCGAAGGTATCTTACCTGGCGGCTTAAAAGTCAAACGGCGCGCTGCGCCTTTATGCCGCAAGCTGCAGCATGACAATAATTTGAATTCAGCACCTTTAGGCACGATGGATTGGGTGAATCTATTCGCGCTTGCGGTGAATGAAGAGAATGCTGCAGGTGGTCGGGTTGTTACTGCGCCTACGAATGGTGCAGCGGGGGTGATTCCAGCCGTGATGCATTATTACTGGCGGTTTGTACAGGGGGCGAATGAGGATGGGATTGTGCGCTTCCTACTCACGGCTGGGGCGATTGCAATTCTGTATAAAGAAAATGCTTCAATTTCGGGGGCAGAAGTGGGTTGCCAAGGTGAAGTCGGTTCTGCTTGCTCAATGGCTGCGGGTGCTTTAACCGAGGTTTTGGGGGGAACACCGGAGCAGGTTGAAAATGCCGCAGAAATTGGTATGGAGCATAATCTCGGGCTTACCTGTGATCCGATTGGTGGCTTAGTGCAAGTCCCGTGTATTGAACGTAATGCAATGGGGGCGGTGAAGGCGATTAATGCTTCACGCATGGCTTTGCGTGGGGATGGTTCACACTATGTATCTTTAGATAAAGTGATCAAAACGATGCGCGAAACAGGTTTAGATATGAAAACCAAATATAAAGAAACCGCTCGTGGTGGTTTAGCGGTGAATATTATCGAGTGCTAAGCTTGCTTTACAGCCTTCAAAACAGCCCTTGGTTTTGAAGGCGATAAAAACAGTTAGCCTTAAGCGGCAGCAGCCATCCGCAATTGAGTTTGTTCAGCGACGAGAGTTTGGCCTTGTTTAACCAGTTGATCGATCTCGATATTCACTAAACGTCCTAAAATCCGGTCATTTAAACCAGAAGCGCGTGTAATCGCTTCTTGGCGGGTGACGATAAAGCTTTCAATGATCAAGCCACAGACTGTGGCATGTAGTTTATGCAGAATATGAATAACGGTTTGCGCTTCTTCAGCAGGTAATTCCGCTAGTAAACGTTCTTGTAAAAAGCTCATAATCCATGACCACATACTTAAGACTGCTGAGTTTGGAACATTGTGTTTGACGCGGATAATCCCCATGAGCGCCTGCCAATTCCAATACAGGTCATCAAACTGTGCGGACATGGTCACGCGATACCATTCATGCAGAATCATTTCACGTTGCTGACGCGTCATGCCGGTGATATGCGCATGGGCTGCAGCATCTGAATAAATAAGATCGTAAAAGCCAGTAATCACTGAGCCTTGATAGCGGTTAAAAAATTCACTGTATTGACGCAGCTTTTGCCCATCTTCAGGGGTAGGGCGCATAAATACAGGAATATTTTGCAGAATTAATTGAGTGGTTGTTGAGAGGTCCATTACTCATCCTTTCAGGTTGGGCTAACTTGAGGCTGTTCTGTGGTTAGACATTAAGCTTAAAAATCCCTGAATGTACCTAAATAGGTTGGATTTTCCTAGTAAAATGACCTAGGTGAATATTAACAATTTAGTTTATTTGTTAGGCAATGGTTAGTTAGGCTTAAACAGTATTGGCGGAAGTAGAACTGGCGCAGATCCATATCCCTATGGAGTTCTGCGCCACAAATGAGGGAGGTACTTTTAATTATTTTTTGGGCGTTTGAGTACCGGTCTGAGTACTCGCTTGCGGGTCGGTCATAGGTTTTTGTGGTGCTGCAGCAGTTTTATGTGCTTTAACCTTTTTATGAGCTGCTTTTTTGTGTTTCTTACTAGCTTTTGCCTTTTTATGAGCAGCAGCTTTTTTGTGTGATTTACTAGCATGCTTAGTAGTTGCAGGCTTTTGAGCAGGCTTGGCCGTGACTGCAGCAGGCGCTGTAGTTACTGCAGGCGCTGTAGTTACTGCAGGCGCTGTTGTTGCTGCCGCAGGATCTGGGGTTGCTGTAGGGGCAGCTGCATCAGTTGCATAAGCTTGTCCACCTAAAGCCAGCGCAGTGAGTAAAGTAGCAGTTAAACTAGCTAATTTCTTATTCATGATTAGGCTCATTTCCTTTGAGTGTTCTGGTTGTTGGCAGTCAGTATTGGACTGCATGGACTGCATCTTAGGTGGGAATTAATTAAAAAAGACTTAAAAGATGTTTAAAATTTATTAATGTTTTTGGGTAGTTTAAGCTCCACCAATAAGCCTTGACCTAAGGGGCTATCTAGCAACGCAATACTGGCGTGATGTTGCTCAGCAATACTTTTCACAATCGCTAAACCTAAGCCTGTGCCACCTTGCTGGTTGTTAGTGGCTCGATAAAAACGCCTAAATACTTGTTCACGCTCCTCAGCATCAATGCCACAGCCATTATCAACCACGCGTAACACTATCGCCTGGTTATCTTCATGTACCGCAACAATCACAATACCTTCAGGCGGTGTATGTTTTAAGGCATTCTCAATCAGGTTGCGTAGGAGGATTTCCATGCTGCTGAGATTCATAAGTAATTGAATATCTTCTGGGCTAGTTTGTGCCTCTAAGTGGATTTTTTTCTGTTGTGCCAAAGCTTGCTGGCTTTGTACTGCATGTACCACTAATTGATTAATCGAATGCAGTTGGAAGTTAGTAGGCTCTAAGCTAGATTCTTGGCGTGCTAATAACAGCATCTGCTCAACCAAGTGAATAGCCCGATTGAGGCGTTCATGTAGTTTAGCTAAGGCTTGGCTGCGTTGTGGTTCTTGTTGAATTCTTTCAGTCAGTTGGAGTTGTAGTTTTAAGGCTGTCAAAGGTGAGCGTAATTCATGCGCGGCATCGGCGACAAAAGATCGTTGTGCATTTAGGGCGCTGGCTAAACGAGCTAAGAGTTCATTAATCGCACGAGTAATAATGACCAATTCCTTCGGTAATTTTTTGGTCGGGAGGGGTTCTAATTGATCAGGGGTACGTTCGGCCAAAGCTTGAGCGGTGCTACGGAAAGGGCTTAAACCTTGATGAATAATTAAAGCTACTAAAATGAGGACTAAAGGAATGATGAGTGCAAAAGGCAAGATGGCTTGAATGGCCAGTTCAGTAGCTAACTCATGTACTGCCGAACTTTGATAAGCAACTTGAATATAATTAGAGCGCCGATTTTCGGTGTAAATCCGCCAACTGGTGCTAAATGCTGTAATAGTCTGAAAACCTTGCTGGGTATAGCGTGGGAGCTTCCATTCGGGATTCGAACTATAAATTAGATGCTGTTTATGATTCCATATTTGTACCACGATGTGTTTGTTTAAAGAATCGCGTTGATAGATAGTTTTGGTATCTAAATGTGCAGGAAGGGAAGTAGCAACTTCTTGCAGTAAATAGTCAAATAGTTCAGTAGTAGCTGTGAAGGATTTCTTATAGCTAATAATGCCTGAACAACTGCTTGCTAACACAATACACAGCACTAGCCAGAATAAGAGCTTATTTTGAATACTTGGCAATTAAGCATCTTCCTCGATTTTATAACCAACCCCACGCACATTTTTAATAAAGTCTTTACCGAGTTTTTTACGTAAGAGATGAATATAAACTTCGACGGTATTGCTTTCGATTTCATCTTGCCAGCCATACAGTTTGCTTTCTAAAGTCTCACGCGATACCACTTGCCCCGGTTTTTCTAGTAAGACTTGCAGCAGATTAAATTCACGTACTGAAAGATGAATCTGTTGGTTTTGATAAAAGGCTTGATGCTTGGCTGGGTCTAAGCGTAAACCATTGCCTGCCAACTCTGGCTGAGTACGCCCGGCTTTGCGCCGTAATAGAGCACGAATGCGTGCGAGTAATTCATCTAGATCAAAAGGTTTAACGAGATAATCATCCGCACCACTGTCTAAACCTTTAACTCGATCGGAAGGAGCATCCCGTGCTGTTAAAATCAGTACAGCGGCTTCACCTTGTTGCTTACGATAATGTTTGAGAACGTCTAAGCCTTGTAAACGGGGTAAACCTAAATCTAAGAGAATCAGATCATAGAGATCATGTTCCAAGGCGAGGAGAGCTTGATGACCATCCTGTACCCAATCCACCGCATACTGAGCATGCTGGAGGCTGGCTTCTAGGCTTTCGCCAATCATGAGATCATCTTCAATAAGTAATAAGCGCATCGCTTGCGGTTTCAGTTGGGTTTATTAATGAAAGGCTGCTTAAACCTTATTCTGGATTTAAGCAGCTTAGCTGAATAAGCGTGCATAAGAAAACATAGAATTTCTTATGCCGTCAAGCTGAAACGGTAGCAGGTTAAGCGGCAGAACTTTGTAAGCCTTGTGCTTGAATAAGAGACTCGCGGCCTTGTTTGAGGAGGGAATCAATCTCAACGTTAATAAAGCGCCCTAAAATTCGTTCATTTAAACCCGAGGCACGGGTGATTGCTTCTTGTTGGGTCATTAAAAAGCTTTCGACAATCAAGCTACATACGGTTGCCTGTAATTTGTTCAAGACGCTGATGATAGGGCGGGCTTGTTCAAGTGGAAGCTCTGCCAACAGACGTGTCTGTAAAAAGTCGACCATCCATGCCCACATACTTAAGAGGGAAACATTAGAAACTTTGTGTTTCACATGCACGATGCCGACTAAGGTTTGCCAAGCCCAATAGTCCTCATCAAAACTGCCACTAATGGTGACCTGATACCATTGATGTAGTGTTTTTTCGCGTTGTACACGTAGCTTAGGCTCGCCAAGTACCAAACGAGTATTAGAATCACTGTAAAGCAAATTATAAAATTCATTAATTAGGCTAGCTTCATGCTTTTGGAAAAAGGCTCGTTGGGCACTAATTAATTGCCCCTCCTCCAGACTGGGGATTCGCGCGGCAGGCATTTTTTGCAAAATTGCCTGGGTCATTTGAGTTAAATTCATCTGTATTCTCCAACATATCGATTAGTATTTGATTAATATTTAATCAAAATTATAATTTAAAAAATAATTAATGCATAAATATTTAGCAAAAAAGGTTTTGCTTAATTTTTATTATTTATTGATTAGTTATTAGTAGATTTTTTAAGAAAGTATTATGCGTATGGCTCAGTTTAAAGCTAGGTAATTATGTCACAAATTTTGAATAAGTAATTGATTTAAAAAAGATAAGAAATCAATTTCCCCAGTTACTTTTGTAAGTCTTTTCAAAATTCAGCCCAAATTTTTGCAAATAAATGCGTAATCGATGTGAATCATTCTGTGAGCTGCGTTGAGTACGGCTGATATTAAACAGTTTACGTCCTGCATCTGCTAAGTTTTTACTCGAGCGGCAAATGCTTAAGACTTCAGCTAACTGGATTTGGTCAAAATAATCCATAGTTGCGAGAATTTCAGGCTCAACTAAGTGTCTTAATAAATCACTATGCGGGGTTTCAGTTTTTGTTTGGAAGGCTTGCCAATCATAACTGAGGCGTTGGATTTCATGTGCGACCAAAGCTTCATTAATTCGCCCACCTTGCGCCAGAGTTGCCATCCGCGTCACGCTCGAATTCAGATCACGGAAGTTAGCGCGCCATAAAGCAGAGGGTGAATGGGCAAACTTAAGATAGTGCTCACGAGCGGTTTGGTTAAAGCTGACTTTATGCCCAACTTTGTGAGTAAATTGCTGTAATTCATAATCAAGATTTGGCTCAAAATCCTCAATCCGATCTTTTAAACTTGGCAATTCATAAGTCCAAAGATTAATCCGTGCCAGCAAGTCTTCGCGGAACTTACCGGCTCGTACTTCAGCAAATAAATCCCGATTAGTGCCAGCAATCAACTGGAAATCGCTACTCACCGTTTTATCACTACCAAACGGGATAAAGACTTTCTCTTCGATTGCACGCAAAAGCATGGCTTGTTCATCGAGGCCAAGTTCACCGATTTCATCTAAAAACAATAAGCCTTTATGTGCTTCTCGTAATAAGCCATTGCGTTGCGTGAGCGCGCCTGTAAATGCGCCTTTTACATGCCCGAACAGAGCCGACATAGCATTATCGCCGCGTAAAGTTGCGCAGTTGACTTCTACCAAATCACCACTGATTTGCCCACGGTGTTTTTTCAAAGCAAAAATCCGTTTAGCTAATTGTGACTTACCCACGCCCGTAGCACCGGTTAATAAAATCGGTGCTGCAGAACGAATCGAAACTTGTTCAAGCTGTTCAATTAAATAGTTGAAATGCGCATTCCGGGTAGCAATTCCGCCTTTGAGATAACTGATGCCTTCTTGAGCTTCCTTGGCAAAGCGTGAAGCAATTTGATCATAGCGAGATAAATCCAGATCAATAATATGATAACTGCCTTGCACACCTTCTTTGCTAGGGGAAGTTTGGATGAGTTTTGCGGGAATGTAGTTCGCTTCAGTTAGCAAAAATAAGCAGATTTGAGCAACATGCGTGCCTGTGGTGATATGCACATAATAATTCGTGGTTTCAGGTTCAAAAGTATAGGACTGCGCGAATTTATACAGCTCGCTATACACCTGTTCAAAATCCCAAGGGTCAGCATAATCGACTAAATAATTCTGTACCTGCGTCTGTGGGCTGGTTGCCTGCATATCCTGCATGGTCAGCTTAGCTAATTCGTTTTCAGCCGCTTGATGAATCAGTACAAACTCATCGACTTGTAGCTCAGGGTGCATCAGCAAACTCATAGACGGACGCCAATGATTCCAGCGACGTTTACCTAAACCTTGCTGATCAAGACGCGTGCCAAGAATGCCGATAACGGTAGTTTTCATAATTGCTACTGAGTTTTATAAGAGTAATTAACTTAAGAGTAGCGAGTTTGGCTCCTTAAGCCAATAACTCCGCCAAACTAGCCACACACCAATCCGCATGCTCCCGAGCTGGAAATGCGGCGCTCGGGTCTATATACAGGGTAGTAGTGCCCGCTGCACGTCCGGCTTGTAAGTCATACACAAAATCACCCACCATCACCGCTTCATGCGGCTCGGCTTGCCATTGTGCTAATAAGCGGTGAATCCCTGCTGGATGCGGTTTAGGTGGGGCACAATCGCGACTGATTAAATCCGCTGCCGTGAAGTGCTGATCTAAACCTGCAGCGGCTAAGGTGACTTGGGTATTCAGTGCGCTATTGCGGGTGAGCACACCAACACGTGCCCCCTGTGCGCGTAAATAGCTTAATAATTTCTGGGCACCTTCAGCCGCTTCTGAACGCTTCGCAATCTCTAATTCAATCGCTTGTAAGCGTTCATAAAGCGGTGCTGCAGTTTCAGGTGGCAAAGCGGCTAAACTTTCCAGAATGGTTTGATCAGGTGGTAAGCCTAAGGCTCGGCGAATGGCGCTAAAATCATGTTTACTGAGGGTTAGCGTGCCATCCATGTCAAAAATCCAAAATTTACGAGCTAATAAAGGGTGAGGCATAGTGAGTTCCGTATTTAATCAGCGTCTAGTTCATAGGCATTCAGCCAAAGCTTGAAGTTCTGCACCTCACGCAAGTCATTTAATAGGGCTTGAATGGCAGTTAATTGTTGTTGCAGCAGTTTTACATCGGCTTTAAAGCTTTGTTTCAGGCGCTTACTGCTAAATAGTTCAGATGGGTGTAAATGAGCAGCCGCTTTTAAACCGAGTTCTAAATTTTGGCTAGCAGTTTGTAATTGTGTGAGCTGCTTGCTTAGTACGCGCTGATAATGTTCTAAACGCTCAGCCGCGAGCTGTTTAGATTTGCGGGGTTGAATCTGTTCAGCAGCAAGCTGTAGTTCTAAAAGCTTTAATAAATCTTGCTCTTGGTAAGCTACATTTACTTGCTGCATTAAGGCCGTTTTACGCTGTTGTTCGGTTGGGTCAGGCTCACGGTCAGGATGTAGGCTAGCCACCAATTCTCGATACACTACGCGAATCGACTGAGTGCTCTTTAAACTGACGGCTTGTTCACGTGCTTGTTGAGCTTTTTGTTTAGCCGCTTGTTTGTAGGCGACCCGCTGCTCAGCCGCGGCTTGTTGGGCGGCTTCAAATGCATTGTAATCGTCATTTTCAACATTCGCGGCAGGTGTTTTCTTAGGCTTAGCCACTTGAGTTTTACTAGGCTGAAATACATGGCGCTGCTGGATAGTTTCAATCACTGGCTCAGGAATCACCGTCAGCACTTGTTCACAGAGTAGTCGAATGAGCTGACTGAGCTTGGTGGTTTGTTGTGGGCTGAAGCGCTCGTGATGTAAGTGCTCATCCATTAGTTGCACTAAAATGGCCTGCTGCTCGGCATAGCGGCGGCGCAGAGGCAGATATTTGGCTAAAACTTCGCGTTGATGCAAATCGGCCAGGGCTTGCCAGTCAGCTAGGCGTTTTTTTTCAAGTGCAATCGCTGCTAAGAGTTGCTCAAACGCCTGCTGCTCAGGTGTTGCGATGTGAAATAAAGAGTCGATAAGATCAAGCGAGGATTTCATAGCCGCAAGTTTAAGCTGGTTTAGTAGTTTTAAGCAGTTGCCGCCCTAAAGTATAAGGCATTAATTGCGCCATGTTCCGTACATCATCAATGCCGCGATGGTGCGTACCAAGCAGCTCTAAACCAGCCATTTTGAGTGCGCCATCCATCCCATACCGCTTCGGTAAATTTTGTGAGTCAGTGAATTGGCGTTTGATATTCAAATGCGGTGCAGCCAAAGGAAAGGCGAGTTGATGATAAGCACAGTCTTGTGCAAGCTGCGTTTTATCATAATCACCCCAAGAGCAGAATAGCAGCCGTGAATAAGGTGCAAGCCATGTTTGAAAGGCTTGAATTGCTTCTGGAAAATTAGGTGCAGTATCCACATCGCTTTGCTGAATCGTGGTGAGTTGTGTGCAAAAAGCTGTGAGTTTGGGGTGGCGTACTGGATGAATAAAAGTATTAAATTCATCCAGCGTCCGGAGGCTGTTGGCATCCAGCAGCACCGCACCAATTTCAATGATTTCCATTTCATGGCGCGGAATTAGGTTTGGGTTGGCACCATTGCGGTCGCAACAAGTGGCTTCTAGGTCGACAATTAAATAATGGTCGAAGTCAGTTAGGTTCATCAGTTATTCTCTTTAAAGTTATTTTAAGGGGCTTGCGTCAAGTTTAGCCGAAATAGCCATTGCTCTTAGCGGGTTAGCTCTGCAAAATTTATTATTTGTTGCTTGATTGAAGGTTCATTATGCCGATTCTCACTCCTGCTACTGCTATGCCTTGGACAGTTGCTGGTGCTTTTAAAATGCGCCCTGGTTTATCCCGTCTTGAAGCGGATACGGTTAGTGTATTTTTACGAGATGAGCTTGCTCCTCAATATACTCAACGTAAACAGCAATTATTAACTGAGGATCGGCAACGGGCTTTACTAGGTGAGGCTGACACGCAGGTTCTAGCGGAAATTGCTAACCGCTATCAACAGCAGACCGATATAAGGCTGGCTGCCAACGCTGAAGCGCTTACCTTAGGGATGCAAGAAGACTTTGTGATTCTACATGATGAAGCAATCGGCACTGAATGGGAAATGCGTACCCGTTTTTTATCTGTGTGTTTTCCTTCCAATTGGAATCCGAGTGAAAAGCTGGGTTTAAATTTTCACGCGATTCATAGCCCTGTTGCTGATAATGCAATGCTACAAGCCGGTGCCAAAGGCATTGTTGATTTAGCCTTTCGTAAACATACGATGGTACGCCATGTCTGGCTTTTAACACCCAATAGTGATCTACCTGCGCATCCGCTCTATCGCCCGCGTCTGTGGGCAGATGCTTTGCAACAGGCGGGTGAGGGGTCTTTGTTAGATCAGCTTTATTTTCGGGTTGAGCGTCAGACTACTTTACCTTTGCCAGAGCTGAAGCGTGGCGTGTTCTTTATTCGGGTGATGCTAGCACCCTTAAGTGCAGTATTAAGAGTCGAGCCTGAACGAGCTAAGCAATTAGCTGAGGCTTTGCGTTCAATGAGTGAAAGTATTGTGGAATATCGGGGGATGACGGCTGCACTCCCACGAGTTTTACAGGAGTTGGATCAGTTCAATTAAAGTACTAAAGCCTAGAAGCAAGTTCTAGGCTTCAAGCTAAATTTTAGCTAAGGACAAGCGCGTGAATGCCAATGGCCACGCTTAATTTCACCCATACAGCCATTGATAATCGCAAAGGTCGTGGCAGCACATTGGCCTTCGTTCGCGCGTGGATTACGGTCTTTGGCTAGGCAAACTTGGCTACTACATTGTTTGCCATCAGTGCATAAGCGCCCTGCATCTTTATAACTGAGATTGCAACCTTTTACTCCACGACTAATAAACTCCCATTTCCCACCTTGCGCTTGGCATTTTTGCTGCTCATTGACCACGGGTGGTTTAGGTGGAGTGGGTGGATTGGGTGTTGTAGCTGGTACTCCCTCTAATTTTAGATTAAAGCGATTTGTGAGTGGTGTGTCTAAGCCACCTTTTAGTGCTTGCTGGCAGATGTTGGGCGTAGGATTAGCGAGTGGATTAGTACTAAGGAAAATAGGGATTGGGCGAGTATCGAGGGTAGTCTTGCGCCTTAAATGCTGCAGTGCATTGGGATCATTTTTCGTAAGCTCCGCAATTTCTGCTTTATTCCAAGGTCGGCTAACCGTCACAAGGCGCGGATAGCTGGGAATCACTAAACGGTAATAGCCATTTACATTGCTAGTCGCAGTTGCTTGTAATTTAGTGTCGCAATTATAGAAATAAGCCTTTACCGCAGCGCCTGCTACAGGCTTGCCGTCTTGTAAAACTTGCCCAGCAATTTCTAAATTCTTCAAGGGTTCAGGTGGAGCGGCAGGTACAGCTAAAGCAGTTTCAGTCGCCAAACCTAAGGCTAATAGTAAAAATCCATAGAACTTTAAACGCATAATAGGTCCTTAATGATTAAACGGCAGCAGTTTCTACAAAACCTTACTAAAGGTAAAGACATAGGGTTTTAGCTTAAATTCCTAAGAGCAAGTGTTTTAATCAGGAGGGCAAAATGAAACGGAGTTTATTCATGCTGAGTAGCTGCTTGCTTAGCTTTAGTGTTACCAGTGTGCAGGCTTTTACTGGCCCAGCAACCTATGCGGTGGTTTGGGTAAAAAGTGAAGATAGTTTGCGCTTAAGAGCAGGGCCAGCAAGCAGTTATAAGGTTCTGAAAAATATTCCCTTCAATGCGATTAAGGTAAAAAATCTAGGCAGTCGCACGGCGAGCGGCTGGTGCAAGGTTCAGTATCTTGGTGTGAAGGGCTGGTCATTTTGTAAATATTTGAGTGAATCTTCAGGAGCGCGGTATTACTCCTCGCATGGTTACGCAGGCTCTTTGCCGTTCTATCAGCAGGCCAGCAGCAAAAGCACAGTAGCGGGGAGTTTGCCTGAATATGCAACGGGCATTGAAGGCTTAGATGCTTGTATAAGCACTTGGTGCCGAATTCGCTACGATGGCAAGTTAGGCTGGGTACAACGCAAATATTTGGCGAGCTGGCAGTTTTAGTATATCTAAATAGATAGTTTTAAAATTTTTAAGATATTAAAAACTACAATCGCATGTTTGTTTGTAGAGGCTATTAGTTTGTAAAACAAAAGCTTAGTTAAGTTGGCACATTGCCTGCAATCTAGTTATCAAACTTAATTCAAGGAGATAACAAGTATGACCACGACAGGCAACTACGAAGTCTTATTCGAACAAGGTAAAGCACCGATTAAAGCATGGACTAAAGGTGTGTCTTTTGATGCTCACTCCAAGCAGCAGTTAAAAAATATTGCCTCCATGCCTTTCATTCATAAATGGGTTGCAGCGATGCCCGATGTGCATTTAGGGAAAGGGGCTACGATTGGTAGTGTGATTCCAACTATTGGTGCAGTGATTCCAGCGGCCGTGGGTGTGGATTTAGGTTGTGGGATGATGGCGGCGAAAACCACCTTGAAAGCTGATGATTTGCCGGATTCCTTGAGGTTAATGCGTGCAGCGATTGAGAAGGCCGTGCCGCATGGTTTGACCTTTGGAAATCGCGATAAAGGGAGCTGGACAGATGCGCCGTCGGAAGCTTTGGCGAAGTGGTTGCCTTTAAGTGAGGGTTTTAAAAAGCTGTGCGAAAAGTATCCTTGGTTGGAAAAGAGCAATCACTTGGCGCATTTGGGGACTTTGGGTTCGGGGAATCATTTTATCGAAGTGTGTATTGATGAAGCCGATTGTGTGTGGGTGATGCTACATAGTGGGTCACGCGGGGTCGGTAACAAAATCGGGTCGCATTTTATTGCGCAGGCGAAAAAGGATATGGAGCGTTGGTTTATCAGTTTGCCGGATAAGGATTTGGCCTATATCCCCGAAGGTTCGGATCATTTCCGTGATTATGTGGAAGCAGTGGCATGGGCGCAGGATTTTGCACAGGCTAATCGTGAAGTGATGATGGCGCGTACTTTACAGGCGATGCGTGAAGTGTTGCCAATGCCATTTTCTGCGGATGTGGAGGCAGTGAATTGCCACCATAACTACATCAGTAAAGAACATCACTATGGGCAGGATGTGTGGGTGACGCGAAAGGGTGCAGTGAGTGCGCGCAAAGGCGAGATGGGGATTATTCCGGGCAGCATGGGCGCGCGTTCGTACATTGTGCGCGGATTGGGAAATGAAGAAAGCTTTTGCAGCTGTAGTCATGGTGCAGGGCGCGTGATGTCACGTACTGAGGCAAAAAAACGGGTATCGATGAAAGAACATGTGAAAGCTGTTCAAGGCGTGGAATGCCGTAAAGATGCTGATGTGCTTGATGAAACACCAGCCGCGTATAAAAACATCGAAGCGGTGATGAAAGCGCAAGAGGATTTAGTGGAAATTATGCATACCTTGAAACAGGTTTTGTGTGTGAAGGGGTAGCAGTAAATTTGCTGCTTTCTTTTTTATTAAACTATAAGTGAAGGTGTTATGAGCGTTCGTATTGAACACCATATTGATGCCAGTGAACCCCAGCCAGATGGGAGTTATAGTTTTTACTATGAATACGATCTGTACTATTTTGACAATAATAGTGAGTCTATTTTGGTGGCTAGAAGTTATATGAATACCCCAACAGAGGTTTCGTTTTTAAGTAAAAGTAAATCTACCGTTGATGGGGAGGAAATAGAGTTTCTGTCAGAAAGCGATTTTAAAACTCCTCTATTGATAGAGGCTATTCAATATTTACGTGATCTAGGTAAGACCCAATGTAAATGGTTAAAGAAAAATAGCCGAAAAGGTTATGTGAAGTGCCCCATTTGTTGAGCTAACCTCGAACGGGGATGCTGGCGATAATCGGTGTGCCACTGCCTAAAACGATAAGTACGGCAGACGAGTAAAATCGCAGTCAACTAAGCAGAATAGCTCGCAGGGTTGCGGATGCAGGTTGAAAGCTCCAAGGGGTTGAGACTGGCGCGCGTTTTCCAAGAGCGTTCTGGCTAGGAGTAATGCCCTAGTTTTGGCTGTTCGCGGGTTCGAATCCCGTCATCTCCACCATTAAGCAGAGTTTATGAATATCTTGAAAAAAATGTGCGTATGCAGTGTTCAATTCATGGCTAAAATAAGCTTATATTAACGAAGGACTAAAAGATCAAAAATCTACAGTGTTTTTTAATAATTTCGTACATTAAAAAATATAAATTATATGAATTAATATAGTAATTTGGTTAAATTTTTTGCCACATTATAAGGCTAATGACTGTTTTTATATCGAAATTTGCCTATAATATAAGCATATTCATGCTGATATATGCTACTTAACCCTATCTATTTATTGTTTTTTAGTCTATTTCTATATTAGACTCTAAAGTTTGTTAAAAAATTCAGATAAAAGCTCTTGAGGGTGTCGCTTTTTGATCATGTTTATTCATATTATAGTTTAATCCATGTCTTTTATTTCATTACTTGAATATCTAATAAGTAAGTATTTGTGGAAAATTTTTATAATTGACTAGGATTGCTTTACTCTTTTTTCTCTTAGTATTTGTGGGTTCGCTCAAGGCTGAAGGTTTGCCTGTCGTTTTGGATCAGCAAGTGGAAACAATTCCGGTTTTACCCGTACTGGAGGTCTTAGAGGATAAGAGCGCTTACTTAAATCTAAAAGATGTAGCCAACAATCATACGGAGTTTGCATCGGATTGGCATAGACCTACAAAAGTAGGCTATAGCTTGTCGGCTTGGTGGTTGCGTTTTGATGTGATTAACCAAAACTCCAATAACCTCGATTGGTATTTGCGCTTACAAGATATAGATAAAGACTCTGTTCAGCTTTATATTCTTCCAAGTAAGAACACGATAGCGACTGAAGCTATCAAAACTATTCCAATTATATCTGAATTAAGACGTGCAAGTTTTCGCTTAGAGCTTCCTGTAGCTGTTCAATACTCCGTCTATTTACGTATTCATAACTCGAATCGCCCTCTAGTTTTCAAGCCTGAGCTATTAAGTGCTGATAGTCTACTCAAAGGGGTTGTTAGTGATCATATATTATACGCCTTAGTTCTAGGTGGAATGCTAATTATGTCAGTCTATAATTTGCTGACTTTTTTTAGCTTAAAAGAAAGAAGTTACTTAAGTTTAACCATTTTTATCTTTGCTACTTTTATTAGTTTAGGTCATGAAAGTGGCCTGCTAAGTTTATTTATTCCCAATTTAAACATTAGCTACATTCATATGGTGTTTTATATGCTATCTGTGGTTAGTGGAAATAGCTTTTTTTATTATATACTGTATATAGCAGAGCGACTGCCGGTTTGGGCTAATTTATTTAGAATCCATTTTTGGCTATCTTTTTTAATAATGCTGATTATTTATTTGCTTCCATTTCAGTTCTTTTTCCCCTCGTTTTTTGGATTGGTTTTATTACTATTAGTTGCCCCAGTTGTGTGGATTCTATATAAAAATCAACTCCCAGAAGCTATGACTTTTGTGTGGGCCTTTAGTGTGATTTTAATTTCATGTATGCCTAGTTTCTTGTTTGGCATTGGGGTTTTGACTGAGGATCGAGTAGCTCTGAATATTTCAATGTTTGGGTTTTTATTATTTATAGTGCTTCTTTCTATCAGTCAAAGTACACGTACCCGTGAGTTGCGTGATCAGGCTCAGCAAAGTGAGGCTGCGAATAAGGCTAAAGATGCGCTCTTAATGACCATGAGCCATGAGCTGCGTACACCCATGCATGCAGTCGTGAGTAGCGGGACTTTATTGCGCCAAACTCAACTAACAGTGCAGCAAAGTGATTATGTGGCTAAGTTGCAAGCTTCTGCGCAACACATGTTGAGTCTAATTAATAATATATTAGACGTTTCACGGATGACTCATGTGCAACCAGAGGTGAAGGTACAACCCTTCAGCCTGCAAGCAGTTTTAGAAAATCTCGAGAAATTATTAGGTGATCAAGCACGGCATAAGGGCTTAAAGTTTGACCTTGTGAGCGAATATCCAACCCATATTATTTTGATGGGGGATTCTATGCGTCTTTCGCAAGTTTTATTGAATTTACTAGATAATGCCGTTAAATTTACGGATGTAGGTTCAGTAAGTTTAATTATTAAACCCATTGGAAAGTGGTTGAATAAAATAGAATTGGGTTTTAATGTAGCTGATACGGGTTTAGGATTATCACTTAAAGAGCAAGAGCGTTTATTTGAGCCATTTTTTCAAGCTAATTCTACTATTAATCGCCGCTACAAAGGTACGGGTTTAGGGCTAACTATTAGTTACAACTTAGTTAAGCATTTAGGTGGGCAACTGTCTGTCAAAAGTCGACCAGCCCAGGGTTCAAGTTTTTTCTTTAAACTTAGCTTTACTATTGCAGAGCAACAAGCAGAAACTGCTGATACTCAAATATCTGTCACTACCAAGCATCACTATCAAAATAAGATGGTGTTATTAGTTGATGATGACCCCCTAAATCAGTTTTTCGGTCAAGAGTTGCTTAATGCTTTGGGTGTTAAAGTTAAGGTAGCAGCAAGTGGGGAGAGTACTTTGGTGAAGCTCCAAGCGGACGCTTATGATTTGATTTTTATGGATGTGAGCATGCCTGATTTGGATGGTTATCAAACTACCCAGTTGATTCGTAGTCAGTTAGGTCTACATACTTTACCGATTGTTGCTTTAACTGCACATGCCATAGCAGGGGAGCGTGAGCGTTGTTTAGCTGCAGGGATGAATGATTATTTAGCCAAGCCTTTTAGCATTCAGGAGTTAGAGGCAATGTTGGCAAGATGGTTGCACGATAAAGATAGTTAGCTATTTTTATTGATAGAGTTGTTATGTTTTTTAACTGAGTAGTTATTATTTTAAAAAATAAAATTCAGTTTTTTCAATATGTTATTTATTCAACGTGCACATGGCACGTCTCCTGCAATACTTCTAATATCTGAACTTCAACTGGCACTTGCGGACTAGGTTCAAAACCCTAGCTGACGCAGCCGCCTCTGGTGAGTGTGCGTATCGGTGCAGTATGAAACAGATGTGCGACTGTAGCTCAGTGGTAGAGCCTCCGATTTGAATCGGAAGGTCATTGGTTCGACTCCAATCAGTTGCACCATGCTATAGCTCACTGGTAGAGCACTTGACTATTAATCAAGCGGTGATTGGTTCAACTCCAATTAGCAACTTACCCTGAAACGGTAATAATCGCCCGTAAGGGCATACAAACGGCAAACCTCCACGCTCGCTGTGGCGGTATCTTCGGATACCAAAATACTGAGCACCACTTCGCTGGCCTGAGTGCTGGGTAGGTCGATGGCGAGCTTTGTAACGCAGCGAGTTTCGACTCCAAGCAACGCAGCGTTTCCCCATTGATCCAAAGCACTTAGCCCGTCGCGGTGGGGAGGAATGCCAACTTATTGATAAAGGACAACACCATGTTATTTAAAAAAACCGTCATCATTCCAGAAGCAAATCGCGGGCTGTTGTTCAAAAACGAGCAGTTCGTCAAAGTTTTAAAGGCTGGCAAACATGATTTCTGGGAATTAACCGATACTTACAAAGTCCAGATCATAAGCACCTTGGGGGCTGTGAGTAATCCGGTGTTAGAACAGGTTTTGACGCTTGCCGATACTTATCCAGAACAGTTTGCCAATGATATTCAACGTTGGGAAACCGGCGAGCAAGAAGTTGGTTTGGTCTATCAAGATAATGTGCTGAAAGATATTAAAGCACCCGCACAGCGTGGCGCGTATTGGCGTGGACAACGGGCGATTGACGTGCGCAAAGTCAATATTGCGGATGACATTCGTGTGCCTAAACAGTTAGCGAATATCTTGGTCAATGTGAAAGAAGCTGCTTTGCGCAATGTGGCTCTCTATTCGGTAGCAGTCAGTCAGATTCCTGAAGGGCATATTGGTTTCTTAGAAATTGATGCTGAACAACGCGAAACTTTGACGGCAGGTTCGTATGCGTGGTGGCAGTTTAACCACAGTATCAAAGTCACTCAGATGGATATGCGTTTGCAAAACATGGAAGTGAATGGGCAGGAAATCTTGACCAAAGACCGTGTGGGTTTGCGCATTAATTTGTCGGCGTTATGGCAAGTAAAAGATGCAGCCTTGGTAAAAGCGAGTCTTGCGGATCACAAAGATTATTTGTATCGCGAGTTGCAATTAGCCTTGCGCACGGTGGTTTCTACTCAGACTTTGGATGAATTATTAGCCGATAAAAATCTGTTAAATCAAACCATTCAAAGCCTTGTTGCGGAAAAAGCAGCAGCCTATGGGCTGGAATTGAAAACTGTTGGTGCTCGTGACATTGTGTTGCCGGGTGAAATGAAAGCGATTTTGGCGCAAGTCGTGGAGGCGGAGAAAAAGGCCGAAGCCAATTTAATCCGTCGTCGCGAAGAAACGCAAGAAACCCGTTCATTGCACAATACTGCAAAAGTGATGGAGGGTAACCCTGTGTTATTGCGCTTAAAAGAACTGGAGATTTTGGAAAAAATCACCGGACGCATCCAGAACTTAAATGTGTATGGCGGCTTGGATAGCGTAATGAATGATATGGTGAGATTGACTGAGCGTACCAAAAACCCTTAATCCGAGCTTTAGGGTAAATGAATCAGTGGTAAGCTCAACTGCTTCTATCCCAATAGTTTTTAAATCATGATTTAGTGGACTAGTAGCAAGTATTTACCTTGCTACTTTGGGGTAATTAACTTTTAACTCTAGGATTTAGTTAACGCAAGGCAAACTCTTCCTGATGAAAGTCGTTAGGATTTAACCCAGCTTTAATTAAGTCAGTTTTTAGCTTGGCTCCAAAGGTACTGGGGCCACAGAACCATACACTCGCATTTTGCCAATCAGGTACCGCCGCTTGAATTTTTTCAGCGGTCAAATAACCATCTTTCGCGTCTATGAGCAGATGCAAATCGATTTGAGCCGCTGCGGTGTCAGCCTTGAGTTTGCTTAAAGCAAGCTCACTGACTTCTTTAGTGGTATGGAAAAAATCAATTTCTTTGCCATCCGGTTCAGTGGCTAAATGCCGCATCTGTGCAATAAAGGGGGTAATGCCAATGCCTGCACCAATCCAAATTTGGCGCGATTTATTGTCCTCAAAATCAAAGCGACCATAAGGGCCTTCTAAAGTAACCGTTTGCCCGACGCTCAGTTGCTCACTCAAGGTTTTAGTGTGATCGCCTAGTTCCTTAATCACAAACTTAATATGCTTATCCGCTGGATTCCAAGCGGAGGCAATGGTGTAGGGATGTGCGCCTTCAGTCGTTTTAGAAGTAGCGAAAGCGAATTGGCCAGCTTTATGCCCTTGCCACGCATCTGCAGCCAACACATCAATCTCTAAAACTTTTAGCTCAGGATAATACTGTAAGGATTCAATCGTTGCTGCGGCTTGACGCTTTTTGCCGACCTGCTTAAATAAAACTAAGAAAGCCGCCACGCTACCTAACACTAATAAGACTGCCATGATCCAACCAATCGGCTGTCCCCAATATTGGTTTTTAATTAAAATCACGCTGTGATATGCCAATAATAAATAAGCAATGGCTAAGAATTTGTGGGTCTTTTTAAATAAGTGATAGGGAAAGCGTTTAATCAGCGCTAACGCAATAAGAAGAACAGCTACATAAAAAGTCCATTCACCAATGGTTTCTGCCAAGCCACGTTGGCTACGAAAAAAGCTTTCAAGAGTGCTTAGAGTTTGGCCTGCATCACCACCCGGACGCCGTTCTGGACGACTTAACCAGCCCCAACCAACCATCCATTTAGTCCCTTTAGCAAACCACCAATGTAGAACTGCTAAAGTTAAAGCTGAAATCCCTAACCATTTGTGCAAGCGATACATCTTATCAAGGCCATTGAAAAAGTTCTCCATGAATACTGGACGTACAGCTAGGATCATGGAAACACTCATAGCAGCAATCGCGATAATGCCGCTGTATTGAATAAATACATCGCGAAAAGCGAAATAAGTAATTGGACTATTTAAAGGTGGCGTGGCAAATAACCAAGCTATACTCAAGCCTAATAATAAAACCCAGAGGGTAATTTTAACATTCTTCATTCTGCTCAACTCAGTAATAAATAAAAAGGGGTTGCTAAAATTTAGCGAATTGACTTGAGTATAGTGGAGGACTTAGGACAGTTTGCGGAGCAATTGTGGAGAAGTTTAGGAGAAATTCTGAGCAAGGTTTTAAGCAGCTAGTACAAGACCTACTGCCTAAAGGGGGTACTAAAGCGCAGTCTAAGCCAAGGCTTGCAATTGTTGTTTCCAAGTTGCTTTAGCCGCAGTGGGCAGGAAGCTCGCTTCAAAACTATTTTGGGCAAGCTGAATGGCTTGGGTTTTAGTCATTGATAAAGCATCGGCTACAGCAATAAAGTTCTCCGTCATATAGCCACCAAAATAGGCAGGATCATCTGAGTTGATGGTAACTTTTACCCCGCGCTCAAGTAGTTCTAAAATATTATGTTCACGCATATCTTTAAATACGCAAAGTTTAAGATTAGATAAGGGGCAGACCGTGAGTGGCATTTGCGTCTGAATCAGGTGCTCGACTAGCTGTGGATCTTCCACACAACGCACTCCATGATCAATGCGTTTAACCTTGAGCAACTCTATAGCTTGTTTAATGTAATCAGCAGGCCCTTCCTCGCCTGCATGCGCGACGGTTAACCAACCTTCAGCTCGAGCTTTGGCAAATACGCGCTCAAATAATTCAGGTGGGAAGCCTTTTTCCGAGCTGTCCAAGCCGACTGCGATAATTTTATCTTTATACGGCAAGGCTTGTTCTAGTGTGGTCAACGCGGCAGTTTCCGGTAAGTGCCGCAAAAAGCACATAATCAGATAGCTGCTAATACCAAATTTTGTTTTAGCATCTTGGAGTGCTTGATGAATCCCATTGATGACTGTGCCAAACGGAATTCCACGGTCTGTATGAGTTTGCGGATCAAAGAAAGGCTCAACATGACGCACATTTTGTTGATAACAGCGCTCTAAATAAGCCCAAGTCAGATCATAAAAATCTTGCTCAGTTTGTAGAACATTCGCGCCTTGATAATAAATGTCTAAAAAATCCTGCAAATTACTAAATTCGTAAGCGGCTCGAATCGCTTCGATTGAGTCAAAAGGTAAGGTGATTTGATTACGTTGTGCGAGTTTAAACATCAATTCAGGCTCTAGGCTACCTTCAAGATGCAAATGTAGCTCGGCTTTCGGCAGCTGATTGAGAAAGTGGTGAAACTCAGGCATAACAATGACCCCTAGCAAGTGGCTAAAAGACTAAAATAATGTAAATTTATGTACTTAGCGATTAGCCAATTGAGATTTAAGTTAAACAATTTGTTTAAGTCACTAATTATAAAATAAAGAAAAGATAAAATGATGAATGAAAAAGAAAAAATTCGTAAAGGTAAATTCTTGAGTCTAATATTACGCCATCAACCAGAGACGATAGGCTTAAGTTTAGATGAGGCCGGTTGGGCTTCAGTGGATGAGTTATTGAGTCAATTAGCAGCGCACAAAAAGCCTTTAACGCGCGCTGAGCTGGATGAGATCGTATTGACTAATGACAAACAGCGCTATAGCTTCAGTGTGGATGGTAAGCAAATCCGTGCTAACCAAGGTCATTCTTTAAAAACAATAGAGTTAGGTTTAGAACCTATGCAGCCGCCTGAGGTTTTGTATCATGGTACGGCAAGTCGGTTTGTACACTCAATTCTAAAACAAGGCTTAAAAGCGCAATCGCGCCAGCATGTGCATTTATCCAAAGATACTGAAACAGCGACTAAAGTAGGGATGCGACATGGGATGCCCATTATTCTGTTAGTCGATGCACAACAAATGCAAGCTGATGGTTATCTCTTTTATTGTTCAGCTAATCATGTCTGGCTCACTGAAAAAGTCCCTGCAAAATATTTAAAAATCGTATAAAAAATAAGTTGATGAAGGAATTTTAAGCTGTATTCAGCCACGAGCACCTATAGCTATGCGAGCCTAGATTCGGGTAAGCTAGTTTGACTTGTAGCATTTGAACAACATGTGTTTGGAGACTCTCAATGACTGATAAACCGGCTAGTCGTATGCGGCTTTTGCAGTGGCTACTTGCAGGAGCTCTTTGCCTTAGCGCTTCCGTGCAGGCACGCAGCTTGCCGGAATTTACTGAGCTTGTGAAAACCAATGGACCCGCTGTGGTAAATATCACAACTAGTCATAAGCAAAAAGCAGCTCCTGAAGCGCCACCCGATAGTGCTCCGGGCTACGAAGAGCCTTTCGATGAACTAATGAAACGCTTTTTCGGTAATCCGAATGGCAATGGTGTACCGGAAGATTTTGGTGCAGATGCGCGAGGTTCAGGTTTTGTCTTATCAGCAGATGGCTACATTATTACCAATCATCATGTGGTTGATGGTGCAGATGAAATTTTGGTAAAGCTGAATGATCGGCGTGAGTTCACGGCTAAATTAATTGGTAGTGATAAGCGTAGTGATGTTGCCTTGTTAAAGATTGAAGCGATGAATCTACCTACTTTGAAAATCGGGGATTCTGGCACGATTGAAGTGGGTGAGTGGGTTTTGGCTATTGGTTCACCCTTTGGTTTTGAATCCAGTGCTACTTCGGGAATTGTGAGTGCGACTGGACGTAATTTGCCGACTGATACTTATGTGCCCTTTATCCAGACTGATGTGGCGATCAACCCGGGTAATTCAGGTGGGCCGCTCTTTAATTTAGATGGTGAGGTGGTTGGCGTGAACTCACAAATCTATAGCCGTTCTGGTGGATTTATGGGGGTGTCTTTTGCGATTCCCATCAATATTGTGATGGATGTGGTTTCTCAGCTCAAAACCAAAGGCAAAGTCTCACGGGGTTGGATTGGAGTATACATCCAAGAAGTCGATCAAAACCTAGCACAGTCTTTTGGTATGACCACACCGACTGGAGCTTTAGTAACTCAAGTCGTTCCTGAAGGGCCAGCCACTAATGTCATGCAGTTAGGCGATGTCATTATTGAATTGAATGGTAAACCTGTGGCTAATGCAGGGAGTTTACCTGCCATGGTTGGTACAGTCGCTCCGGGTGAAACTGTGAAACTGACGGTGATTCGGAATCGTGAGCGTAAAGAGGTCGATTTAAAAATTGGTGAGTTACCTGGTGAAGAAGGGGCTGCCCAAGCTGAGCCTGAAGAAGCTAGCCCAGATAATCCTGTGGGTATAGAAGTCTTAGGCATGCAGTTGACACCCATTGATGACACAATTCGTGAGGCTTTAGGCCTAGCAATGGGAGGGGTTTTAGTTGAAAAAGTAAGCGGCGATCCTGCCCAACGTGCAGGCATTGCGGCAGGTGATGTAGTTACTATATTGGATGGCAAACCGGTGAGTTCACCTGAAGAAGTTAAGAAAATTCTTAGTGAGATTGATAAGGGTAAAACCATTGCAGTATTAGTCTATCGCGAAGGTGCTGCACGTTTTCTGGCTATGAAAGTTGAATAGACAGGCAAAAAAATCCCTAACCGTGTATTATCGCCTCGGCTGTCATTTGTGTGATGCAATGATAGCCGAGCTGCGTTATTTGCAGCACGAATTAACATTTGAATTAGAATTAGTCGACATCGATAAAGATCCGGATTTACGCAAGCGTTATGACGTGGATGTGCCGGTGGTCACACTCGGCACTGAGGTCGTGTGTTTCCATTTTTTCGAAGAGGACATGGTGAGACAAGCATTACAAGATGGCTGAAGTAAACCCCAACATTCGGAATTTTTCCATTATTGCGCATATTGACCACGGTAAATCGACTCTTTCGGATCGCTTTATTCAATATTGTGGTGGCCTAGAAGAGCGCGAAATGGAAGCTCAAGTACTTGATTCCATGGATTTAGAACGTGAACGCGGCATTACGATTAAAGCACAAAGCGTTTCGCTCGATTATAAAGCACGTAATGGGCAAATCTATCAGCTCAATTTTATTGATACCCCCGGCCATGTGGACTTTTCTTATGAGGTATCACGCTCACTAGCGGCTTGCGATGGCGCTTTATTAGTGGTTGATGCCTCTCAAGGTGTAGAAGCGCAAAGCGTTGCCAATTGCTATACCGCGATTGAGCTGAATCTTGAGGTTGTGCCAGTCTTAAATAAAATCGACTTACCTTCGGCTGATCCCGATCGGGTTTGCCAAGAAATTGAAGATATTATTGGGATTGATGCGACCGAAGCAGTCCATGTCAGTGCAAAAACTGGCATTGGTATTGAGGATTTATTAGAGCAATTAGTTGAGCGGATTCCAGCGCCTGTGGGTAATCCAGACTCTCCTTTAAAAGCTTTAATCATTGATTCTTGGTTTGATAATTATCTTGGGGTTATTTCGCTCGTGCGGGTCGTTGACGGTGAAATTCGCAAGAAAATGAAAATTCGTGCGATGTCGACTGGACGTGATTTCCAAGTAGAGCAAGTCGGGGTTTTTACACCCAAACGCCTAGATAAAGATAGTTTGAAAGCGGGTGAAGTGGGTTTTGTCATCGCTGGTATTAAAGAGATTACAGCGGCACGCGTGGGTGATACTTTCACCGATGCGCAAAAACCTGCGGATAAACCGTTATCAGGTTTTAAAGAGATTCAGCCCCGCGTCTTCGCAGGTATTTTCCCCGTGGATGCCGATCAATATGAAAATCTGCGGGATGCTTTATCTAAGCTCCAATTAAATGACTCAGCGCTCTTTTATGAACCAGAAACCTCCCAAGCTTTAGGTTTTGGTTTCCGTTGTGGTTTCCTTGGCATGTTGCATATGGAAATCGTCCAAGAGCGCTTAGAACGTGAGTATGATTTAAACTTAATCACTACCGCACCCACGGTTATTTATGAAGTCTTATTAACGAATGGTGAAAAAGTTTTTGTTCATAATCCTTCAGAATTACCACCTTTAAATAAGATTGAAGAAATTCGCGAGCCTATTATTCGTGGCACAATTTTAGTTCCACAAGAGTATTTAGGGAATGTGATTACACTCTGTATTGATAAACGTGGTGTGCAAAGAAATATGCAATATATGGGGAATCAGGTGTCCCTCGTATTTGATTTACCTTTAGCTGAAGTGGTTTTGGATTTCTTTGATAAATTAAAGTCTGTGAGTCGTGGTTATGCTTCTTTCGATTATGCTTTAGATCGCTTTGAACCAGCACCGATGGTACGTGTCGATGTCTTAGTCAATGGCGATAAAGTGGATGCGCTGGCCATTATGGTACATCGGGATTTTGCTCAATCGCGTGGCCGGCAATTGGTAGAAAAGATGAAAGAATTAATTCCACGCCAAATGTATGAAGTCGCGATTCAAGCCGCGATTGGTAGTCAAATTATTGCCCGTAGCACTGTAAAGGCAATGCGTAAAGATGTATTAGCTAAGTGCTACGGGGGGGATGTCAGCCGGAAGCGTAAATTACTGGAAAAGCAGAAAGAAGGTAAAAAGCGCATGAAACAGGTGGGTAGTGTGGAGATTCCACAAGAAGCGTTTCTAGCCGTCCTACGCGTCAGTGATAAATAAGTTTAGTGATAATTAATAACGAAGAGTATTAAGAAGGAACAACCTACATGGATATGGACTTAGAGTTTTGGCTAGTGGTTGCTACCCTAGTAAGCGGTTTAATTTGGTTGTTATATAGCCTGTTTAATCGCAAGAAAAGTAAATTCGGTCGTCGTGTTGAGCCTTGGTATGTGGAATATGCGCGTTCTTTCTTTCCAGTACTCTTAATTGTTTTACTCTTACGCTCCTTTGTTGCTGAGCCTTTCCGGATTCCTTCGGGGTCGATGCTACCCACTTTAGAAATTGGTGATTTTATTCTGGTTAATAAATTTACCTATGGTATTCGTTTACCGGTGACACATACTAAAATTATTCCTTTGGGCGAGCCTAAAACAGGCGATGTGGTTGTGTTTCGCTTTCCCAATGATCCGAAAATTGATTTCATTAAACGCTTAGTAGGTATGCCGGGTGATGTAATTGCTTGGGATAATAAAGAGCTAAAAGTAAATGGAGTGCCAGTAGCCCGCCAAGAGCTGGGTGAATACGATGCCCATGATCAGCAAGGAGAAGTACACCCCACCCTTCGTCTAAAGGAAACGCTAGGTAAGGTAGATCATGATATTCTGATTTTGCCGGGCAGTTCAGGCCGTTCTGGTGAGCTGGTGGTACCTGAAGGGCATTATTTTGTCATGGGCGATAACCGTGATATGAGTAATGATAGCCGGATGTGGGGTCTAGTTCCGGAAGAAAATCTAGTTGGTAAGGCCATGTTAGTATGGATGCACTTTAACTGGGGTGGCGATGGTTTAAATTTCAAACGGATTGGCTTGATTGATTAAATCTCATTAAGCAAGACCTAGCCCGAACAAGAATAGTTAACAATAAATTTGGGTCAAAGCATGAAAACAAGAAAAAAACAGCGTGGTATGTCATTTCTAAGCTGGGTCAGTGTCCTAAGTATTGTGATTCTGGCTTTTGTCAGCGGCGTTAAATTAGTACCGGTGTATGTTGAGTTTTATAGCGTGCAATCTTTAATGAAAAAGATTGTAGAAGACCCAGCAATTAGTGCGACTAATACGCAGGGGCTACGTGGTAAATTAGATGATTATTTGAATATTAATGGTATGTATACCGTCAAACGCGAGTATTTTTCAGTGGAGGCTCAAGCTGACAATAAAAATGCAAAAGCTTTGGTGGTAAATTATGAAGTAAGAAAGCCTTGGCTAGGAAATATTGATTTTCTTATGACTTTCCATCATGCCGAGGCGTTAAAGGGGCAATAGGCTGTTTGGATAAGTTAAAGAAATTAATTTCGGTTGAGTTGATGGCGACTGACAATTTTGTACGCGCCATCACTCACCGTAGCGCAGATGGTAAACATAATGAGCGGTTGGAGTTTCTTGGTGATAGTGTGCTGGGGCTTATTATCACCACGGAGCTTTATCGGCGCATTCCCCGTGCGAGCGAAGGCTATCTAAGTCGTTTACGTGCCTCTTTGGTGAATGAAAATACCCTTGCAACTTTATCTGCAGGTTTAGGCTTAGGGGATTTTCTGCGTTTAGGGCAAGGTGAGTTAAAGAGTGGCGGCTTTCGACGTAAGTCGATTCTGGCTGATGCGTTAGAAGCACTGATTGGTTGTATTTACTTAGAGCAAGGAATCAGTGAAGCAGAACGCTTTGTGCTGCATATTTATCGCGATTTGCTCAATCAATTACCTACTGAAGATGATTTAAAAGACCCCAAAAGTCGTCTGCAAGAATATTTGCAATCGCGTGGCTATGACTTACCAAGCTATCAACTCACTCAGGTCGAGGGCGAAGCACACCGCCAAACATTTACCGCGGAGTGTAAAGTGCCTGCTTTAGATATTTGCACTACAGGTATTTCAGGTAGTCGGCGTAAAGCGGAACAGGATGCAGCAGCAAAAGCCTTTGAGCAGGTAATGAAGCATGTCTAAATATGGTGTTGTGGCAATCGCAGGTCGGCCAAATGTCGGCAAATCCACTTTAATGAATCATTTGGTGGGCTTTAAGGTCTCGGCTACTGCAAATAAACCCCAAACTACACGGCATAATATCCGTGGGATTTTGAGCGAAAACGACTGCCAAATTGTTTTTTTGGATACGCCTGGTATCCATCGTGCTTCTAAAAGCTTGTTAAATAAAACGATTAATCTCCAAGCTGTAGCAGCACTAGAAGATGTCGATGCGGTGATTATGCTTGTGGAGGCAGAGCGTTGGGTCGATGAGGACAGTTTGGTTTTAGAGCGTCTGCAGCATTTAACTTGCCCCATTTTTCTGGTTGCAAATAAAGTTGATCGAGTCAAGCAGAAGGTGGATTTGTTAGCTTGGTTACAAGAAGTCGCTACTAAACGCGAGTTTAAAGCGATTTTCCCCTTGTCTGCTACCAAAGCAATTAATACTGAAGCGCTAAAAAATGAGCTGATTGCACTTATGCCCGAGGGCGAGTGGAGTTATGCGGAAGATGATGTGACGGATCAATCGACGCGCTTCATTTGTGGGGAGTTAATCCGCGAACAGTTGATGACTTATTTGCATCAAGAGATTCCTTATTCCACTGCTGTCGAAGTAGAAAAGTTTGAGCCACGCGCTGAAATTACCGAAATTCACGCTTGCATTTGGGTCAGCCGAGAAAATCAAAAGGGTATTATTATTGGGCGCAAGGGCGAGACTCTAAAGCGGATTGGTAGTTCTGCACGAATTGCTTTAGAAGCCTTTTTAGAGCAAAAAGTCTTGCTGCGCTTATGGGTACGAGTGGAAGAAAACTGGGAAAATAGCCCACGTCATTTACAAGCTTTAGGGATTTCTTCCAATAGCTAATATGGATTCAATCAGCACACTCAATCGCCCACGCAAAGCTTGGTTAGCTTTTTTATTGGGTTTATTCTTGCCGGGTTTAGGGCAACTCTACAATGGACAAGTGAATCGAGCCGCTTGGTTTATGCTTGGCTCATGGTTGTTTGGGATTCCTTTAGTTGGCTTAATCGTGCCTTATTTACCCGATGATTGGACGGCTTCCGTCATGCTCGGTTCGATTGGTTTGGCGCTATTGATTTGGCTGATTAGTTGTATTGACGCGCTCTTGCAGGCTTTGAAATTATCCAATTACACACCTGCTAGCTGGCAAGGCGCGGGCACTTATCTGTTTCTTATTTTGCTAGTGACGGTTTGTTTATTTCCTTTGTTATCCCAGCAAGTACGCAAACATTGGGTTGAGCCGTTTCGGATTCCTTCGGCTAGCATGGAACCAGCCTTAATTGCAGGCGATTTTATCTATGCGGACAAACATTATAATTGTTTAGGTTGCGAGCCAGAAATTCAGCGTGGCGATATTATTACTTTCACTTACCCAAATAATCGCGCGATGGGTTACATCAAACGGGTCATTGGCTTACCAGGTGATCAAATTAAAATCCGTGGGCAAACCGTGACGGTCAACAATAAACCCCTAACGGTACAGCGTGCTCAGCAGAATGAGGCGATTGTGATTCAAGAGCGCTATGAAAAGAAACAATGGCCGGTTATTTGGAAGAATCCTCAAGCTGCCACACCCTTAGCGGATTTAACCGTACCTGCAGGGCAAGTCTTTGTGCTCGGGGATAATCGGAATAATAGTAATGATTCGCGCTATTTTGGTACCGTACCTTTAGCAGATATTACTGGACGCGCTCGCCAAGTTTGGTTCTCTTATAACCGTGAAGTCGGCGGCTTGCAGTGGGGGCGAGTCGGTTTAGTGCTGCATTAAGGAGTAAACGATGAATACGATGATGGCAACCATGCTAAACCATGCCTCTGTGCGTCAATTTACAGAGCAAGCTGTTTCTCAAGAAACTTTAGAAAATATAATCCGTTGTGGGCAAGCAGCGGCTTCGTCTAGTTTCATTCAAGCCGTATCTGTGATTCAGGTCACTCAAGCCGAAACAAGGGCACAAATCGCAGAATTAGCGGGTGGACAAACGTGGGTGGCTGTGGCTCCAGTTTTCTTAGTGTTTTGTGCAGATTTGCAGCGCGTGAATTATGCCTGTGTGAAAAATGAATTGGGTGCTTTAGAAGGTCATACCGAGCATTTTATTACCGCTACCGTTGATACCGCTTTAGTAGCGCAGAATGTCCTGCTCGCCGCTGAGTCTATGGGTTTAGGTGGCGTTTTCATTGGTGGGATTCGAAACAATCCACAGTTAGTCTGTGATCTATTAAAGCTACCTGAGCAGGTTTATCCAGTGTTTGGTATGTGCTTAGGTTGGCCAGTGCAAGCTAATGCCGTTAAACCACGCTTCCCAGTGCAAACTATCTTACATACTGATCACTATGATCTTAGCCAAGTAGCATCACAAGTTGATGCCTATGATCTACAAATGCAGGCTTATTATCAAACACGTGGCAGTAATCAACGCATTTCTAATTGGTCAGCACAAACTGCAGGCGCGGTGCAGAAAAAACAACGTCCGCATATGTTAAAATTTTTACAAGCTCGTGGCTTATTGCTACGTTAAAACCTTGATCAGTAGCAGCATTTATTTTTTTCATGATGTAAAATAATTCCACGCCGCATCAGGCAACAGCTTAAGGAAAAAGAATATGTCTGCTGTCTACACTACGCTTGCTATCGATATTGGTGGAACCAATATCCGTTTAGGCTTGTTAGGAACTGATTCACTACGCCCTAGTTATATTAAAACTTTTAAAATTAATCAGTTTGCAGGGTTAGCTGAAGTGATTGAGCTGTTCTTGAGTTCAGCACCGCCTCATCAAATCAAGCAAGCCGCCATTGATGTAGCGACTCCCGTCACACAAGATACGATTAAACTCACCAACCACGCTTGGACTTTTAGTATTCGTGAAATTCGCGAGCGCTTTGGTTTTGAGCGCTTAAAAGTGATTAATGACTTTACTGCGATGGCTTTATCGATTCCTCTATTAGACGCCAATGAGTTAAAACAAGTGGGTGGTGGGGCTGCTGATCCTGATGGAGCGATTGCTTTATTAGGTGCAGGTACAGGTTTAGGAGTATCCGGTTTAATTCGTTCTGCAGCAGGTTGGTATCCTTTATCAGGTGAAGGTGGGCATGTAACTTTAGGTGCACGCAACCCACGTGAGTTAGCCATCTTTGCGGCTTTCTGGGAAAAATACGGGCATATGTCAGCTGAGCGCTTGTTATCTGGTACGGGCTTAGAGGAGTTCTATCAAGTGATTTGTCGTTTGGATGGTAAAACGCCAGAGACGCTACAGCCTGCTGATATTTCTGGACGTGCCATTGCTAAAGTTTGTCCCGCTTGTATGGAAACCATGAACTTATTTTGTGAGTGGTTCGGAATTGTTGCAGGCAACCTAACTTTATCCTTGGGCGCGACGGGCGGAGTCTATATTGGTGGGGGGATTGTGCCTAATTTAGGTGATTATTTTATCCACTCTAGTTTTCGTGCTGCGTTTGAAACCAAAGGGCGCTTCACAGGTTTTATGCAAAAAGTACCTGTGTATATTATTGAGGCCGACAATCCAGCTTTACGCGGAGCGGCGGCCTCGCTTAATCAACGCTTTGATAAAATCGGGATTAGTTGTACCGCTTAGTGCGCACGCAGCGCATAAAACTCACGCACAAACTCAGCAAAACGACCTGCCTCCAAAGCAGTGCGGATACCTTGCATCAGTTCTTGGTAGTAATACAAATTATGAATGGTATTTAGACGTGCGCCGAGGATTTCGCCGCATTTGTCTAGATGACGTAAATAAGCGCGTGAGTAGTTTTGGCAAGTGTAACAAGCACATTGTTCATCAATCGGGCGGGTATCGTGTTGGTATTGGCTATTACGTAACTTCAATTGTCCGTAGCGAGTGAATAAAAAAGCATTGCGCGCATTCCTTGTGGGGATCACACAATCGAACATATCAATTCCGCGTAATACGCCTTCAACAATATCCTCAGGTTTACCTACGCCCATTAAATAATGTGGTTTATTCGCGGGTAAATGCGGCACAGTAGCTTCTAAAATCCGATCACGATCTTCTTTCGGTTCACCAACAGCTAAACCTCCCACGGCATAACCATCGAAATCAATCTTTTGTAGTTGTTCTGCAGAATGCAGACGTAAATCTTCATACACACCACCTTGTACGATCCCAAACAAGGCTGAAGGATTGCCGGTATGCGCTGCTTTGCTACGGGCTGCCCAACGCAGTGAAAGCTCCATCGATTGCTTGGCTTCCTCATGCGTTGCAGGGTAGGGAGTGCACTCGTCGAAAATCATCACAATATCCGAACCTAATTCACGCTGGACTTGCATCGAGGATTCAGGTGTCATCAGAATCGGGCTACCATTCACCGGCGATTGGAAGCGTACACCTTCCTCGCTGATTTTACGCATCGCAGCCAGCGAAAATACTTGGAAACCACCCGAGTCAGTGAGAATCGGTTTGTCCCAATGCATAAACTCATGTAAGTCACCATGCAAACGCACGATCTCGGTACCGGGGCGTAGCATGAGGTGGAAGGTATTACCCAGAATAATTTGCGCACCAATACCTTTAAGCTCTTCCGGAGTCATCGCTTTAACCGTGCCATAAGTACCTACTGGCATAAAGGCAGGGGTTTCGACTTCACCACGTGGGAAATTCAAACGACCACGACGGGCCATCCCTTCAGTTTTGAGTAGCTCAAACTGCATGTGCGACATAGGAATGCTTCCAATTAAAGGAGTTTGCGAAGCAGTGCATAATAACTGGAGTTGTGAGGGGATACCAAGTTTCTATGTTGGTGCTTGCTGTTTCTTACAAGTATTCGGAAATACCTGCATCAAAGACTCAATACGTATGATTATTTGTTCTCGCCCCTCTAGCTCAGCAGGAATTTCTTGGGCAAATGCAATGGGTAATTTACCCTTGCATTTGCCATCATCGGTTTCATATACGGATACGCCCATATCCAATAGCCAATCCGCTATTCTGATATTACCCAATTGCAAGGACTCTATCAGTGGTGTGGTATCAAGGATTCTGTAATTTAGTGCAGCTCCATGTTGAAGCAATACCTTTGCTGATTCTAGATCATCGTTTTGAATGGCTCGAAAAATCGGTACATGAGCAGTATCCACACCTTCATATAAACAAGAATCAAGATCCTTGGGTTTGGCCTCAATGCGGGTGAGCACATAGTCAAGCATCTCGCTATCACGATTATTCACCACACAAAACAAATTAGTTACATAATCAGGTATCGAATCAAATGAAGCACCTAAGGCCAACAGTTGCTCAGTAATTTTGATAACCAAGTCTCGATGTTCTGGTTTGGTAGGGTGGCCACCTTCAACTTCTGTTCCACAGAACAGCAGGTTAAGAAAATTATTAGAGTGATAATCCATGACTACTTTTTTAATACTCTCTTGATCGAGCCATTGGTTAATTTTTACATAGTCAAATTGCGCAAAGGCAAGACCAAAGCTGTCCCTCCAGCAACTATAAAACTTATCGCTATTGGGAGAGATTTGCTGGCACGGTGGCTGAGGAGCTTCAGATTTAGGGATTTGCTCGGCTTGAACCTGACAGCTCAGTAGTACAAAAATTATTGATGTTAGTAATAAACGCATAATACTTCCTCAGTTTGTCATTGAGACTAGCAACTGCACAGATAAGTTTCGCAAAAGCTAGCTAAACCATTAGAGATAGTAAGCCTATTTTCAATTGACAGTTTTCACTAGCTTCGGTGAGTATGCACTTAGGTAATCAATACCGCTGATGAGGAGAGAACACTATGCACGCAAGCACCTTGCGCCGATATTGTCAAAGGACTAATCCAATTCGCTCCTCAGAAACCACCGTGAATGTTTTAGCCCCCGGTGTTGTTAAGCAACACATCAGTTTAGGTGCAGAATGGCAACTCACACCAAAATCAAGCTTAATTGCTTCTTTCGTACATACCTTCGAAAATGAAACTAAAGGCGATACGACGGCGCCGCCCCAGGCATCCATTGCTTTAGATGCTTATAACTTAAAGATGAAACAGAAGGCTATTGGGGTTGCCTATAGTCAGCGGTTTTAAATTTTTCCCATCCCACCTTTTACACACGCTCATCGAGCGTGTGTTTCTAGCCAGTTATCCCAATTAGGTTTAGCAAATTTACTAAGGTTTGCTTATACCTTGCAGGATGAATCGAGGGATCTTGCGGCTACTAGCCACCTATTTACTAGCACAACCTATTCAAGCCAGTTTGCCAGCTTTTCCGGGTGCGGAAGGGGATGGTGCCGCTAGCTTAGGTGGGCGTGCTGGTAAAGTTTTAATCGTGGATCGTTTAGATGATCCTTGCCCGACCAAAGCTTGTACTACAGAAGATTTAGCTGATCCGAGTAAACTAGTCCCGGGCACTTTACGTTGGGCATTAATGCAACCCTATCCGCGCACAGTAGTATTTCGGGTTTCGGGTATTATTGAGCTATTGCCTGATAAAAACGTTTGGAATAAAAAAACTAAGCAAACGGATGTGCAGCGCTTAGCGAATATTCGTATTAAAAGTCCGTATTTAACTGTGGCTGGGCAAACCGCGCCTGCGGGTGGTATTACTATTAAAAACAATGGTATCACGCTTTTGACCCATGATGTCGTAATGCGCTATTTACGCTTTCGCACCGGGCGGCAACTTCCGGTTTTTGATGCACAGCAAACCCCTGAAACTTTCATGATTGAAAATAATGCTAGTGCAGTCATGATTGATCATTGCTCTTTTAGCTGGACACCCGCCGAAGGTTTGAGTGTGTATACAGGGGAGTTATGGGATGGCTCAAAAGGTACTGCCACTGATATTACGATTTCGTGGAATTTACTTGGTGAGGGCTTAGTCCGTCATGCGGATGGTAGAGGGCATCCAAGCTCTGCCTTTATGGCAGGTTATGATGGCGACCCTAAATATGCTGCGGAGCGCCTGAGCTTACATCACAATTTGTTTGTGCACACGCAAAAGCGTAATGGTGACTTATTAACCAAACAGGGGCAGTTTATTAATAATCTAGTCTATAACTGGCAATGGTTTCCAACCGTACTAGCAGGTGCAGTGCAAGCAGATGTGATTGGCAATACGTGGAAAGCCGGGCCGATTACTTTGGCCGATTATGACCAGCAACGTGGCGGTTTGCATTTAGTCCCCGCAGCTCGAATGCAAAAGCAAAAAGACCCTCAGGGTTGGTGGGATGGAGTACCTGGGGAGCCTTCTTTGTATTTGCAAGACAATCGCTATCTGCCTATGGGTGAGGCAAGTCAGGAACCCATTAATGTGCTCTGTTATTACCCAACACGTACAGCAGCCTGTAGCAAACAACTGCCAATGAGTTGGTGGCGTCTTAAAACTTTAAGTCCAAATGGGATTCCGATCACTACCCAAACTGCTTTGGACGCTGAAAGTCTAGTGCTGGATCAAGTTGGGGCTAATCAACGGATTAATAGTCTAGGGCAATGGGTAAAAAATCGTGATCCAGTTGATCAGCGCTATGTAGATGACTACCGTTCGAGTACTTATTTGAATAAAGCTTTTCCTTTTGCCGAGTCTGAAGTTGGAGGTTTTCCAGCCCCTATTGAGGGAGAGCCTTACCCTGATGCTGATAAAGATGGTATGTCGGATCGTTGGGAGCAACAGCAGGGTTTGAATCCTGCTGATGCGAGTGATGCTGCTAAGGAAGCGCCTAAAGCAGGCGGCTATACTTGGTTAGAGGTGTTTATGAACGGGATGGACTTAGATTAATGTTTAAACCTTCTCGATGACTTTTAGACAGCTCATCTACCCATAAAGCGGTGCCGCCAGCTACCCCTACTGGCATGGCTAAAAAGTTCAAAACAGGGATAGCCGTCATTAACGATAAAATCCACCCAAAACCTAAAGCGTGAGTTGGGTGTTTTTTAAGGGTTTGTAGTTCGTCTTTAAAATAAAGTTCGTGGTTGCCCATCGGATAGTCAGCATATTCAATCGCTAGCATCCACGCCCCAAAGATCGTCCAAGCAATCGGTGAAATCACATTCAGGCCCGGAATGAGGGTAAGCAGAATTAGTAAAATCCCCCATTTCGCCATATACCAAAGTTTGCTAGCTTCGCTACGGAAAGTGCGAGTAATTAAACCTGGAATCGACTTAAAACCTTGAAACTCTGTAACCGGCAAGCCATTCAGACGTTTTTCTATTTGCTCAGCGAGGAGTGAATTAAAGGGGGCTGAAATAATATTGGCAAGCATGGTGAAGGTGTAAAAGACTGCAAAGAAAATCACTACGATAAACAAAGGCCAGAGTAGCCATTCCAGCCAAGTTAGCCAACTAGGCAGTAAGTGTTCCATCCAGCGTTCGATTTGGCTGGATGCCAACCAAATACCGCCAGTAAAAATTAAAATATTGATTAATAAAGGTACTGCTACAAAAGGTCGAATTCCCTTTTGAGTAATCAGCGAAAACCCCTTTAGTACGTAACTCATGCCTTGAAATAAGCCAGTCATAATTGTCCTTGTTTTACGACAAACGCAGGAGTGCAGGTATAATAGTCGGTTTTAGCTTTGTCAATTTTAGGCGGAAACTATGCGTGTCTTAGGGATTGAAACCTCCTGTGATGAAACCGGCGTAGCGATTTATGACACCGAACAAGGTTTACTTGCGCATCGTTTATTTAGCCAAGTGAAAATGCATGCTGACTATGGTGGTGTAGTACCAGAGTTGGCTTCACGTGATCATATTCAACGGGTTTTACCATTGACTTATGAGGTATTAGCCGCGGCTGATTTAGAGCTAAAAGATTTAGAGGGTATTGCTTATACCTCAGGCCCCGGTTTGATTGGTGCTTTGATGGTAGGTGCTTCAGTAGCAAGGTCGTTGGCGTGGGGCTTAAACATCCCAGCGGTAGGTGTGCATCATATGGAAGGGCATTTACTCGCACCGATGCTAGAGCCTGAGCCACCCCAGCTACCTTTTGTAGCCTTGCTCGTATCCGGTGGGCACACCATGCTGGTCGATGTACCGCGGATTGGTGACTATCAGATTTTAGGTGAAAGTGTCGACGATGCTGCGGGTGAAGCCTTTGATAAAACTGCTAAGTTATTAGGTTTAGATTATCCGGGCGGCCCCTTGTTAGCCAAATTAGCCGAACAGGGTAGAGCTGGTATTTACAAATTCCCACGTCCAATGACCGACCGACCCGGCTGTGATTTTAGCTTTAGTGGCTTGAAGACTTTTAGCCTTACCACTTGGCAAAACTCTAAACAAACCGAACAGGATAAAGCGGATATTGCACAAGCTTTTGAAGAGGCTGTAGTAGAAACTTTGTTTATAAAGTGTAAGCGGGCTTTAGAGCAAACTGGGCGCAAAACTTTGGTGATTGCTGGTGGTGTGGGTGCGAATAAACGTTTACGCCAACGTTTAAAAGACCTGAAAGCGCAAGTGTATTTTCCGCGTTTAGAGTTCTGCACGGATAATGGAGCGATGATTGCCTACGCAGGTGCTTTGCGTTTACAAGCAGGTGCTGCTGAGCCGCCCGTCATTCAGCCACGTCCACGTTGGCCTTTGACCGAGTTACAGGCACTCGCTAGTTAAAAAAGAGAGGAGTACACTAGCGCCGCCACTTTTAAAGTTTTAGTTTTGAAGGATTGTAAGAGTTAACATGAGTGCTTTTTTGACTGAAAATGTGACGGCTGTGCGTCACTGGAATGAGTCATTGTTTTCTTTCCGCACCACCCGTGATCAAGCGTTTCGCTTTGTGAATGGTCAATTTGTCATGATTGGTTTGCAAGTTGAAGGCAAGCCTTTAATGCGTGCCTACAGTATTGCTAGCGCCAACCATGAAGACTATCTAGAGTTCTTCAGCATTAAAGTGCAGGATGGCCAGCTCACTTCGCGCTTGCAACATTTGCAAGTGGGCGATCCGGTTATGATCAGTAAAAAGCCCACTGGGACTTTAGTCCTACGCGACTTAAAACCAGGTAAGCGCTTATTTTTATTCGCCACCGGCACGGGCTTAGCACCTTTTATGAGCTTGGTACATGATCCTGATATGTATGAAGCCTTTGATAAAGTTATTCTCATGCACGGCGTGCGTTGGCAGAGTGAACTAGCCTATAAACATTATTTAGAAAACGAATTGCCGAATAATGAATTTTTAGGTGAATTAGTGCGTGAAAAGTTAGTTTACTATCCCGCTGTCACCCGTGAGCCGTTTGTGCATCATGGACGCTTGACCAATTTAATTCGTAGTGGTGAGTTGTTTAAGCATATTGGTCAAGAACCACTTAATCCTGAGTTTGATCGGGCGATGATTTGCGGTAGCCCCGCGATGCTGAACGATACCTCAACACTCTTAAATGAATATAATTTCCAGATTTCTCCACGCCAAGGTGAAGCAGGAGATTATGTGATTGAACGGGCGTTTGTAGAGAAGTAGGTTGCTTAGGTATAAACAGCAGTAACGGAGTGAGTTACTGCTGTTTTGTCTTTAACTTTACAACCAGCCCTTATGCTTAAAAAATAGATAAGGCGCGACTCCAGCAATCACCATCAAAGTAATCGCCCACGGATAACCCAATAGCCAATGTAGTTCTGGCATAGTATCAAAGTTCATTCCATACGTGCTTGCCACCAAAGTCGGTGGTAAAAACACCACGGCAGCAATTGAGAAAATCTTAATAATTTTGTTCTGCTTAATATTGATGAAGCCCTGTGTGGAGCTCATCAGGAAGTTAATTTTGTCGAACAAGAAAGTGGTATGCGACATCAAGCCTTCAATGTCATGCATAATTTCTCGCAAGGTTTCAGTAATTTCTGAGTTACCTTTTAAGTGGCGCAATAAAAAGGAAATATCCCGCTGAGTATCCATCAAACACAAGCGGATTTTTCCATTACTATCTTCGAGTTGGGCAAGATCACTAATGGATTTCTCTAAATCAGAATCCTCTTCTTCTAGCACTGAATGGCTAATATCTTCGAGTGCATGGTGAATATCTTCCAAATAGTCCGCGTGATTTTCGACTTTATGTTCAAACATTGTGACCAATAGTTCGGCTGCATTATTGCAGTGAATTTGTCCACGGCGGGCGCGTAAACGAAATAAGCGGAAGTCAGCCAGCTTTTCTTCACGAATCGTAATTAGGCGATTGTCTTGCAAAATAAAAGCCACTGACACGGTACTGTGGCGGCCATCTTCTTGATAAATAAACAAAGCATGTACATGGATACCTGACTGATCTACAAAGCAGCGAGCAGAGTATTCGATCTCTTCAACATCATCCGATTCAGGTAAATCGGTATGTAGGAGGGACTCTAACAATAAGCGTTCGTCGTCATCCGGATCACACATATCAACCCATTGCACTTCAGAGAGCTGGTTGCGTAGGCGCTCTGCTTCTACATTGGTTTTATGGAGTAGGCCATTCTCAATTTTAAATAGGCGTAACATGCTTGGCCTCCTTATAGGTCTAGAGTCAAGGGTGGGGAGTTGCGTGCAGAGTTTACCAGAAAGCAATGAGTCATAGGCAAACTAAGATTGCGCGCTAAGCCTATGACTCGCAGATGACAGTTTGGTTGCTAAACTGCGAACTTTTCTAGTTTACTCGATGCGATGCCAAGCTGCTTGTCTACCCTGCTTAGCGGCTTTGCGGTCTTGCCAAGTCCGAATAGTATTCAAAAGTGTATATTGCCAGCGATCAAATAGCGTTAAGCCTAAGCCTGGAAAAGGAATAAACGGATTGGTACGGCTCATCCCCCAAATCGCTAAGCGCGTACTCCCCGCATCCGCTTGACCGCGTCCATGGATGCCAAAGGTATTGCCGATTACTAAAGTATTTTTTCTCACCTTGAAAGCTTTCGGCTCTGGTAAACCTAAAGCCTCACGATCAGCAGGGCTAACACGAAATGATCCGCGTGCTGAATAAGAGTCAGGATGACGATAAGCTATTTGACTGGTTTGATATTCCCAGTGGAGCCGCTGGCGAGTCAGTTGATTCGAGCTAGGAATATAAGTAAAAGGCCCATTGTGCTCATCGACATCATCCAGAAATAACCAGAACTTCATCGTCGGGTGGAAGGTATCAGCATGCAACGATTTTTGTGGGTCACTGCCTGCATTCGCCACCCCATTACGCACTTGCTCAATATGAAAAAAAGGCATGCGTCGATGCCCTGCGGTATAACGTAATAGGCGCTTGAAAGCTTTATCGTTCAACAACTGCTGCGTATAAGGCAGCTTGGCTAAGGTCGCTGGGTCTAAGAGAATGCGATGATTTTGTGTATCCCCTTGTTGGCATTCACGTATTTCACCGTGGAAATTGCGGATCTCGGTTTCAATTTGCTGAAATAATTCAGCAGACACAAAATTTTCTTTAGCTACAAAACCGTTTTGTTGATAGCTCATTTGGTCGTCGGGATCAACCCCAAAGCTAAGCAACCACATTCTAAAGCGCATACTGATATGGGCGAGCACCACACGACTGATATGTAAACCCAATTTGTTTAGGGTAGGGCTACCAATAATCGGGTTGCCTTTAAAGGATTTAGCAGTGGTGAACAGTTGGAAAAACCAGTAAGGGCTATATAAGAGAGTTTTCATCATGCGGCTATCAGGTTATTATTGCGCTCCCAGTATTTACCGTAAGCATGCTGAAGATCAAGCCTATCTCGATTAGTCTATGCGACTACATTTGCCTATCTAGGATGGGAGCATTGTTGCTATTTGCAAGCTTCGTCACAATCACTCAAGCTTTTCCTCCCTTAGTTAAGCAGCTTACCACCGCCTTATTATTTCAAATGAAAGTTTCCCATGCTGGCTTGCACCACAGGCAGCATCGGTATCGTTCATTTGCCAAGCCCTGCTGCGCCACCATCGCTAGTTGGGTAGATCAGTTTTAAGCTTATCAGGAGCACCTGCCATGACCACTCGCCTAGACCTCGCTAATGCCATTCGCGTTCTCGCGATGGATGCTGTGCAACAAGCCAATTCCGGACATCCCGGCGCGCCAATGGGCATGGCCGATATTGCAGAAGTTCTTTTCAATGACTTCATGTCGCACAACCCACAAAATCCACACTGGCCGAATCGTGACCGTTTCGTTATGTCCAATGGACATGGTTCGATGCTGCCTTATGCAGTGCTACATTTAACTGGCTATGACCTACCGATTGAAGAAATTAAAAACTTCCGCCAGCTTCATTCCAAAACGCCTGGCCATCCAGAATATGGTTATACCCCTGGGATTGAAACCACGACCGGGCCTTTAGGTCAGGGAGTGAGTAATGCAGTCGGCATGGCTTTAGCCGAAAAAGTCTTAGCCGCGCAATTTAATAAAGACGGCCACAAAATTGTAGATCATTACACCTATGTGTTCTTAGGTGATGGCTGCTTAATGGAAGGTATTTCGCATGAAGTTTGCTCTTTAGCAGGTACTTTGAAATTAGGCAAATTGATCTGCTTCTATGACGATAATGGCATCTCGATTGATGGCGATGTGGTCGGTTGGTTCGCGGATGATACGCCCAAACGTTTTGAAGCTTATGGTTGGCATGTGATTCGCGATATTGATGGGCATGATGCTGATTCACTGCGGGTTGCTATTGCCGATGCCCGTATGGAGCGTGATCAACCTACGTTAATTTGCTGCAAAACAGTGATTGGTAAGGGCGCTCCGAATAAGCAAGGTGGGCATGATGTGCATGGTTCACCTTTAGGTAAAGATGAAATCGCTGCCGCACGAGTAGCGATGGGCTGGAAATCGGAGCCTTTTGTAATTCCGACTGAAATCTATGCGGGTTGGGATGCAAAAGAAAAAGGTGCTGCGGCTGAGCAAGCGTGGACAGAAAAATTTGCAGCCTATAAAACTGCTTATCCACAAGCAGCCGCTGAATTTGAGCGTCGGATTCAAGGTGATTTACCTGCTAATTGGGAAGAGAATGCGCAAAAAGCTATTGATGCGATTATTGCCAAAGCTGAATCACCAGCCACGCGGGTTGCATCTAAAAATGCTTTAGATGCGTTTGCACCTTTCTTACCCGAGTTTTTAGGTGGCTCTGCGGATTTAACCCCTTCCAACAATACTTTTAATAAGAGCAGCAAATACATCAACTCAAATCATGGTCCAAGCCAAGATTTTAGTGGTAATTATCTCTCTTATGGGGTGCGCGAGTTTGGGATGAGCGCGATTATGAATGGGATTGCCTTGCACGGTGGTTTCATTCCTTACGGAGCTACCTTCCTGATGTTCTCGGAGTATGCACGTAATGCTTTACGTATGGCGTCTTTGATGAAGATTCGCAATATCTTTGTCTATACCCATGATTCGATTGGTTTAGGTGAAGATGGTCCAACTCATCAAGGGGTGGAGCAGACAGCAACGCTGCGGATGATTCCACGCATGTCGGTATGGCGGCCTTGTGATGGCGTAGAAACGGCGATGGCTTGGAAAGCAGCCATTGAAAAGAAAACCGGGCCTACTAGTTTAATCCTAACCCGCCAAAATTTGCCTTTCCAAACCCGCTCTGCTGAGAAAGTCGCAAGCATCGCCAAGGGTGGCTATGTGTTAAAAGACTGTGAAGGGACGCCAGATGCGATTATTATAGCCACCGGCTCAGAAGTCGCACTGGCAATGGGCGCTGCTGAACAGCTTTCAGGTAAGAAAATTCGCGTCGTTTCAATCCCCTGTGTTGATGTATTCTTAGCGCAAGAGGCAGCTTATCGTGAAGCTGTTCTGCCGACTGCGGTTACAGCAAGAGTAGCGGTTGAAGCCGGCGTAACGGCAGGCTGGTATCAATTGGTAGGTTTACAAGGCAAAGTAGTGGGCTTAGATACTTTTGGTGAATCTGCGCCTGCGCCAGTGTTGTTTAAGCATTTTGGTTTTACGGTCGAAAATGTCAAAGCAGCCGTGGAAAGTCTTCTGTAAAGTTTGCGTGCTAGGAAAATTTTCAAGCAGGTTGCTGCTTAGCAGCCTGCGCTATGCTTTTTAAGGTTTAATAAATTTAGGAGTGAACTGATGACAATTAAAGTCGGTATCAATGGCTTTGGGCGGATTGGACGCATGGTATTTCGTGCGATTGCTAAAGATTTTCCTAATTTAGAAGTCGTAGCAATTAATGATCTGTTAGCGCCTGATTATTTAGCTTATATGCTGAAGTACGATTCCGTACACGGTCGTTTCAATGGCGATATTGCTACCGAAGGTAATAATCTAATTGTTAATGGCAAAACCATTCGCTTAACTGCTGAGAAAGAACCAGCTAATCTGAAATGGTCAGATGTCGGTGTGGATGTCGTTTTAGAATGTACGGGTTTCTTCTTAGATGAAGAAGGCTGCCAAAAGCATGTGCAAGCTGGTGCGAAGAAAGTGGTGATGTCTGCACCTTCTAAAGACAGTACACCCATGTTCGTGTATGGCGTTAACCATGACAGCTATAAAGGTCAGCAAATTGTTTCCGCAGCTTCCTGCACCACTAACTGCTTAGCCCCCGTCGCTAAAGTTCTGCATGACAATTGGGGCATTAAACGTGGTTTGATGACTACCGTACATGCGGCGACTGCGACGCAAAAAACGGTTGACGGCCCCTCAATGAAAGATTGGCGCGGTGGTCGCGGTATTCTCGAAAATATCATTCCGTCTTCTACGGGTGCGGCTAAAGCGGTCGGTGTGGTCATGCCAGATCTCAAAGGCAAATTGACCGGTATGGCTTTCCGTGTACCGACTTCAGATGTGTCTGTGGTTGACTTAACCGTTGAGCTAAACAAAGAAGCTTCTTACGAAGAGATTTGTAAGGCGATGAAAGCAGCTTCTGAAGGTGCTTTGAAAGGTGTTTTAGGCTATACCGATGAGAAAGTCGTTTCTACTGATTTCGTAGGTAACTCAGCGCCTTCCACTTTTGATGCAGAAGCCGGTATTGCTTTAGACAAAACTTTTGTGAAAGTCGTGTCTTGGTATGACAATGAATATGGTTATACCTGCAATATGCTCCGCTTCGTTGAGCACGTGGCGAAAAACTAAAGGTGTTTGAATTGAGGGGCTGAATGCCCCTCAGTTGTTAGATGAGTTAGCTAAGTACCTTCGCTATTTAGCTAACTGATTTAATTTCTTAAGGAGCGCGTGCATGGCTTTTATTAAAATGACCGATTTAGATTTGAAGGGTAAACGTGTCTTAATCCGTTCTGATCTGAATGTTCCAGTAAAAGAGGGCAAAGTGACTTCCGATGCGCGGATTACTGCATCGATGGCCACCATTGAACATGCTTTAAAAGCCGGTGCTAAAGTCATGGTTACTTCACATTTAGGGCGTCCTACTGAAGGTGAATGGTCAGAAGAGGTTTCCTTAAAACCGATTGCCGACAATATTGCTGCCCGCTTAGGCAAGCCGGTACGCCTGATTAAAGATTGGGTGCAAGGTGGCTTTGAAGTGGCGGAAGGCGAATTAGTTATTTTAGAAAATTGCCGCGTCAACAAAGGCGAAAAGAAAAATAATGAAGCAACCGCTAAACAATATGCAGCACTTTGCGATGTGTTTGTAATGGATGCCTTTGGTACGGCGCATCGCGCGGAAGCCTCTACCTATGGGGTTGGTATGTATGCACCCGTAGCAGCGGCTGGGATTTTAATGACTGAAGAGTTGGATGCGCTCGCTAAAGCTTTAGCTAAGCCAGCTCGCCCGATGGTGGCGATTGTCGGTGGCTCTAAAGTCTCTACTAAGCTTACGGTACTAGAAGCTTTATCCGAAAAAGTCGACCAGCTCGTGGTCGGTGGTGGGATTGCTAATACCTTCTTAAAAGCAGTCGGCAATAATGTCGGTAAATCTTTATGCGAAGCCGATTTAGTCCCCACGGCTCAAGCTTTGATGGAAAAAATGTCTGCACGCGGTGCGAGTATTCCTGTTGCCACTGATGTAGTTGTCGGTAAGCAGTTTGATGCGAATGAGCCAGCCGTTTTGAAGGCTGCTAATACAGTAGCTGATGATGAGATGATTTTTGATATTGGCCCGAAATCAGCCCAAGAATTAGCTGATATTATTATGCAGGCCGGTACAGTCGTCTGGAATGGCCCGGTGGGTGTATTTGAATTTGATCAGTTTGGTGAAGGCACTAAAACGATTGCGATGGCGATTGCGCATACTAAAGCTTTTACTTTAGCCGGTGGCGGTGACACGATTGCAGCCATCCAAAAGTATGATATTTATGACAAAGTATCTTATATCTCTACCGCGGGCGGTGCTTTCTTGGAATACCTTGAAGGTAAAACTTTGCCTGCGGTTGAGATGCTAGAAAAACGCGCTCAAGCTTGAGTCGAGCACCACTCTATAATTAATGAATAATTGATAGTTAATTTTCAGGAGACACACACATGGCCTTAATCTCAATGCGTCAGTTGCTGGATCATGCGGCTGAACACGGCTACGGTATGCCAGCATTTAACGTCAACAATATGGAGCAAGTGCAAGCGATTATGCAGGCTGCGGATGAAACCAATTCTCCGGTGATTCTGCAAGGCTCTGCGGGTGCGCGTTCTTATGCGGGCGAGCCTTTCTTGCGCCATCTGATCTTAGCAGCAGTAGAAATGTATCCGCATATTCCGGTTTGTATGCACCAAGATCATGGTGCTGAGCCTGCGGTATGCTTCCGTTCGATTCAATCGGGTTTCTCCTCAGTGATGATGGATGGCTCCTTGATGGCGGATGGAAAAACGCCTTCTAGCTATGAATACAATGTGGATGTGACTCGCAAAGTGGTGGAGTTAGCGCATGCTTGCGGTGTCTCCGTGGAAGGTGAGTTAGGCTGCTTAGGTTCACTCGAAACCGGCATGATGGGTGAAGAAGACGGTCATGGAGCAGAAGGTGAGTTAGATCATTCGATGCTGCTGACTGATCCTGAAGAAGCTGCCGATTTCGTGAAGAAAACCGGCGTAGATGCTTTAGCCATTGCGATTGGTACTTCTCACGGTGCGTATAAATTCACTAAAAAACCAACTGGTAAAGTGCTACGCATTGACCGGATTAAGGAAATTCATGCCCGTATTCCTGATGTACATTTAGTTATGCATGGTTCTTCTTCCGTCCCGCAAGATTGGCTAGAAATCATTAATAATTATGGCGGCGATATGGGGCAAACTTATGGTGTGCCGGTTGAAGAAATCGTTGAGGGGATTAAACACGGTGTACGTAAAGTCAATATTGATACCGACTTACGCATGGCCTCAACCGGTACGATTCGGCGCTATTTAGCCGAAGACCGCAAAAACTTTGATCCACGCAAATACCTGAAAGAAACCGTTAAAGCTATGAAAGGTATCTGTATGCAACGCTACCAAGCTTTTGGTGCTGCGGGCATGGCTTCAAAAATTCAGCCAGTGAACTTAGAAGTCATGTTTAAGCGTTATGCGAGTGGTGAGTTGAATCCACGTGTGATTTAAGTTTGCGCCAAGCAGAAGCGTGCCACATTGAGAAAGGAGCTTAGGCTCCTTTTTCTTTTTAAGCGTAACAAGAAATTATGCTATCCTAATGCCCCGATTGTTACCTTCTGTATTTGAGCTTAAATCATGCATCCAATGTTAAATATTGCTACCCGTACTGCACGCCAAGCGGGGGATCTTATTCGCCGTTATGTAGGTGATGTTGATAAAATACGGATTCAACTGAAAGATGCCAATGATTTCGTTTCTGAAGTCGACAAACAATCTGAACGAGAAATTGTCCACGCTTTGCGCCGTGCTTATCCTGACCATGCGATTTTGGGTGAAGAAAGTGGCAAGCATGGTGATGAAAATGCTGAATATCAGTGGGTGATTGATCCTTTAGACGGTACGACCAATTTTTTATATGGCTTACCGCATTTTGCAGTATCGATTGGTTTAAAGCAAAAAGGGCGTTTGTTTCTGGGCGTGATTTATGACCCGATGCGTGATGAGATGTTTGCAGCAGTGCGTGGGGAAGGGGCTACTTTAAATAATCGTAAAATTCGTGTGAGTGCCCGGCCTTCATTAGAGAATGCTCTATTAGCGACAGGTATTCCTTTTCGTGCTAATCAGGATATGGATTTATACCTAAAAACTTTAGGTGCTATCGTTCCGAGTACTGCTGGAGTACGACGTTTTGGTGCCGCTGCTTTAGATTTAGCTTGGGTAGCTTGCGGACGTTATGATGGTTTTTGGGAATTAGGTTTGCAAGAATGGGATTTAGCCGCGGGTGCAGTGATTATTCAAGAAGCTGGCGGTTTAGTTGGTGATTTACAAGGCGGTAGTGAGCATTTAATTAATGGAAATATATTAGCCGCTAATCCAAAAGTATTTAAAGAAATGCTGCAACGTTTACATCCAGTCTTAAAGTAAATACTACAATAGACGGTTATTAATGACAGGATTGTAATTTGAGTTGGTGTAGGAAAAAAGCTACATTCACCCACACACTAGCGGGTCTCTTGTGCTTGTTGTTGTGTTCTGACTCCTTTAGGTTATGAAGTAATGATAGAAAAAAATACGGTCAAGCAGGCTGCAAGACTCAGTCTGCTTTCAGTAGCTTGCCTATTCGCCACTGTAAGTTTACCGCTAGCTCAAGCTGAAACCCCGCGCATTAACTTACAAAATACGGATGTCCGTTCCTTAGTGGAAGTAGTTTCACGCCTAACAGGAAAGAACTTTGTTATTGATCCTAGCGTCGGCAAGAGTCCGATTACTTTTGTATCGGGCAAAGGTTTGAGCGAAGCAGAGTTTTATGAAGCTTTTCTGTCTATCTTACAAGTGCATGGGTTTGAAGCGATTGAAGCTGGCAATATTATTAAGATTGTGCCGATGGGGAAGGCTCGCTCTCAAGTAGCGCCTATTTATGAGTCTGATCCCACTAAGCCTTTGCCGCAAGTCGATGTGGATGAAACCATTACCCAAGTTTTCAAGCTGCAATATATTCCCGTTGCCACTGCTGTGCAAACTTTAACGCCTTTAGCGGGGCAGGGTGAAACCCGGATTCAATTTAACCAATCCAGTAACTCGGTAATCGTGACGGGGCGTGGTCAAAACGTAGCCCGTTTAGCTGAAGTGATTCGGAGTATTGACCAGCCGAATAATAATGATTTTGAATTAGTCGGTTTAAAATATTCAGTGGCTAGCCAATTAGCACAAACCTTAAAAGATTTATTGGGGAATAGCGCTGTAGGCCCTGAAGGTGTACAGCTACCCCAACAAGTTAAGGTCTCAGTGGATGAACGTACCAATAGCATTGTGGTCGCAGGCGACAAACAAGATCGCGAGCGGGTACGCAAAATTATTCAGCGTTTAGATATTCCGCGTACTCAGCCTTCAGAAACTCAGGTAGTACCTCTCAAATATGCAGTAGCCTCCCAGTTGATGCAGACATTAAAGGATCTACAAGTGGGTGGTGGTTCAGTGATTGTAGCAGGTGCTGAAGGTGCTGCTCCTACAGCAATTAATGCTGTGCCGCCCTCTAAACAAATTCGGATGGCGGCGGATGAGCGTACTAATAGCATTTTGATTTCAGGCCCTAAAGCTGAGCGTGAACCGATTATTGATGCGATTGCTAAGTTAGATGTACCGCGCGCCGGTTCAGGTGGCACGCGTGTAATTCCTTTGCGCTATGCCAAAGCAGAAGATATGGTCAAAGTCTTAAACGATGCCTCTAAAGGCATTGTTGAGCAAACAGCGGGTACAGCGGCGGCGGCAGGAGCAGCACCTGTTGCGACTAAATCAGGTGGTTTAGGTACTGAAGTTAGCATCTTAGCTGATAAAACCAGCAACTCGATTATTCTCTCTGGGCCTGCACATATTCAGAAAGATATTCTGAAAGTGATTTATCAGTTGGATCGTCGTCGTGCGCAAGTGTTAGTTGAGGCAATTATTGCGGAAGTTTCGAATGACCTTTCTAGTAAGTTAGGTTTTGGTGTAGCTGCTTTAGATGCAGGACAAGGCAAAACAGGCTTAATTGGTACTAGTAATTTTGGTGGCTTAAGTACGGCCTACCAATTAGGTAAAGGCACAGCCACGGCTTTACCCAATGGCTTATTAATGGGCTTAGCTAATAGCAACTTTGGTGTGGTGATGGATGCCCTCAAAGGCGACGGTGCTACTAATATCTTGTCTACACCGACTATTTTGACCATGGATAATGAAGAGGCCAAAATGGTGGTAGGGCAAAATGTCCCCTTTGTCACTGGGTCTTATAGCAGCTCGACTTCAGGCGGTACCGCACAGAATCCTTTCCAAACTATAGAGCGTAAAGACGTTGGCTTGACTTTAAAAGTCACTCCACAAATTAATCGTGGCAAAACGATTCAGATGAAAATTTCGCAAGAGGCTTCGAGCGTTTCCTCCAGTAGTGCTGCCTCTGATTTGATTACTAATAAGCGCTCTATTGATACCAACGTGATGGTTGAAGATGGGCAAATTCTTATTTTGGGTGGCTTGATTCAAGATAATTTCAATGATTCTGAAAGCAAGGTGCCTATTCTTTCCGATATTCCAGTGATTGGAACTGCCTTTAAACAAAACAGTACACAGCGGAATAAGCAGAATTTAATGGTATTTATCCATCCCGTAATTCTGCCTGATCGTGAAGCTGCGGATGCCTATAGTCGTAGTAAATACCACACATTGCAGCGTCAACAAGAGCAAAGCAAGGTCTTACAACGTGGGCGTTTAGGTTCAGCGGCAGTTTTCCCTGATATTCCATGCTTTGATTGCAAAAAGGGGAGTGTTGATTCATTGCATTTCCCTAACCAAAATCAAAAGCCAATTACACAACCACCTGTTCAAACTAATCAAACTAGACAGGCACAGGATTGTGTACCTGGTTTCTGTCAAATAGATGAAAAGTGAGTGATCGGATTTCATGGCTGAGCTAGGGGTTTTGTTAGAAGATGCTGAGGCAGCGAATGATGCATTTTTACTGCCTTATGCGTTTGCTAAACGACATGGAGTCCTGATTGAGCAGGAAGCTGAAGGCAATGTTTTATTATATCGAGATACACTGAAGCCCACTGTACTGATGGAGGTACAGCGGAACTGCCCACGTATTCAAGTGATGCGGCAAGTGGATACTGCAAGCTTCGAGCGTTTATTAGCGGCTTGTTATGACCGTAGCCAAACAGGCGCTGCTATGATGCAGGAGCTTGGGGATGAGGCAGATTTATACGATATTTCCGAAAGTATGCCTGAGCCTGAGGACTTGCTCGAGGCTGAAGATGATGCACCGATTATTCGCTTAATCAATGCTTTACTCTCGCAGGCAGTGAAAGAAAATGCTTCCGATATTCATATTGAAGCTTTCGAAACCCGTATGCAAGTGCGGATGCGGATTGATGGTGTACTGCGTGAAATTCTGGAGCCACCGCGTAAACTAGCGCCTTTGATTATTTCGCGGATTAAAGTTATGGCACGCTTAGATATTGCTGAGAAGCGTGTACCGCAAGATGGTCGTATTTCTTTACGTTTAGCTGGACGTGCTGTGGACGTGCGGGTTTCTACTTTGCCCTCTGGGCATAGTGAGCGTGTCGTGTTGCGTTTATTAGATAAACAAGCCGGGCGCTTGAATTTATCTAACCTAGGCATGGATCCCGAAGTGCATGGCCGTTTAGCGCGCCTTATTCAAAAGCCGCACGGTATTATTTTGGTCACTGGGCCTACAGGTTCTGGGAAAACGACTACGCTTTATGCAGCACTGACTAACTTAAATGATGCGCGCCGCAATATTCTCACGGTAGAAGACCCGATTGAATATTACATCGACGGCATCGGTCAGACCCAAGTGAATACCAAAGTCGAAATGACCTTTGCGCGTGGTTTGCGGGCTATTTTGCGGCAAGATCCGGATGTGGTGATGGTCGGGGAGATTCGTGACCTCGAAACCGCTGAAATTGCTGTACAAGCAAGTTTAACGGGGCACTTAGTATTTTCGACTTTGCATACCAATACCGCTGTGGGTGCAGTGCCTCGTTTACAAGATATGGGGGTAGAACCCTATTTGCTTGCTTCCAGTCTGTTAGGGGTGGCCTCACAGCGTTTGGTACGGACTTTATGTAATGAGTGTAAGCAAGCTACTGAAGCCACCAGTACCGAAACCGATTTGATTCAAGCAAATTCCCATTATGATCTGCGCCATCAGCGCCCGATCATTTACCATCCCATAGGTTGCCCTGCTTGCCGTCATACCGGCTTTGTCGGGCGTACAGGTATCTATGAGGTTGTGGAAATTGATAGCAATGTTCGGCAAATGATTCATGATCGCTCTAGTGAGGTGGAGTTGGAGAAATATGTACGCCGCCACACACCTAGTTTGCGAGATGATGGAGTACGTTTAGTTTTAGAAGGCAAAACCTCCTTAGATGAGGTATTACGCGTCACTCGCGAGGATGAGCGCTAATGCCCGCTTTTGAGTATGTTGCCTTAAATACAGGTGGTCGAGAAGAAAAAGGTATTTTAGAAGCTGATACTGCTCGGCAAGTTCGCCAGCTATTACGCAATAGTGCACTCACGCCCCTCGAAATTAATGAGGTGGTGCAAAAGCAAAAGAAATCCGATGGTGCACGCTTATTTGGTGGCAGTTTAAACAAAGCTGATCTTGCTTTAATGACTCGTCAACTCGCGACTTTAGTCAGCGCAGGTTCTCCTTTAGAGGAAGCTTTAGGTACGATTTCACGCCAGTCAGAACATCGTTCAGCACGGCGTATTTTCTCCGCTATTCGCTCACGGGTGATGGAGGGGCACACCCTAGCATCTTCTTTAGGGCAGTTTCCTTCCGCCTTTCCGGTTTTATATCGAGCGACAGTAGGCGCGGGTGAACAGTCCGGTCATTTGGCGCAAGTTTTAGAGCGTTTAGCCGATTACACCGAAAATAGCCTCCTCAATCAGCAAAAAGTATCGACAGCTTTTATTTATCCAGCTTTATTAGCTTTAGTCGCGGTTGGGATTGTAATCGCCTTATTGAAATTCGTCGTACCGAATGTGATTAGTGTGTTCGACACCTTCGATGGTGATTTACCCACCTTAACCCAAATGCTGATTGCTAGTAGTAATTTCCTTGAGAATCACGGAATTGCCCTAGTAGTGGGGATTATTGGGTTTATTGTTTTTGTCCGCTATTTATTAAAGTTTCCTTCTTGGAAGCGGCGTTCTCATCGTCTAATGCTTAAATTACCTTTGGTAGGGCGCTTAGTGCGCGGAGTTAATACTGAGCATTTTGCACGTACTTTAAGCATTCTTGCTTCTAGTGGTGTGCCAATTCTAGATGCCTTAAAAATTGCCGGTGGTGTTATCACTAATATCCCCATGCGTGAAGCGGTTGATGAGGCTACTGTCAAAGTACGTGAAGGGATGGCCATTAATAAAGCTTTGCAGCAATCGGGTTATTTTCCCCCGATGGTCATTTACCTAATTGCGAGTGGTGAAGGGAGTGGACAGTTGGATCAAATGCTTGAGCGTGCTGCGATTCAACAAGAACGTGAAACCCAATCGCGGATTACTAAAATGGTCGGCTTATTAGAACCATTATTAATTTTAGTAATGGGCGGTGCGGTCACTGCCATTGTTTTAGCCATTATGTTACCAATTCTAAAAATGCCGCAGTTCATCCGCTAATCGCCCGCGATTATGGATTGCAATATGGCGACTCTTTAAAGCCTGTTCCATTATTTACTCGTACACAAACTAATCCCGATCCGTAGAGCTGGGCTTGCCTCCTCCAACTACAAAAACAGGGTCGGTTGTTTACTTTAAGAGTAAATAATCATGAGCCATAGCAACCGCCGTATGGAGTTGCATCTATCCCCATTATTAAATTTTGTGGGAGATGTTAACTTATTAGCGTTTTCGCCTGCAAAACAGCCAGCGACGCAAACTTGGTCTTTGCCTTCGCTGTATATTTATGCTCCAGTCGCAGAATTGCCTTATTTATATGCAGTTTTGGATAAATTAGGTTTTGAATGCTATTTTAATGCTGAAAAATTGCAAGAGTGGCAAGGTGTCAATGTTTGCTTCTTTAAAAAGCAAGCACTTAGCCCTCATCAGTTACAGTCTTTGCAAGCTGCTGAAGAACAAGGTGCCCAAGTTTGTTCTTTACAAAGTTTTATCGAGAAACATTTACATTGGGTAGAGGTTAATTTACTCGATGCCGAATACTTATTGGAAATAGAGAAGGCTAGTGACTTAAATCAGAAATGGCCTGATCGATTGCGGCGTGTATTTGATTTAGTCGTGGGTAGCCTATTGTTAGCCTTATTGTTACCCTTGTTTTTGCCAGTGGCGTTAGCCATTCGTTTAGAGTCCAAAGGCCCCATCTTTTTTAAGCAATTAAGAACAGGTTTATATAATCAAGAGTTTGAGATTATTAAATTTCGTTCGATGTATGAAAATGCAGAAAGTAATGGTGCGCAATGGGCTTGTAAACATGATAAGCGTGTGACTAAGGTAGGGCAGTTTATTCGTAAAACTCGTATTGATGAAGTACCACAATTATTTAATGTTTTAAAAGGTGAGATGTCTTTAATTGGCCCACGCCCTGAGCGAGAAGTCTTTATTAAGGATTTAGCGCCGGTTGTACCTTTCTATCGCTTTCGGCATTTAGTGAAACCAGGTATCACGGGATTGGCACAAGTCATGTATCGTTATGGGGCTTCTGCTGAAGATGCCCGCTATAAGCATCGTTATGATCTGTACTATATCCGGCATCGTAGTTGGCTTTTAGACCTAAAAATCCTGTTAAAGACTGTGCGTGTCGCCTTTACCGGTGAAGGGATCTAGCTTTATTAGCTTAGTGTCTTAGATAATACAGCCTCTTTAGTTAGTTAAGAGGCTGGTATGTATCCAGTACGTCTCACTGAATATAGCCACGGTGCTGGCTGTGGCTGCAAAATCTCTCCTGCTGTGTTAGATGTCATTTTAGAAAGCCAACTACCCGCTGATGTGTACCCAGCTTTATTAGTAGGTAATAGCTCACGCGATGATGCTGCGGTTTATGACTTAGGCAATGGTACTGCAGTCATTAGCACTACCGATTTCTTCATGCCGATTGTGGATGATCCCTTTACCTTTGGGCGGATTGCTGCCACGAATGCAATTAGTGATATTTACGCGATGGGCGGTAAGCCCTTAATGGCGATTGCGATTTTTGGTTGGCCCATTGACAAATTACCGCCCGAAGTTGGTCAGCAAGTGATTGAAGGTGGGCGCAAAGCTTGCCAAGATGCAGGGATTCCCTTAGCGGGCGGACATAGCATTGATGCACCTGAGCCGATTTTTGGTTTAGCAGTCACGGGTATCGTGCAAACTAAGCACCTCAAACAAAATAGTACGGCACGTGCGGGCGATAAGCTTTACCTTACTAAACCTTTAGGCATTGGTATTCTTACCACCGCGCAAAAACGCAAAATTCTTAAGCCTGAACACAGTCAATTAGCAATTGATACTATGTGTGTCTTAAATGAGCTGGGTACTAAGTTGGGTGAGTTAGAGTATGTGCATGCTCTAACCGATGTGACTGGCTTTGGTTTGGGAGGGCATTTGCGTGAAATCTGTGAAGGGAGTCGTTTACAAGCCGTTTTAGCGTTTTCCCAGATTCCACTGATGCCAGCAATTCATGAGTATTTAGATCAAGACTGCACACCGGGCGGTACACAGCGTAATTTCGCGAGTTATGGGCATATTTTCGCCGATGAATTAACTCTGCGCCAGCAGCATATTCTTTGTGACCCTCAAACGAGTGGCGGCTTATTAATAGCGGTTGATCCTGAGCATGAGCTAGAGTTTTTAGCAGTGACTGCGCAAGCAGGCTTTAATTTAAAACCTATTGGCTTCCTACAAGAACCTCTCCAAGGCCAAGCATTGATCAAGGTACTAGCATGAATCGCCAGCAGCTTTTACCTGATACTGAGCGCTTACCAATCATCGATGATTTAGGCTCTGTGTTAGTGAAATCACAGCCCTTGTTGGATGTGCGCGCACCTATCGAGTTTGCTGAAGGTGCTTTTCCTAATACGACTAATTTGCCTTTAATGAATGATGCCGAGCGGGCAGCGATTGGTAAGCGCTATAAAGATGCGGGGCAGGATGAGGCGATTTTGCTTGGCTTACATCTGGTGAGTGGAGCCAATAAAGCTGAGCGCATCGCAGCTTGGCAACAATATGCCCTAGACCATCCTGAGGGGGCTTTGTATTGCTTTCGTGGCGGCTTGCGTTCGCGTATTAGTCAGCAATGGTTGTATGCAGAAACGGGGATTACCTATCCGAGAATCGCAGGCGGCTATAAGGCTTTACGCCGTTATGTCTTAGATGCATTAGTTAGCTTGCCACAGCGTTATCAAGCTTATGTACTAAGTGGACGCACGGGCAGTGGCAAAACGCGCTTCTTAAAAGGTTTACAGCAATCCATTGATTTAGAAGGCTTAGCACATCACCGCGGTTCGGCCTTTGGGGCTTGGGTACAGCCACAGCCAACCCAAATCGACTTTGAAAATGCTTTAGTGGCTAAGCTCCTACAACAACTTGCCAAGCAATATAAGCAAGTGGTGTTTGAAGACGAAAGCCGCAGTATCGGTTCCTTGCATCTGCCCGATAGCCTATTCTTTAGTTTACGTGCTGCGCCGTTAATCCTGCTGGAAACCGGTCTAGCCGAGCGTCTGGAGCTGACTTATCAAGAGTATATTCTTGATATGTTGCAAGCCTTCCAAGCACATAGTGCAGAGCCTGAACTAGCCTTTAAGAGGTTTAGTCAATATTTACTGACCAGTTTAGCGAAAGTACAAAAGCGCTTGGGGGGGGTGCGTTATGCTAAGGTTTCGTCCTTATTGCATCATGCTTTAGCTCAACAGCAAAAAAACGGCGAGACATATTCACATCAAGCTTGGATCGAGTTTTTGTTAACTGATTATTATGATCCTATGTATGACTACCAAATTGGTCAAAAACAGGAGCGCATTATCTTTGTGGGCGATGCTTTGGCAGTGCAAGAGTTTTTAGTCAGCCGCTCAATTACTTAAGCAGCTGACTGAGCTAGGGTTAGGTAATTACATCGGCGACTTCGCGGCCTGTAAACTCAGTAATCTTGGCTAAGTCATTAGCAATATTAATTAAATCTGCCAAAGCAACTTGAGGATCTTGGTCATGTTTTTGGACATCACTTTCGTATTGCTCCAAGTACACTCGTAAAGTTGCGCCTTGCGTGCCTGTACCGGATAAACGGAAAATCAAGCGTGAATCATCAGTGAAGAGGATGCGAATCCCTTGTTGTGCACTGGTTGAGCCATCGACTGGATCAACATACATGAAGTCATCTGCCGCTTTTACCATTTTGCCGTGAAGCATTTGCCCCGGTAATTTCTCGAATTGCTGGCGTAAATGCTCCATGAGTGTATTGGCTGCAGCGGTTGGAATGGCTTCGTAATCGTGACGTGAATAGTAGTTCCGTCCATATTCAGCCCAATGTTGACGCACGATATTAGCGACAGAATCTTGTTTAACAGCTAAGAGATTCAGCCAGAACAATACTGCCCACAAGCCATCTTTTTCGCGAATATGATTAGAGCTTGTACCAAAGCTTTCTTCGCCACAAAGCGTAATTCGGCCAGCATCTAAGAGATTACCGAAGAATTTCCAGCCTGTAGGGGTTTCAAAGCAGGGTAGGCCTAATTTAGCGGCTACTCGATCGGGTGCTTGACTCGTAGGCATGGAGCGCGCAATCCCTGCAATCCCATTTTTATAGCCGGGGACTAAATGCGCATTGGCAGCTAATACTGCTAAGCTATCACTAGGTGTGACAAAAAAATGATTACCTAAAATCATGTTGCGGTCACCGTCTCCATCCGAGGCCGCACCGAAAGCAATATTTTTAGGCGAATAGAGCAGTGCCATCAATTCTTTAGCATGAGCTTGATTCGGATCAGGATGACCACCACCAAAATTAGCCAAAGGGGTGCCATGCATGACTGTACCTTGAGGTGCACCTAAGCGGTCTTCAAGAATAGCCTGGGCATAAGGACCAGTAACCGCATGCATCGCGTCAAAACGCATACTAAAACTTTCAGAGCGTAACAATTGGCTAATCTGGTCAAAATCGAATAACTCTTCCATTAAGGCCATGTAGTCGGTAACGGAATCAATTACTTCGATTTGCATATTGTACAATTCATACAGGCCGACTTTATCGACTGGCACTGGCTTAATCGAAGTAATCCGATATTCTTCAATGGTTTTGGAGTTTTCGTAAATGGCTTCAGTAAGGCTCTCTGGAGCAGGGCCACCATTACTAATATTAAATTTAATGCCAAAGTCGCCCTCTGGGCCACCCGGATTATGGCTTGCAGAGAGAATAATGCCGCCTAAGGCTTGATGTTTACGAATGAGATGTGAAGCAGCCGGCGTGGAGAGAATCCCGCCTTTACCCACAAGGATTTTCCCAATACCATTAGCCGCTGCCATACGTAAAATAACTTGAATCGCTTCACGGTTAAAATAGCGCCCATCCCCTCCCAGTATTAAGGTACTGCCTTCACGCTCGGGTAAGGTATTGAAGATCGCTTGTACAAAGGTTTGTAGATAGTCCTGCTTTTGGAACTGCTTTACGCTCTTACGTAAACCAGAAGTTCCAGGTTTTTGATCGTTATAGGGAACACAAGACACGATTTCTATATTCATGAGGGTAGTGCCTAACTGGGTAACTGTTATCATTAGAAGAACAGGTGCGCTAAGAACAACACAGCTGGCTTACTAGCCGTACAGAGCGCTCTTAAAAAACTAGACACATTATGAAACCATGCTAATTAAAGAACAAGTCCCAACGGTAGTACCTGCATTGCCGAATAGTTTTACAGGTTTGATGGATCTGTATGAAACAAATTATATACAGCTCAAGCTCTTATTGGGTTCGATCCATGCACTGCCTGCGCAGCAACTATCCTATGTAGCTGGACGATTACCGGTATTAGTAGAGGTACGTGAACGCAGTACACATACGACCACTTTGTTTATCACTTATTTATTTGGTACTTATACAGATTATGTACAAGAAACACGCCCAGATTTGCTAGTGCGTATCTATCATGATGCCTTACAAGCAGAGGTGATTAGCCATCGCTGCCGCTTTGATGAGAGTACTATTCGCCACCAGCACTTATCAGTGGATAGTATGCTAAGTTGCCGTTGGCGAATGAATCGATTTTTATTCAAATGGATCAGATATTTGCGTCATCAAAGCTACCAATTTCAGTTACAAGATTAACTTTTTGTAAACTATCTGTATAAAATTTTTAATCTAAAATAAGTTATCATCTAAAACATCGTATATCTTAATATAAGTTTTGTAGAGAAATTTCCCCTTAAATTCTTGATGAAAGCCCTTAGCTAATTTATAATCTTGAGTATATTACTAAGGAATTAGTACCACATTTAGTTAGGAGACGCGGAATGAAGCTTTCAACAAAAGGACGGTACGCAGTCACAGCCATGATGGACTTGGCAATTCACGATTATGAAGGTCCCGTCACCTTGGCTGATATTTCAAACTGCCAAGGTATTTCTTTATCTTACCTTGAGCAGCTATTTGCGAAGCTGCGTAAATCAGGTTTAGTTGAGGGTGTAAGAGGCCCAGGTGGTGGTTATCGCTTAGGGAAACCTGCAGGTCAGATCAGTATTGCCGATATTATTGCTGCTGTTGATGAAAATATTGATGCTACCCGGTGTAAGGGTAGTGAGGATTGTCATGGCGGCGAGAAATGTTTAACTCATCAGCTTTGGACAGACCTGAGTAAAAGTTTGTATGAGTTTTTAGATGGTTTAACCTTAGCTAGCTTTATTAATCGCCCTGAGGTGCGCGCCGTGGCACGTCGTCAAGATACCATGGCTAGCCGTATTGCTACGATGTTCCCACCACGCATGGCTGTTGGCCTGTAAACCTTTAAGCGGGTACCTTTGCGGGTTCCCGCTTTTTATTTGATGTCAGCATTGTTTGAGTTTTAATACAGAATTGATGAATTTCTAAGTTAGGATGAATTTCCATCAAGGTTAAACTACCTAAAGTCTTCTCAGTCGTATAAGTCGCACCCGTATCAATATAGCAAATATTGCTCGTTTGCAGTGGTTTCTGAATGGGTGTATGTCCAAAAATCACTAACTCAATACCTGCAATTGGCTGCGTGCGCCCCATTATTTGTACTTGGCGAAAACGCTGTCTTGACCAAAGTGCATGTTCGCGTATTTCTTTATCTTCAAGACTACGTACAAAGGTTTGCCAAGTTAGCCCATAGGGAATGTCAGCATGTACAATACCTATACGACCAGAAAAGGTATTCACTTCAAGTGCTAAAGGTAAGCGTCCGATCACACTACGAATACGGGTATGGTAAGTTTCTGGCACCTCTTTCCACCAAGCCCCCCCATTAAAGCCTAACCAGTTTTTGGTAACTGCTGGGTTAGTAGCTGATTCCAAGAGCATTTGTTCGTGATTACCCAAAACCGAAAAGAACCAAGGGTAATTGAGGAATTCGACGACCCGCCAAGATTCTGGCCCACGATCAATCAAATCGCCAACCGCGAATACACGATCGCATTGAGGATCAAAATCAATCTGCACCAACATCAGTTCTAATGCAGAGAAGTGCCCGTGGAGGTCACCGACTACAAAATCACGCCCATGTAGGTTGCGATTAAAAAACTTAAATAACTGATTCTGCATGGCTGCTCGACACTGGCATCCAAGAATTCATAAGGGTTTGGGTTAACAGCAAGTCCTATTATTAAAGTTGATAAGCCCAACTTCTATGTTTATCAGATTAGCGTGGCTAATCACGAGTCCAGACTGTAAGCTACAAATACTGCTTAAGCTGCGATTAAGCAAGCTCTTTTCTTAGAGTAGCGACATTTGTTTTAGGTTCAAATCAGACTAACCTTCAGCTTTCCAAAGCCCCCAAGCTAAGCAAGCCCAACCCACAATAAAGCTTAAGCCGCCAAAAGGCGTAATCATGCCAAAATGGGTAAGCCCTGTGAGCACATAGGTATAAAGACTGCCTGAAAAGATTAAAATACCTACTATAAATCCCCAAGCAGCCCGGCTATGCCAAATACTGGGTTTGGTTTCCCATAAGACACCTACTAAGCCCAAAGCTAGGGCATGATAAAATTGATACTCCACCCCTGTATGAAAACGTTGCAGCATTTTGGCATCCACTAGTTTTTCCAAACCATGCGCCCCAAAAGCCCCTAAAATGACGGCTAACATTCCAAACAGTGCAGCAAATAAGAGAAAATAGTTCTTTTTCATCAAGAGATCCTTAAGTTTTATGGATACCCAGCAAAAACGTCAAATCTACCGTTTGATACTCAAACTAATGACCTGGTTTGGGATTTTATTCTTGCTAGGTTTATTTTTGCGTGGGTGCTTTGGGTAAATACACATCGTATCTCACCGCTTTCCCGCTAATCACAAAAGCTGGTTTAAGGTTAGCTAATTCAGGCGCTAAACGCGGGCGTTTCACAGTCACCCGCAATTTAGCCACTTGCCGCGCTAAATCGAGTAATTCTGCTGAATCAGTATCTTCACCCACTACTTCATGCAAGCAACGCATTTCTTTCTGGACTAAAGCTGATTTTTGCCGCTCTGGGAACATGGGGTCAAGATAGACCACTTCAGGTTGGTGTTCAGTTATTTTCAGCCAAGAGAGAGCATCAGTGTGCTCTAACTGCATGCGGCTAATAATAGCCTGTAGTTGTGGATCATCCGAATTTGCAGCCCGTTGTAAACCATCAACTAATAGGGCATGCATAATCGGGGAGCGCTCTAGTAACGTCACTTGGCAGCCAAGGCTTGCTAAGACAAAAGCTTCACGGCCTAAGCCTGCGGTCGCATCCACTACCTTTAATTCTTTATGCTTATTTAAACCAACCGCTTTGGCAATATCCTGACCTTTACCACCGCCAAACAATAACCGATGTCGCGCTTTACCCTCAACGAAATCCACATAGACAGTGCCCACTTTAGGATCAAGCGTATCTTGGAGTTCTAAGCGGCTAGCAGTTTGCACGAGTTGATAGCGATTAGACATTAATAATGCGGTGGCGGTGTTTCTTCAGCTTGTGAAGCAATAGGGGAAACCGCGAGCGTCTTTAAGCGCTCAGAGAGGATTTTGATTTGCTGAGTGAGATTAAAGATTTCTTTCTGCTGCAAATAAACTTGCTCACTTAAGGCTTCAAGGGTTTGTTCTTGCTCCATGAATTTGATTTCAAGCTCAGTGAGTCGTTCTTGCATAAGGCGTAGATTTCCTAGGGTGAGGAAGGGTAGCAAGGTAACTTACTACCCTAAATAGCTTAACGGCCTTTGTTTGCCGCAATGCGCATGCGTAAGGCATTCAATTTAATGAAGCCTTCCGCGTCTTTTTGATTGTAAGCACCACCATCTTCATCGAAGGTCGCTATCTTCGTATCGAATAAACTGTCATCGGACTTGCGACCGGCCACAATCACATTGCCTTTGTACAGTTTCAACCGCACGATCCCGTTCACATACTGTTGCGAATGGTCAATCATGGTTTGTAGCATTTGCCGCTCAGGACTCCACCAATAGCCGTTGTAAATCATTTCAGCATACTTTGGCATGATGCTGTCTTTCATGTGTGCGACTTCACGATCTAAAGTGATCGATTCAATCGCTCGATGTGCTTTCAGCATAATCGTGCCGCCAGGGGTTTCATAACAGCCACGTGATTTCATGCCTACGTAACGGTTTTCCACTAAGTCCAAGCGGCCAATACCATTCTCACCCCCTAGTTTATTTAAGGTCGTGAGCATGTCCGCTGGGCTTAAAGGTTTGCCATCTAAAGCAACGGGGTCGCCTTTTTCATAGGTCAATTCAATATACGTCGGCTGATCAGGAGCAGCTTCGGGTGACACGCTCCAGCGCCACATATCTTCTTCTGCTTCTGCCCAAGGCTCTTCTAAAATGCCGCCTTCATAGGAAATATGCAGCAAGTTAGCGTCCATTGAATAAGGTGATTTCTTCCCTGCTTTTTTGAAATCAACCGGAATATTATGTTTCTCAGCATAAGCCATTAACGAGTCGCGTGAACCCATATCCCACTCACGCCAAGGCGCAATCACTTTGACACCGGGTTTCAGTGCATACGCACCGAGTTCAAAGCGTACTTGATCATTACCTTTGCCCGTTGCGCCATGCGAAATCGCATCCGCGCCGGTTTCATTAGCAATTTCAACCAAACGCTTAGCAATCAGTGGGCGCGCAATTGAAGTACCTAATAGATACTCGCCTTCATAAATAGTATTAGCACGGAACATGGGGAACACGAAATCACGTACAAACTCTTCACGTAAGTCATTGATATAAATATTTTCTGGCTTAATACCCATGGCTAAGGCTTTAGCGCGTGCAGGCTCGACTTCTTCGCCTTGGCCGATGTCAGCGGTGAAGGTCACGACTTCACATTGATAGTTTTCTTGTAGCCATTTTACAATGATGGAGGTGTCCAAACCGCCAGAATAGGCGAGGACAACTTTCTTGACGGATGCCATGTCGGTGTTCCCTAAAAGCTTGTGAAAACGCGCATTATAGGCGGGTTATTAGGGGATGGGAATGCTTGGTTAGGTTGTTAAGTAGTGGCACGATAATTTGTTTTTAAGGCTAAATAAGTAGCTACCAGTTTTTCTGCTACTGCATCATCGTGTGGAATCAAGCCGCTGACTAATAAGCGTTTAAAACCATGTCCGACAGTTTGCCCCGCTGATTTGACAGCAAAATTCAAATTCACCTCACCACGTTTGCCATTCACTACTAATTCGGCTTGTTTAGCTTCTAATGTTGGGTTTTCTAAATCGAGCCTGTCCAATTCAAATAACATGCGTTCATAAATAACCAGCGGGCGTTCTGGATTGAGCATAACATTTTGCGAAGTCAGTAGGGGTTGAATCGTGTACGGATAATTATGACCGGAAAAGGCCACATAGTTACGGCTTAAAGTTTCTGCTAAAGCGGGGTTTTTTAGCACTTCACCTTCACGTTCAACTCTTAAATAAACTTTATCAGCACCATTGCTAATATCAAAAGCCTTCGCATCTGTAGGCCTAAAATCTAAAGGATCATTATCGCCCACCATGCCTTTAAAAATAAAAGTCATTTTGGGGCTAATACCATATTTAGCTAGTACTAAGGAGAATAAAAGGTCGCCAGGTACGCAAAAGCGCTGTGCATCGGGATTATGAATAGGATTAAAATCGTCAGCGATTTCTTTGGCAAAGCGGCTGGCTTGTTGCGCGCTAATCCGCACGGTATGGCCTTCTACCTTATGGAACTCATCAAGAAACATACAAACTCGATTGTACTGAACTAAGGGTCGATCAGTATAAGCAAATTTCAGCCTAGAATCAGCCAAATACCAATGGCAATCATCAGTGAACCTGTAATTCGATTGAGCAGACGTACATTGCCTTGCTTTAAGAGTAAATGCCGTAAGGCTTGCCCACCGCTGGCGTAGGCTAATAAACAACCAAATTCCATGGTCAGCACAATCGTTAACATGAGTACTAATTGTGTGCCAATTGGGCGACTGTGATCAATGAAAGGGGGTAATAAAGAAAGCAGAAACGCCCAACCTTTAGGATTAGATACAGCCGTGACAAAGCCTCGTATGGCTAAATCCCAGGGCTGAATGGAGATAGTTGCGTCAGGTGTTTCAGGAATAGCCAAGCGCCCACGCGAGCGCCACATTTCAATCCCAATCCAGGCTAAATACAACCCTCCAAGTATTTTGAACACTAAAAATACACTGGGGAATTTCAGCATCATGGCAGCAATACCGACAATACCTAAAGTGGCTACTAAGCCAACCCCCAACAGCTCGCCCCACATCATCGGTAAGCTACGTTTTAGGCCAATTGACATGCCTAAAGTGAGGGCTAAAGTCATACACAGTCCGGGCGTGACGGATACGAAAAAAAAGGTCGGAATAAACACCGCCAAGGTTTCAGCTTGCATGATTAAACCGCTACAGGTGCTTTAATATGAGGATGGTGTTGATAATTAACTAACTCAAAATCTTCGTATTTAAAGTCAAAGATAGACGTTATCGCAGGGTTTAATTGCATTTGTGGCAGTGGATAAGGCTTGCGGGCTAATTGCTGCTCGGCTTGCTCTAAATGGTTGAGATATAAATGCGCATCACCGAGGGTATGGATAAATTCACCTGGTTTTAAACCAGTCACTTGAGCGACCATTAAAGTTAGCAAAGCATAAGAAGCAATATTAAAGGGCACACCTAAAAAAATATCCGCACTACGTTGATAAAGTTGGCAAGATAATTTGCCATCAGCTACATAAAATTGAAAAAAAGCATGGCAAGGTGGCAAGGCCATCGTTTCAATATCCGCCACATTCCAAGCACTAACAATCAAGCGTCGTGAATCAGGCGTTTTTTTGAGCTGTTCAATAACTTGGCTGATCTGATCAATCTGCCGTCCATCTGCGCTAGGCCAAGAACGCCATTGGTAACCATACACCGGGCCCAGTTCACCGTTTGCATCAGCCCACTCGTCCCAAATACTCACGCCATGTTCTTTTAAATACGCAATATTGGTTTCGCCGCGCAGGAACCATAATAATTCGTAAATAATCGAGCGTAAGTGGAGACGCTTAGTGGTGAGCAGCGGAAAGCTTCCTGAAAGGTCAAAACGCATTTGGTGGCCGAAGACCGACACCGTGCCTGTTCCGGTGCGGTCTCCTTTCTGGCAACCTTGGTCGCGCACATGGCGCATTAAATCAAGGTATTGCTGCATGATAACTGAGTGCTAATTAGCCTTGTTGCTGAGTATTAGTTGCTAGTTTACCTGCTTGTTGCTTGCGTGTGTTGAATTTTAAGGTACAGGTATAAACCAAAGGCAAACTATCAGTATGGCCTACTTGGTGAGCGTGCTCTTCAACATGGCAAGTGGATTTGTGCGTATAGAATAATGGGCGCTGCTGGCCTTCTTCTTGATCGGTATGTTGCATTAATAGCTCCTTTTTGTTCTTTTAGGACAATTTAATTGTAAGCCCTAAGAAAAATAGAACATTATTTAGTCGATAATGGGTGGATAAACATTGAAGAAATCAATAAAGGGTCAAATTTGGGTAGATGACTGGCTGGCTTTAAATTCTTCTGGACGGGTTTGACTCGCTACTTTGTCTAAAATTCCGTTCACGAATTTGTGTGCTTGTTCTGCACCAAACTTTTTGGTCAGATTCACCGATTCATTCACGACAACTTTGTAGGGAGTTTCAGGATTATTAATTAGCTCACAAGTGGCAATGCGCATGACCGCATGTTCAATCATGTCAACTTGGGCTAATTTGCGATCTAAATGCGGATTTAACAGGGTTTCAAGTTGCTCGGTATTTTCAATTGACCAACGCAGCATTTTATGGAAAAAGGCGGCATCACATTTCCGGAAGTCCTCAGCTAACTCTAAGTCTTGTTGGAAATACTGGTAAATTTCTTCAAAGGTATTTCCAGTCATCAGCCATTGATAAGTACCAATCATCGCTAAGCGGCGTGCGACCCGACGTTTAGCAATCAGCTGCTGCATCTCATTCAGAGGCTTTCGTGAGGGCTTCTTAGACATTTCAGGCACGCAATTTATTTAACAAAGAGACCATTTCGATAGCAGTCAGAGCTGATTCAGCCCCTTTATTACCCGCTTTAGTACCTGCACGTTCAATGGCTTGCTCAATGGTATCAGTGGTCAGTACACCAAAAATCACTGGAATATCATGAGCTAAGCCAACAGATGCTAAGCCTTTAGCTGCTTCGCCAGCGACATAATCAAAATGGGCAGTACTGCCACGAATCACCGCACCTAAAGCAATGATGGCATCATAGTCGCCATTCACCGCCATCGATTGCACAACAACGGGTAATTCATAAGCACCAGGAACACGCACGATTTCAATATCATCTTCTTCAATACCGTGACGTTTTAAGGTATCAAGCGCACCTGCTAAGAGGCTTTCAACAATGAAACCGTTGAAACGAGCTACTGCAATGCCATAGCGTGCTTTTTGTGGGGTGAAATCACCTTCAGTTACTTTGATAGCTGTCATGCTTAATCTTTAATCCTTGAGTCCAACCAGTGATTAGTCATATTAATTATGAACGTAATCAACTACTTCTAAGCCAAAGCCCGCAATGCCTAAGAAACGCTTAGGGGCACTCATTACACGCATTTTCTGTACACCTAAGTCAGCAAGAATTTGGGCGCCAATGCCATAAGTTTTGAGGTCAGCGGGTGAAGAGCGCGTATTGTCCTGTACAATCGGCTGAGATTCAAACGCTTTTAAACGATCTAACATATCTTGGGTATTATTTTGCGGTTCGCGCAAGATAATAATTACACCAGCACCTTCATCAGCGACTTTTTGCATCGCATCGCGTAAAGGCCAGCCACAATAGGGTTCTTTCAGTGCTAGTAAATCACAAAGTTCATTTTCAAGATGTACCCGTACTAGAATCGGTTCATCTGGTTTAACTTCACCTTTGACTAAAGCTAAATGAATATTAGAGCGGCCTAATTCTTTATAAGCATGCAGCTTGAATTCACCCGCTTCAGTATTCACAACACGCTCATAAACTGGCTCTACGGTTTTTTCATTTTGCACGCGATAGCGAATCAAATCCTCAATCGTACCCATCTTGAGGCCATGCTTTGCGGCAAAAATTTCTAAATCAGGGCGACGTGCCATCGTGCCATCTTCATTGAGAATCTCAACAATCACCGCGGCTGGCTCAAAGCCCGCTAAACGTGCAAAGTCGCAGCCCGCTTCGGTATGACCTGCACGAGTTAAGACACCGCCCGGTTGTGCCATGATCGGGAAAATATGCCCTGGTTGTTCAATATCAGACGGTTTAGCATTCGGTGCTACTGCAGTACGAATGGTATGTGCACGGTCATAAGCTGAAATACCTGTGGTCACGCCTTCAGCCGCTTCAATAGAAATCGTGAAGTTGGTGCGATGGGCTTCATCGGTCGCCGCATTCATCAAGGGCAGATTAAGTTGTTTACAGCGCTCACGTGTGAGGGTGAGGCAAACAAGACCACGGCCTTCTTTCACCATAAAATTAATATCTTCAGGGCGAGTCATGGAGGCAATCATTAATAAATCACCTTCATTTTCACGGTCTTCATCATCAACGATGACCACCATTTTGCCTGCTGCTAAATCGCTAAGGATTTCTTCAATTGTATTAAATGCCATGATGGGATGTCCGCTTGGGGCTGTCAGCCATTTATGAGGCGGCAATCATACGCAAATCTTGTGCGCTTGACTAATCGTCCTAAAGAATATTTATGTGAAAAATACATCTAAGCTCAGCGTCTGCGATCACTAATGGCCGCTAGGCGTGCTAATAAAAAAGACAGGCTCAAGATGATTAAACAGCTTAAGCCTAGGGTTAAGATAAAGGCGCTGAAGTTGAATTCAGGTTGTGTCAGCCATTGCTCAACAGTTTTTGTATGTTGCAAGTTTAAGTAAGCCAATAAGCCAATTTGTGTCGTTCCACCGTTTGAGTCACTAGTTCCTAGCATGCTACCCCACAGCAACCAAAGAGACATAAAAATAGCCAAGGCTCGAGCTAGTGAAAAAATTGGATTAGGGATTTTATGTTTTTTGGAAACTATAAAGGTAATCATTAAAGCAAAGCTAGCAGTGCTAAACAGAGTGAGGAGAAACGTATAGCCGGGGCTTAGATGAAGCATAAACTTTAGGTACAGGAAAAAAGAAACCCGACCTTAGTCGGGTTAAGTGCAAAGATCAACTGTGCTTCAGCAGATTAGTGTCCATCATCCACTTTGCGTTGATCCTTAAAAGTGCGCCAACCACTAATCATGGTACTCACCAAGGATTGCCGCGACATAATATCTTCGCGAATTGCCACATAAATATGTGCCATCACGAATAGTAAGATCCACCACATGCCCATGTGATGCCACGTGTGCACATCCATACTTTGTCCAAACAGTGGGATCACCCATGAACTGAATAAGTGGAATTGCCATGAATCTAAACCAGCTCCTTCACCATAAAGTGCAAAGCCGGTGACGATCATAAAGACCATGCCCCAGACAAACATGAAATGCATGAATAAAATGGCAAGAGGATTATGGCCGGTATATTTGCGCGGCTCCTTTTCTAAAAAGGCATACCAGCGAATTTCATGCAATACGCCTGACCAGTACTCAGGTTTATGAAAGGGCGGCACAAAGATTTCGCGAGCGTGATTATTGCCTACAAAAGCCCAGTAAATTCTGCCTAAAAAACCAATTAGTAAAATATAACCCGCTGCGAAATGTGCAAAACGGATATACCCCATCAGAAAATGATCACTAGCCTCACCAGACATTGTGGGTAATGGACTACCAATAAAGTAGCCAGTGATCGCTAAGACCACGATAGCTAACGCATTAAGCCAATGCCAAATCCGTAACGGTGCTTCGTATACATAGACGGCTGGTTGGAAGGCTGGAGTATCGTTCGGTTGAGACATGATTAACTCCTTTTGACACGCCAGACCACCACAGCAGTGATTAAAGCACCCACAGCGAATAAACCGATACTGTGGTAAGGACTACTAACCAAGTGCTCGGCAAGCTCGGACCAACCTAAAGCCCCATGTTGCCCGGGATGCGCTAAAGCAGCCGTACTGCTGAATAATGCACTCAGAGCAATTAAATCCCGTGAAAATTTAAACATTTTATTGCTCCTTAGCGCACTTTTACGGTTGTTAACTCTTCGCCATCTGGCCCCATTACATGCGTTGAGCAAGCTAGGCAGGGGTCAAAACTATGCAAGCTACGCAGAATTTCCACTGGCTCATTTGGACGCTCAACCGGCGTATTCATCAGACATGCTTCAAAGGCACCAATATTCCCAGCCGGATCACGCGGTGAGCCATTCCAAGTGGTTGGTACGACGCATTGGTAGTTTTCGATTTTGCCGTCTTTAATCTTAATCCAATGCCCTAAAGCACCCCGCGGAGCCGCTACATTACCGACCCCTTTAGCTTCTTTGGGCCAAGTGGAGGGATCCCACTTTTCCATATTTGCAGTAGTGGTATCGCCAGCTTTGATATTGCCAATCAGTGCCTGCCAATCATCCATCATCATGTCCGCACAATATTCCGACTCCAAAGCACGGGCTAAAGTCCGTCCAATGGTGCTATGCAAGACCCCTTTCGGGTCTAAAGCAGTACCGGCTAATTGATTGAAAGAGGCAATACTCCGAGCTAATTGTTCCTGTACATAGCCAATCCCTTTGGCATAAGCGATGGTGTAACGCGACAGTGGCCCAACTTCGACCGCATGGCCTTTCCAACGTGGCGCTTTAATCCAAGAGTATTTAGCACTTTCGTCTAACTCTTTAATGTCAGTCCGTGTACCTTTAGCATTCGCGCCCAAGACATAGTTCGGCTCAGTAATTCCATCCCAAGGATGTAAGCCTTTGCTTTCATCAGGGTAGCTATACCAAGAGTGGGTAACGAATTCTTGCACTTCCTCCGGATTGCGTGGATCGATGGGCATGACTTCATTCCAATTGCCATTCAGGATCACGCCGCCGGGTAATTGATCCGTGGATTTGTCGTAAGGAACTTTGGCGTAATCACCATAATCCATGACATTAATCGCGCCATGCCCACCGCCCCACAATTGATTTTTATAGAAGCTGGCAATGGCAATCACATCTGGCACGTATACGTTTTTATTGAAGGCAATCATTTCCTCAATCCGTGCACGCACGAAGTTCAAGCGCTCCATATTCAAGGGCGCGCCCGCAGAGTAATTTTGATCCATATTAATCGCGCAAGGCACACCACCGACTAAATAGTTCGGATGCGGATTTTTACCACCGAATACCGTATGGACTTTGACGAATTCTTTTTGTAAATCTAATGCTTCTAGATAATGGGCGACTGCCATTAAATCCGCTTCGGGTGGCAGTTTGTACGCAGGATTATCCCAATAGCCATTTTTGAATGGGCCTAGTTGACCCGATTCTATAAAGCGTTTAATCCGCGTTTGTACATCGCGGAAATAACCGGGGCTGGATAAAGGATGCGCAGGCGAAACGGTTTGTTGTAAAGTTGAAGTGGCTTTCGGGTCAGCTTTTAAGGCATTGACCGGATTGACCCAATCCAAAGCGTGTAAGTGATAGAAATGCACCACATGATCATGCACTTGCAGGGTTTTTGCCATCATTTCACGGATCAGATGCGCATTGAGCGGAATCTTAATCCCTAAGGCATCTTCCACCGCACGTACTGAGGTTAAGGCATGGCAACCCGTGCAAACCCCACAAATCCGCTCTACAAACGCCCAGGCATCGCGGGGGTCTCGGCCTTTTAAAATCACTTCCAAGCCGCGCCACATCGTGCCTGTTGAAACCGCATTGCGGATCACATTGCTGGAATCAATATTCACTTCACAGCGCATATGCCCCTCAATGCGTGTGACCGGATCAATCACTACCCGTTGCCCGGAGTTGTCTAAGGTATAGCCATTTGGTGTAGTAATAACGCCCACTGTTATTCTCCTTGTCCCTTAGTGGTCACAGGTTGATTGGATTGGTTGGCTTTAGCTCGACTTACTGCCGAAGCAGCAGCATGTGCAGCAATCGCTACCCCAACGGTACTCGCAGCAGCAATCCCAATCGTGTCGGCATTAGCTTCAATTCCAAACGGTTTAATATCGGTCAAGCGGGCATACCATGAGCCTTTATCCCAGAAACCATCTTCTGAGCAACCAATACAACCATGTCCTGCTTGAATCGGAAAAGAAGTACCTTCATTCCAGCGAATCGTAGAGCAGGCGTTATAAGTCGTAGGGCCTTTACAACCCACTTTGTAGAGACAATAACCTTTGCGCGCGCCTTCATCATCAAAATGTTCTACGAATTGACCGGCATCAAAATGCGGACGGCGATAACATTTGTCGTGAATGCGTTGGCTATAAAACATTTTTGGGCGACCTTGGCGGTCGAGTTCAGGAAATTTTTCAAAGGTTAGAATATAAGTCACGACAGCGGTCATCACTTCCGCAATGGGTGGGCAACCGGGGACTTTAATAATCGGTTTGTCGTGAATGACTTTGTGTACAGGGGTTGCTTTCGTTGGATTCGGTGCAGCGGCTTGTACACAACCATAGGAGGCACACGAACCCCAAGAAATAATCGCTTTGCAGTGTTTAGCGACCCGAGTTAATTGATCCAGAAAAGGCTTCCCACCAATAATGCAAGACATACCGTCTTGATTAAGCGGTGGGTTGCCCTCGACGGCTAAAATAAAATTGCCGTCATATTTTTTTATAGTCTCTTCTACAATCGCCTCAGCCTGTTGACCCGCTGCTGCCATGATAGTGTCGTCATAATCTAACGATACCATCGATAAAATTACATCTTTTGCCAGTGGATGTGCGGAGCGAATAAATGACTCAGAACAACAAGTACATTCCAGACCATGCAACCACAAAATGGGAATGCGTGGTTTAGTTTCCATTGCATGTGCAATTTTACCTGCAAACTCTGGCCCTAAACCTAAAGCTGCTGCAGTCAAACTACAGTATTTCAAGAAACTCCGCCGTGAAATACCTTGGCGGCGCATAACATCATAGAAGGTCTCTAGCATAAAGCACTCCTCACTCCGAATTTTGGTCTGGCAAATGGCTTTATGCAAAGGGTATGCCATCCACCTAGATAGGTTTCCGTTAATCTGCCTAACTTGCTATTTATCAAAGTGATAAACCTTAGGTTTGCACCCACCTCTATCTAATCAACTTAAGTTCGAAGAAGGCGTGTACTCAATAAAGTGGAAATTAACCTTGCAAATTTTTTTAAAACTGTAATACGATGTTCCAATCACTATGGCAGGAGAGAGTAAGTGTCCACCCAACAGGTTTTAGTGCTTGGCATCGGCAATCTACTGTGGGCTGATGAGGGCTTTGGGGTACGTTGCATTGAAACCCTCCACCAACATTACACTTTTCCTGAAAATGTCACTCTGATGGATGGTGGCACGCAAGGTATTTACCTCGTCCAACATGTGCAAGCAGCCGATATTTTAATTGTCTTCGATGCGATTGATTATGGCTTAGAAGGTGGCAGCTTAAAGCAAATTCACGATGCCGAGGTGCCCACTTTTATGGGGGCAAAGAAAATGAGTTTGCATCAAACCGGATTTCAAGAAGTGTTAGCAATGGCACAATTGCTTGATGCTTACCCCGAAAAAATCTTACTTGTTGGCGTGCAACCTGTGGAGCTTGAGGATTACGGTGGTAGTTTGCGTCCCGCTGTAAAAGCACAAATCCAACCTGCTATTGCGATTGCTTTAAATTATCTGGCTAATTTGGGCATTCATGCCAGCAAACGTATTGAACCCTTACCCGAGCACGAGCGCTTAACCCCGTCACAAATTGCTTTAGCTCAATACGAAGCTGGTCGTCCTTCAGCGGAGGTTGCGTGTCGTTTGGGTGATGAGCGTGTGTTAGCCGATCCGACCCTGCAATTTGACCCCAAACCCTCCTTAATCGAGCAGCCTTTGAGTGTGAATGTCGATAGTAGGAGACCTAACTAATGTGCATGGGCATTCCGATGCAAGTGCTGGAAATGCGCGGTACGTATGCTTTATGCGAAGCGGATGGGCAAACCGAACTCATTGATATGATCTTAGTGGGCGAGCAAGCCCAAGGCACTTGGATACTTAATTTCCTTGGGGCAGCGCGAGAGGTCTTAAATCCTGAATATGCTGCCCAAATGCGCCAAGCCTTAGCGGCTCTGCAAGTGATTAATCAAGGCCATGATCCACAAGCCCAAATGGATGCCTTATTTGCCGATTTAATTGGGCGCGAGCCACCCTTACCGGAGCATTTGCGCGCGCAATTGCCACACAAAGGATAAACTTATGTCATCCCCGCTAATTGAGCGTTTGCAACATGAATTTCAGTATCCGTTGGTGGATGCGAGCAATTTAACTGAGTTTCTTAAAGCCCACGCTTGCACCGTGCTGTTTTTCACCGAAGACCCCAAGCGCTTCCACGAATCGAATGATGTAGCGGTGGTCTTGCCGGAACTTGCCAAAGCTTTCCCCAATCAATTCACGCCTGCCATTGTGGCGCGCAGTGATGAGAAAAAATTGCAAAGTTTGTACGGCTTTCCATCTTGGCCTGCTTTGGTGTTTTTGCGTGGGCAAAATTACTTAGGTGTGATTACAGGGATTCAAGATTGGGCAGTGTATTTGTCAGATATTAAAACCATTTTAGCCTCTGAACCCTCGCGCCCACCCGCGATTGGGATTGCAGTGGTCAGCCATTAAGGAGGCTAGTATGACCGAGAAATATTACGGCAAACCGCTTGGAATTCCGATTGTGGGGGTAGGTTCGCAACCTGCGGAAGAAGGCGACGAAACTTTTAGTTTTATGGGTGCACCGGGGGCGATGCCGACCTTTCAAAATCCGATTCTACCTGAGCCAGAAGAGGTGGAAAATCTGGTGGCTGCCAAAACGCTACTTGCGCAAATGCAACAGGGTATTGAGCAGTATCAAGCGCATTCGCCTGCCTTGAAATATGACTTAATGCCTTTGGATGCGGCTAACCTTGATTTAGTGAATCAAGTCCTGAATGAAGGCGAGGTGAGCGTGGTCTACAGCGGTGTGCCCACCGTGCAGATTCAAGAATCGGTATTGACGGGCGTGTGGCGGGTGCAGACCTTTGATGCCCATCAGCAATTAATCGCAGATTGCATTGAGGTCGCAGAGATTCCTTCCATTGTGCGCGAGCGTGGTTTTGCCAATGTACAAGCTTTGGATACTAACCTGAATAATTTACCCTTTGGTGTGTTAAATGCGCCTGCCTTAATGACCGAAGTGGCTGAGAAAAGTGCTTCGTGGGAAACGGGTGCATTGCCGCATGTGATTAATTTAAGTTTATTGCCGTTGTCACCAGAAGATTTAGCCTTTTTAGGTGAACGTTTGGGCGTGGGTGAAGTGACGATTTTATCGCGTGGTTATGGCAATTGCCGGATTGGTAGTACACGCATCCCGAATGTGTGGTGGGTAAAATATTACAACTCCGAAGACGCCTTGATTTTAAACTCAATTGAAATTGTCGATGTACCAGCAGTCGCTTGTGCAGCCCCCGAGGATTTGGCGGATAGTGCTGAGCGTTTGGCAGAGATTTTAGAGGTTTATCAATGAGCCAAAGTCATAGTCCATTTGAAGGCTCCTATGGGGGCGATAATTCGCGCATTAAAGACAGCGATAAAATGGAATGCAAAATCTGCTGGCGCGTTTACGATCCCGAAGAGGGGTGCGACTACTGGCAAATCCCTGCTGGAACCCCATTTTCGCAATTGCCCGATCATTGGCGTTGTCCTGAATGCGACGCACCCAAAGCCCAATTCATGGTCGTGAATCATGCTTGAAACCCATCCTGCCGACGCTTGCATTGCGCGCTTGGAGCACACGTTCCAAGCCATTGAGCGCGAGCGTATGCAGGATTTACCGATTTTAAATCCAAATTTGCAAGTCAAAGCGCTTGGTTTTAAACGTTGGCAAACGTATCGCTTAGGTATTTTACTCACGCCGTGGTTTATGAATGTGCTGCTCTTGCCCGAAATACAAGACTGGCAAGTGGGCAGTAAACACATGATTGCATTGCCATCCGGTGAATATGAATTTATTGTTGGGTATGAACCCGAATTCGGCTTTTATCTAAGCTGCTCGCTATTTTCCCCCGTATTAGAGTTTGAAAATCAAGCCGCTGCGGAAGCTACCGCTGAAATTGCTTTGCTTCATCTGCTAAAACAAGAAACTGCCCCAGAACCCGCTAAAACCGAAAAGCCCAAAGGTATCAATCCCGAACCTTTAACTCGACGTGCGCTATTACAAGGGCGCTTTGTGCGAGGCTAAGATGCAAGCAGGGTTAGAGGGGCGCATTCAGATTCGTTTAAATCTAGCCATCCGAAGCGTGAGCGTGCAGACTCAGCGCCCAATCGCTGCAATCCAAAAGCTATTAGTCGGGAAAACGGTTGAACAAACCTTAGAACGTATTCCTTTGCTGTTTAGTATTTGCGGTCAGGCGCAGAGTTTTGCAGCTTTCTTGGCAATCCAAAAAGCGTTAAATCTGCCAAGTAATGCTCATTTATATCAAGCACAAGCGCAATTAGTACAGCTCGAAACCCAGCGCGAGCATGTACTACGCATTTTAATGGATTGGAATACGCGGCTCGGGAAGCAACCCAATCCTCATTTAATCCAACAAGCCATGCGCATAGTTCCGCAAGCTCGCCAAACATGGTTTCAAGGGGCGCAAGCATTTACTTTAACGAGTGAATTAGCCACCGCCGACACCCAGAGGATCGATGCGTGGGAGGCGTTTTTAGAGGCGCATATTTTCGCCATGTCTTTGGATGAATGGGCGCGGCTCAATACTTTAAAAGCCTTACAAGCTTGGATTGATGCACAAGTAACTGTAGCCGCCAAAACCTTAGCGCAGTTGCAACAGCAGCAATTAGCTAGTTTAGGGGCGCATGAGTTTCCCTTAACTACGGAAGCGTCGGTGTTAAAACGCCAAGCTCACCAGCCGATGATGCAAGCTGCCTTAGGGCATTATGGCAATGGAGTATTCACGCGTTATTTAGCGCGCTTGATGGAGTTGGCGCAGCCACCACTGATGAATCGTGCCACCCAACAAGTTGAAGCGGCACGCGGCAGCTTATGGCATCAGGTACAAGTGGATACACAAGGCTTAATTAGCCATTATGAAATTCATGCACCCACTGATTTGACCTTTGCACCAGAGGGCGTCGCTGCACAAGGTTTAAAGACACTCCTGCAAACTGCATCAACTGCTGAATTAGAAAGCCAAGCGCGTTTATGGATTGCCGCACTTGATCCCTGCGTGGCTTATGATTTGGAGCTTAGCCATGCATGAAATGTCACTAGCAGAAGGTATTTTGCAAGTCTTAGAAGCTGAGAGTGCTAAGCAAGGTTTTACTCTAGTTAAAACGGTGTGGTTGGAAATTGGCGCTTTGGCGGGTGTAGAGGTGTCAGCTTTAGAGTTTGCGTTTGATGTGGTGCGCCGTGGGACTTTAGCTGAGCAGGCTCAATTAGTGATTATTAATTTACCCGCTCAAGCATGGTGCATGCCGTGCGGGCAGGTAGTCGAAATTCGTCAGCGCTTTGATGCCTGCCCGCAGTGTGGCAGTTATCAATTACAAGTGAGCGCGGGTGATGAAATGCGTATAAAAGAATTGGAGGTGGAATGATGTGTACCGTATGTGGATGTAGTGCAGGCGAAACGCGAGTAGAGGGTAAAGAACATAGTCACGACCACGACCACGACCACCCGCACGACCATCATCATGACCACGCTCATAGCCATACTCACTCGCACGAACCGCAACCTGTATTCAAACCTGTAAGTGGTAATCATCATTACGGCCTAGGCCCCGCACGTGCGCATGCGCCGGGTTTAAGCCAAACCCGTATGGTGCAAATTGAGCAGGATATTCTCGGCAAGAATAATACGTATGCCCATGATAATCGGCGTTGGCTAGCGGAGCAGGGTATTTTTGCTTTGAATCTGGTTTCAAGTCCGGGTTCGGGTAAAACCAGTTTATTAGTGCGCACTTTGACTGATTTAAAAAATGAACTGAAGCTATCCGTGATTGAAGGTGATCAAGAAACCGCGCAAGACGCTGAGCGGATTCGTGCCACAGGTTGCGCTGCGATTCAGATTAATACCGGCAAAGGCTGTCATTTAGATGCGCATATGGTCGGACATGCCTTGGAAAGTTTAAAACCACACGCTGCCAGCATTCTGTTTATTGAAAATGTCGGGAATTTAGTTTGCCCTGCGGCTTTTGATTTAGGTGAGGCTTATAAAGTCGCGATTTTGTCTGTGACTGAAGGCGAAGACAAACCGATTAAATATCCCGATATGTTTCACGCGGCTAACTTGTTGCTGTTGAATAAAATTGATCTGTTGCCTTATCTGCAATTCGATGTGGAGAAATGCATTGCCTATGCACGGCGTGTGAATCCATCTATTCAAGTCTTACAAGTTTCAGCTACGACGGGCGAAGGTATGCAAGACTGGTATCAATGGCTGCGTATGAATCAGCAACTGCGTTTGCTTGGGCATCCCACTGTGCAAACTAAAGCCGAGCTTAGAGCATGACTGAACGCCCAACGATTTTAATCGTGGATGATGAAAAGCGCGCTCTAGAAGCCATTGTGCGCATTTTGGATGATGAGTTTGATGTGCACACCGCGCATACCGCGGAGGCGGCTTTGGCGATTTTAGAGCGCGAGTGGGTCAAGGTGATGGTCTGCGATCAGCGTATGCCGGATGTGTCGGGTGTCGCGCTCTTGAGCCAAGTGCGTGACCAATGGCCGGAAGTGGTGCGCATGATTATTTCGGGTTACACCGATTCCGACGATATTATTAGCGCAATTAACGAGGCGGGGATTTATCAATATATTAGCAAGCCGTGGCATCCGGATGAGTTACGTTTAAAACTACGCAATGCAGTAGAACTATTTGATTTGCAACGTCAAAATGAGCGCTTGAGTTTGGAGTTAAAACTCAAACCGAGTACCTTAAGTGCTGCGATTCAAAGCAAACGCACCGCTTTGCAAGAGCGCTATGACTGGGATATGGGCGTGGTGCGTAGCCCCGATAGTTGTATGAATGCAGTCTGCCAAGAGATTTTCCAAGTCGCGCCCTATGATGTGAATGTGGTGCTGACAGGCGAATCGGGAACGGGCAAAGAGCTACTCGCACGTGCCTTGCATTATAATAGCCTCCGCCAAAATGAAGTCTTTATTGCCCAAAACTGTGGGGCTTTGCCAGATGAATTACTCGAAAGTGAGTTATTCGGGCATAAGCGCGGCGCATTCACGGGAGCGATTGCGGATCGTGTAGGCTTATTTGAGCTCGCTGATAAAGGTACGATTTTCTTAGATGAAATTGGTGATATTTCCCCCGCCTTTCAGGTGAAACTACTGCGAGTCTTGCAAGAGGGTGAGATTCGTCCCCTCGGTACGAATACCACGCGCAGTATCAATGTGCGGGTGATTGCCGCCACCAATAAAGATTTAACCGAGGAAGTGCGCCAAGGTCGTTTCCGCCAAGATTTGTATTACCGCCTTGCTACCTTTTCGATTCATTTGCCACCACTGCGCCAGCGTTTGCAGGATGTACCGTATTTAGCCAATGCGCTCTTGCAAGAGTCGATGCAACAAATGGGCAAGCAGGTAAAAGGTTTTAGTAATGAAGCACTTGCCTGCTTACAGGCCTATGATTGGCCGGGCAATGTGCGCGAATTGCAAAACGAAGTAAAACGTATGTTAGTCTTGTGTGGTGGTGATTATTTGGAGGCGAATTTGGTATCCGCGCATGTCTTACGGGCCACACCGGAAGAATATCGCCAAGAAATGCGTTTACTCACCGATGCTTTACAAGGCACGCTTAAAGATCGAGTTGAGCAACTCGAAGCGCGCATTTTGAAAGAAGTTTTGATTCGCCATCGCTGGAATAAAAGTCGTGCTGCCGAAGAGTTGGGTTTGTCGCGGGTCGGTTTACGCAGCAAACTCGAGCGCTACGAACTTGAACGCTTGGATACAGCAGGCTCCGCATGACCAATACCCTCCTCAAACAAGTCGGCTTAGATCAGGGTTTGCCTAGCCAGTTTGAGGAAAATGCGTGGGTTGAAGTCATTCAACGCATGGATGATATTTACACCGATTTAGTTCGTTATCAGATTGAATTAGAAGAAAAAAATACTGAGCTTGAACATGCTTATGCTGATCTTACCCAAGCCCATCAAGACCTAAAGGACGCCCAGCGCCAACTGATTCAATCCGAAAAAATGGCTTCACTTGGGCGTTTGGTAGCGGGAGTCGCGCACGAACTCAATAATCCAATTAGTTTTGTCTTCGCGAATATGCATGCGCTCTTGAGTTATGAGCAGCGCTTTCGGCAATATTTGGACGGTGTGCATAGTAATTTTTCAGTGGATAAACGTGAAGCATTACGCAAGCAATTACGTATTGATCGGATCCTGGAAGACATTCGCCCTCTCATAGAAGGCTCGATGGAGGGGGCAGAGCGGGTCAGTGAAATCGTGAAGAATTTGCGGCAGTTTTCCACCCCCGCCAGTCAAAAACCAGAAAGTTTTGATCTGGTCGTTCTTTGCCAACGAACTGCGCACTGGCTGGTACGCTCTAGTGCGCTTGAACCGGAGCTGACTCAAATTTTCCCTGAGACATGCGTGATTTATAATTACGAAGGCTATGTCAGTCAGATTTTGGTGAATCTAATTCAAAATGCTTTGGATGCGATGGAGAACCAAGCTAAGCCTAAATTGACTGTTCACCTACTGACCGAAAATGAGTGGGTGCATGTGGAAGTGCAGGATAATGGTTTGGGGATTAAAGAGGCCGATTTTGCCAAGCTCTTCGATCCGTTTTACACCACTAAATCAGTAGGGAAGGGCACTGGTTTAGGTTTATACATTAGCTATGGTTTGGCGACCGAGCACTGTGGCGGCGCTTTGAGTGCGCGCAACTATTACCAACAGGGCGAAAATGGAGCGATTTTTCGCTTGAGTCTGCCACTAAAAGCGGGGGCAAATCTATGAACCTAATCTGGCTACAATCCGGTGGCTGTGGGGGCTGCTCGATGTCGCTCTTGAATGCCGAGTCACCGAATTTATATGAATTATTTAAGCTCGCTGATTTGAATTTGTTGTGGCATCCATCCTTGAGTGAAGCTTCTCAGCAGGAGTTTTTAGACCTACTGCAAGCCGTGCTCACTGATGAAATTCCGCTGGATATTTTGTGTTTAGAAGGCTCAGTGATTTGTGGCCCGAATGGTAGCGGTGCATTTCATCAACTTGCTGGCACGCAGCAGAGTATGTTGCATTGGCTAAAAAGCTTAAGTGCTAAAGCGCAATATGTGGTAGCGGTCGGTTCGTGTGCAGCATTTGGCGGGATTACTGCAGCGGGTGAGAATATTGCTGAGGCCACAGGGTTGCAATATGACGGCGTGCACTTGGGCAGTGTATTAGCAGCAAATTGGCGTTCTAAAGCAGGTTTTCCAGTGATTAATATTGCGGGCTGCCCTACGCATCCAGCTTGGGTGACGGATACTTTAGTACAACTCAGTTTAGGCGCTTTGCACCCTTCACAGTTGGATGAACTCAATCGTCCACGCTCCTACACCAATCATTTAGTACATCACGGTTGCCCACGTAACGAGTTTTATGAATACAAAGCTAGTGCCGAAAAGCCTGCTGATTTAGGTTGTATGATGGAGCATTGCGGTTGTTTGGGGACACAAGCACGTGCCGATTGTAATACGCGGCTGTGGAATGGTAGTGGCTCGTGTTTGCGTGGTGGCTATCCTTGTATTAACTGCACTGCACCCGAATTTGCGCAAAGCAAACATGCCTTTGGCGTGACCCCGAAAATCGCTGGAATCCCAATTGGTTTGCCCACCGATATGCCCAAAGCGTGGTTTGTAGCCCTAGCGTCTTTATCCAAAGCCGCGACTCCTGAACGAGTACGCACCAATGCGGTCTCCGAGCAAATCGCCATTGCACCGACCAGCAAAAATCGGGGGCGCAAATGACCCGTCGCGTATTGGGACCGTTTAATCGCGTGGAAGGCGACCTCGAAGTACAATTTGAGTCACAAGACGGCGTGATTACCCAAGCATGGGTGAACTCCTCCCTGTTTCGTGGCTTCGAGCGTATTTTGGTTGGCAAAGTACCCAGTGATGCCTTGGTCTATACGCCCCGTATTTGTGGGATTTGTTCAGTGGCACAATCGGTAGCTGCTGCTCAAGCTTTAGCAAGTACGCAAGGTTTAATCCCCACCCCGAATGGTCAACTGGTTACGAATTTGATTTTAGCCTGTGAAAATCTCGCTGATCATCTCACCCATTTTTACCTATTTTTTATGCCGGACTTTGCCCGTGAGGTATATCAAAATCAGCCTTGGTTTCCTGAGATAGCGCAACGCTTTAAGGCACAAGTTGGCAGTGCGCACGGCGAGGTTTTAAAAGCGCGGGCGGAGTGGTTGCATATTACCGGAATTTTGGCAGGTAAATGGCCGCATAGTTTAAGCATTCAAGCAGGTGGTAGCACGCGTGCGTTAGAGGCGCAGGAAAAGCTGCAATTGCTGCTCTTGATTCGTCAGTTTCGTGCCTTCTTAGAACGAGTGGTATTTGGCAATCAGCTAGAGACCGTCACTCAATTAGCCACCGCTGAGGAATTAAAGGCTTGGCAAATGGCAGCTAGCACTAGCGATTTTGGACGCTTTTTGCAGTTAGTGGCTAGTTTAAATCTCAGTCAGTTAGGGCAAGCTACGAACCGCTTTTTAAGTTATGGTGCTTATGGACAACATTTTCCGCAAGGTGTATGGGAGCAAGGACAGATTCATGCCTTAGAGGTCGCACAAATCACTGAGGATATTAGTCACAGTTGGATGCAAGCCGCACAACGTGTAGCCCATCCGACGCAAGGCGAAACTCAGCCACATTGGGAAAAGCAAGGTGCCTATAGTTGGTGTAAAGCGCCGCGTTTAAAGGGGCAAGTCGTGGAAACTGGAGCGATTGCGCGTCAGCTGCTGGATCAGCAACCTTTGGTGACGCAATTAGTACAAGACACAGGTGGGAATGTAGCGACGCGGGTGCTTGCGCGCTTATTAGAGTTAGCGCGCTTAGTGCCTGTGATGGAGCAATGGTGTCAAGCGCTTAAAATTGGTGAACCTTTTTGTGCGCATGCACCGATGCCTGATGAAGCCCATGGTGTGGGTTTAGTAGAAGCAGCACGCGGCAGTTTAGGGCATTGGCTCACCGTGCGTGCGGGCAAAATTGCGCATTATCAAATCATTGCACCTACCACTTGGAATTTTTCCCCACGCGATGAATTAGGGCAGGCGGGCGCTTTGGAACAAGCTTTAGTTGGGACACCCGTTGAGGACGAGGGAGTAATCAACGTACAGCATATTGTACGCTCGTTTGACCCCTGTATGGTCTGTACGGTGCATTGATGCAAGCAGAACGTATTCGGATTCGCGGTATTGTGCAGGGCGTGGGGTTTAGACCGCTGGTATGGCGTATTGCGCATGACTTGGCTGTCACAGGTTCAGTCTTGAATGATGGTGAAGGTGTGCTAATTGAAGCGCAAAGCTCAGCAGACAATTTGGAGCATTTCTTAAAGCGCATTCAAAACGAAATCCCGCCTTTAGCCCAGATTGCTAGTATTGAGCGCGAATCTATTGAGCTATCAACGCAGGCTGATTTTCAAATCATTGCCAGTCATTATTCAAACGCTCACACACATATTGCAGCTGATGCAGCCACTTGTGCAGAGTGCGTTAAGGAGATTTTCGATCCCAGTTCGTGCCGGTATCACTATCCCTTTACCAATTGCACCCATTGTGGCCCGCGCTTAAGTATTGTCACAGGTATTCCCTATGATCGTGCCCAAACCACTATGCAGGCATTTGCTTTATGTGCCGATTGTGCAGCGGAATATCACAATCCCGCTGATCGGCGTTTTCATGCGCAACCTAATGCTTGTACGGTTTGTGGCCCACAAGTTTGGTTCGAAACTGCCACAGAAAAAATTCACGGCTATGCTGCGATTCAAGCCTGTGCCGAACAGATTAAGCAAGGTCAGATAGTAGTCATTAAAGGTCTTGGTGGGATGCATTTGGCAGTGGATGCGCGTAATGTGCAAGCCTTAATAAGCTTACGCGCGCGCAAACATCGTCCTGCTAAACCCTTAGCGTTAATGGCAAAAAATCTGGAGCAGATTGAGCAGTTTTGTGTAGTGAATGCAGCAGAAAAAGCAGCTTTAGAATCTGCTGCTGCGCCCATTGTATTGTTGGGGCGCAAACCTGATTGTCCCTTGAGCCAAATCATTGCGCCGAATCAAAAACTAATTGGTTTTATGCTGCCCTACACGCCTTTGCATCATTTATTAATGCAGTTACTAGAGCAACCAATTGTTTTAACCTCCGGCAATATTTCGGGTGAGCCGCAATGTATTAGCAATGAGCAAAGCCTTGCGCAATTGAGCCAGATTGCTGATGCGCAACTGCTGCATAATCGTGCGATTGCTAATCGAGTGGATGATTCGGTGTTGCGCTTTATGGCTGGGGAGATGCGCGTGTTGCGCCGAGCGCGGGGCTTTGCACCTAAGCCTTTGAACTTGCCACAAGGTTTTGAACAAGCACCAAAGGTCTTGGCATTTGGCGGTGAGTTAAAAAATACTTTTTGCCTGCTGGATCAAGGTCAAGCGATTCTTTCACAGCACCATGGCGATTTAGCCAATTACCCAACCTTGCAAGATGTGCAACAGCATTTGAGCTTGTATCAAACTCTATATCAATACCAGCCTGAGATAGTGGCGGTCGATAAGCATCCTAATTATCACATCAGCCAATGGGGGCGTAATTGGGCGGCAGAGCGTGATTTGTTCGTGATTGAAGTACAACATCATCATGCACATATAGCAGCATGTTTGGCGGAAAATGCTTATCCTTTAAGCGTCGAGAATGTACTTGGCATTGTCTTGGATGGTACCGGCTATGGTAGTGATCACAGCCTCTGGGGTGGGGAATTTTTAAGAGCCAATTATATAGGTTTCGAGCGCTTAGCTTATCTCAAACCTGTGCATTTATTCGGTGGGCAAGAGGCCATTTTACAGCCTTGGAAAATGGCTTTCGCCCATTTATATGCCACTGGAGCTTGGGCGCAAATCGAGCGCGATTTTGCTGAAATAGACGCGCTTAAATACATGCCACGTGCCTCTATTAAGACCTTTATAGCCATGGCTGAGCGGGGCTTTAATTGTCCGTTGACGAGTTCAGTGGGGCGCTTATTTGATGCGGTAGCGGCCTTATTGGGTATTTGTTACAAAAGAGCGGTGAGCTATGAAGGGCAAGCAGCGATTGAGCTAGAAGCGTGCGTGGAGATGAGTTTGTACCAACAAGTGCAAGGCTATCCGTTTGCTTTTGAAGACGATCAGCTTGACCCCAGCCCGATGTGGCTAGCTTTATTAGCTGATTTAGCGACAGGGCAGAGTCGAGCCTTGATTGCCACCCGCTTTCATAAAGGTTTGGCGCAAAGCTTAGTAAAGCTTGCCACACAACTAGCTACACAACAGCAACTAAGTACCATCGTCTTATCCGGTGGTGTGTTTCAAAACCGTATTTTATTGGAAGCTGTTTATGACGGCTTAAAAGACCAATTTACTGTATTAACGCATCGCCAAGTGCCGGCCAATGATGGCGGTTTAGCTTTGGGGCAAGCGGCAATTACTGCCGCGCAATTAATAGGAGTCAAGTGAATGTGTTTAGGCATTCCGGGGCAGATTAGTGCCATTACCGATACTACGCGCCACTTGGCCAAGGTCAATGTGGGCGGCGTATTGCGCGAGGTGAATATTGCCTGCATCGCTGAAGACGGCGCTGATCCGCAAGCCTTGATTGGTGCGTGGGTGTTAGTGCATGTGGGGTTTGCTATGAGCCGAATTGATGAAGATGAGGCAAAACGTACTTTGCAGATTTTGGATGAGTTAGGCGAATTACAAGCCGAACACCAAGCCATGCAAACTTCAGGAGCACGCGCATGAAATTCGTCGATGAATTCCGCGATAGTGAAAAAGCACAGGTCTTACGCCAAGCTATTCATCAAGTGGCACGCGAATTAGAGCCGCGTTTAGCCCGTCCGTGGCAGATTATGGAGTTTTGTGGCGGGCATACCCACACCATTTTCCGCTATGGCATTGAGCAAATGCTGCCCGATTGTATTGAGATGGTGCATGGGCCGGGTTGTCCGGTGTGTGTATTACCGATGGGACGGGTGGATGATTGTGTGACGATTGCCGAAAACCCAGCGGTGATTTTTACCACTTTTGGTGATGCCATGCGTGTACCCGGTTCGCAAAAAAGCTTATTACAAGCGCGTGCGGAGGGCGCAGATATTCGCATGGTGTATTCGCCGATGGACGCGCTGAGTTTGGCGAAAAAGCATCCTGAGCGTGAAGTGGTATTTTTTGCGTTGGGCTTTGAAACCACTATGCCCAGCACGGCCTTGACAGTGCTACAAGCCGAGCGCGAAGGGATCAAAAATTTCTCACTATTTTGCAATCACATTAGCACCGCACCAACCATTCAAGCGGTGCTCGACGAACCGGATTTAATGCTGGATGGCTTTCTAGCTCCCGGACACGTAGCCATGGTAATTGGCTTGGAGCCTTTCCAATTTATTGCCCGCGATTATCGCAAACCCTTGACGATTACTGGATTTGAGCCGCTGGATATTTTGCAGGCGCTATGGATGCTATTGCAGCAATTGGCTGAAAATCGTTGCAGTGTCGAAAATCAATATACGCGCGTGGTGCAAGCCCAGGGTAATGCCGCCGCACTCAAAGCCATTCATCAAGTGTTTGAAACGCGCGATTTCTTTGAGTTACGCGGTTTAGGCTCGATTGATCATTCGGGAGTAGGGATGCGCCCTGAATATGCCGCCTTTGATGCTGAGCAGAAGTTCAAGGTCAAAAATCTCACCATTACCGACCCGCAAGATTGCCAATGTGGTGCGGTGATTAAAGGGTTAATCAAACCGTGGGAATGCCAGATTTTTGGTAAGCGTTGTACGCCAGAAAACCCAATGGGGGCGCTAATGGTATCGTCGGAAGGGGCTTGTGCGGCCTATTACAATCATGGCTATGGGCGGGATGCAGCATGAGCAATGTGAATAAACTTGCTGGAAAAACTATCACGCTGGCGCATGGAGCAGGCGGCAAAGCCATGCGCGAATTGATTGATGAAGTGTTTGTAAAAGGTTTTGCCAATCCTGAATTAGCTAGCCTCGAAGACCAAGCGCGTTTTGATTTAACTGAATTAGTCGCGCAAGGTAATCGCTTAGCACTTACTACGGATAGTTATGTAGTCGACCCGTTATTTTTCCCTGGCGGCGATATTGGCAAGTTAGCGGTGACGGGCACGGTCAATGATTTGGCAATGAGTGGGGCAGTGCCTTTGTACCTGACTTGCGGAATGATTTTGGAGGAAGGTTTTGCGATTGATGAGCTGATTAAAATCGTTACTTCCATGAAAGTTACTGCTGATGAGGCAGGTGTGAAAATCGTGACCGGCGACACTAAAGTCGTGCATAAAGGTGCGGCGGACAAATGCTTTATTAATACCGCAGGTGTGGGCGTGATTCCCGCACACATTCAAATGGCTGCTACCCAAGCTCAAGTTGGTGACAAAATCATTGTTAATGGTTTTATTGGCGATCATGGTGCAGCAATTGTGGATGCACGCGGCGAGTTGGCCTTGGAAAGCTCGATTTTAAGTGACTGCCAACCGCTGCATGATTTGGTACAAACCATGCTGAAGGTTTGCCCAACGATTCATTGTCTACGTGATGCAACGCGCGGGGGCGTAGCAACCGTACTAAACGAGTTTGCGCAAAGCTCACAAGTCGGGATTAAATTGCAGCAATCTGTGATACCAATCCGTGATGAAGTGCGTGGGATGTGTGAGATTTTGGGGCTTGATCCTTTATATTTAGCCAATGAAGGCAAGCTAGTAGCTGTAGTGCCACCTGAAGCTGCGGAGGCAGTATTAGCAGCGATGCGCTTGCATCCGGCAGGCGTCAATAGTGTAATGATTGGCGAAGTACAAGCTATCCCCAAAGGACGGGTATTATTAAATACAGGCTTTGGGGGGGAGCGCTTGTTAGATAAGTTAGTAGGTGAGCAATTACCACGGATTTGTTAATTATAAGGTTTGCATGGCCTCTAAAGTTTGAGGATAAAGACTGCTAAGTGTCGCGATGTGCTCGTGGATGCCTGTATTATCATTCGCCTCCCCTTTTTCTTGTAATTCTTTGCAAATAGCAGCCATCTGTTCAGCGCCTAAACTTAAGCATGAGCCTTTTAGTTTGTGTGCAGCCTCTGCCATTACCACCAAGTCATTTTTAACTGCAGCTTGTTGAATTGCAGTGATTAAATCTGGTGTGGTGGTCATAAACAGTTTAATTAATCTGGGCAGAATAGCTGCCGGTAATTGCTTTAAAGTGTCAGTGGCTAAGAGCTGCATCGGGTAATTCCTTATTCTTCTTCTTAAGGGGTGTTGAGCACCAGCGTTCTAAAGCGGCTTCAATCGCTTCTGGTAGGATTGGTTTGCTGATGTAGTCATTCATCCCAGCAGCTAAACAAGCTTGCTTATCACTTTCCATCGCATTAGCCGTCATCGCAATAATGATCGGTTGGTGCTCAGCAGCTAATTCAGCACGAATAAGACGGGTGGCGGTAAGGCCGTCTAATTCTGGCATTTGCATATCCATGAAAACTACATCAAAGGGTTTGACCCGTAAAGCGTCGAGCGCTTGACGGCCATTTTCGGCAATCTCGGCTTTGTAAGCCATTTCATCCAGAATAGAACTTGCCACAATTTGATTAATCGGATTATCTTCAGCCAATAAAATAGACAGTGGCAAACGCTCTCCGAGTTTGAGTTGTTGATGTTCACTTTGGGTTGCAACTAAGTTTCGTTCACCTAGCACTGTCATTAAGCTATCAAATAGACGACTCCGTGTGATTGGCTTAGTAAGGTAGAGATTATAAAGTTCACTCACTACTTGTTTTGGATGGGGGTCATCTGGCGGGGCGATTAAAATCAGTGGGAATTCCTGTAATGTGTAATAACTGCGTACATATCGCCCAAAATCCAAGGCCGTAGCTTTAGGTAAGCGGCTGTCCACTAAACCCATATCATAAGTGCTACCTGATTCCAGCAACTGAATCGCTTCCTGGCTACTGGCACAGACCTGTGTTATTGCTCCCCAGCCTGAGCAGAAATCTTGAAGTGCTTGCTGGTTGGCTGCATTATTTTCGACAATTAGGATGCGCTTACCGATGATTTCAGGAATATTGGGGTAAAGAAAAGGTTTGAGCTTGCCCTCGGCTTGGCAGGTTTTGATGGTGAAATAAAAGTGACTACCTACACCTAGTTGGCTTTCCACCCAAATCCGCCCCTTCATCATTTCCACTAAACGTTGAGAAATGGACAAGCCCAAGCCAGTGCCTTCACCTTTTTGGGTCAGTGGATTATCGGCCTGACTGAATGATTCGAAAATACTCTGAAGCCGATCCGCAGGAATGCCATAGCCCGTATCTCGAATCTCAAATTTAAGTTCATAGTTCTGATCTTGTTGGGCAACTTGAGTCACTAGCACAGAGATTTCGCCCTGCTCGGTGAATTTGATAGCATTTCCAATTAGATTAGTGAGTACCTGGCGTAGACGGGCTACATCCCCTTCAATAAATAGAGGAATAGACGGGGCTACCGCATAAGCTAGCTCTAAGTCTTTTTCTAAAGCTTTAGAACTGAGGAGATTAAATACATCTTCAATGCAAGCCCGTAATTCAACTGGCTCGTGTTTTAAATCGAGTTTGCCCGCTTCAATCTTGGAGAAATCCAAAACATCATTAATAACGGTGAGTAAATGCTCTCCACTGAGATGAATACTTTCCACAAATTCAGATTGCTTTTTACTCATGGGGGTATTCATTAATAAGCGAGTCATCCCAATGACCCCATTCATGGGGGTGCGAATTTCATGGCTCATCGTAGCCAGAAAACGGGTTTTGGTTTTTACAGCTTCTTCGGCAAGTAACTGAGCATTTTGTGCAGTTTGGATTAATTGCTTGAAATGGCTTGAAAAATAAAAGCGACTAGCCAGTAAACCCGCAATAATAAAGATAGTTGAGAGTAAAGCCTGATATTTAATGATGTCCAACTGAGATGAGAGCTGGAAAGTATTAGCCGTATTATTTTGAATAGACTGTTGAATGGCATTCATTACTTCAAAGCCCACTTGGTCGTCAACTGTTGCCAAGCTTGCTACTAGGTCATAGGCATTACGGGCAGTGTCATGTGCATCACGGGCAAGTTGTTGCCAATGCCCAGGGGACAGAGACTCTAATTCATCAATCATCCCAGTCATAAGCCCAGTAAATTCTTCAAGCTGTTCCTTAAGTTGTGGGTCAGTTTTTTCTGGCCATGCTGCTAGCAGCTGGTTCGTTTTTTCTTTCAAATTGTCCGATAAATTATGAAGTAAAGGTAAGTTACTGCGATCACTATTCGGGTTTCTGGCAAAGCGAAAAAACTCATCATCTAAAGCATCGAAAGCTTTTCTTTGCTTATCGAGTAATTCTTCTAACTTTATTTGTTCTCGAACGGTTTCATAAGCTTTCTGCATAGCCTCAGTTGCTTCTTGTTGGTTTTGCTGTGCTCTGACTGAGAGGTTGCTAAGGCTAAACCACAACAGCATGGCAATAACACTCAAGAGCATGAGCAATAAAGCACTATCAATGAGTTGGAGCAGGCGCACATTACTGAAAATACGCATATTTTTTAAAAGATAGCTTAGAATTGGAATAACAAGGTTTGTGAAATAAAGTGATGTTCGTTTTCATCATGATCAAACACAGCTATTGCGCCTTTAACCGTTGTGTGCAATGCAAATCGGACATCATCGGCTTGTTGAGTGTCTAATTTACGGCATTGTTCTAAATGCCATTTGCCATCCTTCCAAATGCCTTTAGCTTTAATATCATCCGTACCTTTGTAAAGTTTTTCACGCGGCACGTATTTCAGCATCAGCTCTTGTTGTTTTTTGAAATAACGTTTGGTTTCATAAGGCTCTTCACCAGAGTCATTAGGGCGTTGAATATAAATCGAACTACCATCAGGCAGGGTTCCTTTATAGGACTCTGCTAAAGCTTGTCGGCTAATAATGGTCATTTTGTCATGGCTAATCTGGATAGGGTTGGTGCGACCCGCTTTCCAGTTCCACATATCCGCTTTAAATTCTTTGCCCGAAAACCAATTTGCGTCGTAATCGCCCTCCATTGCAAACTCCAAAGCAAAGCGGTCTTCGCGCTGTGGGCCTTCCACATATTTTTGCTTAGTTTCATCCCAGATATGCGGTTTATGAAGGGTATCTTCCGTACTGTCCTCCCATTCGCTATAGAAATAAACTTCATCATGGAAGACGCCTGCTTTAAGTAAGACTGTTTTGACTCGCTCAGGTTCGCCTAGATACATGAGGGGTATCTCAATACTTGGGACATCTTTCCAGTCATCGCTTGAGCCATCACAAAGAGGCGCAGACTGTAGTTGCACTACAGGAATAATTTGCAGCTCATTTGCGCTAGCTAAGGGAAAGTTCAGGCCTGTAAGCAAGCTGGTTACTAAGAAACTGGGTAGAAAAAATCGCATCGACACACTCCTTTATTATTTTATTTGGGTGTCTGTGGCAGAGCAGAGATAATTGGTTACAATCTACAATATAGAGTGATGAAGATCAATTATTAACCGATAACTTGTAAAGTTTATTATTAAATTAGCCGGTGGTTTTTTTAAATTGAATTAATCAATTTTTAATCAAGACATTTAGTCGTATAATTATTTTAAACTAATTTAAGCTAATAAGGCTGCTTGAATATTAAATCAATCTAAATTCAAGTACTTATGTGACTATTAATAAGCAGGGATTCGTTAAATAACTTAGGATGTTCTTATACCTATTGCTTTACAACTTGGTAGGTCATTGGCTCCTGCGTATACTGAACTCCTTCTTACTGGTAGGAACAGCCAATGTTAGGCATTCATGATTGGTGGTTATTTATTATTTCTGGGGTTTTACTCAATCTCATGCCCGGCCCCGATACTTTATTCATTATGAGCAAAAGTGCCTCCCAAGGTTGGAAAGCAGGTGTTGTTGCGAGCCTTGGAATTTGCTCAGGCGTTTATGTACATGTGTTTGCAGCGGCTTTTGGTTTATCTGCTTTATTGGCGACTTCAGCAACAGCTTTTGTGGTGGTGAAGTTGGTGGGGGCAGCTTATTTGATTTATCTAGGTTGGATGACTTTACGCCAAACAGTAAGAGCCACCAGCGAAGCAAATACTCCAGTGGTGCAAGCTAAACAGCCCTTATTCACTATTTATCGTCAGGGTTTTCTCACTAATGCTTTGAACCCTAAAGTAGCCTTGTTCTTCTTAGCCTTTGTGCCGCAATTTATTTCTGCAGATGCAACTAACACAGTATTAGCCTTTATTCTGCTGGGTACCGTCTTTGATATGAGTAGTTTGATTTGGTGCACAACCGTGGCTTTGTTCACTGCATTTGCTAGTGAGCGGTTACAGGTTGGGGCAGGTGTCAAAGCTTGGCTGAATAAAGTAGTCGGGGGTTTATTTATCGCTTTAGGGATTCGCTTAGCGGTTTCGGCACAGAGCTAAGGCTTCTTTGTAAGCGCAAGCAATGGGCCTAAGGCTGTGGTTTGGCTATTGAGTTTAGCTTCAGCAGAATAAACAGCTGAGACCACACCATCTAAATACAGCGCCTCGGTGCACTTGAGTTCATTTTTAAAGAAGCGGGCAAATTCATAGAAATTTACCGGCTTAGTGCTGATAACAAAATAGACTTGATCCCCTGCAATCCCCACTCCATTCCGGATGAGGCGCGAAATTGCCTCAGGTTTGAATTCAGGATGAATGTTTCCGTGCTGTATAAGCAAGGGGCCAGATTGAGTGGCTAATTGTACTTTGCTCGCAAGCTTAGGGTACTCCGAAGATTCGACAATCTGCGCGCCTGCTTCATTGACAAAAAACACTCCGTTCGGCTTCCAATAGAAATTGCCCTTAGCCTCACGTAAATTGAGCTTGCCACGCTGTTTACCTTGGCTTACTAACAGACCGACAGGCTCAAAATTACTTTGATACATACCTGCATTCATCGCGAATAGTAGCTTTTCATGCTTAGTTGTTAGCCAAGTGTTTAAAGACTCAAAAGTTTTGAAGGGCTGACCCTGTTCATCTTTCAAATAGAGACCAAGTTGCTCCTGCTGCGGATCATAGGATTTGACTATAAAACCCGCATAATCAGCAGCGCACAAAGAGCAACTAAAGAAGAGGATGCTAAGTAAGCAGATTAAGCGACGCAGCATTATAATTCTCGATCTTTAGGCAATACCCAAACTACTAGTTGATGGAGTACTAGGGTAGCAGTTAGCAAAAATATAATGACCCAAAGGAAGTAGTTACTTGGCATTAAATACCAAGAAATATCTTGTGGTTCAGTGCGCCATAACTGATTGCTGAATACTAACGGATGAAACACTTCCAGCCAGAAAAACTGAAAGAAGGGGCTAATTAGGGTCATTAAGGCCAATAAGCCTAGCATGATATTCCGGCTAATCACCGCATAACTTTGATAGCGTTGCATACGTTTACTTAACACTAAGTCGAGTACAAATATCGCGGTGATTAAGACAAATAACCAGAAGGCTTGATCATACAGACCGCGTACTTCGGTCAGATGTTGGATTTCTTTCTCAGACCAAGGCGGGCTAGGCAAGGTGCTGAGTTCGTGGCGAAAGAAACTGGCTAATTCACTACTGCTGGTGGCAGTTTTAGGCAGACCTAATTGTTCACAACGTGCGTTCCAGTGACAATTGACTTGATAAGTCCAAGGGGTATAAATCACTGTCGCCAGTGAAATAAAAAATAACCATAAAAGTAAGAGGAGAGGAAAAATAATGGTTTTAAGTTGGGAAAGAAACGACATATTAGGCAAAAATGGCAAAAGACGCATGATACTCAACTGCGCCTAGGACTGCATGTTCTTTAAATTTCAAGCCTAGAAAATAGGCAGCAGGTACATCGGCTAAACTCAAGTGGGGTGAAGCTTGAAAACCAAAGCGTCCGTAATAATAGGGATCACCCAAGACCACACAACCAGCAGCATCTAAGGTGATTAAAGCATTCAAGCCGGCGTTCACTAGTGCAGAGCCTACCCCTTGATTTTGCCAACTGGGGTCGACGGCTAAAGGGGCTAGGCCATACCAGCCATGATCTTCCTCATCAATCGTTACTTTGGAAAAGGCAATATATCCAATAATTTGCTGCTGGTATTCTGCAACTAAAGCAATCGTTAAGGCTTGAGCTTTCCGCAAGGCATTGACCAATAAATATTCGTTTTGATTGCTATAGATTTCGGTTAGAAAGGCTGCACGGACAACCTGCTCAATGGCTGCTATATCAGCAGCCTGTTCGGGGCGAATCAGCAGTTCGGCTAGCACTTAACTATAGTTCCGCATAAAGCCTTCTAGGCGTGTGATTAGGTCAATCGGTGTTTCTTGCATTGGATAATGCCCTGCATTAGGAATCACTTGTAGTTCGCAACTTGGATACCAAGTCAGATAAGTAGCCTTCATCGCCTCAGCATTGCTAGCGCCATCATTTTCACCAACACAAACCAGCATAGGTGTTTGAATCCGGCTGATCTCATCCGCAAAATTTTCTTTCACCCAAGCATTGAGATAACCCGCAAATGCAGCTTCATTAGTGGTGGCGCGTGAGGCTTGGACTATTCTATTAATCCAAGTAGGTGTTAAACGATTGCCGGTGGTGAAATTAATGATCGTATAGCGATTTGCATCTTGCTGAATGGCTCCCGCAAATAAGCCCCAAGCATTTTCATCCAGTTGCCCACCACAAGCGGGTACTGGGGTGACACCGACTGCAGATTTGACTTGAATATCAGCATCACAATCGAGGATGAAACGTTGCATTGCCATCCCACCCATCGAATGGCCGATTACATGCAAAGATTTAAGCTGTAGCTCGCGTACTACTGCAGTGGCATCAGCAGCAATTTCACGCATTGAATAATCGCCAGTCAAAGCGGCTGATTTGCCATAACCACGATAGTCGATAAAGACATAGGTGAAAGTATCTGTATCTAAAGCTTTGAGGGTCGGCTCCCAAGCAGTGTAGTCACCGAACCAACCGTGAAATACTAAGACATGTTCAGTACCTTGACCGATGGTGGTATATCCAATACTCATTGTTTCCTCCTCAAATTGGTTATTTATTAAGATAGCAGGGGATATTTAAAAAACCACGAAAACGTGCACGCCCACCACGAGTAGCGGGGGCGGCTAGGCTATAAGCTGGGTAGCGTTGGAGAAAATGCCCAATCGCAATTCGCCCTTCCATGCGTGCTAGATTTAAACCGACACATTGATGCACACCTGAGCCAAAGGCTAAGTGGCGGTTGTGAGTGCGCTGAATATCTAAACGATCAGGTGCGGGAAAGCGTTCAGGATCGCGATTCGCAGCCCCGATGCAAAGGGTAATTTGCGTTTGTTCAGGTAGGTGCACACCACCTATTTCAGTAGGCGCGGTGCTAATGCGATTCCCAAGTTGATTTGAGCTTTCAAAACGTAAAAACTCCTCAACGGCTGAATTGATTAATTCGGGATGCTCTAACAAGAGTTGTTTCTGGTCAGGATGTTCTAGCAGGGTGTATAAGCTATTGCCGATTAAATTGGTTGTTGTTTCATGGCCTGCATTCAGCAAGAAAATACAATTGTGCAGTAGTTCTTGATGAGTTAAGGATTCACCCGCTTCGCCTTGCATCAAACGTGTGAGTACATCTTTTTCCGGATCACCCGGCTCAGCCCGACGGCGCGCAATTAAGTCCTTTAGATACAACAAAAATTCACTGACAGATTGATTACCCAGTGCAAAAACTTCAGGGGAAATTTTCGGTTCAAGTGCTCCCAGAATAGCCAAAGACCAGCCGCGTAAGGGTTCACGTTCTGCATGCGGCACACCGAGTAAATTACCGATAATTTCTATCGGAATATGCATGGCATAGTCTTCAATCAAATCCACTTGAGTTTTACCTTGCATCCTATCCAGCAAGCTATCCACACATTGAATTAAGCCGGGTTCTAGGTTTTCTAAGGCTTTAGGGTGCAAAGCGCCAGCGATAAGTTTACGCACACGGGTGTGTAAAGGTGGGTCATTGAAAACGAGACTAGTAGTGTGGTGTTCGTAGAGCGCTGAGTCGCCGTATTTAGGCTTAAACTCACGCTGCTTGTCGGAACTAAATAACTTAGGGTTTTTATACACGCTCTGAATATCTTCGTAGCGGGTTAAAAAATAACTACCATCAAGCATTTGCTTAACTGGCTCATGCGTCCGCAAGGCATGATAAAAAGGGTAGGGGGCTTGATAAAATTCAGGTGGTAGATTGGCAAGGTTGAACTCATCTAATAGGTTTTTATCGACCATCTTGTGCTGTCCTCCCCTAGCCATAATAACTTGAGTATAGCGGTAAGCCACCGTTAGTCTCAATCTTAGTTAGCTTGGTAATTGTGCTTGAAACTTCTTCGGGGTCTTTGATCTAAACCTATACTTAAACTAGTTGAACTTTACTTTAGGGATTTTAGCCTTATATTAGCAACCTCTTATAGAATAAGGCAGATAGGGATTTCTTTATGAGAATCATCAGCTCGCGGTTAGCGAGATTTGGATTGGGCTTGTATCTACTGCTAGTTTTACCAAGCAGTTGGGCGAGTCATGAGACGCCAGAGTCGAGTGCAGCTATGCACCCCTGTGCACGCATGTCAGTTAAAACCCTAGATAAACGCGCAGCCCCTTATCAAGAGACGATTCAGAAATATGCGACTCAGTATCAAGTCAGCGAAGCAGTGATTAAAGCAGTCATTGCCATTGAATCTTGTTATAACCAACAAGCTGAATCGCCTAAAGGTGCACAGGGTTTGATGCAGTTGATCCCTGAAACAGCCGAACGTTTTGGGGTGGCTGATTCGATGGATAGCCACCAAAATATTCAAGGCGGCACCCGCTATTTAGCTTGGTTATGGAAGCGTTTTGATGGCGATTTAACCAAAGTTTTAGCTGCGTACAATGCAGGTGAAGGGCGAGTGGACCAATACCAAGGGATTCCACCCTATCGCGAAACTCAGGACTATGTGCGTAATGTGATGTTCGTTCATGACAAACTTGCGGGGGTTGAGGCAAGATCTAAAGATGAGACAAGCTTTAAAGATGAAGTGATCACTCCAAATCCTACGGTTTTTTTCCAAACTAGTGTGATGAAGGCAGATAATCCACCTGTCACTGTACGTCGTGCAAATTTCACTCAAACAGTCTCACCTGTACCCCGCAGAGTCGTCGCAGTGTTTGAATCACCTTTTAAAGTTACTCGCCCTACTAAGCCTGGGCGTGCAGGCTTATGGGCAAATAAGGCGCGTGCACCACAACTCTATAAGCACTAGGCTGAAAAAAGGCTTGCGAGTCTGAAGAGGTTTGGTTATATTCTGCATCCTTCAACGACAGGCATATAGCTCAGTTGGTTAGAGCACCACCTTGACATGGTGGGGGTCGTTGGTTCGAGTCCAATTATGCCTACCAAAATATTGTAGTATGCTGTTGCATACTGTCCTAAAAGCCCTTGCAGGCCGCAATCTGCAAGGGCTTTTTTGTTGCATGTTGTCGCATGAAGTAGCATGGTATAGCATCGAATTGTGCATATTATTGTGTATATCGTCACAAACTCAGAAAGGCGATATACACAAATGACTAAGAAGCTTAAAGACTCAAGCGTTAAGAATGCTAAACCTAATCAGGATGGTTCACCGGCTAGCTATGTAGATGGTGGTGGTTTACTCCTATATGTAACTAAAACCGGCAAATACTGGCGCTACCGTTATCGGATAGAAGGAAAGGCAGGTATTTGTTCTTTGGGTGCTTACCCTGACATGAGCTTAAAAGAAGCCAGAGAACAGCACGAAGCAGCTAGAAAGCAAGTTGCTCAAGGGGTCAATCCAAGCCAACACAAGCAGCAATTAAAAGCCCAGCAACAGCAAGCTGAGCAACGTAGCTTTCAAGCAGTTGCTTTAAACTGGCTCAAGGAAAGCGCCTCTAAATGGTCAGAGGGTAATTTGCTGCGTGTTAATCGCTATTTGAACAATGATATTTTTCCGTGGATAGGCTCAACCGATATTGACCAAGTTCGGCCAGCGGAAATCACTCGATTAGTGCAAAGGGTTGAAGCCCGTGGAGCTGGTGACGCTGCTAGACGTGTGAAGCAATACATCAGCCAAGTGTATAAATACGCTATCTCCTTGGAGTTGGCTGAGCGTAACCCGACGGCTGATCTCGCTAACAACATCATCTTTAAACCCAGAGTTGAAAAGCCCTTTGCAACCTTGACTGATCCGGTCAAAGTAGGGCAACTGCTACGCGATATAGACCAATATCAAGGAACCTTTATTGTCAGAGTTGCCTTGCAATTGTCTCCCTTAGTCATGCTAAGACCCGGTGAGCTTAGAGCGGCGGAATGGTCAGAGATTGATCTTGAACAAGCCTTATGGACGATACCCATTAAGCGCATGAAAGCCCCTACCCATGAAAAGCAAGCCAATCTTTCCCAGCACTTGATTCCCTTACCTCGTCAGGCTGTTGAGTTATTGCGTGAACTCTATTGCTATACCGGCAAGTCCATCTATGTGTTCCCTAGTGCCAGAGGGGCAAGCCGTTGTATGAGTGAGAATGCAGTCAGGGCAGCGCTAAGAACGATGGGCTATGACAATGACACCATCACCCCACATGGTTTTAGGGGGATGGCTTCTACCTTATTGAATCGAATGCGGGAACAGGATACCCGTAGCCGTCTATGGGACATGGACTTGATTGAACAGCAACTTGCCCACCGTGATAGCAGTATCCGAGGCCGTTATAACCGAGCGGATAGTGTGGAGGCTCTTCATCAACGGCGCGAAATGCTGCAAGCGTGGGCTGATTACTTGGACGAACTCAGGGCAGGCGGTCAAATAGTGACTTTTAGAAAGAAGAAATAACCAAGGGGTGAAGTCTTTCCCAGCCGGACACGTTCCGGCTTTTTTGTGTCATTGTCGCAGGGTTAAAAAATGTTGCGACAGTTGCGACAGTTGCGACAGTAGAGTTTAAAAAGAGAGAAATAACCAATATATAGATAATATTTAT